>Ga0213826_1000007_pt1 | contig 634438 bp, 588 predicted proteins | sample MC6MC0899MG_FD_180668 | JGI IMG/M metagenome (GOLD analysis project Ga0213826, IMG submission 180668) | Enriched soil aggregate microbial communities from Iowa State University, Ames, United States - MC6-MC0899-MG | ecosystem: Environmental > Terrestrial > Soil > Unclassified | place: USA... | reverse complement strand
TGCCGGCTTCAAAAAGATCAACGAGTCGTTCTCGTTGGCCCTCGGTTAATTTGCTGCGTGTTCGCATGAAAATGCTCCCCAGAAGTAGTTCTGATTTCTCAGTCCAACTTTTGGGGAGCAGTTCATTTCCAAGAGATTCCGGGTGGGCCATTTTGACTGTGTTTAGCTCGCTCCAAATCTGTGTGGCACGGTACGGATCAGTACGGGGACGACCTTGATCATTACGAGCATGGCGACTAATTCAATAAGAGTTTGAGTCACTACTACGGTTGGGGCCAGTGAATATTCCGCTGGCAAAGCCAGAGCAATGGGTAGTATGACCAGCGAATTTCTAGTGACTCCGCTAAAGGTGATCGCACGAATTGATGGGACGTTGAGTCCGAAAGCCTTGCCCAGGTGGAACGCGGTGAATCCTGCCACAGGGATAAACAGGATAAAAGCCAGAATCGCTTGCAACATTTCTCCAGCGTGCATTGACAGCGAGAGGATTTGCGAGCCCACAACGCACAACAAGGTACCCATCATGGCCGGCACCATCACGAAATCAGTGACCGGGGCTAAATCGCTAATTCGCTTGAATCTGTTTTTCAGCAGTTGTGTTGCAATAGCAAGAACTAGCGGAATGGCTATAAGGAACACGAGAGCGTCCAAGAACGGTTTGGGTGAAAACGCCGTCATCCAAGTCCTTCCGACGATGAAGCTCATGTAGGCAGGGATCAGCAGCATCTGCGCTCCCAACAAGAGCGGGGTTGCCGCGAGCAGTTTGTCGTTCGCTCCCCCAGCAAGTCCAGAAAAAACGATCACATAATCGACACAGGGTGCCAACAGGACCAGTGCGACACCGATCAAGATCGCATTTTCCGCATGAACGATCTTGGTGACAAGGAAAACCAATGCTGGGACTGCGACAAAGTTGGTCGCGATGAGAGCGGCGATGAACCTGACATCTCTGAATCCGCGGAGCAACTCGGTCAGGGGCATGCTCAGGAACGTTACATACAGCAACACTGCCAAGAAGGGATTGATCCAGCTGTTCAGTAAATCGTTGACAGCAGGAACTCCGGAGCCGATCAGGCCACCGGCCACCATGGCAGAGATGTATAGCCAGATCTGATGTTTATTCAGCCATGTAGCTAACGATGACAAGAATTTCACGCTCCCAAGATGATAAACGAACGTCGAGCACTCATCAGGGATGGCAGTGGCTCCACCATGGCCCTGTGTCGGAAGCAACAACGCCATCGAACCGAAAACGGCAACCAATGAGTCGGCGTCATCCCTATCATGAGTACATGAAGAAAAGTATGAGCAAGTGGCCTTGGCTGGCGATCATAGATGTTCTCCTCATCGTCCTCTTCGCATTGTTGGGCCGACGAGAGCACGAGCACGGGCTGGGCATTACCGGCATACTCATGACCGCCTTGCCTTTCCTCATTGCCTACGTATTGATGACCGCACTTTCACGCCCATGGCAGACAATCAACAAACTCTGGCCTACAGGAGTTCTCGTTTGGGTCGGCACTGTCGTCCTGGGTATTGCGCTGCGACTATTGATGGGAAAGACCGCGGCGATTTCGTTCGTGATCGTTACCCTAATCGTTCTGGGAGCATTCTTGCTGGGGCGACGGGCGATCTGTGCAGTACTAGCAAAGCGTTCACAGCAACAGTAGTCCTAAGCCGTAAGAGCCCGCGGCAACCAGGCTGCTGGAGAACGTCCCTAGGATGAATTGTTCTGCAGCACGGTGATCCTTCAATTCAGAGAACCGGCCAAGTCCCTTGACAGCTAGAACGATGGCAATGCCTTCTGGCCATCCTGCCCATAAAGTACCGACGATCGCCGCGCGTTCTAAGAGTCCGATCCACAAGCCGCCTCGAAGCGGTGATGGGTCGGACTCTTCTTTGTTTAGTTCGGAATCATTTTTGGCGGCCAGACGGAAAACAAGTTCTGTAAATGGCCCGCCAAAACTAACAGCGAATATGGAAGAGAGCATAACGACGTAAGGCGCGGGCACGTGGCTGGCTTGGTCAGTTGTGCCGATTGTGGCGGACAAAACTGCAGCGACTCCGGCTAGAAGCCCGGAGATAATGATTAGGGCCTCGCGCTTACGTGCACGCTTTCCCATGGCGTAGCCGAGATAGGCGGCCAGACAAGATAGAACCGTCGCTAGGCTCAGACTCCCCCATGCAAACCAAAACATCTACGAGTCCCCTAGCATTTTCAATTGCCGAGACAGTGATTTTGCTGCCTCATCCATCATTCGATTCGCCTCAAACCATAGCGCGGCCGACAGACGTGATGAGACTGCTTGCTGGGTGATTCCCAATTCTTTGGCAATCTGTTGCTGTGTCAGCCCTTCGTCGGCCAGGGTGCCTGCTTCCCACGCTGTGGCTCTGCGTTTCGAGACGATACAAGCGGTCAATTGTAGTTCGGCTTCAAGCCGCGTTGCTTCGTGTGATGGACCGTGGACAGCGACGTGTGCGTTCGTATTCTTGGAGCGTTCGACGGCAACCCGAGCATATTCAAATGCCGGTCCGCGTCCGGCACGAGTTTCTTTGGGTAGCGGGGTTTCAACCTGACCGAAGCCTAGACCTACGCTCCAGTCCCCCGATGCCGCCATCATGACGGCGAGTCGGATCGCTTCCGATGCATCGTCCAGAACGGCTTGAACTTCGTCCCCGGCGGTGCGCTGGAATGGACGAACGACAGGAACTGTTGCGTTAGCCTGATCGATGAGGGTTTGGACTTTGTCTTCCGATGAACGGGATCGTCGTTGGTCAATGGTCAGAACAATCATGGCACAAGTATAAAGCATTGTATCTATAAATACATACTTTAAAAGTTGTATGGTGCGATCGGGCTCTGTATCGACTGACTCACCGAAACCGCATTTTGGACTAGAGTTGAAACTAAGTCATAGGTCTTCAGCACGAAGACTCAAGTAGCGAAAGGCGCAGCAATGGTTACTGCATTTGTCATGATTCAGACGGCAACGGACAGCATCCCGGAGTGTGCTCAGCAGATTTCCGCGATTTCAGGGATTAGCGAAGTCTACTCAGTCGCCGGCGACTGGGATCTGATCGCGGTAGCTCGTGTTCATAAGCATGAAGATTTAGCCGAAGTAATCGCTAACAACCTCTCCAAGATTCCCGGGATTCGGGGCACCCAGACGCATATCGCGTTCCGCGCTTACTCGGATCATGACTTGGAAGCCGCCTTCTCCCTGGGGTTGGACGACTAAGACCATAGTAAACGTAGGACGGGTTCTGGTTATTGCTTGTAAAAGCAATAACCAGAACCCGTCCTTGTTTTCGGTGTACTACTTTCCGACGATTTGCTGAGTGGTCAGGGACCAGTTTGCTAGAACGGATTTCGCAGCTCCGGAATCAATAGAATCAGCAGCCTTTTTGAGGGCTTCCGCCATTCGACCCTGGAAGCTGCCCTCACTCGATTTATCGTAAGCGACCATTCCTGCGGCTGCATTTAAGAGGACGGCGTCACGAACGGGCCCAGTTGCTCCAGAAACGATCTCTTTGACAACCTCTGCATTGTGTAGAGCATCTCCCCCGCGCAATTGTTCAAGGGTGGCGCGAGCAATGCCGACATCCCGGGCGTCAAAGGTGAAGTTAGTGACTTCGCCGTTTCGGACCTCCCACACTTGGTTGGCAGCGGTGGTGGTGAGCTCATCTAGGCCGTCGTCGCCCCGGAACACCAGGCCCCGAGAGCCGCGGCTGGCCAGTACACCAGCCATGATTGGCGCCATGATGAGATCTGAACAACCAATGGCTGAGGACTTTGGAAGGGCGGGGTTCGTCAGTGGCCCCATGAAGTTGAATGCGGTAGGTACGCGAAGCTGACGTCTGGCGACGGCAACGTGACGCATTGACGGGTGGAACACGTTGGCAAAGCAGAACGCGATTCCAACCTTGTTATAAACCTCTACAAGCCTCTCGATTGGTACGTCGAGGCGAACGCCGAGCGCTTCAAGGACATCGGCGGATCCTGAAGAGGATGATGACGCGCGGTTGCCGTGTTTAACTATGTTGATACCGGCGCCAGCGCAGACCAATGTGGCCATGGTGGAGATATTTACCGTATTTTGGCGGTCTCCCCCAGTTCCCACAATGTCCAAAGTTTGTGCCTTGATGCTCAATGGCTTCGCATTAGCGACCATAGAGTCAACGAGACCGGTAAGTTCTGCGACGGTTTCACCCTTGGAACGCAAGGCGACCAGGAAGCCCGCAATTTGAACATCGCTTGCTTCCCCGCTCATGATCTCATTCATGGCCCACGCGGCCTGAACGCGGCTGAGATCGCCACCGCTAATCAGGGCGGCCAAGAGATCTGGCCACGTTGGGAACTTTTCGTTTTCAAGGCTCGTTGACACAAATGAAAGCCTATCGATCTAGCCGTCGCAGTCCCAATTCATGTCATCAAATGATGTGTCTCAAGTCGCTAAAATCCTAGTGTTTCTGGGGATAAATAGGGCACAACAGTGTTGCATAAATGATTGTTTCGCGAGACTCGCCGATTCAAGCTCTACGAATTGTAGAAAGAGTTTTCTACCTACTTCCGCGTGTTTCCGCGGTTGTTGTCCTTGTGTGGCGCAAAAAACCTCCGACAACGCCTTTTTGCATTGGTATCTGAGGGGCATTTAGAGACATAATGTCAGTGTGACAACTGCGACTCATGCCCCAAATACGACGGCGCCACATGCGCCGAACCGCCCAAACATGGTGTCGGTGGGAACGATGGTGTGGCTCTCCAGCGAGCTCATGTTCTTCGCCGCCCTCTTCGCCATGTACTTCAGCCTCCGGGCTGCCGCGCCCGAACTATGGGCGAATGAAACTGCCAAACTCAACGTGCCGTTTGCGCTGGTTAATACCTTGATTCTGGTATCCAGCTCGTTCTCGTGCCAGCTTGGTGTGTTCCGTGCCGAAGAATTCAAGCCTCGTCGATCCGGCGGACTGTTCAACTTCAAGGAATGGGGAATGATTGAATGGTTCATTCTGACCTTCATTCTTGGTTCCATCTTCGTCTCGGTTCAGGCCTTTGAATACGTAACCCTCGTTCACGAGGGCGTAGCGCTGAACTCGAACTCCTACGCTTCGGCCTTCTACATGACTACCGGCTTCCACGGCATTCACGTGACCGGTGGCCTGATTGCCTTCCTGCTGATCATTGGTCGTGCAATGTTGGCTAAGAAGTTTGGCCACTTCGAAGCAACGGGTTCCATCGTTGTGTCTTACTACTGGCACTTCGTTGACGTTGTTTGGATCGCGCTGTTTGCGATCATCTACTTCTTGAAGTAGCAACTTTTAGTAATAGGTTGCCTCAACAAGAAGTACGGCAACATCACACCTAAGAAACTAAGTGAGGAACCAGCAAGTGAAGGCTCTTTCGAAAAAGCGCCGCCACCCGCTCGCCGCTGTGGCCCTGCTTCTGTTTGGATTGCTGATTACCGGCAGTCTTTACACTGCAGCAGGAAACATCAGCGAAGCGAAGGCCGCGGAGACCACCGCAGCATCGCAGTCCGATGTTGATTCTGGTCAAAAGCTTTTCGCCGCCAACTGCGCAACCTGCCACGGCATGCATGCCGAAGGTTCTGACTCCGGTCCTTCCCTGATTGGCGTAGGCGCGGCTTCGGTTGACTTCCAGGTCGGCACCGGCCGTATGCCAATGCAGATGCAGGGCCCACAGGCCCAGGTGAAGCCAGTTCAGTTCGACGACAAGCAGATCTCCCAGCTGGCTGCTTACGTTGCCAGCTTGGGCGCAGGCCCAGCGATCCCGGATGAGGAATACCTCGATACCACCAAGGGCGATGCAGCTCACGGTGGAACCGTCTTCCGCGTCAACTGCGCAATGTGCCACAACGCGGCAGCAGCCGGTGGTGCTTTGACCCGAGGCAAGTTCGCTCCGACCTTGACCGGCGTTACCGAGAAGCACATTTACGAAGCGATGGCTACCGGCCCACAGAACATGCCAGTGTTCAACGACTCGAACATCACCCCAGATGAGAAGCGTGACGTAATCACCTTCTTGAAGACCATTGAAGCCAATGGTTCTGCTGGCGGTGCAGCCCTGGGCTCCTTGGGTCCTGTTGCTGAAGGCCTGTTCACTTGGACCGCAGGTTTGGGCATCATCATCGCCTTCACCATTTGGTTGACCTCGCGTCCTTCCTAAGGCTTACTACGGCGAAAGCCGTAAACATCACTACGTACATAAATTCCTAACAGAAGGATGAGAGAGAAACATGGGCGACCATAGTCACGGCAGTCCCGAAAACTCGGGCACCGTTGCTAAGGCTGACGATGTAGCTCAGGATCGTTTCCCCGATCCGGGCTTGCCACCCCATCGTCCGCGTCTCGCAGATCGCGATCCGCGCGCAGCCAAGCGACACGAGCGTCAAGTAGCGCTCCTATTTACCATCTCCATCATCGGCACGCTCTTCTTCTTCGTGGCCTACTTCGTCCTGGGCCGCCTGGGCGAAATGTCATTTGCTGAACTGCGTGTGCAGAACGCTGCACTGGGACTGGGTACCGCTTTTGCGATGCTCGGTATCGGTGTAGGTATTGTTCACTGGGCAAAGACCCTGATGCCGGACCACGAACTCATGGAAATGCGCCACGAGATTCGTCCGGAATCGGATCGCCAGGATGCAGTGGAGATCGTCGATACCGTTCTTGAAGAATCCGGTATCAAGCGTCGTCCGCTGATCCGCAACACCCTGATCGGTGCCATCGCCTTGGCTCCGATCCCGGCAATCTTCATGTTCCGCGATCTGGACCGCACCGGTAAGACCGCGCACCAGATGATCGATTCCCTGCGTCACACCATGTGGGACAAGGGCATTCGTTTGACCCGCGACCCATCCGGTACCCCGATCAAGGCATCTGACGTTCAGATCGGCTCGGCTTTCCACGTTGTCCCAGAGGGCATCAACGAAACCGAGAACCCACTGAACGAAAAGGCCAAGGCCGTTGTTCTGCTGATGCGCATGGATCCAGCAGAAATGCAGATCTCCGAGGGCCGCGAAGACTGGAACGTTGACGGCATCGTTGCGTATTCCAAGATTTGCACCCACGTTGGTTGCCCGATCGCACTGTACGAGCAGCACACGCACCACCTGCTGTGCCCTTGCCACCAGTCGACCTTCGACCTGACTCAGGAATGCAAGGTAATCTTCGGCCCAGCCGGTCACGCACTTCCACAGCTGCCAATCACCGTGGACTCCGAAGGCTACCTGGTTGCGCAGAGCGACTTCCATGAGCCTGTTGGCCCGTCCTACTGGGAGCGTGGTTAATCATGACTACAACTAACGAGTACCAGGCAACGACCTCCACCGGTCGTATCGCTAACTTCGTGGATTCACGAGTCGGCGCCTCGGCTATCGTCAAGGAATTCGGTCGCAAGATCTTCCCTGACCACTGGTCGTTCATGTTTGGTGAAGTGGCGATGTACACCTTCGTACTGTTGCTGCTCTCCGGTACCTTCCTGACCTTCTTCTTCGATCCGTCGATGGCCCACGTGGTCTACAACGGTTCGTATGTACCAATGAAGGGTCTGGGCATGTCGACGGCCATGGCTTCCACCATGGACATTTCCTTCGACGTGCGCGGTGGCCTGTTCATGCGTCAGGTCCACCACTGGTCGGCCCTGCTCTTCGTAGCCTCGCTGTCCGTCCACATGCTTCGCGTGTTCTTCACCGGTGCGTTCCGTCGCCCCCGTGAATTGAACTGGATTGTCGGTGGCGTGCTGCTGATCATGGGTCTGGCTGCTGGCTTCACCGGCTACTCCCTGCCCGATGATCTGCTTTCCGGTAACGGTCTGCGCATTATCGATGGCGTTATGAAGGCGATCCCCATCGTAGGTACCTACCTTTCGATGTTCTTCTTCGGTGGCGAGTTCCCAGGCGAGCACGTTATTCAGCGTCTGTACTCACTGCACATCATGATTGTGCCTGCAGTGATCATCTTGCTGATCGTGGTCCACCTGTTCATGGTTGTGACCCACAAGCACACCCAGTACCCAGGCCCAGGCCGAACCAACGACAACGTTGTTGGCTTCCCTGTTGGTCCGGTTTACGCAGCCAAGGCCGGTGGATTCTTCTTCATCGTCTTCGGCATCGTAGCTTTCATCGCAGGCCTCTTCCAGATCAACCCGATCTGGAACTACGGACCATACGACCCATCCCCTGTTTCGGCTGGTACCCAGCCTGACTGGTACATCGGTTTCGTTGATGGTGCTCTGCGTTTGATGCCAGGTGTTCTTGGCAACTTCAGCTTCGAGTGGCACATTCCATTCCCATGGGGTACCAACACTCTGGTTCTCTCGGTTCTGCTTCCTGCTCTGGTTCCTGCAGGCGCACTGTTCGCGGTGATGTTCGCATGGCCATGGATCGAGCGTTGGGTTACCAAGGACAACCGCGAGCACCACTTGCTGGATCGTCCACGTAACGCACCATTCCGAACCGCAATGGGTGTTGCCGGTGTGATCTTCTACAGCGTGATGTGGGCAGCTGCATCCTCTGACTTGATCGCAACGCACTTCCACGTGGCACTGAACGACGTTACCTACTGGCTGCGTGCGCTGTTCTTCCTGGGCCCAATCTTGGGCTTCTGGTTGACCCGCCGTATCTGCCTGTCGCTGCAGCGTAAGGATCGCGAGATCGTGCTGCACGGTCGCGAAGCTGGCATCATCCAGATGTCGCCAGAAGGTGCCTTCACTGAGAAGCACGAGCAGGTTGACGTTTACAAGCGTTACTTCTTGGCCAACTTTGAGGATCGCCAGTACATTCCGGCTCAGCCTGACGCCGCCGGCCATATCTCCGGTTCGGAGAAGCGCCGCGCAGCAATCTCGAAGTTCTTCTTCGAAGATCGCGTTGCCCGAGTAACCCCAGCGGAACTGGAAGCAGCACACGCTGCCCACGGTCACCATGAGGTTGAGGGTGACAAGCAGGACTCGATCGAGAAGTAATTTCGACTCGCGTTAGTCACAGAAGAAGGGACACACCTCAAGGTGTGTCCCTTCTTTATTTAAGCGATGAAACAAAAAATCCACAGCATCGATTCTGAGCGGCTTATTTCTTGAGGATGAGCACCGGGCGCTCTACACCAGGAACAAGCATTGCAGAGCCGTGTGAGCGTTGCTCAGAGGCCAGTGATCATTGAGACCAATGGAGGAAATGGTTTGGTGCGCACCGAGCTCTTCTGTGCGGACAGCAGCGCGGCGCGTTTTGCTTGCCTCAGTACTCGGCGGGCAGCAAATGCCGAACTGACACCGCAGACGCCGAAGGGACGCGAGTGCCACGAGGAGAAGATCAGATTTCGCAGTGGTACTAGCGGGGTAATTGCCACGGCGAACATGGTGTTGCTCCCCCGGTAGTCAGTGCTCAAAACGAGTCTGTGTAGCGCGGCGTGCGTGTACCTACGCGTTGCAATGGAACAAAGAGCTTATATCGGTCGGAACGGTAGAGCGACACGGAATAGTCGGCGAGCCTTTCACCGATATAGGCGTATCGAGTAATCTGCAAGAGTGGGAAACCTGGTTCAACGCCCAACAAATGGGCCTGGCTCTTGCTAGCAGCAGTGCTTTCAACCTGATCCTCACCCCACTCCAGCAGGATCCCATAGCGTTCGTGGAGCGCTTGGTAGAGCTTGGATGGGGGTTCTGCGTCCACGAAGCCGGGAACAAGGTCTGCGGGCATATAGTTTTCGTCCAGGCTCATCGGAGTGCCGTCGGCCAGCAACAGGCGCTTAAACTGCACCACAGGAGTCCCCTCCTCCACCATCAGCTGCAAGGCGAGGTTGGCGTTGGACTTGATCTCTGCGAATTCCAGAACGTGTGCGTCGGGAACCATGCCACGACGCATCATATCTTCGGAGTAGGAATGCAGTCTGACGCGTAGGTCTAGTTTTTCTGGAACGACAAAAGTTCCGATTCCCACGACGCGTTTCAGTACTTGCTCGTCGACCAGTGCGTCGATGGCTTGGCGTATGGTCTTTCGTGCCACTGCAAAATGTTCAGCGAGCTCTCGTTCGGGTGGGAGCTTGTAGCCAGGTTTACAGGCCTCACGGGCATGCGTCTTGAGGATCTCTCGAATCTGGCGGTACTTGCTCTGTTTGCTGGTGGGATCAAGATAGGCCTCGACCTTCGGCTGTGGTGCGTGGCGCATGCTGATCTCCTAGATTCGTACTGGACCGATCCATCGCAGTGGCCCCTCCTGCTATTAAAAGACTAATGGGGTGACAAGCCAATTGCTTGTCACCCCATTAGGATCACTGCTTAGTGTGCGTGGTCTCCACGGCTGTATTCGTAAACCCAGCCAACCAGACCTACAACGGCAAGTCCTGCACCGATGTAGAAGACCCACCAGCCAATAGCAATGCCCAAGAAGGCGATTGCTGCCGAACCGGCAAGTACCAGTGGCCACCAGCTCCAGGGCGAGAACATTCCGATATCGCCGGCGTTCTCGTGGATTTCACCGTCAAGGCGGTCCTCGGGACGAGGGCCGATGCGCTTAGCGGTGAAGAGCAGGTACCAGCCAACCATGGCGGAGAGGCCAACCAGCATCAGCAATGCCAGGAAGCCTACCCATTCGCTCCAGTTGGTCATGTAACCGTAAACTACGGCGACAGGGGCGAAGAAGAAGACGCCACCCAGGAAGATCCAGGATTCAATTTTCATCTTTACAGGTCCTTCTGATCAGCAGGGCCGAAGATCTTCGCAACCGGAGTTTCTGGGGTAACTCGACCGCTCAGTTCCGGGTGGTGCAGATCCAGAGCTGGACGCTCCGAACGGATGCGTGGAATCGAGTGGAAGTTGTGACGTGGTGGTGGGCAAGAGGTTGCCCACTCCAGCGAGGCACCGAAGCCCCATGGATCGTCAACTTCAACCTTCTTGCCGTAGCGGAAGGTGGTCCATACGTTCCAGAAGAATGGAATCATCGATGCGCCCAAGATGAACGCGAAGACGGTCGAAACCTGGTTCATGGTGGTGAAGCCGTCTTCAGGCATGTAGTCGGCGTAACGACGTGGCATACCCATAACGCCCAGCCAGTGCTGGATCAGGAAGGTTCCGTGGAAGCCGATGAACAGCATCCAGAAGTGAATCTTGCCCAGACGCTCGTTGAGCATCTTGCCGGTCCACTTTGGCCACCAGAAGTAGAAGCCAGCGAACATTGCGAAGACAACGGTACCGAAGACTACGTAGTGGAAGTGTGCCACCACGAAGTAGGAGTCGGATACGTGGAAGTCCAGTGCAGGTGCGGAAAGGATGATACCGGTCAGGCCACCGAACAAGAACGTGATCATGAAGCCGATGCTCCACAGCATTGGGGTTTCGAAGGTGATCGAACCGCGCCACAGGGTACCGATCCAGTTGAAGAATTTCACACCGGTTGGTACTGCGATCAGCATGGTCATGAAGCCGAAGAACGGCAGCATTACCGAGCCGGTGACGTACATGTGGTGAGCCCACACGGAAACCGACAGTGCAGCGATCGAGATGGTCGCGAAGACCAGACCCTTGTAGCCGAAGATCGGCTTGCGGCTAAAGACCGGGAAGATCTCCGAGACGATACCGAAGAACGGCAACGCAATGATGTAAACCTCTGGGTGGCCGAAGAACCAGAACAGGTGCTGCCATAGGACGGCACCGCCGTTCTCCGGGTCAAAGATGTGTGCACCAAAGCGGCGATCAGCGCCCAAAGCGAACAGCGCAGCTGCCAGCGGTGGGAAAGCCATCAGTACGAGCAGCGAGGTGATCAGGGTGTTCCACGAGAAGATCGACATGCGCCACATGGTCATACCAGGGGCACGCAGGCAGATGATCGTGGTGATGAAGTTGACGGCACCCAGAATGGTACCGAAGCCCGACAGTGCCAGACCGAAGACCCAGAGGTCTCCACCGACACCTGGCGAGAAGGTGGTGTTCGACAGTGGCGCGTAAGCGAACCAACCGAAGCTTGCTGCACCCTGAGGGGTGAGGTAGCCAGCCAGGGCGATTGCCGAGCCCATTGCGAAGAACCAGAAGGCCAACGCGTTCAGACGTGGGAAGGCCACATCCGGGGAACCGATCTGCAACGGCATCATGACGTTGGCGAAGCCGGCGAACAGCGGGGTTGCGAACATCAACAGCATGACGGTGCCGTGCATGGTGAACAGCTGGTTGTACTGTTCCTTGGTCTGCAGGATCTGCATACCTGGTTCGAACAGCTCTGCACGGATCAGCAGCGCCATAACGCCACCGACACAGAACAGAACGAACGAGCTGATCAGGTACATGTACCCGATCTTCTTGTGGTCGGTCGAAGTGATGTAGTCGACGAAAATGCGACCCTTCGACTTCGGCACCACGGCTGGGGCAATCGACTTCACGTCGTCAGTTGCATATTCAAACGTTGTCATGATTACTCTCCTTCCCCGTGCTTTACTACTACGCCATTAACCGAGTCCGGCTGACGATCGTATTCTTCGCCGATGTGTCCATCGTCCATCTTTGCGAGCTGAGCCTTGAACTCTGCGTCGCTGACTACCTCTACGTTGAAGAGCATTTCGGAGTGGTACTCGCCGCAAAGCTCGGCGCACTTTCCGTCATAGCTACCCTCAACCTGAGGAGTCAGGTAGATGTGGTTGGTCTTGCCTGGGATCATGTCCAGCTTCTGCAAGAAGGCTGGTACCCAGAACGAGTGGATGACATCGCGGCTGTTCAGATCCAGCTGTACCGACTTGCCTGCTGGCAAGTACAAGGTAGGCAGCTCTTCGCGAGCGCCTTCCGAGCCATCGGTGTGCAGGTGAGCCTGGGTGCCAGCGAAATGCTTCTCGGTGCCCTGGTAGGTGTAGTTGAAGTCCCAAGACCACTGCTTGGCTCGAACGTCGACTACAACCTCGGAATCAACAGGCTTGTTGATGCTCTTTTCCAGGGTGTTGTTGAAGCTAAAGAAGACTAGAACAAGGACCAAAGGAATGGCCGTGTAGAAGATCTCCAATGGCATGTTGTAGCTCAGCTGGCGGGGGTAACCCGTGTCGGTCTTGCGGCGACGGTAGGCAATGATGCACCAAAGCATCAAGCCCCAAGTCAAAATGCCGATGACAACCACGGCGATCCACGAGTGAACCCAGAAATCCTGAATTGCAGCGGTGTGGTTAGTGGTGTCACGCTCCACATTGGGGAGCCAACCGCGTTTGGCCTCCGCTGAACATCCCGTCAACAGCAATGCGCCGGTGCCGACCAAAGCCAGAACTTTGGCTTTAGCAGACCCGCGACTGCCGGTTCGGTCTTGCGAACTCACAGACGGCCCTTCCTCTTTGTTGGTGCAGAATGTGGTCTTCATAAGTCACCTCGTGGTTTAAACGAGTTGCACAGTGAGGTGGCTCACGAAGGGAAACATAGTTTTACTACTTAACGTAGAGCTTACCCTCTTCGGGGTCAGAATGCCGAAAAACGCCGCTGTTCTAACGAGAAATTTCTTCAACGTTTGAACAGCGGCGTTAGTTCCCTTAGGCCTAGTGGTTCCTAGTGGAAAGAGTCTCCACAGGCGCACGAGCCGGAAGCCGTAGGGTTGTCGATGGTGAAGCCCTGCTTGGAGATGGTGTCTTCAAAGTCGATAGATGCACCAGCAAGATAAGGAACGCTCATCTTGTCGACGATGACCTCAACGCCGTCAAAATTGCGAACAGCGTCGCCTTCAAGCATGCGCTCATCGAAGTACAGCTGGTAAATCAGGCCCGAGCAACCGCCTGGCTGCACAGCGATGCGCAGACGCAGATCGTCGCGGCCTTCCTGCTCCAACAATGAGCGCACCTTTTCGGCGGCCACATCGGAAATGTTTACCTCGTGGGTTGGCAACTCGGTTGGGTCGCCCTTGGTTTGGTCAACAGCTGCAGTCATGATTTCCTCCCATTACTGCTCGTGGTGGCATCGGCCTCAGGTTGGCCCTGAAGTTTCGCCCCTGTTCTTGCTACTATCCTACGTCGCAACGGCGAGGATTTCTCCCCTTGTGTCACGGCGTATGACACGCCTCATAGTCCCTCAGCGTTGATTCTGGCCAGCAGCAGCGCCTCTGCCTCGATTGCATGCTGGAAGTCCCCCAGATGCAACGATTCGTTCGCCGAATGAGCTCGCGAATCTGGATCTTCAACCCCAGTGACAAGGATCTGCGCCTTTGGGAACAGTTCCAGCAAGTCAGCAATGAATGGAATTGATCCGCCCAGACCCATGTTTACTGGTACAACGCCCCAGGCTTGTTCAAGTGCCCAGCGAGCGGTGTCATTCGCCGAAGCTTCCAAGTCAGCCTTGTATGCGTTGCCGGCCTCAGTTGCCTTGAAATCCACCTGCGCTCCACGCAAATCGACTGCCTTGACATGTGCCTCCAAAGCTTCAAGTGCCTTGGCGGGATCCTGCCCTGGTGCCAAACGCATCGATACCTTGAACCGAGTTTGTGGAATCAGGGTATTCGACGACTGATCAACGTTCGGGATATCCATTCCAATGACGCTGAGCGCTGGTTTATTCCACAAGCGATCAGTGATTTTCCCAGTACCCGCTAATTCGAACGAATCAAGAACACCGGAATCGTTGCGGAACTGGGACTCGTCGAAGTCAACCTCCGCGGCGTCGTTCGCAACAAGTCCGGCAACGGCTACGGATCCATCTTCATTGTGGAAGGTTGAGATGAGCTTTGCAGCAAGCACTGGGGAATCCAAGACCGGCCCACCGAACATTCCGGAGTGAACCGCATGCTTGAGTGATCGCACGGTGATCTCTGCAGCGCACATGCCGCGCAATGAACTGGTAAGCGCCGGCGTTCCGACGGCCCAGTTGCTGGAATCGGCGACGATGATCACGTCGGCTGCCAGCTTGTCTTGGTGTGCTTCAAGGAAGTTGCGGAACGATGGCGATCCCGCCTCTTCCTCCCCCTCGAAGAAGTATGTAACGCCTACGCCAAAGTCTTCAACAAGTTCCAGAACTGCGCGCAATGCCGCAATGTGAACCATGATTCCGGCCTTGTCATCTGCAGCGCCGCGTCCGAAGAGGCGATCTCCTACCTGGGTGGCCTCAAATACTGGAGTATTCCAATCATCGGCATTTCCGGGAGGCTGTACGTCATGGTGAGCGTACAAGAGCACGGTTGGCTTGCCTGGTGCTGCCTTGCGTCGTGCCACGACCGCTGGCGCTCCCATTGAGCCGTCGTCGGCATGTTCGCGCAGGATTTCTACGCTTTCCATGCCCGCATTCTTAGCCAGCTCAGCAACCGCTTCCGCTGACTTTTCCAGATTCTGTGGGTCAAAGGAGTCCCACGCAATGCTTGGAATGGAAACCAAGGCCTTGAGTTCTTCGAGGATCTGCTCGAAGTTGGAATCGATGTGGCCTTTTAGCGATGAAATATCGACACCATTCTTAGCGGCGTCGAAGAGTGAATTTGTGCTCATGTCTTCAGCCTAGCAATTTCTCGCGTATTGAATGTCACGCGACAAGCTAATTCCGGCTAGGATAGAGGGGTGTTTGGACGTAAGAAGGATGAACCTCAATCCCCCGTAAATGTACAGCCCGTAGAGCAGGCTTCGGAATCAACCGATGGCCGCAAAACGGGGCCGACGCCCAAGCGCAGTGCGCAGCAGGCGAATCTTCAGCGACCTCTGGTTCCTACGGACCGCAAAGCGGCCAAGGAAGCGGAACGACAGCAGCGCGTTGAAGCTCAGAATCGCCTTCGCATCGCCAACGAAACTGGCGATGAGCGCTACCTCATGCCACGGGATAAAGGTGAGCAAAAGCGCTATACCCGTAACTTCATTGATGCTCGTTGGATGTTTGGCGAGTTCATGATGTTCATCATTCTGGCATTCTTGGTAGTTTCCCTCGTATTCCAGAAGAACCTTCAGGTTCAGGTGTTCGTTCAGCTGGCACTTTGGGTTGTTATCGCGCTGATCATTATTGAAGCAATCGTTACTTCGATCGTACTTAAGCGTCGACTCGTGGCTAAGTTTGGTCACATGGAACGCGGGGTTCGCATGTACGCAGCGATGCGTGGAATGCAGTTCCGCAAGCTTCGTTTGCCTAAGCCGCAGGTTGCCCGTGGGGCAAAGATCGACTAATTCGGTCGCGCTAGAAAAAGGCAAGCCCAATGGGCTTGCCTTTTTTGCTTTGTAAAATCTACACCACGACAAGTTTTTAGCGTTGTATTCGTGTATACAATGTTTTCCAAGACGTGGGTCTGGGGACCGTTCGATCCGCTGCTCAGCGCGCACTCCCCTATCGAGAGCGCTGAATTATGTCCTTGTGAACCTTCCTACAAGGATTCAGCTTAAACTGCCTTTCCCACAATCCCGGTTAAACGCCAAGCGGGGCTATAGAACGTTGTCGTTCTTTAGCCCCGCTGTCATCCAACCCAGTGCAAGTGGACGCAGATCAATCTAGAGCAAGCGCTCTAGTCCCTTGTTGATGGAGCGTGCCCAGAATGGGCCCTCGTACAAGAATGCGGTGTAGCCCTGAACCAGATCAGCGCCGGCATCAAGGCGATCCTTAACATCTTGGGCATTTTCAACGCCACCCACCGCAATAAGTGCCATTTCGGCCGGTACGAGCGAACGAAGCTGGCGTAGCACTGCAAGTGAACGTTCTTTTAGAGGTGCACCTGACAAGCCACCCGCGCCAATTTCGGCAACCTTCGCTGCATCGCTGATCAATCCGTCCCGGGAAATAGTGGTATTTGTTGCGATGATCCCGTCTAGCTTCAGCTCGATTGCTAGTTGAGCCACGTCTGCTACATCCTCATCGCTGAGATCAGGCGCGATTTTTACCAATAAAGGAATGTGGCGGCCCGAAACCTTGTCCGCAAGTTTGCCCACCTCTTCAAGCAGTGGACGCAAAGAGTCAACGCTCTGAAGCAAGCGAAGCCCAGGAGTATTGGGGCTTGATACGTTGACCACCAAGTAATCTGCATGAATTGCGAGTTGGCGCGTAGACGTGAGGTAATCCCCCACAGCGTTTTCTAGCTCGACCAGCTTGGTCTTTCCAATGTTGACTCCGACCACCGGGCGGGTCTCGGAGTAGTCACTCTTCAAATGCTGGCGCGCGTTGGCCACTCGGGCCGCCACCCGCTCGGCGCCTTCGTTATTAAATCCCATGCGGTTGATGACCGCGCGGTCTTCAACGAGGCGGAAGAGCCTTGGCTGTGGATTACCTGGCTGCCCCTGCCCGGTTACGGTGCCAATCTCTACGTGGCCAAAACCGATATCGCTGAGGGCAACAATTCCGGTAGCGCCCTTGTCGAATCCAGCCGCCAGACCGAATGGTGAAGGAAAATCTATTCCCATGACCGTTCGCTTCAGCTTTGGAGATGGAGCGAAAAATTTGCGGGTCATTTTGGTGAGTCCCGCACGCTGCGCGATCTTGATGGCATTAAAAGCAAAGTGGTGAGCCTGTTCAGGATCCATTTTGGTGAATACGTGCTTGAAGACCAATGGGTATATGCGCATGATTCCATTTTCCCGTGAACCACCCGAAACAGACAACTTGAGATGGGTAGTATTCAACATATGAAGGAGCAGATCATTCCGGAAAGCGTCGCATGGCCTGATTACCTGGCCTCAACCCGGGCTGGTGAATGGTCGCAAGATGTTTTAGGCCCAGCATTTGAACAGCGAAGTTTGGACTTTGGCCTGGACGATGAGGGGCCAGCCATAGCAACCCTCGTTCGTTACCGTCCCCGAGGATTTCGAAAAAAGTTGGGGCGCAAGGCCCAAGGTGTCGTACTCAGTGTTCATGGTTGGAGTGACTATTTTTATAACCAAGAATTAGCGTACTTTTGGCATGCCCTGGGCTATCACTTCTACGCGGTGGATTTGCGCCGCCACGGCAGAAGCCTGCGAGCGGAACATCAACTACCTGGATACGTCGATGATCTATCGGTGTTTGATCAGGACCTTGACGAGGCGATGGCCGTGATCAAATCTGAGCACCCCGACCTGCCGCTGATTGCGCAAGGTCACTCGACGGGCGGCTTGATTCTCAGCTTATGGATTGCACGTACGAATCCTGGGATCAAAGCACTAGTTCTAAATTCACCGTGGTTAGAGTTCCAAGGAACCGCCTTCTTGCGAATACCGATTCACGGGCTCATGGAAGCAATCACACGAACAAATCCTCGGCGCAAGCTCATGGGTCCGGAATTTGACCATTATTGGCAGTCCCTCAGCATCCAAGCCCACGGAGAATGGGACGTTCACCGGCTGTGGCGTCCACGACTGGCGTTCCCCAATACAGCTGGATGGCTCAAAACCATCTTTGATGGCCACGCCCAAGTGGCCAAGGGGCTGAACCTGGAAGTGCCGATTCTCGTGATGACTTCGGATAGAACACACATTGGGTCCAGCTACTCCCCCGATATGCAACATTGCGATTCGGTGCTCGACGTCCAACAGACTCGCCTTCGAGCTGGAAAGCTAGGAAGTTTCGTCACCCTGTGCGAAGTTCCTGGTGCCATGCACGATGTTTTCACGTCTGCAGAGCCAGCGAGGGCCGCTGCCTATCGCGACTTGGCCCTGTGGTTGCGCATGGTCGGCAAAAGACCGAAATAGGCGTTATTCCTGTGGCTTGTCCACCGCACCACCATAACGGCGATCTCGTTTGGCGTATTCTTCCACGGCGGTGAATAGCGTGCGACGGTCGACATCGGGCCAGAGCTGATCTAGGAAAACCATCTCCGCATAGGCCGACTGCCACAACAAGAAGTTGCTGGTGCGTTGCTCGCCGCTAGTGCGTAAGAAGAGATCCACGTCAGGAAGCTCTGGAGCATGAAGGTACTTGGCGATGGTCTTTTCGCCCACCGAGCTGGCTCGCAGCTTTCCGGAAGCAACATCCTTGGCGATAGCGCTGACGGCGTCGCCAATTTCCGCACGCCCGCCGTAGTTGACACACATAGTCAGCTGACAGCCCAGATTATCCTTGGTGAGCTCTTCGGCATCCTTGAGCTCATTGATGACCGACTTCCAGAGCTTCGGTTCGCGGCCTGACCAACGAATTCGGACACCCCATGAGTTCAACGTATCGCGTTGGCGGCGTAGGACATCTCGCGAGAACCCCATCAGGAAACGGACTTCTTCCGGGCTACGCTTCCAATTCTCGGTGGAGAACGCGTAAACAGAAACGTATTTGACGCCGAGCTCAACGGCACCTGCCATCACATCAAGCAACGCGGCTTCGCCAGCGCGGTGGCCTTCGGTACGAGGCAGTCCTCGCTGGTTCGCCCATCGCCCATTGCCATCCATGACGATGGCTACGTGCTCCGGGATCAGCTCGCGCGGGATAGCGGGCATCTGCGGATTTTCAGGATGCGCATACGGAGCGACTGAGCCACGGCGGCCGGTGATCTTAGGAAGCTTCTTCAATTTCTCTCCACAAGACGTAGGGAATTCACGGCACGCTCTAGGTGCCACTGCAAGTAGTTGGCCACGAAATCTGCCGCTTGTTTGCGTGCTCGAGGTCCGGCTTCTGCCACAACGGCCCAGTCTCCTTCGAGCAGTGCCTGCAGATATCCAATGGTGATGGGGTGTGGTGATAACGACCCGGAAGGGCGGCAACCGGGACAAACGGCGCCGCCGAGCTGAACGTGCAGCGCCTGATGCGGACCGGGTTTACCACATTTCACGCAGTCGGTGAAGGAGGGGGCCCATCCGGCAATCGCGAGCGATCGGAGAATATAGGAATCCAGTACGGCACCGGAGTCGACCCGTTGCTTGGAAAGCAGGGCGATCGCGCCATGGAAGAGCTGATACTGCTGGAGGGTCGAATCGCTTTCTGCGTCCAGCAATTTCTCGGCAATCTCCGACATAGCGTTGGCCACCGTGTAGCTGGGATAGTCCATGACCAGCAGCTGGCCATAGGAATTACGAAGTTGCGCTTGCGAGACGATGTCCAAGTTACGGCCCATCACTAAAAGGGCGTCGACCTCCATAAACGGTTCGAGCGTCGCGCCCATCCGTGAGGAGGTTCGGCGTACGCCCTTGGCCACGGCACGCACAATCCCGTTAGGCGTGAGCAAGGTGATGATCCGGTCCGCTTCGCCGAGTTTGTGGGTACGCAAGACCAAACCACGGGTGTGGTAGCTCTTAGAGGCGAAACCTGATCTGGACACGGACAATATTCTCCCACTTCCACCACCAAAGTTCTGAATCCATCGCATCCTAGGGGTGCCGATTCGCCTCAGAGCGTGACAGTTGCAGGAGCAATCCAGTACCCACCGGGCCCGATGCAAAAGGGCGTGGGGCGTCACTGGTCTCGTATTGGGGCCGATAACAGCAACAGTTCCGCGATCGATGAACAAGCTGATTCACGATGGGCCCTGGTTAGATTGCGCTGCCAATTAATGAGCGATGCAAGCAAAACGCCACGGACAGCCGGTGGGCTGTCCGTGGCGTTGAGCGGGCATCAGGCGTGCGCTTGAGCCTTACTTGTTGTCGCGAATTGCGCGGTTCACGGCCGAAACCACTGCCTTCAGGGCAGCGATATTCGTGTTGGTATCCATGCCGATGCCCCACAGGATGCGATCTCCCACAGCACACTCAACGAAGGCCGCAGCACTCGCGTTGCCACCTTCGCTCATGGCGTGCTCGGTGTAATCCAAAACTCGCAGGTCCACACCGTCTTCGTTGAGCATTTTCACCAGGGCAGAGAGCGGACCATTACCCTGGGCGCTGCGCTCATGGGCCACGCCATCGATGAGCAGCTTGGTATCCAACTGGAAGCTGCCGTCTTCAGCCGAAGTTGCCGTGGCTGAAGCGATTTCGTAGTAGCCCCAGGAATCCAGGCCGGACTCTTCGGTCACCGGCAGGTATTCGTCCTGGAAGACGTTCCAGATACGCTCCGAGGAGATTTCGCCGCCTTCGGTATCGGTCTTGCGCTGGATGACGCCGGAGAACTCGATCTGCGCGCGGCGCGGCAAATCCAAGTTGTAGTCATTCTTCAGCAGGTAGGCGACGCCGCCCTTGCCGGACTGCGAATTCACGCGGATGACGGCCTCGTAGGAACGGCCGATATCCTTCGGATCGATCGGCAGGTATGGGACGGCCCAGACCAGGTCGTTGATGTCCTTGCCCTCGGCGCTGGCCTTGGCTTCCATGGACTCCAAGCCCTTCTTGATCGCATCCTGGTGCGAGCCGGAGAAGGCGGTGAAGACCAGGTCGCCACCGTACGGGCTGCGTTCTGCCACCGGCAGCTGGTTGCAGTACTCGACGGTGCGACGGATATGTTCCATGTCCGAGAAATCGATCTGCGGGTCGATGCCTTGGCCGAACATGTTCATGCCCAGGGTGACCAGGTCAACGTTGCCGGTGCGTTCGCCATTGCCGAACAGGCAGCCTTCGATGCGGTCGGCGCCGGCCAGGTAGCCCAGCTCGGCGGCGGCCACACCGGTGCCGCGGTCATTGTGCGGGTGCAGCGAGAGGATGATCGAATCGCGGTTGGCCAGGTTGCGGTGCATCCACTCGATGGAATCCGCGTACACGTTAGGGGTGGCCATTTCCACGGTGGCTGGAAGGTTCAGGATCATCTTGTTTTCCGGAGTCGCCTCCAGTACCTCGGCCACAGCCTCTGAGATGCGCTTGGCGAACGCCAGCTCGGTGCCCGTGTAGGACTCTGGCGAGTACTCGTAGGTAATCTTGGTGCCGGTCAGCTGCTCTTCATACTTCTTGCACAGCCGGGCGCCCTGGACGGCGATGTCCACAATGCCGTCCTCATCCTGGCGGAAGACAACGTCGCGCTGCAGGATCGAGGTGGAGTTGTACAGGTGGACGATGGCCTGCTTGGCACCCTCGAGGGCCTCGTAGGTGCGCTCGATCAGGTGCTCGCGGGATTGGGTGAGCACCTGGATGGTGACGTCGTCTGGGATGCCGCGTTCGATCAGCTGGCGGACAAAGTCAAAGTCGGTCTGTGAAGCGGAAGGGAAGCCAACTTCGATTTCCTTGAAGCCCATTTGAACCAGCAGGTCAAACATTTTGTGCTTGCGCTCTGGGCTCATCGGATCGATCAGCGCCTGGTTTCCATCGCGTAAGTCAACGGCGCACCAGCGCGGAGCCTGGGTGATGTATTTGTCGGGCCAGGTGCGATCGGGCAGATTGACCTCGATCTGGTCCTGGAATGGAACATACTTGTGGATTGGCATGTTCGAAGATTTCTGCATGTTCTGCATTTCGGTGTGTCCCCTAGACAAAAATAGTGCTTAGTTTGTGGGGCCAGACAAGAGCTACTCCGCGACGAGGGGTCGGCCTATAGACCACTAACGGTCCTTTGGATCCTCGCAGCGGCACAGTAGTAGAAGAAGCTCGAAATGCACGAATTGAGCATAACACCGAGGATTGAGCTGTGCTCAAACTTATGTCGGTTCTGTGTCACATTCTGGACATGGTGCAGAAAACGCAAATCCCCGCGGGTGATCTCTTTGCGGATCATCCACGGGGATTAAGCGGTGCAATATTAGAAGCCGAGTCGACCCAGCTGCTTAGGATCGCGCTGCCAGTCCTTGGCGACCTTGACGCGCAAGTCCAGATACACCTTGGTGCCCAGCAGCTTCTCAATGCCCTTGCGTGCGTTGGAGCCTACTTCGCGTAGTCGTGATCCGCCACGGCCAATCACGATGGCCTTCTGGCTGGAACGCTCAACGAAGAGGGAGACGTGGATATCGATCAGCGGGTTGCTTTCGCTACGGCCCTCGCGAGGGATCATTTCCTCGACCACGACCGCCAGCGAGTGCGGAAGCTCGTCGCGCACGCCCTCCAGGGCTGCTTCGCGGATCAGCTCGGCAACCATCTTGGCTTCAGGCTCGTCGGTCAGTTCGCCGTCCGGGTACAGCGGTGGGCCCTTGGGCAGGTGCTCGACGAGCACGTCGGCAACTTCCTGAACCTGGAATTCCTTCACCGCAGAGACCGGGATGATGGCAGCAAAACCATTCTCACCGAAGTTCTGGGCACCCATTTCGGTCACCGCAATCAGCTGCTGGGCCAGTTGCTCGCGATCCACCAGATCTGCCTTGGTGACCAGGGCGATGATTGGTTTGCGCTGCAACTGAGCTAGCTGGGTGGCGATGAAGCGGTCGCCGGGGCCGATTTTTTCATTGGCGGGAATGCAGAAACCGATGGCGTCAACCTCGGAGAGGGTATCTGCCACGAGGTCGTTCAGGCGTTGCCCGAGCAAGGTGCGTGGGCGGTGCAGCCCGGGGGTGTCGACCAAAATCAGCTGGGCATCCTCGCGGTGCACGATGCCGCGGATGGTGTGGCGGGTCGTTTGCGGCTTGGCTGAGGTGATGGCTACCTTCTGGCCTACCAGCGCGTTAGTCAGCGTCGACTTGCCAGCGTTCGGGCGTCCTACGAAGGAGGTGAACCCCGATCGGAAATTCTCAGGCCATCCGCTGGCCGCTAGCAGGTTATGGTTTTCGCTCATGTGAGGAATCCTCGTCGTTCTCAATATGGTCGGATGCGTCCGTTTCCAGACGCTCTACATGGATTTTGCCGATCCGATTTCGTCGGCCAGCCAGAGCGACCACGGTCAGCCTCAGGCCGTTAACATCGGCGGTGGACCCGAGCACCGGCACTGATTCCAGTGCCTTGGAGAGCAGGCCGCCAACGGTGTCGACGTCGTCCTCTTCGATGTGTAGGTCAAAATGATCCGCGATGTCATCGATGGCCGCGGTGGCTACCGCGAACAGGGATCCATCGGGATTTTCGATCAGTTCGGTCCTTGATCGATCATACTCGTCGTCGATCTCTCCGACGATTTCCTCCAGCAGGTCCTCGAGCGTGACCAGGCCTGCGGTTCCACCGTACTCATCAATGACTACCGCGAGGTGGATCGATTCTTGCTGGAGTTCTTGCAGAAGCTCGGCTGCTGATTTGGATTCTGGAACAAAGCGAACCTTGCGAGCCAGATCCGCTAAGGTATCGGCCTGCTGCAGCCCATGGATCTCGCGAATGAGGTCCTTGAGATAGATGATGCCCTGAATGTCGTCGGTATCTTCGCCGATCAGCGGAATGCGTGAATAGCCGGAGGCGATGAACAAATCGATAGCACCGTGCATGGACTGATCTGCGGTCAGCACCACCATGTCGGTGCGCGGCACCATCACGGAACGGACGTTGGTTTCTTCGAGATCGATAACCGAGGAGATTAGTTCGGCGGACTCTTCATCAAGGTCTTCACCTTCTGAAGCCCGATCCACGAGATCTCGAAGGCGTTCCTTGCCAAGGTACCCGACCTCGTCGATGCCGCCCGGGCTCAATGCCTTGGCGATAGATGCCAGCCAATTGGTGACCGGGCCAAGGACAACACGCAGCAATCGAACCATCGGGGCGGTATTTTGTACCACCCTTTCGGCGTTGGAACGGCCGTAGCGTCTTGGCGATACGCTAACGAGCACAAATCCCAATCCAGCCATGGCAATGGTTGAAATCAAGCCGATCATCCAGACGCTGTCAATCCATTGGGCGACCAATAATGCGACGGCTACCGCTGAAGCGGTTTCAAACCAGATTCGCCAAAACTTGATGGCCTGCGCGTGGGTTTCGGTATCGTCAAGAATCGCGGACAGCGACTTTGAATTAGATTCGGCACGCAAGCGCTCGGCAGCGTGACGGGACAGTGCGTAGAAGGCTGAGTCTGCTGCCGTCAATACGGCAGAAAATGCCATGAAGACGAGGGCAAGAATCAGCAAAAGTATTTCCACGAGGCTATTCCACCGTTTCCTTCGGCGCAGGGCGGCCGGTATAGGCCTCGAGCAGGCGGCGTTGCAAGGTAAACATCTCTACTTTTTCGTCTGGTTCCATATGGTCGAAACCCATAAGGTGTAGCAGGCCATGTGTAGTCAGTAAAAGAATCTCGTCGTGGGTGCTGTGCCCGCCGGCCTTCGCTTGAGCTTCGGCTACGGTAGGGCAGATGACGATATCCCCGAGGATCCCGTTCTCTCCCGGTGCGCCAGCGGTTCCCGGGCGCAACTCGTCCATGGGGAAGCTCATGACGTCGGTGGGACCTTCAAGGTCCATCCACTCCACGTGCAAGGCACTCATCGCTTCCTCATCGATGAATACGACCGACACTTCGGTTTCGGGATGCAGGAACATCGCCTGGAGCACTGAGTCGGCCAGTGCAGAAACGTCTTGAAGATCGACGTCGTATTCTGTTTCGTTATTTACTTCAATGCTCATTTGCTGCGCCGTCCCCGGTTGTGTTCTTTGCGTCGGGTGTCGTCCCAACGGTCATAGGCAGAAACGATGTCCGCGATCAACCGATGGCGGACAACGTCAGATGAGTCCAAGCGGCAAACGGAAATGTCATCGATGCCTTCAAGAACGTCACTGGCCATGCGCAGCCCGGAAACCGTGTTGCCAGGCAGATCCACCTGGGTGACGTCTCCGGTAACTACCATCTTTGATCCGAAGCCAAGACGGGTCAGGAACATCTTCATTTGTTCGCTTGTGGTGTTCTGAGCCTCATCAAGAATGACGAAGGCATCATTAAGCGTGCGTCCGCGCATATAGGCTAGCGGCGCCACCTCGATGGTTCCGGCTTCCAAAAGCTGCGGAATCGTCTCAGGATTGACCATGTCATGCAACGCATCGTAGAGCGGGCGCAGGTACGGGTCGATTTTTTCCGTCAACGAGCCTGGCAAAAAGCCCAGCTTCTCCCCTGCTTCTACTGCAGGTCGCGTCAAAATGATTCGGCTCACTTGCTTGTCCTGCAAGGCCGCAACAGCCATGGCCATCGCCAAGAACGTCTTACCGGTACCCGCCGGACCAATTCCAAACGTAATGGTCGACTCTTCGATGGCGTCAACGTAGCTTTTCTGGTTTACCGTTTTGGGCCGAATTGAACGCCCACGGCCGGAAAGGATTTTTAGACCTAGAACATCGGTGGGCGCGTCCGGGTTACCGGCGCTGAGCATCTTGATGATTTGCTCGATAGTTTCAGCGCTCATGCGCGAACCGCGCAGGGCTAGCGACCGGGCTTCCTCGGTAACACGTTGGGCTTTGCGGACCTGTTGAGGTTCACCTGCCAGCACGAGTGATTGACCATTAGGGCGGAAATTAACTTGCGGATAGGCACCGGAGAGAATTCGCAAGAGCTCATCATTGGGGCCCAGGGTTGCAATCATGAGTTCAGCTGTATCAAAACTAATGGTGAGCGATGCAGATTCTGAGTCTGCTTGCGTCTTATTCTGTTCAACCTGCATGCAGTGCTTGGTGCCCCTTTTGTGAGCTTGGTGGTGGTGTTACTTTGTCCTTGGTTCCATTCTATCCAGTCATCGAGTTTTCCGGTGGAAATTCAGGCCTCAGCGTAAGAGCAGAACCTGAAAGTAGTCCTAAATGAATCTATTCTCAGCAGGTCGCGAACATATAGATTTGGTTACGGATTAGTAAGTGTGGCCATTTTTGGACAGATTGCGCCGGCTCATATGGCAAGCTATGACAGCGGCTCCTAAATATTTTTGCGAGCCCAAACCACGAAAAAGTTTCACGGATTGGTATGTAGTGCAGTCAAGGTTCATGCAGAAGATTCCACGCCGAATAGGCATTGTTGGAATTACTGCCGCTCTCGTCGTCGCAGCAGGTTGCGGTTTGGCGAGTCGCGATAGCTCCTTTGAGATGCCCACGAGCGCGAACGCTGAATCCCTGAACTTGCCTGCCGCTACCGATGCAGGTGAACAGGTGGGAGTGGCGACCAAGTTGCCGATTTACTGGTTGGAGAATACGGATACCGGGGTGTTTCTGTATCGTGAGTATCTCGAGGACACTCGTCGAAGCGAGCCAATCGGTGACGCGATCTGGACCTTGTTGTCTGCGAAACCAGCTGGGCCAGGCAGGTATACCCATCTCAAACCTGCCGATGAAATCGGTGTATCGATCAGCAATACCAATGTGATTACCCTCGATTTGCCAGCTAAAGTTTTCAGCGCGCACCTAGATGATGGTCTTGCCGAACGCTCGATCCAGCAGTTGGTCTTTACGGCAAGCGCTGCTGCAGCCAGCTCTGGGCTATTGGTGGGAGATACTACCCCAACAGTGAAGATCCTGGTCGATGGTCAAGCGAACGCCATCGTCTTTGGTGGACATCGTCTCAGCGATGTCTACGAGCGCAACGCTAAATTTATGGCCCCGATCTGGATTGTGGATCCACAATATGCAGCGGTGTTGGGCGAAGGTAAAGTGCAGATCAACGGCAGAACAAGCAAATTTGATATTGGCACATTCTATTCTTTGCAGAAAAAAGATGCTGACGGCAAACTGACTGTGATCACCGCGCAGAAACAGGTGATCCCTGGGAAGATCGAAAGCAGCGGCGCCTTCAGCATCAATGAGCGACTCTCCCCTGGCTCTTATAAGCTTTCCTTCTGGGGTATGGAATCCCAGTCTGATGCAAAAGTTGGCGAAGTGACTTCAGACTTCACTGTGAAATAATCGACGCCGAATTCCTGCAAAAAGCAAAAATTCGCGGACACCTTCTCAAGGTGCCCGCGAATAATTATTTTAATCAGATTTCGCCCAGCAGATGCCGGATCAATACCAAGGCCGCTGGTCCCGCGGTCGAAGCGCGCAAGACGTGCTCGCCCAACAGAGCAGCATAAGCGCCGGCCCCAACGAACAATTCGAGCTCCGATTCAGAGATGCCGCCCTCGGGCCCGACGATCATCATGACCTTCTGCCCCGATTCTGCTTGTGCAAGCCACGTGGAAACATGGGCCGACACCGGCTCGGTGGCCTGCTCATGCAGGACCAGAACCAATCCCCCCGCTGCAACATCAGCCGCGATAGCCTTAGCCAACTCCTTGGATTGAGCCGGTGCTAGGACTTCAGGCTCAAACGCGCGGCGCGATTGCTTCTGCGCGGCGCGAACTTGAGCCCGCCACTTCGCCAGAGCCTTGTCCGTTTTTGCGGCGTTCCAGCGGACGATCGATCGGTCAGCTTGCCAAGGGCGGACTGCCAGCACACCGAGTTCAACGGCTGACTCAACGGCCTGTAGATCACGGTCTCCCTTGGACAGCGCCTGCACCAAAGTGATCGGGTGCTCGCTGCCCTTTTCCTGGGTCCGTTCAATGACTTTGGCACTGAGCAGATCCTTGCCCGTATCCAGCACCTCGACTGTCAGCCGAAGGCCCTTTCCGTCGAGCAGGTCCAGGTGCTCACCGGCGGTGACTCGTTTGACAGTCACCGCGTGATGCGCCTCTGGGCCAGAGAGCTCCAAAGTATCCCCTGGCTCAGAGACCTGTGCCATTTCCGGGTCGATGACGAAGCTGTGGTTGCTCATGCTTAGCGCTGGTTCAGCTTGTCGCGTAGCCGGGAGAACATGCCGCCGGAGTGCTCAACTCGCCCAGCGGTCAATTCTTCGCCGCGGAGTTTCGCGAGCTGCTCGAGCAGGTCGCGCTGTGCAGCATCGAGCTTAGTTGGCGTCTCAACCTGAAGATGCACGATGATGTCGCCGCGCTTGCCACCGCGCAGGCGAGGCACGCCAAGACCTGGCAAGGTCACGGTGTCACCGTCCTGTGCACCGGCTTCCACATTGATTGGCTGTTCGCCGTCGAAAGTTTCCAGCTTCAGCTCGCAGCCCAGGGCGGCTGCGGTCATCGGCAGGCTCATCTTCGCGTGCAGATCGGTTTGTGCGCGTTCGAAGACCTTGTGGCGGCGGACATCAATCTCGACGAAAAGGTTGCCGTTCGGTCCTCCACCGGGGCCGGCTTCGCCCTGGCCGCGCAGTTGGATGCGGGTGCCAGAATCGACACCGGCTGGGACGTTCAGCGACTTGGAGACATGCTCGCGCACGCGTCCTTCGCCGTTGCACTCCAAGCAGGGGTCGGGAATGGTGGTACCGAATCCACGGCAGGCTGCACAGGTTTCCACGGTCATCATCTGGCCAAGGAAAGAACGAACCGGGCGCTGAACCTGGCCGGCACCGTGGCAGATGTCGCAAGTTACCGGGCTGGTGCCTTCGCGGGTGCAGGAGCCATTGCAGGTCTTGCAGGTGACCGCGGTTTCCATTTCCAATGGGTACACGGTGCCCTTGACAGCGTCTTCCAAATCGATGGTGATGGTGATCAGAGCGTCGCGACCCGGCTGGGTGCGCGATGCTGGGCCCTGGGCCTGTCCTCCGCCGAAGAACTGCTCGAAGATGTCGCCGAACCCGCCGAAGCCCTGTCCGCCGCCGCGACCAAAGCCTGGATGGCCGTTGCCGTTCTCATCACCGGTGGAGTCGTAATTCGAGCGCTTAGTCTGGTCGGAAAGAACCTCGTAGGCGTGGGTCACAAGCTTAAACTTCTCTGCGGCGTCCTCACTTGGATTCACATCCGGGTGCAGCTTGCGTGCCAACTTTCGGTAGGCACTCTTGATTTCCTGAGGGGTCGCGTCCTTGGCAACGCCCAGGGTCTCGTAATGCGAGCTCACGTTATTCGCCGTGTCCTTTCCTAAAAATGCAAAATTCAAAAAAATGCTAAGCGTATCGCCAGCGTAGTTAGTTCGCCAAAATCTTTGATAGGTATCGGGCTACCGCCCGCACCGAGGCCATCGATGTCGGATAGTTCATGCGTGTCGGACCGAGCACGCCCAGCTTATTGCGTACGTCCGAGCCGTATGTGGTTGCTACAACGGCAGCTTCCGAGAGCTGGCCGTAGTGATGCTCGGTGCCGATGGCCACGGCCACGCCGCGCGAATCGGCCTCCAACTCCGAGAAGAGCTTGAGCAGCACTACCTGTTCTTCGAGGGCTTCGAGCACCGGGGTGATGCTCAGCGGGAAGTCGCCTTCGACACGGGCCAGGTTCGCTGTTCCAGACATGATGATGCGTTGCGTGTTCGCCGCCTGGGCCATCTCTTCTAGAGCATGCAGGACACTATCAATCAACGGCTCCGCCTGTTGCTGGGCGTTCAGTCCGGAACGCGTGAGCTTTCCGCGCAAATCAGCGAGCTGAACGCCCTCAAAACTATTGAGCAACCACAGCTTCAAATCGGACAATTCGTTATCCGAGTACAGGCGTGGAACTGCCATCATGCGCTGATCAACGGTGCCATTGGAAGCAATCATGACCATCAGCACCTGGGTGCTGCCCAAGGCGACCAGTTCGAGGTTCTTCAACGTCGCGGTGTCGTAATGCGGCACCTGAATCATCGCGACCTGGTTGGTTAGTCTGGCCAGAAGCCGAACAGTGCTCTTGAGCATCTCATCCAAATCGGTTGAGTTGTCCAAGATCTTGTTGATGGCGTCGCGTTCAGCCCTAGAAAGGGGTTTGAGCTCACCAATCTCATCGACGAAGCGACGGTAGCCCTTTTCCGTTGGAATGCGACCTGACGAAGTGTGGGGCGCCGCGATCAGGCCCTCTTCTTCCAGTAGCGCCATGTCATTTCTGATCGTGGCCGCACTGACACCAAGATTATGCCGATCGAGTAGCGCTTTGGAACCGACCGGTTCACGCGACTGCACGTAGTCTTCTACGATGGCGCGCAAAACATCTAAACGCCGAAGCTCACTCACAACGCCACCTCCTTGGATTCCCTTTCAGAAGGGTTTGGCACTCTAACCTGTCAAGTGCCAAGTCTAATACGTTCAGCGGTTGCTAGCATTGGATTTCGAGCGTATTCGATCACAGCGAAAGGCAGTACGTGACTAATTACTCCTGGGGACCGCAGGATCTCAGTGCTCCAGCACCGAAAAAACTCCGCCAGGTACCCATTGAACGGGGCATGGTCCTCGAAGATGCCACCTCAGGCTGGGTTGGTGAAGTCGTACGTACTGAAAAATCCGGGGGCATGCGCATCATCGTTCTCGAAGACCGTCATGGAAAGACCCGCTCTTTCCAAGCCGGGTTTGGGTTCTACCTAGAGGGTGAACCCGTGGAGATGGTTGACCCGGTCGCCAAGGTCGCGGCGCCCAAAACGATGGTCTCTGCATCAGGATCCCGAGCTGTCGCCGGGTTGAAAGCCCGACAAGCCCGCGCCAGTCGCATTTGGGTCGAAGGTAAACACGACGCGGAACTTGTTGAGAAAGTCTGGGGACATGACTTGCGTGTCGAGGGCATCGTTGTGGAACCACTGCATGGCGTTGACGACCTTGCCGGAGCGATCCGTGACTTCGCACCCTCCCCGGAACGCAGACTGGGCATCCTCGTTGACCACCTCGTGGCAGGCACTAAGGAGTCCCGCATTGTCGCTGAGGCCATGAAAGTCCCCGGTGCAGCCCAGCACGTTCTGATCCTCGGGCACCCATATATTGACGTGTGGCAAGCCATCAAGCCCGCAACGCTTGGAATCAAGGCTTGGCCGGTCATCCCCAAGGGCACGGACTGGAAAACCGGCGTGTTGCGCGCCTTTGGGTGGCCACATGAAACGGCCGAAGACATTGGTATTGGTTGGCAGCGAATCTTGTCCACCGTGTCACATTACGGGCAATTGGAACCACAACTGTTGGGAAGGATAGAAGAATTGATCGATTTTCTGACAACTGAAGATTACGGTTTCCTAACAATTGACCAATAGTTGGACTTTAACCCGGTAATCTCCCCTTAGTTGGAACCTTCCGCGGCTATGATGGACTTGATACCAGCCACAGCAAGACAAGGAAAAATAGTGACTTCACGCCAGACGCAGTCATCGGAGAACTCAGGCTTCGAAGGATCGCGAACTGCTGCGTTGCCGCTGACTCCAACTGAGGACCGTCAGTGGTCCACGATGGCGCACTTCGGCGCCATTCTTGGGTGCATTCCGTCCGCCATTATTTTTGCTGTTTTTCGTGATCGAGGCGCATTTACGGCTCAGGAATCCAAGGAAGCTTTCAACTTCACATTCCCACTCACGATCCTTGCTATCGCATTGAACGTCTTGACTATCTTGCCAGGCATCGGTTGGCTATTCTCGGTGCTGGCAGTGGCCCTGTGGGTCTATATGACAGTATTGGGCGCCCTCGCTGCTATTCAGGCCAACAAGGGACGCCCTTACCGTTACAAGTTCAATCTTCGTCTGATGAAGTAAAAGTTCTACTCAGCTTTAGAAATCGAGTAATTCTCGTACAACGAGGTCGGCTAATAGCCGGCCTCGCTGCGTTAACACCAAGGTGCCAGCGAAGGCGGCCTTAGCATCAATCAGTTCATCGGCGATCAAGCCGGCAACCTTGGTGCGACCGGTAGCATCCAGTTCGCTGATCTGCATGCCGGAACTCAAGCGAGTCAGCAGCATGGTGCGTTCAAGCCGCACGGCCTCAGCGTCCGGGTTCTCGCGCCCATGTCCCGGAGAAATCTCCGCGTCGATGCGCTGCTGATACGCCGCTGGATGCTTCACATTCCACCAGCGCAGACCGCCAACATGTGAATGTGCACCGGGGCCTGCGCCCCACCAGTCGCCGCCCTTCCAATAGGCAATATTGTGCTGGCAGGCGTTGGCCGGTGTTTTGGCCCAGTTGCTCACTTCGTACCAGGAGAACCCGGCGGCAGCGAACATTTCATCAGCCATTTGGTACTTCTCGGCATGATCATCGTCGTCGATATTAGGAACTTCGCCGCGACGAATTTGCGCAGCAAGTTTAGTGCCATCTTCGATGATCAATGCATAAGCGGAAATATGATCGGGTTCATAGCTCAAAGCTGCTTCGATGCTCGTGTGCCAATCTTCTAAGGACTCCCCCGGAGTTCCGTAGATTAGATCGACACTAACATCAAGACCAGCTTCGCGAGCCCAGGCAACTGCCTGTGGGACACGCTTAGGGTCGTGAGTGCGCTCGAGAACCTTGAGCACATGAGGCACAGCGGACTGCATGCCGAAGGACACACGCGTGAATCCGCCATCAGCGAGCTCTTGCAGGCTCTGACGAGTCACCGAGTCCGGGTTGGCTTCGGTGGTGATTTCCGCTCCTGGCTTCAGGCCGAAATCTTTGCGGATCTGATCAAGCACCGAAACCAAATCACCGGCAGGTAACAGCGTCGGAGTGCCGCCACCAAAGAAGACAGTTTCAATCTCGCGATGGGGTTGTCCGGAACGGTCCATCACCCCACGGGCAAAACTGATTTCCTTGCTTACCGTGGCGGCGTAGGTTGCCTGGCTTGAACCTGACCCCAGCTCCGTGGCGGTGTAGGTGTTGAAATCGCAATATCCGCAGCGGACGGTACAAAACGGGATATGCACGTAAAAGGACATGGTCCGCCCCTCAGCTCCATGCGCGCATGAGGCTGGGAGCAGACCATCGGCTGGAGCCGGATCGCCGTCAGGCAGAACTGAAGGCATTTACTTCTTTTTCGGTTCGTCAGTGGACAGGGCAGCGATGAAGGCTTCCTGTGGAACTTCGACACGGCCTACCATCTTCATGCGCTTCTTGCCTTCCTTCTGCTTTTCGAGCAGCTTGCGCTTGCGGCTGATGTCGCCGCCGTAGCACTTGGCAAGCACATCCTTGCGGATGGCGCGGATGTTCTCGCGGGCAATGATGCGCGAACCGATCGCGGCCTGGATCGGCACCTCGAACTGCTGGCGAGGAATCAGCTCGCGCAGTTTACCGGTCATCATGGTGCCGTATGAGTAGGCCTTGTCCCGGTGGGTGATCGCCGAGAACGCATCCACTTGATCGCCCTGCAACAAGATATCGACCTTCACCAGATCGGCAACCTGCTCGCCATCTGCTTTCCAGTCCAGCGATGCATAGCCGCGGGTCTTGGACTTGAGTTGGTCGAAGAAGTCGAACACGATTTCTGCCAATGGCAGGTGGTAGCGCATTTCAACGCGATCTTCGGAAAGGTAGTCCATGCCGCGCATGGTGCCACGGCGCGTTTGGCACAGTTCCATTACGGCGCCGATGAATTCACTCGGTGCCAAGATGGTTGCGGCCACCATTGGTTCGTGAACCTCCAGGATCTTCCCGTCTGGGAACTCCGAAGGGTTAGTCACGGTGATCATCTGCTTGTCTTCGCCCATGACCTCGTACACCACGTTGGGTGCGGTGGAGATCAAGTCGAGGTTGAACTCGGTTTCCAGGCGCTGGCGGGTAATTTCCAGGTGCAATAGGCCGAGGAAGCCAACACGGAAACCGAAGCCCAGAGCAACAGACGTCTCTGGTTCGTAGGTCAATGCCGCGTCGTTGAGCTGCAGCTTATCCAACGCGTCGCGAAGTACCGGGTAGTCGGTGCCATCCATCGGGTACAGGCCCGAGAACACCATCGGCTTGGCCTCTTCGTAACCGCCGAGGGATTCGGTGGCCGGCTTCAAGAAGTTGGTGACAGTATCGCCAACCTTGGACTGGCGGACGTCCTTCACTCCTGTAATCAGATAGCCGACCTCGCCGACCCCCAAACCCTTGGTAGGTTCTGGGTTCGGCGAAGAAACGCCAATCTCCAAAAGTTCATGGGTCGTGCCGGTGGACATCATCTGGATTTTCTCGCGCGGAGACAGATTGCCGTCAACCACACGGACGTAGGTCACAACACCACGGTAGGTGTCGTACACCGAGTCGAAGATCATGGCGCGAGCCGGAGCTTTGGCATCGCCAACAGGAGGTGGAAGCTGCTTGATAACTTCATCAAGTAGTGCCTCCACGCCTTCACCGGTCTTGCCGGATACCTTAAGCACGTCCTCTGGTTCGCAGCCAATGAGGTTGGCCAGCTCTGCGGCGTATTTCTCCGGTTGTGCATTAGGAAGGTCGATCTTGTTGAGCACCGGAATGATGGTCAGGTCGCCCTCGATAGCCAGATATAGGTTAGCCAGCGTCTGCGCTTCGATGCCCTGGGCCGCGTCGACCAGCAGGATGGCACCTTCGCAGGCGGCCAAGGAACGCGAAACTTCGTACGTAAAGTCCACGTGACCGGGTGTGTCGATCATGTTCAGTGCGTAGGCGGTGCCATCTTCTGACTCCCATGGCATACGCACTGCCTGGGATTTGATGGTGATGCCGCGTTCGCGCTCAATATCCATGCGGTCCAGATATTGGGCCTTCATGTCGCGGGCCGAGACAACGCCGGTTAACTGCAACATACGGTCGGCCAAGGTCGACTTACCGTGGTCGATATGGGCGATGATGCAGAAGTTACGGATAAGCGACGGATCGGTCGCGGCAGGCACCTGAGCGGCGCGGGCCAATGGAGACACCTAAACAGACCTCACTAGCTAACTAAAAGACGTAGTTGGATTAGCCTCCATTCTGTCATGATTTCCGAGTCATCACGTATTTCGACCATCGGCAGCTGGTAGTTTGTCGTTCATGGCAGTGAATCCAGAGAAGATATTCAGACTCGTGATGCGCGTGATTAAGGAAATCATCCGCACGCGAACGAGCGGGCAACAACGCCACGCCGCCTCCAAGCCGTCCGGGCGTGCAGGCACTGCGCCGCAAAGAGCGGGCACCGGATACCCCGGCGATTACCGCGGTGAGGTCAGCTACGAGTACCGCCCTTCACTGGACGGCGATGCCGATCCCGGCGAGATCGTCTGGGGATGGGTGCCATACGAGGAGGACCCTTCCCAGGGCAAGGACCGCCCAGTGCTCATCGTCGGCCGTGACCAGCAATGGCTGCTGGGTGTGATGCTAACCAGTAAGGACAAGAACAATTCCAGCCACCGAAACCCCGATTACGTCGATATCGGCACCGGGGCCTGGGACCGACAAGGCCGCCCGAGTGAAGTAAAGCTAGACCGCATCATCCGAGTTGCTCCTGGATCCGTACGCCGCGAGGGGGCAATCCTGGACAAGGATCGCTTCTCGACAGTTATCGACGCACTCGCCCGCCGACGCTAGGCGACGGTACGGGCTGCATTGGGACGGCTTCCAGCAAATAATCCCCGGGGGAAGCCACCAATCCCGCGTCCAGCAGCTCTGCGCAAGACGCACCTCGCCCCGGGACGCTGAATGTGATTCACTAGATTAAAATGTGGTGGCAATCACTTGTCACGAGGAAAATGCGTGGCGTCGCCGTACGCCGCTTCTGAAGTCTGGGGGGCACAGTGGGACTATGGGATGGAAGGGGTGTTCCGGCTCGAGAACAATTCGACTACTGGCAGGACGTTATTTGCCGAGAGTTCGTGCCCTTGTCCGCGGTAAATACCCACAGGAACCCGGGCTTCGCCTCCACGGTAGAAACATCGGTCCTTGGATCCATCAACCGAGCATTGATCATGTCCAAGGCCCAGATCACCAGACGGAGCCGACGGGAAATTGCAGTTTCGGACGAAGCATATTATTTCGTGAACCTGCAGCTTTCCGGCAGCTGCCTGGCCACGGTCCACGGGAACTCGAGCGTGGTCGAGCCCGGGGATTTCATGGTCGTGGACACCAATGAACCGTACGACTTCGAGTTCATGGGTGATTGGCGGATGCTCTCCTTTCGAATAAACCATGCCAGCATCACCCACCGGTTGGCTGCCTTCCGCACCCGTTTGGGAACGTCGATAAGCTCGACTGGCGCCGGCTCAGCCGTTACCTCCCTGATGACCAGCTTGCACTCCCTGGCTGAAGATGTTCCACCGGCTGCGGCGACTGCCTTAGCCCAAGCCTTCGAATCTGCAATCATCGGAACCGTGGCCGCGTCGGGGACCCCGGCAGCGGGCCTAATTGACTCGAAGCCCCTGCAAGTTGCCGTGTTGGAATTCGTCAAGAGGCACTACGCGGATCCAGAACTCACCGTTGACCGGGTCAGCCGCAAGTTCGCAATTTCGCCACGCACGCTTCATGCGCTTTTCGAAGGCACGGGAACCTCGTTCGCAAAAACGGTTCGGCAGCTACGGCTCCAACATGCCTTCGACGTGCTGTCCGACCCTTCATCCTCGTTATCGGTGACTGAGCTGGCTCGCATCTCAGGATTCTACGACCCCAGCTCGTTCTCCAGGGCGTTCAGGCAGCGGTTCGATGTGAGTCCGATGGAATTGCGCCGCGCACGCTCGGCGCAAACTGCATAGTCCTGCTGCGCGAAATGCATAGCGCCTAAAGATGAAAACTAGTGATATGGATCTCAACACTGATTCCATCGGGCGGCCACCGCCCAAGAAATATGAGAGATTGTCATGACCGTTTCGTTTTCGCTAACCGTTGAACAAGAGCAGCTCAAGCAGAACGCACGAAGCTTCGCCCGAGAACAACTTCGTCCGCTGATGTCGGCGGTGGGCAGGTGTTCGGATCCGCTGCAGCGAGCGTTGCTGGTGCGCCCAGTGATGGAAGAGGCCGTCCGGGCCGGATTCCTCAAATCCCTGATTCCGGCGGCCTTCGGCGGTCTGGCCAGCAGCGGGGTCGATGCCGCGATTTTCATCGAGGAGCTAGCCTCGGAGAGCCCGGATTTCATGATTTCCATGGCTGGTCCACTGATCGCCTTAGCTCCTGTCTATGAAGTAGGAACGCCAGAGCAGATCGCACGCTTCGTGGCTCCGTTTCTCGCCGATGAAGGTGCGCCGCTGGCTGCCATGGCCTATAGCGAACCCGGCGGCAGCGCGAACTTCGATGCCGAAGCTCCGGGAGAAGGCGTGCGGACACGCGCCGCGCTGGATGGTGATGAATGGGTAATCAACGGCAGTAAGGCCTGGGCCTCGCACCTGGGTGGCTGGGACGGCGGCGGGCCAGATCTGATGACGATCGTCTGCCGGACGGAGAAGGGTGTGTCGCTGATCGTTGCCGAACGGGCACAGCTGCACGGGCATATCAAGGTCGACGAATACTATGACCTTCCCGGCTTGCGCGGCTGCCTTACCACACGGGTCACCTTGCATGACGTGCGAGTCCCCAGGGGCAACCTGCTGGGAACCGAAGGTGATGGGGTCCGCCTGACCCGCAACGCGTTCCAGGCCAGCGGTGCATCAATTGGGACCTTTTCGGTGGCGGCCATGAGGCAGGCATTCGATGTTGCCCTGAGCTTCGCCCAGACGGAGAAGCGCGGCGGCCGGCTCCCGATCATTGAGCACCAGGCAGTTGCGGATATTCTCGGCAATACCAAAGGGAAGATCGAAGCTGTGCGGCTGTTGTCATGGTCGGCCCTGGATGCCGTGATCTCCGGAAGGCCAGGTGCCAGCGAACTGGCGCTGCATGCGAAGGTCTTCGGCTCGGAGACAGGCGTTGACGTGATCAATGACCTTATCAAGGCAGTCGGCGTCACCGCATACGACACGAATTTCCCGATGCTCCGGCATTTGATGGACGTCTTGGCCTACCCGATCATCGAAGGCGGCAACGTTGGCGTGCGCCGTCGCCAGCTCCAGGCAATGATGAGCGACCCCGAATATGATCCGTTGGCAGCGTCGGGACTTTCCTAGCTGGAGCCGGCCACAAGGCATGGGGTGGATAAAGCCCCCAGCACCGAGTGCGTTCCATCGATGGACAGGGCATGACGCAATGCATACCAAGGTCCCGCTATTTGCAAGGCAGGGAGTCTGGTAGCATTAACACTTGTGTGCCGCGCAGGTTGGGCGGCACGCCCCCTTCGGGTCGCCATAGGTGCCCCACACCGCTCAGTCGATGGCCTGAAGGATGAACCCTCTACCGACCGTATAAAACGATAAACGAGAGAGTTTATTAAAGTGGCTAACATCAAGTCCCAGAAGAAGCGTATCCTGACCAACGAAAAGGCACGTCTGCGTAACGTAGCTGTCCGTTCCGAGGTTAAGACCGTAATCCGTAACGTCAACGAGGCAGTAGTCGCCGGTGACAAGGAAAAGGCAACCGAGGCATTGCGCCTGGCTGGCAAGAAGCTCGACAAGGCTGTTAGCAAGGGTGTTCTGCACAAGAACAACGCTGCAAACCGCAAGTCGGCAATTGCTAAGAAGGTTAGCGCCCTCTAAGCCAAGCTTAGACTTCAACCGGCCCCTCGAAACTTCCGAGTTTCGAGGGGCCGGTGCTTTTAATGCAGTGACTCCCCCGCCTTCCATGAACCGTAGTTCAGGCTGGAGAGAACGGCGGAGTCGAAAAAAGATTCCTGGGCCTTCAGCAGGCCCAGGAATCTTTTAACGATTAGGAGCTTTGGCTGCGATGAACATGACGGCATGTTCCAGCGCGTAGCCAGGTGATCGACTGCCGCCCTTAACCATTCGGTCGGTCTTCGCAATCTCTTCAATACACAGAGCCAGATCACTGCGCTTCCAGCCGCGTGCCTGTTGCTGTGCTTGCTGCACCTGCCACGGAGCCATGCCTAGCTCTGAGGCCAGCGTTGCGGCGGGTTCATTTACGCCAAGCACCTTGGCCAGTTGGCGTATTTTCATCGCCAACGTTGCAACGATGGGAATCGGGTCAGTTCCGGTTCCCAACGAATGCCGTAACGTTCGTAGCGCGGCCTGTGCGTTGCCCGAAATGGCAGCGTCGGCGACTTTGAATGCCGTAGCTTCAACACGGCCACCGTAATATCGGTCGACCATATCTTGGTCAATAGTTCCCGTGGTGTCTTGAATCAGTTGGGAACAGCTTGAGCCAAGCTCAGCTAAGGAATTGCCAACTGCAGCAACGAGGGCTTTGACGGCGTCATTCGTAATCCGTCGTTTCGCGGCCTTAAATTCAGCCTGTACGAAGTCGATCTTTTCCGCGTCTTTTTTCACCGGCTGGCAATTGACGATCAATGCCCCGGCGGCTTTGATTGCATCAATGAGTTTCTTGCCCCGTGTACCGCCCGAATAATGCAGGATCAATACATTTTCAGGTGCCTGGTCCTTGAGGTAGATTAAGGCGTCCTTCAGGAAATACTCGTTCATTTGCGCCAGCTCATGAACTTCAACCAAGTTGGCGCTGGAGAATAGGGAAGAACTGGTCGCTAGCAGCAGTTCGCCTGGCTCATACTTGGACGCATCAAGTCGTGTGACCTCGATATCATCTCGTTGAGCAGCCTGGGAGCGGAGCAACTCGAAGGCCCGGGAAGCCAGATAATCTTCTGACCCGGTGAGCAAAATCAGCGGTTGTGGCGTGAGTTCTCGCCATGAGATCCCTGGATTAGCTTGGGCGCGTGCCATCGAGCTCCTTAGTGCTTCGGTCGATATATCGATCCTACCGAACTGGTGAACCCAAGGCGGTACTCAGAACCCCTTGCTCAGTAAATGTGAGAAGCACCGTACCTGACTGGTCGGTTCGAAAGACCTGGGCTCCAACTTCCTTGGCCGCTTGCAATGTTTCTGGATGCGGATGGCCATAGGAGTTGTCCTTGCCCGAAGATATCAAAAGCACTTCCGGGGATATGGCTTTGATGATGTTAGTGCCACCGTTTCTTGCGCCATGATGTGAGGCCTTGAGAATGCCCGCTGGTGTTTGAGGGTATCGTCGCAAAAGCGCAGCCATTGATTCGGTTTCCATATCTCCCGCTGAAAAATAGTCGATGTCTCCAGCCTGCGTATGAAACCTGAAACGGATCACTAATGACGTGTCATTAGGTTCCGCGGTTTTCGCAGCCGTAGTCTCCGGACCGATCACTTGATAGGTGACTGGACCGGAATCCTGGCCATCTCCGGGCTCGGTTACTTCAGCACCAGCCCACCGATTAATTTCGAATCCAGCCGAGACCAAACGCTGGCCAATTTTGATGCCCGAATCCTCCACTGCTTTGATACCTCCGAAATGGTCTGCGTGGGAATGGGTCACAAAAATTTTGGGCAGTGCGGTGATATTCAGCCGTTTCAGACACTGAACAACGTTTCCGTCCGGAGGTCCCGCATCAACTAGCCAACCTTGGTGCTCCCCCACGTTGATAACGACCGCATCACCTTGGCCTACATCGCACATGGCAATGTTCCAATCAGTGGCAATGGGTTCGCGATAAAACAGGGTGGCCGGCACGATCAAGGCCGCTATAAAGACGAAAAGTGCGCCGAGAAGTCCCAGCGAAAGTTGCCTCACACGAAGATGTTCTGTCTCACGGCCCGCGATTAACAGGATGCAGAGTACCGTGGCCTGCATTATCGCCAGCACGATGCCAAAGCTGCCTGATGGCCACGGCCGAGCGGCGCCATGCAGGCCTGCCGAAAAATGCGCGATTTGACCAATAAGTTCAGCGGGGAGGCCTGGTACCCACAACAGGGCATGTGTCAGTGAAGGCAACACAGTGCAAAGCAATAAACACACCATCCCGACCGCTGTAATCAATGGCAGTAGCGGTGCAACTAAAAGATTGGTGGGAAGGGAATAGAGGCTGAAATTACTATTCAAGGCAATAATAACCGGCAAGCAGGTGAATTGGGCAGCGCAGCAAATAGAGGTCAATTCGGCCAACCACGGCGGCAGAAATTGCCCAAAAATTTCGGTGAGCGCAGGCGAGAGCATGATGATGCCGAGGGTCGCCAGGACTGAAAGTGCAAAAGCCGGTTCAGCACCCAATCCGGGATCAATTAGTAGCAAGATCGTTGCACTGAGCGACAAGATTCCCAATGACGCTTGCCCCCGTCCGACGAGCAAGGACAGTACAGCAATGCTGCCCATCAAACTTGCCCGCAGGACGCTGGGATCAGGTCCGACGAACCATGTGAAAAGACCTACCGCACCAATCATCAACACCGCACTAGCCGCTCTGGGAATTGAGAATAATCGGAGCAAGGTAAGAATTATTGCTGCTAGCAGCGCAATATTTGAACCGCTGACCGCGGTGAGATGGCTCAGACCGCTGGTTTTCATCGCCTCGGCTAGCGCCTCTTCCTGGCCGGATCGATCTCCATAAAGCATTCCCGGAAGCAGGGCCTGAGCGTTGTCCGGCAAATGGTTCAGCGCTTGCGCGAATCGCAGTTTCAGATGATCCGCGGCGTTGGGTTCGGACTCTGAGATCACTTTCGGCTCGCTGGCCGCCCGGGCCCACCATTTAAAAGATCCAGCATCGGCCGGTTCAAGGCTCACGATGCTCTCGAAGGAGGCGGCCATTGGCGGTAGTGGATAGGCAACGCTCAAATAGACGGGTACCTCACATTGCACCCACGCTTGTTCTTGCCAGTAGCGTTCGATCTTGGCCCTGCCCTTGAGCACTCCTTCCTGGTCATCTTTGGTGGATTCATCAAAGCTCAGCACGGCACGACGCTGCTGTTCGTGGGTATCAGGCAGGGCACACTCGCTGCGAGTCAAGCCCAATGAGGCTACCGCCAACAACCCCAGCAGAAAGACTATGGGTCCGGTAAACCACGGGGTCGAATGAGCGCCGTCATGCCTTTCGCGCAGCAACAGGCCGAGCAACAATCCCAAGAAGGCGATGAAGGCCCAGAGCAGCAGCGGAGGGATGGTGAAATAGGCGGCGAGCCACGCCCCTGCCAGCAGCCAAAGACCTCGGAAGTCGGTGTTCATGGAACCACCAGCTCGGAGAGTTTGGCGAGCATGGCCGGGCCAATGCCGGATACTGCATCAAGTTCCTCGACCGAGGCAAATGGGCCATTTTTGGTGCGAAACTCAATGATCCGTTCGGCCAGGGCAGGACCGATGCCGGGAAGCTCTTGCAGCGTTTGAGCGTCAGCATTGTTGATGGAGATCTTGGCATCTTCGGCGGGCGAGGGAACATTTTGTATTGAGCTTTGGCCGCTGCCACCGGGCAGGATGATCTGCTGCCCGTCAATAAGCTTGGCGGCGAGATTGACCATTTCTGGGTGGGCATCTTTGTTCAGGCCGCCGGCGCGCTTGACCGCATCGGTGATCCTGGACCCTTCGGGCAGTTCATAAACGCCGGGTTTCTTTACCGCACCCACCACGTGCACGGTCACCGTGGGTCCTGAGGTACTCGCCGTACTTGAGGACGAGGCGCTGCTGGTGGGGGCCGAATCCAGCGGAATCGTCGCCAATGGCTCGTTGGTCGGCGCTGGGGCCAGAAGTATGGAGATGGCGATCCAGCCGAGCACGATAATGACCAGAGCGAGTACCGCCACGCGCGAGATCGCAAACCTGAGACGACCGGGACGTGGCGCGTACTTGCTGAAAAAATCGTGACGGCCCATGCGCCACAGTATGGATTAGCTGCTGGATTGCTCTGGAGAAGCGCTCACCGGTTGTGGATCCAGCGGGGCGACAGACACAGCCAACACGCCCATCCCGGTGTGGGCCGCAAGCACGGCCGGCAGCGATTCGATAACGACAGGTTGGCTGCTGAAGGGGCCAAGCTCAGTGGCGATTTCGGTGGCGAGCTCGGCTGCCCCAAAATGCATCACGCCTAGGCGCACCGGACCGTGGGAAGCCCTGGCATCACGCAGTGCCAGCGCCACCAGCCGGGCTTGGGCCCGGGCAAATGAGCGGGGCTTTTCCAAGGCGGTGATCGCCCCCTGGTCGATGGTCAGGATCGGCTTCACATTCAGCAAGCTGCCGAGCACCGAGGAAAGCGCACTGATTCGGCCCCCACGGCGTAGCTGTTCCAGGCTGGGCACCGCGAAATACACGGAGTTGGCAGCAGACATCCGCACAATCTGTTCGAGCATTTCTACCGGGGCGCCGGCGTCCCTGGCATCGAGCACATCGGCGACGGTAAAGCCCAGTGGCAAGGCCACAGTATGGGAATCGAGCACAGTGACCCGATGGTCAAAATTGCTGGAGGCCAACCGTGCCGCTTCCACGGTGCCAGAAAGCGTTCCGGACATGTGGATAGAGAGCACCTGCTCGCACCCCTGATCCAGCAGCTGCTGGTAGGCGCGAGCAAATTCGCCCGGTGCCGGGCGCGAGGTTTTCACCGATTTTCCCATGGCCAGGCCCATCATCAGGGCCTGGGTGTCCTCGCCCTGCACATGGTTATCCACGATGATCGGGATGTTCACCTCGATCAAACCGGAGCGATCGCGAAATTTCTCCGGCAGGCAGGAGGCCGAATCGGTGACAATACCAATCCGGGGACGCGAAAGCCCGCGCGGGGCCAGCCATTTAGGCAGCCAACCCGCGCGCGAGCTTTTCTGTCGTTCGTTCATGAGCCGAGCTTACGGGGCCGGAACCACGTTCACCAGTTTCGGCGCACGCACGATCACCTTCAGCGGAGCCTTGCCGTCGAGCATGCGGATCACTGCCTCATGGGCCAGGGCCTGCTCGCGCAGCTCCTCCTCGGTGATGTCCACCGAAACCTCCAGGCGCGCGCGCACCTTACCCTTGATCTGCACGACGGCGGTGACGGTGTCATCAACCAGCAGCGACTCGTCCACTTCTGGCCAGGCACTGGTGACAACGCTCGGTGCGTAGCCCAAAGCTTCCCACATGTCCTCGGCGGTGTACGGGGCGAACATGCTCAGCAGCTGGGCGACGACTGTGGAGGCTTCGCGCACTGCCGGGTCGGCAGCCCCGGCACCCGAATCGATGGTCTTGCGGGTCGCGTTGACCAGCTCCATGGTCTTGGCGATGACCACGTTGAACTTGCCCGAATCCAGCAGCTGCGCGGATTCGTGCACGGTGCGGTGGGTGACCTGGCGCAGTGCCTTGTCCCCGGTCGTGTAGTCCACGCCCACCTCGCTGGTGGTGTCCTGGGCGATGCGCCAGGCGCGGGCCAGGAACTTCTGCGAACCCGATGGGGACACATCAGCCCAGTCCACGTCGTCCTCCGGTGGGGAGGCGAAGACCATGGTCAGGCGCACGGCGTCCACACCGAACTTGTCCAGTTGTTCGCCTAAGTCCACGCCGTTGCCCAGCGACTTGCTCATGGCCTTGCCGCCATTGAGCACCTGGCCCTGGTTCAGCAGCGCGCTGAAGGGCTCGTTGGCGTCGATCAGGCCCAGATCGTGGATGACCTTGGTGAAGAAGCGCGAATAGAGCAGATGCAAGATCGCATGCTCCACGCCGCCGACGTACTGTCCGACCGGCATCCAGTCGCGCACTGCCTTCGGGTCAAATGGGCCCTCCGTGTAATCCGGGGAGACGAAGCGCAGGAAGTACCAGGAGGAGTCCACGAAGGTGTCCATGGTGTCGGTGTCGCGCTTGGCGGCGCCACCACACTTCGGGCAGGCGACGTTGACCCATTCCTCTGCGGCGGCCAGCGGGCTGGTGCCCTTAGGGGCCAGCTGCTCACCGCGCAGATTCTCGGGCAGGCGTACCGGCAGTTGGTCATCGGGAACCGGAACCTCGCCGCAGTCGGCGCAGTGGATGATCGGGATCGGGGTACCCCAGAAGCGCTGGCGGCTCAGCAGCCAGTCGCGCAGTCGGAAGTTGATGGTGTGCTTGCCGGTGCCAGCAGCTTCCACGATCTCGATCGCCTTGGCGATCGCTTCCTTTTTCTCCAAGCCTGACAGCTCGCCCGAATTGATCAGCTGGCCCTCGCCAGCGGTGGCGGTGCCGGTCTCGTTCGGGTCTTCCAGGCCGGTTTCGACCACCACGCGTACTGGCAGGTCAAAGGCCTTAGCGAAGTCCAGGTCGCGCTGATCGTGCGCAGGCACGGCCATGATCGCGCCGGTGCCGTAGTCGGCCAGTACATAGTCGGCAGCCCAGATCGGCAGCTTCTCCCCCGAGAGCGGGTTGATGCCGTAACGGCCGGTGAACACGCCGGTCTTCTCACGCTCGGTGGACTGGCGCTCGATCTCGCTCAACGCCTTGACCTGCTCCTGGTATTCCTCCAGGGCGCTGCGGTACTCATCGGTGACCAGCTCGCCGGCCAGGTCGGCGTCGGCGGCGACCACCATGAAGGTGGCACCGTACAGGGTGTCCGGGCGGGTGGTGAAGACCGGAATCTTCACCGCAGGCTTGTCCTCGGTAGCCTCGATCTCGAAGGTCACCTCGGCGCCTTCGGAGCGGCCGATCCAGTTCTTCTGCATCAGCAGCACGCGCTCAGGCCAGTGGCCCTTGAGCTGCTCCATGTCTGCCAGCAGGCGATCTGCGTAGTCGGTGATCTTGAAGTACCACTGGTTCAGGGACTTTTTAGTCACCGCGGTGCCACAACGCTCGCAGGCACCGTTGACGACCTGCTCGTTGGCCAGCACGGTCTGGTCCTTAGGGCACCAGTTCACCGGGTGGTCCTTGCGGTAGGCCAGGCCCTTCTCATAGAACTTGTTGAACAGCCACTGGGTCCAGCGGTAGTACTCGGGATCCGAGGTGTGCAGGCGGCGATCCCAGTCGGCGGAAATGGCATAGCGCTTGAAGCTGGCTGCCTGGGTATCGATGTTCTTGTAGGTCCACTCCGCTGGGTGGCTATTGCGCTTGATCGCGGCATTTTCCGCAGGCAGGCCGAAGGAATCCCAGCCGATTGGGTGCATGACATCAAAGCCACGCAGGCGCCAGTAACGAGCGACCACATCGCCCATGGCAAAAGCTTCGGCGTGACCCATGTGCAGGTCGCCCGAAGGGTAAGGGAACATGTCCAGCACGTAGCGACGCTCACGGCTGCCATCATCGGCGGGCTTGAATACTTCTAGCTCGTCCCATACCGGCAGCCACTTGGACTCAATGTCCTTGAAGTCGTAGGTCCTAGGTTCGTTCGTCGATGATGTCACGCTGCTCTTCTCACACGCTTTGCGGAAATATTTCCGATTGGAAAAACTTGTTTGGTTCCAGACACAACAAAAGCCCCCAAATATCCACTCGGGGGTACGGCCAACGGCCGTGCTTAAACTAGGTTGTGCTTCGGATGCATATCGCGATTCTATCGCACATCGCCTAGTGGCGCGCATTGGCGAAACGCCAGATGCGACACAGCGGCCCTTCGGGCTCCCCTGGCTTCCTGGCGCATTGGCTATTGTCTGGCACAAAGTTTTCCACAATCGGATGAAGTGTTCGATCCCGGCCGGTGCTGCCGGAGAATCCTAGGTGCATGAACTTCACCGCCCATCTGGCTGCATTGCTCGAGCTATGCCGGTGTCCTTGGAAACTCGGTCCCCAGCTCAGCCACGCCGTGCTCATCCAGCTTGGCGTAGTGTGCCTGAAGATCTTCGCTAGCATCGGGCAGCTGGTGCATGAGAGCGCAGATCCTCGCCTGGCACTCCTTGAGCTGGAGCTCATCGAACGCGTAGAGCAGCAAATGCAGTACCAGAAAGCCGCGGTGGCCCTCGACATTGAGCTGACGGCCGCCCATGCCCTGAGCCTGCCTACCCTGGATGCGCTGCGCCGGGTCCCTGAACAACCGGCCAGTGAAGTCAACGCCTTGTTCGCCCAGCCGCCGGATCTTGCTGCTGGGCGGCCCTGCTACGGCAATGCGGCAGAAGTGATCGCAGCGTGGCTGGGCATCAGTTACTTCGAAGCGCGAGGCCGAATCGATGATGCGCATTTGCTGATCGGCCGGCGTACTGTCAGCGGCGTGCAGTGTGAACCGCGTTTTCAGCACCTTGCCGAGCTCTTTGCCCGTGGCGGAGTCGATCGACGCAGAATCGCGCGGGTTTCACGCCAACTGGAGAAATTGGAACCCGAGGATACGACTTTTGACGGGATGGACACCGAACTGCAGGCCCGGGCGCGCGATGGCCTGCCGCTGGAGGAAAGCGCTGCTCGAATTCTGGCAGAACTTGGACCCAACGCAGCCCGAAAACAAATCGACGCTCAGATCCACCAGTACAAGGAAACTCACGGGATGATCCTCCCGCCCAAGCTCGGCTTCTTCGTTGGCAAAGTGATCGGCGGCGTGCACTGCTTCCACCTGCGTACCGATGCCACCCAAGCCGAGGTGTTCCACTCCATGGCGGCGCAGTCGGACAATCCCCGCACCAAGGCTGGCAAGGCAGCGCGCAAAAAGACCCGCCTCGATGAAGATCAGGTCAATGAACCAGCCGCAGAGCACGATGGCGGCACAGACACCGGCCGGGAGCAAGACAGCACTACGACGTCATCGCCGGATTGGCTGATCAGCGAGCAACCGATGCCGGAATGGGCCCGCGGCGAGAACGAGGAACAGCACAATGCCGCCGATGATGGCGTCGCAGCTGATAGCGCTGCCGAGCCAGCGGAAGACCTGGAATCCGGGGAACAGCACGATACGAGCGAGACACCCAGCGCCGCCGAGCGCCGGCTCAACGCCCTCATGGCTATGCTCGTTGCCACTAGCACTTCGGGCAAATGCAAGGTCGTAGTGCCCAAGGTTCTGGTGTACATGTGGCTCAGCGACTTGCAGAACCTGGCTGAGGCGCACGGCGTCAGCGCCCACGGGGTGGAAATTCCCCCTGGCGAGCTCAGACGGCTTCTCGCCCATGCAGGAATTATCCCGTTGGTACTTGGCTCCAATAGCCAGCCGCTGGACATGGGTCGATCTCAGCGATTCCACAAAGGGGCGATCCGAATGGCCATCATGGCCCGGGATCGCGGCTGCATCGTCCCTGATTGCACGACGCCTCCCGATAAAACTGAGACCGACCATTATGAGGTGCCGTGGTCCGAAGGCGGGGAAACCAGTGTCTGGTCGGGCGCCGGGGTGTGCACCACGGGGCATCATCAACGGCATGCGGCACAGATCAAGATCGTGGATGTCGATGGGCTCCCCCACGTGATCTTGCCCGAGCATCTTGACCCCGAGCAAAAGCCGCGTCGCAATACCTATTGGGGTGCCCTGCAGCTCGGTGATGCCCCCGAACTGGCCCAGCCCAATCTGCGTCCCGAGTCCAGCCAGGAATCTTCCGCTGGCGATCAGCCCGACGAACCCGAGCAGGACTGAGGATTCACTGACCTAATGCAACGACGCCCGAACCATCAAAGGCTCGGGCGTCGTTGCGCGCTCAATAGCTAACGAGTAGGTCCAAGTTAGGCCTTGGTATCCTCATCAACCCAATCAAAGGTACGAGTCACGGCTTTCTTCCACAGACGCAGATTGCGCTCGCGCGCTTCGTCATCCATGGTTGGCTCCCAGCGCTTATCCTCGGACCAGTTGGCTTCCAGCTCACCCAAGTCCTTCCAGAAGCCCACAGCCAACCCGGCAGCGTAAGCTGCACCCAGGGCGGTGGTTTCGGTGACCTTCGGACGGACTACCGGAACCCCTAGAATGTCGGCCTGGAACTGCATCAGTGCCTCGTTGGCCACCATGCCACCATCGACCTTGAGTTCGGTCAGTGGAACTTCGGCATCGGCGTTCACAGCATCCAGAACCTCGCGCGTCTGGAACGCGGTGGACTCCAGCGCAGCACGGGCGATGTGGTTCTTATTGGCGAATCGAGTCAAGCCAACAATGGCGCCACGGGCATCCGAACGCCAGTACGGTGCAAAGAGGCCGGAGAATGCCGGCACCACGTACACGCCACCGTTGTCATCCACCTTGGCCGCCAGCTCCTCGATTTCCGGTGCGGAGGAGATCATGCCGATGTTGTCGCGCAACCACTGAACCAAGGAACCAGCGACCGCGATCGAGCCTTCCAACGCGTATACCGGCTTGGCATCGCCGAGCTTGTACGCCATGGTGGTCAGCAAACCGTTGGTCGAGTTCACGATCTCGGTACCAGTATTGAAGATCAAGAAGCAGCCGGTGCCGTAGGTGTTCTTAGCGGTACCTGCGGTGAAGGCTGCCTGCCCGAAGGTGGCTGCCTGCTGGTCGCCGAGGATGCCGGCAACCGGTACCTCGCGCAGCAACTGGTTGGTATGCACGGTGCCGTACACCTCGGAGGAGGAACGGATTTCGGGCATCATCGAGGCAGGAACACCAAAATCGGCGAGGATCTGCTCATCCCACTGCAGGGTTTTCAGGTCCATGAACAGCGTGCGCGAAGCGTTGGTGACGTCGGTGACGTGCACACCGCCGTCGGTGCCACCAGTCAGGTTCCATAGAACCCAGCTATCGGTGGTTCCGAAGAGCAGGTCTCCGGCTTCGGCGCGCTGTCGAGCGCCTTCCACGTTGTCCAAGATCCATTTGATCTTGGTTCCCGCGAAGTAGGTTGCCAGTGGCAGGCCCACGGTTTCCTTGTAGCGGTCGGTGCCACCGTTTGCAGCCAGCTCGTCGACGATGTCCTGGGTGCGGGTGTCCTGCCAAACAATGGCGTTGTAGACCGCTTCGCCAGTGGTCTTATCCCATACGACGGTGGTTTCGCGCTGGTTGGTAATGCCGACGACCTCGATGTCGTGGCGAGTCAGATTGGCCTTGGACAGTGCCTGGCCGATCACCTCGCGCACGTTATTCCAGATTTCGGCAGGATCGTGTTCTACCCAGCCGGCAGCCGGGAAGATCTGTTCGTGTTCAAGCTGGCCAACCGAGTGCACGTCGCCTGCGTGGTTGAAAACAATCGCGCGCGAGCTGGTAGTGCCCTGGTCAATGGCGATCACAAATTTTTCACTCATGATTTACTGCTCTCTTTCTAGAACATTAGAGCGGCGGCAAGTCCGCCGAGGATACCGCCGATTGCCGGCCCAGCCACTGGAACCCACGAGTAGGCCCAGTCAGAGGAACCCTTGCCCTTGATCGGCAAAATGGCATGGGCAACACGAGGACCAAGGTCACGGAACGGGTTGATAGCGTAACCGGTCGCACCACCGAGGGACAGGCCGATGGCGACAACCAACAAGGCTACCGCTAGTGGGCCAAGCTCATGAGGAGTATGACCCAGACCAGCGATCACGAAGACCAAGACGAAGGTGCCGAAGATCTCGGTGACCAGGTTCCAGCCGTAAGAGCGGATAGCTGGCCCGGTGGAGAAGACACCGAGCTGGGTGCCCGCGTTCTGCGAGTCATCCAGGTGCTTCTTGTACGACAACCAGGTGCCCACAGCACCAAGGAAGGCGCCAATGAACTGGGCTAGGAAGTACAGCAAGGTATTAGCCAGCGTCTTGGCAACTCCTGGAGCGTATTCTGTAACATCCGGGTTCACCAGCAGGCCCAGGGTGACAGCCGGGTTCAGGTGGGCTCCGGAGATACCGGCAATCCAGACACCGCAATAAACGCCGAGGCCCCAGCCGAAGCTGATGGCGACCCAGCCTGCGGCACTGCCGAGGGTTCCCTTCAGGGCAACGTTCGCGCAAACGCCGCCACCCATCAACAGGAGTATAAAAGTGCCGACAAGCTCGGCGAGAAACACGTGAGTGGACATCTTTGACCTCTTAGTGATTTCGACTGCCGGCGGCTATTTGCCGCCGGCCACGTGACAGATTAGCCCAGGATCACTCCGTGGCCATCTGCAAGAACCGAGAGCGAATGGTCGATTTCGGTTTGTAGTTGAGACTGGTCCCAACCCATTGGGTCAGCTAGGCAGTTGGCTACCTCGATGACCAAATTCTTCGTCACCAAGCCACGGAAGGCAAGGTTGGTGCGGCGGATGAAAACGTCGATCAAGCGTCCGACCTGCTCGTTGTTCGCCATGTAGGCAATTTCTTGGCAGGAGAGCTCGTCGGTATGCTCCAGCATCTGCTCTTTTTCGCCGAGCTGGGCAAGCACGTGGTCGGCACGGGTGCCGTAGCGCTCGAGCAAGACGCGCAGGCGATCACGCGAAGCCTTGGACTCGCGGGCTGCGTACCAAGCAGCCAATGCGCCGTCATTGGTTGGGAAGTTCTTGCCGCCGCCGATGGCGACACCAGCAGTGGACTTCACCTGGCGCTCGCCCAAGAACTCTAGGGCTTTGCCACCCAGATTCTCGCTGAGCGCGCGGAATGTCGTCCACTTTCCGCCGATGAGCGAGAGCATGGTGGTCTTGTCGGTCAGGCGGGTTTCCTTGACCTGGTAGTCGCGGGAAACAAAGCCAGGTGCCGTGTCGTCGTGATTTGGCAGCGGGCGTACACCGGAGAACTTGTAGACGATCTGCTCTTCGGTGGCCTTGATACCGGGGAACACATGGTGGATCAGATCGAAGAAGTACTGGACTTCGTCGTCGGTGCAGACCGCCGGCTCATTCATATCGTGCTCGAGGTCGGTGGTGCCGACCAATACCCGTCCGAGCATCGGGTAGATCAGGACAATGCGGCCGTCTTCGTGTTCGAAGAAGATTTCGCGGCCGCCGGTGGCTTCAAGCAGCTCTGGGTGGTCGAGCACGATGTGCGAACCCTTGGTGCCACCGGTCCACTTGGTTTCGCGACCCAATTCCTTGTTGGTCAGGTCTACCCAGGCGCCGGTCGCGTTGATGATCACTTCGGCATCAAAGTCGAATTCGTCGCCGGTCAGAACGTCGCGCAGCTTTGCGGTCCCACCATCAACTCCGGTGAGTTCAACGTAGTTGGTGGCACGCGCTTTGTCGTTGGCGTTCAAGCCCTCGCGCAACACGTCAAGGGTGAGTCGTTCTGGGTTGTGGACCGATGCGTCGAAGTAGGTCGCGGTGTACTTGACGTCGTCGCGCAACTGAGGCAGGTCCTGGCGGGCTGCCTTGCCGGACTTGAAGCTATGCCACGGGGTATTGCGGCCGCCGATTCCTGCGAACACGTCATACATGATCAGTCCGGCTTTGATCAGTGCCGCTCCGCGTTCTGTGGGCTTTCCCGACTTGTGGGTCAGGAAGCGCATGGGTGCGCTGAGGATTCCGGAGAAGGTGGAGAAGATCGGAATGGTGGTCTGAAGCGGCTTCACGTAGTGAGGCGCGATTTCCAGCAGGGAATTTCGTTCCTGGACCGATTCGTGCACCAAACGGAACTCGCCGTTTTCAAGGTAACGGATACCGCCGTGGATCATGTGTGAGCTGGCGCCGGAGGCACCCTGGCTGTAGTCGCCACGCTCGATCAGCGCCACGTCGATTCCCTGCATGGCGAGGTAACGGAAGGTCGCTACTCCGTTGATGCCACCGCCAACTACCAGTACCCGCGCTTGCGGGCGTTCACGCAGTTTGGATAGCTGTTCCCGAATCACGATTTGTGCCCCTTTGTAACAAATGAATAAGTCTGAGGCTAGTCTTGTTACTGAACGGCAATTCGGTCAAACAAATTGCACAAACGTGCAGAAATGGTCAGATTGATGAAGAAAACTCCGTCCGGGGGAACCTATAAGCGTGGCGTGACTGGCACATCTGTGCACACGACACCCAAAGCGAAAGATGCGCTGCGAGCAGCTCAGCTGTACTACCTGCAGGACATGAAGATGGAAGTGATCGCCAAAGAGCTTGGCACATCACGCTCCACGGTCTCCCGCCTACTCACCCACGCGAAACGCACCGGCATGGTCTCGATCAGCATCACCCCCAGCGCCAACATGTCAGCATTGCTGGGCAATCAGCTGACTGAGCACTACGGCGTAACGTTCAACGTGGTGCCCACCGACGGGTCCATGGATGATTCCGAACTGCTCGCCCGGGTTTCAGCCCACGCGGCCTATTTGCTCGGCGATATTGTCTCCTCGTCGATGACTGTCGGCGTCGCGTGGGGTTCGACCATGCAGGCAGTGTCCACGGCGCTGACCTCCCATCCCACCCATGACACAAAAATTGTGCAGCTCAATGGAGCCGCTAACCCGGTCAGCAGTGGGGTCAGCTACGCCAGCGACATTCTCACCCGTTTCGGCCAGGCCTTCACCGCCCGGACCGAGCAATTCCCGGTGCCAGCATTTTTTGATCGCGCGTCTACCCGTGAAGCGATGTGGCAGGAAACCTCGATCAAGCGCGTGCTTGAAGTGCAAAAAGAGATGAACCTCGCCGTCTTTTCCCTTGGCTCCGCTGGCTCGGCAGTCATTTCCCAGGTGTACCGTGGCGGGTATCTGACCAAGGACGAAACGCATGAGCTGCGTGAAATGGGCGTCGTGGGCGACGTGGCCACCGTGTTCTTCGATAAAGACGGCAATAGTTCCAATATCTCGCTCAACTCCCGCTCCACCGGGCCCGCGCTGGATTCGCTGCGCCGTGTTCCCACCCGGTTCTGTGTGGTCGCCGGCCGTGGCAAGCTAGAGGCAGTGCGCGGCGCGCTTAATGGCGGGCTGATCACCGACCTCGTCATCGACGAGGGCACCGCGTTGGCACTTTTGGACGGGTAGGATTTTAGCCATGCTGCAAAGAGAACGACTCGTATCCACGCATCGCCTTCATGGGGCCCAAGTGCGCGTATTCACCACCGTGGCCCAAGAACCGGCGCGTGGGGTGATCTTTGCTGTCCATGGTTTTCGCGGTGACCATCATGGCTTGGCCCGAATTGTGGAGCACCTGAAAAACTACACGGTGATCGTTCCTGATCTGCCAGGATTTGGCGCTTCAACTTCCATGGTTGATCACGAACATGATGTGGATGGGTACGCGCAGCTGCTTGATGTTTTAGCCGACGAGCTGCAGCTGGACGCACAGATTCACCTGCTCGGCCATTCCTTTGGCTCGATCGTCGCCGCTAAATTGGCTACGCTGCGACCCTTCGCGTCATTGATCTTGCTGAACCCGATTTCCGAGCTGGCGCTGGAGTCCTCGCAGGCTTTCTTGGCAAAACTCACCAGCGCCTATTACGAGGTCTGCGCCTGGCTGCCGGCGGCCATTGCCGAACCGATGCTTCGCTCCAGGCTTTTCAGCGATGCGATGAGCCTGGTGATGACCAAGAGCAAGGATCGGGAAATCCGGCGCTATGTGCGTGAACAACATCGGTTGTATTTCGGCGGATTCCATTCGCGCAACACCTTGGCCCAGTCCTACCGCGCCTCCATCAGCTCCACAGTGGGCCACTACTCCCCCGGACTGGCCCTGCCGACCCTGATGATCGGCGGCATGCAAGACGAACTTGGCACCCCGCAAACTCAAGAGACACTGCGCGCGAGCTTCGCCCAAGCCCAGCTGGTCATGCTCGAACGCGTCGGGCACCTGATCCACTACGAGAAGGCATTGCAGACTGCTCACGAAATTGATTCGTTCCTGCAGTCGCTTCATGGTTTGCCCGACGCCGGCTAAAGCGCGCTATCCGGATCGACCGCGATGCTCACGACTGGATCCTTGGCGGCCGACATCGAGGAACGCAGATGGCGCAGGGCGCTGGTGACCTCGTGCCCATCGGCGTAGGAGAAGAACAGCACGTAACGATGTTCGATCGGCGGCCCATCGATCACCGTTGGCCCATGGATATTCACCCGGGAGCGTGTGGGGATGTCGAGCGCGGCAATCAGGCGTTGCGCCCCCGGCCCGCTGATGACCGCGCTGCGCACCGCTGGCGGAAGCCCCACCTCTCGTCGTTCAGCCAGCTCGCGTTCGGCGAAACTGGAAGGATCGTAGCGCACTAGGCTGGCCCCAGCTGGGCTGGGGTTGCCGGTGAGCACAACCACGCCGTCACTTTTAGCCATGGACGCTGCGGTAAACCAGCGTGCGAGGACTTCTTCGGCGTTCCGCAATGAGTCGTGGGCGAGCATCTTGTCGGCGTCGAGCAGCAACACCGCCGCATAGCCAGCTTCAGCTATCGGTTCGACTCCGGGTGTTGCCACGATGAGAGCCGGTTTATCAGCAACTTTTTCTACTGGCTTAGCTCCGGTGGAGGAAATAACTGCCACTTTTGGAAATGCCAGGCCAAGTTCCTCGGCCGTGCGTTCCGCGCCGATGCTCGCGGCGCGAATTCTCGGCGAGCCACAATTTTGGCACCGGTAGTCATGAAACTGCTCACCGCACCAACGGCACGCCAGATGGGACTGCTTACCCGCTAGGTGCAGCGGCCCCTGGCAGACAGTGCAGCGGGCCAGCGTTCGACAATCCTGGCAGGCGACGGCCGGCACAAAGCCTGTGCGGGCTACCTGGACGAGCACGGGACCTGTTTCAAGTGCCTTGGTCGCTTCGCGCCAGGCTACCGACGGGATGCGGGCGCGAGCGAGCATCGGATCGCGCTCAAGCTCAAAGTCATTGGTGGTAGCGGTGACCCGGGCGGTGCGCGCACGCAGCAGATCTCGGGGTAATTTCAGCTCCACGGCCCACCCGGTGGCCACCAGCCGTTGGGCTTCAACCGAACGCGACGGCGCGGCAATGAGCAGCGAAATATCGGCTTGCTGACTGCGCAGCAAGGCCACTTCCCTGCTGTGCTGGTACGGGGCACGCTGTTCACGGTGGGACTGGTCGCCGTCCTGCCACACGATCATCAGTTCCAGGCCCGGCACATGGCACAGGGCCGCAGAGCGTGTACCGATGACGATCTGGACCTTGCCGGCAATGGCGCGAAGGAAGCTGCGGTATCGTGGGGTCGGGCCATCGTCGGCCTGCAAACGCGCGTAGGCGTCGGCTCCGTAGTGTTCGTCCAGGTAGCCGCTGAGGATTTTCAGGTCGCGGGCGTCGGGAACGATCAGCAGGACGCGCTGGCCACGTTCGAGCACCGGTCGGGCGGCGTCCATGAGGAAACTGGGCCAGAAGCCCTCCACGTTCGGCACCCAGGTGGCAACAGCACGGAACGTCTGCCCGGCGCCCCAGGCGTCAAGCGCTTGTGGCCCATGCTCGTAGAGTTCAATCTGGTTTGGGTGTTGCGGCAGGACAGGCAACACCGTTGATAGTTCTTCCTTTTCGACCTTCGCTGCCCTGGCGGGTACCGCAGAGCGCACCACGTCCCATAGCGTCCCGGCATAACGGGTTGCAATCTCGCTGGCCGCGGCAAGGACCTCAGGGTGCAGGGCCACCTGCTCGCTGACGATCTTCGCCAGGGGGCGCAATCTCATGGGCGGGGTGTGGTCAACGAGGATCTCGACGATGAACCCCGCTAGTTGTTGCGGCCCAAAGGGAACCTTCACACGGATCCCAGGAACCGCTTGCTCGGCCATGGAGGGCGGAACCTCGTAGTCGAATAACCTGTCCAGATGCGGGACGGAAGAATCAATCAGCACCCGAGCAACCCGCTTGATGCGGGTCTGCTCGGGTGCTGCGATGAGAGCGTCTTGCTGCACTCTTTAGTTCCTAGGCGTTGAACCAGTTGCGCAAGGCGTCAACTCGGTCCAGCTTCTCCCAGGTGAAGTCGTTGTCCTCGCGGCCGAAGTGGCCGTGGGCAGCGGTCTTGCGGTAGATCGGGCGCTTGAGATCAAGATCTTCGATGATGCCCAACGGGCGCAGGTCGAAGACTTCGTTGATGGCCTTGGTGATCTTGGCAGGGTCGACGGTTTCCGTGCCGAAGGTCTCGACGTAGAGTCCGACCGGACGAGCGACACCGATCGCGTAGGCAACCTGTACTTCTGCGCGACGAGCCAGACCTGCGGCGACCACGTTCTTGGCGACCCAGCGCATGGCGTAGGCGGCCGAACGGTCTACCTTCGAAGGATCCTTGCCGGAGAAGGCGCCGCCACCGTGGCGGGCGAATCCGCCGTAGGTGTCCACGATGATTTTGCGTCCGGTCAAACCTGCGTCACCCACCGGACCACCGATGATGAATGGGCCCGAAGGGTTCAAGATGATCTTGGTGTCGGATACGTCCAGCCCGGAGCGCTCCAAGATGGGAGTGACAACTTCTTCGTGTAGATCGGCCTTCAAGGTGGCCAATTCGTACTCCGAAGCGTGCTGGCTGGAGACGACGACGGTATCCACGGAAACTGGCTTGTCTCCGTCGTAGCCGATGGTGACCTGAGTCTTGCCGTCTGGGCGCAGCAGTGGCATGCGGCCGTTCTTGCGCACCTGGGTCAGGCGCTCGGAAAGACGGTGGGCCAGGAAGATGGGGGTCGGCATCAGCGAGTCAGTCTCGTCCGAGGCATAACCAAACATCAGTCCCTGGTCGCCGGCGCCCTGCAGGTCACGAGGATCCTTGGCGGTACCTTCGCGCGATTCGAGTGAGTTGAAGACGCCATCGTGGATTTCCTGGGACTGCTGGCCGATGGACACTGACACGCCGCAGCGGGCCCCGTCGAAGCCGTTAGCTGAGGAATCGTAGCCGATATCCAAGATGGTCTTGCGGACGATCTCAGGGATCTCCACATAGCCGTTGGTGGTCACCTCACCTGCCACATGCACCAGGCCGGTGGTGGTCAGGGTCTCGACGGCGACCTTAGAGTCCGGGTCCTGCGCCAGCATGGCGTCGAGGATCGCGTCCGAAATCTGATCGCAAATCTTGTCCGGGTGTCCCTCGGTTACGGATTCCGAGGTGAAGAGACGAAGTTCAGGGGTTGTTGAAGTCACCTTTTTACTCTATCTGGTCTAGTGGACCGTTAAGCAGTTGTTGCGACGATACGTGACTAAGCACCATATGGTGCAGCTCACTACATGTCGTTTGCATGTCCTTGTATTGCGTGGGAAATCTGTTCGATGACGACGCGGGCGACCGCCAATTTGCTTCCGGCGGCTTGTACCGCTTCGCTACCGTCGGCAAAGAGCACCTGAATGGCATTGGTTTCCTGTCCAAAGGTCAGCGACGCACCCACCTCGTTGACCACCAGCATCTCGCAGCCCTTGCGTTCCAGCTTCGCCCGGCCGTAGTCCAGCACCGAACCCTGCTCGTCTCCGGTTTCGGCAGCGAATCCCACGATGAAGGGCGGCAGCTGATTAGCGGAACCGCGCGCTTGGACGACTTCTGCCAAGATGTCGGGGTTGCGTATGAGCTCGATGACCGGAGCCGAATGCTCGTCGCGCTTCTTGATCTTGGAATTTTCGATCTTTGCGGGCCGGAAGTCCGCGACCGCGGCATTCATGATGAGCACGTCTTTACCTGGCGCATGTTCGAAGACCGCTTCACGCAGCTCCAGAGCACTCGAAGCGTGCACGAGGTTCACTCCATGGGGCAAGGGAACTTCCAAATGCGTAGCGATCAGGGTGACGTCGGCGCCGGCGGCTCGAGCAGCCTCGGCCAGGGCGACGCCCTGCCGTCCCGATGAACGGTTGCCCAGGAAGCGTACTGGGTCTAACGGTTCGCGGGTGCCACCCGCGGTGATGAGCACCGAGGTGCCAGCGAGGATTGGCTCGGAAAGTAAATCCTGGATGGAAGCGAAAATCTCTTCGGGTTCCGGCAGGCGGCCCGGACCAGAATCCTTACCGGTCAGGCGGCCTGATGCCGGCTCGATGATGCGCACACCGCGTTCACGGAGGATCGCGACGTTATTTCGGGTTGCTGGGTGCTGCCACATTTCCGTGTGCATAGCTGGTGCCATGACCACCGGAGCGCGGGTCGCCAGCAGTGTGCCGGTCAGCAGATCGTCGGCGATCCCCGCCGAGGCCTTGGCCATGATGTCGGCTGTTGCCGGGACAACGAGCACTAGGTCAGCCATTTGGCCTAACCGAACATGATTTACGTTTTCCACCGCGTCGAAGACACTCGAGGTGACCGGATTGCCCGATAGCGCCTCCCAAGTGGCATTTCCCACAAAGTTTTCTACGTTGCTGGTCGGAATCACGTCGACGTGGTGCCCGGCTTCACGCAGCAAACGCAGCAGGAAAACTGACTTGTAGGCGGCAATTCCTGCCGAGACGCCTAGGACGATTCGCTTCACGAAGTACTTCCTCGAAGTTTTGTGCGGTATGAACCGATCGGTGGTTGCTGGATCTGCAGGTGCTGGCAGCACGTCGATGAGTTCGCGATTAAAGGTGCTTAACGAAAAAGAAGGCGCCCGGTTAGGGCGCCGACTTTTCGATTAGTCCTCGATGACCTCGGCTGGAGTAACCTTCAACAGGCTATCGTCCAGTTCGCGCAAGGCGATGGTCAGCGGCTTTTCGTTCAGCTTGGTTTCAACCAGCGGGCCTACGTATTCGAAAAGGCCTTCGTTGAGCTGAGCGTAGTAAGCGTTGATCTGGCGTGCACGCTTAGCCGAGTTGAGCACGATGGCGTACTTCGAGTCGTTGGTCTCAAGCAACGAGTCGATCGATGGGTTAATGATTCCCTCTAGGTTGGACACAGGACTCCCTATTTGTCGTTCTTTAGCCCCATGAGGGCTACAAGCTCTTCGGCGGCACGTGCAACATCGTCATTAACGATGGTCACGTCGAATTCTGATTCCGCCGCAAGTTCTAGTTTAGCGGTTTCTAGACGACGTTGCTGCTCTTCGGGCGTTTCAGTGCCACGCCCAACAAGTCGACGCACCAATTCGTCCCACGATGGCGGTGCCAAGAAGACAAATTTAGCTTCCGGCATCGACTCCTTGACCTGGCGGGCACCCTGCAGGTCAATTTCCAGGAGTACCTTTTTGCCTTCGGCTACTGCATCTTCAACCGTCGAGCGGATGGTGCCATAGCTATTCTGGCCGTGGACGACAGCCCACTCCAGCATCTGACCTTCTTCGACTAGTGCATGGAAACGTTCAGGGCCCACAAAGAAATAGTGGATCCCGTCTTGTTCCCCTGGCCGAGCGTTACGGGTCGTTGCCGACACCGAGAGCCAGACATCTGGATAATTATCACGGATGTAGGTAGAGACAGTGCCCTTACCTACGGCCGTGGGGCCGGCTAGAACAGTTACCGACGCAGCGGTCATTGACTACACTTTCGTTTTTGGCGGGCTTTGCTTGAAGTGCTCGGTGATTGCTGTGCGCTGCTTGCGACCCAGACCGCGCAGACGGCGGGATGGTGAAATGCCAAGGCGCTCCAGCAGGTTTGCCGCGCGTACTTCGCCTACGCCCGGCACCGATTCAAGAAGGTCCATGACACGCATGCGTCCCACGGCTTCATCTTCGTATACCAAGTCTAGTACCTCGGTGATGGAAATTTTGCCGGCGCTGAACTCCGCCTTGATTTCCGCACGACGTGTGCGAGCAGCAAGGGCTTTGGCGCGGGCCCGGATACGATCTTCGTCAGAGAGTTCTCGCAGTACCATCGTTCAGCCATCCTTAATGTGTAGTTGACTAAGGCTATGTTGAGAAACATAGCTTTCAAACGCTGCTTTTGCAAGACTAAACGCGTTGTGGCTACTAGAAACTCTAGTAGCCACAACGCGTTTCTGTCATTAACCGCAAATTTCGCTAGCCTGCAGCGACCAATTCATCACGAACCCTCAGTGCTTTCTCACGAAGAGCCGCTATATTGGGCCCCTCTTTGAGGACGTCACGGCTACTGGTTCCGAGCACTTGTGAGTAGCTCGAGGCGAAGGACTTGGCGATATCCTGCGCCGTGGCACCCTGTGCGCCCAGGCCAGGAGTCAACAGCGGTGCCTTACTCGCCGTCAGATCAATTCCCAATTTTTCTGGAGCGTCTCCGATCGTCGCACCGACGACCAAGCCTATGTTCCCTAAATCTACTGCAGCAGCATTTTCCGCGGTGACTTGGTCAATAATTGATTTAGCAACCGAGTTTTCACCACCTACGTGCTGAACCGAAGGACCTTCAGGGTTGGAAGTCAGGCCCAGGACGAACACTCCCCTGCCTGTGGATGCAGCCAAATCCAGCGCTGGTCGCAAGGACTCGTAGCCCAAATAAGGGCTGAGCGTCACAGCGTCGGAAGCCAGCGGTGAGTGGTCATCGAGCCATGCCGTCGCGTAGGCAGCCATGGTCGAACCAATATCTCCGCGCTTCGCGTCGGCCAGTGTCAGTAGCCCTGCGGACTTGGCCGCGGCCAAAGTTTCCTCGAGCACCGCAAACCCAGCCGAACCGAAACGCTCGTAAAGAGCTACCTGCGGCTTAAGGATTGCGGCGGCGCCAACCATCGCTTCGACAACGGTCAGTGAGAAAGATCGCACACCGTCGGCCGTGTTTTCCAGCCCCCAGGCTTCCAGCAACGCTGGGTGCGGGTCAATTCCCACACACAGCGGGCCGGAAGCCTGCATGGCTGAACGCAGCCGTTCACCAAATGGGATCGGGCTAGGCATTGCGAGCTGCTGTCAGGTTGGCTTCGTGCTCCTGCAGGCTGGTGACGTCCCATGCGTATTCGCGCAGGGCGTCGATCGCCTGAACCGAGGCGCCGAACTCGGCAACCGTGGTGATCACTGGGGTGCCCACCGAGGTAGCGGCCGCGCGGATTTCGTAGCCGTCACCGCGAGCGTCAGAACCCGATGGGGTGTTCAGGATCAGGCCAATTTCGCCGGCGTTGATCAGATCGACGATCGAATCGCCACCTTCGTGCAGCTTGCCCACCACCTTGGTCGGGATGCCATTGCGACGAAGCACCTCTGCGGTACCGCCGGTGGAAATGATCTCGAAGCCGTTATCCGACAGGTGCTTGACCGGAAGGACGATCGAGCGCTTGTCGCGGTTGGTGACCGAGACGAAGACCTTGCCCGAGGTGGGCAGTGGGTTGTTCGCGGCGGCCTGCGACTTGGCGAAGGCGGTATCGAAGTACTTGTCGATACCCATCACTTCGCCGGTGGAGCGCATTTCTGGGCCGAGCAGCGAGTCGACGACCTTGCCCTCTGGGGTGCGGAAGCGGGCGAATGGCATGACCGCTTCCTTGACTGCGATCGGTGCCGAATCCGGCAGGTGCGCGCCGTCGCCGATAGCTGGCAGGTAGCTGCCGCGCAGTTCGGCCAGGGTCTTGCCCACGCCGATCAGGGCGGCAATCTTGGACAGCTGCACGCCGGTGGCCTTCGAAGTGAACGGCACGGTGCGCGAGGCACGTGGGTTGGCTTCGATCACGTACAAGATGTCCGAAGCCAGTGCGAACTGGATGTTGATCAGGCCGCGCACGCCTACACCCTGGGCAATAGCCAAGGTGGCGGCCTTCACGCGGTCACGCACATCTGGGCCGAGGGTGATCGGAGGCAGGGTGCACGCGGAGTCGCCGGAGTGAATACCGGCTTCCTCGATGTGCTCCATGATGCCGCCGACGTACAGGTCGGTTCCGTCATACAGGGCGTCAACGTCGATCTCGATGGCGTCCTCGAGGAAGCGGTCCACCAGAACCGGGTGGTCGACGGTGATTTCGGTGGCGTTGGTGATGTAACGCTCGAGGTTGGCCTCGTCGTACACGATCTCCATGCCGCGCCCGCCAAGGACGTAGGAAGGACGCACCAGCACTGGGTAGCCGATCGAGTCGGCGATGGCCTTGGCATCGGCGAAGGAGACGGCGGTGCCGTTCTTCGGCGCGATCAGCCCGGCGTTATCCAGCACGCGCTGGAAGGCACCACGGTGTTCGGCCAAATCAATGGCCTCTGGGGAGGTGCCCAGGATCGGCACGCCGGCCGCCTTGAGTTCTGCGGCAAGCTTCAGCGGGGTCTGGCCGCCAAGCTGAACGAACACACCGAGCACGCCACCGGTCTGCTCTTCGGCGTGGATAACTTCCAGCACGTCTTCCAGGGTCAGCGGCTCGAAGTAGAGACGGTCGGAGATGTCGTAGTCAGTGGATACGGTTTCCGGGTTGCAGTTGACCATGACGGTCTCGTAGCCCTCGGCGCGCAGTGCCATGACCGCGTGCACGCAGGAGTAGTCGAACTCGATGCCCTGGCCGATGCGGTTCGGGCCGGAACCCAGGATGATGACCGACTTCTTCTCGTGCTGTGCCAGTTCGGTTTCTTCATCGTACGAGGAGTACATGTACGGGGTGAAGGCCTCGAACTCGGCGGCGCAGGTGTCCACGGTCTTGTAGACCGGGCGCACGCCCAGTGCGTGGCGGATGCCGCGGACCACTGCCTCGGACTTGCCGGTGAGCTGGGCCAGTTGGGCGTCGGAGAAGCCGTGATGCTTGGCCTCGCGCAATACCTCTTCAGGCAGGTGCTTGTTCGCTACGACCAGTTGTGCGGTCTCGTTGATCAGCGCCAGCTGATCCAGGTACCACGGATCGATGGAGGTGACCTCGTAGAGGCGCTCGATCGAAACACCCGAGTAGAGCAGGCGCTGGACCAGTGACAGGCGCTCGGTGGAGCCCTTGACGATGGAGGCCAGCACGGCTTCGTGCTCTGCCTCTGGAATGGTTTCGAAGCTCAGCTCCGAGCCCTTCTGCTCGAGCGAGCGCAGGGCCTTTTGCAGCGCCTCGGTGAAGTTGCGTCCCAGGGCCATGGCTTCACCGACCGACTTCATGGTGGTGGTCAGGGTCTTGTCCGCTGCCGGGAACTTCTCGAAGGCGAAGCGCGGAACCTTGACGACCACGTAGTCCAGGGCCGGCTCGAAGGACGCTGGGGTCTTCTGGGTGATGTCGTTCGGGATCTCATCCAGGGTGTAACCCACGGCCAGCTTGGTGGCGATCTTGGCGATGGCGAAGCCGGTGGCCTTGGAAGCCAGTGCCGAGGAACGCGAAACACGCGGGTTCATTTCGATGACTACGACGCGGCCGGTATCAGGTTCGATGGCGAACTGAATGTTGCAGCCACCGGTGTCCACGCCGACTTCGCGGATGACGGCGATCGAAATGTCGCGCAGCTTCTGGTATTCGCGGTCGGTCAGGGTCATCGCCGGGGCGACGGTAATCGAGTCGCCGGTGTGCACGCCGACCGGGTCGAAGTTTTCGATGGAGCAGACGACCACGACGTTGTCGTTCTTGTCGCGCATCATCTCCAGCTCGTACTCCTTCCAACCCAGGATGGACTCCTCCAGGAGCACCTCGGTGGTTGGCGAGTACTGCAGGCCAGCACCGGCGATGCGACGCAGGTCCTCTGGGTTGTAGGCCATGCCCGAACCCAGGCCGCCCATGGTGAACGATGGGCGCACGACCACCGGGTAGTTCAGTTCCTCGACGGCGGCGAAAGCCTCGTCCAGGGTGTGCACGATGACGGACTTGGCCGACTCGGCGCCACAGCGTTCAACGACGCCCTTGAACTTCTCGCGGTCCTCGCCCAGCTCGATGGCTTCGATATTTGCGCCGATCAGCTCGACGTTGTACTTTTCCAAGGCCCCGGACTTGTCCAGTGCGATGGCGGCGTTCAGTGCGGTCTGGCCGCCCAGGGTCGGCAGGATCGCATCCGGGCGCTCCTTGGCGATGATCTTCTCAACGACCTCTGGGGTGATTGGCTCAACGTAGGTGGCGTCGGCGAATTCCGGGTCGGTCATGATGGTGGCCGGGTTGGAGTTCACCAGGATGACCCGCAGGCCCTCCTCCTTGAGCACGCGCAGTGCCTGGGTGCCGGAGTAGTCGAATTCAGCGGCCTGTCCGATGACGATCGGGCCCGAACCGATGACGAGTACTGATTTCAGATCGGTGCGCTTAGGCATTACTTGCTGTCCTTTTCTGCGGCGTTATCCAACGCGGTGATGAAGCGGTCAAAGAGGTAGGCGGCATCGTGGGGGCCAGATGCTGCTTCTGGGTGGTACTGAACGGAGAAGGCCGGGATGTCCAGGCAGTTCAGGCCCTCGACCACGTGGTCGTTGAGCGAGAAGTGCGAGACCTCGACCTTGCCGAAGCGCTCGACCGGTGCGGTCAGTTCGCCCTCGATCGGCGCGTCCACGGCGAACCCATGGTTCTGGCTGGTGATTTCCACCCGGCCGGTGGCCTTGTCCATCACCGGCTGATTGATGCCGCGGTGGCCGAAGCGCAGCTTGTAAGTATCAAAGCCTAGTGCGCGGCCGAGCATCTGGTTACCGAAGCAGATGCCGAAGTACGGCAGTCCGGCGTCCAGCACCGAGCGGACCAGTTCGACCTGCTTGGTGGCGGTGGCCGGGTCGCCAGGACCGTTGGAGAAGAACACGCCATTAGCGCCGGTGGCCTTGATATCTTCCAAGGTCGCGTCGTGCGGCAGGACGTGAACGCGCAGGCCGCGTTCGGCCAAGCGGTGCGGGGTCATCGACTTCATGCCTAGGTCGATCGCTGCCACGGTGTGCTTAGTGGCACCGGTGTAGCCGTGATCGGCTGGCTCGACAACATAGGCTGCATCCACCGAAACTTCTGCGGAGATGTTCCGGCCGGCCATCGATGGCTGGGCCTTGACGATCTCGACCAGCTCGGCATCGGACTTCGCTGCAGCTTCGCCGGAGAACACGCCGGACTTCATGGCACCGGCCTCGCGCAGGTGGCGGGTTAGCGCGCGGGTGTCCACCCCGCGGATGCCGACGATGCCGTATTCCTTGAGGTCATCGTCCAAGGTGCGCTCGCTGCGCCAGTTGCTCGGACGTCGGGCGGCGTCGCGCACCACGTAGCCGGCGGCCCACATGCGGGTGGACTCGGGGTCCTCCGAGTTCACACCGGTGTTGCCCACGTGCGGGAAGGTCTGCACGATGATCTGGTGTGCGTAGGAAGGGTCAGTCAGGGTTTCCTGGTAGCCGGTCATGCCGGTGGTGAAAACTGCTTCACCCAGGGTAGTGCCCACGGCGCCATAGCTGCGCCCGCGGAAGATGCGGCCATCTTCGAGTACCAACACGGCTGGTAGGTTGCTCAGGGAATTCACTTATTTGTCTCCTGCTCGGCTTACGTCGGTGTGCGACGCCAGCAACTGATAAATCTTGGGGGTGTCCTCGGCGAATCGGGGACGGAATCCTGTGTCGAAATTGAAGCCTTCACGATTCCAGCTGATCACGATCAGCCCGTTCTTCTCGACAAATTTGCCGATCATCCCGTTCGATCGCTTCACGTCATCGAAGTGCTCCCAGGGGATGTGCACATCGCGGCTGCCCGATCGGATCAGGTGCACGCCCTGCTCGCCCAGTTCCAAGGTGGCGTTGGTGCGCACTCCGAGATCGTGCACGGCAATGCGGTCCAGCCAGTCGTCGAACTTCGTGGTGGCCACGTACATTCCGGTGAAGCTGTGATCGATCGAATCATCGAATTCTTCGAAGGGCTCGGGGATCTGGGCTTGGCGGGCCTTGAGGTTCCGCCAGCCAATCAGGATCATCGTGATTCCGGCGATGATAACCAGAAGCGTGATGATGACCGGGCCGAGTGCTCCCTCAGGCATGGGCCACCCTTGGGGTGGCCAGCTGGCCATCGAGCACCGTGGGGTGGCCGTGGAAGAAGGTCGCGCGCACTGCTCCGGGCAGTTCCATGCCGGCGAACGGCGAATTGCGTCCCTTGGTGGCCATGGCCGAAGGGTCAACTATCCAGCGTGCGGCCGGATCCACGAGGGTCAGGTTGGCAGGCTCCCCCACAGCGATCGGACGGCCCTGATCGGCCACACGGCCAATCTGCGCCGGAACGCTGGAGGTAATGCGTGCAACGTCAGCCCAGGAAAGCAGCCCGGTCTCCACCAGGGTGTGCTGGACGATGGATAGGGCTGTTTCCAATCCGGTCATGCCCATCGCCGCCGCGCCCCATTCGCAGTCCTTGGACTCTGAGGGGTGCGGTGCGTGGTCGGTGCCGATCACGTCGATGGTGCCATCGGCCACGCCGGCACGCAGGGCCTGCACATCGGCTTCACGGCGCAGTGGCGGGTTGACCTTGTAGACCGGGTCATAGGTGCGTACAAGTTCGTCGGTCAGCAGCAGGTGGTGCGGGGTGACCTCGGCGGTGACGTTGATGCCGCGGGCCTTGGCCCAGCGGATGATTTCCACCGAACCGGCGGTGGACACGTGGCATACATGCAGGCGGGCGCCGACATGCTCGGCGAGCAGCACGTCGCGGGCGATGATCGACTCTTCGGCCACCGCTGGCCAGCCTGGCATGCCCAGGATCGAGGAGACTTCACCCTCGTTCATCTGGGCGCCCTCGGTCAACCGAGGTTCCTGCGCGTGCTGGGCGATCACGCCGTCGAAGGCCTTCACATATTCCAGGGCTCGGCGCATCAGCAGCGGGTCCCAGACGCAGATGCCGTCATCGGAGAACATCTTGACCTGGGCGCGCGAGTCGGCCATGGCGCCAATTTCGCTCAGCTGCTTGCCGGCCAGTCCCACGGTGACCGCGCCGACCGGGCGGACATCCACCCATCCGGCCTTGCGGCCCAGTTCGTAGACCTGCTCGACGACGCCGGCGGTGTCAGCCACCGGGGTGGAGTTGGCCATGGCGTGCACCGCGGTGTAGCCGCCCTTGGCTGCGGCCTGGGAACCGGTTTCCACGGTTTCGGCATCTTCACGGCCCGGTTCGCGCAGGTGGGTGTGGGAATCGACAAGACCTGGCAGCAGCACGAGATTCTTCGCGTTGATGACCTCGGTGCCGTCGGTAGCTTCAATGGTGCCGATCTGGGAGATCTTGCCGTCGACGATCAGCACGTCTTGGGCTTCGCCGCCGAGGATGGCGGCCTGTTGGATCAGGTAGTTCATGGGTTCTTCTTTCAGATCAGGTCGCCGGAGAGGAGCATGTACAGGCTGGCCATGCGCACGGCCACACCATTGGTGACCTGGTCGAGCACGGTGGAGCGCGGTGAATCCGCGGCCGCCGAAGAGATTTCCAGGCCGCGGTTCATCGGGCCCGGGTGCATGATCAGGGTTTCTGCCCCGCTGGAATCCAGCTGGGCCAGTCGCGCATCATCCAGTCCCCAGTAGCGCGAGTATTCGCGGGGATTCGGGAAGTAGGCGGCGTTCATCCGTTCGCCCTGCACGCGCAGCATCATCAGCGCATCAACGCCCGACGCGATCACTGCGTCCAGGTCGTAGCTGATGGTGCACGGCCAGGCGTGGGCGCCGACCGGCAGCAAGGTTGGTGGAGCCACCATGGTGACCTCGGCGCCCAAGGTGTTCAGTAGCCAGAGATTGGAGCGGGCCACGCGGGAATGCAGAATATCCCCGACGATCGCGACCTTCAGTCCATCCAAGCCTTGGCCTACCGGGTTGGTGCCATTGCGCAGTGCCACCTGGCGGCGCAGGGTGAATGCGTCCAGCAGCGCCTGGGTGGGGTGTTCGTGGGTGCCATCGCCTGCGTTGACGATCGGCAGGCCGATCCAATCGGTGGCAGCGAGTCTGGCCGGGGCACCCGAGTCTGGGTGGCGGATGACTACTGCGTCGGCACCGATGGCCAACAGGGTTTGCGCGGTATCTTTCAGCGATTCGCCCTTGGAGACGCTTGAGCCCTTCGCGGAGAAGTTGATGACGTCAGCGCTCAATCGCTTGGCGGCAGCTTCAAAGGAGATGCGGGTTCGGGTGGAGTCCTCGAAGAAGAGGTTGACCACGGTGCGTCCGCGCAGTGCGGGAAGCTTCTTGATGGCGCGGGTGCCGGATTCGCGCATTTCTTCTGCGATATCCAGGATGGAGATGGCTTCTTCGCGGGTTAGATCCGCGGTGGAGAGCAGGTGCTTCACGCTACGCCTTCGATCATCACTTCGTTGGTTCCGTCAATTTCCGCCAGGTGCACGCGCACCTTTTCGCTTTTGGCGGTAGGCAGGTTTTTGCCTACATGATCGGCGCGGATGGGCAGTTCGCGATGGCCTCGGTCTACGAGTACGGCGAGGCGGACGATGCGGGGACGGCCCCAGTCGGCGAGGGCATCTAGTGCGGCGCGAATAGTGCGTCCGGAGTAGAGTACGTCGTCAACCAGCACCACAACTTTGCCGTCGATCCCACCGGCAGGAAGGCGCGTGGGAGACGGTGTGCGGGTGGTGGAGTGGCGTAGATCGTCGCGGTACATGGTGATGTCCAACTGGCCGACGAGGGTTGCCGGGTCAAGAGCCCCGGGCGCTGAGGCCGCGATGCGCTGAGCCAAGCGCTGAGCCAGTGGGAAGCCACGGCTGGGAATGCCTAGGAGCACTAGGTCATCTGTGCCCTTGTTGGCTTCGATAATTTCGAAAGCCACGCGAGTGAGTACACGATCGATATCGTCGCCGGTGAGAACCGTGCGCGACACATCTGGCACTGAATTTTCATTCATGCTGTGCACCTCTCCCTTCTCCGCCTCACGGGACGGGATTTAAAGGAATATTGCTACTTCAAATTATCACGAGCCGGCAGCGATTCCCTAGCGGAAAGCTATGCATGACACTGAATAGCCGGTGATATCGATCACCCATGGCCATGGTGTGCCTCTGCGCACCAGCGAAATACTGCCGATCGACGCCCGGAGCACCTTTTCGGGCGAGATGTTGTTGGCTTCGGCACACCTTAATAAATGTGTTTCGGTGGTACTTTTGCGACGATATTGCCCTACACGCCCGTCAATACATTCACGCAACAGATCCGCATGGCCGCAATGTCGTGCATATTCTTCGATCCGGTGCACCTGCAGATCGCGCACGATGATCTGATCCTGTCCCAGGCGCTGAGCTAAGTCCGGGCACTGCCCTATCAGCTGGTCGGTGGCTTGCTGCTCGTTATGGAGGATCTGCAGTGCGTGGGCGAAGGAATTGGGCTCGGGCATCGCCTGATCAAAATCTGCGCCGTGCCCGCCGTAGATCGGCTCGAGCTTCTCGCGCTCGCTGATCCAATTGCGCCAGTCGCGTTCGACTTCGGCCAGGTGGCGCACAAGTCCGAGCAGAGACATGGTGGACGGGGGCACCGAGCGCATCGCTAGCTGATCGGCGTCTAGGCCTTGGCATTTCAGCTCTAGCGTCAACCTGTAGTCCCGGAGGTACCTGGCGTAGGTTTCCTGTTCCCCTACTGGATCTGGTTCGTCGGTATCCCTGGGGTCTTGCTCGGGGTCCAGCCACATGTCGGTGAGCTGGACAGATTCGCTCCATCGTTCAGGCGCCTGGTTCATCCCATTATTCTTGCCCGGCTGTGCGCGCAGGGCAAGGGGTTCCGGGGCGCAAAAAAGCCTGGGCCGGAACTCCGCAATTGGAATTCCGGCCCAGGCTCAGAGACTGAGAGTCGATATTAGTCGACCAGGGTGTCCTTAACGCTTTGGATTCGACCCAAAACGCCATTGACGAATTCTGGTGACTCATCGGTGGAGAGTTCGCGAACGTTCACCACGGCTTCTGCCACGGCTACCGCGTCGGGAACATCATCGTTGTAGAGCAATTCCCACACGCCGATGCGTAGTGCGCTGCGGTCAACAGCGGGCATGCGCTCGATGGTCCAATCCTTGACGTAGCTTTCAAGAACTTCATCGATACGGTCCAGGTGGGCCATGACGCCTTCGAGGATCGTCAACGAGTACTCATTGAGTACGATGTCCGAGTTTTCTCGGCGCGAGATGGCGACACCAATGGGGTCGACGTCTCGGGCTTCAGCCTCAAACAGGAATTCGAGGGCTCGGCGACGGGCTTTGGCGCGGGCTCTCACTAGTTGACACGACCCAGGTAATCGCCGGTGCGGGTGTCAACCTTGACCTTGGTGTTCTGCTCAACGAACAGTGGAACCTGGATTTCCTTGCCGGTTTCCAAGGTGGCTGGCTTGGTGCCGGCCGAGGAGCGGTCGCCCTGCAGGCCTGGCTCGGTGTAGGTGATTTCCAGAACCACGGAAGCAGGCAGTTCCAGGTACAGTGGGCTGCCATCGTGCATGGCGATGGTCAGTTCCTGGTTTTCCAGCATGAAGCCAGCGGTCTCGCCCACGGTCTCGCCTGGAACGGTGATCTGGTCGTAGTCTTCCAGGTTCATGAAGACGTAGTCGTCGCCATCCTGGTAGAGGTACTGGTAATCGCGGCGGTCAACGGTTGCGGTTTCGATCTTGGTGCCGGCGTTGTAGGTCTTGTCCACGACCTTGCCGCTCATCACGTTGCGCATCTTGGTGCGGACGAAAGCGCCGCCCTTGCCTGGCTTGACGTGCTGGAAGTCGATGATGGTCCAGAGCTGGCCCTCAATCTTCAGAACCACACCATTTTTAATGTCAGTTGTATCCGCCACGTTTCCTCAATCCTCTATTGACACCAGCATGCACTGGCATTATCAAAAATCCATCTACAAGTTTACCCTACTCGGCTTCGTGCCGTTAGGGTGACGCACGGTGGCGTTAGTTACTGCGCTGCCCGCTCGTCGGCGATATTCAGGCAGATGCTCGAAGCGTTGACCAGATAGGCGTCATCGCCCAGCTCAATGCGCAGGTCCATGGCCTTGCGGAAGCGAGTCACCGCGGCCTTGAAGTCGCCCTTCGCGAAGAAGGACAGGCCCAGATGGTGGTGCATCAGCGGCTCGTAATCGGTGCCGGCAAATTCTTCGGCCAGCTTGCGTAGGCGGTTGATCGCACGATCAAAGTCGCCCTGCATGCGAGTCAGCTCGGTATCCAACACCCGCAGGTGCGCGTTGGTTGGGTCGATCAGCCGGGATTCAGCGATCAGTTCGCCAGCTTCCGCCAAGTCACCGCGGGCCAGCAAGATCATGACCTGGTCAGTGGGTGAGCCAACCTGCATCTGGTGCTCGGCGGCCTGTTCATCGGCGACATATGGCTTGAGGGTTTCCGGATCGATCAAGACACCGTTGACCGAAGTCCCGACACCTTCCCGGTTGACCGATGCGACGTCAATGGCGTATGCGGTGTAATCACCCATGTTCACTCCCCGATTTCTTGGTAGGCCGCAAAGAGCAGCGAGTTATCCGGCACTTCGTAGATGCGCGGCTTGCCGATGCCTTCAAGAACAACAAAGCGCAACTGGTTGCCGCGCGCCTTCTTATCGCGCTTCATGCCGTCAAGCAGGGCAGCCCAGCGGTCGTTGCGGTAGGTCGTTGGCAGTCCTAGCGACTTCAGGATGTTCACGTGGCGATCGGCGATCTCATCGGAGGTGTATCCGACGGAGCGGCCAAGTTCGGCAGCGAAGCACAAGCCAATGGACACGGCGGCACCGTGGCGCATCTGGTAGCGTTCGGCCAATTCGATGGCGTGAGCCAGCGTGTGCCCGTAATTCAAGAATTCGCGGTCGCCAGCTTCCTTCAAGTCGCGGGAGACGACGTCCACCTTGACTGCGATGGTGCGTTCGATCAGTTCACGCAGGCGCGCACTGCCGGGATTGATGGCGTCCTGCGGATCTTCTTCGATCAGCTCAAGGATGCGCTCGTCGGCGATGAAACCGGTTTTGACGATCTCAGCCATGCCGGTGACCAGCTCGTTCTTTGGCAAGGTGGCCAAGGCGTCGAGGTCCGCAAGCACGGCAGCGGGAGGATGGAAAGCACCCACGAGGTTCTTGCCTTCGGCGGTGTTGATTCCGGTCTTGCCACCGACGGCAGCATCGACCATGGCCAACAGCGAGGTCGGAATGTGGATGACCTTCACGCCGCGCAGCCAGGTGGCGGCAACAAAGCCGGCAAGGTCGGTGACGGCTCCGCCGCCAACGGAGATGACCGCGTCGCTGCGAGTGAAATCATTCTTGCCTAGAACTTCCCAGCAGAACGAAGCGACCTGGATGTGCTTGCCTTCTTCGGCATCTGGAATCTCAGCGGTGAGCGCTTCCAAGCCAGCAGTGGCCAGTTCGTCACGTACGACATCCCCGGTAGTGCGCAGTGCACGGGGGTGGATTACCAAAACCTTCTTGACCGAAGGTCCGAGCAGTTCGGGCAGGTGCCCCAACAATCCGTTGCCAACCAGTACAGGGTACGATTCGGCGGCAGTGTTTCCCGAGACCTTTAAAGTGGTCGGTGCTAATGGCATCAGTCTTGTTCCTCCTGATGGTGCTGATTTTTCTAGCGTACGCGTGCGATTGGCGAGAATTTGCATCTCGTGGTGCTAATCACAGCCTGTCAAGTTGCGGCAAAATCTCTTCGACAATTTGTAGAACGGACTTTCCGTCGACCAGAACGTGCACGTCAGCAAGCATTTCATAAATTGGACGGCGTTTTTCGTAGACCGACGTCCACACTGTGAGTGCTTCGTCACCTGCGAGCAATGGGCGGTTTGAGTCTGCCTTGATCCGCTCGGCCGCGCCCTGTGGACCCAGCTCCAAATAGATGACGGTGCCCCGGGAAAGCAACTGCTGGTTTTCTTCGCGCAGCACCGCGCCTCCGCCGGTGGCGACAACGCCGGTGTGCAAACGCGCTAGCGCTTGGACTTCCAGGTCACGGAAATGAGTCTCGCCGTGCTCGGCAAAAATCTGCGCAATGGTGCCGTGATGGGCAACAACCGTGGCATCCGAATCGGCAAAACTGGTTGATAAGGCCGTGGCCAGTGACCTGCCCACGGTGGACTTGCCACTGGCCATCGGACCAATGAGGTAAATCATTACCGACTGCCTTCTAGACGCCGGTCGATCCCAGATTATCCGGGATGTTGGCTAGGTAGGAGTCGATATTGCGCTTGGTTTCGGCCACGGAGTCGCCGCCGAACTTCTCTAGCAGCGACTGGGCGAGTACCAGGGCGACCATGGCTTCGGCAACCACGCCGGCTGCCGGCACAGCACAGACATCTGAACGCTGGTGGTGCGCGGTGGTGTCTTCGCCGGTGGCGGTGTCGATGGTGCGCAGAGCGCGGGGAACGGTGGCGATCGGCTTCATGCCAGCGCGTACGCGCAGTACCTCGCCAATGCTCATGCCGCCTTCAATGCCACCAGCGCGGTTGGAGTTGCGCTTGATGCTGCCATCTTCAGCGTGCACAATTTCATCGTGTGCGGCCGAACCACGGCGGGCCGCGGTCTGGAAGCCGTCGCCGACTTCAACACCCTTAATGGCCTGGATGCCCATCAGCGCTGCTGCCAGTCGGGCGTCCAAACGACGATCCCAGTGCACGTAGGAGCCAATGCCAGGAGGCAGGTTGTAGGCCAAAACCTCGACAACACCGCCCAGGGTCTCCCCTGCCTTGTGTGCGTCGTCAACCTCGGCCACCATGGCCTGGCTGGTTGCTTGATCAAAGCAGCGCAGTGGATCGGCGTCGAGTGCTTCAACATCTGCCGCGGTAGGCAGCGGTGCATCTGCTGGTGCGGACACAGCGCCCACGGCGGTAGTGTGCGACACCAATTCGATGCCTAGGTCGTTGAGGAAGCGGGAAGCTACCGCGCCGAGAGCAACGCGGGCCGCGGTTTCGCGGGCGCTGGCTCGTTCAAGGATCGGGCGGGCATCGTCAAAACCGTATTTCTGCATGCCGGTGAAGTCGGCATGGCCAGGGCGTGGACGGGTCAACGGCGCATTGCGCGCCATGGAAGCCAGTTCGTCGAGATCCACCGGGTCGGCGTTCATGACGCGTTCCCACTTAGGCCATTCGGTGTTGCCGATTTCGATGGCCACCGGGCCGCCCTGGGTCTTGCCGTGGCGGACACCGCCAAGGAAGGTTACCTGGTCCTTTTCAAACTTCATTCGCGCACCACGGCCATAGCCGAGGCGGCGACGCGCTAATGCTTCGCGTACAACTTCGCTATCCACCGATACTCCGGCAGGTAGCCCTTCAAGAATTCCAACAAGTGCCGGGCCATGCGATTCGCCCGCGGTCAACCAACGCAACATGTCCTCTATTTTGCCATGACCTGATGGAATTACTGGTGTCGGAGCAGTCCCAAGGAGTCATACATCGCATTTGTGACGTCAACGCGGCGCTGTTCATCCCACGTGTCACTAGCGAAGAAGCGCACCTGTTCCACCGCTTGATGCACCAGCATGTGAAGCCCGGAAATGACTTGGCCAGCCCATGAGGCGGCGAGCTTGGAGGGCCAGGGATCGTAGGCGACATCTAGCAGAATCCCGGTTCCGGCACCTAGGTATGGAACCCAATCGTCGCCCGCGCGTGGCGGCAAAGTACTGAAGACCAAGGGCATAGCGCGCAGTTGATCACAGCGCTCTGCGGTGAGTTCGGAGATTTCGTGAACTACCGGTGTCATGCCTAGTTCCTTGGCCAGCTCAATGGCCCGCTGGGAGCGTTGGATTGAGCGGACCGCCAGGGTCACGTGCTGCACGCCGAGCTCGGCGCTGGCTTGCAGGGCGGCCAGCGCGGTATTGCCCGAGCCGAGGACCATCGCCTGGTCGGCGGCGGTCATCGAAAAATCGGCTAGCGCCTGCACCAGCCCATCGATGTCGGTGTTCTCCCCATACAGGGACCCGTCCGGGCGCACCACGATGGTGTTCAGTGCGCCAAGCTGCTGCACCCGGGTGGACACCTCGTCCATGAATGGAACAAAAGCATCCTTCAACGGCATCGTGACCGAACACCCAGCCCAGTTCTCCTGGCGCAAGCGTGCCACATGGTCGGCGCACTGCGCTGGCTCAAGGTCGATGGCTTCGTAATTCAGCGCTGCACCCAAAAGCTGGTAGGCAGTGCGATGGAGCACCGGAGACTTCGAGTGTCCGACTGGATGGCCCAGAACGGCGGCCTGCTTCATCAATTCACATTCTTTCTGCGTTGCTGCTGCGCTTAGCAGACACCAGGATTCTGTTGGCACCAGGCGCGGAATTCAGCCCGATTGGCTTTGTGTTCTTCGTACGTCGAAGCGAACTTCGTCTCGCCGGTTTTAATATTTACCGTCACCCAGTAGTAATAACCGTTGGCCTGCGGGTGCGCCGCTGCCTTGATCGCCGAGGTGGCAGGCGAGCCGATCGGGGTCGGGGTCAGACCCTTATGCACGTAGGTGTTGTACTTGTTGCCAGCATCCTTGCGCTCTGCATCGCTGAACTGCAGGCTATAACGGTTCAAGCCATAGATCACCGTGGAATCCGCCTGAAGCAGACCATGGGTTTCTTTGTTGTCTACGTGCAATCGGTTTTCGATCGCGCCGGCTACGGCGGCGTAGTCCTTCTCACGTGCTTCAGCTTGCAAGATGGCGGCGACCTTTAGTGTGCGGTAGCCCCGCTCCAAGTCGCTGATCCCAGCGTCCTTGAGGGTGTCTTTAGTGGCCCGCACCATTTTGGAGAGCACCTCTTTGGGAGTGCTATCGAGTGCAAAACGGTATTCGCCCGGGTGCAGCCAGCCCTCAAGGTTGGGCACCGAGGCTGGAAGCCCGAACTTTTCTGGCTGGTTCGCCAGTTTTTTCAGGTCCGCAAGTTTCATGCCAGAGCCCTTGGAAATTTCTTCCAGGGCTGCGTTCATGCGCAGATTTGCCTTAAGGCCGATGTAGAAGACCTTGTCGGGACGATTATTGACCAGTACCTGCGCCGCATCGGCGGCGGGCATCTGGGATTTGAGCAGGTAGGTCCCCGGATGGATGACCTTGTTTTTCTGCTCGGAGTTTTCCACCGCTTTTATGAGCAGCTTGTCGTTGGAAATCACATCCAGCTCTTCGAGCTTGCGAGAGATCGCACCCAAGCCCCAGCCGTCTTCCACGGTGAATTCGACGGTTGCGCCGCCGGGACCGGGATAGTCGTCCGGATTGAACTGCTTGACCAGGGCCTTGACGAAGTAGAAAGAACCTGCGACCACTAGGGCAAAAATCACCACGGTGGCGAGCATGACCAGATTGCGTTTTTTTCTGGTCTTTTTACGTCGCTGCTTTGTGGATGCTTCGTCGTCCGACGCCAGCAGACCACGGCGGTGCAGCGAATCGGGGTGCTCGATGACGGGAGTCTGTTCGGTCTGTGCTGGGGCCAGGGTGGGCAGGAACCGGGTATTCGTTTCCTGCTCGCCCTGTGCACCAGCATCCTGAGCTAAGTCCGTGGCGGTGGGGGCACCGAGATAGAGATCGAGCCCGGTCAGTTCCGGCGTCGAAGGTTCCGCGATCGGTAGCCCTTGGCCCGCCGCGAAGCTTTCATACAGCGCGCGATGCGTGTCGCGTTGCCGTTCTTGACGGGCTTCTTCTCGCATCAACTCTCATTTCTCGGTGTGGCATCGAACTCGGCCGCGACGTGCTGGATCTATTTCATGACAATCCGGCTCGCCTGAACACGCACGTTGTTCCGGCGCATTTCCAGCACTTGTTGCAGGATCTCTGTGGCGGCGACTTGGTCGACCACCTTTCGATGATCCTCCATCTTACGGCCAGAGGCATGCAACGCGCGATGCGCATTCACGGTGCTCAATCGCTCGTCAACCAGAAAAACCTCAAGCTCGATATTAGTGCTTGCGGCCTCTTCTGCCAAAGCAATGGCGTAGTCACGGGCCATTTTGGTGGATTCCGTGTCATTGCCTGCCAAGGATTTCGGTTCCCCGATAAACACTTCGCCGACATTTCGGTCGGCGATGATGCGCAGCAGCATCCGTCGGTCTGAATTTTTCTTCAGATCGCGCCGCAAGGTCATGACCGGGGTGGCAAGAATGCCCGAGGGGTCAGAGATGGCGACGCCGACGCGGGCCAACCCCACGTCGACGCCGAGTGCCACTTTAGCCATTGGCCAAAGCCGCCTGGATTGCAGCCAGCGCATCGTCGATCTTCGATGCGTCCTGTCCGCCACCCTGAGCCATATCGTCCTTGCCGCCGCCACCGCCGCCAAGAACGCCGGTTGCGGTGCGCACCAGCGCGCCAGCCTTGAAGCCATTGGCGCGGGCCTCGTCGTTGGTGACAGCCAATACCAGTGGACGGTTGTTGGCGACGCCGATCAAGACGATGACCGCTGCTTCGCTGCCCAGCTTGCCGCGCAGATCCAAAGCCATGGTGCGCAGGGCATCCGCGGAGTCGATGGTACCGGCGTTGTGGGCCAGCAAACGAGTGTTGCCGATGGTTTGGACCTTCTCCAGCAGGCTTGCGGACTGGGCGAGCATGGCCTGGCTCTTCAGCTCGGCGATCTGCTTCTCGGCAGCCTTCAGCTTGGCAACGGTGTCGTTGACGCGCTCGGACACCTGGCTGGAAGGCACGCGGAACAGGCCCGAGAGCTCGGAAACCAAGGCACGCTCGGCTGCGCCGTGGCGGAAGGCCTCCATGCCAACCAGTGCCTCAACACGGCGGTTGCCCGAACCGACCGAAGCCTCGGAGAGCAAGGTCAGCTGGCCGATGCGTGCGGTGGTGTCCACGTGGGTGCCACCGCACAGTTCGCGCGACCAAGCACCGTTCATTTCAACCACACGTACGTCGTTGGAGTACTTTTCGCCGAACAAGCTCATCGCACCCAGCTTCTTCGCGTCTGCCAGGGCCATCTCGTTGGTGACGACCTGGTAGTTCGAGGTGATTGCGAGGTTCACAACTTCTTCAACTTCGCTGCGTGCCCCGGCGGACAGCGCCTCGGCCCAGGAGAAGTCAAAGCGCAGGTAGCCTGCCTTGTTGAAGGAACCAGCCTGGGTGGCCGTTGGGCCAAGCAGTTCGCGCAGTGCGGCGTGCACCAGGTGGGTCGCTGAGTGAGCCTGTTCGCCGGAGCGACGGCGCACGGCGTCGACCTGGGTGCGAACCAGTGCCTCGGCAGGCAGTTCGCCCTCACGCACGATGACCTTGTGCACGTTCAGGCCCTTGACTGGGGCTTGGACGTCGGTGACCTCAAGCACGAAGCCGTCACCGGTGATCAGGCCGCTGTCGCCTGCCTGACCGCCGGACTCGGCGTAGAACGGGGTCTCGTTGAGCACCAGGTCGATTTCCTGGCCCTGCTCGGCGAAAGGCACAACCTGGCCATCGCGGATGATGCCGCGGATGGAGGACTCGCCTTCCAAGGTGTCGTAACCGGTGAAGTGCACGTTGCCGGCCTCGGCCAGTTTGGTGTACACCGACAGGTCGGCGTGACCGGCCTTCTTGGCCTTGGCATCCTTCTGGGCGCGGGTGCGCTGCTCGTTCATCAGCTCGCGGAAGCGCGACTCATCAACGGACAGGCCGGCTTCTGCGGCGATCTCCAAGGTGAGGTCGATCGGGAAACCGAAGGTGTCGTGCAGGGTGAAGGCGTCGTCGCCGGAGAGGTTCTTGCCCTCTTCCTTGGCGTGCCCCAGTGCCTCGTCCAGGCGGGTGGTGCCCGAAGCGATGGTGCGGCGGAAGGCGCGCTCTTCGGCGTAGGCGATGCGAGCAATGCGCTCGAAGTCGGCCTCGACCTCAGGGTAAACACCCTTCATGGCGTCGCGGGAAACCGGAAGCAGCTCTGGGAGCACTTCGGTATCCACGCCCATCAGGCGCATGGCGCGCACGGCGCGGCGGATCAGGCGGCGCAGCACGTAGCCGCGGCCTTCATTGCCGGGGGTGACCTGATCAGAGATCAGCATCAGCGAGGAGCGGATGTGGTCAGCGATCATGCGCAGGCGAACGTCGGTGGCGTGGTTTGGATCGGTGGGATCCTCGGTGGAGGTGTAGGTGACGCCGGCAAGTTCGGCGGCCTTGTCGAGTACCGGACGGACCTGATCGGTCTCGTACATGTTCTCAACACCCTGCAAGATCATTGCCAGGCGCTCAAGGCCCAGACCGGTGTCGATATTGCGCTTAGGCAGTTCGCCGGCCACGTCGAAGTCGGTCTTGGAGCGTACTGCCGAGAGGCGGTACTGCATGAACACGAGGTTCCAGATCTCGATGTAGCGGGTCTCGTCGACAGCCGGGCCGCCTTCTTGACCGTACTGGGCGCCGCGGTCGTAGTAGATCTCCGAGCAAGGACCACCGGGGCCGGGCTGGCCGGTGTTCCAGTAGTTATCTTCCTTGCCGGTGCCGACAACGCGTTCGGAGGGAATGCCGATCTCTTCTTCCCAGATGCGGCGGGCTTCGAGGTCCTTCTCGTCGCCGTCTTCATAGACGGTAACCCAGAGGCGTTCCTTGTCCAGGCCGTAGCCGCCGGCTTCTACGGGGCTGGTCAGCAGCTCCCATGCAAAGTGGATGGCATCCTTCTTGAAGTAATCGCCGAAGGAGAAGTTGCCGCACATCTGGAAGAAGGTGCCGTGGCGCACGGTCTTGCCGACTTCTTCGATGTCGCCGGTGCGGATGCATTTCTGCACCGAAGTCGCACGGTTGTACGGGGCTTCTTCGCGGGCGGTGAGGTACGGAATAAAGGGAACCATACCGGCCACAGTGAACAAGAGTGAAGGGTCAGATGAGACCAGCGAGGCGCTGGGCACCGCCGTGTGGCCCTTCGAGACGAAAAAGTCGACCCACCGACGGGCAATTTCCTGCGTTTTCATCGTGTTACGGATGATCCCTTCACTTAGCGGCGTCCACGCCCAAGGCGGAACGTAATTCTTCTTCTCTGGAGGTCATTCCCTTATGGAAGGCTTCCAGATATTCGGCGACACGGTCGGCGTATTTGCCGACCTGGCGATTGAGCGCTGCACCGGATTTAACTTCAGCGTATTTCTTGGTTGCGAGCACTCCAACGCCCACCCCAATAGAAACCCACAAGAACTTTTTCATTCTAGTCTCCTTGGCGGCCTTCAAATGGCCGTCTGTCGTTCAGCGCGCCGATACGTGTTCGATCGAACAGGCTCTGGCTTAGCGGTTGCGGCGTGCTTTGCCACTTGGCTTGGTGTTCATCGCGGCCTTCACGCCTTCGGTGAACGCTGCCACCTTGATCAGCGGCTTGCCGACAGTGGCTGCAACCAGCGAGGACAGCGCGGAAACATTGGCGGTGGTATCAGAAACGTTATTGGTGATGACATCGACCTTCTTGAGCTGGTCGTTGGTGGTCGCCACCGTGTTGGTGACTTCACCGATCAGCGGCGTGGTGCCATCGGCAACGTCCTTGATCGATTTGCGCAGCTCGTCGAACACCTTGCCCAACTTGATGATCGGCACAGCCAGCAGCACAACTAGTACTACAAATGCGCCGGCGGCGATGAGCCCTGCAATATCCGAACCCGACATGTGCTTCCTCTTCTGCTTGGGTTTTTGGTGCCAGTCCACCTTATCGAAGTCAGAGCCCAGATAGGTAGTTAAGCGACAAGCCCGCAACCGTTAGACGGTTGCGGGCTTGGAACTAGCACACGGGTTTAGCGTGCGTAGTACTCGACCACGAGGTTCTCTTCGCAGGTCACTGGGATCTCTGCACGCTCAGGAGCGCGCAGGTAGGTAGCCTGAAGGGCTTCCAGCTTTACGTCCAGGTAGGAAGGAACAGCTGGCAGCACCTTAGCGTGCTCACCTGCTGCAGCCATCTGGAATGGAACCATCTTTTCGCTCTTCTCGTGTACGTGGATCATCTGACCCGGCTGTACCTTGAAGGATGGGCGGTCTACACGCTGGCCGTTGACCAGGATGTGGCGGTGCACGACCAGCTGGCGAGCCTGCTGGATGGTGCGGGCGAAGCCTGCACGCAGAACCAGGGCATCCAAGCGGGACTCGAGCAGTGCCAACAGGTTGTCACCGGTCTGGCCACCGAGGCGCTTTGCTTCCTTGAAAGCGTTCAGCATCTGAACTTCGCGGATGCCGTACTGGGCACGCAGACGCTGCTTTTCGCGCAGACGTACTGCGTAGTCGCTGTCCTGCTTCTTACGGGCGCGGCCATGCTGGCCTGGACCGTATGGACGGCGCTCCATGTACTTTTCAGCTTTAGGGGTCAATGCAAGGCCGAGCGCACGCGAAAGGCGTACGGTGCGGCGGGCACGGGCGTTAGCCATTAATGTGTCCTTTTCGTTCAGCGACGGTATCTACTGGCCTCCAGGATGGAGAGTGTGTGGGCGTCGCGTCCCTGCTACACTGCAACCTTGCTCCAGTCCCCGATCACTCGGATTCCGGGCAGGGCTTGCCAGCCAAAGATCAAGTCTACACGAAACGAATTCAGCTCGCGCTGAGGCCTAGCACACAATTAGCCCTTGCGTTTGCCACGCACAGGGTCCTTGCCTCGAATAATCTCGCGCAGTCGCCCCAGCCGTGTTCCGATCGTCTTTTCGGCGCCGTTAACGGTGGGCGTGTAGTAATTGGTGCCGACCAGATCATCGGGCAGGTACTGCTGGGTGGCAATGGAATGCGGCGCGTCGTGGGCGTAAATATAGCCCACGCCGTGGCCCAATTGCTTGGCTCCTGGATAGTGGGCGTCGCGTAGGTGATCGGGAACCAGCGAGCCCTTGCCTTCTGATACGTCCGCCAAGGCTGCGTTGATCGCGTTGTAGGAGGCATTGGATTTTGGTGCGGTCGCCAAATGCACGGTCGCTTGGCCCAGCATGATCCGCGCTTCGGGCATGCCGGTCAGTTGCACCGATTGGGCCGCGGCGACGGCCAGGGGAAGGGCGGTGGGATCGGCCATGCCAATATCTTCACTGGCTGAAATCATCAGTCGCCGGGCAATGAAGCGGGGGTCCTCCCCCGCGGACAGCATACGTGCAAGATAGTGCAGGGCGGCATCCACGTCGGAGCCGCGGATGGACTTGATGAAGGCCGAAATAATGTCGTAGTGCTGGTCGCCATCCTTGTCGTAGCGCTGCACGGCCTGATCCATGGCCAGCTGGACGTGATCGGCAGTGATCTGCACCGGAGGGCTGACCTCGGCGCCGGCGGCATTCCATGCGACCGCCCCGGCAGCTTCAAGCACGGTCAGCGAACGCCGGGCATCACCCTGGGCCAAACGGATGATGGCGTCGCACTGTTCGGCATCCAGCTGGACCTGCCCATCGAAGCCACGTTCATCTTCGATGGCCCGCTCCAGCAAGGAGGCCAGGTCACCATCGGTTAGCGGGCGCAGGGTCAGCAGCAAGGAACGCGAAAGTAATGGTGAGATCACCGAGAAGGAAGGATTTTCGGTGGTGGCAGCGACCAAGACGACGACGCGGTTTTCCACTCCGGGAAGCAGTGCGTCCTGCTGGGCCTTGTTGAAGCGATGGATCTCGTCGAGGAACAGCACCGTGGTCATTCCGCGCAAATCGCGGTCGTCCTTCGCCTGTTCAATCACCCGGCGCACGTCTTTAACGCCGGCGGTGATGGCCGAGAGCTCGACAAACTTTCGATTGGTAGCCCGTGCGATCACGTGGGCGATGGTGGTCTTACCGATGCCCGGAGGGCCGTAAAGGATCACGCTGGCCGGTCCGGCCAGTCCAGTTTCAGGATTTTCCGCCAGTTGCCTTAGCGGTGAGCCGGGGCCCAGCAGATGCTGTTGGCCAACTAGTTCCTCGAGCGATTTCGGGCGCATGCGCACTGCCAGCGGCGGACGTGGCCGGTTGACTTGGGACTCACGTGCGTCGTGCGGATCATCGGACAGGGCATCGAACAAATCGCTCACCGTCCAAGCCTACCGATATTCTGGAGTGGATGCGGTCTCGGTCCGTTGACCACCGCCAATAGCTTAACGAGAGGATTTTCTGCATGCGCGCCGTCGTTCAGGTAGCCAGCACCGCCCACGTCGAAGTCGAAGGACAGGTCGTTGGGAAGCTCAACTCCCCCGGGCTGGTAATTCTGCTGGGCGTGACTCACGAGGACGACCAAGCCACCGCCCGCAAGGTCGCCGAGAAGATCTGGCAACTACGCATCTTGGAAGATGAGACTTCAGCCGCGGGCACCAATGCCCCGCTCTTGGTGATCAGCCAATTCACCCTCTATGGTTCGGTGCGCAAGGGTCGGCGCCCTTCGTGGTCCAACGCTGCTCCCGGCCCAGTGAGCGAGCCGCTCTACGACTACTTCGTTGAGTACCTGCGCGAGATGGGGGCGCAGGTCGAGACCGGGAAGTTCGGCGCCATGATGAATGTTTCGCTGGTGAACTCTGGCCCATTCACGATGATCGTCGATTCGGCGGACCTGGCCTAGCGGCCGGTGTCCTTCACCAGTTGTGCGAGCTTTTGAAAGCTAGTGCGCTGTGCCTGCAGCTCGATGTAGCCAGCGGCCGAGAGTTCGTACACCTTCCGCCCCGGCCCGCCTTGGCCTTCTTCCCATCGGGTTTCCACGAAGCCCGAGGCTTCCAGCTTCGCCAACGCTGGATAGAGCGTGGCGCCTTTGACCGGCCCGAAACCGCGTTCCTGTAGGGATTTGGATAGGGCGTAGCCATGGGCTTGTCCACTGGATAATTCAGCTAGTAGGAGCATCGGGAGCATGGCACGTTGCCAACTACCTGGAAAAGGCGTGTCCTTACTCATCGCGGCCCTCTTCCAGACCACGGGCGTGGGCGCGCCTTTGGGCAAGTTTGGATTCCACGTAGTCTGCGCGGTTTGCGGGGCGCAATTCGTAGAGGGTCACCGCTACAAAAATCGCAAGGAATACCGCAAAGAAGATATCCCATCCGTTGCGATCGGCAGCCAGTAGCCCCTCCACGATGCTCTGGGCGTAGATGCCGGCAATGGCCAGGGGCAGCAACCTTCGAAGCAGCCAGCGCCGTTGCAGCGCCTTTCCGGTGTTGACTCCCAGTCCAATGGCGAATTCGCTTGGGGTGCCGAATTCTTCGAGGATCGAAGTTCTCTCTCCCGCCAGGCTACTATTCGTCCAGTGTTCGCGGGCAGGCGCCATGACTGACGCTGCTTCTTTGCCCCGCATTCCGTAGCGTCCGCGCAACAGACGCGTGGATTCGGCAAACCATGCTTCCGGATCAGTGAATGCTGCGGCATCGTTGCGCGTTGCTGTGGGTTCATCTTTGTAGGGTAGCCAAAACGCGCCGACGGCCAGTGCTATGCCGAGGATCGGTGCTAGCCAGTTGGGCATCGGTATGGCCTGTTCACCACCTAGCGTGGCGATGAGCGAGACCGCCGCAATGGAAACCGCTATTCCAGCCAACCCCAGAGCCCATGATCGCGTGATTTTGCCTTTCAATCGGTAGAACCACCAAAGGTGACCGGATAAGGCGATTCCCGTGCCTCCACACAAGGCCGCTAGTTGCCAATAGCGCCACGAGTTCGCAGTCCATCCGTCACGGAATCCGACCCACGTTCCGAAACCGGCGCATAGCAGGCCAACACCAATTCCGAGACCAATGATCAGTAGCACGCTGCTGTTGACAGACATCTCCGAGTTCGCCAGCTGTTGCGGGGTCAATCGTGCGTAGGCCCGGACCTCGCCGTATTCAATAGGATCGCCAAAGAGATCTTCTGCACCTTGGCCACTGTCCCGGATGGCAGCCAGTGCACTTTCCAGTTCTTGGACGCTCTGCGAGTCATTCAGGTCATGGAGCATCAGGGCAAGGCTGAACTCCTGCGCCCAATCGCGGTCGTGCTCCGGGTACTGTTCGACGATGTGTTGGGGTTCTGCCGAGGCCAATGGGTCTCCTTGGAATGAATTCTCTAGGTTGAAAACTAACCTAGTATTAAAATCAGCATTAATCCACGCCTTGGCCTATTTTGAGGTAAAAAGAAGCCGGATGGAACGATTAAGTTCGTTCCATCCGGCTTCTTTTAGCTGCTAACGCCTACTTAGCTTCGGCCTTGCCTTCAGTCTCTTCGGCCTTCTTCTTCTCAGGCTTGAAGTCGATACCAGCTTCCTTGCGCTGCTGCGGGGTAATCGGCGCAGGAGCCTGGGTGAGCGGATCGAAACCGCCACCGGTCTTCGGGAAGGCGATGACGTCGCGGATGGACTCCGAGTTGGTCAGCAGCTGCAGTACGCGGTCCCAGCCCAGGGCGATGCCGCCATGTGGTGGGGCACCGTACTTGAAGCCTTCAAGCAGGAAGCCGAATTGGGTGTCAGCCTGCTCCTGGGTCACGCCCATGAGCTTGAAGACGCGCTCCTGAACATCGCGCTTGTGGATACGGATCGAACCGCCGCCGATTTCGTTGCCGTTGCACACGATGTCGTAAGCGTAGGACAGTGCCGATGCCGGATCGGTATCGAAGGTGTCCATGAACTCCGGCTTAGGGCTAGTGAACGCGTGGTGCACAGCGGTCCAGGCACCGGCGCCCACGGCCACGTCGCCCGAGGCAACAGCGTCAGAGGCTGCTTCGAACATCGGTGCGTCGACGATCCAGACGAAAGCCCAGTCGCCTTCCTTGATCAAGCCGGTGCGGTGGCCGATCTCAACACGGACCGAGCCGAGCAGCGCGCGGGACTCGTTCTTCTTTCCTGCGGAGAAGAAGATGCAGTCACCGGCGGATGCGCCGGTTGTGGCAGCCAGTCCGGCCTTCTCTTCATCCGAAAGGTTCTTGGCCACTGGGCCAGCCAGCTCGCCATCTTCCTTGATCAGCACGTAAGCAAGACCCTTGGCGCCGCGCTGCTTGGCGAATTCCTGCCAGGCATCCAGGGTGCGGCGTGGCTGCGAGGCGCCGCCAGGCATAACAACGGCACCCACGTACTCTGACTGGAAGACCTTGAAGGAGGTGTTCGCGAAGTACTCGGTCATTTCGGTCAGTTCCAGGCCGAAGCGCAGGTCCGGCTTGTCCGAACCGTACTTGGCCATGGCCTCCGAGTACGCCATGCGGCGGATCGGGGTTGGGACCTGTACGTCGATCAGGTTCCACAGCTCAGAAACCAGCTTTTCGCCGAGCTCGATGATGTCATCTTCCTCAACAAACGAAGCTTCGATATCCAGCTGGGTGAACTCCGGCTGACGGTCCGCGCGGAAGTCCTCATCGCGGTAGCAGCGAGCGATCTGGTAGTACTTCTCAAAGCCGCCGACCTGCAGCAGCTGCTTGAACAGCTGCGGGGACTGAGGCAATGCGTACCAGCTGCCCGGGGTCAGGCGTGCTGGCACGACGAAGTCGCGGGCGCCTTCCGGAGTGGAACGGGTCAGGGTTGGGGTTTCAATTTCGATGAAGCCCTGGTCGTGCAGCAGGTTGCGTGCCACGCGGTTGGCTTCGGAGCGCAGGCGGATGTTGCGGGCCGGGGTGGGGCGGCGCAGGTCCAGGTAGCGGTGGCGCAGGCGTGCTTCTTCGCCGACCTCGACGTGCTCGTCGACCTGGAAAGGCAGTGGTGCTGCGGTATTCAGCACGGTCACGGTATCAGCGATAACCTCGATCTGCCCGGTAGGCAGGTTCGGGTTCTCATTGCCCTCTGGGCGGCGCTCGACGGTGCCGAGAATCTGCAGCACGAACTCATTGCGCAGCGGGTGGAAGTCCTCTTCATCGCGCACAACGACCTGGGCTACGCCCGAGGCATCACGCAAATCCAAGAAGGCGACACCACCGTGGTCACGGCGACGTGCGACCCAGCCGGTGAGGGTGACCTGCTGTCCAATGTGCTCGGCGTTCAAGACGCCCAGCTGATGAGTGCGTAGCACTACGATCCTTTCGGTCGGTTGGGAAAGTTTCTCCCCATGAAGTTTAGTGCACCGTGAGCCGGTGCGGGTGCGGGCCGTAAGACCCAAGGCATTAGCTGATGGCAATCTTCAGGTCTGCAGCGTCTGGCATCCAGGACTGCGGATCGGCCGCGATCTGCTCGCCGGAACGAATGTCTTTGACCTCGTGGGTGCCATCGGCGTGGGTGAACCAAACAAACGGAATGCCGCGTCGATCAGCAAACTTGATCTGCTTGCCGAACTTCTCGGCACTGGCAGCAACTTCGCAGGCAATGCCGCGCTCGCGCAACTGGGAGGCGACATCCTGGGCTTCGTGCCAAGAATCATCGTTGACCAGCGTGACGTATACCACTGATGGAACGCTGCGGCTGGCGGTCACTACTTCCTCGGCCAAGATGCGCGAGATCAGGCGGGTCACGCCGATGGACAACCCCACGCCCGGGTAGTTCTTCTTGCCTTTGGAAGCCAGCGATTCGTAGCGCCCACCAGAGCAGATCGACCCAAGAGATTCGTGGCCCACCAGCACGGTTTCGTACACGGTGCCGGTGTAGTAGTCCAAGCCGCGGGCGATGGACAAGTCAGCCATGACCTTGCCCGGTGCGCGCTTGGACGCGGCATCGATGACCTGCGAGAGCTCATCCAGCCCGGTGTCCAGCAGTTCGTGGGTGACGCCCAAGGCGCGGACCTGCTCGACGAAGGAGGTGTCAAGGGTGCGGATCTTGGCCAGGGCCAAGGCGGCCGCGGCCTGCTCGCCCGTTGCGCCAACTTCTTCAACCAGAATCTTTGCGACCGCGTCATCGCCGATCTTTTCCAGCTTGTCGATGGCGCGCAGCACGGCGTCCGGATCATCTAGACCCAAACCGCGGTAGAAGCCTTCGGCCAGCTTGCGGTTGTTCACGCGCAGGCGGAAGTCCCCGATCGGCAACGCAGAAAGTGCGTCGGCAATGGTCAACGCCAGCTCCACGTCATAGCTAAATGGCAGCGTGCCATCGCCAACCACGTCGATGTCTGCCTGGGTGAATTCACGGAAGCGGCCATCCTGCGGGCGTTCCCCGCGCCAAACCTTCTGCATCTGGTAGCGACGGAAGGGGAAAGCAAGATGTCCAGCGTTCTCCACCACGTAGCGCGCGAAAGGCACGGTCAAATCAAAGTGCAGGGCCAGCGCGTTGGGATCGTTCTTGTCATCTTCGGCAGCTAGGCGGGAAAGTCCGTAGACTTCCTTGTCGATTTCGCCTTTGCGCAGAAGCTGTGCGCGAGTCTCGACGGCGCGGGTCTCAATATTGGCGAATCCATGCAGTTCAAAGACATGACGCAAGGTGTCCAACACGTGCTGTTCAACAGCCCGTTCGGCTGGAAGCCATTCGGGGAAACCTGAAAGTGAGGCCTTGCGTGCCATGAAACTCCTTAGTGCAAATTGGTCTACCCAAACCATCTTAAGCCTGTTTTGTAAGAAACCTGTGCACGTCGGCTTACTAAGAAACGGAGGTCACAGGTAGAGTTGGCTACAGCAAGTGCTCGTACAGTGAAAGAGTTTCAGCGGTGACCACCAGTCAGCAATCCGACGACAGCCAGAAGACCCCTTTGCCGCAGGCGCAGAAGCCTGCTGCAAAACCGGTTGTAGCGCCCAGCGTCGCACACACCACTCCCCTCGATGAAGCGGCTAAATTTGCCCGCGTAACCGAGGACGGCCACGTCTTCGTGATTATCGATGGCGCCGAATTCCCAGTGGGCCAATATCCAGACGCCACCCAAGAAGAAGCCCTGGGCTACTTCGTGCGCAAATATGACGACGCGCTCTCGCAGCTGATGCTCCTTGAGCAGCGTGTTGTTGCCAAGGCTCCGGCCGGCGAACTGAGCAAGGCCATCGGCGCTTTGTCTGCAACCGTCGCAGAACGCCACATGGTTGGCGACATCCCGGCCCTTGAGGCGCGTCTGGAAAATGCGCGTGTTGCAGTGGAGAACCTCTCCGCAGAACAGCGTAAGGCGCACGATGCAGCCCGTGCCGAGCAGTTGGCCACCCGGGAATCCCTCGTCGCTCAGGCCGAAGCCATGGCCGAGAAGCGCCCGGAACAGATTCAGTGGAAGACCGCTTCGGCCTCCATGAACGAACTATTCGACCAGTGGAAGGCCTCGCAACGTTCTTCGGTTCGTTTGCCGCGAGCCACTGAGGACGCGTTGTGGAAGCGATTCCGCGCTGCCCGCACCACCTTCGACCGCCATCGCCGCGCCTACTTCTCGCAGCTTGATTCGACCAACGCATCGGCCAAGGCCATGAAGGAAGAATTGATCGCTCGCGCAGAAGCTTTGCAGAGCTCCACGGATTGGGCTGCTACCGCCGCCGAATACCGCAAGCTCATGGACGAGTGGAAGAAATCGCGCCGTGCCTCGCGCAAGGATGACGATCAACTCTGGGGTCGTTTCCGCGCAGCCCAAGATGTCTTCTTCCAGGCCCGCGCTGCAGCCAACGCCAAGATTGATGAAGAGTACGCTCAGAATCTCGTGGTGAAGGAAGCTTTGCTCGAAGAAGCTCGCGCTCTGCTGCCGATCAAGGATCTGGCTACCGCCAAGTCGAAGCTGGAGTCCATCCGCGATCGTTGGGAAGCTGCCGGCAAGGTGCCACGCAACGACCTGCAGCGCATTGAATCAGCTCTTCGTCAGGTGGAAGATGCAGTCAAGGGCGCCGAAGATGAGCAGTGGCGCCGGTCCAACCCTGAAACCAAGGCTCGCTCCAACTCGATGCTCAGCCAGTTGCAGGACACGATTACTGCGCTGGAAGAAGACCTTGCCAAGGCTCAGGCCAAGGGCAATGCCAAGAAGATTGCCGCGGCTCAGGAAGCACTTGATGCACGCCGCATGTGGCTGAACACGCTGGAGAAGTCGGCTGCCGACTTCCAGTAAGTAATCCACAGATCGTCAGCACACCGTCAACGCGGCGGCGCAAACTGGTTCAGTAGCTCTATGGAAACGAGAAATTCCCCAGCTACCGGACCTCGCGCCGTCGCGTTGCGCATTCCAGAGGACCTCTGGATCGCCGGCCAGATGTTCAGTCGTAATGAGTTGCAAGCGATGGCTTCGAACGGATTGCTCCGCGAGGTACTCGGCGATTGTTTTCTTCCCAGCCACATTCAAATCACTGCGTCATTACGTGCGCGGATTGCCGCTTTCGTCTGCGGACGGGAACTGAATTCTGATGCCGTGCTGGCGCGTCAAACGGCGGCCTGGATTCACGGGTTAATACCCGAAGTGTTTACGCTGTGCATCTTTACGCGCAATTATCATCGCCCGTTCTCCCCGGGCTTTGGCCTCAATGCACAATTCATGCAGACGCTCGTTCCCGATACGCAAATGGTATTTCGCAGTAGGGTCAAGGTAACTTCCGCCTTGCGCAGCGTATGCGACTGTGCCCAATTTGACCCCTTGCCGATTGCAAGCCGAGTTCTGGGCAATGCTATTGCCCTGGATGACCCGTACTTGAATCGCGAGTCGATTAGCGAAAGCCTGAAAACTTACGAAAAATCAGCCGAGCGGTCACGCGCCCTGCGCTTAGTCGAATCCTTTGGTGACATTGCGCAGGCCGCGTGACCTTCTACAGGGCTTGCTGTTCTAGCGGCGTGAACCAGCGGTGGTGCGGTATACGTCGTAGACGCCGTCAATCCGGCGCACCTGGTTCAACACGTGACTCAAGAACTTCGGGTCACCCATTTCGAAGGAGAAACGGGACAACGCTACTCGGTCCTTACTGGTTTGAACCGTCGCCGAGAGGATATTCAAATGGCTCTCGGACAAAATTCGGGTGACGTCGGAGAGCAGTGACTTGCGATCGAGCGCTTCAACCTGGATCTCGACGAGAAAGACACCATGATGCTTGGCTGCCCACGTGACATTGACCAGTCGATCTGGTTGGTTGGAGAGCTGGGTCAAGTTCAAGCAATCCGAGCGGTGAACGGATACTCCGGCACCACGAGTCACGAAGCCTTGGATCTCATCTGGCGGCACTGGAGTGCAGCAACGGGCCAGCTTCACCAGAACATCGCCGACACCTTCAACAATCACACCCGCGTCGTTGCCCGTAGTGGGGCTCGGAGCATTCGGGCGGACTACCGCTTCCTCATCGACCTGTTCGGCCTCAGGAGGGCCAATGAGGGCCGTCAGATGCTCAATGACATTCTGCGCACTGGTATGTCCGTCGCCGACAGACTGATAAAGGGCTGAAATGTCCGTATGGTGCAGTTCGCTGGCAACTGCTGTCAACAGGTCGTGAGTCATCAACTTCTGCAACGGCAGTTGATTGCGTCGAAGCTCCTTGGTCAGAAGCTCCTTGCCCTTTTCGATGGCTTCTTCACGGCGTTCCTTCGAGAAGTAACCACGAATCTTAGCCTTGGCACGCGGTGACTTGACGAAGTTCTGCCAGTCCTGAGACGGGCCAGCTCCTTCAGCCTTAGAAGTAAATACCTCGACGACGTCGCCCTGTTTGAGCTCGGTATGCAGTGGCACCAGCTTACCGTTGACTCGGCTGCCGATCGTTCGGTGCCCGACATCCGTATGGATCGAGTATGCGAAGTCCACGGGAGTTGCGCCCACCGGCAACGACATGATGTCGCCCTTAGGCGTGAAGACGTACACCTCGGCCGAGCTGATCGTATAGCGCAGCCCGTCAAGGAATTCCTCGGAATCGGTGGTATCCGCCTGCCATTCCATCAAGGAGCGGAGCCAGTCCATATTCTGTTCCGGCGAAAGCATGGAGTTCGCATTTTGGCCATGCTTGTACTGGAAGTGTGCTGCCACACCGTATTCTGCACGCACGTGCATGTCGTGGGTGCGAATCTGGATCTCGACTGGCTTGCCTTCTGGGCCCATCACCGTGGTGTGCAGTGACTGGTAAAGGTTCAGCTTCGGAATCGCAATGTAGTCCTTGAAGCGGTTGGGCAACGGATTCCACTCAGCGTGGACGACACCCAGAGCGCCATAACAGTCCTTGACTGTGTCGACCAGGATACGCACACCCATCAAGTCATGGATGTCGTCAAAGTCCTTACCTCGAACAATCATCTTTTGATAGATCGAGTAATAGTGTTTGGGTCGCCCGGAAACGGTGGCGTGGATGTCAACATTGCCCAGGTCGCCAGAGAGCGTCTGGCGAATTGCGGAGAGGTACTTTTCGCGCTCTGGGGTGCGGTCCCCCACCATCCGTACGATCTCTTGGTAGACCTTTGGGTGCAAGGCTGCAAAGGAAAGGTCTTCGAGCTCCCATTTCACGGTGTTCATACCGAGGCGATGAGCAAGTGGCGCGAAGATTTCCAGCGTCTCTTTTGCTTTGCGCGAGGACGATTCGGGGGAAACATATCGCCATGTGCGGGCGTTGTGCAGTCGGTCAGCAAGTTTGATCAACAGGACGCGGATATCGCGTGACATGGCGACAACCATTTTGCGCACAGTTTCTGCTGGCGCGGCTTCGCCGTAAGTGACCTTATCGAGCTTGGTGACGCCATCAACGAGCATGGCGATTTCTTCAGAGAATTCCTTCTTGACCGATTCAAGAGAGTATTCGGTATCTTCGACCGTGTCATGCAGTAGTGCTGCTGCAAGTATCGCGCCGGTCATTCCCATTTCGGCCAAGATGGTAGCTACAGCTACAGGGTGAGTGATGTATGGGTCGCCGCTCTTGCGTTTTTGACCCTCATGATATTTTTCGGCGACCTCGTAGGCATGCACGAGCAGGTCTAAATCCGCACGAGGATGTTTGGACTTGACGGTGCGAAGTAACGGCTCAAGTGTCGGTGAGGTGCTTGGGGTATTCCCACGACCCGCAAAACGCACTAATCGGGAAATTGAGCGTCGTTTCGAATTGTTCAGGTTTGGCGTATTCGCCATGCCCCGCTCCTTCCCCATTTCCACCCGACACCGCTGTCCTATGCGAGCTGGAGCGGTGTCATCCGGTGGTAGTTTCCGGTCGTAGTTTCGTCCACGGCCTTTGCACCAAAAAACACGTTGTTTAGTTCATTTGTTATAGCACGTTCGGCCGGTGACAACTAATTACACCGCTTCACGCAATTGCAAAATGGCACCCCCAGCGGAATGCTGGGAGCGCCATTTTCGATATGAAATCGAGATTATGCCACGTACATTTTTTTCGAGTGCTCGGCAACGTCCGAGTCGTTACGACGCAGCCATTGGTATAGCGGCGCCTGAACGAACAGCGTGGACAGGGCTGAAATGATAATACCGACGAACAAGGCTAGCGAAAGATCCTTGAGCGTACCTGCACCGAGCATGTAGGAACCAATGAACAGAATCGATGCCACTGGCAGTACAGCCACCACCGAGGTGTTGATCGAACGTACCAAGGTCTGGTTCACCGCAAGGTTCACCAACTGCTCAAAGGTGCGCTTGGACTGCTTAGTGAAGTCCTTCGTATTTTCACGAACCTTGTCGAAGACCACGACGGTGTCATAGAGCGAATAACTCAGAATCGTCAGGAAGCCGATGATGGCACTTGGCGTGATTTCGAAACCGGTGAGCGAGTAGATTCCGGCAGTCACGATGATGACGACGAGCAGACCAACGATGGCAGCCAGAGACATCTTCCAGGTACGGAAGTAGGCAGCCATCAGCAGTCCAACAAGGACAACGAAGGCGAATAGACCCAGCAGTGCCTGACGCGAAACGTCTTGGCCCCATGTAGGGCCGATGAAGTTACTAGTCACTTCATCGCCAGTAACTTGGTAGCCCTTGGCCAACGCTGCGGCGATGGCCAGAGTCTCGTCATCGCTCAGACGCTCAGTCTCTACGCGCATGGTGTTGGGTGCGATGTTGGTGACGGTGGCTTCGGCACCCGAGGCCACCGAGGTCACTGCGTCTTCACCAATTTTGATATCAGTGTTCTGAACATCCGAGACGGTGAATTCCGAACCACCTCGGAAGTCGATGCCGAGATTGAACCCACCCTTGACTACAGGCACGAGGATCGAAAGGATCACGAGTGCACCTGCGATGGCGAACCACAGTCGGTGCTTGGAGGTGAACGGGTAGGAACGCTTGCCGGTGTAGAGCTCGTTGCCCCAAGTGACTAGCTTATTCATTGTTTTCCTCCTGAGCCTTCGACGACGCAGCTTCCGACTGCTTCGACTGTGCGGCCTCTGCGCGACGACGCTCAGCAATGGTCATGCGCTTGGCAGCTTCGGCTGAAGCCTTGGCGTTCTTCTTGCCGCGGTTTGCTTCCACATTCTCGCCGAAGCGACGAATCTGACCAGCACCCTTATACAGTGGCTCAACGCCCAAGAGCGAAGGATCCAATCCAGAGAAGCGGTGTCCGTCAGCAAAGAATTTGGTTCGAGCCAGCAGCACCAGCGTTGGGTGTGTCAGACCGTAAACCACCACGAGGTCGATGATTGCCGTCAAGCCCAGGGTAAAGGCAAAGCCTCGCACGTTACCAACGGCAACGACGTACAGCACGACAGCGGCCAAAACGTTTACGGCCTTGGACGCCAGAATGGTGCGCTTAGCACGGCTCCAGCCCACGTCGACGGCGCTGGCCAATGGACGACCATCGCGCAGTTCATCACGGACACGTTCGAAGTACACAATGAACGAGTCAGCAATCAGACCAATAGCGACAATCAGACCTGCAACACCGGCTAGCGAAAGCCGGTAGTTCATACCCCAGCCAAGCAAGACCAGGGCCAGGTAGGTGAGAACACCGGAGACCAACAGCGAAGCGATGGTCACCAAACCCAGCGCGCGGTACTGGAACAACGAATATATGAAGACGAGAACCAGACCGATGACGCCTGCGATCAAACCAGCAGTCAGCTGATCAGCACCCAGCGTTGCCGAGACCTGACGCTCCGACTGAATGTCGAAGCTGATCGGCAGAGCACCGTACTTGAGCTGCTCGGCCAATGCCTGCGAGCTTTCCTGGGTGAAGCCACCTTGAATTTGCGGCCGGCCGTCAGAAACTACGGTATTGGTAGTAGGAGCAGAAATAATCTGGCCGTCAAGGACAATAGCGAACTGGTTCTGCGCTCCCTGCAGGGCCACAAGGCGCTGAGTCGTATCAGCAAAGGTCTTGGTGCCTTGAGGGTTGAATTCAATGACAACAACCCATTCGCCAGTGACCGAACCGTTAACGCCACGAGCCAACTGCGCATAGGCGTCAGAAATCTGATCGCCCGGAATTTCCTGCGGCCCAAGGATGTACTTAACGCCGACCTTCGCATCGCAGGAGATCATGGGCTTCGTTGGATCAGCGTCTTCACTGCTTTTCTTGTCTTCGTCATTGGTGCAGTCGAAGGCTTCGAATTTCTGGTAAAGATCTGCAGTCACCCATTTGGTGTCCGAAGCGTTCTTCGGTTCACCATTTGGCTTCGGAAGATCAGCCTTGGGGGTGCGCTGATCTTTAGGAACCGCTTGGTAACTACCGGAAACGAGTACCGGGCGGAATTCCATGGCTGCTGAGGCTTGGATGAGCTCACGGGTCGCCTGATCAGGCGTACCCGGCATGGAAACAACGACGTTGCGCCCGGACTGAGTGGTAACTTCGGCTTCCGTAACACCATTGCCGTTCACTCGTTGACGAATGATCGATACAGCTTGATCCAGCTGTTCCTGGTTGATCGATTGATTACCCTGAACCCGTGGAGCCAGGATCATCTCGGTGCCGCCTTCAAGGTCGAGGGCCAGCTTGGGGCCCCACCCGGTTTTACCAGTCGCTGCACCAGCCACCAGCACGCCGGTTGCGATGATGAAGACGATCAGCAACCACAGCAAAGCCTTGCGCGCCTGCTTAACAGGTCTGATTGATGACATCTATTGTGCTTTCTCGTGTTGGTGGCTGTAGCTTCGGGCCACCGCTTGCTGCCCGGACTTAGGAGTTGCGCTCGTCCTTGCCCTCGTCGTTCAAGCGACGCAGGGACTCTTCTGGAGTTTCAGCAAGATCGTTGGTTTCTGCTGCCTGCTGTGGTGCAGCTGCAGCTGGCTCGTTATCCAGGAAGGTGGAGATGGCCTGGCGGTGCAGGGTCAGAACAACCCCGTTGGCGACCTCAACCTGTACGCGATCTTCTGCGTCAACGCCCACGATGGTGCCGAAGATGCCGGAGTTGGTCATCACCTTGGCGCCTGGAACGGTGTTGGTCTTCAGCTTCTCCTGCTGAGCGGCCTGCTTCTTGCGGCCGCGGAACATCATGAAGATCAACACTGCAAACAGTGCCACCATCAAGATGAGCGAAGGGTTGAAGCCACCGCCACCGGCGGCCTGAGCGATTAAGAGCGAATTCACGTATTTACCTGCTAACAAGTTGTTGCGATTTAATCAAAAGTTCGAGGTTGCCGAATCGCCCGTCAGCGGGCATTAACGGCAAAGACGCCCTACCGTACCCGTAAACGGGTAGAGGTCGAGCGTCTTTAGTCTAATGGCTTACAGTCAACCGGCAGACCATTTACGCGGGCAGTGAAGTATTGCTTGCCTAATCCTCATCGGATTCATAGCTTTGCGCGTTGGCAAAGATGGCGTCCTTGGGCATGGTCAGTCCTAAATGCTCCCAAGCACCAGGCATCGCTATGCGGCCGCGCGGAGTACGGCCCATCAATCCTTCACGAACCAGGTACGGTTCGGCAACGGTCTCCACCGTTTCGGTTTCTTCACCGACTGCGATGGCCAGGGTGGACAGGCCCACTGGTCCCCCACCGAACTTGGTGCACAAAGCTTCCAGTACTCCACGGTCCAGGCGATCCAAACCACGAGCATCAACTTCATACATGTCTAGCGCCGCTGAGGCCGCCTCGTGGTCGATCTCTTCGAGCTTGTGTACCAGAGCCCAGTCACGCACTCGACGAAGCAGGCGGTTGGCGATACGAGGTGTGCCTCGAGAACGACCGGCAATCTCGGTGAAGGCCGCCGAAGTGACGCTCAAGTCCAGCATCATCGCTGAGCGACGTAGAACAAGTTCAAGTTCTTGGACCGCATAGAATTCCAGGTGCCCGGTAAATCCGAAGCGGTCGCGCAATGGACCTGGCAACAAGCCGGCGCGTGTGGTGGCGCCAACCAGCGTGAATGGCGGCAACTCCAATGGGATGGCGGTAGCGCCCGCACCCTTGCCGACAACAATATCTACACGGAAGTCTTCCATCGCCATGTAGAGCATTTCTTCAGCCGGGCGCGACATACGGTGGATTTCGTCCAGGAAAAGAACTTCGCCTTCGGTCAGCGAGGAGAGAATGGCCGCGAGGTCCCCCGCATGCTGGATTGCCGGGCCAGAAGAAATGCGCAGGGGCGCGTTCATTTCAGCCGCGATAATCATGGAGAGCGTCGTTTTACCCAGGCCCGGAGGCCCCGAGAGCAGAACATGGTCGGCGGTACGCTCACGGATCTTGGCGGCTTCAAGGACTAGTGATAGCTGCTGCCTAACCCGCGACTGCCCGACGAAGTCGTCAAGATTGCGTGGGCGCAGGGCTGCTTCCAGCACCCGCTCCTCGGGTTCACTGCCCGCGTGAGTTAGCCCGGTGGAATCGTTCATCGTCATGATCCTCTCGAAGTCTGCCTAGACTCGGGTTCCGCTGGACATGCTGCGCAGGGCTGCACGCAAAATCTCTGCGACGTTGCCGCCGGAAACAATATCCGGTTCGGCCTTGGACAACGACTTGAGCGTGCTGGTCGCGTCTTTTTCACTCCAGCCCAATCCGGTGAGTGCTTCGATAACCTGTGGCTCCCAGACGCTGGCCGCACTGGCGCCTGCAACCGGTGAGACTGGGGCACCAGTTGGCACGAGCTTGCCGTTCAATTCCAGCACGATTCGGCTTGCTCCCTTGGGACCAATGCCGGAGACCTTGGTGAAGGCAGCGGTGTCCTTGGTGTTGGCCGCGATGCGCACTTCTTCAGGGCTGTGCACGGCGAGAATCGCCAAGCCGGTGCGAGGGCCAATGCCCGAGACTGAAATCAAAACTTCAAATACGTCGCGCTCTTCAGCGCTGGCGAACCCGAAAAGGGTCATGGAGTCTTCGCGAACCACCATGGAAGTGAAAACGGTGGCTTCGCGTGCAACGTGCAATGTTGACAGGGTTCCTGGGGTGGCACTGACCAGCATGCCGAAGCCGTTGACGTCAATTACCGCAGTACTTAGGGTCACCGCTTGCACGGTGCCGGTCAATGAGCTGATCATGCCACTCCTTGGGATATATGTTCGATCGAACCCAGTTTATCGAAGATACCTACGAATCGCGATGTGTGTGGCGCAACGGTGAGTCGTGTTGCCTACCGGCGAACTGCTCGGCGCTTGGCCGAGGCCTCGGCCGCGATCCAGGCTTGCTGCGCACCGGTGAGCTGAGAGGAGCCAGTGGCGCCTGCGGCCGAAGCCGATGCGTTGGACCCGGAGGCGGCTCCACGCCACCCGTGAGCGATCGCCAGAGCCACGGCATCAGCAGCGTCGGCAGGTTTAGGCGGCTCATCAAGACGACAGATCTTTGCGACCATTTTTCCGATGGCTGCCTTAGTGGCCTGGCCCGAGCCGGTCACCGCAGCCTTCACCTCGGTGGGCGTATGCAATGCCACCGGGATGCCACGTCGGGCCGCAGCGGTGATCACAACACCGGTGACTTGCGCCGTACCGATGACGGTCGACACGTTGGCCGAAGCGAAGACCCGCTCAAGAGCCAGAACATCCGGTTTGTGCTGATCGAGCCACGCGTCGATGGTGTTCGCGATCGTCAATAGCCGGGCATCCAATGGAGTGCCCGGTGGGGTGCCGGCGACGGTGACGTCAACCAGCGAAACTTGCCTGTTTGCAGCGACATCGACCACAGCCAGACCACAACGGGTCAGTCCGGGGTCGACGCCGACAACGCGAAGGGACAAGCCTTACTGCTCTTCGTCCAGCGCGGCGCGAACCTCGTCGGACAGATCAGCGTTGGTGTAGACGTTCTGCACGTCGTCAAGTTCTTCTAGTGCATCGAAGAGCTTGAGGAACTTGCGAGCTCCGTCAACATCCAGATCCACCTTCATCGAAGGCAGGAATTCCATTTCATCGGACTCGTAGGCGATTTCAGCCTCGTCCAATGCGGCGGCTACGGCACGCAGGTCCGATGGGTCGCAAACGATAGCGAAGTTCTCGTCTTCGTCCAGGATTTCGTCAGCGCCAGCATCCAGAACGGTCATCAGCAGATCGTCCTCGGTCAGCTCACCCTTTGGCAGACGAACGACGCCCTGGCGGTTGAACAGGTAAGCAACCGAACCTGGGTCGGCGATGGTGCCGCCGTTGCGGGTAATGCCTACGCGAACCTCAGAAGCTGCACGGTTCTTGTTGTCGGTAAGGCACTCGATCAGCAGCGCCGAGCCCTGTGGGCCGCGTGCTTCGTAAATGATTTCGGTGTAATCAACGACCTCGCCGGTCAGGCCGGCGCCACGCTTGACAGCGCGGTCGATGTTGTTGATTGGCACGGAGTTCTTCTTGGCCTTGCTGACAGCAAGTTCCAGTGCCGGGTTGCCGGACATGTCGGCACCGCCGGCACGGGCGGCAACTTCGATGCCCTTAATGAATTTTGCGAAGGCTTTGGCGCGCTTGGCGTCGATCGCAGCCTTCTTGTGCTTGGTGGTTGCCCATTTGGAGTGGCCTGACATGCTTTAAGCGTCTCCTCGCGTGAGTTGGATGAAAAATTCGTGGATCGCCGTGCTGCCGGTGACTTCCGGGTGAAAGCTGGTTGCCAACAAATTTCCCTGACGTACTGCAACAATTCTACCCTGTTCGTGCTCGCCTTCCGCCGGAACCGTGCTGATCACTTGGACATCGGGGCCTACTTGTACCGCTTCAGGCGCACGAATGAATACGGCTTCAAGGTTCTGCCCTAGGAAGTCCAGCTGGAATTCGAAGGAGTCAACTTGGCGGCCAAAGGCGTTGCGCCGAACCGTCATGTCGATACCGCCGAAGCTCTGCTGGACAGCGCCGGTACTGGAGACCGCCGGGTTTTCAATCCGGTCGGCCAGCATGATCATTCCTGCGCAGGAACCGTAAGCCGGCATCCCTTCAGCAAGACGCTGCTTGATTGGTTCGGCCAAGGAGTAATTGCGGGAAAGCCGATCGATCACCGAGGACTCTCCCCCAGGGATAACCAAAGCGTCGACCTTTGAGAGGTCTTCCGGCGTTCGCACAGCGAGCGTTTCTTGTCCCAGTCGTTCCAAGGAAGCAAGGTGTTCGCGGAAATCACCTTGGAGGGCGAGGACGCCAAATTTCGGCATGGGTGTGACCTTCATAGTTTGAGGGGTTCAAGGCGCACTATGCGCCGAATCAACGTTAGTACCGAGCGCCAGAGCAGTTAATTTTGTTGCTCGGTGTGTCGCACTTTCCTCGACCGCGAATCTTGATCCCCCCGCCAGAGTGCCACCAAAAGGGCACCTTTCCCTGCTTGCCATCAACGCTTAGGCCGGCAGGGCAAACCTGTGGCTAAACCAGATAGAAATGACGGATCGATTGGTCCTGCTAGTAGTGCTAAGCAGATACCCTAATGAGTAGCTATTACCTGATGGAAAGGTTGAAGATGCTCCCGGGATACCAGCGTCCAAAAATAGCCCACGAGTCCTACGAAGATGAACACGGTGAGGCAATCGCCTACGGCCAGCGTTGGGACAGTGAGCCGCCAGCAGGAAGCTACTCTCAGACGTCGCACCTGCAGCGTTTTTCGCCTCTGCACGTAGTAGCCGAGGAGCTCGTGAAATGGATATGCGGGCGCTACAAGGTCCGATGCTTTGACGACCCCGGACTAGCGGCTCAATTGCGAGTACGAGCCGACCAGCCACTGCGATCCGTGCGATTGTTTCCCGAGGATTCGCGTAGTGCACCCATTGGTTTGGTTTTCACTAAATTTCCTGGGGTGCACCTTCAATTGGGTACCTTATTCCGAGCGGCTTTTCCTAGCTGTGGTTGCGATGCCTGCGATGAGTCGGTCCCCGAACTGCTCGATGAGCTTGAGGAACAAATCGCTGCGGTTCTCTCCGGCAATTTTATTGAACTACTGGATCTGAAGGCTCAGCGACTGACCCATCGTTTTAATGTCGAGGAGCTAGGTTTCAGCGCGCAATCTGGAGGACTTGACGATATTACGCCCGCACAGCTTGCTTGGGCTCGCGCTGCCATTCCGCTAGGAGGTCGCTGGGGCCCCTGGCCAGCACGCTAGCCTATTCCAGCTTCCATTCCGCTAGTCCATCGTTGTCGGCACCGTAGGCATTTACCGTGGCTTGGGTCCTGGCCAATGATGCTGCGGCATCGGCTGCGGGCAAACAGCTTGAGGTTTCGAACACCTGGCACCATGTCACCGGTGACGATGAGAGTTGGTGCGGCACCCACTGAAGTTTCGAAACTGCCCAGTCCTGCGCCTTGCCCTTGTGGCTGAACGTTGCTTTAACGCTGATCCCTTCGCGGTTCAAAATAGTCTTTGTCGCATGCTTGGCCACCGAGTTGCCTAGGCCATAGACAATCCAGGTGCCGTCGTATTTCTCGATGGGCAGCACAGAGTGCGTGTGATGCATGTAAATAAAGTCAAAAACTCCGGATGCTGCTAGTTCACGGCCAAGTTTGCGCTGTTGGGTTGTTGGCCGGGTGGAGTATTCAGTTCCATCGTGAATTGCAGCAACCACAATTTCAGCACCATCTTTGCGAGCCGCTTTCGCGCGCTGGATCAACTTTTGCGCGTCGACCCCGGTATCAACCTGCCAGTCGGTGGCCTCGGGCAGACCATTGAGCGAGAACGTACTGGCAATTACGCCGAGCTTGACGCCGTCTACCTGCATGATCGGTGGTTGGTGTGATTCTTGCTCGGTTCGGTAGGACCCTGTAGCAAATAACCTTTGCTCTTCAAATGCATCCAATGTCCTTGTGACCCCGCTGGTTCCGGCATCGACCGTGTGGTTGGTGGCCGTGGTGCAGCCGTCATAGCCGATGGATTTGAGATCGGAGAGGATCTGCGCAGGGACTGTGAACCGAGGATAGCCGGAGTATGGCGGTGTGCCGATGGGTGTTTCAAAGTTGCACAGGGCAGCGTCGGCGTCTTGTACATAGGGTTTTAATCCAGCAAGTAAGGCAGAAAAATCGTAATCCTTGCCGTTGCCATTTTTAGCAGCGCTTTGTGCCTGTTCAAGCAGCGTGGGATGCAACAAGACATCTCCAGAGACCATGAGCGATAACTCTTGCGGTTCTGGCTTTTTACTTGGCTTTAGAGCAGGGGCGCTTGTGGTCGCAGGCCTAGTCGCAGTTTCTTCTTCGACCGATTCTGTGCTTGCCGAGCACCCCGTGAGCAGCGCCGAACATAGTACGCCAATGGCCAAGGAATGATAGGCATGTACCAAACGTGAGTGCATGCCTAGACCCTATCCCAGCAAGCTATCAGGGGTGTTAATGCAAGCTAAATCACGTTAGCTATGAAAACCTAAGCTTATGCAAAATCCGCTCCTCACCCCCAGCGCCAGGCCCTACCAATGGCCAGCATTCGATGTTCTCACTGCTGAACACTATTTAGAAGCGGCAAAACTCGGCGCCGCGGAACAGCGCACCGAACTGCAGCGCATCATCGACGAGCAAGAGCCAGCAACCTTCGCCAACACGTTCTTGGCCCTGGAATCCAGTGGACAAGTACTGCGCCGTGCCATAATGACCTATTTCAGTGTCCTTTCGGCCCACGGAACCGAACCGATTAGGGCGATCCAGACCGAGATGTCGTCGATCTTCAGCTCCCAAGAAGACGAGATCTACCTAAACCAATCCTTGTATTCGCGTTTACAAGCCGTTGATTGTTCAGAATTATCGGGTGAAGACGCCCGTCTCGCAGAGCAAACACTCAAGGAATTCACGCTGGCCGGTGCTGATCTGGCGGATGCTCAGAAGCAGCAACTAAAACAGCTGAACTCACAGCTCTCGGAGCTCTCTAGCCAATTCTCCAATCGCGTCCTAGAAAACCAGAACGCTCACGCGGTTCATTTCGACTCCGTTGGCGAACTCGACGGACTCTCGGCACAAGCCGTTGAATCTGCAGCGCAGGCAGCCAAGCAGGCTGGTCACTCGGCAGGATATCTTTTGCCGTTGGTCTCCCCTACACAGCAGCCGGTTCTAGAGTCCTTGACTAGCAGCGAAGCACGACGCAAGGTATTTACCGCGTCCGTTTCTCGCGGCATCGACAATAACGCCACGGTTCACCTTGCCGCAGAAATGGCAAAGCTACGTGCAGATCGCGCAGCTCTGCTTGGCTATGCGAATCACGCTGAAACCGTACTGGCCCAGGCCACCGCACCCTCCACTGCTGCAGTTGAAGAACGTCTGGCCGAATTGACCAAGGCAGCCACGGCTAACGCCCGCAAAGAGGCTGAAGTACTCGGCAACATTGCTGGCCACGAAGTGAACGCTTGGGATTGGAAGTACTATTCCAACCAGGTTCTGCGCGAACAGTATGCCGTGGACTCCGAGGCGCTACGCGACTACTTTGAACTTGACCGTGTGCTGATCGATGGGGTGTTTGCCACTGCCACCAAGCTCTACGGCATCACCTTCTCCGAGCGTTTTGACCTACCCACCTACCATGAGCAGGTTCGGGTCTTCGAAGTCTTTGATTCGGACGGAAGTTCGCTGGCACTATACACCGGTGATTACCTGGCACGCGACACCAAAAAGGGCGGCGCATGGATGACCAGCCTGCGTGATGCCGCTTCCTACTTCAATGAACGCCCTATTGTCACCAATACGCTGAATATCTCGGCCCCTGCCGAGGGCGACCCCATCCTGCTGACCTTGGACGAGGCCAATACGCTCTTCCACGAATTCGGCCACGCGCTGCACGGCTTGTTCTCCAACGGGAAATACGCCTCGCTCTCAGGCACCTCGGTCCCCCGTGATTTTGTTGAATTCCCTTCACAGGTCAATGAGATGTGGGTGCTGGATGAGAACGTGCTGCCGGGCTATGCCGTGCATCATCAAACCGGTGAGCAACTCGATGAGGCAACCATCGCCAGGCTCCGCGCAGCGGGACTGTGGGGGCAGGGGTTCGCCACGACGGAGTATCTGGCTGCAAGCGTTTTGGACTGGGCTTGGCATACCATCAGCGCAGGTACGGTCATTGACGATCCCGTGCAGTTTGAACAGCAAGTCCTCGTTGATGCTGGCTTCGATGCGCAAATGATTCCACCACGCTATCGCACCGGTTATTTCCAGCACATTTTCGCGAACGGCTACTCCGCTGGCTACTACTCCTATATCTGGAGTGAAGTACTCGACGCCGACACTGTGCAGTGGTTCGAGGAAAATGGTGGCCTCATGCGCGAAAATGGAAATCGGTTCCGAGAGGAACTGCTGTCGCGCGGAAATACGCGTGACCCTCTTAAGTCCTACGAATTGTTCCGTGGCCGCACCGCACGAGTAGAACCGTTGCTGCGCCGTCGAGGATTGGTGAACGCAGAATAATGACGACGATTGCCTCCGCACAGGAAGCACTGAGCCACTGGCACCAGGCGCTGGCCGTGGCCACCGGTGGAAAGATATTTACCACGCATGGATGCTCATGGGCTTGGCAGCCTGTACGCAAAAGACTGATCCTGCTGTTCCCGGAGAATGCCGAACAGGCTGGCCTGCGCCCTGCCCTTGCCGAGGGACACCGCCTCGGAGCTCGCCGTGTTGAAGCCTGGGTAAACTCCGGGGCGGACTCGGCGGAGTTGAAGGCCGCCGGTTTTTCCGATAACGCACAAGTTTCCTGGCATGCCGGACCGCTGGCCATTCCCATGGATCGCTGGCCTGGCAAAATCCGCTTGGGTAATAACGTGCCTGAAGCCACTGGGGCTGATGCGGCTGAATTGAACGTCACCAACTTGTGGCGCGATTTGAGCAGCCAGCTCTCCAGCGGGCATCCCGCCTTGCGCCGAGTTGAGCATGCGCTGGCACGCACCGATGATGGCGACATCGTCGGACGTGGATTCGCGCAGCAAGGTTTGGGCGGACAGCTCATGGTTCACTCGTTGGCAGTGGGCAAGGAGCATCGTAGACAGGGTGCTGGCACCGCGTTGCTCCAGGGCCTTTCGCGGTCCATGATCAATCCGCTGTCTCCACCAGATGAAGAAGTCGCCGTAGAGCTTTTGGCAGCCGCCACCCCGTCAAGCGCTGATTTCTTCAGTGCCAACGGATTGAAGCTCCTAGGACGAGGGCGCCATATGGTTCTTCGTTCCTGGGCCTAGCATTCAGAAATTGCCTCGAAGCAGCCATCGGGCCACAGGATTATTCCTTTGGCCCGATTACTGCTTTAGCGTTCTTATCCATGGCGTTTGACTCGATACACGAGACGCGCGAACGGTCCCGCCTGCCTGGCCTCGGTCAGCTCCAAACGTTCACTGCCAATGTTTCGTGGCAATAAAGCAGCCCCGCCCACTAATGTCGCAGGCGCAACGGTCAACGCCAAGGTGTCGATAGCATCAACGTCGAGGAATTGCCCGAGGAGTTCTCCTCCACCGAGAACCCAGATGTTCTGTTCCCCGGCAAGCTCGCGGATTTCCGGTAGATATTCCTGTACAGATCCGTTGACCAGTCGCACGTCAGCCCCTTCAGGAATCGGCAGGTTTCGAGAGGTGAACACGTACGTGGTCACGCCGGGATAGTATTGACGCCACTTCTCCGGCTTCGCGATTAGATCCTCGTTTTTAAGCATCCACATATAGGTATTGGCACCCTCAACATGGACTCGCACGTTCTGCGGGAGCAACGCAGGATCTGGTTCGTGGGCTCCGGGCACATCAAAGAGCCATTGCAAGCTATGGTTCACGTCAGCCAAGAACCCGTTCAAAGTGACCGCTGCATCAAAAATGATCTCGCTCATGCGCCTCAGTTTGCCATACCTCTGCAAGGCGATAACGGGTGTTGTTCAAGGGGCCGAGGCGACTAGTCTAGTTCGACGATTAGCGAGTAATGCGAGGCATCTCCCAACACGGAGTAACTGGTTTTGCCATCGACGCTTCGTGGAACATCACCGGCGACAGTGATGCGGTTGAGCTTGCGCGGGGCACGGCTGTAATTGTCCACAGCGTAGTGCTGGGTAATCCGGTTGTCGAAGAGCACCAGCTGATCTGGTTCCCAGGCCACGCGTACGACGTGTTCCGGGCGGGTGACGTGGCTTTGTAGCAACCGCAACAAGTCGATCGATTCGTAGGGTGAGACTCCGACAATCTTCACGTGCCTGGCAAATGTTCCAATGAATAGGCCCTTTTCTCCAGTCAGCGGGTGGACACGCACCACAGGGTGGACCGTGCGATATTTCTCGGACACGAAGGCCTCCTGATACTGCCTTTCCTTGTCAGAATTCACCGTTCTTGGCCTGACATAGTCAGAGTCGTTGGAGTGCTCGGCCCACAGCGTATCGGCAAGTGCTTGGATTTCCTTAGGCAGGCTCCGGTAGGCTGCTGCGGCGTTGGCAATGAGCGTCTCGCCTCCAAAAGGTGGCAGCGTGACGGCGCGCAGCGTGGAAACCTGTGGCGGATTAACAATGAACGTGACATCCGTGTGCCATTGGTTGGCAATGGACTGCTCGCTATCCACTGGCAATACTGTTTTCTTGACCTGTTCCTCGAAGGTCACCGTCGGGTGGGCTGTTGTCAGCGGCCCAAAATGCGAGGCGAATAGTTCTTGCTGCTCGTCGCTGGCAATTCCCGACTGATTGAAAACCAAGGCCTTGTGCTCGTTCAGAGCCTCGCGGATAGCTTGTACTGTTTCCGCAGGCAGGTTCCCCGTGAAGTCCAGTCCATCGATGCGTGCGCCGATATGCTCCCCGAGCTTCGTGGTTTGCAGGGGGGTTGTTGTAGTCGTAGTCATACTGGCCTCCTCAACAGCAACCGTCATGTAGCTGTTTTGATCTGGATGGTGGTGCCCTTTTTTGGGTTCATGCTCCATCGTAGATCTGGAAAACACTGATCAACCGGAAATTTCGTAAATGAAAAAGAATGGCTTTAAGCGTCGATGAACCCATGAATATCATTGAGTAGGGTTGCTTTCATGAGTCGGCGTAAGTCCCACCATGACCAAAGTGGAGTCTGATGAATAAAAATTGCAACCGGCCATTGCATTGTTTAAACGAGCTCCCAAAAGTTACGCGTGGTGCAGGATGCTCGGCACGACCGTAGCCGCACCGTGTATAACAATAACCGAACCCGGTAATGATCAGGATTCCGGTACCCTCGATGGATCCGTTTCAGGTTCTTCACCGTCAGATTCACTGCTTCACTCCTGGCATTGCTCAGCCTCGCACGTATGAACACCAGCAGCTCCCTTCGCTAATCAATGAGCGTGCGGAACAAGGACTGCACGTCCACCATTTTTGTGGCTTTCACCGAATTTTCCAACACTGCCCACCGAGACTGAAACTCGTCAATGTCCGCGGCTTTCAACAGTTGCCTGACATGTTTTTGATCCCGTAGATCGCCGGTGAGTTCCGGGGCCGTTTCTAGGATCAGCTTCAATCGTTCGACTTACTTGATAGACAGGTTTGCCGGGTTGCAGGTAAATAATTTCCGATACTTTTACGCCGGATGAGACACCCGGCCACGACGCTCATTCACCGCATTGGAGCGACGTCGGTGCACCTTAGTGATCATCAGATTTGCTCTCTGAACCATATGGAAATGATCCACACTGATCTTCGCCTTCGGCAGGTTCCCCGCATCGCTTTATGGAACGACGAAGACATGTCGATAGCAATGTATTCGATGCGTTGGCGCCAATACCGTGGCCGGGATTTCAACCATCGCTTCACCGCTGTGCCACGGCGTCCGTCCACGATACCCAGGAACTTCCCGGTATCCAGGTCCGCAAGCACAAACGACCACAGTTCAATCCGCATGACTATTACCGTCCTTCCTTGCACGTGCGTACCGGACTTTGCGGAACTGGTGCTCATGGATGCCCAGGCGCCGGAGAACATGCGGTTCGCGTCCCCGAGCAATTCACCAACACTGTTCAGTTGCGCCATGACCGTAGGCAGGACACCCCATGCGCCGCAGCAATTCGAGAGACAACACGCAGTTCGCTACTCATCTGATCTACAAGTTGTTGGGAGAGCAGTGTGGTGATCCTAGACCGAAATGGTAGCTGTTCGGTGGTTTGCACGAAGGTGCGGCGTGAGCAGCCAGTTTCTAGGCAGGCCATACGGCATTTACGCACCAAGACCTGTATCTCGGTATCGCCCACAGGCACGTCTTTCATCCGGTGCATTGGCATAGCCTGGATCCTGGTGGTCACCACACCACAGGAAGGACAGGCAGCTTCGATGGCAACAAGTTCGATGAGGGCTGGTCGCCCGGATGGTTCTTGGGTCACGGTGATGACGCGGTAGCCGGTGAGGTTCAACAGAATCGATGCAGCAACGATTCGGCCGGCATCCTCGAAAACTGCTCGTGGTTCCTTGCGTATGAATAGTTTTAGTCAACATCCATATTCGGAGAAGGGACGGCGAGCCTTACTTATTTTGGGGTCACCATGCTAAGAATCAAAGAGCCGATAATGATTGTTATCCAGTGTATATCGTTGCTCATCTGCGGAGTTTTCTTCAGCTTTTGGCAGCCTGGGAAAAGCCAAATTGTTGGGCCGTCCAGCGAAACATGTCGCTGATCACCGATATATATCGGGATTCCAGTAAAGGGCATCCGATTTCTTTGTGACGGTAGTGCTGCACACCTTGCAACCGGGCTGGTATGTGAAAGTACTGTCAAAAATTCTTCTCAGTCGGCCTGAAGTAGCTCTTAGTTTCGAGCAATGTGCGCGTGAAGTCTGACCCATCAGGGAGTGAGAGCAGCACTGGGTTAAATTATGTAATAAATATCATTTTGATAACTTTTTTCAGGTAGTGATACTAAAACTTGGCGCATAATGTACGTTTGATAACGGAACATTCAGTCTATCCTGGGAGAGTAATGAAGATTAGAAGAAGTCTGGCGTCCCTTGCCTGCGTACCGTTGCTGTTGGGCATCCTGACCCCAGTGGCTGCTATGGCGGCTTCCTCTGAATCAAGTTCTTCGACTTACGTTGATCAGTCGGCTCTTGATTCGGAGATGGTTAAAAATTTTGGTGTTGGCTCCGAAAAAATGTTCGTGATGGACTCTGCAGCTTCAAAGGCTAACGGCGAAGAAGTTTTTTACCCCATGCCGATTGAAGCGGAAGGCGCTTTGTTCATTGCGCCAGATCTGGCAGCGGACATTGGTCTTGTTCCAGGCAAAGTACCAGCAAAGGAAACAAGCGATGCAGCTAAAGATCTCCTGGCTATCAAGGGCGGAAAACCTCCGCAATCGAAACGGTCTGCGTTAACGCCAATTGCTAATACTGCGGCGGCTAAAGGCGTGTGCTCTACCGGCTTTTACACGCCACCTACTGGTGCTTGGGGTAAATGGGGTAACCGGGCATGTTCCCAAATTGGAAATGCAAAGGGTCGTCAGGTCTATAACTTTCAGGTGATCTATACCAGTGATGGTGCAGCCTGCGGAGAAGGGATCGGTTACGTAGCAAAGTACACCAAGGGTGTTTTCAAAGGGGTAACCAAAAAGACTTACGGTCTGGGGTGCGGAAAGTCTGGAGGTCGCAACGTTCCTTGGGAAAATGCCGCCGGGTACCCACAATTCAGGAGCAAGTCTGCCTATTTAGGTTTCGGAACATTCGGCACCTGGTCTTAGCTCTAAAGAACACGCCAGATGATAGAGACCTGGGCCGGTTCTAGATGTTTTTGAAAGCGTGATTGGATAGGAATCTAATTGGGCAACTATCAGCAATGTTGCGTGTAGCGAATTCCAAGTCCTGAGACATCAGGGTCTGGAAGATCTACTCGACTTCGTAGCCAGCCTCTTGGCGTTGGTCGATGCGCTTGGTAGCTGGCGCCGCCGAGATTGAACTCCCAGACGAAAGAGTATCACTGAGTGACAGACGATTTTTGTTAGTTTCTTTCAGTTCTTTGACCTTGGCTTTGAGCATTTTGATCGCGGCGGCTTCTTCACTGTTCCGACCAATGCGGCCATCTGAGTCGAGTTAAGGTTGGTCAGCCCACCTGCGTAGAGCCTGCGAATCAATGCTTATTAGTTTGGGTAGATGGTTCTGCCATGCACCGTTGGCGGACCAGTATTGATCCATGTGGTCAAAGTCGTGGTTGTACTAATCGTGTAATGTCTCGGACGTGCTTTTCGTTCTCTCATTGGGAAACGGAAAAGAACAGGGATGTTTTAGAGTCCTGATCATCGAGTACCTGGGAAAAATTGTACTGATAAGCAGCCCGATTGTGATCAGAGCTACTAACTAGACTTCAACATTGAGAACCTAGATGTCTTTCTGCGGATCGACTAGGAGATTCTTCAGCTGAGCTGCTCCCCAAAAGTTGGACTGTAAAAGTCAACAACTTTTGGGGAGTAGTTCAATTTAACGAGGTACTTCATAGTCTGTACTCAGGAGACGACTTTGTTGTTTACCAGCCGCGCTCCGAAAGGCGGTGAGGCACTGGCACGTCGGCGACGTTGATGCCGACCATGGCTTCGCCTAGGCCGCGGGAGATCTTGGCCAGCTCATCTGGGTTGTCGAAGAAGGTGGTTGCCTTCACGATGGCTTCGGCACGCTGCACTGGGTTGCCGGACTTGAAGATGCCCGAGCCGACGAAGACGCCGTCGGCGCCCAGCTGCATCATCATCGCAGCGTCGGCCGGGGTGGCAATACCGCCAGCGGTGAACAGTACTACCGGCAGCTTGCCGGTCTGTGCGATTTCCTTGACCAGTTCATACGGTGCCTGCAGCTCCTTGGCGGCAACGTACAGCTCATCCTCTGGAAGGGCGGCGAGCTTGGCGATCTCTGCGCGGATCTTGCGCATGTGCCCGGTGGCGTTCGAGACGTCGCCGGTGCCGGCTTCGCCCTTGGAGCGGATCATGGCCGCGCCTTCGTTGATGCGGCGCAGTGCCTCACCGAGGTTGGTGGCACCGCACACGAATGGCACGGTGAATGGCCACTTGTCGATGTGGTTTTCGTAGTCAGCTGGCGAAAGAACCTCGGACTCATCGATGTAGTCGACGCCCAGGGACTGCAGGATCTGCGCCTCGACAAAGTGGCCGATACGAGCCTTGGCCATCACAGGGATGGACACCTCGGCGATGATGCCGTCGATCATGTCCGGGTCGCTCATGCGCGAGACGCCGCCCTGGGCACGGATGTCCGCAGGAACGCGTTCCAGAGCCATAACGGCCACGGCGCCGGCATCTTCAGCGATGCGCGCCTGCTCTGGGGTGACTACGTCCATGATGACGCCGCCCTTGAGCATTTCGGCCATGCCGCGCTTAACGCGGTCCGAACCGACGACGGAGTTCTGGTTGTTCGTAGACATGTTGAGGAGGGGTTCCTTTCGACACTGCGGTGACTCGTATTTGCCCCAGAATTTCAGGGGCACAAGCGAGGTGGTACGCCAGTAATCGTAGGATCGGTTTGCTTTATTACCTCGCGTGTTGCGTCATATTGTTACAATGGTGGATTTATCTCCCAGTAGAGGGTTAGTGCGTAACATAGCGATTCGACCACTAATTACTAGTCAGCGCGATTTTCTGCTTGTTTTTCCGTATCGCCCGGTGTCACCACTGTGGCACGTACTTTCCAAGCCAGCACGGGTGGACATTTGTCTTTTCGTCCCGTCACACATTGTGGGATGCGGTATCGACGCCTTGAGCCTGTCGATAGTTCGGCCAGCCTGGTGAAGTCCTGCCTACTGGGTGATTTCGGCAGTGGTTAAACAAAGCGTGGCGATAAGAATAAGTGAATATTCTTATCGCCACGATTTGCTCGTACGAACTTAGCTTAGGTTTTCGCTGTCCCATGCTTCAGCAATGGCGTTGCGAACCTCGGACAGGGTCTGCGGGATCGCCTTGGTCTGGGCGATGATCGGGAAGAAATTCCCGTCACCATTCCAGCGAGGCACGATGTGCTGATGCAGGTGCGCAGCAATGCCCGCTCCCCCGGCTTCGCCCTGGTTCATCCCTAAGTTGAACCCGGCAGGGTTTGAGACCTTACGCAGCACGCGCATGGACTGCTGTGCCAGCGCCGCCATCTCGGCCGTTTCCTCCACCGTGATATCGGTGTAGTTCGGCACATGGCGGTACGGACAGACGAGCAGGTGCCCTGGGTTGTACGGGAAGAGATTCAGGATCACGTAGCAGGTTTTGCCGCGGTGGACGATTAGCGCCTCTTCATCAGTGCGACTTGGTCCGGCGCAAAATGGGCAGCTAGCCTCATCCTTAACCTGATCCTGCCCGCCCTTGATGTAGGCCATGCGATAGGGAGTCCACAGTCGCTGGAACGAGTCCGGCACTCCGGCGAGTTCAAAGTCGTCGGTGACGGACTGATCTGCTTGTTCCTGCATTCTGGTGGACTCCCTATCGGTACTAGATGGTACTAGTTGTTGTTGTCGCGGCTCTTGATGGCTTCAACAATGCGGGCGACCGCGTCATCGATTGGCACCTGGTTTTCCTGGCTGCCATCGCGGAAGCGGAAGGACACGGCGTTTGCATCTGCATCTTCGCCACCGGCGATGAGTACAAATGGGACCTTGTCCTTGGACGCGTTGCGGATCTTCTTCGGGAAGCGATCCGTAGAGTCATCCAATTCCACGCGAACGCCCTGTGCCTTGAGCTTGGCAACGACCTCGGAAAGGTAGTCGTTGAAGGCTTCAGCAACAGGGATGGCGCGAACCTGCACCGGCGAGAGCCATGCTGGGAACGCACCTGCGTAGTGCTCGGTGAGCACGCCGAGGAAGCGCTCGATGGATCCGAACTTCGCAGCGTGGATCATCACTGGTTCCTGACGGCTTCCGTCGGCTGCCTGGTACTCCAAGCCGAAACGCGCCGGCTGGTTGAAGTCGTACTGCACGGTGCCCATCTGCCAGGTACGGCCGATAGCATCCTTGGCCTGAACCGAGATCTTCGGACCGTAGAATGCCGCTCCACCTGGGTCGGCAACCAGCTCGACGCCGGATTCGGTGGCGACACGCTCCAGCACGGCGGTAGCTTCTTCCCACTGTGCGTCCGAACCGATGAACTTATCCGACTCAGGGTCGCGGGTGGACAGCTCCAGGTAGAAGTCATCCATGCCAAAGTCGCGCAACAGCGAGAGCATGAAGTTCAGCAGGTGCTCAACTTCAGCAGGCGCCTGCTCCTTGGTGACGTAGGAGTGGCTGTCATCCTGAGAGAAGCCGCGAACGCGGGTCAGGCCATGAACCACGCCGGACTTCTCGTAGCGGTAGACGTGCCCGAATTCGAACAAGCGCAGCGGCAGTTCGCGGTAGGAACGTCCGCGGCCGCGGAAGATCAGGTTGTGCATCGGGCAGTTCATGGCCTTCAGGCGGTATTCCTGGCCCTGCTTGGTGATGTTGCCATCTTCGTCGCGCTCTTCATCGATGTGCAGCGCTGGGAACATGGTGTCCGCGTAGTACGGCAGGTGGCCCGAAGTGTGGAACAGCCCATCTTTGGAGATGTGCGGGGTGCCCACGTACTGGAAGCCTTCTTCTACGTGGCGATCACGTACGTAGTCTTCCATCTCGCGCTTGATGATGCCACCCTTGGGGTGGAACACCGGCAGGCCCGAACCCAGTTCATCCGGGAAGGAGAACAGGTCCAGTTCGGCGCCGAGCTTGCGGTGGTCGCGGCGCTCGGCCTCTGCCAGACGCTCCTGGTAGGCCTTCAGGTCATCCTTGGTTGGCCATGCGGTGCCGTAGATGCGCTGCAGCTGCTTGTTCTTCTCGCTACCCAACCAGTAGGCGGCGGCCGAACGAGTCAGCGCAAAAGCGTTCTTGATCAGCTTGGTGTTCGGCAGGTGCGGGCCGCGGCACAGGTCCTTCCAGAGAGTGTCGCCGGACTTGCGATCCACATTGTCGTAGATGGTGGTTTCGCCGGCGGCAACCTCAACGGTCACGCCTTCGCCCGAGGTATCAGCAGAGTCGGCCTTGGCCAGCAGCTCGCACTTGTATGGCTCATTGGCCATTTCAGCTTTGGCTTCTTCAGGCGAAACTTCGCGGCGCGCAAAGAGCTGGTTCTGGTTGACGATCTTGAGCATCATTTTTTCCAGCTGCTTCAGATCTTCTGGGGTGAATGGCTCAGCCACATCGAAGTCGAAGTAGAAACCGTCGGTGATGTAGGGGCCGATACCCAACTTGGCATCGGGGCGCAGTTGCTGCACAGCTTGGGCCATCACGTGGGCAGTCGAGTGACGCAGCACCTCCAATCCTTCTGGATCGGTGATGGTGACACGGGTGACGGTGGTTCCGGCTTCCAGTTCACGGGAGAGGTCTCGCAATACGCCGTCGACGTGCATAACAACCACGTCTTTATCGTTGGCAAAATGCTGCAGACCGGTTGTTCCCGCGTCCACCTGTACCTGCTCGCCATCGATGGTGAGAGTCAGCTGCTCGCTCATGAGATCGGGTTCTACCTTTCAATCTGGGATGGCTTCATAGCTTGTGGCATACCTTGGCCACAGCCAGCCAGAATCCAGTTTAGTTCAGGACCTCAGCTCAGCGCGCGTTCACTTCGGCTTTTACGGGGTTTGATTGTCCTGTTGTGACTCGTTCAACAGAGATTCAGCGTTGAGCAGGGTCATTACATGCCAAATTTCGCGGTCCTCGGTCGCCTGGGAGCTGTGGACCTTGCCGTTTTTCAGGTCCTCACGGAACGCCGGGATGACCTTTTCCAGACGGCTGATCAGCTCGCGCATTTCATCCATGGTGAGCATCAGGTCGCTAGTCATCAGTCTGGCCTTGGCTTCGCCAGATTCATCGCCAGAATAGTGGCGTGCACCGTGGAGCATGGCCGCATGCAGGCGCCGCTGCTCATCGTTCACGATCTGCCCTAGATAGGCATCCATAACCATGCCCGACGGATCGTCTTCCCGCTCCCCGACCTCGCCGGTGGTGTACGCATCGGCAGCGGACTTCCAAACACGGTCGCGCTTGTCCCTTGCGAGTTCAGGGACCTCCACAATCATTTCGGCCTTGGCCAATTCACGCAGGTGGAAGCTGACCTTGTTGGCCGGCACATCCAGCGCCTGCGCCAAGTCCGCAGCGCGGGCCGAGCCCATGGCCGACAGCGTATTGAGAATCTGCCGGCGCAATGGGTTGGCAATCGCTTTTAGCATCGGCGTAGTGAACGTGACCAGCGACTCGTTATTGCTCATATGCACAGCTTAGCAATCCCCCAAATTAAGTTGCGCAAATTCTATTGCGCAACTTTTGTTGCGGACTTACAGTGGATTCCATGACCACAACCCAACCCAACGATTCATCAGACGCCACGGCGATCAACCCGTCGCCGTTGCCTCCTTTGCATGCGCAGCGAAACTACCGCAGGTGGTTGCTGGCTGACTCCACGGCGTTGCTTTCGGGCGGCATCTATGGGTTCATCTTCCCCTTGATCCTGCTTGCGGCCACTGGCTCGCCAGTGTTGGCTGGGGCTTTGGCTGCGCTGGGGATGGCAGCCAGGGCCAGCGTCATTTTGGCAGGCGGAGCCATGGCGGATCGCACCGACAAGGCGCGGATGATCTTGATCGGAAGTTTGTGCGGCGCCGTGGTCACCGCCGCCTTGGCCCTGGGCATCGCTTGGGGTTCATTGCCGGTTCCCTTGTTGTGCCTCGCACACGTCCTAATGGAACTACGCGGCGGGTACTTTGGCTCAACAACCAATGCGGCCCTCAAGGATCTGGTACACCCGAAACAGCTCGGCCGCGCAATGGCTGCCAATCAAGGCCGCGACTCGGTGCTAATGCTCGGCTCCGCTCCCCTGGGCGGCGTGCTTCTTGGATTAGGCGGCGGCATCGCCCTGCTGATCGTCAGTGTCCTGAATCTGATCGCTGCGGCCTGTGGATTTGCGCTGCGCCGTCCATTGCGGTCAGCCAAGGGATCTGGGCAAGATTCCAATGGCGCCAGCAATGATTCCGAAGAGGAAGTGGCGCACGGAATTCTGGCAGGCATGCGCTGGTGCTTTTCCCGTCCGCAACTGCGCGCTCTGCTGATTTTGATTACGGTCGTCAACATCGGTGTCAATGGGCTGATGACAACGCTGATCTACGGACTGGAGCAGCGTTCGGAGGCGCCATGGATTATCGGGTTGGCATCAACGTGCATGGGCGTTGGAATGCTGATTGGCTCACTGGCGGCAACCTCGCTCATTGAAAAGTTCCGCAGCGGGCTTCTGGCCTGCAATTGCCTCACGCTTCTTGCCGCCGCCATGCTCCTCATCGGGTTCAATACGAACCTGCTCTGGATGGGCGCCATGCTGGTGCTCAGTTTCCTGAGCGTCCCTGCGCTGAACGCCGCAGTCGGCGGGTACTTCATGGCACGCGTCCCCCATGACATGTCCGGGCGCGCCAATTCCCTGATCACCTTCATGGCTTTGGCCGCATTGCCTTTGGCACCTTTGATTGCTGGATTCGGGCTGGAATGGGTCGGCATGGGACCAACACTGATATTTTTCGGGGCCTTCGTTTCCTTAGCAGCAGTCATGGCCTGGCTCTCACCGCAGGTACGGCGCATACCCCGTCCTGAGCATTGGGTGGCGGCATCGCCCGAACCCACCATCACTTCTGTCCCCCAACAGTCCCCCGCCGCAACGGCGCCCACCGAACAGGAGTAAGCACCATGAATTCCGATCCCACCGCACCCAGCGATTCTTTGCTCAAGCGATTAGCCCGGAAGCGCATCTTCAGCAGCGAAAAAAGATACCGCCATAGTCCTGCGTTGGCGCACCACGCCGATAATGCAGTTGCCCAGAGGAGATACCAAGCGCTGCGCAACGAGCAATGGATCTATTTATAAGGACACAGGAAGTGTCTGGAAAGATCCGCAAATCCATGGCTTTCATTTTCAACCTCTCCTACGCTAGGAATATGAACAAGTCGGCCCCACCTGTCATCAGTGCCATTACCCTCGGCGTGCGCGATGTGGGTGCTTCCACCAAGTTCTACACCGAGGGTCTAGGGTTTGAGCTGGTTCAGCCAGCCCACCCGGAAATCGCCTTTGTCCGCGCCGGCTATGGTTTGATGCTCGCCCTCTGGGATGTGCAGCAGATGCCCGGCGAGTACGGCGACGTCGGGCACAGCCAGCTGGCGCCACCGATCTCGCTGGGACACAACGTGCACTCTGACGCAGAAGTGGACCACCACTACCGGCGAGCGCTGGATGCCGGAGCAACCTCTGTCTCCGAACCGACGGTGCAGCCTTGGGGTGGCAAGAGTGCCTGTGTGGCTGATCCGGATGGCTTCCGCTGGGATTTCGTGCACAATCCATCATTTGTCGTCGACGCAGATGGGCATGTTTCCTCGGTTTGAGATTTCTCAGTCTTCAGTGATGTTCGTTGTTGGTTCCCGTTCAGGCCAGGGTTCAGCGGTAAGCGACGGCCATTGGGATAACCACCGTTTGGTCTTGGCTTCATATACGCTCCGGGGCGCAAGCACTGGGTTTGGAACGATCCTGCGGGCGAATAGATCTGCGAATCCATACGGCGCGTAGGTACTAATCTGCCCCTGCGCATCGCTAGTGACCGCAAAGCAACAGGTCTTCGCCGCGAAATGGTCGATGGCGTCCGTGGCGCTGAGGAATGGGATAGCTGGCACTCCAAAGTGTTCTTCGTACCAAAGGTGGACTCGTGCTTCATTGCGGACTTCGATTTCTGCGTCTATGCCCCCAAAGAGTTCTTTGGCACGACGAATGACCGCGTCTTCCGCCTCGTAGGACGTATCTTCGTCGAAGTAGAAGAAGTCGTAGTCACGAATTGAGTTTTGCGGGTCTTTGCCTTCGAGTACGTTCCATACTGTTTGGAATAGCGCTCCTGCAGTGAGCCACCAATCTGAAACACCTAGCTGCGGTGCGAGGTGAAGTATCTGTTGGTTGATGGGGTTTGCCTGAATGTACTTTAGAAAAATTTGTTCGTCATCTGCGCTCACGCCTGCTCGCCCCTTACATCAGTTTTCTGCCTCATTGGACCCAATGTACCTGTAAGGCAAACCATGTCTTCGAAGCAGCTCATCACGCCCCTCTCTGGTCCAGGCCTTCGGCTTCCATGCGCTTGGCGAGCTCTCCGACGCTCTCGATCCTGCGAGCGCCTTCGCCCAGCTTGGGTCGGTAGCTGACTTGTGGTCTGCCCTGCTCTTCAAGGTAGCCCGCAGCCGGCAAGGTTTCTGGCTGATGCAGGTCCCAGGCGTTTAATGCCTGCAAGGAGATACCTCGTGGTCCGGTACGCCGGGTGACTCCGTGGATGAGCAGCATACGGGTAGAGAAGAGTAACGGTCCGGTGCGTTGCTGCGTGTCATCGAAGAAGGTGGCGTCGATACAGCCTGTCCCATCATCCACGGAAATGAAGACCACTCGCTTGCCTCCACGCATCGGTGGGGTTTGGGTGGCGATACGTACCCCGGCGACCAGTACCTCGGTTCCGTTGCGCAGGTGCAGTAGCTCGGCCGCTTGGGTGATGGGCAGGTGCGCTAGGCGTTGCCGGTAGGAGGTGATCAGGTGTTCACTGGCGTCTAGGTGCATTAGATCCAGTTCGGTGCGTACCACTTCGGCAGGCTCCAGCTGTGTACCCGTGGCTTTGATGTGTTCGATTTTTCCGAGGTCGAGGGTCAGCTGTCCGGGGCCGGGCCGGTATTTGACCGGCAGGGAGCTATGAGCCATGGATTGGGTGTGGGCGATGGTGTCAGCACGCGAGGTCCCTGCCAGCAAGGAATCGAAGACGCCTAGGGCTGCAAGGTTCTGGTAGGTGCGTCGTGAGAGTCCTGCCCTGGCGCGGACATCAGCGAGGTGCTCATAGGGCTGGCCAGCAACCAGGCGTTGCACTTCGCGTTCGCTCATCTGGTGGATGTCGCGGAAAGCTAGGCGGATGCCGTAGCGTCCGGGGCGCAGTGAGCTGGGTGCGCGTGGCACCATAGGAAGCTTCACTGGAGCGGATTCGAAAACTCGTTCGACTCGGTAGTGTCCGGTGGAGCGGTTGATATCCAGAGGGAGGATCGGAACGCCCATTCTGCGTGCTTCGGAGACCAACAACCGCTTGGGGTACATCCCCGGGTCGTGTTCCCAGATCCCGGCGAGGAAGGCTTCGGGGTGATGCGCCTTGAGCCATGCCGAGTGGTAGGTGGGTACAGCAAAGGCAGCCCCGTGGGCTTTGCAGAAGCCGAAGGAGCCGAAGCCGGAGAGCACCTCCCAGACTTGGTCAATGGTTTCCTGGCTATAACCGCGCTTGGTCGCCTCGGTGCGCACATAACGTTCTACGGCTGGTTCCTTCTCTGGGTTGCCCAGCAGGCGCCGGTAGACATCGGCCATCCCCAGCCCGCAGCCGGTGAGCACATCGAACATGCGCAGCACCTGTTCATGGAAGACGGTCACCCCATGGGTTTCGGCGAGCGCTGGAATCAGGTCTTCGTGCAGGTATTGGGCTGGGGCGAATCCGTGGCGGTGTTCCAGGTAGGGCTTGACCATATTCGATTGCATGGGACCTGGGCGGAAAAGGGAGATGTCGATGATCAGGTCATTGAATTCGCGGGGCGCGAGCTTGCCAACCAGTTCGCGCTGCCCAGGGGATTCGATCTGGAAGCAGCCCAGCGTGTGGGTAGAGCGGATCAATTCGAAAGTCGGTTCGTCATCCAGCGGCACCCTGGCCAGGTCAATGGCCCCGGTGGCGGAGATGTAACTGTCGTTGGTGTGTCCCCCAGCGCGAGCCGCTTGTTCTTTGCTGGGGTGCATGCGAGCAATCTCCTCCAGCGTGTAGGCGATGGCTGATTGCATGCGTACCCCGAGCACGTCGAGCTTGATCAGGCCCATCAAATCCATGTCGTGCTTGTCGAACTGGCTCATCTGCAGCCCAATGCCTGAGGGCTGAACCGGGGTGCGATCCAGCAGGCTCGCGTCGGAGAGGATTACTCCGCAGGGGTGCATGGAGATATGCCGGGGTAACCGGTCCAGACGTTCGGTGGCGTCGATGAGGATATCGAGCTGAGTGTCATCGGTAATGCGTTCAGCCAATGCGGCCAGCTCGGGTTTCTCGGTGAGTGCTTCACGGAAGGATGAGGCGGAGAAGCGCCAGAGCTGCTTGGCGATCTCGTCTACCTGCTCTTGCTCTACTCCGAGGGCAGCTCCTGCATCACGGACGGCGCCGCGAGCCCGATAGGCGTTTTGCATGCTCATCAGGCTGACGCGTTCTTCTCCATAGGCAGAGAAGATCTTCTGGTAGATCTCGTGGCGGCGGGCTGACTCTACGTCAATGTCGATGTCCGGCAGTGTGGTGCGGGTGTCGGAGAGGAAGCGTTCGAACACCAGGTCGTGGGCCAGCGGATTCACTTGACTGATGCCCAGCAGGTAGTTCACCAGTGAGGAGGCGCCGGAGCCGCGGGCCGCAACGCGCACTCCCATCTCGGTGATGAGGTTGACGGTTTCTGCCACGGTGAGGAAGTATCCGGCGAAGTCCAGGCGATCAATCACCCCCAGTTCGAGGGCAAGCTGCTTCTCGATCAGGTGCCGGCCGGTGTCAGGCAACAGACGTGGTACCGCCGCGAAGACGCGTTCGGTGAGCTCCTGCATGGCCGGTCGGTGCAGACCGATGACCTTGGCTTCCGGGATGACCGGTTTCTTCCACCCCAGATCAGCAACCGGGTCTACTGCTGCCCATCCGGCGAGCGCTTCGGTTTCGCGCAGCATCAGGTGTGCCCAGCTTTTTTCGGTGGCGTTGCCGATTTCCTTGGCGAGCTGACGCATCTGTTGCGGGGTTTTCAGCCATCCTTGGCCGTTGGGTTGGCAGGAGTCCAGGTTCTTCAGGCTATGCAGAGCGCGTGCCGAGTCCAGAATGTCTGCGGTGACCGCCCCATCGGGGTCTACGTAGCGCACTGCATTGGTGAGTACGGCTTTGATCCCCCGTTCCTGGGCGTAGCGCAACAAGCGGGCTGCTTCACCCAGGCTGTAGCGTGACCCCGGGCTGGAGAGGTAGGTGGTGATTTCCACCCGCAGCATCTTCCCCACCAGCTTTTTCCAGTCGGCCATGAGAGTGCGTGCTTGGGCGTATTTTCCTTTGAGGACTGCCCTAGCTACGTCGGATTCGCCGCCCAGCAGGATCATCAGGTTTCCGCTTCGGCCCAGTTCCCCCACCTGCCTAGCGTTCAGCCCGGGAACGCCATGCGCGGTGCTATGCGCGAGGGTGATCGCTCGGCATAACACTGCGTAGCCAGCTCCTGCGCAACTACCGCGAGCGAGCAGGGTAATTCTTCCCAGGGTGTCGCCGGTCGTGTCGAGTACCGCGAGATTTACCCCGAGGATAGGAGCTAGCCCTTCGGCCATGCAGGCTGCGACGTGCTTGACTGCGCCGTATAGCCCGTCACGATCAGTCAGTGCCAACATCTGGGCTCCGTGAGCTTTGGCTGCTTGCGCCAGTGCGCGCGGGTGCGACACCCCATAGTGGGCGCTATAAGAAGAACTAACGTTCAAATGGGTGAAGCTCATGATGGTCCTTCGAAAATATGTTCCCCTGCTTGCAGCTTAGGCGCTGCGAGCCAAGGACTCATGCACGCGTACCAGTCGCCACCGTTCGGTTTGCGCGTCAAAACTGACGTCCACACTGTGCACCTGCTGGGGTCCGCGCACCGCAACCAACTGCAGTCGCCACATCTCATAGTCGGCCATGCCAGCGCCGATTCCACGCGGAATCCGTAGGTTTTCGTCCCACCATTTACGGCGCTCAAACCAACGCTGAGGCTCGACAACCAGACGATATTCCTGCCCTTGCCAGCTCACGCGCAATGGCATCCCGTTCGCCGCACGGGCAACCTCGATTGACTCGGTGAACATCCCCACGTGTGCACTCCTTACTTAGTAGAACCATTCTATTCGAACACGTGTTCGAATGACAGTTACACTAGTCAGATGCACCGACAGTTTGGGCTAGCCAGGCACAGGCTCGCGAAAGACTGGCGAAAAGGCCAAGCGAGGGCATCGCAGCCAAACGAAGCTACCCGCTCCCTACCCGTAGTGCGAGGCAACTTCCACAGGCGGTGGATCACAAATCGCAACGGCTTGGCTCTGCAGAGTGCGGTGGGCTTTGGCGGCACTTCACTGCGCAAAAACCAGGAAACCTGATTCGCGTCACATTCTTGACCGTCAAAACCCGTGATCAGCCCGCACAAATTGGCTCTGCGCGAAACTGCCCGCGTCATTGTGTCTCGAATGCTCGATTCGCATCGAACACACCGATAGCATCGAGACAGCACCAGTCAAACTTTCCAGGAGTTAAATCCCATGCCTCATAAGGTCAAAGCCGTTATTTCCCGTGTCAAGGACGCACCGGTAGAGGTCGTCGACATCATCGTTCCGAATCCAGGCCCCGGAGAAGTCGTCGTTGACGTACTGACCACCGGCGTCTGCCACACCGACTTGCACTACAAGCTCGGCGGCATCGGCGACGAATACCCGTACCTGCTGGGCCACGAGTCCACCGCAGTAGTCAGCGAGATTGGTGAGAACGTCACCAACGTCAAGGTGGGCGACCGCGTAATCCTGAACTGGCGTGCGGTCTGCGGCCAGTGCCGCGCTTGCGCCAAGGGCGAGCCGAAGTACTGCTTCAACACCTTCAACGCCACCCAGAAGATGACCCTGGAAGATGGCACCGAGCTCTCCCCTGCCCTGGGCATCGGGTCCTTCGCCGAAAAGACCCTGGTCCACTCCGGCCAGTGCACCATCGTTGACGAAGAGGCTGATCCAGCCGCCGTAGGCCTGCTCGGCTGTGGCGTGATGGCCGGCATCGGTGCTGCGATCAACACCGGTGAGATCAAGCGCGGCGAGTCTGTGGCTGTCATCGGTTGCGGCGGCGTGGGCGCTGCAGCTATCGCTGGCGCACAGTTGGCCGGCGCAGCCACCATCATCGCGGTGGACGTGAACGCAGACAAGCTGGAAGGTGCCAAGAAGTTCGGCGCCACCCACACCGTGGATTCCTCCAAGGTCGATGCAGTTGAAGCTATCCAGGAGTTGACCGGCGGCTTCGGTGCCGACGTCGTCATCGACGCGGTAGGCCGCCCGGAAACCTACAAGCAGGCGTTCTACGCTCGCGACTTGGCCGGCCGTGTAGTGCTCGTTGGCGTGCCGACCCCAGAGATGAAGCTCGAGCTGCCACTGCTCGATGTCTTCGGCCGCGGCGGTTCGCTGAAGAGCTCCTGGTACGGCGATTGCCTGCCAAGCCACGACTTCCCAATGCTGGTTGAGCAGTACAAGCTGGGTCGATTGGATCTTGATGCTTTCGTCACCGAGCGCATCACCATCGATCAAATCGAAGCAGCGTTCGACAAGATGCACGAAGGCACCGTCCTGCGCTCGGTGGTGGAACTCTAATGTCCGCACGCATCGAGAACGTCGTCACTTCCGGAACCTTTTCCTTGGATGGCGGTACCTGGGAGGTGGACAACAACGTCTGGCTCATCGGCGATGATTCCGAGGTCATGGTCATTGACCCGGCCCACGATATCGAGAAGATTCAAGAGGCCGTGGGCGAACGTGAAGTGATGGCCGTTCTGCTCACCCACGGGCACGATGACCATATCCGCGCGGCCGGCGAGTTCTCGGACATTGTTGATGCTCCGCTCTTCCTGAACTCAGAAGATCGCATGCTCTGGGAAGCTGTCTATCCAGAGCGTGACGTGGACGCAGAAATCAGCGACGGCGACACCTTCACCATTGCCGGGACCACGCTCACCGCGATGCACACCCCGGGGCACTCGCCAGGTTCCACCTGCTTCTACGCAGAAGACCTCGGCGTGCTGTTCAGCGGTGACACGCTATTCAACGGCGGACCAGGGGCCACCGGTCGCAGCTACTCGAGCTTCGAGACGATCATCGAATCGATTCGTACCAAGCTGCTGACCTTGCCGGCTGACACCGTAGTTAATACCGGTCACGGTGATGCCACCTCCATCGGCGCTGAAGCGCCGAACCTGGATGAGTGGATTAAGCGCGGGCACTAAGCACCACGCATCGAGCGGCAGCAGGCCATTTAGGCCAGCTGCCGCTCTTGTTTAACCTAAAAATTGATGCGCAAAACCTCTGGTCATGGCAGGATTACATGCATGCCTTCAGATAAACGCCGCATGTCCGCCGCCGTCTTGTTCCTGGGCGCTGCAGTATTCATCCTGATCGGCATCGCCGTGCTGTGGTGGGACAGTCAGCAAGAAAAAGTTTTCTACTCTGGATCCTATGTACCGCTGGTCGAAGACACCGAAATCTACTTTGGTCCGGGTCCCGCAGAAATTCTCGGTTGGGTGCTGGCTTTACTCGGCGTTGGCGCGTTTGGGGTCACCGGCGGATTATCGTTTCGCCAACTAGCTCGGTTCAAAACCTGGTTCCTGATCACCGGACTGCTGTTGCTAGCAGGTGGCATCGGAGCACTGGTATGGGACTACAACCAGGTTCGAACTTTCGGCTGGTTCGCTTATGCGCCGCTAAGCGAAACAGAATTCGCTCCGGCCAACGCAGCCCAGGTCATGGGCAAGCTGGGCCTTGTGGCAGGAACCCTGCTGGCCAGTAGCTATCTGGGGTTCCGGCACGGTTCAAAGACCAGTGGCTCAGCCATCCACGGCTAGAACAGTGAGTTGCTGTGCTCTTCGATGAGCTGCGGCGAATTATTGCGCACGTTGCCCACCGCGGTATCGACCTCATGCATGGTCCATTCTGATGCCACATCGAATGCTTCTGCGCGAATCTGCTCGATCAGCCCTTCGCCATCTTCCTGCTCAGGGTTCATCCAGCGCCCCATCATCTGATGATCCAGCGGAATCGGCAAGCGATCATGCAGGGTGGCTAATTCCCCCAGCACCCCGGGTTCCTCCACAGAAGGAGAATCCATGGTCATGATCGAGGTGGAGAGAATCCAGCTGTCATCTTCGTCCTTCCACCATTCATAGAGGCCGGCGAAGAAGATCAGCTTCCCGTCCTCGCGGTGCACATAGAAGGGACGCTTCTTGCTTCCCTCCTTCTTCCATTCGTAGTAGCCCTGAACCGGCACCACAGCGCGGCGCTTCTTCACTGCCGAGCGGAAGGTCGGCTTGCTGCTGGCGGTTTCGCTGCGCGCGTTGAAGGCGCGCACGCCCACCGAGAGTTCTTTCGCCCATCCGGGCACCAGCCCCCAGCGGGCCACATGGATCTGACGGTGCAGCTGATCGTCAATCAGCCGCTCGAGCACAATGGGCACATCGGTGGTCGGGGCAACGTTCCAGGACTGACGCAGCTCCAAATTGGCATCTGCTTCAGCCTCGGCTTCGGCCACCAGATCGCCGATCGCTTTGGCCATCACATACCGTCCGCACATCATCCGCTCCTTAGCACCGGCACAGGGAAATCTGTTTCCCAGTCTAGCCACCGGCACCGTAGAAAACAGCGAAGTTTTTCGCACCATCTGGGAACAAAGCGAACAGCATTGCCGTTACACCTAGCATGAGCAACGAATTGAACCTTGACCAGTACGTTCCTGCCTCTGGCGGAGTTACCATGTTTACCACCAGCTGGTGCGGCTACTGCCGGAATCTCAAGCGCCTCATGGATCAGAAGGGCGTGGCTTACACCGAAGTGAACATCGAGGAGGTTGAAGGAACTGCCGAGATCGTGGAATCCTTCAACAACGGCAACCAGACGGTTCCCACCCTGATCTTCCCTGATGGCACTGCAGCCACCAATCCTCGGATTGAAGAAGTTGTCGAGCGCGTCGGCGCCTAGTAATTAAAGTCAAAAATCGGTGCCTGGAAACCAGGCACCGATTTTTTTGTTGTTCCGAGGACTAAGCCAGGCTGATGTGTTCTCGATACTCCTCGAGCAAGGCTGCGACGAAGTCTTCCGTGTTCACCGTGCCCACCAGATCGTTGGCGGCGCCTACCGTTGTTGGATCCATCGGCACTTCCATGGCCTGATACACCGCATCAAGAACCTCGCGCAGCGGCTCGGAATCCTCAACGACGAAAACAGATGAGAACAGCCATGCGCCTGCCACTACACGTTGCGCCGTACCGACGAGTTTCACCGGGTAATTGCGAGGTGACTGCGATGTCGGTAGGCCATGGACCGAATGGTCTCCCGGGCAGTACTCCCCCGGGATGGGGCCAACCTGGGCATCCACGCCGAGACGCCTAAAGGCCTTGGCATAAATGTCGGCAAAAACTTCAAAACGTCGACGCTGTCCCATCACCGCTTCATGTTCCGGCTCAAGATGATCAACGATCAACGTTCCCCGGTGATATGCCGCTGCGCGTCCGCCAGCCTTACGCACCAACGGGACAAATCCCCGTTGCGAGGCTTCCTCCCGGGCTGCCTCATAGCCCGCTAGGCGAACGTCGCGTTGTCCAAAAGCCAAGGTGGGGTCCGGACGATACAGTCGCAAACTTGGTCCGCGGTCCGCCGACTGGACTTCGCGCAACAGCTGAACTCCGCGTTCCAAATCTGCTGCAGGATCACCGCTTGGTTCGTCGAATTCCAAGGTTAGTGGCGCATCCGACGAAGGATTGAACAAACTCATACTGCTGAGTCTAATTCAGTAGTTATCAGCAGGTGGAGTTGATGTCACAGTGCTCGAGTGCTGTTCAACGGCAAATCTGCGCCATAATAAAAGGCGTGCCAAATTCTTCGACCCCTGTCATCCTGATCGGCGGACCTTCCGGATCAGGCAAGTCCTATCTCGCCTCCAAGTACGGCAATCCCCATCTGCCACTTGATGAGTACTACCGGCAGATCAGTGAAGACGGCAATCCAGTGGCGTTCCCCCGCACCGCCTACGGGGAAATTGACTGGGACCATTCGGGGACGTGGAATAAAGAAGCTGCGCTGAACGCCATCGACGAGTTGCTGGAAAGTGGCAGCACCATGGTTCCCAACTATTCGATCGCGACGTCCAGCTACAGCGGGCGCAGAGAAGTCAGATCCGAAAACGGCCCCATCGTCGCCGAAGGAATTTTCCTCTACGAGCTGCTCGAGCCGCTCCGCGACAAAGGAATCAACGTTCAGGCTTACTACGTTGACGAACCTGCCTTGGTGACCGGCATCCGGCGCTTCGTTCGGGATGTAGCGCAACGACGAAAGCCGATCCTATTCCTGCTCAAGCGAGGCTACGCACTGTTTCGAGTCCACGGAGCCGATCGCGAAAAATACCGCGAACGCCAGTTCATCTTGAAATCCAAGCCCGAACTTAAGAAGCTACTCGCTCAACTTTCCGCGTCCTAGACCGCTACTAGCGCGAGCGCACGGTCAAGATCTGTTCGGCACGGCCAAACGGACCACTTTCATCGTGCAGCACCGTTGAGGTTAAGCCGATGCCATCAGCACCGTAGCTTTGCTGGACATCAAGGCCTAGCCACGTCCCGGCTGGCTGCCGATACATATGAATTTGCAAATCGAGATTTGGATACATCCAGGTTCCCTCATTAGGTTCAACCCGAGGCGCCACACCATTAGCTGTGTCGATCATTCCTACGAGCCTGGCCATATCCGAAGCATCCAAGGAATCAACTAGCGCGTAGTCGGTATGCAGCCACGCGATTCCCTTACCCGGACGCCAGTTATCATTCGAGCGCAGTTCAATAGATCGGATATACCCGCCCGGCCAGCGTTCGCTAATGTTTTGGACTTCGCAGTCTTCAGGGCCTGGAATTTTAATGTCCTCGATACCTGCAACCGCGCTTGAGTCGCCAGTAATTACGCGCCAGGCGCGGGCGACGATACTGATTCGACCCTTGGCAGTCATTTCAGCTTCGATCAATTCGATCGTACGACCGGGGCGAATCATGCGTGTCGTGATTTCGAATTCTCCAGCATGAATCAGGCCGTGAATCTCAAAGCTCAGCCGAGCGATACGCATGTCATCACGAGGTTCAAAGTTTTCCAACGCGTAGGTCAGGATTCCGGAAGCCGGGCCCATATGCTGTTCATGCTCATTCCATGCACCCTGGGCATGCCATGACGAGCGGTAGCGCCCTTCGCCCAGCGCTTCAAAATAAAAGTCACCCTTGGCGAGAATCTTGTCGAGTTCCTCAGCGAGTTGGTGCGTCATTGCTGCCCTCCTGGCATTATGAAAATCATTGCGTTGCACTCAGGCTATCCAAGAGCAGCAGAAATCAATAGATTACTGATCATTATCGTGTTCGTGTGCCCGCTGACCGGCACTGTCCATGATGCCCAGAATTTCGGCCACACCGTTTTTCGCCCACATCGCATGCGGTGTCATCGTGTCGAATTGGGCCGATTGGCCGGCTTTCACATGGTAGGTACGTTCCCCGAGCTGAAGCTGGATCTCTCCAACCAAGACTGTGAACCATTCTTTGCCGGGGTGGATCCGCAATTCACTGGGCGCTGGCGCCTTGGAGGGGTCGATGCGCATTTTCGAGACATTCACACCATTAACAGCGTCATCGGTGGAGAGCTTCCACAAGGTAATCCCTGGCATGGTGATGGGTTCCGGGCGAATAATAATTTCCGCTTCGGAGGTAGCAACGAGCTCGTCCAAACTTGTATCCAATGCCTTAGCAAGTGGTACCAGCTGGTCTAAAGCAATACGGCGACTGCCAGTTTCAATTCTGCTCAGGGTTGAAACGCTAAGGCGCGCTTTGCTAGCCAGGGATTCCAGGGACCAACCGCGGTTTTGACGGAGCGTGCGAATGCGGTGGCGAATTATCTGGTCCACTTCTAATTCTTGCGTCATGCGCAAAAGGTTACACCCCCACGCGCAAAACGTCGATAGCCTATGAATCTAAGCAATCAAGAACACCTGGAGGAAAATCGTGGAACATTTCGAAGCAATCATCATTGGCGGCGGCAGCGCAGGACTTGCGGCATCCGTTGCACTAGCGCGATCCCGACGAAGCGTACTGGTGATCGATGAGGGGCAACCACGCAATGCGCCAGCGCAACACGCACACAACTTGCTTGGACAGGAAGGCATTAGCCCGCTCGAGCTATTGGAACGTGGCCGCGCTGAAGCTCAAAATTATGGTGCCCGTGTCACCGCCGGCACGGTGAATTCGCTCTCAGGAACAATTGAAAATGGATTCACTGTTCGCACGGAGAATCAGGAGTTCAGCGCCGAACGAATCGTTCTAGCCACCGGACTGAAGGACGAACTTCCAAAGATTTCTGGTTTGCAGCAAGCCTGGGGAACCTCAGCAATCCACTGCGCATACTGCCACGGATGGGAGGTGCAAGATCAGGAAATCCTCGTCATCGGCTGTGGGCCCATGAGCTCGCACCAAGCCATGATGTTCCAGCAATTGAGCTCAAAGATCACCTTCATCAACCATGATCCGTCCGCGCTGAGCGACGATGGAGCAGCCCTCTTGGCCGACCTTGGCATCCCAGTGGTTAACCACTCAATTCAGGAGCTGGAATTCGACCAGGCAGGACAGCTGAATGCGGCCAAACTGGATAATGGCGAACTCCTTGCGGCCCAATCGGTCGTCGTAGCAAGCACAATGAATGTCAATGCCGAGCTTTATCTAGCGTTGGGCGGAAAACTCACCGAGCATCCGCTCGGCACGTTCATCCAAACCAACGAGACCTGCGCGACAGAGATACCTGGGGTCTACGCCGTCGGCAATGCCAGCAATCTCGGGGCGATGGTCATGGCTGCGGCTGCCTCCGGCACTCTTGCAGGAGCCGCCATCAATGCCGACCTGCTCAACGCAAAGCTAGGAAAATCATAAGTAGCATTCCCTGAGGCGTGCAGCAACTATCCCGTCATGTTGGCCAACCGCCAGGCATGACGGGATAGCGCACATGAAGCTCCATTCCACCGTACCGAAAATTCAGACTCGCCAGCGTTGCGCTTATCACTTCACACATCCACCTGATCAATGGTAGGGTTGAATTGTTACCTCGACGCTTGCAGGTGTGACTCACCCGCCGGCAAACGTTAGCAGTAGGATTTGTAGCACGGCCAACAAATCGTCTGTGCAATACAAATCGGTTCACCGATCTTCGGATTGATTGAACTCCTACCGAAACGAATTCTTCATCTTCTCTTCTTCACTGCAGATAAAACATCTCGACGTTATTCGACGTCGCGCCTCTGTGGATTCCTTGTTCTACTCCGCTAGCGTGGGGTCATTACCCGTTAGCAGCCTGGATTCCGATGATGTTTAAGCTAGTGCAGCGACTCCCGTTTTGGCCGATACCGGCAAAATCAGTATTCGATGGTCCGTATCGACGGCAGGCGAATAGTTCTCGGCAGCTCTGCTCGAGGTAACCCCCAAATTTTCCGGTTCGGAACTTCGAATCGGCAACCAGGCCACATCGTGGCCAATCAATAAATAAGGAAATAACACTATGGCCACTGGCACCGTGAAATGGTTCAACGCTGAAAAGGGCTTCGGCTTCATCGCTCCTTCTGATGGATCTGCTGACGTTTTCGCACACTACAGCGCTATCCAGAGCTTCGGTTTCCGTAGCCTCGAAGAGGGCCAGACCGTTGAGTACACCCTGGAAGCTGGTCCAAAGGGCCCACAGGCAACCAACATCCAGGCTCGCTAAGAGACTTCCTTCAAAGGTGTAGTTCCCCCGCAAGGGTTGGAACTGCACCTTTGATGTGTTTAACCCGCAAAAAACTTTAGTTTCGACGCGCCATAGCCGGAGGCCGTTCCCGCAGAACACCCACGCCGAGCATTCGAGCTGGTATCACAGACAGTTTAGGAAAGCGGCGAAAAATCACAGTTGCCAAAGCTGGCAAAACTATTTCGTCCGTTCCCCGAAGTACCTGCTTCAACCCTCGATGCATTATTCGCTGCATCCCCTGGACAACAAAAGTGGGTACGGCTCGCCGGCGCTGAACTTTGGCGAGGTGCCGGTCAGTCATCGTAGATGTACGTAATGGCTTTGCCAGAAGACGCGCAACTGCTACCGCGTCTTGGACCGCCAAGTTAACTCCTACACCGCCAACCGGGCTCATCGCATGTGCCGCGTCCCCAATGCATATCAGCCCCGGCTGCCACCACTTGCGCGCTCGATTCAGTTTAACGTCCAGTAGTTTCGCGTCGTCGAGACTCAGCTGGGCGACTCCGTCAGCTAATTCGGGGGCGGCGGCCATGATCGATTGATGCCACGAGGCAAAGCCTAAACGCCGCAGTTCAGCATCCTTGCCCTTAGGCAAGATCATTGCAGTCTGAACATAACCGGTTCTGGGGATCAAAACGAACATTCTGCCCTCGACAAAGGCTGGCGACAAAGTATATTGGCGTACTAACTTACCTGGAATCCTGAACCACCAAACATCAATCGGTACCGAAAACTCCTTCATCGCAATTGCTGCGGAGTCACGAACACGCGACCACCTACCATCGGCTGCAATGGTCAGCTCTGCCCGCAACTCCCCATCTCCGTCTGGTCCTGAATAACGGACCCCAACGATTCTTCCCGATTCGCTGAGCACATCGGTGACTTCGCAGTTAAGGCGAAGTTCAAAATTCTCTTCTGCGGCACCAGCACGAGCTAACAGATCTAAAAAATCCCACTGTGGTGCCATCGCGATAAACGGGTACGGATGGCGCAGCTTCGACAAATCCACAACGGTGACGGGTGAGCCATCCTGAGCAGGAAATTGCGCTTGGGTAACCTTATTAAAGCTGATCAGCTCAAACTGATTCATCAGCCCAAGTTCATCGAGCAGCTGCAACGTTGAAGGGTGGATGGTATCTCCACGAAAGTCCCTGAGGAAGTCTGCATGCTTTTCAAATACCGTCACTGGAACGCCAGATCGTGCCAGCAATAGACCAGCCACCATTCCGGCTGGCCCTCCCCCGACGATGATGCAACTGGCCGCAGACCTCATCAGTTATTCCCTTCGGAAGCTATGTACTGCTTCCACTTTGTCACCAACTCCCACGCCTGAAAAGTGCTTGCAGTGTGCTTTCAGTGCGGAGAACATTGGGCTTGATTCAAGTTCTAATGTTCGCCGCCGCGGTCGTCGAGTTCGGGTGCCATAGTTCCCGACAGCAGATTCTCTACCAGCGACGTTATAAACGAATCCGTTACAGGAAGATCGGGAATAAGCACGCGATGATATACGGCACCCCACAGCTGATCAACCATCGACTCCAGATCGACGTCAGCTCGAAGATAACCTGCTTCTTGAGACTTGCTCAACCTGATCACAGCCTTGCTCCGACGTACTGAGGAGTAGAGCCTGCGGTATTCGGCAGCGAGTTGTTCATCAGCTTGGGCGGCTCCAATGAGCTCTGTCAGCACACGTCCGCCTCGGGTCTTGGTCATGACGCGGGAGAAGGATGTAAGTTGGCTGATAATGTCCGCTCTAAGATCGCCGGTATCGCTAAGGGCGAGTTCGCGCTCTACGGCATGGACATAGCAGTCAAGTACAAGTACGCCTAGAGATGGCCACCATCGGTATAGCGTTGTTTTACTGACGCCAGCTTCACGCGCGACTCGCTCATAGCTCAACGATCCCATACCTTCGTCAAGCAGTATCGGACCAACGGCTGCATATACATCTTGACGGACTTCCTCGGACGGTCGGCGTCCGCGTCCGCGTTTTGCCGTAGCTTCCTGCATGCGTCATTCTCCTAAAAAGATTTTCTCGGGTCTCTAATGTGAATCTGAGAGACTAGGCAATCGCGCCGTTGGGAAAGATTACCTGTCCATTAATCCACCGAGCCGGGCCGGCAAGAAATGTAACGACCTCTGCAATATCTTCGGGCGTACCCAACCGTTCCAAAGGCGACAGTGAAGCCAGACGTTCGATCAGTTGCTCGTCTTTACCGTTGAGGAATAGCTTGGTTGCTGTCGGACCGGGTGCGATGGCATTGACGGTGACGTCTTTGCCCCGCAATTCGCGGGCCAGAACCAGAGTCAGGGATTCGACAGCTGCTTTGCTTGCGGCATAAGCCGCGTACATGGGATGTTGTAGCCGAGTTTGACTAGTGGAAAAGTTCACAATCGCTCCCCCTGGAGCTAGACGGCGAGCCGCCAGTTGCGAAACAACGAAAGTTCCACGGATATTGGTCCGCATCATCCGGTCCAGATCGGACAATTCCAGCTCAGCGACCGTTGAGAGAATCATAATTCCCGCGGTGTTGACCACTACATCAAGATGGCCAAAAGCTTCCTCAACAGCACTAAATGCCATGGACATTGCAGCGTCGTCCGCTATGTCCCCACCAACGGCGATAGCATGTCCGCCACGTTCAGTTACCATACGGACGGTTTCATTTGCTCGCACTTCATTACCGGAATAGTGCACGCCGATAGCGTAGCCATCGGCCGCGAGACGTTCTACGACGGCGCTTCCGATTCCGCCAGAACCACCGGTTACAAGAGCAACGCGTTGCGTAACCCCTTGGATCGGATCGTTTTCAGACATAGTGACCTCCGTACTCAATATGAACGATACGTTCATTAAAGCACTATATGTACGTGTCGTCCATAACCTGGATAGTCCTTCGTCTGCTTCCACCCCGCGCAAATCAGGTGATGTCGGCAGAACCCATATGGATTTGCCGACGCTAGTCACAAGAGAATAAGCAGAGCATCGTTGCTCTTAACTGGGTATAAAAACGGCCAGGACTTGCAGTTTCCTGCAAGTCCTGGCCGCATTGTGGCCGTTTCAGACCACTCTAAGATTCCGAATTAGAAGTCCCAGTCTTCATCTTCAGTGTTGACAGCCTTACCAATAACGTAAGACGAGCCGGAACCGGAGAAGAAGTCGTGGTTCTCATCGGCATTTGGGCTCAACGCCGCCAAAATTGCTGGCGAAACGTCGGTGACCGTTGCCGGGAACATTGCCTCATAGCCCAAGTTCATCAGGGCCTTGTTGGCGTTGTAGTGCAGGAACTTCTTGACGTCCTCTGACAGGCCTACCGGATCATAAAGATCATGGGTGTACTGCACTTCGTTTTCGTACAGTTCATACATGAGCTCGAAGGTGTAGTCCTTCAGCTCCTGCTTGCGCTCTTCGCTGGCGCCTTCCAGACCCTTCTGGAACTTGTAGCCGATGTAGTATCCGTGAACGGCTTCGTCACGGATAATCAAACGGATCAAGTCAGCGGTGTTGGTCAACTTAGCGTGCGAAGACCAGTGCATCGGCAGGTAGAAGCCCGAGTAGAACAAGAAGGACTCGAGGAGAGTCGAAGCAATCTTTCGCTTCAGCGGATCTTCACCGTGGTAGTAGCTCTCAACGATCTGTGCTTTTCTCTGCAAGTTCACATTCTCAGTGGACCAGCGGAAGGCTTCGTCGATTTCCTTGGTGGAGGCCAAGGTCGAGAAGATCGAGGAGTAGCTCTTAGCATGCACAGATTCCATGAACGCGATATTGGTGTACACAGCCTCTTCGTGAGGAGTGATGGCATCCGGGATCAGCGACACAGCACCGACAGTACCCTGGAGGGTATCCAGCAGAGTCAGGCCGGTGAACACGCGCATGGTCAGCAGTTTTTCTGCTTCGGTCAAGGTAGCCCACGACTGAATGTCGTTGGACAGCGGCACCTTCTCCGGAAGCCAGAAGTTATTAACGAGGCGGTTCCAGACCTCCACGTCTTTGTCATCCTGGATGCGGTTCCAGTTGATCGCTTCAACCTTGTTGGTGAGCTGAATCTTTTCGGTCATTGCCCCTCATCGAAAAGCTAAATCGTGTAACGAACTTTGCTACTAACTCTACCGTTCTTTCGAACCGGCAAATAACAGCAAATCTCAAAGTTGATATCAGATTCTATAGGATCTGACTTGAGTTTTTATACAAAGCGGCTGCCGTTGGGTCGGACCAAACGGCAGCCGCTTCGTGATATTAATGTCCTACTTGGCGGCCACTAATTGAGATTTACAGTGCGCAGGAAACGCAACCCTCAACTTCGGTGCCTTCCAAGGCCATCTGACGCAGGCGAATGTAGTACAGGCTCTTAATGCCCTTACGCCATGCGTAGATCTGAGCCTTGTTGATATCGCGAGTGGTCACGGTGTCCTTGAAGAACAGCGTCAGCGACAGTCCCTGATCCACGTGCTGGGTAGCAGCGGCGTAGGTGTCGATGATCTTCTCGTAGCCGATCTCGTATGCATCTTCGTAGTAGTCGATGTTCTCGTTGTTCATGTAAGGAGCCGGGTAGTAAACGCGACCGATCTTACCTTCCTTGCGGATCTCAATCTTCGCTGCGACCGGGTGGATCGAGGAGGTCGAGTTGTTGATGTACGAGATCGAACCGGTTGGAGGTACTGCCTGGAGGTTCTGGTTGTAGATGCCGTGCTCCATAACCGAAGCCTTCAGCGCATTCCAGTCTTCCTGGGTAGGAATGTAGATGTCTGCGAAGAGTTCGCGAACACGCTCGGTAGCCGGTACCCACTGCTGATCGGTGTACTTGTCGAAGAATTCACCCGACGCGTACTTCGAGTTCTCGAAGTTATCGAAGGTTTCACCACGCTCCATGGCGATCTTGTTCGATGCGCGCAGGGCGTGGAACAGGATCGTGTAGAAGTAGATGTTGGTGAAGTCGATGCCTTCTTCGGAACCGTAGTAGATGTGCTCACGAGCAAGGAAGCCGTGCAAGTTCATCTGGCCTAGGCCAATGGCGTGCGACTTCTTGTTGCCGTCGGCGATCGAAGGAACCGAACCGATGTAGGACATGTCGGACACGGCGCTCAATGCGCGAATCGCGATTTCAACCGATCCAGCAAGGTTCTTGCCGTCCATGGCCTTGGCAATGTTCATCGAGCCCAAGTTGCAAGAAATGTCCTTGCCCACCTTGGAGTAGCTCAGGTCGTCGCCGAATTCGGAAGCCGAAGAAACCTGCAAGATCTCCGAGCAGAGGTTCGACATCGTGATGCGGCCAGCAATTGGGTTCGCCTTGTTCACCGTGTCTTCGAACATGATGTACGGGTAGCCGGACTCGAACTGAATCTCAGCCAAAGTCTGGAAGAACTCACGTGCACTGATCTTTGACTTCTTGATACGCGAGTCATCAACCATCTCGTAGTACTTTTCAGTCACCGAGATTTCACTGAACGGCACACCGTAAACGCGTTCTACGTCGTACGGGCTGAACAGGTACATGTCTTCGTTCTTGCGTGCCAGCTCGAAGGTGACATCTGGGATGACAACGCCCAACGACAAGGTCTTAATACGGATCTTTTCGTCAGCGTTTTCACGCTTGGTATCCAAGAAACGGTAGATGTCTGGGTGGTGTGCGTTCAGGTACACGGCACCGGCACCCTGACGGGCACCAAGCTGGTTAGCGTAGGAGAAGGAATCTTCCAGAAGCTTCATCACTGGGATAACGCCAGAGGACTGGTTCTCGATCTGCTTGATCGGTGCACCGTGTTCACGCAGGTTGGTCAGCGACAGAGCTACGCCACCGCCACGCTTGGACAGCTGCAGCGAGGAGTTGACCGCACGTGCGATCGATTCCATGTTGTCCTCAATGCGAAGCAAGAAGCAGGAGACGAGCTCGCCGCGCTGTGCCTTGCCGGCGTTGAGGAAGGTAGGGGTGGCTGGTTGGAAGCGGCCGTCGATGATTTCATCAACCAGCTGGGTTGCCAGCTTTTCGTCACCACGAGCAAGGTGCAGGGCAACCATGCAAACGCGGTCTTCGTAACGCTCCAGGTAGCGCTTGCCATCAAAAGTCTTGAGGGTGTACGAGGTGTAGAACTTGAACGCACCCAAGAAAGTTTCGAAACGGAACTTCTTGTTAAAGGCATGCTTGAACAAGTCACGGATGTAGTTCATCGAATACTGGTCAAGCGTTTCGCGCTCGTAGTATTCGTGCTTCACAAGATATTCGAGCTTCTCGTCAAGATCGTGGAAGAACACGGTGTTGTTGTTCACGTGATCCAGGAAGTACTGGCGGGCTGCATAGCGGTCCACCTCGAACTGGATCTTTCCATCTGGACCGTAAAGGTTCAGCATGGCGTTCAGGTCGTTATAGCTCAAGCCCTGGAACTGGGCTGGGAGCTCCTTTGAGCTCGTCATCGTTCCTGCCGATTCTGCGACGCTGGTGTCCAAAAGGTTTCAAGCCCTTCTTTGACGTTGAGAACGTCTTCTGAGGTTCCCATGAGTTCGAATGTATAAAGTACGGGTACGTTGCATTTCTGGGCAATACGCTTAGCCGCAATGCAGTAGTACTCGCCGAAGTTTGTGTTCCCCGCGCCGATTACACCGCGAAGGTTTGCCCGATTTTCATCATGCCGCAGGAATTTCATAATTTGCGGGACAATCGAATGTTTGCCTCGTTCTCCGCCATAGGTGGGGATGAGCAATACATAAGGAGCGGTCGAGATGAGCTGCGGCTCGGTCGCAAAAACCGGAATCCGAGCTGCATCCATCTCTAGTTTGTCCACGAACCTCTTGGTGTTCTCCGAAACCGATGAAAAGTAAATAAGATTCGATTTCGTGAACTCGACTGGTTCGCGGGCCTCAGCGTTTTGCTTGTCAGCAAGAGCTGTAGGTGACATCCTCTTTCGCCTCCACTGCAAAGTGAGCGGAATGGGCTCGTGCTCTAGTTAGCTGGAGCCAGCAATTCAATCTTGTCTGGACGGAAGCCTGACCAGTGATCATCGTCGGTAACGACGACAGGTGCCTGCATGTAGCCCAAGCCACGTACGTGCTCCAAGGCTGCGGCATCCTGTGAAATGTCGACCTTGTTGTACTCGACACCCTTTTTATCCAACGCGCGGTAAGTAGCGTTGCACTGAACGCAGGAAGGCTTCGTGTAAACCGTGATGGCCATGTCCCTGATCCCCTTTAGAAATTCTTGATGTTGGCCGGATTCCCTCTTGTTGGGGGAAAGTCCCAGCTGTCCTTGCGGATGCCTCAAAAACAGGGTTTTGAGGTGCTACTGGTGCGAGCCGCACCAACGGGTTCAATACTACATGTTGTGTTTGGCCGGTCAAGCGGCCACAACATGATGTATTACAAGTATGTCATTCTTCACCAGCTACGTCCACAGGAACTGTGGATATTGGACCCCGTTTAAACCGCTATTTCTCGCGGTCTGCCCATCGTTGTCCACAGCCTGGCAACTGCGGCATGTGGGTTAAAAATTCTTCCTGTGAGATGTTCCTCGGCGTGTTTCGCTTCCCCTATCTAGTTGTGCCCTCCCCGGGCTACCACTACATGTAGTTTCACTCGCTCCACCGACACTTTGTGCCCCGGACGCTCGCATTGTGCACAAGACAGAGAAAAGGACGGCCAGCTGTTTCCAACCGACCGTCCAACTGGCCGTCGCCGTCGCCCGGTTAAGCCCGAGTCGTTCAGGCGTAGTTACGGGCCCCGAAGATTCCCTGACCCACACGTACCACGGTGGCTCCTTCAGCGATGGCGAGCTCATAGTCGCCGCTCATGCCCATCGACAGGTGTTTGAAGCCCTCAGGGGCATCTTGTTGCATGTGCTCCAAACACTGGCGCAATGAGGCAAAGTTATTGCGAACCTGTTGCTCGTCGGTGGTATTAGCGGCCATGGTCATGAGCCCCACAGGAGTGAGTCGATCCAACGGAGCCAAAGAAGCCAGCAGCCCGGAAGCCTCGGAGACCTGAATTCCTGACTTGCTTTCCTCGCCGGACGTATTGACCTGGATGAAGACCTCCAAGGTGCGATCCTCGATCTCCAGCCGGCGCTGCAAGGTTTCGGCAAGCTTCAAGGAATCCAGCGCATGGAACTCATGGGCGAATTGGGCCACGAACTTGGCTTTGTTCGTTTGCAAGGGACCAATAATGGCGTAACGCAGGTGTGGGTACTGCTCGCAGAATTGCTCATATTTACCTTGAGCTTCTTGCACCTTGTTCTCCCCCAAGGTGTCGACCCCTGCGGCAATGGCCAGCTCCAGGCGATCCGTGCCGATGGTCTTGGTCACCGGCAACAAGCGCACGGTGTCGGCCTCGCGGCCCGCTGCGGTGCACGCGGTGGCGATACGCTGATGGACCGCCGCCAGGTTGCGAATGAAATCCTCGGTAGTGGCCGCATGAGCGGCAGCTGGTTGCGAAGTCAAAACGCCAACTTTCTAGATCTCCCAAACTGATGCTGGCGCCACAAGGCGCCAGCATCAAGCATAGGCATAAACGCTTAGAACATTTGCCGCCAATTGGTCTTCGCCAGATCCAGCAACTCGTCTCCCCGCCCCGAAAGCACCGTGCGGATGGCGTAGAGCGCAAAGCCCTTGGCCTGTTCCAACTTGATGTTCGGCGGCATCGACATTTCCTGCCGGTCGGTAACGACATCAAGCACAGCCGGGCCATCGTGCGCCAAGAAGTCCTTGATGGTGGACTCTAGCTGGGCCGAGTCTTCCACCCGGTAACCCTTCAACCCCGCGGCAGTAGCGACCGCCCCAAAATCGGGGTTCTGCAGATCGGTGGCATAGGTGACGAATCCGGCGGCCTTCATTTCCAACTCAACAAAGTTCAACGATGAGTTGTTGAAGACCACAATCTTGATCGGCAGCTTGTTCTGCGTCGCGGTCAGCAGCTCGCCGAGCATCATCGACAACCCTCCATCACCGGCAAAAGCAATCACCTGCCGGTTGCGGTCGATGGCTTGGGCACCTAATGCGTGGCATAACGCGTTAGCCATGGAGCCGTGGTTGAAGGATCCGAGCACTCGTCGCTTGCCGGTCATGGTCAGGTATCGGGCAGCCCAGATCACAGGAGAGCCGACATCGGCGGTGAAGATCGTATCCTCATCGGCTGCTTGGTCGATCAGCCGTGCCAAGTACTGCGGATGAATGGCTGCCCCCGGCTTGGAGCCGGTGGCCAGCTCGTCAAGCTTGGTCCGCGTCTTGCGGTAGTGCTCCAGCGCATTCTCCAGGTGCTTGCGATGAGTTTGCACCGGCAGCAGGGCGTTCAGGGCCGTGGCAGTGTCCTTCACCGTGCCCACCAGCGGAACATCCACCTTAGTGCGACGGCCAATCTGTTCGCCGCGTAGGTCCACCTGGATGATCGTGGCGTGTTGAGGGTAGAACTGCTGATAGGGGAAGTCGGTGCCCAGCATGAGCAGCACATCGCATTCGGCGATGGCCTTGGCGCCCGAGGCAAAGCCCAACAGACCGGTCATCCCCACATCAAAGGGATTGTCGTACTCGATATGCTCCTTGCCACGCATCGCGTGAACAATCGGGGCGGCTAGCTTATCGGCCAGCGCCACCACCTCATCATGAGCTCCCGCTACGCCGGCGCCGGCAAGAATGGTGACTTTCCGCGATCCTTCAAGAACCTCGGCCGCCTGCTCCAGCTCTTGCTCGCTGGGCAGAACCCGGGGATTTGTCTTGGCGATCCGCTGGGTCGTGGTGCGTTCCATCTCCGAGAGTGCCACATCACCGGAGATCACCAGCACGGCTACCCCGCGCTTTTCGATGGCCTCACGCATCGCGATGCGCAGCATCCTTGGCATCTGTTTGGCGTCAGAAACCTGCTCCGCATAAACCGAGCAACCGCGGAACACTTCCACCGGGTTAGTCTCCTGGAAATAGTTGGAGCCGATCTCCTCGGTGGGGATCTGCGCCGCAATGGCCAGAACCGGAACCCGGGAACGATTAGCGTCATAGAGCCCGTTGATCAGATGCAAATTACCAGGACCGCATGAGCCCACACAGACTGCGAGCTCTCCGGTGATTTCTGCTTCAGCGGCGGCGGCAAAGGCGGCGGCCTCCTCATGGCGGTGGTGCACCCACTCCATACGCCCGTTCTCCCGCAAGGCATCGGTCAAGCCATTGAGCGAGTCTCCTGGGATGCCATAAATTCGGCGAACCCCTTGGGTATCGAGCTGTTCAATCAGGTGGTCGGCTACGGTAGGCAAAACATTCCTCCTGCACACAAAATTTCCAGTGGGACTACTGCTCACCCTACTGCGCTGTTCTGCCTTGTGCCATGGGTTTTTAGCGCCGCATCACGTTCTTCCAAACACACCATCTGGTGCCGCACCACACATCATGGGCCAGATCCATGCCCCGGATGGAACATGAATTAACCAGAGCAACGGGGTTTAGCTAGGCTGATGGCATGACGAACGAACCACAGCGCATGGCCAATACCACTGAACTGCCAGCAGGAACGAGCAATGGAGCGCTGTGGAAATTGGAACCGGCAGCACGCGACCTCGACGCCAACGTTATTTCCTTGGCTCCGGGCGAGCAGATCGGTCAACATCAGGGACCAGAGCTGGATGTGCTGTTACATGTCTTCGCCGGCTCGGGCGTGTTGCGCACCGGCAGCGGGCAGCTAGACCTAGCGGTCGGAGACATCATTTACCTGCCCGCCCACAGCCAGCGCGAATTCATGGCCGGAGTTAAGGGTCTGGGCTATTTTTCGGTGCACCAGCGCAAAAAGACCAGCGGGTTGATGCCCACGCCCCGCGCCAACTAGCGGGCACCCCTAGCTATCCCACACGCCCTGTTCCATGAACCGTTCCATCTGCGCGGTAAAAGGCGCGAGGTTCAGGCCCTGGTCCTCGAGCCATTGCTGGTTGTAATAGGTGTTGGCGTAGCGCTCGCCGGAGTCGCAGATCAGCGTGACCACGCTGCCCTTTTCTCCACGCACGAGCATTTGGGCGATGATCGAGAAGGCGGCATAAAGATTGGTGCCTGTGGACCCTCCGGCAAAGTAGCGCGTCGTCGAGCGCAGGAAGTGCATGGCTGCCAGCGAAGCCGCGTCGGGCACCTGCACCATATGATCGATCACCCCCGGCATAAACGAAGCTTCGACCTTGGGCCGGCCGATGCCCTCAATGCGTGATCCGGTGCCGGTGGCGTAGTCAAGGTTGCCGGTGCGCCAACCCTCGTAAAATGAGGAGCCCTCGGGGTCGGCAACACAGATCTGTGTCTCATGCTGCTTATAGCGTGCATAGCGTCCGAAGGTTGCACTGGTTCCGCCCGTGCCGGCGCCCACCACAATCCAGCTGGGAATTGGGTGCGGTTCGGCGGACATCTGCGCGTACACCGACTCGGCAATATTGTTATTGCCGCGCCAGTCGGTGGCTCGTTCGGCGTAGGTGAACTGATCCAGATAGTAACCCTGGGATTCAGCGGCCAGTTGGCGTGCCGCGGCATCCACCTCGCCGGCGCCATCGACCAAATGGCAACGCCCGCCATAGAACTCGATGAGCTTAATTTTTTCGATACTCGTCGAGGTCGGGACCACGGCAATAAAATCCAGCCCCAACATTCGCGCGAAGTATGCCTCGGAGACCGCGGTTGAACCACTGGATGCCTCCACCAAGGTGGTGCCTTCGGTAATTCGGCCGTTTACCAGACCGTAGAGAATCAGTGACCGGGCTAGCCGATGTTTGAGCGAACCGGTGGGATGTACCGATTCATCCTTCAAATACAGTTCGATCCCCCATTCGGCGGGTAGTTCGAACCGGAGCAGGTGAGTGTCAGCGCTGCGATTCGCGTCGGCATTGAGCTGAGAAATTGCATGTCGCACCCAAAGATCAGTCATTCTTCCACTGTAGCGGTGGCATCGGGCAAGAACACAGCCAGCGTGATAAATTCAAAACTGTGGAATTAAAGCTAGTTTCTGGTGGTTACGTCGCGCTCATGCTCCTCGGATTGAGCTGGGCCATGTGGGCGGTGCTCACTGCTCCTGCTCTTGAAGATATTGCAGGTGGTTGGCTAGTACAGGACGCAACGGTCAGCTCGGTTCCGCTGATCGGGCAACTACCCTGGGTTGGACTGATGGCGGCGCTGGGCGCGTATGCAATCTGGCAGGGACTATCTCGCTGGCAAATAGCGGTGCATCGCAAAATCCGCCCATGGGTCTTGGCCATGGTGTTGTTTAATGCCATCTGGGTTTTGTGCCTGCAACGTGAATTGATCGGGTTGAGCCTGCTCTCCGGCCTGGCGCTGCTGGTGGTCCTGGCTCGAATTGTGATGCTCATTGACCATAGCGTTCTTGAACAGCATATTGATCGTTGGGTCACCCGGGCGTGCTTTGGGCTCTTTGCCGGTTGGCTGTCGGTCATCATTGTCGCCGAGGCGCTGGCCTTCGCCGCAATGCATCATGGAAACCCGAACTCGCTGATGTTCAAGGGAGCAAGCGCCCTGGCAATGGTCTTGCTCGCCCTATTTTTGTGCGCGGTCACTTTCAAGAACCCCATGGGCATTTATCTGAATGCGGGGGCGCTGTGGGTTTTGGCCTGGATCATTCTCGATCGCTATTCAGGACATGCCACCTCCCCGGTGTTTGCCACCGTGGCTCTGATCGCCGCAGTCCTGATGCTGATTTGCCTTATCAGTGCACTGCGTACTCGCATCCAGCGAATTCGCAGTTCGCAGTGAGCGCAACGCCGTACGCTTGAGAGCTCTCCACTAGCTGGCTAGGGTGGACTGTGAGGCCTAAAGGTCCATCAGAGAGGAAAACATGTCGAAGACTGCTAAGAGCTTTAAAGAAGTTGAAAAGTCGTTGGCCAAACTTGCCAAGGCTGCCAAGGAAGAGCTGCCCAAGGAAATCCGCGGTGGCTGGACCGAGGCTGTTTCCAGTGTTAATGCTGATGCAATCAGCAAGGCCGGTTCCAACCTGATCGAAAACGTCACCGGCAATTCCAAGGCAGCGCAGCGTGCGCGTACTTCGGTTCAGAATGCAGTTCATACTGCACAGAAGAATCTGGTGCCGAAGGAGAAATCCGGCAAGGGCGGAAAGTTCCTGATTGTCTCGCTGATTCTCGCTGCCGTAGCGGCCGTAGTCCTCTCCCAGGTGCAGAAGAAGAACTAGTTTTATGCCCTCGGGGTTAACGTCTCAAGGCGTGGCATCTACGGATGCCACGCCTTGAGACGTTTGTGCGACTAGTGCTTGCTAATTACTTGGCTCTGCGTTCGCGCGCTGATTTGATCGCTGCAGCAGCGCCGAGCAACCCAACCATCACCCCGATGGGGATGAGCCACATGCTATTGGCACCGGTGTCTGCCAAGTCTGCCTTTGGATCAGCTCTGACTGATTCCTCCGAGGCCTGTTTTTGATCTTCTTCAGGTTCCTTCACAGGCTGCGACTGTTCGGGCTGAGCTGATTCGTGGGGGTCTGCCTCGCCATCTGTGTGCTGTGGCTCAGGTTCCTGTTCATTGCCCTGTGGCGTCGGCGCTGACGATGATTCACTTGGCTCCGGCGTCGGGGTTGAAATTTGTGCCCCAAGGTCAAAGACCATTGACGCTTTACCGAGCGAGGCGAAAACAGTTTCTCCGGTAGCTTCATCAACCGCATCATTGTCAGTCACAACATAGACGTCCTCCCCTGCCACAGCTAGGCCCTCAAGCTTTTCTTGAGTCCATCCGTGGGTTGCCTCAAGCACCGGCAAGACATCGACAGCAAGTTTCTTGTTCACCATGGGCACCTCGGATTCCGTGGCTTTCGCGCTACGCTCGGGCAGTTCTACTTGGTAGATTGCCTTGTGTTGAGCTGCTGGACCTACTTGGTTATCACGTTCGATAACTGCGTAGGAGCCATCGGACAACGCAGCAATCTCCGAGAGCCCATTCCAGGTACCTTGGGCCGGTTTATCCAACGGGTACCCGTACCAGCTAAATGCCCCGGTCGCCGGATGATATGCACCGAGGCGGACAAAGGATTCGCCCGGTACTTCTCGTTGCATCGTGAAGATCACCTGCTCATCTTCACCGCTTCCGCGCACAGTCACGCCTTCCAGGCCTTGCTTTTGAAGTGATCCAACAACATTTCCCGGCAATGAAGCTTCTTCGAGTACCGCTCCGGAATCGTCGATTTTCACCAACATATTCTCAGATCCCTCTTCACCCTCGTGGGCCGCCCAGAAACCGCCGTCTTCACGTGCAGCTAGGCCTTCTAGGTCAAGTTCAACGCTGGCACCGGTGACGGGAATCGAACGGTCGATGGTGGCCGGGCTTCCAAGGCTGATGCCATAGATTTGTGGCGCGTACGCGTTATCACTGACGGCGTAGAGCTTCTTTGGATTTTCCGGATCCGGGCTCAGCCCGCTGAGAGCTCCAAATGGAACGAGAGTGTCCGGGTTAGATTTGAGTTGTGGAAATTGTGCTTGGTCGGCTCCGAAAGAATAGAGGCTAACTGCTGAACGCACATCGCCTTCGTCGGTTTCCGAAGCGACCGCAAGCAACCCGCGCTTTGGGATGGGCAGAATTCCTTCGGGCCCATTAGTGCTGGGCAAAGTCTGTACATAACGCGGAGACTTTGGATCAGACAGGTCGTACACGGCAACAAAATTGGCTCGCTCCGCGGCAATAAATCCGTAGTCGACGCCGTTGAACCGAGCAATGGCAAGTCCTTCGGGCTCTATGCCCTTTTTGTCGGCACGATTCTCAGGGAAAAGACCTTGAGCTAATGCGAGTTGTTCAAGGGTATTACCGGAGTCCCAAACAATCTCTCCGGTGTGTGAATCAAAGATCGAGAAGCCACGGCTTCCGCCTTTCCAGTCACCCTCATTAGCGGAGGCTAAATAGCGGTCCTGAAGCCACGCGACAGCATCCGGCTCTCGCGGCACATCCCTGAGCGAGCCAGCGGTATCGAGCTGGCCATTGTCGCTCGAATCGATACCTTGAAGGTCAACAGTTCCGGTGCTGAAAGCGCGGATGAGCTTGCCACTGGGCAAGTCAACGAGCACTATGCCGTTATTTTCTTGGAGGGTTACCGCCAGTTGGTTTTTAGAATTGATGCTCACATACTCGGGCTCCGGGTCTTGTGGGGTATCTAGACCGGCACTGGCCAATATCGGCAATGCCTGCGGTTCGCTCTCAGTTCCAGAAGTCAATGGGACTTCGCGAAGGTTCCATCCTTCTGGGCTTGTTCCTTGGAGATCCAAGATCGCTATGGACCCGGCAGGAGCTTGTGGCAGCCCGCCGTCACCGGCATCCTCATCGCGTTCGTTCTCAATGGCAATACCTGCGTAGGCACCATCTTCAGAGATTGCGATGGAATCTGGCTGCCCCGGCAATTGGAAGCTATGCACGAGCGAGCGATCCGCGATGCGTACGACATCCACTCGCCCGGAGGGTTCATTGAAACTTGATGAGGTATTGACGACAACAAAGACGTACTGGCCGTAAGCGGCAACGCTCGTCGGTTCATCTTCGGCACTGCCAAGTTGATGCAACGCCAACAGGCCTAGCCCCTCGGGTTTCGACGGATCTGAGATATCTACAAAGCCGATACTTCGCGACAGAGCGTCCGAATAGATCAGGGTTTTACCGTCCGCTGAAACGGTAGAAATTTCTGCGGCGGTGGTTCCTTCGACACCCTCTGGATGGTTTTGAAACACCGGATACGTGGCGACCCGCTCAAAATATTCATTGGTGGCAGCGGTGGCCGGCGTGTTCATGCTCACGGCTAGGAACGCAGCCGCGACTACTCCAAGACTCTTCCCTACGGCACGGTGCACTGGCTACTCCCTTAATAATTGCTAGCTGCTTCCTCCCAAGATTCTCAGTAGTGAACTAAATGTTGGTGAACGGGAACCGGACACCAGGAAGACGATAAATGTCGAATGGTTCCGCTCCTCACATTTAGTTGCATCACTTCAACTAAAAGCGCAGACTCACAGTGAAACTTCAATTTTCAAGGAGATCAACATGCAACTAACCAATACAACCGTGCTGGGCACCGGGGTTCTCGGTTCACAGATCCTCTTCCAAACCGCCTACCACGGCCTGCCAGTCATCGGCTTCGACATCAGCGATGATGCCCTTCAGGTGGCTTCGGGTCGGCTCGACGCCTTGGTGGCGGAGTATGCATCATTTTTTGGTGACCCAGCCAAGGCACAAGCGGCTCGGGAATCAATCCGACTGACCACCGACCTAGCCCAAGCTGTCGAAGCCGCAGATTTGGTCATCGAAGCTGTGCCGGAAAACTTGGAAATCAAAGAACAGACCTATCGAAAACTTGCCGCGCTCGCCCCGCAGCACACCATTTTTGCAACGAATTCCTCGACGTTATTGCCCTCGGATATCTCCGGGTTCACCGGCCGTCCCAATCAATTTTTAGCTTTGCACTACGCCAACAACATCTGGAAGAACAACACCGGTGAAGTCATGGGTACTGCCGAGACCAGTGCCGAAGCTTATGAGGCCGTCGTTGATTTTGCCCAACGCACCGGTCTGGTCCCCATTCGGGTACTCAAGGAGCAACCTGGCTATGTACTCAATTCATTGCTCGTTCCATTCCTCGAATCCGCTAGCCACTTGCTAGTCAATAACGTCGCGGATGCTACCACCATCGACACCACCTGGAAGCTGGGCACTGGCGCGCCCTATGGCCCCTTTGAAATCTACGACATCGTTGGATTGAATACCGCCTATCAAATCTCCAGCCGTGGGGATGAAACCAGCCAGAAGTTTGCGCAGCTACTGAAAACCGAATACATCGACCACGGCAAGCTTGGAGTCGCTACAGGCGAAGGATTCTACAAGTACAACTGATCCGCACGCACCGCCCGGCAATTTGCGACAGCGCTGCTCGGATAGGATGGTTCGGTGGCTCATATTGACGTGACTGACATCCAGTATTTCCTCTCCGACGGCACCCAGTTGCTGGGCGGTGTGACCTTTAAAGTTTCCGCGGGAACCAAAACAGCCTTGATTGGGCCCAACGGCACGGGTAAAACTACGCTGTTCAAAATCATCGCGGGAGATCTGAAAGCCGACGAAGGCTCGATCAACCGCACCGGCTCACTGGGGATCATGCGCCAGTTTGTTGGACAGGTTCGCGATGAGACCACGGTTAAGGAACTCCTACTTTCCACCGCGGCTCCAGCACTCGGCAAGGCCGCAGAAAAGGTGGCCAAGTACGAGGAACTGATGCTCACCAGTGAGGACGAGAAAGTCCACATGCGCTACGCCGAGGCCATCATTGAATGGGGCGACGCTGGTGGATACGAACTGGAAACCACCTGGGACAAGGTCTGTATGGCGGCTCTCGGTGTGGAATTTGACGCGGCTTCGCACCGCTTGGCCCGCACCCTATCCGGAGGCGAGCAAAAGCGCCTGGTGCTAGAAGCTCTCTTCGAAGGCAACGACGACCTGCTGCTGCTCGACGAACCGGATAACTACCTAGATGTCCCAGGCAAGCGCTGGCTCGAAGAAAAGATGCGCAACTCGGCCAAAACGGTGCTGTTCATCAGCCACGACCGGGAACTTCTCAACAATGCTGCGACCCGTATCGTCACCCTAGAACCAGGCCATGGCGGAGCGACAGCTTGGATTCATGGTGGCTCTTTTGGAAGCTACGTCGAGGCTCGACAAGAACGCAACGAACGCTTCGAAGAACTGCGCAAACGCTGGGATGAAGAGCATGCCAAGCTCAAGGAATTGGTCAACATGTACAAGACCAAAGCCGCTTTCCGCTCCGACATGGCCAACCGCTACCACGCGGCCACGACCCGACTGGAAAAGTTCTTAGAAGCTGGTCCGCCGCAGGCGATTCCACTTGAACAGAACGTACATATGCGCCTCAAGGGCGGGCGTACCGCCAAACGTGCTGTGGTGGCCGAGAAACTTGAACTCACCGGTCTCATGCAACCATTCTCTTCGGAGATTTGGTTTGGTGACCGTGTTGGAGTCTTGGGTTCCAACGGCTCTGGCAAGTCCCACTTCCTGCGCTTGCTTGCCAACGGCGGAAGCGAGCCAGAACGCGAGCACTTGCCAGTTTCGGATGTCGTGATCGACAAGGTGGAGCACGAGGGCACAGTAAAGCTTGGAGCAAGGATCCGACCAGGCTATTTCGCCCAGACTCATACGCGCCCCGACCTCTTTGGCCGCACGCTGTTGGAGATTTTGCATCGAGGCGATGAGCATCGCTCTGGTTTGCCTCGCGAGGCCGCAGCTGGAGCGCTGGACGGTTACGGGCTAGCCGGACAGTCCGAGCAGAAGTTCGAGTCGCTCTCCGGCGGACAGCAGGCTCGTTTCCAAATTCTATTGCTGCAATTGTCTGGAGCCACCTTGTTGCTTCTGGATGAACCCACGGACAACTTGGACTTACATTCAGGCGAGGCCCTTGAACGAGCCATCAATGCGTTTGAAGGAACGGTTCTAGCTGTCACGCACGACCGCTGGTTTGCCAAGAGCTTCGACCGGTTCCTGGTTTTCGGATCCGATGGCAAGGTCTACGAATCCGCAGAACCCGTATGGGATGAGACCCGCGTGGTCCGCAAACGCTAGGCCCGAACCACCGCACGAAGGGAATCGATCCGGCACATCACGGTGCCGGGACCACAGTCTTCGCCGTGCCTTCTGCGGCCTCCGGGGTCACTGCGCGCAGGGCTAGTGCTCTGGGTGCAGGTGCGAATGCGGTGCGTTGATCTGGTGCAGCAGCTGGTGCACGCCGGGGTGCGCCAGCTCCCAGCGCCGGTATTTCCCGTCACGCTGCACCTGCACCACCCCGGCCCTGTGCAGCGTAGCCAGCGACTGGGTCACCGTGTTGGGCGGGAGCTGCGCAGCGGCGGCCAGTTGGGTCACCGAGGACTGCGGGGCGGCATGCATGGCGATCAGTATTTTCATCCGCGTCGTGTCCGCGCAGAGAGCGAAAACGTCGATCCACTCCTGCATCGATTCCTGCACTTCTTCCAGCGCGTCAGCGGCCACCTGGCCGCGATCGGACTCAGGCATGCGGCACCCCGCACAGGAGCGAATCCATGTTCATGACACGCCACTCATCTGTTTGCCCAAACACCTGTATCCTGTGAACATCTGCTATTTGCTCCCATGTACCGCGAAAGGATTTTCTCCCCGTGCACAGCTATGCCCGCCGCACCGCGACGCTGTTGATACTGCCCATGATACTGGCCAGCGCCGGATGCCAAAATGCCACCGGGCGTGCTGCGGGCAACCAGTCCTCCGATGTGGTACTGCTCACCCCTGCGCTGCCCGAAACCCTGAACCCGCTGGCAGGCTTTGACAACAACGGCACGGGCAAGATCAACGAATCGCTCTACACCCTGGACGGGGATCCTGGCAGCCTGCCGGACCTGGTGCCGCTGCTGGCCGACGGGGAACCGCAGATCTCCGGCGACGGATTGCGCTGGAAGATAAAGCTGCTCCGCGGCATCAGCTTCAGTGACGGCAGCGCCTTCGACGCCGGCGATGTGGCCGCCAGCTACCGTGCCATCCTGGACCCCGCCAGCGCCTCGCCCATCGCCGGAGTGCTAGAAAACCTCGAGTCCGCCACCGCGCTGGATGAGTACACCGTTGAATTCACCCTGAAAGAACCGCAGGTCTCCTTCAAGACTGCCTTGCTGATCGGCATCGCTCCCGAGGAGCTGATCCACGAGTCCGAACCGGTCAGCGCCTCCAGCCTGAACCGCACCCCGGTGGGAACCGGCCCCTACACGGCCCAGAAGTTCGATTCCACCCAGCTGGTCCTGACGGCCAACCCCGACTACCGCTCCGGGGCACCGGAAGTTTCGCGCGTGGTCTACGAGCAGTCCGCAGACGACAATGCCCGCTCCCAGGCCCTGGCCGGCGGCGGCTACACCGGCACCGTGCTGCCTGCGCGGCTGGCGGCCAGCTTCGCGGACCGCGAAGGCTTCGAGGTCGTCACCGCGACCTCTGCGGACTGGCGCGGCATCTCGCTGCCTGCGGACCACCCGTTCACCTCGGATCCTTCCGTGCGCCTAGCGCTGAACCTGCTGGTGGACCGCCAGGCGCTGATCGACGGGGTGCTGGCAGGTTCCGGGCGACCCGCCTACACTTTCGTTCCTGCCCAGTACAACAAGGCCTACAACCCGGACGCCGTCTTCGCCCACGACCCGCAACTGGCCCAGCAGCTCCTTGGGGAAGCAGGTTGGATGCCCGATGGAGCGGTGCGCTCGAAAGACGGCCAGGCCGCCGCGTTCACAATCATGTACAACCCGGGCGACACGCTGCGCCGGGACCTGTCCCTGGCGCTGGCCGCCCAGCTCAAGGAGTACGGCATCGCCGTCGAGGTCGTGCCCGCCACCTTCGACGAGGCCGAGCCGCGCATCGGCACGGACGCGCTCATGCTCGGCGGCGGGGACACCCCGTACGACGTCGACACCCAGCTGTACAAGATGCTGCATTCAAGCTATCCGCAGGACGGCGCTTATTACGACAACCCCAGCCGCTACTCGGATGCAGCAATGGACCGGCAGCTGCACATCGGGCGGACCAGCACCGACCCGGCGGCGCGCGACGCAGCCTACCGCAAGGTCCAGGAACTCTACGTCAAGCAGCCATCAATGCTGCTGCTGGCCTTCACCGACCACAACTACGTGCAGCGCAGCGACGTCCACCAGATGTGGAACACCACCGACACCCTGCTCGAACCCCATGACCACGGCACGGCATGGGGACCGTGGGTGAAAATCGGCCAGTGGACCGGCAAATGAGCCAGCTTGTCCTGGGCCGCAGGGGCGCATCGCGGCTGCGGAGCGCCGGATTTCTGGTGCTCCGGCGGATGATGCTGGCCCTCCCGCTGACCGCGGGGCTGACCGCCGTGGTGTTCTTCTTGGCGTCCATTGCCCCGTTCAATCCGCTGGCCGCCTACCTGGGCAGCCGCTACGAGCATACCGGCGCCGATGAGCGTGCCGCCCTGCGCACCGAGTTGGGCTTGGACGATTCCTGGTTCAGTTCCTGGGCCGGCTGGCTGGGTTCGGCCCTGAAAGCCGATCTGGGCACCTCGCGCATGCTGGCCCGGCCGGTCACCGAGGTGCTCGCCGAGCGCCTGCCCTATACCCTGTTGCTCATGGGCGCCGGGCTGCTGCTCGCGGTGGTGCTCTCGCTGCTGCTGGCCTGCGCTGCGGGCCTGAGCCGCGGCGGGTTCGCGGATCGCGCAACCCTCTGGATCGCCCAGCTGGCCCAGGCGATCCCGCCTTTCGTTCTGGCGTTGCTATTCATCGCGGTGTTCTCCCTGCGGCTCGGTCTTCCCACCGGCGGGGTGGCTCCGCCCGGGCAGGAGCCGACCGCCGTGTCGCTGGCCGTGCACCTGCTGCTTCCGGCCACGGTAATGGCCATCAGCCTGCTGCCCTGGCTTGTGCTGAACCTGCGGGCTTCAGTGCTCGAGATATTGGACTCGGATGCGGTGCTCGCGGCCTTGGGCCGCGGCGACGGCCCCTGGCGGATCATGGTGTTCGAGGTGCTGCCCGGCGCCCTGCTGCCCTTCGTCACGGTCGTCGGCTCCCGCCTGGGCGAACTGATCACCGGCGCGTTGCTGGTAGAAACGGTGTTCGCCTGGCCCGGGATCGCCTCCGCGGTCATCGACTCCGCGGTGTCCGCGGACTTCGCGCTGCTGGCCGCGGTGACCGCCTGTTCGGCGCTTGCCGTGTTCCTGGGCAATGCACTGGCCGATGCCGGCTACCTGCTGCTGGATCCGCGGGTGGACGATGTCTAGATCCATCCTGCCTTCGCGCCTGCTGCCACTGGCCATCATCCTCATGGCCTTGGTTTATGCGGGACTCGTCCCGTTCTTCTCCCCCGAGGCCGTGGACAGCATCGATCTGGCCGCGGTATACCTGCCGCCGGGGGCCGAGCATTTCTTCGGCACCGACCAGCTCGGACGCGACGTGTGGGTGCGAGCCGCGGCCGCGCTGCGCCTGTCGATGCTGCTCGCTGTTGCCTCGGCACTGTCCTCCACGCTGCTGGGGGTGCTGGCCGGGACATTGGCCGCCACCGCAGGCGGGCTCGTGGACCGGGTCATCACCCGGCTGGTCGACAGCGTCAACGCGATCCCGCACTTGCTGCTCAGTGTGGTGATCCTCGCGCTGTGGCCCGGCCAGGGATGGGCGATCATCCTCTCCATTGCGCTGACCCACTGGACCCAGGTAGCGCGCATCGTGCGGTCCAGGCTGCTGGCCGAACGGGAGGCGGGCTACGTCAAGCTCAGCTTGGCCGCCGGGGCCCGGCCACTGGCTTTGTGGTGCACCCACCTGATTCCCGCAGTACTGCCGCAGGCGGGCATCGCCATGGTACTGCAGCTGCCCCACGCCATCTGGCACGAATCCGCTCTGTCGTTCCTGGGCGTGGGCCTTCCGCCGCAGTCCGCGTCGCTGGGTTTGCTGCTGGAGGACGCCCGAGCCGGCATCCTGGTCGGCGCCTGGTGGATGCTGGTTTTCCCGGCCGTGCTGCTGGTGCTGCTCAGTTGGTCCTTTGCGGCCATGGCGCAACCGCAGGCACCTCGCCCCCGACCCGCGCGACGCCGTGCTTCCCGCGCGGCGCAACAGCACGGCGAGGCAGCAGTCCGCGCGGAGACGCAGCCGCTGGCCCCGGATGCGGGCTTGGCAGTGCAGGGACTGTCGGTATGGAGCAGGGGCGATTCTGGGGAACGCAACGTGCTGCTCGATAACATCGGCTTCACCGCCTCCGCCGGAGCGGTCAACGTGGTCATGGGCGCCTCGGGCGCCGGAAAGACCATGCTGCTGCGCGCTGCCGCCGGCCTGCTCCCCGAATCGCTGGAATCCACCGGCAGCGTGCTTGTGCAAGGGGCAGCTGGCCGGCCATGCCGCCCTCCCGGGCTGGGCGAAGATCTGGTATTCATTCCCGGGTCGGCGGCCACGGCGCTGAACCCTGTGCTCAGGGTGGGCACCGCCTTGCGCCGCATACGCCGACGCCACGGCCTGGACAGCTCGCCGGCCGCGCTGGCGGCGGTATTCAGGGACTTCGAACTGGCTCCCGAACTGCTCGCCCGCTACCCGCAGGAGCTATCCGGAGGCCAGGCCCAGCGTGTGGTGCTGGCCCTGGGTTTGCCAGACCGGGCCAGCTGCGTTCTGCTGGACGAGCCCACCAGCGCCCTGGATGCGGATACCGCGGCCTCCATCGCCCGGATCCTGCGCCGCTTGGCCGACACCGGGTGCACCATCGTGATGGTCACCCACGACGCCAGTCTGGCCGCGGAACTGGCCGACACGCTGACCATGCTCAGCGATGGGCAAGTACTCGCACCCACTGCCAGCGACGGGCAGTTCACCACGAAATTGAAGGACAGCGCCTCGTGAGCCTTGTACTGTCTGCAGTGAGCCACCGCTACGCCAAGGACGCCCCGAAAATCCTGGATCGTTTGGACCTGGGGGTGCCTTCCGGCATGGTGGTCGGCCTGGCCGGCCCCTCGGGTGCCGGGAAGTCCACCCTGCTGGCCATCGCCACGCTGATGCTGGCTCCGTCAGAGGGGAAGCTGCGCATCGACGGCCAAGCGGTAGCCGTGCGAGGGCGCGTCCCGGCCGCGCTGCGCCAGCGCATCGGCATCCTGCCGCAGAACCCGCGCAGCTTCGCGAACCCCCGGCTCACCCTGGGCGCGATCATGGCCGAACCACTGGCCCTACGCGACAGGCTGGCGCTCCCCCGTCCGGGCCGCTATCGCCGGGAGTTGGAGGAATTAGCCCGGGAGGCGAGCCTCGATCCGGTACTGCTGAATCGGAAGCCCAAGCAAGTTTCCGACGGGCAGCTGCAACGCGCCCTGCTGGGCAGGGCGTTGGCCTTGGACCCGGCACTGCTGGTGTGCGACGAGCCGACGGCTGCGCTGGATCCCGGCACCACTGCTCAGGTCTTCACGGTGCTGCGCGCTCGGGCCCGAGCTGGAGCGGCGGTGCTCATCGCTTCCCACGACAGTTCTTCGCTGGAGGCGCACTGCGATCGGCTCCACCAGCTGTCGGCGCTCCAGCGCGCAGACGTGGCGGCTCTACCCGGACTATGCGCGCAAATGCCAGGCGATGATGCCAAACGCCCGTAGCGGTGCGATCGGACTGCACCTCGGGCAGCCAAGCCAGAGCGAAATCGTCGTAGGAGCGCTTATTCTCGCGCGTCGTCCGCTCCTCCTGCAGCCTGCGACCCTGACGGCCAAATAGTGTAATCAGCTCTGAATTTTGGCGACGCACCACCTTGGCCAGATTGGCTAGTGGTGGCTGGTCCTCATCAAGGACACCAAAATGACCAGCAATAGCTTCAACCCGTGGTTGGCCCGCATTGATCAGCGATACCGACTGGCTCCGGTCCGCAGGGCGTTCGTTGACCGGATCAACAAGACTCTTGGGAGTGCAGAAGGTCGCAAAGGGCTTCGAACCAGCACTGGGTCAAGCCATGGCGAGCACGTCGCGCTCCTGGACCCCTCAGCTTTGCGAACCCATGATCCGCCCTGAACCCGGTAGACGAATTCTTCCGGGGCCCGCCATTGAGTCGCGAATGAGGCATGAGCTCAAGGGCCGGACGGCATAAATCGACGATGGCAATCATCCCGGTCACGATTGCATCCTGCCAGGAGAACGATGGTTCAGCCTGGGTAAAATGCTGCCGGTGTCGCGCTGCACGGCTGAAAGGTCTTGAACTGTGTTCATCCTGGACTAGGGCTTCGTCAATGGACCATCGGCTGATTGCAGACTTCTTGGATTCTCCATGGCCCACTTGTCGTCAGTTGATCCGAGGCTCTGCATGTTCGCGGCAGCCACACTGCCGCTATAGCCATTGGCAGCGCGATCGATATCAGGTACCGGCGACCAGCCAGCGCTTTTACCAGTGGTATATGGCAATGCCCGAAGACCAACAGGATTGTCCCGGTGGCCGAGGGACCGCAATATGCTCCCGCTCGATGGCTGAGGACACGGCATTTGCCTCACGTATTGGAGGTTATTGCCGGCGCACCGCTGTTCCTCGGTCACACCAGGATGCGAAACGGCCGCCGAGATCCCGTGCGCAAGGAACTTCGGCGGCCGTTGGAGCCACGGTGGTATACCCCGGGCTAGTTCTTGCGCAGGTTCACCGGTCCCTGCCCGCGTAGGCGCGCGCGCAACTCATCAACGATGGCCATCAGCACGGTGGTGGCGCAGCCGGTGGAGGTGCCCAGGGTGCGCACCGCAACTCCGGCGGCGGCGGTCACCGACACGCCGACATGCACCGGTTCGGGCTGTGCGGCGGCGACCTCGTAGGCCAGCTCGCGCAGTGCGAGCACCAAGGCGGTGTCGATCCGCGCATCCACGGCCAGCAGCATCCCGACGTGCGTGAACTCCTGCAGGTAGAGCAGCGAATCCACATCCTGGTTTCCTGGCTGCACCAGCAGGTTGTCGAGCACCGCCAGCTGCCCGTCCACATGCACTTCCGTGCGCAGCCGGATCTGCTCGTAGCGGAAGAGCCGCCCGTCCGGGCTCCACCCCGGGGTGATCACCTCGTACATCACCAGCGAGCTGCTGGAGGCCATGTGCACGACAGTTTCCTGCCGGTAGTTGGCATCGCGGTAGGCGATCAGCTGATCCGGCAGGTATTCAAGCACCGCGTGCTCCCCCAGCCGCAGATCCAGGCGGGCGGCGGCCTCGCCCTGCGGGGTGCGGTAGATCTTGGTCGCCGACTGCGTGGTCAGCAACAGGCTGACGCCTTCGTCCAGTTCGATGTCGATGCCGTAGCGGTCCGCGCCGAGGTAGCCTCCGCCGGGGTTCACGATCGTGTAGCAGACCTGAGCCGTGTCATCGAGGTAATGCGGGCGCAGCACGCGCAACGCGCCCTGGTGGTATTGCGAGGTGGCAATCGCCTTGCCGGCCCGGTAGCCGATGCGCAGGCACAGCTGTCCGGTCAGCTTGGCCGCGGTGTCCCCACGCCCCACTAGGCCAGGTCCGTCATCAGCACATCGTGCTTCAGCCACTTAATGACCTGCTCCAGCCCCTGGTCGGTCTTCAGGTTGGTGAAGCAGAAGGGCTTGTCGCCGCGGAACTGCTTGGAATCGGATTCCATGATCGACAGGTCCGCCCCCACATAGGGAGCCAGGTCAGTTTTGTTGATGATGAACAGGTCGGACTTGATCATGCCCTGCCCGGCTTTGCGAGGGATCTTCTCGCCCTGGGCCACGTCGATGATGTAGATGGAGAAGTCCACCAGCTCCGGGGAGAAGGTGGCCGAGAGGTTATCCCCGCCGGATTCGACGAAGATCACCTGCAAATCCGGGTGCTTCGCCTTCATTTCCTCGATGGCCGCCGCGTTCATCGAGGTGTCCTCGCGGATCGCGGTGTGCGGGCAGCCTCCGGTTTCGATGCCGACGATCCGATCCAGCGGCAGCACGCCGTTGGCGGCCAGGATCTTGGCATCCTCGATGGTGTAGATGTCGTTGGTGATCGCCGCCATGGAGATCTCGTGCTCCAGGGCGCGGGTGATGCGCTCGATCAGCTGGGTTTTTCCGGCACCGACCGGGCCGCCGATGCCAATCCTGATGGGTTCCATGGGTATTTCCTCGAATCTGTTGGGGCCGCGGCTGCGGCCAGGGGTCAAGACATGAACATGCGGGCGCGCTGGTGCTCGTGGCGCATCTGCGCGATTTCCAGCCCGGGCGCTGCAGCGCCCAGGTCGCGCTCGTGAAGGGCGAAGACCACGGCCGCGGTACGCGCCACCGGTTCGTGCATTGCGCGGATCACCCGCTGCCCGGCGTCCTGGCCCAGCGGGATCGCGCGGATTGCGTTCTGCGTCAGGCTGGTCACCGTGGAAAACAAGTAGCTGCCCAGGGCATCGGCTACCGGAGCACCGGCCCCGCGGGCGCCCAGAGCGAAGGCGATGGCCGGGTGGCCGGCGCATTGCCCGGCGCCCACGCTGCGCGCATAGGCTGCCAGGTCGTCGGTCGGAAAGGCCGAGCTGGCCACAGCGAGCATTCGCGCGCCCATCTTGGCGGATGCCTCGCGCAGCTGGCGCGGCAGGGCCGACGCATGGATCAGCGCGTCCAACTGCGCGATCCGTTCCTGGTCCGGAGCTTCGTAGGCCAAGCGCAGCAACAGTCCGTCGGTGTAGGCCAGAGCCTGGGAGAGGAACAGGCGCAGCCACGTCTCGAAGCTGGCCTCGTCGTGCACCTGCCCCGATTCCAGGTAGCTTTCCATGCCGAAGGAATGGCTGAACGCGCCGGTGGGCAGCGCCGAGTCCGAAAGCTGCAACAGCGTGAGCAGGTGCGGGGCGCTAGTGGGTGTGCTCGGCATGGCGGAATGGCACCGGCATGACCCGATCCTGGCGCTGGTAGGGCGCATCGTGGTGCTTGAGGAAGTCCTCGACGGTGTGGTCGTACTGCACCACCATCACCTCGGCACCGTACTCCGAATCGGCGCCGAAGAACTGCGCCTGCAGGTGCCGGTTGCCCAGCGAGTGGGCGACTACGCCCATTTCCAGGACGGTACGCGGGGCAATGACCAGCACGTCAGTGGGCAGCACCGACACGCTGATCACTTCGCTGTCCGAGAGGAACAAGATGTCCCCGTCGCGCAGATCAGGACCCGGAGCCAGGCGCAGGCCCAGCTCCCGCCCGTGGTCGGTTTTCACGCGCTGGATGCGCTTGACCAGCTCGGCGCTGGGGAGCACCACCTTTTCGTGGTGCCGCCCGGCAAGTTGCTCGGGCTGCTCGTGGATGTTGCCCACGAGTTCGTCGATAATCATCGATCTCCTTGGTGTTTGGCGGACCGGCAAACCGGTTAGAACAGGAAGTAGCGCTGGGCCATGGGCAACTGCTCCGAGGGCTCGCAGGTGGCCAGTTGGCCGTCGACGAACACCTCGTAGGTCTGTGCATCCACCTGGATATCCGGGGTGGCGCCATTGTGCTTCAAATCGGACTTCACCAAATCCCGGATGCCGTGGCAGGGGCGGATCACCTTGCGCAGGCGCAAGCGTTCGGGGATGCCCTCTTCGATGGCTGCCTTGGACAGGAAGGTGATCGAGGAGGCGTGGACCGCAGTGCCCAGCGCGCCGAAGTTCAGCCGCAGCGTGCGCGGCTGCGGGGTGGGGATCGAGCCGTTCGAATCACCCATCAGCGACTGCACGATCAGCCCGCCCTTAATCACCATCTCCGGCTTGACTCCGAAGAAGGCCGGATCCCAGAGCACCAGGTCAGCGAACTTGCCTTCCTCGACGCTGCCGATGGAGTCGGCGATGCCGTGGGCGATGGCCGGGTTAATGGTGTACTTGGCCACGTAGCGCTTCAGGCGCTGGTTGTCGCCGATCTCCGGATCTCCTTCGAGCTTGCCGCGCTGGCGCTTCATCGCGTCGGCGACCTGCCAGGTGCGCAGCACGACCTCGCCCACGCGGCCCATGGCCTGCGAGTCCGAGGAGGTGATCGAGAAGACGCCCATGTCGTGCAGGACGTCCTCGGCCGCGATGGTCTCGGGACGGATCCGCGAGTCGGCGAAGGCCACATCCTCGGGAATGTCCGGGTTCAGGTGGTGGGCCACCATGAGCATGTCCAGATGCTCATCCACGGTATTGGTGGTGTAGGGCAGGGTCGGGTTGGTCGAGGCCGGCATCACATTGGGCAGCGAGGCCATGCGGATGATGTCCGGGGCGTGCCCGCCCCCGGCGCCTTCGGTGTGGAAGGTGTGGATCACCCGTCCGGCGATTGCCTCGATGGTGTCTTCCACGAAGCCGCATTCGTTCAGCGTGTCGGCATGGATCGCCACCTGCACGTCGAATTCGTCGGCGACCTTCAGCGAATTGTCGATGGACGAGGTGGTTGCGCCCCAGTCCTCGTGGATCTTCAATCCGATCGCGCCGGCGCGGATCTGCTCGGCCAGCGGCGCGCGGTCGCTGGCGTGGCCCTTGCCCAGCAGCCCGATGTTGATCGGCAGGTTTTCCACGGCCTGCAGCATCCGGGCGATGTGCCATGGGCCCGGGGTCAGGCTGGTTGCCTTGGACGCGTCCGAGGGCCCGGCGCCGCCGCCGATCAGCGTGGTGGTGCCGTTGGCCAGGGCGACTGGCACCTGGTCCGGGGAAACGAAGTGGATGTGCGTGTCGATCGCGCCGGCAGTGAGGATCTTGTGCTCTCCGGCGATCACGTCGGTGGACGCGCCGATGACGATGTCCACGCCGTCGGAGATGTCCGGGTTGCCGGCCTTGCCGATCTTGAAGATATGCCCGTCGCGTAGTGCGACGTCGGCCTTGTAGATGCCGGTATGGTCCAGCACCACCACATTCGTGATCACCGTGTCGGGGACGTCCTGGTCGCGGGTGACGCGGCCGTTCTGCCCCATGCCGTCGCGGATGACCTTGCCACCGCCGAAGACCACCTCTTCGCCGTAGGTGGTGTAGTCGTGCTCAATCTCGGCTAGCAGTTCGGTGTCGGCCAAGCGGATTGCATCCCCGGTGGTCGGCCCGTACATTTCCGAGTACTGCTTGCGGGTCAGTTCGAAGCTCATGCTCAGCTCTCCTGCTCTTCATCGGCGTCCGAGACCTGGCCGGCGTTTCCCGCCTCGGCTGCAAGCCGCGCCTCATGCGGCTGCGGCGGCAGGTTCTCGTCGACGGGATCCACGCCGAAGGTGGTGCCCAGCCCGGAAGCAGCATCGCCCTGGTTGGGAAGGCCGATGCTGTAGTCTTCGACGACCTCCGCCTCGCGCTCGGCATCGATGCCGGCAGTGCCTCCGATAGCTTCTGTTTCGACTGCCGGGACCGGCAAGCCCAGCGGGCCGTTGATGCGTCCCTTGAATCCGTGCACCTCGCGGGCGCCGGAGAATTCGACCAGGTGGACGGTGCGCGCATCTCCTGGCTCGAAGCGCACCGCAGTACCGGCCGGGATATCCAGCCGGAATCCCCGGGCCGCAACGCGATCGAATTCGAGTTGCGAGTTGACTTCGGCGAAGTGGTAGTGCGAACCAACCTGCACCGGACGGTCTCCGTGGTTCACCAAATTGAGAATGCGGGTTTCCTGCTGTGCATTGCAGGCGATGGGTTCATCGCGCAGGATGTATTCTCCCGGGATCATGGTCTGTGCCTTTCTGCGCAGGGGAACTAGCGAATGGGGTTGTGGACGGTTACCAGCTTGGTTCCGTCGCGGAAAGTCGCCTCGACCTGGACCTGGTCCACCATTTCAGCGATGCCTTCCATGACATCCTCGCGGCGAAGGATCGTCGTCCCGTAGCTCATGAGCTCGGCCACGGTTCGCCCGTCGCGCGCCCCTTCTATCAATTCGTAGGTGATGACCGCGACGGCCTCCGGGAAGTTCAGCTTCAGCCCGCGCGACTGTCGTCGGCGCGCAAGATCGGCGGCAACGACGATCATCAGCTTCTCTTGCTCCCTCGGCGTTAAATGCATCGACAATTCCCCGTTCAAGAGTATTTAAGAGTGCCCACAAGGATCTATGAAATCCGGCCAGAAAACGACGTTTCAGCTGTGGATATGGCTAGAATAGCAGACCTTCGCAAATGCTTCTTCAGACTTGGATTACATCCAAAAAAAGCATCGAAATTAATTATCCACCCAAGCTAAACGAATTTTTATGAAATATCTTCCGACCGCCTTGAGCGCGTCAATGCGCTGGCAAATTCCATTGCAGCACGATACCGGGCTCACCGACGATTTGGTTCAGGATTCACTGCCGATTTCCAGCCACGGCGCCCAGCAAGAAGCAGCTCCCGATTGTCCTGCGGGACAATCAGGAGCTGCTTGCCGGGGTCCGGATCCAGGCTCGTTATTCGACGAGCTTGCCGGCCTGCGAAACCTCGGTGATCAACGAAGCTACTTCGGCGGGAATCTCTGGGAGGGGTTCATGAACGATTCCCTGAGGAGACCACACCAGGTTTACCTGTAATTCAGGGTCGGTCATGGGATAGTCACTGCGGTTGTGGCAGCCGCGCGTTTCTTTTCTTTCCAGCGCTGATTCCAGTGTTGCCCTGGCCGCGAGAACCGAGGATTTTAGATCAAATGCGTGGCAGAGATCTTGGAAGCCGGCGATGTCGGGATGGATTCCGATATTTTGCATCCGTTGTTCAATCTCGTTCAGCTTCTCTAAACCTCGTTGAAGTCCCTCGGCGTTGCGGACCACGCCAGCATGCGCGGTCATCACATCTCGAATAGCTCGTTGCAGACTACGCACGTTTTCTTCGCCGTCGGCCGATACTAGTGACTGCACCGTCTGCCTTGCCTGATCGATGGCTGCATGCGAGCGCTGATGGGAAATCAGCGCATGAGAATAGTTAGCCGCTTCCTGCCCAACAATTCGGCCGAAGACCAACAGTTCAATGAGAGAATTTCCGCCGAGTCGATTCGCCCCATGCAATCCTGAGGATGCCTCCCCAATTGCGTACAATCCTGGAACTTCCGTCGCATGCGTCAGTGGATCTACCCAGACGCCGCCCATGGAGTAGTGCGCCGTCGGCGCGATTTCGATCTTCTCTTGGGTGATATCAAGCATCTGTTCTTCGAGCATGGTCTGGTATACCCGCGGCAGCCTGGACATGATGGTTTCTCGCGGCAAGTGGGACACATCCAGCCATACCCCGCCTTTGTCTGTGCCACGTCCTTCGCTAATTTCGGTAAAGGCCGCCAGCGCTACCCGGTCTCGGGTGGATAGTTCCATTCGCTCGGGATCGTAGCGTTCCATGAAGCGCTCGCCCAACGCATTGGTCAGGATTCCACCTTCGCCACGAGCCGCTTCAGAAATTAGCGTGCCCGCCACCGATTCTGGTTCGATGATGCCTGAAGGATGGAACTGAACAAGTTCAGCGTCGCGCAGTCGTGCACCTGCTTCGACAGCCAGACGGAAGGAATCGCCAGTGTTTTCGTCGCGTCGGGAGCTGCTTCGACGCCAGATGCGATTATGTCCACCGGCCGCCAAGATCACTGCGTCAGCGTAAATCAGGTAGCCGGTACCATCATTAACATCGAAGCCATAGGCCCCGAAGATTTTGCCCTCCGCGACAAGCAACTCCGTGATGTAGACGGAGTCTAGAACGGGAATCTGCAATTGTTCGGCACGGCGAATCAGCGTTCGTTGAATTTCAAGTCCCGTATAGTCGCCAGCGAAGGCGGTTCGGCGGAATTTGTGTGCCCCAAAAAAGCGCTGTGAAATGCGTCCGTCTTGCTCGCGGGCAAAGTTCATGCCATAACGTTCAAGGTCCTCGATTCCTCTCTGGGCTCCTTGGGCGACGACTTGCACCGTTCGTGGATCGGCCAGGTAGTAGCTTTCCTTGATGGTGTCGGCCGCGTGTTGCTGCCAGCTATCTTCCTCATCCATGGTTCCGAGGGCGGCGTTAATTCCGCCGGCCGCCAGTGAGGTATGTGCATCGTGCTTGGGACGCTTGCCCACGGCCAGAACATCGGTGCCCAATTCGGCCAGTTCGATGGCTGCCCTCAAACCAGAACCACCGGTTCCGATGACGAGCACTGACGTGGATATCTGTTGTTCTTTTCTCATGTTTTCCAGCATCTGCCGGTATCGAGAATACGTCCAATGAATTATCAACATGATTACCATAGCGATATGCTATGCACATGAATTTAGAGCAGTTGCGGGGCTTCATGACGATTGCCGAAGTGGGACACTTCACTCATGCCGCCGAAATTCTGCATCTCACGCAGCCGTCATTGAGTCGACAAATTTCCACGCTAGAACAAGAGCTAGGGTCTGAACTGTTTCATCGAGCTCGCGGAAACATCTCACTGACCGCTGCCGGCCAGGCCTTGCTCCCCCGGGCCAAGCGGATGCTGGCCGATGAAGAAACCATTCGCAGCGAAATGGCCGATCTGGCAGGCCTGCGTCGTGGACGGGTACGGCTTGGAGCGCCTCCTACGCTGTGTGTTTCATTGGTATCGGAGGTGCTGGAGCTTTACCGTGAAAATTACCCTGGCGTGCAGCTACAAATCTTCGAGGCAGGGTCGCACCGGCTCTTGGAACAATTGGGTGGCGGAGAACTGGATCTTGCACTGATCGTGACATCGGAACATGCCGTGAATGAAAAGCATTTGCAGAATCTGCCTCTGTTGGAAGAGGAACTTGTGGTCATTGATTCACTTGAACGTCCTCATTTGCCCAAGGTGACTGAACTGAGCCTCAAAGACCTGGCCCCCATTGCACAACTCGCGTTCTCGCACAGCTACGACCTTCGAGCAAGTACTGCGCAAGCCTACAAAATCTCGGGATTGGTTCCGAATATCGTGGTGGAGGGTGGAGAGATGGATGCAGTGTTGCGCTTTGTCCATCGCGGTTTAGGTGTTGCTGTGGTTCCGGCGACCGTCGCCTTGGAAACCGCGGGAATTCGCGCCATAGCTCTGCGTGACCCACAGCTGACCCGGACAATCGGGCTCGCTCACCGCCGCGACGTTTCCCTGACCCGCGCCGCAACTGCCATGCATGGGTTAATTGAGAGGACAGCAAAGACTCTATCTGCTCGACATGAACAAATTACGTCGCTAATTTAATCCCCAGATGGTTGGCCATTTCCTCGGCGATCAGGCTGAGTTGAAGAGAACTGATTCGAGCTCCGCGCATTGCATCTAGCCCCTCAACTTGGGTGAAGTCCAGGCCCTGCAAGTCAACATCGCGTAGCTGTCCACCAGCGCAGTTGAGTACGGAGGTTCGTGAATCAGTGAAGCTCACTCTCTGGATCTGGCCACCAAAATCGATATCTTCAAATTGGCAGTTACGAAACTCAACATCACGAACCTTGGCGCGGCGCAGGTTCAGCCACCCGAATTTACAGTTCTCAAAGACCACACCGTCCAATTCGGCCTCGGCAAAATCACCGGAACCGAATCTACTGTGGGTCACACGCACATCATTGAGGAACGCTCCTGCCGCGTTAAACGACGGGGCACCAATCTGTTCCAACTCGCATTGCAATAGCCGAGCATTTCGCAGCGACTCCAGCGTTAACGCGGTGAATCGGCATTCCTCTAGCCTGGCATCATCCGCGTTCACAGGAGAATCAATACTGGCAAAATGCAGCAGCTCTACGTACTCGCCGTCACTGAGATCCCCGGCATATCCGGCTGCCAACGGGGGCAGGGTGAACGGACGAATTTTGGGATTCACTGAGTACGACCTTAATGCGACGCTGATTTCTTACCAAGGCTTTCGACAATATCAGCTAAGGCTGGTTCGAGTTGCGGCCACCTAAAGCGATAACCAGTCGTCTGTAAAACCTCCGGAAGGGCCCACCGGGATTTGAGCAACATTTCAGGCTCCACTCGGAGCAGGAACATCGCCGGTTCCAGCATCCATCGATAAACGGGCAACCCGAACTTCCGCCCGACTGCGTGACGCAGGCTTGCCATCAGTTCACGGTTTACCACAGGATTCGGGGCTGCCAAATTGACGGCTCCTGGAATCTCTTCATGCTCAATCACATGCCAGATGGCACCCAGCACGTCGTCAACGTGAATCCAGCTGAAGCGCTGGCCTCCACCGGTGCGGTACCAGCTGTTGTGCACCGGGCCACTTGGACTCGGGCCAATACCTCGGTATCTGCGGTGCGAGGGCCACCATCCATCATGTTGTGTCCCGCCTAGTCCAAGGCGGGCGATGGACAGCAATTTGCGTGTCGCCGGTCCATCCCCGAGGACGATCGCCATGCGTAGGGCAACTCGCCGAGTGTTAGGAAGTTCCCCGGTGAAAAATTCATTTTCCCAATTGCGGGCCACGTCCACCGAGAACCCACTACCGAAGTTCCCATTGGACTCGGTGTTGGGCTCGTGGACGCTGTGCTCATAAATGGTGGCCGTTGAAGCATTGAGCCACAGTCGTGGTGGTTGGCCTGCCTGGGCCACGGCAGAGTTTAGTGCGCGTGTTGTGTCTACACGGGAGGTCAAGATTTCCTCACGCGCCGCATCGGTGTAGCGACATCCGACGTTTTTCCCAGCCAAATTGACGAGCAACTTCGCGCCATCAACGAGACGGTTAATGCCTGATGCGTCATTCCACGAAACGGCCGACCCATCACCGCGACCAATGGTCGAAACGTGATAGCCGGCCGTTCGCAGCTCTGCGACCAGTCGTTGGCCGATGAATCCGCTCGCCCCAGCAACTATTGCCCTCGGCGCATTTTCGCTCACCGTGCCTCCACCGTTTAAAAGTCGTTGATCACCAGTTTCTTCATATTCAGCATATGCTCAAAAGCGCCAGGACGTTCCATGAGCTCGCCCATATTGGAAGGCACGATTTGCCAGCTGACGCCAAATTTATCGGTCAGCCAGCCGCAGGCTTCTGCTTCTGGCACCGCCGACAGAGCCTCCCAAACCCGATCAATTTCATCCTGACCATCGCACGGCCACTCAAATGAAACACCGGGAGTGAATGAAAACTCTTGCGGTACGCCTGAATCCATCGCCGCAACTGTATCCTCACCCAGCGAAAATTGAGCGAACATCAGGGATTCGGCGGTAGCGACCTCGGTAGCTTGCCCATAGGGAAATGCGCTCTCCAGCTTGGCGCCGAGTACTTGACCGTAGAATTCGATAGCTTCGGCCGCACGGTTTTGGGCTGCTCCACCAAACATGAGGCAAGGCATGACTTTTGCTTCCTCGGACACCGGTTCAGCGGATTCCATCAGCTGCCACGAAACGCCGTATTTATCGCTCACCCAGCCATAGCGTGAACTGAAAGGGTACGCGTCCAGCGGCATGAGTACGTTGCCGCCCTTCGATAAAGCCGCCCACGTTGCATCCAAGGCATCGCGTTCATCGGTGTTGAAACTGAGGATCATGGAGATTGAAGCATTGGGCGCGAACTCCTCGCCGGCATTGATGAGGGTTACTCTCGTGCCGCGAACCCACAAGGTGACGGTGAGCGGCTTGCCTGCTAGAGGTTGCTGGAAATCCATCAGTCCTTCTGTTGGATATCTTGCTTCGATCGCGGTTTTAGTATCTGGCAAGGCTGCCGCGTAGAATTCGCCGGCTTCTTCTGCTGTTCCTTGCATCCATAGATTGACGGTGAGCTTTTGCATAACGAAACACCTCTCGGATAAGTGGCTGACGCTTTCAAGGTACCGCGAAGAGCGCAACTAAAATAGATACCTCAGCGAACTTTTAGCCCCGATTCCCCGTCGGATTTGTCAGCCGGTGCCCGGCCAGTAAATCCATCCATCGACCGATACACGCCGATGACCTTATCCGCCACAAAATCCCAGGCAGGCCGAGGAAGAGCGCCACGAAGCAACTGGCCAAGCTTACTGGTCCAGGGCATGAGGACCAATGGCGTTCCCGCAAGCATGGCCCGCCACGCACGGTCAACTACCGCTTGTGGTTCCATGATCGGCGTAAGCAACATCGACCGTGCTCCAGCAAACATGCCCGTGGAAATATAAGTAGGGCAAATGGTGCTGACCGCAATCGAGCCCTCGTCCTCCAGCTCCAAACGCAGGGAGTCACTCCACGACATTGCTGCGGCCTTAGAGGCTGCATAAACGCTCATATTCGGATTGGACACCAATGCCGCGGCTGACGCCATCGTCAATACGCGCCCATTTCCAGATCGGCCCAACTGTGACAAAAGCGCATGGGTCAAATACATCGGAGCCAACGCATTGATCTGCATTGTGGAGGTGATCTGCGAAGTACGGTGAGCATCAAATGGCGCGCCGGTCACAACCCCCGCATTATTAATCAGGACATCGACTCCCCCGCTGTCCACCGCCAGTTGCGCATACTGTTGGATCTGTTCTTGGTCAGCCAAGTCCACCACCTGCGACTCAATCCGTCCTTCAAGTAGACGCAGTTCCTGCACTGCTTCGCCAAGCTTCAACTCATCTATGTCCCAGAGGATCACTCGAGCAGCACCTTCTAAGCAGGCTTGCTTAGCAAATAGAAACCCCATTCCCTGCGCTGCGCCGGTCACGAGGACATGCAGGCCTGCCACTGAATTCAACGGTACTTTCGCCACAACTGGCTCCTTCGGCTCGAATGGTCTCCAGAATACCGTGTGACTCGGATTACAGTGATCGACTAATCGTCATTACCCTTAGGTGTCGACAGCTAGCCTTGAAAGACAATCCTCAACTCATGAAAGGACTACCGTGCGCATAGACCGTCTGGACGCAGACCTAATCGAGCTGCTCACCGATTCCCCCATGTTGCCAGTCATGGAATGCGCGCGCCGGCTAGGCGTAGCCCGCGGCACCGTCAGTAGCCGATTAGCGCGCCTGCATGAAGCGGGAGTAATTCGCGGAATAATCCCGCGGGTCGAGCCGGCGGGATTCGGCTACTCGCTCGTTGCGTTTTGCCAGGTCGAAATCATTCAACGCTATGGCCACGCGCCGGTCGCTTCAGCGCTGGAGGAATCAATTCCCGAAATCATCGACATGTATACCGTGACCGGAAATTCTGATTTGCAGCTGCGAGTAGTCGCTCGAACCGCTGAGGATCTGCAAGATATTTTCGACCGGATCAATCATGTCGATGGCGTGGCTAGGACTTCTTCATCCTTCGCTTTGCATGAACATTTTCAAGGGCGGACACTTCCGCTGGTTGTCGCGTGCGCTAACGCAGAGCGCGAACGGGAAAACACTATGCAGATTGACTAGTAAAATAGAGGGATGAGCAATTACTGCTATGCAACCTGCATAGGCCCGCGGGCGTCGATTGCACCGCTGGTTGGATCAATCTACAGTCATTGCTTGTGAATCGCGACACGCGAGAATATGAGCAAGGCCACTGCTGAAGGCACAAGCATTTGGCCTTGCTTTTTGAACGATTGCCACCATCAAGCAGTTGTGGCAGTCAGAGAGGAAACTCATGACCCTTCACCAGCGCCCCTCCTTGCAGCAAGTTCCTGCTTACAAGCAGGGCAAGCCTGCACCCGCCGGAGCCTCGAAACTCTCATCGAATGAATCACCGCATGCTCCTTTGCCTTCGGTAATCTCCAGCATCCAGGAGGGACTGGCGAACATCCACCGGTATCCGAGCATTGCTGCTCCACAACTAACTGCAGCGCTGAGCCAGCAGTTCAGCGTCCCCGCTGAACATGTCACTCTCGGTGCTGGCTCAGTAGAAGTCGCAGCACAGATCATCCATGCCGTTGCCGCCGAAGGTGACGAGGTCATGTACGCATGGCGCTCCTTCGAAGCGTACCCAGCGTTAGTGCGCATCGCAGGTGCTACTCCTGTAGAGGTTCCGCTCGATGCACAGTCCCGCCATGACCTTCCAGCCATGCTGGAGGCCATCACGGATAAGACTCGTCTGATCTTCATCTGCAACCCGAATAACCCCACGGGCACTGTCGTTGAGGCGGAAGCCCTGGATCAATTCATCAATGCTGTGCCGCGCAACGTGCTTGTGGTTGTCGATGAAGCGTACGTGCATTTCGATCGTTCCGAGGTTCGCGCTGACGGCATTGAACTTTTCCGCAAGTACCCGCACGTCGCCGTCCTCCATACGTTCTCCAAGGCCTACGGCCTTGCAGGGCTACGTATTGGATATGCCATTAGCCCCTTGGAAGTAGCCGATAATCTACGCAAGGTTGCTGTGCCATTTGGCGTTTCCGATTTGGCTCAGCGCGCGGCTGTCGCATCGCTGGCGGCGATTGACGAATTAGCTGTGCGCATCGAGGAAGTTGTAGCTCAGCGGGAGCGAATGTACGAGGGCCTGGCTCAGGCTGGCTATCCGGTAGTTAAGTCCCAGGCCAACTTCGTATGGGTGGATGCAGGATCGGACACCATTGAGTTGGAAGCCCAGTTGGCAGCCGGAGGCGTAGTAGTACGTGCCTTCCCTGGTGATGGGTTGCGCATCTCGTCGGGCACTGAAGAAGATGTCAATCGTGTGCTGGCAGCCTTGCCAGCCAAGGATCCCGTAGAGGCGGCCACCGCATGACCGCAGTGGACAACACCGAAGCCCAGCTGCATACCGGGCTGACTCGGCGCCAGATCTCCATGATGGGGCTCGGCGGTGCCATCGGCGCGGGCTTGTTTGTTGGTTCGGGGCAAGCGATTTCGATCGCTGGGCCCGCGGTACTGATTTCCTACTTGCTCGCTGGCACGGTCATCATCGTGATTATGGCGATGCTTGCCGAAATGGTTGCGGCGCATCCATCGTCAGGGGCCTTCAGCACCTTTGCCCACAAGGCAATGGGGCGAAGCGCCGGAAGCACCTTAGGCTGGCTGTACTGGGTGCAACTCGTAGTTGTGATAGCGGCCGAAGCCACCGGCGCCGCGGCGATCACCGCTACATGGTTCCCGGCATTTCCTCAATGGGCCTGGGTTTTGAGCTTCGTCGTGGTTCTCACCGGCGCTAATCTCTTGGGCGTTCGAAACTATGGACGCTTCGAGTACTGGTTTGCTGTCATCAAGGTTGCCGCGATCATTGCTTTCTTGATCTTCGGCGCGCTTGTTCTGGCCCATGTGATCCCCACCGATGAGCCCGTTGGATTCGCGAACCTCGCGGCCCACGGAGGCTTCGCTCCAGGTGGCATGGCCGGCATTGCCGCCGCCGTGCTGATCGTGATCTTCTCCTTCGGCGGTACCGAAGTTGTATCGATCGCCGCGGCCGAGTCAAAGGACCCCGCGGGAAACATCAAACGAGTCGTGAAGTCGGTAATGCTACGCATCCTCTTCTTCTACCTCGGTTCAATCTTGATCATTATTGCTTTGGTGCCGTGGAATGATCCTTCCGTGGTCGACGGCCCATTTGCTGCCGCACTGGCTGTCATGCACATTCCAGGCGTGAGCTTGTTGATGAATGCCGTCGTAGTCGTTGCCCTGCTCTCGGCCATGAACGCGAACATCTACGGCGCTTCGCGCATGTTGTATTCACTTGGCCAGCGAAAGCTCGCACCAAGCAGCGTCACCCATGTAACCGGCAAGGGGGTTCCGGCCAAGGCAGTGATCAGCTCCGTGACTTTCTCCTTCTTGGCTGTTGGGCTGAATTGGATTTGGCCAGATGCGGTCATGCCGATCCTGCTCAATGTGGTCGGCTCCACCATCATCTTTATCTGGGCTTTTATTGCAGTGACCCAGCTGATCTTGCGCCGACGGGCAGATCGTGAGGGTGAGCATCTCCCCTTGCGGCTTTGGGGCTTCCCGGGGTTGTCCATTGCAACCATCGTGGTCTTGGCAGCCATCGTCATCGTAGCGATGACCGACCCATCGGCCCGCACCCAGCTGTTGCTGACCGGTGGGCTGACGGCAGTGATTTGGATTATTTCCAAATTGGTTCTGCGCAATGAATTGGACGCTGAGGAGTCCAGCAACTCGTAGCCAAGAAGCATGATTAGGCAAAGCCTAGGTCTGATTCACTGACGTGAATTGGGCCTAGGCTTTTCTTTTCACCATTTCATTGATCCAGATTGGCGCAAAGGGCGAGGTACATCCGGGCGAAGTTGGATAGTCAGCAAGCACCTGCAGCTTCTCGCCAATGGCCAGGGCCCGTTCGCGTAAGGATTCATGCTCGATGCCGATCTGAGCAAGGGTGGTATTCATTGCCCATTGCAGTCGATCTGGCGCGTTCAGCATCTTGCGCTCGATGATGTTCAGTAGTTCGGGAAGGTCGAGCTTCGCTGGATCCTTGACGACTTGATGCGCAGTTAACTCCCAGCCCGCCGCAAGCTGGACAGAGTCATCCGCGCCCATCAAGAGCTGACGTAGCTCTTCAAGCAGTTTCGTTTTCTTGACGATGTAGTTAAGGAACCAAGCTTGCACCTTTGGCGTGGTGGCTTCCTTGCTCCATGCCTGAAGCTGCTCGATGGTGAAGCTACGCGGCTTAGCAATCAGGAGTGCCACTAAGCGACTTGTGGTCTCTTTGGTGTCCCACAGGGACTCGGCGAGGCTCTGATTGGCCTTCAGGGACTTGGCTATTGATCTGAGTTTGCCGAGATTGACCCCGAAATCATCCCCGTGCCGCTCGTTGACTGCCCTCGCTTTAGGATCTTCCAGCAACGCCAATGCTTGCTGGACTTCTGCCACTGTACTCTCAGGGCCGAGCTGGATATTCAATGTCTCCTCCATGATTCGTTCAATTACAGCGATTCAACTGGCTGCCGCAAAATGGTGCGCAGCTTTTCCGGTGCTGCCCTCCTTGGATCCCCAAGGTAGATCTCGTGATGTTTTCCGCTAAGTCGTAAACCGCCCCGCTCGATAAGATTCTCATGCATCTGACGAATCACCGGTCCTTCATCGTCATATGCACCGATATGCAGTGTCTGAACGCACTGCCCTTCTTCCAACGACTCGAACCGCAAGTTTTCGATTCGCGGCAAATCGCGTGTCGATTTTGCTGCTTCGACAGCTAAGTAGACATCATCGATGTTCAGCCAGTCGGGAACCATGAGCATCAGCGTCCAAGACCATTTCGATTTATCGCGCTGGGTCGTGAACGAGTCCATGTTGTCGGCCCGCCACAGTCCTTCCAGAGGTGGAACAACGTAGTCTTGCCCGTTTTGTTTGCTGGCAAATTTCAACTTGTAGGCCACGGGATAGATCGTTTCCAACGCCTGAGTATATGTCTGTGTGAAATTCGGATCGCCTTGGCCATCAATCATGAGATAGTGCATGGCTGGCACCTGCAAAATACGAAATTCCTGATGTCTGGCATGGTAGCTGTCGATAGCCTTTTTGAAATCAATCTTGTCGACCATGGCACCTCCCCCTAATTGATCAGCTCTTAGAACCATTTACGCCATTTGAAAACGCCATAAAGCGCCCCAGCAAAACCGATCATAACCAGCACTGCACCGGGATAACCAAATGCCCAGTGCAGCTCTGGCATATGGTCAAAATTCATACCGTAAATCGCAGCTACCAGGGTAGGCGCAAATAAGATTGCAGCCCAACCTGAAATCTTTTTCATGTCTTCGTTCTGGCGTTGTGCTACCAAGGTGGCATTAACATTCAGAATTTGAGACAGCGCGTCGCGATATTCAATGGCTTGGGTATTAGCCCTAGTGAGATGGTCTGTTACATCTTGCAGATAGGTTTCCAGTTCCTCTGGAACTGGGTATTTCTTGAATCCGTCGTCAAGGGATCTTACTACTTCAAGAAGCGAAGCCGTGGAGTGGAGAACATCGATAACTTCTTGGCTCAATCGATAGATACGTTCTGTCACGGCAGCGTCGCCACTGAATACCTGGCGCTCGATCTGTTCCTTGTCTATGCCAAGGCCATGCAGTACAGGAACGTAGCCATCAACAATTTCGTCAAGAATCCGATATAGGACTGCTTCGGAACCTAAACGAAGCAATTTGGGGTCCTTCAGTAGCATCTGATGTTGCTGAAGGCTACCGCTGCTAATCGACTCAGCAAATTCATGCCCATCGGTACCGTCAATCCAACGATGATCTTGGCACAGGACCGCAATCGAGCCCTGTCGCACAAGAATGTGGAATTCTGAGAGTTCTACTTCTTCGGTAGCGTCAAGGTACAAGGCCGAACGTACGACGAGCAATAAAACATCGCCATAGCGTTCCAGTTTCGGGCGCTGTCGCGCGTGCAGTAGGTCTTCGACAAGTACCGGGTGCAGATCCCAGGCCTCAGCGAGTTCATAGATGTCGGCTTCATTTGGCGTCGGGTAGAGCGACAAGGCAATACGGTTTTCACCAGTACGAGAGAAGCCGAGGGCTTCGGTGGCGGTAACGGATAGTGGTGCCAACTCGACGGTGCCGTCATCGATGTACCGTACACGCTTTGAAGAGTGCGCTGGACTCCGACCATTTTTGGAGGTCCGCGCTGCAGATGACCGTCGTTGTATTCGTGCCATGGTGCTCCTGTTAGAAAGATCTTGTTCAAGTATGGCAAGTAGAAAGCCAGTTGTGTCTCACATATAGGATCAAAACGGCATCGAAATGACTCGTTTGATTTCATCCGCCCAACGTGCAACAGAGGAACTCCGAACCCAAGGACGGGACCATTACCTGCCCGGTCCATAGAGAGGACGGACCAAGACACTCACATTGGGCTTTGACGACGAGCTGTACGTATTGAGACCGATAGATAAGGGGTGGGGGCGCTATACGACGGTCTGCGGTGCTAAGCGCGCAGAGCCAAGCAATCCCTGATTCCCTCCCGCTTCGGTGGCCAAGAAACTAAGGCTGTTGTCTGCCGGCTCAAACGACGGTGGTCGATTGGGGAACCCACTTGGTTTACTCGTGAGAACAGTAGCAAACGAACGCCCACACCGCGCGCTGAACCGCGAAACCCCGCATCAGTGGTACCACCGAACACTCAAGGCCCGGCCAAACCTTAAGAACATCACTCGTGACCGCGAGTTCCGCATCCGACATGACCGGATCGACAACGACGGAAAAGTAACCCTGAGACACGAGGGAAAACTACGTCACTTAGGGGTGCGGAAAATACACCGTAGAAAGAAAGTCGTGATGCTCATCGACACTGAAGAAGTGACGGTGATGGACGTAGAAACCTCAGAAGTGCTTAGTCGCCACTCCATCGCCCCCGGCAAACGCTATTGGCCCGATAAACAGAATTCCCCCGGCCGATGGCCGGGGGAATCTGATAATAATTTGTAAAGTATGTCGCAACTCATCTGTAAACGATGTCTCGACTCTTCACATTGGTGGAGGTAAGGGGATTCGAACCCCTGACCTTCTGCATGCCATGCAGACGCGCTACCAACTGCGCCATACCCCCAAAAGGATTGCTACCCTGATCAGGCAACTCCATAATCATAGTTGACTACCTGATCAGGATGCAAATTCATGATTACTGATTCTGCTGGGTCAGTTCCTCAGGCAGCTCAATCACGGGGCAGTCAGCCCAAAGGCGTTCCAGTGCGTAAAACACGCGGTCTTCCTGATGCTGCACGTGGACTACAACATCTCCATAGTCAAGCAGGACCCAGCGACCCATGCCGAAACCTTCGCGGCGGACCGGGCGCATGCTGTACTCTTCCAGGACCTTTGCCTGAATTTCATCGACGATTGCGTTCACCTGCGGTTCTGATCCACCAGAGACAATCAAGAAGGCGTCGGTAACGCCCAGGCGGTCCGCGACATCAAGCGCGACCATGTTTTCTGCCAACTTGTCAGATGCAGCCTGTGCTGCGATCTTTACGAGGGCAATTGAATCTGCGTGTGCTCCCATTGAGTGGGGTGTCTCCTTGTTAGAGGTGTAGATCGAGAATTTAATTTTGCAACGAAACTAATTGCCGAGCAACATGACCAGTCCGGCGATCAGTGCTGCACCGCCGACGCTCAATGCCACGATCATGGCAATAAGCATGTTATTGGCGCGACGAACACCATGGGTCTGAACGTCCAAAGGCTCAAGTCCGTGAGCATTCACGGCGTTGATTCGCGGCATCAGCACATCTGCCGTGGCTTCTGGAGCCGGAGCTGACTTCTTTGAATCCGCTAGTGGTTTGGTTGCCGCTTTGGGTGCTGGCTTTGCGTTCGCATTAGGAGCTGGTTTAGGTACAGGCTTAGCTGCGGGCTTAGGCGCTGGCTTTGCCTCAGCTGGCTTCGTTGCCGCCGGCTTTGGTGCAGGCTTTATGGCATTGGGGGTTTTTGCCGAAGGCTTCTTTGCAGCAGGTGCAGCTTCATCCTTCTTGGAACTGATCTTGCCATCAGAATCAAGATTGAGCGACACGCTTTGGGTCTTTGGACCCTGAACGCCAGTCTTGGCGATACGGTCTTCTACTTCGCGAATGTTCCCCATTGCGCCCGTGAAAGGGTCCGATGACTTGTCGTCCTTACCCTGCTTGGCGTTTTCAACACGCAAGCGTTCACGTTCTGCCGCACGACGGGAAATAATAGCGGCGCGGGCCGCCATCTCACGCTGATGGGCGAGCACTTCGAGATCAATCTCGGAGTCGTCCTCACCCAAAAGGTTGGGATCAATGGGTGCCTTCGGCGCATGCGCGCGTCGAGCTGCAAGCGCCTGCTCAACGCTCATCACCGTGGTTTCTGGTGAATCAGCATCAACCGCTGGCTTCTTAGCGGGCTTCGCAACTGGCTTCGGCGTCGAGGCAGGGTCAGCTTTACCCTGTTCTGCCAGTGCCTGAAGTCGAAGCTGACGTCGAGTTAGCGGTTTAGGTTCGTCAGCAGGTTCAACTGTTGGAATATGGCTAGTAAGCGCGTCAACTTCACCTTCAAGGCGACGGCGTTCGCGTAATGCCTCGCGATTGCGAGCACGACGAAGCGATGCGCGCTCCCCCATTGGTTCCTCGGTGGTCTTGTCGGCAACCGAAGACTCATTGTTAGGTGCCGGAGTAGCCTTTGGAGCTACCTTTGGCTGAGGTTTTGCAGGCTGTGAGTCTTTGCTCGTCGATGGAGCTGACTTATTTGCACCAGAATTCTTGGCCGCCTTCGCTTCACCTTGCGGGGTTATGTTCCCTGGCTTAGCAGAAGTTTGCGTGTCAGGCTTCTGAGCGTCTGCAGCGGGCTTAGCTGTTGGTGCGGGTTTCGGGGTCGACTTTGGTGCCTGTGGCTTGACCGGTTCCGGCTTTGGGCTCGGCTTTGCAGCTGGAGCTGCGTCAGCTGTCACTGCTTTTGCCGACCGCTCGGACTCCCCCGCCTTTTTCTTGTCTGCGAGTTCTTTTGCCTCGAGTTCAGCCTTGCTATTAGCTAGCAAGGCCTCCATTTCGGCACGTCGCTTTTCGCGCAGAGCTCGCCTGCTAGAAACCGGCTGCGAGTTATCGCTCATCCTGTACTTCTCCCGACCGCATAGACAAATACCGTCACCCTTACCTAGAGATTATGCCGTGTTACGCCACCTAATGTGAGGTTACGACTCGGTATACAGCCGATATTTTGCAATGTACTGCACCACACCATCGGGCACAAGGTACCAAACTGGCTTATCCTGAGCTACTCTTTCGCGGCAATCCGTCGACGAAATCGCAAGCGCCGGGATCTCCAGCTGAGAGACATTCTCTCGTCCAAGATCACTCATGACGTATCCCGGTCGGCTCACACCAACAAAATTCGCCAAGTCCCAAACTTGGTCAATATCCCGCCAGCTCATGATCTGGCTCATCGCATCAGCACCCGTGATGAAGAAGAGTTCCGCTTCAGGCCGCTGTGCGCGTAAATCCAGCAAGGTGTCCCGTGTGTAGGTTGCACCTTCACGATCAATATCTACTCGACTCACCGTGAATCGCGGATTGGAAGCCGTAGCGATGACTGTCATCAAGTAACGGTGCTCCGCGCTCGTGACCTGCCTATCGGCTTTCTGCCACGGTTGCCCGGTGGGTACGAAAACTACCTCATCCAAGTCGTACTCGGCTGCCACCTCGCTGGCGGCGACCAAGTGGCCATTGTGGATGGGGTCAAAAGTACCGCCCATTACGCCGAGGCGTAATGGGCGGTCGCTGTGCTGCCGCTCACTCAAGACTAGTGACTATGTGGTTCGTGAGTCTTGAACTGGCGGTGAATATCTTGTTCTTCATCCTTAACCGTGTGGCGGTTGCCAACGTTGGTGTAGGAGACGGTGATCAATAGCAAGATCATCAATGCAACAAAGATGCCGCCACCGATAAGCAGGGACCAGGTGTGTCCACTCAAGCCAGTGTTAGCGGCTTCAGAGGCCATAATCAGCGCGTTCAAGTAATTCTCCAGTCGTATTCACGGGACCACTTTGCGCGTCGGCTAAGGCCGATGCACGAATGGCCCGAAAAGTAACGGTACGTTTCTTCTACATCCTACCGAAAAGGGCGGTCAGAAACTATTTACGGACGTGGCCGTCACCTTGGACAATCCACTTGGTAGTCGTCAGCTCGGTCAGACCCATCGGACCACGTGCATGCATTTTCTGCGTTGAGATACCAACTTCAGCGCCGAGACCAAGTTGTCCACCGTCGGTAAAGCGCGTCGATGCGTTCACGATCACAGCCGCCGACTCGATCTCGGCGATGAAAAGCTCCGAATTGGCCAACGATGAAGTAATAATCGCTTCGGTGTGGCCGGTCGAGTATTCGCGAATATGGTCAAGTGCTTCGTCGATGTCCTCGACGACCTTTACTGCAAGATCCATATCCATGTACTCAACACGCCAGTCTTCCTCCTGCGCTGGGACAGTCTGGATCCCGGGAACCAAAGCAGCCGCGCGTTCATCCACATGCAGGGTAACCCCAGCCGCAGACAATGCTTTAAGAACGGTGGCGGCCACCTTCGAGTCTTTATGAATCAACAAGGTTTCAACGGTGTTGCACACGCTAGGACGCTGAGTCTTTGCATTCGTCAAAATGTCAACTGCCATTTGCTCTTCCGCCGAGGCGTCCAAGAAAATATGCACATTTCCTTCACCGGTCTCAATGACCGGGACCTTGGCAGTCGTGACAACCCGCTGGATTAGGTCGCGTCCGCCACGAGGGATTAGAACGTCAATTTTGCCACGGGCACCCATCATGGCATCTGCACCATCACGGCCGTACTGGTCGATGGAAGTCACCAGGTCGCGCGGCAGCGACACGGACTCCAGTGCGTCACGAATAATCGAAACAAGTGCTTGGTTCGAATTCAGTGCGGCACTTCCGCCGCGCAGCAATACCGCGTTGCCACTCTTGAGGGACAAACCGGCGATATCGACCGTAACGTTGGGACGGGCCTCGTAAATGGTTCCAATGACACCCATTGGAACATTGATCTGGCGCATGCGCAGGCCATTTGGCAACGTTTCGCCTCGAACCACTCGGCCCACCGGATCCGGAAGACCAGCAAGTTCGTGAAGCGCTGAGATCAAACCGTCAACGCGCTTGTCATCGAGCTTCAGGCGGTCCAGCATGGCCACGGAGGTCCCGTTGGCCTGACCGGCTTCCAAGTCTTTCTTGTTCTCTTGGAAGATCTTGGAACGGTTCGCGTCAATTCCTGCGGCGATAGCCAGCAGTGCGCGGTCTTTCCAATCTCGGTTGGCTCGCTTGAGCACTCGCGATGCACGGCGAGCTCGATCAGCGAGCTGATATACCGAACTGGTGACGTCGGAGATCTGTTCTTCTGTTCGTACTGCGTCGATACTCATAGTTTCCATTCTAGAAAATGGGTTCGATCAAAGCTAGGTCGTCGACATGCACTACCGACTTGTCGTAACCTTCGCCGAGCTGCTCCACGAGGTCGCCGGTGTTCTGTCCGAGCATTTCAGGTAGCTCTTCGGAGCCGTAGTTCACGAGGCCTCGAGCAAACGGAACACGATCTGCTCCGCAGATTTCGACCGCGTCGCCGGCTTCAAAAGCACCTTCAACGGCAATTATTCCGGCAGCCAACAGCGAGTTGGTGCCCAGCGAAATTGCCTTGACGGCACCGTCGTCAAGGATGAGCCTTCCTTCGATGCCCGCCAGGTAGGCGAGCCAGACATCACGGGCAGAACGACGAGAGTTTCGGGCAGCAAACCATGTACCCACATCTTCACCACGCAGGGCCTTGGCGGCGTTATCAGTGCTGGTCACCAGCGTTGGAATACCAGCCGAGGAGCTCATAGTTGCGGCGTCAACCTTGGTAATCATGCCGCCGGTACCCACGCCGGCCGCGCCGGGGGTACCCAGATCTACCGCTTCCAGTTCATCTGGATGCTCGATGGTGGTGATGCGGCTTCCGCCGTCGTCTGGGTGCGCGTCATAAACGGAATCAACATCCGAGAAAAGAAGCAGGGCGTCAGCCTTAACAAGGTGCGCTACCAATGATGCGAGGCGGTCGTTGTCGCCAAAGCGAATCTCGCGGGTGGCCACCGCATCGTTTTCGTTAACGATCGGAACGACGCCGAGGTTCAAGAGGCGTACAAGGGAGCGCAGAGCATTGGTGTACGAGGAACGCCGCATGAGGTCATCTGCGGTCAGCAATACCTGGCCAACCCGCAGGTCATGGCCTTCAAAGAGTTGAGTGTACTCGGCCAGCAGCAGTCCCTGACCGACTGCTGCGGCGGCCTGCTGGGTCGCCAAGTCCTTGGGACGTTTAGGCAAACCCAGCGGGGCCAATCCAGCAGCGATAGCGCCGGAGGAAACGAGGATAACCTCAGTTCCGTTATTCACAGTCTCGGCGAGAGTGTCCACCAAGAACTTCAGTCTTTCATGGGATATCCCCCCGCTGACAGTGGTCAGCGAGCTGGATCCAACCTTAACTACGAGTCGCCGGGCATCAGGCAATTCGTGAGGAGAGGTAATGGCTGAAATAGTCTTAGTGGCACTTTCACTCATACTTTAATTTTCCTCCTGGGCTGCCTTCGGTGGTGCAGCCTTCTTGTTGCGCTTTGCGTTCACCGACTCGGTCCAGATACCGGCCTTACGTTCGGCTTCCAGTTCCGCACGAGCAGCAGCCTTGGCGGCCTTGCGTTCCTCGTGATCGGCACGCTTTTCTTCGCGAGTCTTGCGATCTCCGCGATCTTCGAGTCGCACGTCTTCGCCACGGCGGCTACCGCCGAGCAATTCTGCGCCGGCAGCCATGGTTGGCTCCCAGTCGAAGACCACTGAATCTTCTTCGGAACCAATGACGACTGCGTCGCCCGGCTTGGCTCCGGCCTTGAATAGTTTGTTCTCTACCCCCAGTTTGGCCAGTCGGTCAGCGAGATAGCCAACGGCCTCATCATTACGGAAGTCAGTCTGCATGATCCAGCGTTCTGGCTTTTCGCCAATAACGCGCCACAGTGGCTCGAGGTTTTGTTCCTCGCGGCGAATGTAGAACTCTTCCTTGTTGCTATACCGCGGACGGATCACCGGCACCTCAACTACTGGTGCTTCAACAACCTGTTCGGCTCTCGCTTGTTCTACCAATTCAGCCATAGCGAAGGACAGTTCACGCAATCCGTTACGTGATAGGGCTGAGATTTCAAAGACACGGTATCCGCGCTTTTCCAACTCAGGACGCACAAATTCGGCCATTTCGGCACCGTCTGGCATGTCGACCTTGTTTAGGGCGATCAGCTTCGGGCGGTCGATCAGTGGAATAATCGTTCCGTCGGTTCCGGCGAAGGTCGAGTCGGCCTCGTAGTTAGCCAGCTCGGCCTCAATGGTGTCTAGGTCAGTCAGTGGATCACGGTCGGATTCCAGCGAGGCGCAGTCCAGCACGTGCACGATGGCAGCACAGCGCTCGACGTGGCGCAGGAACTCGTGTCCCAGGCCCTTGCCTTCCGAAGCCCCAGGAATGAGCCCTGGGACGTCTGCTACGGTGAAGCGGGTCTCGCCTGCCTGCACGACACCCAGGTTTGGCACCAAGGTGGTGAACGGGTAATCCGCGATCTTTGGGCGCGCTGCAGATACGGCAGCGATCAGCGAGGACTTGCCGGCCGACGGGTAGCCCACCAACGCGATGTCAGCCATGGACTTCAGCTCCAGGAGGATATCCTGGCTGGTTCCGGGAATGCCCAAGAGCGCGAAGCCCGGGGCCTTGCGCTTGTCCGAGGCGATGGACGCATTGCCCAGGCCGCCCATGCCACCGATGGCAGCGATGTATTCGTCACCAATGTTGATGAGGTCACCAAGAATGTCGCCATCCTTGGACTTCACCACGGTGCCTGCTGGAACGCCGAGGATCAAGTCCTCACCGTGCTTGCCTGGGTGCAGTCCACCCTTGCCTGGCTCGCCGTTGCCGGCCTTGCGGTGTGGCAGGTGGTGGAAATCAAGCAGCGTGGTGACCTGAGGGTCAACGCGCAAGATGATGTCGCCGCCCTTACCACCGTTGCCGCCGTCTGGTCCGCCAAGCGGTTTGAATTTCTCGCGCTTGATGGACACACAACCGTGGCCACCATTACCTGCGGTGACATGAAGGGTTACGCGATCAACGAATGCAGCCACGGGGCCATCTACTCCTAGTACGGGGGTGCGAGGGATACTCGCTTAAAGTCTAACTATGCACGCAAGGGGCGGACCGAAATCGGCCCACCCCTTGTGTACTAAAAAATTTGCCTGTTGCCTGAATTAGGCAGCAGCCACAATGTTCACCACGCGGCGACCACGACGGGTGCCGAACTCGACTGCGCCAGCAGCCAATGCGAACAGGGTGTCATCCTTGCCACGGCCTACGCCGGCGCCTGGGTGGAAGTGGGTGCCACGCTGACGAACGATGATTTCGCCTGCCTTGACTTCCTGACCACCAAAGCGCTTTACGCCTAGGTACTGTGCGTTGGAATCGCGACCGTTGCGAGTGGAACTCGCACCTTTCTTATGTGCCATGCCTTTTAGCCTCTTTCGCTACAAAAATGGATATTACGATCAGCCGGAATTAGGCGATCGAAGTGACCTTGACCTTGGTCAGAGCGGCACGGAAGCCCTGGCGCTTCTTGTAACCGGTCTTGTTCTTGTACTTCTGGATAACGATCTTCTCGCCGCGAAGGTTTTCTACAACCTCAGCGGTGACCTTGACCTTAGCCAGATCAGCAGCAGCGGAAGTTACCTTCTCGCCATCTACCAACAGCAAAGCAGGAAGCTCGATGGAGCCGCCTGGGGCAGTCTGGATACGGTCAACGGTGATGAGGTCTCCAACGGAAACCTTCTCCTGGTGGCCGCCTGCGCGGACAATTGCGTACACCACGTGGGTACTCACTTCTACTCGACGTTTATTGTCTTACCGGCGCAGATATCGACCCGAACATCCATAAATGAATGCATATATCGGGGATCTCATGCGCTTGTGCCTTGACGCCGAGCGGACGAAAAGTCCGTGATCTTGGCGTTTAGCACCGATCAACTAGATTACGCTAGTCCACACCACTGGGGCAAATACAAACTGCCCCAGCGGGTGAAGCGTGATCAAGTTCATCTATTTCAGCTCGCGCACCGGAACGCCGACACCGAGCATTACCGGTTGCCCGGCAGGCTCAGCTGGCTTTTCGCTTTGCGAACTGGAGGCATCCATTTGAACTACCGAACCGGTAGCGGCGGATACCTCTGCCACAAGAACCTCTGCATTCGCGTCGCCCTGAGCCGAGGTGGCTCGACGACTGCGTCGCTTTGGTTTTGTGGAACTCTGTGGGGCCACCGCAGCAGCGGTCGCCGTAGCTACTGCGGGGGCCTGGGCCTCTGCAACAGCTGGAGTGGTCGAAGCTGGCATGGCCAAGCCGGTGAGCACCGGCTGGTCCTGCGCAGAGCTAGCCCCGGATCCCTGCGGGCGTGATGCTCGACGGGAACGCTTGCGTGGCTGCTCAGCTGCCTTCGGCTCATCTTCTACGACAACGGCAGCTGGCTGCTGCGCGTCGACGTTTTGATCAGTCTCCTCGGCCTTGGCAGTCTGCTGCTCAGCTTCGCCCTGTGAACGGTTACGTCCACGGGAGCGAGAGCGACGACGTGGCTTGCGGGTACCCTCGCCGTTCTCATCCTCGGACTCATCCTTGCCCGGCAGGGCAGCTTCAAGTGCTTCGAGGGTTACGGACACGTCGGAGGTCACCGGCGTGTTGGTCTTGATCACTGGAATCTGCTCGCCTTCGATGCTCACAGCATTTTCGGCTGGTGCTTCCAAGTGCGATGCGGCGGCGATACTGGCCAATGCATTGCGAGTAGCTTCATCCTTCTCACCGCTGACGGCAGTTTCCTGCTTGGCAGCTGGCTTAGGCTCGTCCTTCTCGCCACCGCGGCGGCGGCGGGAATTGCGAGCTGGCTTCTCAGCGAACTTCTTGGCGTGTGGTTCACCGGCGGAGTTGAAGGTGCGGCGCGATTCCACAGGCTCTTCGTGGGTGATCACACCAGCGCCAGCGCAATGCTCGCACTCCTCGCCGAAGACCTCAAGCAGGCCAGTACCCATGCGCTTGCGGGTCATCTGGACCAGACCCAGCGAGGTCACCTCAGCGACCTGATGCTTGGTGCGGTCACGCCCCAGGCACTCGACCAGACGGCGCAACACAAGATCGCGGTTGGATTCCAAGACCATGTCGATGAAGTCGATGACGATGATGCCACCGATATCGCGCAGACGCAGCTGGCGGACAACTTCTTCGGCCGCTTCCAAGTTATTCTTGGTCACGGTCTCTTCCAGGTTGCCGCCTGAGCCGGTGAACTTGCCGGTGTTCACGTCGATGACCGTCATTGCTTCGGTGCGGTCGATAACCAGCGAACCACCCGATGGCAGGAAGACCTTGCGGTCCAATGCCTTGGCGATCTGCTCGTCAACACGGTAGTTGGCGAAGATGTCCTCTTCGGACTCCCACTTCTCCAAACGCCCCATCAGATCCGGCGCCACGTACATGACATAGGCCTCGATGGTGTCCCATGCATGTTCGCCCGAGACGATCAGCTTGGTGAAATCTTCATTGAAGACATCGCGGACGACCTTGATGGTCAGATCCGGCTCGGAGTACAGCAGTTCCGGAGCGAGGGTCTTGGTGGAGTTAGCTTGTTCTTCGATACCTTCCCACTGCGCGCGCAGTCGGTTGATATCGTTGGTCAGCTCTTCTTCCGAAGCGCCTTCGGCAGCGGTACGAACGATCACACCAGCATTTTCTGGCAGATGATCCTTCAGGATCTTCTTCAGGCGCTGACGCTCAACATCTGGCAATTTGCGCGAGATGCCGGTCATCGAGCCACCTGGCACGTAGACCAGGTAACGTCCTGGCAGGGAAATCTGGCTGGTCAGACGGGCGCCCTTATGTCCTACCGGGTCCTTGGTGACCTGCACGAGCACCGAGTCGCCGGCCTTCAGCGCGTTTTCGATGCGGCGTGGCGCACCTTCAAGGGCAGCGACATCCCAGTTCACTTCACCGGCATACAGTACGGCGTTGCGGCCGCGTCCGATATCCACGAAAGCAGCTTCCATGGATGGCAGCACATTCTGCACCTTACCGACGTACACGTTGCCGATCAGCGAATCCTGCTGGGTCTTGGAGACGAAGTGCTCAGCGAGCACGCCATCTTCCAACACACCGATCTGAATGCGGTCCTCGCGCTGGCGCACGATCATCTTGCGCTCCACGGATTCACGGCGCGCCAAGAATTCTGCCTCGGTAATGACCTGGCGGCGGCGACCGGTTTCGCGTGATTCACGGCGGCGCTGGCGCTTGGCTTCTAGGCGGGTTGAACCGCGCACGGAGGTCACCTTATCGCTGACCGAGCCGTGGCTTTCAATGCTGCCGCGTGGCGCACGAACACGAGTGACGGTGTTCGGTGGATCGTCCTGCGAACCACCCTCAAGTTCCAGATCAACATCCCCGCGACGGCGACGACGACGGCGACGCGAGGTCACATCATCGCTCTCCGCTTCCGGAGCTTCCTTGCGCGCTGGCTCGTGCTTCTTGGCAACGGCCTGTGCCAGTACCGCCTGAGCGGTTTCCGGAACGGCGAAAGGATTCAAAATCATTGAGCTACCGTGCTCAGCGAGCAACTGGCCGGTGTGGTCTTCTACTACCTCAGGTGCGCTCTGCTGCGCAGAAGCCTCTTCTGCAACAAGGTTTACGGTTTCCTCGGTAACCTCATCGACTGACTCTTGCTTGGCAGCGGCCTTCTCGACTGCTTCGTCGCTGGCAGCATGGCGTGCAACCTGTGCACGTCGCTCGGCCTGACGGCTGGCACGCTGAGTGGAATCAGGGGTTGAAACTTGGGTGCGGCGAGTAGCTCGCCAGCGGTATGGGCTTTCCTCGATACCTGCTGCGGCATTTAGTTCAGCCAAGGTCATGGCGCGACGCAGTGGCCGCGCAGGGGTGGTTGAAACGCTGGTACGACGGGCTCGCGTTGAACGGTTGCCACGCTTATTACCTTGCGCCCCACCCTTTCGTTGATTTGCTGCGCTCATTTAAATTCGCGTACTCCTACTATGTCCCGCTTTGGCATCCTCCACAGACGGCGCCGTAGCTGAAACTACAATCATCACGTGTCTCTCGACCGATTTCTTTAAATCGGCCAGACACAAAAGCTCGCTATTTTCCGCAAGATTACCGCTAGCTCATTTAACTGAGCCGGACGCAATTCCTGCGGATCAACGTGGCCCATGAAAACCGGCTGCTTTCCTTTGCAGCCCTACGATCCGCGGTATTCCCTCGGGAGGCGCACATATTGGGCACTCAACCGAAGCGATGCATCGCCTGTCGATCTGTTGTTTCAAAAGTCTGTCGTCGGGTTGAAAGCAGACTGTGGATCCGCGAGCAACCAAAACTATTCTCTCATATTTAGTTCATACCTTGTTCATTGCTTCTCATTGGTTGCACAGAATCGCTTCCTAAGATGAAAACGCTCGAAGCGGAATCTCCCGCTTTCCTACAAATTTATGGAATAGTCGAAACATGGTTTCATCACTAGAAAAGAGCCACAACCCGGGCGTGTTGCCATGGTGGGCTAAGGACCGCGGTTTCGGGCTTGTCCTCATCGCTACAGGATTCATTTCGTGGCTCGCCGCCGGAACTCTCGTTTTGGAACGCATCGAGCTCTATAAGAACCCCGATTACGTCACCAGCTGCGACATCAACCCATGGATCTCTTGCGGCACCGTGATGCGATCGGAACAGGCAGGGATCTTCGGCTTCCCCAATCCATTCTTCGGCATCGTCTGCTTCGCCGTCGTAATTACTATCGGTGTCATGCTGCTCGCCGGAGCAAATAAGCTTCAGCGGTGGTTCTGGATTTGCTTCCAGATCGGTATTACCGCCGCCATGGCATTGGTCATCTGGTTCTGGTCACAGGCCCTGTATGAGATCAACGCACTGTGCCCTTACTGCATGGTCGTGTGGGCCATGACCATACCGCTCTTCGTCTTCACCACCGCCCGCAACGTGGTCACCGGCGTCATACCAGCCGGTGCCTCGGTCAAGAAATTCTTCACTGAGTGGAGCTGGATTGTCACCGCTATCTTGTGGCTCTTGGTCGCAGCTACTGTGGTTCTGCGCTTCCCGAACGCATTCTTCGGTTAGACCAGGCGCTTAGATGCTGGTCCGTTGCTCTGGCAACGGGCTGGCATTTCTTTTGCCATTTGCATTTGGGAGTACCGCGCGGAGGGCTGGTTTTCAGTCGTGATAAATTCGCGCGTCGCGATTTTTGACATGCTGCTCAGCTGCGACAGCTAGATTGGGAACATGGCAAGTGACAAATGGAACACAGAAAATGCCCAAAACTACGGAATCGATCTTCTAATCTCGGAACAGTTGCGCCTGCGCGAACTTCAAGAGGAAGATCTGCCATTTCTGACGCAATGGTGGAATAGCCCGGAGTTCATGGCTTTGCAGGGTAGCTTGGTTCTCCCCCACCCGGTTAACGAGGCAGCCACTCTTTTCAAATCCCGGAGCCTCAATCGGGGCACCACCGACGGTGTTGGATTATCCATCACCCTGCCTGATGACACCTTAATTGGGCACACCGCGTTGTATGACTACAACGCGCCTGCTCGGTCCGCGGAACTGATGATCATGATTGGCGGGTCAAACGTCGGACAGGGTTATGGAACTCTGGCTACCAAGATGATCATTGACTACGGCTTCCGCGAAATGGGCCTGAACCGCATTGGATTGACTGTCTGGGCCTACAACGAACGCGCCTTGCGAACCTTCATCCGATCAGGTTTTCGGGAAGAAGGACGCATTAGGCAGGCCGGCTTCCACGATGGTTCGTTCCACGACAAGATCGTCATGGGGCTATTAGCGCAGGAATACTTCAAGAACTAGAGCCTGGTTCACGCTCTTCCGAGAACTGACCGCTTGCCTTCGCGAGTGGTCAGTTCTTTTTGGCGTAGTTAGATCACCGTGGCGTTGGTGCTTGAAAATCAGCCCTGAATAGGAATTAATCATCCTTTGGGTGTTGCCAGCTGTGCCACCGAACTAGCTAGCCTATTCTTAGAACTAATTATTACAAGCATCGAGGAGCAACCATGGCCATATTCCGCAAAGGTAATTCCCCTGCGCCGAAGAAAAAACAATCACAAAAGCCCGTCCCAGCCTCCGCCTCAAGTTCCAGCACAACCGGCGCGGGTGCAAAACCAGACTTTTCGGTCAGTGGACTTTGGACTGACCTTCTAGGTCGCTTGGGAATCCGCAGTGCCCAGCTGCTTATCGTCGGCACTTTGGGCGCGGTTCTCGTCATCGGAATGCTGCGACTGACGATGATCGTTGTTCCTACCTTGCTTGCGGTGATCATCTCTTGTGCATTGTGGCCACTGGTAGTGAGATTGCGCAAGCTATTCTCCCCCATGCTTTCAGCATGGATCGTCTTCCTGGGGTCATTGTTAGTGCTCGGCGGCATTGGCACCGGGTTGGTCTTTTCCGTTATCAACGAGTGGCCAAAACTCGTGGATAAAGCCGTTCAGGGTTTCAACCAGCTCAATGACATGGTTCAGGACCTGATGGGCAATTTACCGATCGCCGTTGATCAAGCACAGATCGACAGTGTCGTTGACACGGTGACTGGCTTCTTGACCAGTTCGCAGTTTGGTACCGGCGCGCTTAATACGCTCAGCGCCGCCGGCAGCTTCCTGACCGGCTTGGTTCTGCTGCTGGTCATCTTGTTCTTCTTCTTGAAAGATGGCGACAAGATCTGGGCCTTTGCCGTTTCTTGGACCCCCGCGCACTATCGCAACAAGTGGGTCCTCTCCGGTGACCGCGCTCTGCGCACCTTCGGTGGGTACATCCGCGGCACCGCAACGGTCGCCGCAGTGGATGCCATTGGCATCACTGCCACCTTGCTGATCGTTCGCGTTCCGCTGGCTATTCCGCTGGGCATCATCGTATTCCTCGGTTCGTTCGTTCCCATGGTGGGTGCCACGGTAGCCGGCATTTTGGCCACCTTGATCGCCTTGGTAACCAACGGGCCAATTGTTGCCCTAATTGTCCTGGCAGCAGTGATCCTGGTGAACCAGCTCGAAGGAAACTTCTTGCAGCCGGTAGTGATGGCCAATGCGCTGAACCTTCACGCATTGGTGGTCTTGATGGCGTTGACCGCCGGTACAGTTCTTGCCGGCATTGTTGGCGCCGTCCTGTCGGTTCCTTTAGTCGCCGCTTCATGGGCTGTCATCAAGGTCTGGACAGGCCGAGACAAATCCGATCCAGTTCCCGCGGCCAGCGCAGAAATTGCATCTGAAGTCGAATCAGATCAAGACGAACATGCCATCCAAAAGCTTGAACAGCGTAGTGAAACAGTGGCGCAGCACGACAAAGACTAGGCCACGACCGCGCTAGCTTGGCACAACAGACTCTGCCCCACGGATCCTCAATTGCAGTTTTCGCATGGATCTGTGGGGTATTTCTATTGATCCATATATGCGCTCAGTAGAGTTATTGCAGACGATTCTCGACTCCAATAATTCTAGGTTGATCAGTGAATTCTCTGTTACGTAATGAATCGGAGACTACAATTTAGCGCGGCGACGTTGTCAGATAACTGGCAAATGTGTTTAATGTGACTGAAGTGAGCAAAGTTGATCAAGCCCGTTCGTACCTCTACGCAACGAAGGTGAATTCATAGGATCAATCGCTCTGCAGATAGAGACCGCTACGCAACAAGCCTGGAAGGACTGTCAATGTTGAATTTGAGCAACGAGAATATGGACAATGATTTGTCGCATCTTGTCGACTCTAAGGTGGAGCATCATCAAGTCGTTGAGATCGGCTCGGTCGATGACTTCGGAGGACATTCACTTCAAGAACCCCAAATGCCTCAGGCTTTCGCACAAACCGGAACCCTGGCAGCCACTTCGGAGTCCGAAAATCTGGACGACTGGTACTAAAAAACAGCATCAACATGCAAAGAACCCCGACAGTTTTGAACTGTCGGGGTTCTTTGGTCTTTGGCTACTTTCCGAACCAGATCGCAATCTCGCGTTCGGCGGACTCAGCCGAGTCTGAGCCGTGCACGAGGTTCTGCTGAACCTTCAGGCCCCAGTCGCGGCCGAAGTCGCCACGAATGGTGCCCGGAGCCGCGGTAGTTGGATCAGTAGTGCCAGCTAGCGAGCGGAAGCCTGGGATTACGCCCTGGCCCTCAGCGACGATGGCAACTACTGGGCCGGAGAGCATGAACTCAACCAGTGGCTCGTAGAATGGCTTGCCTTCGTGCTCTGCGTAGTGCTCGGCCAGCAGCTCGCGAGTTGCTTCCAGCTGCTGAAGCTTGGCAATGGTGTAGCCCTTGGCTTCAATGCGGGCAAGAATCTGGCCGGTCAGGGCGCGCTTAACGCCGTCTGGCTTGACCAGGATCAGGGTACGTTCAGTCATTTGACTACCTCTTCGTATCGTAGATGAATTTCTAAGTTTTTAGGCTTGTTCGGGATGAGCTTGTTCCCAAGCGTCCTGGGCAGCGGCGCGACGCTTATTTTCCACGTCGATTTCTTCACCCTTGTTCAGGGCGTACCACCAGCACAGCGCAAAGGCAGCAGCGAGGTAGAACATGTCCACAAGGATGAAACCGGTGAGGAAGAAGACCGCTTGCAGAACCCAGCCGATAATGTAACCGATTTTTTTGCCGAGCAAAGCACAGTTGAGGATGCACAACAGAGCAACCACGGCGCCAAGGGTGAGTACCACCACGGGTTCTCCCCCACGCTTCAGCCCGAAGGCGGCCAGCGTGACGAAGACTGCCAGAAGCGCTTCACAGACCAAGACCGTTGATGCAAACATCATCTTGGTCGAGCGCAGCTTCTTTTTCATTCCTGGACGCCACTCGCGCTGGGCACGGGTGAGTTTGGCCATTAAGAGTCACCTCTCTTGAGCAGCAGTGAAATCTCGCCCACCAGTGTAATCGAACCAGTGACCAGGACGCCGCCACCGAGATCTTCGCCAGCTTCTGCGCGGCCTACCGACCACTCCACTGCGTCTTCCGGGTCCTCGGTCACGTGGATATCTTCTTCAGGCCATCCGGCGTTCATGGCCAGGTTGGCCAGCTCGCCAGCAGGGATAGCTCGTGGAGAAGAAGACTGAGTGATGCACAGATCCTCGACCAGGTCACCGTACTCTTCACGCATGGTGTAGAGCATTGCTTCCGCGTCCTTCTCCTGAAGGATACCTACCATCAACACCAGGCGGGTGAAGCTGAAGGCTTCCTTGATAGCTTCCGCCGAGACACGAATGCCCTCCGGATTGTGCCCAGCATCAACCAAGATGCTTGGAGCGCTACGAACTAGTTCCAGTCGACCTGGGCTGGAGGTTGCCGCAAATCCCTGACGCACCAAATCGACGTTCAGCTCACGCTGGCCACCGCCGAGGAAGGCCTCCACCGCGGCCAGGGCCACGGTGGCGTTCTGAGCTTGATGCGCGCCAAATAGTGGCAGGAAGATTTCGTCGTAGCGGGCCGCCTGGCCCTGGATGGACAGCAACTGTCCGCCCACACCGGACCTGCGCTCCAAGAGCTTGAAGTCCAAGGTATCGAAGGCCGCGCTCACTTCCAGCTCACGAGCACGGCTCAGCAATACATCAGCTGCATCCGTTGGCTGCACCGAGGAAACCAAGTATCCATCTGGCTTCAGGATGCCTACTTTTTCTTCGGCAATCAACTCAGTGGTATCACCCAAAAGGTCCGTGTGATCCAGCGAGATCGGGGTGAACACCGAGACATCGGCGTCGGCAACGTTGGTGGCGTCGGTAATGCCACCCAGGCCCACTTCGAGCACCACTACATCTACCGGAACTTCGGCAAAAATCGCGAAGGCCAAAATGGTGACGGCTTCAAAGTAGGTCAGCTTGTTTTCGCCGCGCTCCACGAGCTCGGCGTCAACAATTTCCAAAAACGGGCTGATTTCGTCCCAGACACGCACGAAAGTTTCATCGTCCACCGGCTCGCCGTCAATGGCGATGCGTTCGGTGACTGAGACCAAGTGCGGCGAGGAGTAGCGGCCGGTGCGCAAGTCATGGGCAATGAGCAGCGACTCGATCATGCGGGCGGTCGAAGTTTTGCCGTTGGTGCCGGTGATATGGATGACCGGGCAGGCCTTATTTGGCTCGCCGAGGATCTCCATGGCACGGAACATCGGATCCATCCGGGGTTCCATCTTGTTCTCCGGCGCACGGGACAGCAGCTGCCCGTAAACGCGGTCTAGTTCACTCACTAGTTGGCCTCAACTTTGTCGGAATCTAGCTTGGATACGGCGATCTGCTCGTCGGCGACCGAGTCATCGGCCACCAGTTCCAGCTGTGCGGTCAGCGTTTCGCCGGCCACCAGCTCGCGGTTGGCTTCCAGCGCTGCGATGGTCGCCGCGTTGGCGGTGATCACGGTGTGGATGCGATCCGAAACCTGCAGGTCGGCATCCTTACGGGCAGACTGGATGGCGCGGATCATGTCGCGGGCGGTGCCTTCGGCAGCCAGTGCTTCGGTCACCTCGGTGTCCAGCACCAGGAAGCCACCGTCGATGACTGCTGCGGCGATCTCACCAGCGGCGTCCACCACGGTGTCCAGGGTGTATTCACCCTCGGCCAGTTCCAGACCGCCAGCGGTGACTACACCGTTGGCGACCGACCAGTCACCGGACTTGGCACCCTTGATGGCTTGCTGCACGTTCTTGCCCAGGCGTGGGCCGGCGGCGCGGGCGTTGACTACCAGCTGCTGGCTGATGCCGTAGCTGGCTGCGTCAACTCCTTCGGCGTCGATCAGGGTCACTGTCTTGAGGTTCAGCTCGTCCTTGATGATCGAGGCGTAGGTGCCATTCAAGCGGGCGGCCCCGGTGAGCACAACCTTGAGTTCTGCCAGCGGCAGGCGCACACGCAGATTCTTAGCCTTACGCAACGAGGAGCCCACCGAGCAGATCTTGCGGGTGGTTTCCATGGTTTCCAGCAAGCTGGCATCCGTTGGGAACTCGTTGGCATCTGGCCAGTTGGTCAGGTGCACCGAACGCTGACCGGTCAGCCCGCGGAAGATCTCTTCGCTGGCCAGCGGCAGCAGCGAAGCGGTGACCTTCACGAGGGTTTCCAGCGCGGTGTACAGGGTGTCGAAGGCCTGGGTGTCTTCGTCGAAGAACCGCTGGCGGGAGCGGCGCACGTACCAGTTGGTCAGGGTGTCCATGTACTGGCGCACTGCCTCGGTCGCATCGGAAACCTCGTAGGTGTCCAGAGCCTCGGTCACTTCGCGCACCAGCTGGCCGGTGGCGGCCAGCATGTACTGGTCCAGCGGGTCGGTGGAGTCCATCGAGCGCTTGGCCTCATAGCCGGCCCCGTTATTCGCGGAGTTGGTGTAGAGGTTGAAGAAGTGCCAGACATTCCACAGCGGAAGCAGTACCTGGCGCACGCCGTCGCGGATGCCCTGCTCGGTCACGACCAGGTTGCCGCCACGCAGGATTGGCGAAGCCATCAGGAACCAGCGCATGGCGTCGGAGCCATCGCGGTCCAGGACCTCGGTAACATCCGGGTAGTTGCGCAGCGACTTGGACATCTTCTGCCCGTCCGAGCCGAGCACGATGCCGTGGGAGATCACGTTGGTGTAGGCCGGGCGGTCGAACAGCGCGGTGGAGAGCACGTGCATGGTGTAGAACCAGCCACGGGTCTGACCGATGTACTCCACGATGAAGTCAGCCGGGTGGTGTCCCCCATCAAACCAGTCCTGGTTGTTGAATGGGTAGTGCACCTGTGCGTAAGGCATCGAACCGGAGTCGAACCAGACATCCAGCACATCTTCCACGCGCACCAGGGTGCCGCCTTCGGCGCAGCCCTCGTGAGCCTTGGTGAGCTCGTCGATGAATGGGCGGTGCAGATCTGGCTGGCCTTCGTGGTTCAGTGGCAGGCGGCCGAAGAAGTTCTTCAGTTCATCTAAGGAGCCGAAGACCTCGCGGTGGGTGCATTCTGCTCCGGTGCATTCCCACACAGGGATTGGCGAACCCCAGTAGCGGTTGCGCGAGATGGACCAGTCGCGGGCGTTTTCCAGCCACTTGCCGAACTGGCCGTGCTTCACGTTGCCCGGGATCCAGTTGATCTGCTCGTTCAGCTCGACCATGCGGTCCTTGAACTTGGAGACCTCAACGTACCAGGAGGAGATGGCGCGGTAGATCAGCGGGGTGCGGCAGCGCCAGCAATGCGGGTAGGAGTGCTCGTAGGAGGCCTGCTTGATGAGCTTGGCTTCGTCCTTGAGCAGGTTCGTGATGGTCTTGTTCGCGTCAAAGACCTGGACGCCGACGATCTCGGCCAGTGGTCCGCCGGCGAAGACCGGGAGGAACTTGGCGCCTTCATCGACCGAGAGGATGACCGGGATGCCGTGCTCTTCGCAGACCTTCTGGTCATCTTCACCGTAGGCCGGAGCCTGGTGAACGATGCCGGTGCCGTCGCCAACGGTGACGTAGTCGGCAGTGACAATCTGCCAAGCGTTCTCGGTGCCGTACTTTTCGGTGTCGGTGTAGGTATCCCACAGTGGCTGGTAGCGTACGCCGGCCAGGTCCGCACCGGTGTAGGTGGCGGTGATAGCGGCAGCAGCTTCCTTGGCGTCCTTATAGCCCAGGTCCTTGGCGTAGGAACCAAGCAGGTCGCGGGCCAGCAGGAATGGTCCGGCGGCGGACGAAGCCTTCACACCAGCTTCACCGGCAGGAACCACCACGTACTCGATGCTTGGATGCACGGCCAGAGCGGCATTGGTTGGCAGGGTCCACGGGGTGGTGGTCCATGCCAGCGCTTGCACGCCGGCCAGCGCCTTGGATGCTTCGGTTTCCCCGGCAAGGATGGTGAAACCGACGGTGACGGTCTGATCCTGGCGGTTCTTGTAGACGTCGTCGTCCATACGCAGCTCGTGGTTGGACAGCGGAGTCTCGTCCTTCCAGCAGTATGGGAGCACGCGGAAGCCCTGGTAGGTCAGGCCCTTGTCCGAAAGCTGCTTGAAAGCCCAGATGACCGATTCCATGAACTCGACGTTCAGGGTCTTGTAGTCATTTTCGAAGTCGACCCAGCGAGCCTGGCGGTTGACGTACTGCTTCCACTCGTCGGCATACTTCATCACCGAGGTGCGGCAGGCGTCGTTAAACTTATCGATGCCCATGGCTTCGATCTGCTTCTTGTCGGTCATGCCCAGCTGCTTCATGGCTTCCAGCTCGGCAGGTAGGCCGTGGGTATCCCAGCCGAAGCGGCGCTCGACGCGCTTGCCGCGCTGGGTCTGGTAGCGGGCTACCAAGTCCTTGACGTAGCCGGTGAGCAGGTGGCCGTAGTGTGGCAGGCCGTTAGCAAACGGAGGGCCGTCGTAGAAGACGAATTCTTCGCCCTCACGCTGATCAATGGAGGCCTGGAAAGTGTCGTCGTTCTTCCAGTATTCGAGGACGCGCTTCTCTAGATCTGGGAAGCGCGGTGAAGCCGGGGTCGAACCGGTTGGGTCAGTAGTGACCTTCGGGTAGAAGCTCATCGAATGGGCCGTCCTTCAAGCGTAGGGTCGATAAATCCTTGCCTACGAGGACGGCATGAATGCCGCGGTACCACCCCGCTTATCCCCCACCAGATGGTGAAGGACCACTTATCTTCAGCTGTGACGGGCTGGTCCCGTTCGGTTCTACTGGGTAAACGTCGTGTTTACCGTTCTTCCGAAGGCTCCCCGGTGATGGCCGGATCAATGCCTGAGTACTTCCATCGTACCGCGTGATGCTCGTGCTGAAAATTCGCCAGATCCCCAGATCCGGCAAGTGAGTTCAGGCTCACAACACGCAACCGAAAAACCAAAAAATCATTTCCTGCACTTTCAGGATAACGCGTCGAGGGGGCCTTACCGCAAGGCCCCACCTATGGTCCATAATCGATACCTTCCCCACGAGAACTAGACAGATCATGGAGCGCATGTGCCTGCCACTATGTCGAATGCCAATTACTTCGCAACCGAACAGCAAAATCCAGCTCCAGAGATCTCCAATGACATCGCGCAAGACGAGCAAAGGCTGAGCGAAATCGCCGCCCGCGTTGAGCAATTGCGCTCAGAAACCCTTGAGCGCATCGCATCACGCGGGCGGGATCACGCCGGTGTCCTTCAGCAATCACTTGAGCGCGACGTTGAACTCAACGAAATGGCCACGCGTTTGCGCCAGCTAGAGCGGATGGGGCCGAACGCCTGTCTGGGATTCATGGAGGAAGTCTCCACCGGCGAGCGCCACTACATCGGCCGCATTGGGTTGAGCGATGCTCAGGGTAAGCAACTCATGCTCGACTGGCGCACCCCTGTGGCAGAACCATTCTTCGCCGCAACCCACGAAAACAACTATGGGCTTCTCATGCGTCGACGCTACCGTTGGCGCCGACAGCTCATCACCGACTACTGGGATGAGGTCTTTGATACGTCGCTACTGGCCTCGCATGCCCGATTAGATGACCATTCCTCATTTCTCGCGTCTCTGGGCAGCAAGCGTTCACCCAAAATGCAGGATGTGCTCTCAACGATCCAGACGGATCAGGATGCGATTATCCGTAGCAGCTCAAAGGGTGCCCTGGTGGTTGACGGTGGACCCGGTACCGGTAAGACAGTGGTTGCGTTGCATCGTGCCGCCTATTTGCTCTATGCAGACCCGAGGTTACGCAGCCGGGGCGGTCGAGTGCTGGTTGTAAGCCCGCACGAGGCCTACTCAGCGTATGTCTCGGACATTCTTCCCAACCTGGGTGAGGACGAAGTGCTCATTTCAACTCTTTCGAACATAGTTTCGATAGGTGACGATTTGCCGGCTGAAGCTGATCCTGAAGTGCGACGGATCAAAGCCAGTACGGCGATGCTCAGCGCGATCGAGCGAGCTGTCACCGTATTCCAAGAGCCCCCTGCAACGGACCAGGTAATTGAACTAGCCGAGGGGCAAGTAACCATTTCGGCGCAACTGTGGCGCAATGCCATGGACATGATTGAACAGCAGGTGCCGCACAACGAAGCACGCATGGCGTTGCGCGAGGCCATCATTGATTTGTTGCTCCCGGAGCAAGACAGCACTGCTGACACCAATGCGTTGTTCCGGGCCGAGCTGGAAAGCAGCACCTCACTGGACGGCATCCTGGATGAATATTGGCCTGTCCTGGATCCCATCAACCTTTTGCGGGCAGTGCTGGGCAATGATGCACTGCTTCGTTACAGCGCTCAAGAACTCACCAATGAAGAAATCGACCATCTCTTGGCGCACCCTGCCAGCAATACCTGGACCGCAGCCGATTATCCCTTGATTGACCTCGCCCGCTTCCTCATTGGCGATCCAGACAGCGAAGCCAAGCAACGCGAGGAACTAACGCGCAAGCAGGCCGAGCGCCATAAATGGAAAAACGTCATTGACGACTTGATTGCTTCCGCTGACGACAAAGAGGACCTTTCCTCTCAACTAATGCACCAGGACCTGCAAGAACAACTTCTGAGCCAGAGCATGGAAAGCCCGGAGAGATCAATCAGCTTCGACGGTCCGTTTTCGCACGTCATTATCGATGAGGCCCAGGACCTGACCGATGCCCAATGGGCGATGATTCAACGACGCTGCCCCTCCGGGAGCCTGACGATTGTCGGCGATAGGGCCCAGGCGGTCCAAGGATTCACCAGGAGCTGGGAACAGCGCCTGGGCGATATCGGAATCCGGAACATCAATATCTCACCCCTGCAGGTCAACTACCGCAGCACCGCGCAGATCATGGAGGCAGCCGCGCAGCAGATTCTGCCACACATGCCCACTGCCAACATTCCACGTTCATTGCGTTCAGATGGTGCCCCCGTGCGATACGCACAACCCGCTGAGCTTGGCTCCATCTTGAATCAATGGTTGGCCGAGAATAGCGAAGGCACCGCGGCGGTTATCGGAGCCCCTGGATTCACCGCACCTGACAGGACCAGCTCGCTGACACCAGAGCATGCCAAGGGCTTGGAATTCGATTTGGTACTCGTGAACTTGCCGGAGAATTTTGGCACCGGATTAAGTGGAGCTGTCCGCAGGTACGTGGCCATGACTCGAGCAACAGCTCAATTGGTGGTGCTCACCGAAAAGTAGCCCTCCAGTCCTTTCGGTAGGCTGGCATCCATGAGCACTACGCAGCCGCAATCAGCGCAAGTCCAAAACCAGCAGCATGCCTTGGCCTCGCCAAGGGTACTGCGCTGGGGGCAACACCTGGTGACGGCAATCCTGCTGGCCATCGCACTGCTGCGACAAGTATCGGCGCAGGACAATGTTCTGCCCGCGATCCTCGTCTCAGTTCTCTTCGCCGCATGGTACAGCCTAGGCTTCATTACCCACACCAAGAATTCAGTGCTCGCCAAGCCCGCATGGTGGCTGGCTCTGTTGCTGGGGATCTGGATTGCCAGCCTCTTCGTTTCCGCTGAGTTCATGTGGCTGGCCTTCAGCCTGTGGCTTCTCTTAGGCCACCAACAGCCGTTTCTTCCTTCGATCCTGTGGTCAGTGGTTGTCTACGCTTTTACCCTGCTGGCCCCCTACCTGCACCACGGGCAACTGAGCATCGCGGCCATCGCGGGCCCATTGGTCGGAGGACTGTTCGCCTGGGGCATTTCGCGCGGCTACCTGCAGATGGAGCGCGACGCCGAAGTGCGAAGCTCCCTGGTAAATTCCCTAGTTCGCGCCCAACAGGAAATGGCGGACCTGCAAGGAGAGCTGGCCCGCTCCCAGCATGAGGCTGGCGTCGCCACCGAACGCACCCGCTTGGCCCGAGAAATCCACGACACCGTCGCCCAGCAGCTCTCCTCCATCGGCTTGCATGCCAAGGCCGCCGTTGCATCTAAGGACCCTGAAACTGCCTCCGCGGCTTTGAGTCGCATCAATGAACTTTCCGGCCAGGCACTGACCGATCTGCGTCGCATCATCGCAGCGCTGGCCCCAGCAGAACTTGATTCCCAGGCGCTCGCCGGAGCCTTGGGCCGCATCCTGCAGAATTTCACGACGGATTCGAAGCTCCAGACCCGCTTGGATATCGAGCCGGGGCTGCCAACCTTGGATCCGAATGTGCAGATCGCTCTGTTGCGTACTGCCCAGTCCGCCCTGTCCAATGTGCTGCGCCATGCCCAGGCCTCTGCGGTGTCGATTAGCCTAGGGTCCAGCGGTGACGAGGTGCGTTTGGATATTGTCGATGACGGCATCGGCTTCATTCCGAACACTGGTCGCGTGCAAACCAGCACGTACACTGGAGGTTTCGGCTTAACCGCGATGAACCAGCGTCTGCGAGAGCTCGGCGGAGGCTTGGATGTCGAGAGCTCCCCCGGTGAAGGCACCGCCCTGTGCGCGCACCTACCGCTTCGCTTAGCAAAGGACAACTCATGATCCGAATCCTGCTGGTCGACGACCATCCCATCGTGCGCACCGGGCTGCGCGCGCTGTTCGAGAACTACGACGACATCTCGGTCATTGGCGAAGTTTCTAGCGGCGAGGAAGCGGTGCAGTTCGTCAAAGCCCACCCTGTCGACGTGGTGCTCTGCGACCTGCGCCTGGGTGCAGGAATGAATGGCGCGCAAACTACTGCCGCCATCCGCAAACTAGCCAAGCCACCCTTTGTGCTGATCCTGACCACCTTCGACAAGGACTCCGAGGTGCTGGCCTGCATCGAAGCGGGAGCCGCCGGCTACCTGCTCAAGGATGTCAGCGCGCAGACGATCGTGGATTCAATCCGCCAAGCGGCTCTCGGCAATATGGTTCTGGCTCCGGAGATGACCCAACGAGTGGTGGAAGGGATGCGGCGTCCAAAGATTGAGTTGACGGCACGCGAGAAGGACGTCTTAGTCCAGCTAGCCACCGGAGCCGGCAACAAGCAGATCGCCAAGGTTCTGTTTGTCTCGGAGGCGACGGTCAAAGCCCATCTGGTTCACATTTTTGACAAGCTTCAGGCGACCACCCGCACCGACGCGATCAACAAGGCCAAAGACCACGGATTACTCTAGTGCCCGGCTAGGATTCCGGTGACACGCCGAGGGTCATCTCAACCTTTCGGTTGAAGTTTTATTCAGCCCATTCCACGATGGCCTGACCTGCGAAATCTCGTTAACTGGAACTATGAAAGTTCCAGTTATCTCCCGTGTCGGCGATTCGCTGACTAGCCGCCGCGGTGCCCGCATTTGGGCGGCCACAGTTTTTGCAGTGATCCTTGTGCTCTTCGGAGCCCTGAGTAGTCTCCAGGCCCCCGCCCGTTCGGCCAGTTCCTTGGTCGACGGCTCCGATTCGGCGCAGGTCGCCGAAATCTTGGAGGCCAACACCTCCGACGCGCAGAGCTCGGCCCTGCTGGTGGTCCACCGTGCTGATGGCCAGGCCCTGAGCGACGCCGACAAGGCGACCCTGGATCAGCGCAGTACTGCCCTGAGCCACGATGCCAAGGTCACCGCAGGGCGCACCCTGACCAGCGAAGACCAGCAGGCAGCAATGGTTCCCCTGTCCTGGGACACCGTCTCCGATGAGGCCGACCGGCAGACGCTGAACAATATCCGCGACTGGGTCCAGGCCCACCCCGCCGAGGGGCTGGCCCTGCAGGTCACCGGTTCTACTGCCTTCGCGGTAGACATCACCAACGCCTTCGCGGGGGCTGACTTCACCTTGCTGGCCGTGACCGTAGGCATCGTGGCAGTCCTGCTGATCTTCACTTACCGTTCGCCGGTGCTCTGGCTGATCCCGCTGGTCGTTGTTGCCATCGCCGATCGCAGTGCCTCGCTGGTGGCCAACCTGCTGGGCAACGCCTTCGACCTGCATTTCGATTCAGGGGTGCTCAGCGTGCTGGTCTTCGGTGCCGGCACCAACTACGCGCTACTGCTGATCTCCCGCTACCGCGATGAACTGCACAACACGTCCGATCATCGCCAAGCGCTGTCCAAGGCATGGGCCTCCAGCTTCGAGGCGATCCTGACGTCCAACCTGACTGTGGTCCTGGCCCTGCTGACCATGGGCCTGGCCGTCATGGAGGATACCCGCGGCCTGGGCATCGTGTGCGCCGCCGGCTTGTTGATCGCAGCGATCTTCGCATTGTTCCTGTTGCCTCCAGTCTTGGCCATGTGCGGACGCAAGGCCTTCTGGCCATTGATTCCACGTCCGGGACAGGAAGCGACGAAGGAAAACTTCTTCTCACGTGCGGCTCGTTCGGTGATGAATCGCCCGGGCTTGAACCTCGCGGCACTGGCGGTCTTGCTCCTGGTGCTTGCCGGGGCGTTGACCGGCACCCGCATCGGCCTGGACCAAACTCAGCAATTCCGAACCGCCACCGAATCCTCCAACGCTATGCAGATTCTCGCCGAGCACTTCCCCGCCGGCGAAACCCAGCCGATCACGGTACTGGCGCAGGGCACCGATACCGATGAACTGCGTCTCGAAATCGCAGGCGTCGAGAACGTCAAGCGCGTGGGCGAGGCATCACAGCTCGGCACCACACCATGGCAGCAGTTCTCGGTTATCGCGGCTGTTGATCCCAGCTCGGCTCAAGCTCAGAACCTGGTAGCTGACCTGCGCGATGTCGCAGGAACTGACGGTACCGGACAAGTGCTAATTGGCGGGCAAAGTGCGCAACAGCTCGACTCCCACCAGATGCACCTGCGCGACCTGTTCGTCATTGCCCCGCTGATCATGCTCATCTGTTTCGTGATGCTCGGCTGGCTCACCCGCTCCTGGCGTACTGCCCTGGCCTTGGGGCTGGTCAACCTGCTCAGCGCTGCCGCTGCGGTTGGCCTCGGCTCGCTGGTTTCCTCTGGAGTCTTCGAAGCTAACGCCCTGGACGTCCAGGTGCCGTTACTGGCCTTCGTCTTCTTGGTAGCGCTCGGCGTGGACTACACGATCTTCCTGACGCAGCGAGTGCGTCAAGACGCACAGGCCCTGGAAATCCGTGAGGCAGTTTCGAAGGCCGCCGGGCGAACCGGCTCGGTCATCACCAGTGCCGGGCTCGTGCTGGCCGGTGTGTTCGCCGCCCTGGCAACCTTGCCGCTGACGGTCTTGGGTCAGCTCGGCTTGATCGTCGGGCTGGGCGTCCTGCTGGATACCTTCGTCGTCCGCACCCTTTTGCTGCCCGCACTCTTCGCGGTCCTTGGCAAAACCAAGCATCCGCTCTTTGGCGGGCATTCATCGAGTGCAGGAACACCTGCAGAACCATCACTTCGGAAAGAAAGCAAAATCAATGCGTAAGCTAGTCAATTTCTCCTTCGCCTACATGATCCTCGGTGTAGCTTCCGGTCTCTTCTACCGTGAATTCACCAAGATGAACGACTTCCCGAAAGGCCAGTGGACACAGCTCTCGGTGGTCCATACCCACCTGCTGGTGCTCGGCTTCATCATGCTGCTGCTGGTGCTGTTGCTGGAAAAGGTCTTCGGACTGAGCAAGCACCGCAAGCTCTTCGCATGGTTCATGGGAACCTATAACGCTGGCGTCATCCTGACCGCAGGCATGCAGCTGACCCACGGCATCATGACCGTGTTTGGCGTTGAGTCGTCAGCGATGATTTCTGGAATTGCTGGCCTTGGACACATGTCCATCACCGCGGGGATGGTCCTGCTGTTCATTATGCTTCGTCGCAGTGTTGGCACTGTCGATCATCACTCGAACTCCAAGAAGGCAACGCTCGAAGGCTAACGCTGGCAGCATGCATCTTGATGATTGATCAATCGGTCCAGACGGAATCCGTCTGGACCGATTTGTCATTACCCCTGGCAATCCATTAACTGCTTTGGACGGAGACGGGCTTGACGGAAAAATTATGCTGCGTCGGCATCTACAACCTGATATCGATTGAAGCAACAATGTTTTTGCCAGGAGCGGGCATGAGCAACGAATTATTCTCCATCGTCGATACCGAGACCACTGGCCTGTTTCCTCAAGGCAATGACCGCATCGCAGAAATAGCGGTAATCACCACGAACCGCACGGGAGAGATTGTTGATTCGTGGGAGACTCTCATCAACCCGCAGCGTGATCTAGGCAAGCAATCTATTCATGGAATCCAAAGCCGTGACTTGTTGAATGCGCCGACTTTCTCCGAACTCTCCGAAGAGCTCCATTGGCGCCTCTCCGGCACAGTTCTCGTGGCTCACAATGTGTCCTTTGATGCCAGATTCCTCGAAGCCGAATTCCACCGGGCCGGCGCGCCACTGCCCGAACATGTGATCGGTCAAGGTCTGTGCACCATGCGAATGTCCCACAGATACATTCAGGGCGCTGGGCGTTCGCTTCAGGACTGCTGCGATTCCTTCGGAATCGACCTTCGGCAGGCACACAGTGCTGCGGGTGATGCTACGGCAACAGCCGTACTGCTCTCCCGCTACATGGAACTAGATCCAGACGAACCTGAATGGGACAGCCGGCTTCACGCAGCAGCCACAAGCCGCTGGTATGGTTCCGAGCTCGGCCACCTAGTCCCTGCCGTTGTGCGTTCCCAACGCGCCAGCGGGTCTAACGAGCATTTTCTTGAAAAGCTAACCAAGCAACTTCCGGAATTTTCCGGGACCGAAACTGAGGACAATTATCTGGCGATTTTGGATCTTGCCCTCATGGATCGATTTCTCTCAGCACACGAAGAGATGCAGCTACTCCAATCAGCGACAGAGATCGGTTTGGACAAAAGCCGAGCATTGGCCCTGCACGAAGTCTATTTTCAACAATTGGTAGCGGCTGCCTGGGCCGACAATAGCCTCACTGTCGAGGAAATCGCTGACCTTGCACGGGTCTCCACGCTTTTGGGATTGCCCTCGCAGAGAGTCGAAGAGGCCACGAAACGCCCTGCCAGTGCTGAAGGTGGCCAGGACGGACAAAGCTCTCGCGCGAATCATCAAATTGTGCCCGGAGCACTGGTGGTGCTGACCGGTGACATGTCGCGTCCACGAGCAGAAATTGAGGAACGGCTTGCTGCGGCCGGCTTTACTCCGCATCGCGCCGTCACCAAAAAGGTTGCCCTCCTAGTTGCTGCAGATCCTGATTCGCTTTCCGGTAAGGCCAAGAAAGCCCGAGACTACGGAATACCAGTGGTGGGCGAGGACTACTTATGGAACAAGATGCTTTAAACAACAGCATCTGAAGACACCAATGGGCGGAGCCCCTCAGCATATTTGCCGGAGGACTCCGCCCATTCAGTGTTAGAGCCTGGGGTGAAACTTACAGGCTCTCAACCAATTTTTTTGCCGAAGAGAATTCCATCATGTCCGCGCGCTCTACGACCTTGACGCGGTCGCGGGTGATGTCACCAAAGCGAGTTGAAACGGTGCCAGCTGCGGCTCCCAGTTCCTTCTCGTGTGCATCCAGGTTCTTCCAGCCTTCCCAGTTCGAGAAGTTCACGCCGCGGCTTTCAAGCAGATCCGAGATCTTCTGGGAAGAATCCGGCTGCGCCAGCTTGGTGAGGTCTTCGAGCAAGTGGGTGATGGTCTCCAGTGCGTCGCCCTTGGTGTGGCCGATCAGGCCGATTGGGCCACGCTTGATCCAGCCGGTGGCGTAGAGGCCTGAAACATGAGTGCCAGCAGCATCCAGGACGCGACCCTCAACGTTTGGCAGCACACCCTTGGCGCCGTCGTACTCAATGTCATCGACTGCGGAACCGAAGTATCCGACAGCACGGTAGATGGCCTGCAGCGGGTATTCGACGAATTCGCCGGTACCGCGGGCACCACCGTTACCGTCCAACTCGTTGCGTTCTACCTTCAGGCCAGTGACCTTGCCATCCTCGCCCAGAACTTCAACTGGGGACTGCAGGAAGTGCAGGTGCAGGCGACGGGAAGCACTTGGCTCTTCTTCGCGTTCTTCCTGCTCAATGAGCCAGTTGGTCAAGGTCGAGACCATGGTCTTAGTCTGGTTGTTCGTCTTCATGGCTTCGTCCGAAGCCTTGTCGAATTCGAAGTCCTCTGGGTACAGCACGATGTCGACATCCTTCGAGTGCGACAGCTCGCGCAGTTCCAAAGGAGTGAACTTCACCTGAGCCGGTCCACGGCGGCCAAAGACGTGTACGTCGGTGACGGCCGAGTCGTTCAGTTGCTCGTAGATGTGCTCTGGAATTTCGGTCTCCAGCAGCTGATCAGCGTGCTTGGACAAGATGCGGGCGACGTCCAGAGCCACGTTGCCGTTGCCGATAACTGCAACTTCCTTGGCCGACAGGTCCCAGTTCTTGTCAACGTCCGGGTGGGCGTCGTACCAGGAAACGAAGTCAGCGCCACCGAAGGAGCCTTCAAAATCGATACCTGGGATGTTCAGGTCAGCGTCCTTCTGGGCACCGGTAGAGATAATTACGGCATCATAGCGTGTGCGCAGGTCTTCAAGGCTGATGTCTCGGCCTAGGCCAACGTTGCCGTAGAAGTCGATCCAGTCGTTATTCAGCACCTTGTGCAACGCGTTGATAATGCCCTTGATACGCGGGTGATCCGGCGATACACCGTAACGGATCAGACCGAAGGGAGTTGGCAGCTCATCGAAGAGGTCGACGTGCAGTTTCAGTTCACCGCTGGCAACTGGCTGGCTCTTATTCAACAGGTCTGCTGCGTAGATACCGGCAGGACCGGCGCCAACAATGGCGACGCGCAGCGCGCGGGAGGCCAGGTGCTCAGGGACGATAATTTCACTCATCAAACAACTTCTCTTTCTTAGTCAACGAATGAGGCCGGCTCGGTGGCATCGGCGTTCTCTAGCGGCAGGAGGTCTACCAGTTGGTCGGAGGCTTCCGGGGCTAGCCGAACGACATCACCGATGACGATGACGGCCGGATTCGCCACTGCGGCCTTGCGGGCGCGCACTACAATCTCTTCTAGCGTACCGATAGTTGTGCGCTGCGTCTGTGAGTAACCTCGCTCAACTATCGCAATTGGCGTACTTGACGGTAAACCTCGGGTAAGCAATGTCTCAACAATTTGTGCCAAATTTGATACTCCCATCAGCACCGCGAGGGTGTGATCGGAACGAACCGGCACATCAGCCAGTTCAGCATGGCCGCTCACCACAGTGAATCCCGCAGCGATTCCACGGTGTGTCACAGGAATTCCAGCGGCGCCGGGAACCGAAATGGCGCTCGTAATGCCTGGGATCACGCGAGTGGAAATTCCGTACTGGGCAGCGTAGAGCATTTCCTCTCCGCCTCGGCCCAAGACAAAAGGATCTCCGCCCTTGAGGCGAACCACGTGTTTTCCTTCAAGAGCGTACTTGACCAAGAGTTCATTGGTCTCGTCTTGGGTCTTTACGTGGCAGCCAGGAGACTTGCCCACGTTGATCACCAGAACGTCATCAGAAAGGTCAGCCAGCAAGGCGGTCGGACCAAGCCGGTCAGCCAAGACCACGTCGGCAGACAAAAGGGCCTTATAGCCGGCAACGGTGATCAGTTCCGGATCGCCCGGGCCGCCGCCAATGAGGGTGATATGTCCTTTACCCATTGTTTTCTCCAGTTCGGCTCATTCCACGATCACGCAACAGCTTGCGTTCGATCGGAGCAAAAAATACTAATTCGATCAGCACACCCACCAACAGGATGGTCAGGATCACCAGCATGACCAAAGGCAGATCAGCCAGGTCACGGCCTCGTTGCAGCAGCGAACCGACGCCTAGGGCCAGCGAACCGCCCACGGCAATCAATTCGGCAGCCATCAAAGAGCGCCACGCGAAGGCCCAGCCCTGACGCAGGCCGGCGACATACCCTGGCATGGCAGCTGGCAACTCAATGTGCATCACATGCTCCCACTTGGAGGCACCGAGCACTTTGGACAGCGACTTGTATTGCGCTGGAATCATGTCAATGCCCGAGAGCAGGCCGTTGATGATGGAGGGAATGGCTCCGAGCAGCAGAACCGTATAAATGGTCGCATCGCTCAAGCCAAAAAGAATGATGGCTGCTGGAACCCATGCGATGGAAGGCAACACCTGCATGGCAGATACCAGTGGCCCGACCCCCTTGCGCAACAGCGGCTGATGCGCCAGAAGCAAAGCCAACGGGGTGGAAATAATCACGGCGATCGCGAATCCGCTCACTGCCCGGAACAAGGAGTTGCCAACAGCTGAGACCAACGATCCGTCGGCGAGCAATTGCGGAAGTTTCGCCGCGACAGCTAGCGGGCCTGGAAAGAGGTCTTCGCGCAGTGGGCTTGCCCAGGAAATAATTTGCCACAGGCTGATCAGGAGCACCACGGTGAGCAACGGTGCAACCACTGAATCCAGACGGTTGCTCGGTCGTAGCTTGATCACCCGTACCGGCTTGAACCTAGTTCGAGATTCGGTCAGTGAGCTCATGTTTGCGTTGCTCCTTCCTGAGGATCGTGGTTAGTTCATCCGCCAAGGCGGCAGCCTCAGTGGGATTGTTGCGTAAGCTATCGGTGATCCGACGAGTCTCAAGGATGCGCCCAGGGTGAGATGAGAGCACAAGAATCCTTCCCGAGAGTCGAATTGCTTCACGGACGTTGTGAGTCACGAAGATGATCGTCTTGCCGGTTTGACCCCAGAGCGATCGCAACTGCTCGTGAAGCATGTCTCGGGTGATCGCGTCCAGCGCGGCAAATGGTTCGTCCATCAACAACACCTGCCGGTCCTGAGCCAAGGCTCGGGCCAGTGCGACTCGCTGGCGCATGCCTCCAGAAAGCTCGTGGGGCTTCTTGCCAGTGGCGTGCCCGAGCTGTACGAGGTTGAGCAATTCTTCCACGCGCTGCAGACGTTCCCCAGCTGGTTTGCCCGCGAGCTTCAGTGCCAAATCGACATTCTCGCTGGCAGTCAGCCACGGCAGCAGGTTGGCATCCTGAAACATGAATGCCGCGCCATCTTGAGGTACTTCAAGCCATCCGGAGCTCGGTGCCAAAAGACCGGCAATCATGTTGAGCAAGGACGACTTGCCGCAACCGGAGGCTCCCAAGACGGCGATAAATTCTCCGTCTTCAATTTCTGCACTGATACGGTCTATGACCAAGCCGGTGCCTGGATAGCTCAGGGAAACTTCATTCAGTAGTACTCCCATTACTTCTCCTGTTGTTCAAGAAAGCGCTTTTCCACGAGCCCGTCGGCGTTTCCGCCTGTCCCGACCCCGACAGCTTGTGCATGGTCCACAAGTGATTGGTAGGTTTCAGACAACGGGTCGTGGCTGAAGTGCACCTGCTTCAAGGCTTCAGCGATCACAGTTTCGTCAAAAGAACTTCCGTTGGCTTCAATCAATGCTTTCTGCACTGCCGCCAACTTTTGCTTCTCGTCTGCCTGATTGAGCCAATCAATGGCTTCGGTATTTGCGTCGACCAGCTTCTGCACGGTTTGCGGGTGGCTAGCGATGAAGTCCTTGGAGACCACCAGAACCGTTGTCGGAAACTTGCCTTCGGGCCACAGCTCGGCTTCGTTCACCAAGCGGTGTCCGCCGTTCTTCTCTACGAGTAAGGATGCGTAGGGCTCAGGAAGCCACGCACCTTCAATCTCGCCGCGGCCAAAAAGCTGTGCCACAGTGCCGTTAGAACTTGGAGTCACCGTTGCGTCCTGCTTCAAGTCCAAACTCTTCAGGTAGCTACGCAAGGCAACGTCCTGAGTTCCGCCAAACTGCGGGCTAGCTAGATTGCTGCCAGCTAGGTCCTCGGGCTTAGTGATCTTTTTGTTCACGACTAAGCTGGCACCGCCGTAAGCAACACCGGACACTACATTTAACGACTCACCATGGCTGGACAGGTAGCTGTTCAACGCTGGGTTTGGTCCCAGAAATGCGGCATCGATGGCCCCCGAATTCAGTGCTTCCACGGCTGCCGGTCCTGCGTTGAAAATCTGGCTTTCAACTTTGGTGCCGTCTTCTTCAAGGTGATCTTGGAGAATGCCTTGGGACTCGGCGATCAGGGCCGGCGCATGGGTGAGATTGGCAAAATATCCAATCTTCAGATCAGTTGCCGGTCCATTGACCGCGGCCTGAGCCTGAAGCTCATGTGGGCCGGGCAGGAAGGTGGTGGCGATGGCAACTGCGGCGAGCACGCCGACCGCTGCTAGCCCGAGGAAGCGCCCTCGGAAGCCGGTGTTCTGCCCATGAGCCGTCAGCCGAACCCGGCCCTGGTTTTCTGTTGGCTGAACAACATCAGGCTGCTTCATTATTTTCCTCGATGATCCCCGCGGCTAAGGTGCGTCCCGTGGTTGGATCGATGAGCAGGAAGCTACCACCGGTACGCGAAGTAGCGTACTGTTCGATGGCCAGAGCGGCTTGACTGCGAAGGGTGATTCGCCCCAGATCGTTCAGTTCCAGGGAGTCTGCAGGTTGCTGGGCGTAGTCGGCGACATTGATGACATAGTCAATGCTGGCGAGCTTGGCCGCAGATACCTTGGTACCGTGCTTGATCAGCAGCCGTTGTCCGTTGGTGAGCTTCACTGGATCCAATACGCAGATGTTCGCTTCGAACTCACGGTGCGCCGTTGGTAGTTCGCCGGCCACGATGGTGTCACCGCGGGCAATATCCAGGTCGGTTTCCAGTTCAACGACGATCGCGTCGCCAGCCTGTGCGCTCTGCGCTGGACCAGCAGGGGTGCTGATGGCCTTGATCCGGCTGGATGCTGGCTGACCGTTGGAGAGCACCTGCACGGTATCCCCCACGTTCAAGTTGCCATCAACCAGGGTTCCGGCGTAGCCGCGGTAGTCGCGGTACGCTTCTGGATCCAGTCCCGGCGCCAGTGCGCCCTGGGGGCGGATGACGTACTGGACGTCCAAACGCGCGGTGCCGCCACCGACTTTGGGCTCAAGGTCTTCGAGCAATCCCAGCAGGGTCGGGCCGGTGTACCAGGGGGCCGATTCGGATGGTTCGACCACGTTATCGCCTTGCAGGGCGGATACCGGGATCACGGTGGTAGACGCGATGCCCAGTTCGTTGGCCAGCGAAAGGACCTCGGCCTCAATGGTGTTGAAGCCTTGTTCGTCCCAGCCGATCAGGTCCATCTTGTTCACGGCCACCACCAGACGGGGAACACGCAGCAATGCGAGGACACCGAGGTGGCGACGAGTCTGTTCGAGCACCCCGTTGCGGGCATCAACTAGCACGATGGCAGCGTCCGCGGTGGACGCGCCGGTGACGGTATTGCGGGTGTACTGAACGTGCCCCGGGCAGTCTGCCAGGATAAAGGAGCGCCGGTCGGTGGAGAAGTAGCGGTAGGCCACGTCGATGGTGATGCCCTGCTCGCGTTCGGCGCGCAGACCATCGGTCACCAAGGCGAGGTCAAGGCTGCCGTCGGCTCCGCCAAAACCTCGCTCTGCGCTGGTGCGTGCGATGTCGTCCAGGGAGTCGGCAAGAATGGCCTTGGCGTCGTGCAGCAGCCGTCCCACCAGGGTGGACTTGCCGTCATCAACCGAACCTGCGGTAGCGATGCGCAATAGTGTGGTGGTCATTTTAGAAGTACCCTTCGGTCTTGCGGTCTTCCATTCCCGCGGCGGAAATACGGTCATCGGCGCGGGTCGCACCGCGTTCGGTGATGGTGGCGATAGCCAATTCGTCGAGCACCTTCTCTACGGTGTCCGCGGCCGAAAGCACTGCCCCGGTGCAGCTGGCGTCGCCCACGGTGCGGTAGCGCACCTGCTTGATGATCACCGGTTCGTCCTCGTTGGGCTGGCTGACCGGGGTCAGCGCACGCCACATGCCGTCGCGTTCGAAAACCTGGCGGCAGTGCGCAAAGTAGATCGGCGGCAGCTCGATGTTTTCGCGCTGGATGTAGGCCCAGATGTCACGTTCGGTCCAGTTGGAGATCGGGAAAGCGCGCACATGCCAATCCGGCTCATGCCGCCCGTTGTACAGGCTCCAGATTTCCGGGCGCTGGTTGCGTGGATCCCAGACGCCGAATTCATCGCGCAGGGACAGGATGCGTTCCTTGGCGCGGGCCTTGTCCTCGTCACGGCGGGCCCCTCCGAAGACCACGTCGAAGCCGTTGTTTTCGATGGTGTCCAGCAGCACGCGGGTCTGCAGGCGGTTGCGGGTGCCGTCAGGCAGTTCGGTCAATTCGCCGCGGTCGATGTACTCCTGCACGGAACCGACGACCAGGTTCAGCCCGTACTTTTCCACCACCGAGTCGCGGAAGTTGAGCACTTCGGCGAAGTTGTGGCCGGTGTCGATGTGCACCACTGGGATGGGCACTCGCAGCGGGGCGACCGCCTTGGCCAGCAGGTGCAGGACAACTACGGAGTCCTTGCCGCCGGAAAAGAGCAGCCCTGGCTTCTCGAATTCGGCGAGTACTTCGCGGATGATGTGAATGGATTCGGCTTCCAGGGCGTCCAAAACGCTGCGCTGGGTGCCGGTGGGGGCGTTAGCGGTAATAGTCATGGCTTGCTCCTTAGATGTGGATGCCGCATTCGGTCTTGTTCAGTCCGGCCCAACGGCCGGCTCGTGGGTCCTCCCCCTCGGCCACCGGCCGGGTGCACGGTTCGCAGCCGATCGAGGGGTAACCGTTGGACAGTAAGAGGTTCACCGGAACCTGCTTGTCGGTGGCGTAGTCGATGAGCTCGTCGAAGCTCCACGGTGCCAAGGGGTTAAACTTGACCAGCCCGTTCTTTTCGTCAAAAGTCACCAGCGGAGTATTGGTTCGCGTGGGAGCCTCGTCGCGGCGGACCCCGGTGAACCAGGCGCTGTAGCCGGCCAGGGACTTGGCCAACGGATCCACCTTGCGCATCTGGCAGCACTGCGCCGGATTGCTAGCGAACAGGTCTTTGCCGTAGGTTGCGTCCTGTTCGGCCACGGTCAGCTCGGGCAAGACGTCGACGACGTTGACGTCCAGCACGCGGGCCACCTCATCGCGGGTGCTGCGAGTTTCGACAAAGTGGTAGCCGGTGTCGAGGAAGAGTACGTCGACCTTGGGCAGCTGCTCGGCGACCACATGCGGCAGCACCGCATCGGCCATGGAGCAGGCCACTGCTACTTCGCTGGCATCCAGATGCTTGGCGGCAAAGGCGACAACCTCGGCGGCACTGGCGTCCCACGCTAGCTCTTCAGCGCCAAGCCGTGCGATTTCACGCAGTTCGGCTTCGCTGCGGGTGCGGTTAGGGGTCTGCTGGCTCATTTCAGTTCATCCTCTTCGGCTCGGTGGGCCCAGGCAGCGAAGGACTCGCCGTCCGAGGCGGAAGCCGAGTAGTTCTTCACAACGCGTTCTACGTATTCGGGGAGTTCATCGGCAGCGACCTTCAGTCCGCGGACCGTGCGCCCCAGGGCGGCTTCGCCATTTTCGAAACCGGCCAGGGTCCCGCCCAGGTGCACCTGGAAGCCGGAAACCTGTTCACCTTGCTCATTGGTGATCAGCTGGCCCTTGAAGCCCAAGTCGGCGGTCTGGATGCGGGCGCACGAGTTCGGGCAGCCATTCACGTGCAGGGACAGCTGGCGCGGCAGCTTGCCCTCATGGTCGGCCAGGCGATCTTCGATTTTTGCCACGGCGTCAATCATGGTGTCCTTGGTATCCACGATGGCCAGCTTGCAGAATTCGATGCCGGTGCAGGCGATTGCCGAGCGCTTGAACAGGCTTGGGTAGGCTTCCAAGCCCAGTGCCCGGGCCGAGCCGACAAAGTCCTTGACCTGGTCTTGGGCAATATCCAGGGCGATAATCTTCTGGTGCGGGGTGGTGCGCAGCCGGGTGGAACCGTGGGCTTCGACCAGATCTGCAAGGCCCGTCAACGCTGTTCCGGAGACTCGTCCGGCAGGAGCGGTCAGGCCGATGTAGAACTTGCCATCCTTCTGCTCGTTGACCCCGCTGTGGTCTCCGGCCTCGGTAGGCTGTTCAGGCACCGGACCATCAGGCAATTCGTAGCCGAGGTACTCGTCCTGCAGCACCTGGCGCATCTTCTGCGTGCCCCACTCGGCCAACAGGAACTTCAGGCGTGCACGGTTGCGCAGGCGCCGGAACCCGTAATCGCGGAAGATCGATACAACACCTTCCCAAACATCTGGTGCTTGTTCCTCGGTGACAAAAGCACCGAGCCGCTCGCCCAGGCGAGGGTTGGCAGACAGGCCACCGCCTACCCATAGGTCGTAGCCCGGTCCAAGTTCCGGGTGCACGGTGCCGATCAAGGCGATGTCGTTGATCTCGTGCACCACATCCTGGCTGGGGTGGCCGGTGATGGCGGTTTTGAACTTGCGCGGCAAGTTCGCAAATTCGGGTTTGCCGATATAGCGGCGGGAAATTTCAGCGATCACCGGGCTTGGATCAATGATCTCGTCCTTGCTGATGCCGGCTAGCGGAGAGCCGAGGATCACGCGGGGAACGTCGCCGCAGGCTTCGGTGGTGTGCAGACCGACGGCTTCTAGTCGCTGCCAAATTTCTGGGACGTCGACCACGTCGATCCAGTGAAGCTGGACGTTCTGGCGATCGGTGAAGTCAGCGGTGTCGCGGGCGAATTCTGTGGAGATCTGACCGATAACGCGCAACTGCTCGGTGTTCAGCGCGCCACCGTCGATGCGCACGCGCAGCATGAAGTAGCGGTCTTCAAGTTCTTCAGGGGTCAGCGTCGCAGTCTTGCCGCCGGGGATTCCCTGAGCACGCTGAGTGTAGAGGCCCCACCAGCGGAAACGTCCGTGCAGGTCCTCTGGGTCAATGGAATCGAAGCCCTGCTTCGAGTAGATTTCCTCGATGCGCTGGCGCACGTTCAGGCCGTTATCGGAGGCCTTCATTTCTTCGTTGGCGTTCAGCGGCGTGGGGCCGTCGATTTTCCATTGACCGTTGGGCTTTGCCGCCCTTTGAGGACGAGCGGGTGTGGTTGTCTGCGTCATGTGATCCAGCGTAGAAACTCACCCCAGGGGGTCAGCAAACGCGAGTAGTCACATGACTGCCCGTTGCCTAGAGGGTGAGCACTTTGTCATCTGGAGACACAAAACCGGTCGTTTTGAGCGTCTCTTGAAGACGCACGAGGAAACATTGCGCAATCGTTACGTCAGGTAAAAGCGGCCTTGTCACCACGTCGGCACCCGTGCTAACGAGTTTATTTTGGAAGTAGCCGTCGGCCAACAAGGAACTGAGCACAATGACTGGACGTTTCAAAGCACCCTCAACCACGTCCGCAATCTGAGGTTTTGCTCCGGCGCAGTAGCCAACGGCAACCTCACGGTCTAGGATGCGAGAAATTTGCCCGGCCAGGTCTTGGACCTGGCTCTGCCCGATTTCAAGGCGGGTACCGGCTGCTGCAAGGGCGAGCATGGGATCTCCGGCAAGATGCTCAGCGGCTCGATCGGCCAGGACTTGCGCCAATTCAGGCAACGGTCCCAAAGGACCAGCGGCGACAGTTTTCGCGCGGGAATTCACTGCCCGTGCGATGTCAAAAGTGGTGTGAACCCCATCGGAGACCAGCAGTGGCAGGACCACCGCTGGTTCCCCGGCTGGCAAAGCGGCCACGACATCATCCAGCGTCGGCTGTTGAACATCTACGTAGGCTTCGTGCCATACCAACGTTGCTGGTATTTGGTCCTTGGCGAGCACTTCGAGTTGCTCTCGTAGGTCGTGGATCAGTTGTTGGCCGTTAGCATTGTCCGTGCCGTGCGATGTTGCAACTACATGAATCGTTCGCTGGATTGATTGGCTCATTGAGCAGGTCCTCACCAAATAGTTGGTTGACGGTTATTTCGCGTTGCGGATTAGTTTGTGATTGGCGGCTTGCGCCTGGGGGCGAATGACAATCTCATCGAGATTAACGTGCGCCGGTGCGCTAACCGCATAGCGGATCACTTCAGCGACATCTTCGGCAGTTAATGGATTCTCGACTCCTGCATAGACATTGTCCGCGGCGCTTTGGCTGCCTAGACGTCGAAGCGCGAATTCCTCAGTATGCACTAGGCCAGGGAGGATCTCTATAACCCGGAGGCCGTTCTCTACTTCTTCCAAGCGTAGAGCTTGAGTCATCGCGCGCTCTGCGGCCTTGGCCGCGTTGTATCCACTTCCGCCTTCGTAGCTTGCAAGTGCCGCAGTGGAGGTCACGTTCAGGACCGTGCCTCGCGCCTGACGCAGCTGCGGCAGCAAAGCACGGGTCAGTCGCATCGTTCCCATGACGTTGGCCTGCCACATGAATTCCCAATTTTCATCAATGGCATCAGCCCAGTGTTCGGTTCCTCGCGCACCGCCGGCACAATTGATAAGAGTATCGATCCCCCCTTCTGACTCAATGGCTTTGGCCAATACATCCACGTCGGTTTGGACACTGACATCGCCAGGAACAGAGATTGCGCCCGTTTGCTGGGCAAGAGTTTCCAATCGGTCCGCACGACGGGCAACTGCGAAAACTTTCCACCCTTGATCGCGTAGCGCTCGAACGGTGGCTTGGCCGATCCCGCTTGAAGCACCAGTAACGACGGCCGAACGAGTAGTTTGAGAATCTTTGATGTTCATAGTCCTTACTCTATGGCTACTTCATTGCCAGTTGGTAAGGCATGAATTTCTCTTACGTTTCAACTCAGCTGAAGCACTGGCACTTGGAAACAAGATGTCACGAATGGCTAGGGGTGTAGTTGCCAAGCCCTATTTTCTTGGGAAATCATCGTTCGGATCGGTGCGTCAGCCTCATAAGGAAGGTTCGTGGCGTAGGCCATGGGCAACAATGCTTAGGTGCTCGGTAAAACATGAAAGAATAAAGCTATGGCAGAAGAAAACTTGGGCACAGACACGCCCGCAACGGTTTCCGTTCCTGACAAGCCCGCTTTGGAAGGCTTGGAAGAACGTCTTTCGTCCCGGTGGCGCACCGAGGGCACCTATCACTTCAACGAGGACACGACCCGCGAGGCCGTGTACTCCATCGACACTCCCCCGCCAACGGCGTCTGGATCCCTGCATGTAGGACATATGTTCTCTTACACGCAGACCGACGTGTTGGCTCGTTACCAGCGAATGACTGGCAAGAACGTTTTCTACCCACTTGGCTGGGATGACAACGGACTTCCGACCGAGCGTCGCGTGCAAAACTACTTCGGCGTTCGTTGTGACCCAACGAAGCCATACATTGAGGGCTACCGTCCACCAGAGAAGCCGGCCAAGAACCAGCGTGACTGGGACGTTATCAGCCGTAAGAACTTCATCGAGGTCTGTGAAGAGCTAGCAGTAGAAGACGAGAAGGTCTTCGAACAGCTATTCACCACCCTTGGTCTATCCGTCGATTGGCGCATGACCTACCGCACCATCGATGACAACTCCCGTGCTGCTTCCCAGCGCGCCTTCCTGGACAACTTGGCCAAGGGCGATGCCTACATGGCTGAAGCACCGACTCTTTGGGATGTCACTTTCCGCACCGCGGTGGCCCAGGCAGAGTTGGAAGACCGCGAGATGCCCGGTGCTTATTACCGCTACGCATTCAATGCAGAAAACGGCGAGCAGGTCTTCATCGAGACCACTCGCCCAGAATTGTTGGCTGCATGTGCTGCACTGGTGGCACACCCGGATGACGAGCGTTACCAGCACCTGTTCGGCAAAACCGTCACTTCGCCGATCTTCGGCGTTCCGGTAACCGTCCACCCGCACCCATTGGCTCAGGCCGATAAGGGTTCAGGTATCGCCATGGTGTGTACCTTTGGTGACTTGACCGACGTGACCTGGTGGCGCGAGCTGCAGCTGCCAACCCGTCCAATCATCGGACGCGACGGCCGCATCCTTACCGAAACTCCAGAGTGGATCACCACCGAGGCCGGCAAGGAAGCATATGCTCAAATCTCGGCAAAGACAGTGTTCTCCGCCAAGGAAACCGTCGTTGAGATGCTCTCCGAAGCTTCTCTGCTTGACGGGGAACCTAAGAAGATTTCCCGTCCGGTGAACTTCTTCGAAAAGGGCGACAAGCCACTTGAGATTGTCACCTCCCGCCAGTGGTACATCCGCAATGGCGGCCGCGATGAAGAGCGCCGTAACCAGATGATCGCTCGCGGTCAGGAAATTGATTTCCACCCATCGTTCATGCGCTCGCGCTACGAAAACTGGGTTTCGGGGCTGAATGGCGACTGGCTGGTTTCCCGCCAGCGTTTCTTCGGCGTGCCAGTACCAGTGTGGTACCAGGTCGATGAACAGGGCGAGCCTAACTACGATGCACCGATCCTGCCGACCATCGCTCAGCTCCCAGTTGACCCGGCAGCAGATGCACCGGCCGGTTACACCGAGGACCAGCGAGGCGTAGCCAATGGCTTCATTGGCGATGCTGACGTTCTGGACACTTGGGCAACTAGCTCGCTGACCCCGCAAATCGTAGGCCGCTGGGGCCGCGATGATGAGTTCTTCTCGAAGGTTTATCCTTTCGATCTGCGTCCGCAGGGCCACGACATCATCCGCACCTGGTTGTTCTCCACCGCCGTTCGTGCAGACTCACTGCACGATAGCGCGCCGTGGAAGCACGCTGCGATTTCTGGTTGGATCCTGGATCCGGACCGCAAGAAGATGTCTAAGTCCAAGGGCAATGTGGTTGTTCCCAACGAAGTTCTGGATAAGTTCGGCGCAGACGCCGTACGCTATTGGGCTGCCAGCGCCAAGCTTGGTGCAGATACCGCGTACGAAATCAATCAGATGAAGATCGGCCGTCGCTTGGCCATCAAGATCTTGAACGCTTCAAAGTTCGTGCTGAATCTGGGTGCTACCGATGCCAACGTCCTCACCGACGATGCATCGGTGGTCACCAACGGGCTGGATCGTTCGTTGTTGGCTCGTTTATCGACGGTGATCGAAGATGCGAAGCGTGCCTTCGACAACTACGACTATGCTCGCGCACTGGATATCACTGAGTCGTTCTTCTGGTCGTTCACTGACGATTACGTTGAGCTGGTGAAGGATCGCGCTTATGGCGGCCACGGCGACGCCGAGCAGGCTAGTGTCCTGGCAACTTTGGCAACCACCTTGGACTCGGTACTGCGTCTGTTCGCTCCGTTCCTGCCTTTCGCAACCGAAGAGGTCTGGGGCTGGTGGCGCACCGGTTCGGTACACCTGACTCAATGGCCAAGCACCGATCATCTTGCGGCTGCCGTCGAGGGCGCTGATCCAGAGGTTCTGCCACTGGTTGGCGTGGCCCTGTCTGGTATCCGCAAAGCGAAGTCCGATGCCAAGGTCAAGCAGCGCACCGAGGTTCTCTCTGGTGAGATTCATGCATCCAACGCACAGGTAACCCAGTTGCGTGCTGGTTTCGAGGATTTGAAGTCCGCCGCTAATGCACGAGAGTTGACCCTAGTGGAAGCTGAAGGCGAGCTAACGGTCACCAACGTTGAGTTGGCACCGAGCGAAGAAGCCTAACTTCAATTAAATGAGTCAGGTGGCCATTCCTTATGGAATGGCCACCTGACTCATTTAACTCTGATCCTCCCCCGCTTTTGGCTTCTGCGGTGAAGGACGAATGAGCTTTGCTGGTTTAGCTTCGCGCCGACGTTCATCAGTGAAGTACTGAACTTGTTCGTCGACGTGTTGCTCTAAGTGATGCCGTTCGGGCGGTCGTTGAGACCCACCCTTGGACGAGTGTTTTTCTGGCATCATTTCTTCTTTCGTTCTGAACCCGGTGCAGAGCCCCATCGATTTCTCGTCACCGGACTTCAGGGGTTTAGCTCTGTGCGTTCTGGTATGCCTGCTGGATTACAGATCCCCAGTATGGACCGAACATGGTGTTACGTACGGTGTTGTAGCCGAAGCTATTCACCGAGTTTTGGTAGGCAGATGATCCGGTTCCCAAGAACCATGGGCCACCCGAGGAACCACCCGTCATATCGCAGGAAATGCCCTGCGACTGGGTCTGACCAAATGGGTCATCGGTAGCAGTACCGGCGCAAGACTGCAGGGTTTCACCGTTGAATGGCGTCGCTGCTGGGTAACCGTACGCGGTGTAGTACTCTCCGCGAGGCTGATTGAAGGCAACACCCGAAGCACCAACGGTGTCAGTCAGCGACGATCCATTGCTGTTTGAAACTACTGCGAATCCAGTGTCGTAGGTGATGTCACCGCCATTTGACCACTGCGAGGTGGTGACCAGTTCAGTAGCTGCGAAGGAGCCGTAGGGAGCGCTGCCGTTCTCATAGGCAGGTACGAAGACCCAGCGAGTTGCGAAGGAACCAGGTCCCTCGTTCAAGCAGTGGCCTGCAGTGGAGACGGTTGATTCATTGGCCGAGACGACTGCGTTACCGGAGCATACGTAGTCCTGGCCGCCAAGCGTGAAGAACACCTTGCCGATGTGTGAGACGGGCGCTTCTTGGCCGAGAGGTTTCTTGCCGGCTTTGGTGTTGATTTTGCCTGCATTGGAGTTTGCCGCATGTCCAGGTACCTTGGTGGCCTTGTTGGTATCGACCTTGGCTGCGGATCCTGACTTCCCAGCGACTAACGTATCTGCGTTTTTCGCTGACTTCATGCGGTCAGCAGTCCAGTAGTCAACTGCCGATTCAGCCTTCTGCGATGATATTTTAATCGACTTGATATCATCAGCTGTTGAGGAAGGGGCTGCGGTGGCCATTGGTGCCGCGCTGAGCATCAATGCGCCTGCTAAAAGTGCGGCTCCAGCCAACTTCCGCCGACCTTTGAGCTTCGAAGAATCCGTCTTTACTGAACGAACTTGCACGATATAACTCCTTGTCCAGTGGCACATGGCCACTATCGATGGGGTGCTGTAGCACTCGTGCAAATTAGTCAAACACACACTTCACACAAATTCCATAGGAATTTTTTCCTCCGCTAGTCCAATCTTGTGCCGAGAATTAGCGAACGAATATGAAGTAACTCAGGTTCCTCACAGGTAATTGCGTGAGGTTTGATTCCGAGTGTCGAACTCTTGATTTAAGAGTCGACAGGTTCCCTGCGCAGATGCCTGCCCCCGAAATCCCTGACAATCCCTTAGTGCCCGATGACCTTACCCAGGTTCCATTCATGTGGAACCGTCTCTTAAAAACTATGAAAGAAAAACTTCGGTATCAGGTACTTTGACCAACCGTTCAACATGAGTGTGAGGCAAAAAATCAGTTAAATTTGACGTTCAAAAACGGACTTTTTGGACGGTGGGTGCCTTAGTCCTGCCGATACAGGTTCCTACATTGGACAGGAGGAGTTCGATTCCCCAGAGATCCTCCGGTAATCAAAATCAGCCAACCAATATTAGTTGATCAGTGGTTCGTTGGTTCAGTTGCGCGAGTCCGCAACAGAGGTACAGACACGATTCCAAGAATCCCTGCGGCAACTGCAATAATGCCGAAACTCGTTACCAAACCACCAGTAGTTTGCTCAAAAATGGCTTTAGAAAGTTCCCTGTCAACATTCGACAGTAGTCGTTCTTGGACAAAGTCAGGAATAACGGTCTTGACTGCGATGTAGCTTAGTCCTGTGGCTACGGTGAGCCACAATAACGATTTTGCAAGGTATTTCGGAGCAAGCAATATTCCAGCTGTGAGCAATGTTGCGTTCAAGTAAATTGCCCATGGCCCTATACGGTCAATCAGCAGGTAGATCCTTTGCACGGTCGGAAGGGCATCGTTCTGGATCAGTTTCAGATTCCATTCGAAATTGTCTGCTACGGGTAAATCAGGAATTCCTATTCCTGTCAGCGTCCTTGAAACACCGGAAAGGACATCACCAAACTTGAATGAAAGATTTCCCGCTTGATCTAGAGAGGCCCCGCTTTCACCTGAGAAGATGCGATCCGTGCTTTGGTGGCTTGTACGCAATGTAGATTGCCAGGTGGTCGCAAAGTTCTCCGATTGAACTACCCGCAGCGCAGCATGTTCAATAGCTTCGTTTGCCTTGGAGGCAAGTTCTTCGGCAGGAACAAGGGTTGATAACCACCCGGAACCAGTGACTGCCTCCAGACGTTCTCCAATCCGGAGCTTCTCGGAAATCGACTCCGAAACTTGGCCTGAAACAAGCTCTTGGAGTTTCTGATTCTGCGCTAGCGGACCCAACGTCTTCACGAACCCGTCCGTGTCCGTCAGGTGCCCCGAAGCCCATGCCGCTCCTATAGAGAACGGGGCCACGATCACAGCTACGCAAATGCACGTAATTGATGCCACTTTTCGCCAAAGATTTACCTGCAAACGACTTTCCACAATGTACTTCCTAGAGCATATGGCTAGCTATCCCTGCCGAGAATAGCTGTAGAGATCAGTATTGAAGGTGACAACTTTTATGGACGCGATCCATTCAACTTAATTAAGCGAAGGACGCCCCAGATACAAGGACGTCCTTCACCACATCAAAGCCACAAACTTAGTCGAAGGTAGGGCTTTCGGTGCGAGTGCGCTTCATTTCAAAGAAATAAGGGAACGACGCCAGCTGTGCTGCTGCATCGAACATCTTTCCTGCGTCTTCACCGGTCGGAATTCGAGTGATGACCGGGCCGAAGAAGGCCACGCCATCCACGGCAACGATGGGAGTACCCACATCCTGGCCAACTTTGCTAATCCCAGTCTCGTGGCTGGCACGCAAGGCTTCGTCATTAGCATCGGTATGAGCCGCCGCGGCAAGTTCAGCAGGCAGGCCCGTTTTCTCAAGCGCCTTCTTGATTACTTCGTCGCGGTCCGTGATTTTCTCGTAATGGAGCAACTCCCCCATCGCAGTGTAGAGGCCGTCTTTGACGTCCTCGCCGTGCTCTTCGGCAGCCTTTAGAACGACGCGCACGGGGCCCCACGACGAGTCCATCATTGCCCGATAGTCTTCAGGTAGGTCCCGACCTTCGTTGAGTACCGATAGGCTCATGACATGCCATGAAACGTCAATGTCGCGTACCTTTTCAACTTCCTTGATCCATCGGCTCGTTGCCCAGGCAAACGGGCAAACTGGATCAAACCAGAAATCAACGTGCTGGCGTTCAGCCATGAGTTACCTACTTTTCTACGAAAATCAGACTCGTGATCAATGAATGGGTTAGGCGGACTTCTTGTCGCGCTTAGCGACCATGGCGTGAGACAGCATTGCCGGGTCTTCACCGTCGATCACCGTGGCACGCGTAACGACGACTTCAGCGATGTCTTCTCGGCTCGGCAGATCAAACATGACCCCACCAAGAGTTTCCTCGAGAATCGACCGTAGGCCTCGGGCACCCGTTTCGCGTTCGATCGCCAATTCAGCTACCGCATCAAGGGCCGACTGGTCAAAGCTCAGCGCCACACCATCCATCTGGAACATTTTCTGATACTGCTTGAGCAATGCGTTCTTCGGCTCGGTCAAGACGCGTACAAGCGCTTCCTTGTCGAGATGTTCAACAGTGGTGATCACTGGAAGGCGGCCAATAAATTCTGGAATCAAGCCGAATTTCAACAGGTCTTCAGGACGCACGTCCGAGTACGATGCCGTCTCGCTCTTGAGTGCAGTCAAAGGGGCGCCAAAACCGATTCCCTTTTGCCCTGCGCGAGAAGAAATGATCTCTTCCAAACCTGCAAAGGCGCCAGCCACAATGAAGAGGATATTGGTGGTGTCCAATTGAATGAAATCTTGGTGTGGATGTTTGCGACCGCCCTGCGGAGGAACAGCGGCAACAGTTCCCTCAAGAATCTTGAGCAATGCTTGCTGTACACCTTCACCGGAAACGTCACGAGTAATCGAAGGGTTCTCACTCTTACGTGAGATCTTGTCGATCTCGTCGATGTAGATGATGCCTGTTTCAGCCTTCTTGACGTCGTAGTCAGCTGCCTGCAACAACTTAAGCAGGATGTTCTCAACGTCTTCACCGACGTAGCCGGCTTCCGTGAGGCTCGTCGCGTCAGCTACGGCGAATGGAACATTGAGTTTCTTTGCCAATGACTGAGCGAGATAAGTTTTGCCGCAACCGGTCGGACCGATCAACATGATGTTGGACTTAGAGACTTCCACTTCACCTAGTGGATCTTCATTATTCAATGCAGCCACAGGACCGTGGTCCTGGTTTCCGTGAATCCGCTTGTAGTGGTTGTACACCGCCACTGACAGGGCACGCTTGGCGTTCTCCTGGCCAATCACATATTCCTGCAGCGAATCAAAGATCTCACGTGGCTTGGCCAGAGAGAATTCTTCGTGCACTTGTTCTTCAGCGAACTCCTCGGCAATGATCTCATTGCAGAGCTCAATACACTCAGTACAAATGTAGACACCATGGCCTGCAATTAGCTTCTTAACCTGCTTTTGGCTCTTCCCGCAGAAAGAGCATTTCAACAGATCCGAGCCTTCACCCATGCGTCCCATCGCACCATTCTCCTGTTTACTTGAGTAGCTGTGGACTTACTCAATTCTAGGCTAGTTGTCCCCCAAATTAGATGAATATGGCGGTTTACCTGTGTTGCGTCACTTCACTTTTGTGAAGTGCGATCACTTGGTAAACCGCCATTCATCGGGGATTATTCCGAAAAAATGCTAGCTGCCCAGCTGAGCGCGATTCAGCTTACGAGGCGTCAACACTTCGTCGACGATTCCGTAAGCCTTAGCTTCAGCCGCGGTCATGAACAGATCGCGTTCTACATCGTCACGAACCTTCTCAACTGGCTGGCCCGAGTGGGAAGCCAAGGTATCTTCCAGCCAAGCGCGCATGCGCATGACTTCCTCAGCTTGGATCTGCAAGTCAGTCGCCGTGCCACGTTCGCCGCCACCCATTGCTGGCTGGTGGATCAGCACGCGTGCGTTTGGCAGGGCCAAGCGCTTGCCCGGTGTACCAGCAGCAAGAAGAACCGCGGCAGCTGATGCTGCCTGGCCGAGGCATACGGTCTGAACCTCTGGGCGGATGAACTGAATCGTGTCGTAGATTGCAGTCATCGCGGTGAAGGAACCACCTGGCGAGTTGATGTACAAGGTGACGTCGCGCTCTGGATCCATGGATTCCAGAACCAGCAGCTGTGCCATTACGTCATCTGCCGATGCGTCATCAACCTGGGCGCCGAGGAAAATGATGCGATCTTCGAACAGCTTTGCGTATGGATCCTGTCGCTTGAACCCGTAAGGGGTGCGCTCTTCGAACTGCGGCAGGATGTAGCGAGCCGATGGCATCTGGCCACTGACGGCTTCAGGATTGAAGTTCATGGTTTTCTCCTAGGACAAATCTTTGGGTATCAAGTGGTGGGTTCGACTACTTAGGTTCTACTCCGCCACCACCGGTAACAGACCCGGCGTGCTTTGCGATCTGGTCGTAGAAGCCGTAGGCAAGTCCCTCTTCAGCGGTGAACCACTTGTCACGCTGATTATCGATCAGGATCTGTTCAACGGTCTGACCGGTCTGCTCTGCGGTCAAATCACTCATGACCTTCTTCATGTGCATGATCAGCTCAGCCTGGATCTTGATGTCCGAAGCGGTGCCACCGATACCACCCGAAGGCTGGTGCATCAGGATACGTGCGTTCGGGGTCGCGAATCGCTTGCCCGGGGTGCCCGAGGAAAGCAAGAACTGGCCCATCGATGCAGCGAGGCCGGTCGCTACGGTCACGACATCGTTCGGGATGAAGTTCATCGTGTCATAGATGGCCATGCCTGCGGTGATCGAACCACCTGGCGAGTTGATGTACAGGTAGATGTCCTTTTCAGGATCTTCTGCAGAAAGCAAGAGCAACTGCGAGCAGATGGCGTTCGCATTGTCGTCGCGGACTTCGGAGCCCAGCCAGATGATGCGCTCCTTGAGCAAGCGGTTGTAGATGTAGTCATCACGGCTGGCCGGGTCGACGGCTGCCATAGTAGGAGTGCGCGAATCATTTGACATGTTCTCTACCTCTTCCAAACGTGTAGATCAGATTCTGGAATTTCTATTTCTAATCCCAAAGCTGCAACTGGTTACTTTGAGATTACTTACTTCAAGGCTTTCATGGGGCGATTCATGCCCTTGTTTCGCTCACGGCGCATGAGGCACGCCTGCAGCGAACAAAAATGGCCATTGGCCGCCATTTTCAGGCGGCCAATGGCCATCAGAGTCTAGAAAAGACTACTTAGCTTCTTCAGCCTCAACCTCAGCAGCTTCTTCTTCGCCTGCTGGCTTCACGAAGGAAGACAGGTCAACAGCGGCACCGTTGGAATCGGTGACGGTAGCGAATTCAAGAACCTTTGCCAGTGCCTTGCGACGACGAACCTCGCCCATGAGCATTGGAACCTGGCCTGCGCCGTCCAGCATCTGTGCGAACTGGTTTGGCTCCATGCCGTACTGACCCGCGGTCTGAACGATGTAATCGATCAGCTCGGACTGCTCAACGCCAACCTCCTCAGCGTCTGCAACGGCATCCAGGATGATTTCGTTCTTGAAAGCACGCTCGGTATTTTCGCGAACCTCTGCGCGGTGCTCTTCGGTGTCGTGGTCAGCTTCAGCGTCAGGAGCGTTGAAGTGCTGCTCGATCTGCTCGTCGATGACCGAAGCAGGAACTGGTACCTCTACCAGCTCAACCAGCTTGTCCAGAACCAATTCGCGAGCCTCTACGCCCTGCTCAACGGTCTTGCCTTCTGCGGCATCCTTAGCAAGGTTTTCGCGCAGTTCAGCAATGGTGTCAAACTCGGAAGCAAGCTGAGCGAAGTCATCGTTTGCTTCTGGCAGTTCGCGCTGCTTCACAGCGTTGATAACAACCTTGACAGTTGCCGACTTGCCGGCGTGCTCGCCGCCAGCCAGGGTGGTTTCGAAGGTTGCGTCTTCGCCAGCGGACAGGCCGGTAACAGCCTCGTCCATGCCCTCAAGCATGTTGCCGGAACCGATCTGGTAGGACAGGCCCTGTGCGGAGTCAACCTCTTCGCCCTCTACCGAAGCGGTGAGGTCGATGGTGACGAAGGAGTCTGCAGCTGCTGGAGCTTCAACTTCCTTCAGGGTACCGAAGCGACCACGCAGGTCATCGAGAGCCTTCTCGATGTCCTCGTCAGCAACTTCCTTGGCCTCAACAGAAACTTCGATGCCCTTGTAGTCCGGCAGTTCAACCTTCGGACGGATATCAACTTCGAGGGTGAAGACCAGCTGGCCTTCTCCTTCCTTCTCGATCGAAGGCAGCTCGGTGATGTCGACCTCTGGGCGGGACAGTGGGGTGAGTTCGTTCTCAACCATTGCCTGCTGGTAGTAGTCGTTCAGGCCTTCGTTGACTGCGGTCTCAATGACGTAGCCACGACCAACGCGCTGATCGATCAGACGGGAAGGAACCTTGCCCTTACGGAAGCCCGGGATCTGAATCTGCTGAGCGATGGTCTTGTACGCCTCATCGACGCGGGGCTTCAGTTCCTCGTAAGGAACTTCAACGGTCAGCTTAACCCGGGTCGGGTTGACGTTTTCGACGGCGCTCTTCACAGCGTTGTACTCCTGAGTTGTCTAATATTAGGTCTAATCTGCAAAAAACCCCGCAACATGGTGGCGTTGCGGGGTTGTTCGACAGAGTCGGGGTGACAGGATTCGAACCTGCGACCTCACGCTCCCAAAGCGCGCGCTCTAGCCAAGCTGAGCTACACCCCGATTAGCAGTGAACAGTCTAACCCGAAGGATCCTGTATCCACTAATCGTTTGTGATGCTTACTAGTTGCTTTTGACAGTTCCTAGTGATCACAAGATCTAAATAATATTTAGCTCTTATTTTCTGTCAGTAGAAATCCGAAAATTTCCACTCACAAAGTCGGGGTAACAGGATTCGAACCTGCGACCTCACGCTCCCAAAGCGCGCGCTCTAGCCAAGCTGAGCTATACCCCGATTAGTCAGCAGCTCCGTGTTTTCACACCGGGCGCACCTAACCGTTAGTTGGCGAATCCGAAAAGCTACTTCTAACTTTCAAATTCATTGAATCCAATTTCTTGGACTCGGAATTACGGTTGAATTTTCATCATCCATAAAGTCGGGGTAACAGGATTCGAACCTGCGACCTCACGCTCCCAAAGCGCGCGCTCTAGCCAAGCTGAGCTATACCCCGATAGGGTTCGGAAAACCGTACCTCATCTGGACATTCCGTCCTGTGAACAACTCAGGAATCATTTGTTTCCCGTGCTGATCACAAGAAACTAAGTTACACGGGTTCGAACCAAAAGCAAAATCGAAACTCCGCCATGTCGTCGCAGTCATGGCGCCAAATTTCCCGAAAATCCGGTAATCATACGGCTGATTTGGGATAGTTTGATGAGATAAGTGAGTTGAATAACAGGAACATTCCAAAGAAAGACTCCAATGAAGGCTTGGACCGCGAGTGGTTGCCTCTCCCCCGTTGCTTCAAACGTCACGCCAGATTGACCGTCGCCCACAATACGTCCTGGCCGCAACGGACACTTGTCATCGACATACATAGCGCAAACTTCTCGGACACTTCAAGGCAACGACCCCAATGCCACTCGTCACGCTTCAAAGGATCCAGATACACGAAAAGGCCTCGCAGAGCGAGGCCTTTTCATTTGGAGGGGATGACGGGAATCGAACCCGCATCATTAGTTTGGAAGACTAAGGCTTTACCACTAAGCTACATCCCCATTTCGAAGCATCTGCGCTTCGAACAAGATTGAGTCTAGACCATAAAAGATGCGCTTTGCAAATCGACCATTCCCCGTCTCACTTGGAACCTCTCGATTGGCACCTAGAGCGTGCAACTCAAAGCCCCACACGCCGAATAATCAGGGGAAAAGTATTCCGCTGATCTCAATTATGGCCAGACCTGCTAATTTGCGCTTTTCGATCGCGGCATTTTTTGGCACTTCGGGCACCAATAAAGCTTCCTTGCGGCAACTTCGGCAAGGGAAATTTTTCCCGAGCAACGACGGCACGCCATTCCCTGGCGCTGATAAACGTAGTAGGAATTATCCGGCCACAACGGCAAGCCCTCTTCGCGATCCTCGGGGAGAGTCGTGATGATCTTGCCGTCACGAACACCGTCTTCCATGACAGAGACGATATCCAACCAGAGTTTTTTGGCTTTCTGCGTGCTGAGCTGATTTGCAGGAAGCTCGGGAGCGATTTGGTTTCGGAAAAGTGCTTCGGCTCGGTAGATGTTCCCAACACCACTGATGAGATTTTGATTCATCAGTGCTATCCCTATCGCCGTTTTGGTACGGGACAGGTTCTGACGAAACTCTTGGTACCCGTCCTCCAGCACTGCTTGAGACTGATCCGAAACTGAGCGCGTCTTGGATCTCTGGAACCTCGCCGCGGCTCCAGCCAGCGGGTCTGGTCCTAATTTGTTGAGCTGGACTTGGACCTGCCCGTAATCCAACACTTCGCATGCGGTGGGGCCGCGTAAATCCGCCCATCCGTGTTCTGAGACGACGCGCGCGCGAACGGCTCCAACGGGCGCCGGTGGGCCCGTATAGTTTTCAGGCTCCCCAGTGGTTGCGACCTCTTTCTCGCCAATTTTCCGTGGAGCGCCGATGGACGAGGCACCGGAAAAATGATGGTCTCCCCCAAAGCTAAACGCTCCATATAGCCCTAGGTGGACTCGCAAGTATAGGTCGTTAGAAAATCGGCAAAAGAGTTGCTTGCCCTTGGCGAAAGCAACTTCGAGCTGCTGGCCGTCAATACGGGCTGCATCCGTGCTAAATGGCCCCTGCGGCGATGAAACCTGGACCACTTGCCCGCCAAAAACGTCGTCGAATTGGCGGGCAAGTCGGTGAAGGGAATGTCCTTCTGGCACGACTAGTCGATTACCTCACCGGTGGTTTCGTAAGTGGCGATCTTGCCGATACGGCGCACGTGGCGTTCTGCCTCACTGAAAGGTTCTCCGAGGAAGGCTTCGATAAGCTCCGCGGCTTCTTCTACAGAATGCTGGCGCCCACCGACTGCAATAACGTTAGCGTTGTTGTGTTCACGGGCAAGCTTTGCAGTGTCCAGGTTCCAGGCCAGTGCGGCACGAATGCCTTCCACCTTATTGGCAGCGATTTGTTCGCCATTGCCCGAGCCTCCGAGAACAATTCCCAATGAGTCCAGTCCGGCGCGCTGATCTTCCACCACGGCCTTGGCTGCATTGATGCAGAAGGCCGGGTAATCGTCTTCCGGATCGTAAGCCTTGGGACCATGATTGATCATTTCGAAGCCCTTGGCAGTCAGGTGCTTAACCAAGTGGTCGCTAAGCTCAAGTCCTGCATGGTCAGTGGCGATATGCACGCGCATAATCAGTAGCCTCATATATCTGGGAGGGGTCAAATACTTCCTTATCTAGCTTAGCGATTTCACGCCGACCCTTTGTCATATTTGAGCTACAACGGAAGCATTTTTACGGCTCTACCCTTAGCTTCTTGACCCAAAGCGCCAAGTTTTCGGCGCAAATAGGAAAATTGAGTAAATTGATCCCTGAGATGACTTGCTTTATACCCCGTTGCCAGTGACACAATATACAAATATTCAATATCCGTTTCATAACTGCCGCGGATGCACACCTCATCACGAACTGGAGACCCAATGCCAGGAATGAACCTCACACGCGCCGAGGCTTCTACTCGCGCAGAACTGATCAACGTCGACAGCTATGAGGTGAGCCTGGACCTTACTCGCGGCGATCGCGTCTTCTCCTCGAAGTCGACCGTGCGCTTCACCGCTGTTGAGGGTGCGTCCACGTTCATTGATGCAATTACCGATTCGGTGCGCTCCATCAATCTCAATGGTGTAGAACTTGATCCAGCAGAGGTTTCGGATGGCATTCGCATTCAGCTACCTAACCTCGCAGCGGACAACATCTTGATCGTCGACTCGGACGCGCTGTACATGAACACGGGTGAAGGATTGCATCGTTTCGTTGATCCCGTGGATCAGGAGGTGTACCTCTACACCCAGTTCGAAGTAGCGGACTGCCGCCGAATGTTCGCCGTTTTCGAGCAGCCAGATCTAAAAGCAACCTTCCAGTTCACGATCACCGCTCCAAAGTATTGGAACGTCATCTCCAATGCGCCAACGCCACAGCCTACTGAACAAGGCGAGGCAGCAACGTGGGTCTTCGCCCCAACTCAGCGCATCTCCTGCTACATCACGGCGCTAATTGCCGGCCCCTACCAGGTTGCACGAGATTCACTCGTGTCTTCCAGCGGGCGAACCATCGAGCTCGGCGTCTTCGCACGTGCCTCCATGATGGAATACCTGGATGTGGACAATATCGTGACGATCACGCGTCAAGGATTCGAATTCTACGAAAAGAATTTCGGCGTACCTTACCCATTTGAAAAATATGACCAGCTATTCGTTCCGGAATTTAATGCCGGCGCCATGGAAAACGCTGGTGCGGTTACCTTCCTCGAAGAATACGTCTTCCGCTCCCGCCCTACCGGCGCCATGGTCGAGCGCCGTGCCATTACCGTCCTCCACGAACTTGCCCACATGTGGTTTGGGGACTTGGTCACGATGAAGTGGTGGAATGATCTGTGGCTCAATGAATCGTTCGCTGAGTTCATGTCCACCCTTGCCGCTGCGCAGAACACCGAATTCACCAGCGCTTGGACCACCTTCAACACGCTTGAGAAAAATTGGGCCTACCGTCAGGACCAGTTGCCTTCAACTCACCCAATCGTGGCCGAGATCAATGACCTCGAAGACGTTGAGGTCAACTTTGATGGCATTACCTACGCCAAGGGTGCCAGTGTCCTTCGCCAGCTTGTAGCCTTTGTTGGTCAGGAAGAGTTCATGGCTGGCGTACGTGAGTACTTCAGCAAGCATGCATGGTCCAACACCGAATTACCGGACCTGCTCAGCGAATTGGAGACCTCCAGCGGCCGAGATCTGAGCGGTTGGGGTGCACAATGGCTTGAGACTGCCGGCGTAAATACTCTCACTGCCGATATTCAAACAGACGAAGCGGACGTTATCACTTCCTTCACCATTCGTCAGTCGGCGATTGCCGAGTACCCTACGCTGCGACAGCATCGCTTGGCCGTGGGCTTCTACAGCCTCGATGCGGATGGAACCTTGCAACGCGTGCACCGCGAGGAACTGGATATCTCCGCTGAGGCGACCAACGTTGAAGCCTTGGCTGGTTTACAGCGACCGGATCTCGTATTGCTCAATGATGACGATCTGACCTATGCGAAGATCCGTCTCGATGAAGCGTCTTTGGCTACCGCTAGCAAGCACCTCAAGGATTTTAATGAATCCTTGCCGCGCACGTTGGTTTGGTCGGCTGCTTGGGATTCGGTGCGCGACGCGGAATCGCCTGCAAGCATTTACGTTGAGCTGCTCCTGAACAATATTGGCCACGAAGTGGACTCGACGGTCATCATGGTTCTGCTGCGTCAGCTAAATACTTCGTTGGATCACTACGTTGCCGCCGAGCACAGCGCTGAATTATCGATTCAGGCCGCGGACCGCCTGTGGCAGCTTGCTTCCGAGGCGACCGCAGGGTCGGACGCGCAGCTTCAGCTGGCCAAGGCCTTTGCGCATCGCTCGCGAACTGATGAACAGCTAAACCGCGTGCAGGGCCTGTTCGACGGATCTCAGTCGCTTGACGGACTGGTGATCGATACCGATCTGCGCTGGTCCTTAACCATCGCATTGAGCGCCGGCGGCCGAATGACCGATGCTCAAATTGATGCCGTTTTGGAAACCGACGACACGGCAAAGGGCAAGGCTTCCTGGTACACCGCCAGCGCTTCGCGACCAACTGCGCAGGCCAAGGACGAGGCCTTCGACGCCGCCACGGCAGCAACTCTGTCCAACGACCAGCAGAGCGCCATCATCGCGGGATTCAACAACGTCCACAACAAGTCATTGATTGCCGGTTACACCGAGAAGTACTTTGGCCTATTGAGCAACGCCTGGGAGACTTACTCCCACGAAATGGCTAAGCAAATCGTGCTGGGCTTCTACCCGAGTGCTCAGGTCTCACAGCAGACTCTGGGCCAGACAGAGGCATTCCTCGAATCCCTTGGTGAAAAGCACCCGGCACTACGTCGCTTGCTGACCGAGTCCGCTGCCGATGTTCGACGCGCGCTGGCGGCACGTCAAGCCGATGCCTAATCTGCAGCGGTAGCTGACACAACTCATCTCAGGGTGCACTCTGAGCTCACAAGGCTCCAGAGTGCACCCTTGCGCTTTAATGATGTAAGAATGAACGTATGGATCTGTCGCGACATGAATATCACATCAGTTTGGACTGGACTGGTAATCGCGGTACCGGCACCGAAAACTACCGCGGCTATGGTCGAGATCATGTGGTGCGGTCAGCAGGTCTGCCCGATCTTCCAGGAACTGCTGATCCGACTTTTCACGGCGACAAAGACCGATGGAATCCGGAGCAGCTTCTGCTTGCCGCGCTAAGTCAATGTCACATGTTGTCCTACCTGCATATAGCTGTGACACACGGGGTCATTGTCACTGGCTACAGCGACTCAGCTACCGGCCTGCTGCGGCTAAACCGCGACAATAGCGGCGAATTCGTCCGAGCCATCTTGCGCCCGGCGGTTAACCTCGCTGACGAAGCACAAAGAGAGCTCGCCGATTCACTGCATGAAGAAGCGAACAAAGTCTGTTTTATTGCCAGATCCGTCAATTTTCCAGTCCTGCATGAACTTGCCCTTCCGAACCTTTCTCGAGGAATCAACAATGAGTGAACACCCGCAGATCCCGCATAGCGTTAAGCAGGATCCGTTCAGCAAGCCCCTCGTTCTGGGACCTTCCAGCCAGGAGTTTCTGAATCTGGCTGAACAGCCAGTCGATGCTTCGCAATTCCCTGGCACTTTTTACCACGAGGTAGGTGGCCGCGAGGTTTTCGCAAAGCTGACCAAGAACTTTTACGCCTCGGTAGCCGAAGATCAGGATTTTCGCGCGATGTATCCCGAGAAGGATCTACATCCTGCGCAGGTACGCCTGCAGCTGTTCCTCGAACAATACTGGGGCGGGCCAACCACCTATTCTGAACACCGCGGTCACCCAAGATTGCGCATGCGCCACGGTAACTTCACCGTGAATTCTCATTACCGTGATGTTTGGCTGGGACATATGGATAAGGCAATCGCCCAGCTTGAGCTCCCACCGCTCCACGCAGAAACGCTCAGGGACTATTTTGAGCGTGCGGCACACTCAATGCTGAACACTCCCGATTAATCACGACTAATAAGATTGGCTGGAACCAAATTTGGTTCCAGCCAAGTGCTTTAATCCATGTCTAACCGAGCAGAGAAGACTGTCGAAGGACGGCATGCCCACGACCATTGCTGATTCTGCGCCATGTCCCCTGTCGCAGCACCCTGCTTTCCCCATCTGCTGACAGGAAACCCAAAGCATGCATCGCAAATGCTGCTCCCATTGGTAGCGACGGTTCTTGACCAGCTATTTCTGAAGACCAAATCCGCTGACGAATTTGCGAAATAACTGGTTTACCGGGGTTCTCTGGCAAGGCTTGAGCTACGGCATCAATGCCCGTTTGTGCAGCCGAAGACAGTGTGGCATCTGGAATGGTTCCTGAATCTTCCCACCCAGAAAGCGGAACAGAAATTCCGGCCCATCGGGCGGTCGCTTCGACAGGAGGCAAACTGAACTCAACGGAAGAATCCCCCATTCGAGCCAGTCGGTCCTGTATCGACGACAACGAATAACTGGCATTGATCTGAGCTGGTTGTGCAAGGCGATGAACTCGCATGCCCAAAATTGTGTACTGGCCCTGCCCCAGCTCTGCTGGCACCAAAACTGGAACGTAAACCGCGAGGGCAGTACCCCTGGCAACAAGTAGTGCAGCATCATCTTCAATAGTTTTTGCCCGACTCACAAAGTTCGCAAGATCGCTCACAGAATTAACATCGTCAAAAATCAATACATCGCTTGCCATAGATTAATGTTCTCACGCTGATCCAACATGAAGCTGTTGAATTAGCTACTGGCGTCATGCGCACACGAAAAGTCGTATAAATTACCTATGATCAGGTAAAAGCCAGCGTCAATATTACTTTCAAGTAATATTGGACTTGGTTCTACCCACCGCACTTCAAGGAGTTTAAACCGTGACCGGAGACCTTGGTACTACTCAGATCCTGTTAGATCTCCTGGATCTAGATGGCGACAACCAGGCGCGAACTGATGAAGATATCTTTGTCGGCCAGACGCCAAGGCAGAATCGGAGCCGAGTCTTCGGCGGTCAAGTACTAGCGCAGTCAATTATGGCCGCAACTCGCACTGTTGAAACCACCCGTTCCGTGCACTCATTACACGGCTATTTCTTGAGGCCCGGAGACCCAAGCCAAAACATTACCTTTGGTGTGCAGCGACTGCGAGACGGCCGCTCCTTCTCAGCACGACGAGTCCATGCCTACCAGAACGGTGAGCCGATTCTTTCCATGATCGCTTCCTTCCAGGAGCCAGCCCAGGGCTTAGAGCATCACGATCCGATGCCGTTCCAAGCACCTGATCCCGAATCGCTACCAACGACTGCTGAGCTTGTGGGGCACCTCAATCACCCGATAGCCAAAGAGTGGGCCTTTGAACGTCCCTTCGACGTGCGCCACGTCACCGAGCCAATTTACCTGACAGGCGATAAGGGGAAAGTTGCTGATAGCGCCGTTTGGTTACGTACAACTTCCTCCATGCCAGACGACTTGGCTCTCCACCGCGCTGCCTTGGCCTACGCCAGCGACTACGTATTGTTGGAACCTGTGCTGCGCGCTCATGGCCTGGCGTGGGTGCATCAGGGTCTGAGCATCGCCAGCCTCGACCATGCTATGTGGTGGCATCAAGACTTTAGAGTCGACGAGTGGCTGCTATACGTGCTCCACTCCCCTTCCGCATCTTCAGCACGTGGTCTGGGAACGGGCCAATTTTTCAATCGCGACGGGCAACTCGTTGCGACGGTTGCTCAAGAAGGAATGATCAGGTTGCCCGAATTTGGAAAGAAGTAAATATCGGAGTCATCATTTCCCTCTGAAAACCACGTCAGAGGGAAATCTCCACATTTTCCGTTGGAACAGACACGCACGTAAGTATCTGGCCGGCGGGAATTGTGGCGCTGGGCTCCATCGGGTAAGAGACACTACCTTTGAGCAGCTTCACGGCACATTGCCCACATGACCCCGCCCTACATTGGCTAGGAGCATTCAGGCCTTCTGCTTCCAATGCCTCCAGGAGAACGCCGTCTTCAGGCTCCCAGATAAATTCTCTTCCTGAACTTTGGCACCTAACCTGGGCCGTTGGTAGATCTTGGAAGAGTTTTGAAAGGTCAGTTTGCGGCGAAACGAACGTTTCGCTATGGATTTTTTCTGGCTGTACACCTTGTTCCTGGCAAGCCTGCTGCACCGTCCGCGTAAAATCTGCTGGTCCACAAATTACGATGCTCTCGCACCCGTCTACAACACGCGCGATCTCTTCGAGATTCGGACGCCGTACAGAACTGTCGAATCCTTGATGCGCCACTTTGGTGTCAAGCTTGTTGAAAAGTTCTTGCGCTCGCACCGACAGTTCATTAGGCAGACCCCTTTCAACATGCAGAGTGCGCAGCTCCTTGAGTCGTGATGCTTCTTTTTCATCGCGGAGCAAACCAAGAACTGGGGTGATTCCGATACCGGCGGTTACGAACGCTGTTCGAGGTCGTAACACCTTTGATGCGGTCAACGAGCCATACGGTCCGGAGACCAAAAGTGCGTCCCCAGCGCGCATCATCGCCAAGCGTCCAGAAACTTCACCTTGCACACGCACTGCAATGTTCACTGTCCCGTTGCCAACTGAAGTGATCGTGTAGTTACGCCACAATGGGTCGGGCAAATGCACTCGAAGATACTTTCCGGCCTCATCATGATCACTGAACCATCCAAACGAGTCGCTCAGAGTGAACTCGATAATTCCTAGGCTGTGCGCGGTGGTACTTAGTATCGTGGCAAATCTAGGGGAACGTTTCGCGGGTACGAGAGCAGCTTCCGCGGCCGTCATCTCTTGGACTTCGATGGCCGAGTCAACGTTCAAAGTGCCGGAGCTTAGGACTGTCCCATAAATTCCACAATGAAGGTGGCCAAAGTGCGAGGCGAGCAGCCGCGGGCCATTTGTATCGACCTCTGTAGTTTCTGGATTAACGGAGGTAGCCGAGCACCGTTCAATAGACTTGGTAATCGCAATCCTGACATCACCGATTTGCAGAACTTTTCCGATTAATCCGAATTCAGCAAATGCCGGAAGGTCCCCGACAAGGATGTTGCCACGGTATCTGCGCGGGTCGAGTTTGATCCCGCTAGCTTCGGATAGCTGTTTGACGGTATTTGGATTGATAATTGAGATGCCTGACAGCTGCGAGTCGAACATTCCATTATCGGTCGCAACGACTTCTCGCCGATAGGAACCCTGCGCAGGAAGATGCTCAGATAGGTACTCACGCAACACATCACGGCCGTCAGCTTTTGAGGAATCGAAGGTCACAGGTTCGCCTGTGGCCTCGCTCGGTGCAGCGACGGTGATAAGAGGTGGTTCCGACTTCACGGACCACTTTTGTAAATTTTTGTTGTTCTTAAGAATGGTGAAGCTTAGGCAACTGCTCCACTGGCCATCCACGACTTCTACGGTGCCATTTGAAAAGGCAACGCTTCGGTCGCCAAGCACTCCGCCACCAGCTTTAACCGGCGCCGATGCGATCGATTCTCCTGGCAGGCCCTTGACGGGAAATCGGAATAGCTGATCAAGTCTCATATGCCTAGTCTAATTACCTGCTCGGGCACCAAGCGACTAGATGAACGTTGACACTTCTCCACGAATTAGAACTGATCATGTCCCTTATTCCATTCATTCATCGGCGTCAAGGCGTCTGGCGCCTACGCCTTGGCGAGAAAGTTGGTCTTCCGGGTTCAAGAGATTGCAGGCTTGCATCGATAGGCAACCGCAACCAATGCAGCCCATGAGGCGATTCTCTAGTTCTTCGATAGCTCTCCTCCGAGTCTCAAGGACGCGCTTCCACTGCGCTGTGGCTCGAATCCAGTCCTCTTCGGAAGGCAAACGATCCATAGGAACCGGTGCCAAAGCATCTTTAATGTCGATCAACGCGATGCCCAATTGCCTACCGACAGTAATTAATGAAATTCGGCGCAGCAGGTGACGCGGATACCGACGCTGATTGCCTGCCGTGCGCAATGACCCTATAAGACCGAGTTCTTCATAGTAATGAAGTGCAGAGCGCGCCACTCCTGTGCGATCACTGACCTGGCCAATAGACAAAAGTTCCTCGGCCGGCTGTTCTTTTGGGGCCTCACCCCCACCTGATGTGCGAATCATCACCCATCCCATCCTTGACCTCAAGTTTACTTGAGGTCTTAGTGTTGAGGTAATCAGTATCGTTGGTGGGGGCCAAAATCCTCCGCATCACCAGCTGAGCTAAGTACTTCACCTCAGCCTAAAGGAGCTATTGGATGAGCCAATTGTCAGATGAATTTCGTACCGCATTCCGTCATCATCCAGCTGGCGTTGCACTCATTACCGCGACGGTCGATGGCGTACCTTACGGATTGACAATTTCCTCGCTGGCTTCATTATCGATAGATCCAGTTGCCGTCTCTTTTTCACTTGCAAAAGAATCTGGCGCAGCGGGGGCAGTGCTGGCTGCGCCGAGTTTCGTCATTCACATGCTGGGTGAAGAACATGAAGATCTGGCAAATAATTTTGCACGGCCCGGAGCTCCCCGATTCACTCAGGGCCAGAACTTCCTGTTCCTGCCTACGGGCGAACCCTACTTCGAAGATGCGCCTATTGCTTTTAGGTCTAGCATTCATTCTTCGGTGAGCGTCGGTGGTTCACGCTTGATCGCGGCAGAAGTTCACGACATTCTCCGCGGAAATCACCAGCAGCATCTGCTGCATCAGAACAGAAAATACCTTAGGCTTTCCGGGCTGTTCACTGCCACCCACCAAGACTGAATTTTCGGATCAGATTTGAACCGAGATACAGATATGGCCGCCACAAGTGGCGGCCATATCTGTATCTTTTCCTAGTCGCGGGTCAGGCGGCGGTGGGTTACACGATGTGGCTTAGCAGCATCAGCGCCCAAGCGCTCGACCTTGTTCGTCTCGTAGGACTCGAAGTTGCCCTCGAACCAGTACCAGTTCGAAGGGTTCTCCTCGGTGCCCTCATAGGCCAAAATGTGCGTCGCAACTCGGTCCAGGAACCAGCGATCGTGGGAGACCACGACAGCACAGCCCGGGAAATCGAGCAAAGCGTTTTCCAGCGATGACAGGGTCTCAACGTCCAAATCGTTAGTTGGCTCATCGAGAAGCAATAAGTTGCCACCCTGCTTGAGGGTCAATGCCAAGTTCAAGCGGTTACGCTCACCGCCGGAAAGTACGCCGGCCTTCTTTTGCTGGTCTGGCCCCTTGAACCCGAACGCAGAAACATAGGCACGCGACGGCATTTCAACCTGACCAACATTGATGTAATCCAGTCCGTCGGAAACAACTTCCCACAATGATTTGTTGGGGTCGATGTTTTCACGGTTCTGGTCAACGTACGAGATCTTGACGGTTTCGCCGATCTTCAGCGAGCCTCCGTCGAGCTCTTCCATGCCAACGATGGTCTTGAAGAGAGTCGACTTACCGACACCATTCGGACCAATGACACCAACGATGCCGTTTCGTGGCAACGAGAACGACAGTCCGTCGATAAGAACTCGATCGCCGAAGCCCTTCTTCAATCCATCGGCTTCAATTACGACCTGGCCTAGGCGCGGACCAGGTGGAATCTGGATTTCTTCGAAGTCCAGCTTGCGGGTGCGCTCGGCTTCCGCGGCCATCTCTTCATAACGGGCCAGACGAGCCTTCGACTTAGTCTGGCGACCCTTGGCGTTGGAACGAACCCATTCGAGTTCTTCGGCCAGACGCTTTGCAAGCTTCTGGTCCTTCTTGCCTTGGACCTCCATGCGTTCGCGCTTCTTCTCCAGGTAGGTGGAGTAGTTGCCCTCATATGGGTGCAGACGACCGCGGTCAACTTCACAGATCCATTCGGCGACGTGGTCTAGGAAGTAACGGTCGTGAGTAACAGCGAGAACTGCGCCCGGGTAGGCAGCAAGGTGCTGTTCCAACCAAAGCACAGACTCGGCGTCCAAGTGGTTGGTCGGTTCGTCAAGCAGCAACAGATCTGGCTTCTGCAGCAACAGCTTGCACAAGGCCACGCGACGACGCTCACCACCCGAGAGGTGCGTAACCATCTCGTCGCCTGGCGGGCAACGCAATGCGTCCATCGCCTGTTCGAGCTGATTGTCGATGTCCCAAGCATCAGCCGCATCAATAGCTTCCTGAAGCTTGCCCATTTCCTCGAGCAAAGAGTCGAAGTCGGCACCTTCCTGGGCCATCTCTTCTGAAATCTCGTTAAAGCGAGTGATCTTCTCGTAGATCTCGCCGACGCCTTCCTGGACGTTACCCAGAACGGTCTTTTCTTCGTTTAGTGGTGGCTCCTGCATCAAGATGCCTACCGAATATCCCGGCGAGAGCCTAGCCTCACCGTTAGACGGGGTATCGAGACCCGCCATGATCTTCAAGATCGTTGACTTACCAGCACCGTTCGGTCCCACAACGCCAATTTTGGCGCCTGGGAAGAACGACATACTGACATTGTCAAGGATGACTTTGTCACCAACGGCCTTGCGAGCCTTGGTCATCGTATAAATGAATTCCGCCATGCTCTTAAGGCTAGTCGGTGAGTGGGGTCAAATCCGAATCCTCGGCCAACTATTTTGAGTTGGCAGTGTTAGGTTTCACAAGAATGAACCGAACACTGCCAACCACCCCAAAATCAGGCCGCTTGATCGGTGCCTTTGGGCCACCTTGCGTCCGTATCGGTCGTTGCTCCCGAATGAGTTAAACGGTCAGACTCACCGGTGTCGGTGCGAACTCGGCTGAAGGAGGTTGTACCAAATCGCAAATCATGGCCAATGCTGTAAGCCTCGATATCAGCGCTAGTTCCCTTCGTGCCATCTGCACGTTCATATTCACGGATCTGCAGCTTTCCGAAAATTACCACGTGGTCGCCTTGGGCCAGCGACTCCATACCGTTTTCAGCTAATCCCCTGAAAGCGGAGACAGAAAACCAATTGGTGGGTCCATCAACCCATTGCCCCGATTCCGGGTCTCTCTTTCGTTCATGCGTTGCAACTCGAAATTTTAAAACGGACACACCTTTTGGCGTGACGGTTAGTTGTGGGTCCGTGCCGATAATCGCACGAATCGTCACCAAATCACTCACGAGTATCTACTCCTTAGATTCCCTACGCCGAGGACTTTTCTCGGTGTTGCTACCCATGGTGGCGCATGACTCAGAGCTGAACTTCACGATTCGTGCGGATTGTGGAGATTGAACTTTGAAACCGAGCTCGCATTGCAATTCCAAACAAGATAAGTGCCATGACTGCACCAGGTGCTATCCAGCCGGTCCATCCCATGATTGAAGATTCCGTTGGGTCAATCGACGCACCCAGGGTCGTGAAAAGTGAAGTTAGGCCGACGCTCGCATTGAAAACACCATGCGCTAACGCAGCGGGCCAGACCGAATTACTCCAAGAACGAATCCACCCGAGGAACGCGCCAAGTATGACGCAGACTCCACACATTGCAGCTACTCCCCATCCCGGGGCAAATGGGTAGTTGTAGCCAAGAAGAATTAGAGGTGCATGCCAGATGCCCCAAATAACCCCGGATAAAAGAATTGCCATTAGCTTTCCTGAGCGCGCTAGCCGAGGCCAAAGCCAACCTCTCCAGCCGACCTCCTCACCTACAGCCAAAAGCGCGTTGGCCATTCCTGCTATAGCGATGAGTCTTGCCTGATCTGCAAGATAGTGCATCGGCCCCTGAGTCCCAGCCACAAAATTCAGGAGTGTGAAGTTCTGCAGATCGCCAGGGAAAATACCCAACCAAGTACCAACGAAGGGTGCTTGAACAACTAACGCGATAGGAACCAGAAACGCAAGCACAACTGACGCGAAAAATCGTCCAGGTCGCCTAACCGGCCAGATTCCGGTGTCACGTACGAACGTGGACCCGCGTCGTTCGAGCAGGTATACCGCCAAGGCCGCCACCGTAGGCGTAAACATCATCAGAGCAGCAACCGTGGTGAAACTCGGTTCTCTAAGCCCCGAACCAAGCCACAGCGGAGTAGCTACACACCACGCCAACAAAAAACTCAGTCCTACGAAGCAAACGATGCTCAGGCGGCTGCCAAATCTCAATCTCGGCACCTTAAGCACTCCTAATCAGCATTCGATGTTCAAACCCAGTTCCACCCTACCGAGTTCAACTCGTATTTTCGGAGAGCAATAAGCTAAACTATTTTCGGTTATGCCTTCGTAGCTCAGCTGGATAGAGCAAGAGCCTTCTAATCTCTAGGTCGTGGGTTCGAATCCCGCCGGGGGCACAAACAAGAAAACCGCCGTTCACTTGATCTAACAAGTAAACGGCGGTTCTTCTTTGCCCTCGAAACTGGGCCAAAAATCGTCAAAGCACCACATTTTTACCGCTAATTTTGTTTTTGACTGACCGATCTGGCCTACGGCAAGCGTGGAACCGGAACGGTCCGATTGGGCTGAGATATGGCCGGCGAAAGTCAGGAACTCTGCCAACGGAGTGCCACCCAGATTAGCCACCCACGCTTCGGTTCGATGGATTCCAGTTCTGCTCCAACATTTGAGGATAGTAAACTTCGGCTGCATTCTTCGCCAATGTTTTCACCACGTTGATCACGGCGAGGCCTATCAGTTCCTTTGCATTGGCTGATTATCGGTGGAGTATCCTGCGAAATGTCTCCCAATCCCAACCGCACAGTAACTTAGATGCCACAGGTGAGATAAACTCTAGGAAATATAGAAACCGAGAGGGAACAGGGAAAACTGTCAGATGACCCAACCTGTCGCCATTAGAGCGCGACGCCTGCCCACCGAACGCACCAGTATCAACCTAATATTCCTCCTAGCAGGATTATCGTTCGCTTCCTGGGCGGGGAGGCTTTCAGTCATCGATGATGTACTCGGATTCTCAGGTCTCGGGCTCGGCTCATTCCTCCTATGCATGACTTTAGGTACCCTGATCGGACTGTCGATCATACCGACGATCAGCAACTACCTACCAACCAAGCGACTGCTTTGCATCTTGCCCCTTGGCCTAGCCTTGTGCTTGCCAGTACTGGGTGTAGCTATCTCCATTACCGAAAGCACCTTGCTGGCGTATGCAGCGCTCTTCGTCAACGGCATCATTTTCGGTTGCCTCGACATCATGATGAACGTCAGCGGTGCGAGGATTGAGCGTCAGTTAGCACGCAGCATCATGCCGTCGTTGCATGGTTTTTTCAGCCTTGGTTCACTACTTGGAGCTGCACTGGCGACAGCTACCATCGCGCTGGGTATCCCTAGTATTTGGCATTTTGTGTTTGTCTCAGTATTGATAATTGCCCTTACGTTCATTGCCCACCTTGGATTATCAAACTGGGAGAACGAAAACTTCGCCGAACGCGCCAAGGAAAAGGCACAGGAAGGTTCGAAGGTTCCAGGAAATCTAGGTCTTCTCCTTTTACTTGGACTCATGGTGGCCGGCCTCAGCTTCACCGAGGGCGCAGCCAACGACTGGATCGCTGTTGCGTCGGTAGTCGGGCATGGATTGGAACATAAAGAGGGCGCGCTAATGTTCACACTCTTCGTGGGCGCCATGACACTTGGTCGCTTCCTAGGCGGACAACTCGTCGATCGCATGGGTCATAAGTTCACTCTGCTGATAATGGGTTCCATCGGACTCCTAGGTGTCACGCTATTCATCATCGGGCCAGGCCCGTACCTTATCGGGCTAGGCTCGGCGATGTGGGGCTTGGGCAGTTCCCTTGGGTTCCCGGTGGGAATGAGCATCGCCGCTTCTCGAACCCAACGCCTAGGTCCCAAAGCTGTCAGTATCATCAGCGCGTTTGGCTACGGCGCAATGCTCGGCGGTCCCCCACTCATTGGCTTCATCGTTGATGCAGTTGGACTCCCCCAGGCTTTGTGGATTTGCGTGCTTATCCTAGTGGTTTCCCTAATCCTCACGCCTCGGGTCAGCCGTGGGGCAAAATCCGCTGCCCGCCCACGCTAGACAGGTAAGACTGCCCGCTCTTTGATGTTGCGCATAACAATGGTGCTGGTTAGCTTTTCAACACCCGGCAAGCCAACGAGGACTTCGTCGTAAACATGCTGATAGTGGCTCAAGTCCTTGGCAAACACTCGCAGCAGAAAGTCCGGTTCTCCAAATAACCGCTGAGCATCCACAATCAGGTCTTCACGCTCAACAGCCAACTCGAATTCTTTAAGTTGAGCCCGATCCTTCAATGTGGCAAACACCAAAGCTTCAAAACCGAGTCCGATTCGATCGGGCGCGATCACCGCTTGGTATCCCGCAATCACGCCCGAACGCTCAAGTTCGCGTATTCGTCGGTGGCACGGAGCAACGGATAGCCCAATTTTGGCCGCCAAGGCGGTGGCGCTGATGCGTCCATCGAGCTGTAATTCAGCAAGTATCGCACGGTCCAATTCATCCATGGTTTTAGGGTACCGCACAAAAATATTGCGCCATTTCTCGGAAATAGCATTTTTCCTTGCTCAAAACTCCGAATATGACCAAAAACAGGCAAACACATTTTGGGTCATTTTTCCTATGGTGGAGTCATCAACGATTTTTCACCAAGGATGGACCATGGATTTCGCTCAGCTGACAGCCTTTCTCCTAATCTCGGTCACCTTAGCTTGCACCCCAGGCGCTGACTGGGCGTACATCATCTCTTCAGCATTGCGGAAGCAAAGCTACCAACCCGCTGTCTGGGGACTCCTGTCGGGATACCTCGTACACACTGCTCTATTGGTAGGCGGCATTGCCGCTCTCGTAGCCAACTCACCGGCGGTCCTGATGTGGCTGACCGCGGCAGGTTCCCTCTACTTGTTGTGGCTTGGAATCTCCACGCTCCGTTCCTACAAATCCGCGACGTTCTTCAACGCCCAGTGCGAAACTGAAGTCAGTGAGATCAACGAGCTCAACATAGATAAGACTGCCAAGATGAGCGCAGCCACGAGCGGAAGCATCGCGCTGGCTTCTTCGACTGAGCGCCAAGTTTCAGCTCGCACCGCCTACTTCAAGGGACTGTTAACCAGCGGAACTAACCCGAAGGCGCTACTGCTGTACGTTGCACTGATACCTCAATACCTCGATGCTTCGTTGGCCATCCCAATGCCCATGCAAACCGGAATGCTTGGACTGACACACTTTGGGGTTTCAATTGCCGTGTACTTCACGGTCGCATTGGCTACGCGGGCCCTACTACGTTCACGTCCATTAGCTGCGCGCATCGTGACGCTGCTTTCCGGAATCATCATGATCCTGTTGTCTCTCGGGCTCATCTTTGAGCAATTTTTCGTCGCATAGACAGTTTATTGAACACTGATCAAGACAATTGAACAGTGATCAAGTACGCTCTTAATCGGTGGTGATTCACGCCATCGATAGATACGCCTAGGCTGGACAATACCAGTCGCCGAACACACCTAGGCCAAGAGCAATACGCTGGAGCATTCGTGGAACTACCATCAATCCGTTTAGAGAACGTCTCCGTTCGCTACGATGACCGAGTTGCACTCAGGGAACTCAGCATTAGCCTGAACGAGCAACGCATTGGCGTGATTGGCGCCAACGGTGCGGGCAAAAGTACGTTGTCCCGCTTACTCAACGGACTGGTTCTTCCTACCGATGGAACCGTTCATATCGGGGATCTCAATACCCGCCAGCACTCGAAGCAGATCCGGCGAGAAGTAGGTTTTGTCTTTCAGAATCCGGCAAATCAAATCATCATGCCCATCGTTTCCGATGACATCGCTTTTGGCCTCAAGAACCTGTCGATGCCCAAGTCTGAGAGGCATCAACGAGTTGCTCAGACTCTCAATGAATTGAACATTTCTCACCTTGCCGACCGCGAAAGCCATACGCTATCTGGCGGCGAACAGCAAATGGTTGCGCTCGCTTCGGTGTTGGCCATGCGTCCACAAACCATCATCTTTGACGAACCGACAACCATGCTGGATCTACGCAATCGATTGGCCTTCCAACGTGAGATCGCTAAGCTTTCGCAACGAGCGATTGTCGTGACTCACGATCTAGAAATCCTCGAGGACTTCGAACGCGTTCTGGTGATCACCGATGGAACGGTCGCATTCGATGGCGCTCCTGCCGAAGCGATTGCCCATTACCGGCAATGGAGCCATGCATGATCGCCGCCGCCAACACGTCCTATCTGGCGCGGATCCGACCTGGCTGGAAGTTCGGTGCACTACTGATCCTGAGCATTGCGTTATACCTGATCAGTTCCTGGTCAGTTCTACTCGCACTGTTCATCATTAGCATTGCAATTCTGCTATCGGCACGAGTGGATTTGAGGCAGCTTCGGCTCCCACTGATCTCAATGGCCATTATCCTCAGCGTTGTTTTTGTCCTGCTTGGTATCCAAACTGACTGGCTCAACGCACTGCGCGCTGTGCTCCGGCTACTGACCATGTGCCTTCTGGCGTATGCGGTCAGTCTCACGACAAAATTTGAGGACATGCTCGAGTTATTTCAACAGGTAGCTTCGCCTCTTCGGCTGGTAGGTGGAAATCCAGCGCAAATCGCATTGGCCCTATCAATGACTATCCGCTTCATTCCCGAACTGAAAAAGGTCTACGTTGAAGTTCGTGAAGCCCAGCACGCTCGCGGTCTAGGAAACAATCCCCTGGCAGTTACGGTACCGCTAGTCATCCGATCGCTAAAAATTGCGGAGGAGACTGCCGAGGCACTCGATGCCCGCGGCTACGACTCAGCACCGTCACCACGTCAGCACTGATACCTGCTGAACCTTCCCTCGACTTATCTAGGATCTTCAATGTCTCGAAACCCTTCGTCCTCACAAACCAAAAACACGGTTTACATCGCCGTGTTCGCCGCGATGATCGCTGCCATGGGCTTGCTTCCTCCAATCACCCTGGGCATTATTCCGGTGCCAATCACCCTTCAAACACTTGGGGTGATGCTCGCCGGCGCCTTGCTCGGCCCGTGGCGTGGAGCAATGTCATCGCTGGTCGTTGTCGTTCTGGCCATTGCGGGCTTGCCGCTATTATCAGGCGGTCGCGGAGGGTTGGGAGTTCTGCTTGGTCCCACCGGCGGTTATCTCCTCGGCTGGGTCTTTGGATCGTTAGTCATTGGCGCACTGTTTAAGTATTGGGTTTTACGCAGAACCGGAAACACCGCTCGATTCCTCGCCGGACTTGCCTCGGTTGTCATCGGCGGAATCGGCGTGATCTACCTCTGCGGCGTACCTTGGACTTCCGTGGTCACCGGTCTAGATCTTGGAACTTCACTACTTGGTTCGGCCGCATTCCTCCCCGGAGATTTGTTCAAGGCCGTAGTGACGACGCTTGTCGCGCTCACGGTGCATCGCAGCTACCGCGGACTAATGAGCTAACAGCATGCAGTTTTGGCACGAAGTGACGAGCTGGGCAGAACGTTGCCCGAATAAACCAGCTGTCATCTCGCCAGCCGGCGAGCTGACCTTTGCCCAGCTTGCGCGGCGTGCTCAAGCGCTTGCTCGAACGTTGAGTGACTACGCGCAACAGCGCATCGGCATATTGACCAATGATCCAGTCACCATGGCCGTAGGGTTTCACGGGACAGCGTCAGCAGGAAAAACCCTGGTCGTGCTTGATCCGTCGTGGCCGCGAGCCTTACTCGATTCTATGATCACAACCCTAGGCTGCACGGTGGTGTTGGTTTCCAGTACGGACGAGGTCGCCCACGACCTCCCCGTCTCACTGCTAGCACTCCCCCTCAACGCCGACACACATTCATGGTTAGCGCCTCTTCACAGTGACGAGCGCGAACTACTCATCATCTGCACTTCAGGAACCACCTCGCGGCCCAAAGCCATAGTCAGGACCGCTTCTTCCTGGCAGGCTTCCGTGGTCATTGGAGCACCTGTGCTCATGGCTACCGAAGAGGCTATTACCTTATCTCCGGGACCTATCTCGCACGGGCTTGGGCTCTACTCATTGGTCGAATCAATTCATACAGGTGGAACATTTGTAGGCACCGGCCGATGGCAACTGCAGGAAGTCAGCTCCCTTCTTCGGCGAATCCGCTGCAATCGGGTCGTCGGCGTACCCACAATTCTTGATCGACTCCACACCCTGGTGGAAACGGAACTACTCTCGAATATTCGTTGGATCATCAGTGGCGGCGAATCTTTACCGATGGCGCTGGTGAAACGACTTGCTGACTTGCCCGCGCTAGAATCCTGCATTGAATACTTCGGTAGCAGTGAACATAGTCTCATCGCCTATACACACCGAGGCCCTCATACACACAGCAACGGTTCCTTTTCCGGTCGCCTCTTCCCCTCAGTCTCAGTTCACTTACACGAAATTGATCCAGCTACGGGAGTCGGTACCGTGTACGTCGACAGTCCTTTCAACGCGATCGATTATGACCCGGAAACCGCGAAGCCTATGCCTCGGTGCAACAACTCGACCAGCATCATGGATCGAGGCATGCTCGTCGGCGACCGCGACATAACCTTCAAGCGGCGGGATGATGGCATATTGAATCTTCACGGTAACAACATCCACCCGTCGGAAATCGCAGACGTATTTTTACAATTGAATATCCAGGAATCCAAAATTCGTCTTGAGCACAAAAATGGTGAACAGTTCATAGTGGCCTACGTCCTCGCGCCCGTCATTGAGCGTGAAAAACTCAAAACTTTCTTCTTTGAACGTCTGCCAGTTTTCAAGATCCCTCACCAAGTGAACTTTCTGAATCAGTGGCCACAGTCCTTTAGTGGAAAAGCATCCATCGCTTTTGTGCCCGACAACGCTCCAGAGATACTCAAGGGAATCCAGTTACGATGAATAACGCCTACGTGATTGGGGCACTCCGCACCCCAATCGTCCGGTCCGGCAAGGAATACGCGAGAATCAGCGCAGACAAGCTTGTCGCTCCCATCCTTACTGCACTTCTGTCCAGAGCAGGAATAGACCCGGCTAGAGCAGACCATGTGTTTCTGGGCAACGCTGCGGGGCCAGGTGGGAACATTGCAAGAGTTGCGACGCTTGCTTCATCGTTTCCGGCAACAGTCAGTGCCACCAGTATGGATGCTCAGTGCGCCAGCGGGTTGGAGGCTATCTCTGCCGGCGCTCGAATGATTCGTTGCGGCGAGGCGGATATTGTTCTCGCAGGAGGCGTGGAGTCGGTCAGCACCGCTCCCTGGAGGGTTGAGAAACAAGAATCGGTGACGACTCCACCCAGGATGTATTCTCGCGCCAGGTTCACCCCAGCCCCTGATCCTGATCCGGATATGGGAGTCGCCGCCGAAAATATCGCCGCCCAATTTGCCGTCAGTCGCGAACGCCAAGACGCTTTTGCTCTGCAAAGCCACAGACGAGCTGTCAAGGCGCAGGTGGATGGACTCTTCAATCAGGAGTTGCTCCCTGTCAGCACGTCGACGGGAGATGTCACCCAAGACACCTGCCCCCGACCTTCGCTCAACGAGAAGAAGCTGGCTGCGCTCAAACCAGCTTTTCTAAGTAATGGAAGCGTCACAGCTGGAAATTCTTGCCCCATCAACGACGGAGCAGCCGCGGTACTGCTCGTGAGCGACAGGATCATGCAGGAATTGAAACCGACGTTTGCTTTAAGATATTTGACTGCAGCGTCAGGCGCGTGTGAACCCGAGCTTCTTGGTATGGCAGCCGTACCTGCCTATCAAAGGCTCGTTGAGAGGCTCGGTAGCGGAGAATCGGCGCACACCCCATTGATCGAATTTAATGAAGCCTTCGCGGTTCAGGCGTTAGCTTGCCTAGAAGTCTTAGGCATCGACTCAGCAATGGTTAATCGCCAGGGAGGGGCACTGGCCTTGGGCCACCCCTATGGGGCCAGTGGCGCCATATTGACTACTCGATTGTTCTGGCAGGCGCAAAATACTGGCCTGCCCGGCCAACGAGCCGTGGCCCTCATGGCAGCGGCTGGTGGTACAGGCAGCGCCATCGCCTTTGAAAGCGTAGTCGCTTGACCCCTCGTAGTTGCTAGTTCGGATCTTGCTCCTAGAGTCCCCATTAGCCACTGTCCGGCGTTGCTACCTGCGAAACTTCAGTTCATTTCGTTCCGGGCCGATGACTTTGAGAATTTTGAGCTTAAAGGACATAAGGCCGCATTTATCCCTTCGGACAAATGCGGCCTTATGTATCAATCGTTCGCTTAGATGTTGAACCCTAGGGCTCGCATCTGGTCACGACCGTCGTCAGTAATGCGTTCTGGACCCCAAGGTGGCATCCAGACCCAGTTCAGGCGGTGGTCATCAACGATGCTCTCCAATGCCTTAGCTACCTGCTCCTCGATAATATCGGTCAGCGGGCAAGCTGCGGTGGTGAGCGTGAGGTCCAGCAACAGTACGCCATCTTCTGCGTACTTCAGGCCGTAGAGCAAGCCCAAGTCGACGATGTTAACGCCGAGCTCCGGGTCGATTACGTCCTTTAGCGCTTCTTCAACGTCTTCCAGCGGAGTCGCGACGGCTCCCTGGTTCTGTTCGGTTGATTCACTCATGAAATTACCTTTAGGCCTTGACGTTCAGGTAGCGGTCGTAGCCTTCTTCTTCCAGGCGGTCAGCAAGTTCTGGGCCACCCTGTTCGGCAACACGGCCATCCACGAACACGTGCACGAAGTCTGGCTTGATGTAGCGCAGAATGCGGGTGTAGTGGGTGATCAGCAAGGTGCCCATGTTGTTTTCTTCCTGAGCGCGGTTAACGCCTTCGGAAACAATCTTCAGTGCGTCAACGTCCAGACCAGAGTCGGTCTCGTCCAAGATCGCGAACTTAGGCTTGAACAGTTCCAGCTGCAGGATTTCGACGCGCTTCTTCTCGCCACCGGAGAAGCCTTCGTTGACATTACGGCCAGCGAAGTCGGCATCGATCTTCAGCTTGCTCATCGCTTCCTTGACGTCCTTGGTCCAGGTACGCAGCTTCGGAGCTTCGCCGTCGATTGCAGTCTTGGCGGTGCGCAGGAAGTTGGTCATGGTGACGCCCGGTACCTCTACTGGGTACTGCATAGCCAGGAACAGGCCAGCCTTGGCGCGCTCGTCGACGCTCATCTCCAGGACATCTTCACCGTCGAGGGTGATGGTGCCGGAAGTGACGGTGTAGCGTGGGTGGCCGGCGATGGTCGAAGCCAAGGTCGACTTGCCCGAGCCGTTAGGACCCATGATTGCGTGGGTCTCGTCGGTGTTGATGGTTAGGGTTACACCCTTGAGAATTTCCTTCTCGCCCTGCTCGGTTTCAATCGAGACGTGCAGGTCCTTGATTTCCAGAGTAGACATACGTCGTTCCGTTTCTTTCTAAAAAGCTCTAAGGCTAAAAAGCTGGTGAAGCGAGCACTACCTAGTTCTCGGTAGCAGCCAATTCTTCTTCGATGGTGTCGGTCAGTCGCTCCTGCAGAGCTTCGTCGCCGATTTGCTGAACGATCTCGTTCAGGAAGCCACGGACTACCAAGCGGCGGGCGGTCTTTTCATCGATGCCGCGAGCCATCAGGTAGAACAAGTGCTCATCATCGAAGCGACCGGTGGTCGATGCGTGTCCAGCACCATCGATCAGGCCAGTTTCGATTTCCAGGTTCGGAACCGAGTCAGCACGTGCGCCGTCGGTCAGCACCAGGTTACGGTTAGCTTCGTAGGAATCGGTCCCCACAGCAGCCTTCTGGATCAGCACATCGCCAACCCACACGGTGTGTGCGTCCTTGCCCTGCAACGCACCCTTGTAGAGAACGTTCGACTTGCAGTTAGCCACGGCGTGATCAACGAACAGTCGGTGTTCCAGATGCTGTCCAGCGTCTGCGAAGTACAGGCCGTAAAGCTCGATTTCAGCGCGTTCGCCGGTGAAGCGAGCAGATGGATTCACGCGAACCAGATCGCCACCGAAGGAAACGACGATGTGCTTGAACGACGCGCCAGCTGCTACCAGTGCCTGCTGCGACGACGCGTGAACCGCGTCGTCCTCCCAAGCCTGCAACGAAACGACGGTCAGACGAGCGTTGGCACGAACATCAAATTCAACGTTCTGAGCCAATACTGCCGAACCGACGTGGTCCAAGATCACGGTGGCTTCCGAGTTTTCTTCAGCTACAACAATCAGGTGCTGAGCTGCTGGAGCCAGCGACTCACCGGTAATGCGAACGCTAGCGTTGGCACCCTCAGCGTTCTTAGGAATGGTCAGGACCTGGGTCTCGGAAGCGAACTTCCATGCGTTGGCCGAAACACGATCATCCGGGGTGTGCGCAATACCGTTCAGTGCGTCGTCAGCCGACACGACCGACAGCTTGGCGATATTGTTGCCGGTCAGCTCGGCCTTGGGAGCTGCACCGGTGAGTTCATCACTGTGCAGACCCTTCAGACGCTTGAGCGGGGTGAAACGCCAGTCTTCTTCGCGACCGGTCAGCTTGGCGAAGTCCTCAACGTTGGTGCTGGTCAAACGACCTGCACGCGAGGAGTCCGGCACGCCAACGCCGCCGCCATGGCTGTGGGCCTTGGTGGAAGCTCCGCCCAAAGGCGAGCTGTCGTTATCGTTGATCGGCGAAAGGTCTTCGCCCTCTTCGGTGAAACCAGGGATGGATGGGGCGCCGATGCGCACCTTCTCATCTGGGATATGGGTGGTGGTCTCCGACATTCTTAGCCGACCGATCCTTCCATCTGAAGTTCAATAAGGCGGTTCAGTTCCAGCGCGTATTCCATAGGAAGCTCACGGGCGATTGGCTCAACGAAGCCACGCACGATCATTGCCATTGCCTCGTCCTCGGCCATGCCGCGGGACATCAGGTAGAACAGCTGCTCTTCGGAAACACGCGAGACGGTCGCCTCGTGGCCCATGGTTACGTCGTCCTCGCGAACGTCGATGTATGGGTAGGTGTCTGAACGCGAGATCTGGTCAACCAGCAGCGCGTCACAGACCACCGAGTTCTTGGTGCCCTTGGCGCCTTCCTGAACCTGAACCAGGCCACGGTAAGCCGAGCGGCCGCCGTTACGAGCAACCGACTTGGCCACAATGGCCGAGGAAGTGTTCGGAGCGATGTGAACCATCTTGGATCCGGTGTCCTGGTGCTGGCCCTCGCCGGCGAAGGCGATGGACAGGGTCTCACCCTTGGCGCGTTCGCCAACGAGGTAGACGGCAGGGTACTTCATGGTGACCTTCGAGCCGATGTTGCCATCGACCCATTCCATGGTGGCGCCTTCTTCACAGACGGCACGCTTGGTCACCAGGTTGTAGACGTTGTTCGACCAGTTCTGGATCGTGGTGTAGCGAACGCGGGCGTCCTTCCTCACGATGATTTCCACAACGGCAGAGTGCAGCGAATCCGACTGGTAGATCGGCGCGGTGCAACCCTCGATGTAGTGAACGTATGAGCCCTCATCGGCGATGATCAGGGTGCGCTCGAACTGGCCCATGTTTTCCGTGTTGATACGGAAGTAAGCCTGCAGCGGGATCTCTACGTGAACGCCCTTAGGAACGTACACGAAGGAGCCACCGGACCACACAGCGGTGTTCAGCGAGGCGAACTTGTTGTCGCCTGCAGGAATAACCGAGCCGAAGTACTCTTCGAAGATCTCCGGGTGTTCCTTCAAACCGGTGTCGGTGTCCAGGAAGATCACGCCCTGGGCTTCGAGGTCCTCACGCAGCTGGTGGTAGACAACCTCGGACTCGTACTGAGCGGCCACACCGGAAACTAGGCGCTGCTTTTCAGCCTCAGGAATACCCAACTTGTCGTAGGTGTTCTTGATGTCTTCAGGAAGTTCATCCCACGTCGCTGCCTGCTTTTCGGTGGAGCGAACGAAGTACTTGATGTTGTCGAAATCAATGCCCGAGAGGTCTGGACCCCAGGTTGGCATTGGCTTGCGATCGAAGTACTTCAGCGCCTTTTGGCGACGCTGCAGCATCCATTCTGGCTCGGACTTGAGGGCGGAAATATTCGCCACAACGTCCTTGTCGACGCCGCGGCGAGCGTTTGCACCCGCGTCGTTTTTATCTGACCAGCCATATTCGTAATTGCCGATTCCGTGGAGTTCGGGGTTCTTCTCCAGAATTTCGGAAATTACACCTGGGTCGGCAGACTCCTGTGCAATCTGATCCGTCATCGCGGCCTCTCCTGCTTCGTGAACTGAATTCGAGTTCTCTTCTCGGCGCGCATTGGCGCCTTTTCACGTCCCACGGGGATGTGGGTCGTGCACACGTGTCCGCCACCGGCCAAGGTCGACAATCGTCGAACATCGACACCCAACAGTCGGGCGAACATTTCAGTTTCGGTGTCACAAAACACCGGAAACTCTCGTGCCAAGTCTTGTATCGGGCAGTGTCCCTGGCACAGCTGCACGCTGTGCATCAGAGCAGTTGCCACTTTTGTATCAACTTTTCGGGTGTACCCCACGAATCCATCGGAGCTAAGCAAGTTGCTCAGCACTTCGGCTCGTGCTTCCAGCCCTTCAACCCCGGCCAACGCCTTGGCGTACCGGGTTTCCATTTCGGCGAAACGATTTCGCGCGAACTTTCGAATCGCATCGTCACCGACTGCGTCACCGAGCATCTTTAGTGCATCGGTAGCTATCTCCAAATAGTCGTTGCCCAGCTTTGTCTGGCCGCGGTGCGAGAGCACGTAGCGACGAGACGGGCGCCCGGCACCCGACTTCTGGTTTGCTACCAGTTTCACCTCGACAAGCCCCGATTTTGAAAGCGCATCAAGGTGACGGCGAACTGCAGCAGGCGTGAAACCTAGCTTGTTACCAAGCTCGGCTGCACTGACCGGTCCATCTTCAAGTACTGCATAAAGGACACGGTCGCGCGTGCGTTCCTCGGTATCCCCAACTGCGCCAACCGTTTCGGCAGTGGAGCCACTAGCTGAGTCTAAATTTGATGAATACACAACACAATCATGCGTAAATTTTTGCTCTAGGTCTAGTAAGGAAGGACTTACTAAGGGAGAGCTTGCCCACTTATCGATCTACACCTTATTAACCCGGCCACCTTTTTATTCTCTCGCTCATGCGCAACAGAGGCGAGTGTTGGTGACACAGTCCTCAAAATTAGGAGTTCGACATGTCGTAGAATGTTTTGGTGTCTTCCGTAACTCCCAGTCTCGTCATCAATGAACTGGCCAAAGATTTAGGGCCAGTTCCCGCCTTGGACAACCGCATGCTGCGTGTCCTAGAGTCGGTGTCCCTGAAGGCTTATCCAGGCCAAGTCACCACCCTGCTCGGGGCAAATGGAGCAGGCAAGTCGACTACATTGGCTTGCGCTCAGGGTCTGCTTCAACCCGAAGGTGGCACCGTTGAGCTGCTGGGGCAAAACCCCTACGGCGACAATCCAGAACTCCGCTCGCGCGTTGGCGTCATGCTGCAAGACGGTGGGCTACCGCCGTCGATGCGCCCGGTCCCGCTCTTGCGCCATGTTGCCTCCTTGTACCAAAAGCCCATCGACATCGAGGCGCTGATAACTCGCCTGGACCTTGAATCCTTCGGGACTCGGACCATCCGCCGGCTTTCCGGGGGGCAAAAGCAGCGAGTCGCATTGGCCATTGCCTTGGCCGGTGACCCTGAAGTGGTGTTCCTCGACGAACCCAGCGCCGGTCTCGACCCACAATCACGACAGGTTGTCTTTGACTTGATCGCCGAACTGCGCGATGCGGGCAAGGCCATTATTCTCACAACGCACCTAATGGATGACGCACAACGCCTCAGCGACTATGTGTACATCATCGACAAGGGTTGCACTGTTGCACAGGGAACCGTTGCTGAGCTCACAGAACGAGCCGCCGAAGACCAAGATGCACGGCCGATCTCCTTCGCGGCTCAAGCAGGATTAGCCCTGCCCGAACCGCCAGCTGGCCTGTATCTATCGGAGACGTCGTCTGGTGAATACCGATTGGACGGCGTCAGCTCCCCCGATCACCTGCATTGGCTCACCAGTTGGTGGCTCCAAGAAGGCATCCTGCCTTCCCAACTGAACCTCCAGTCACGAAGCCTTGAAGACGTATTCCTCGAATTCGCACAGAAGGAGGAACGTGCATGAATCAACTAACAGCTCCAAACAATGCTGTTTCGCCACTCAAACGCATTCTCATCCAAGGTAAATATGAGTCATTGCAAATGCTGAGCAACGGCGAACAGTTAATACTCGCGGTGGTCATGCCGATGATCGCGTTATTCGTGCTCACCCTCACCGACCTCCTTGATGGAGTCGCGGAGCGCAGCATTGATGCTGCGGTTCCCGGTGTTCTAGCTTTGTGCGTGATCTCAACAGCGTTCACTGGCCAGGGAATTGGCACCGGATTTGATCGACGCTACGGTGTGCTGAAAATGTTTTCCACGACCCCGCTGGGTAAGACTGGACTCATTTTCGGCAAGGTCATCGCAGTACTCACCGTCCTACTGATCCAAGTAGTCCTGATTACTGTAGTCGCCCTTTTCATGGGCTGGGAGCCGAACCCTTGGGGCATCGCTCCTGCGGTCCTCTTCTTGCTGCTCGGCGCAGCAGCGTTCACTTCACTCGGCCTGCTCATCGCGGGTACTGTGCGTCCGGAGGCTACGCTGGCCATCACCAATCTGGCTTGGATTTTGCTTGCCGGTGCCGGTGGCGTGCTGTACCCGCTGAGCATGGCTCCTGCTTGGATTCAGCCAACACTGAATGCACTGCCGTCGGCAGCTCTTGGCGATGCCATGCGGGATGCCTTGATTTCAGGCCATTTCAGCGTCGCCGGACTAATTTTCTTAATCCTTTGGTCAGCTGTTGGCTCATTTACCGCCGTCAAGCTCTTCAAATGGAACTAACCACCACACACATTCTCAAGGGAGATATCCATGTCTTCAGACCTGGCCACTAAAAGCTGGGCGGCCAAGTTGCCCACGAAGGTCACTCGCATAGTGCATGGCCTCGCGATCGCTTCGCTGATCTCCCAGGTGGGCATCATCGTTACCGGCGGGGCCGTCCGTTTGACCGAATCTGGCCTAGGATGCTCGCACTGGCCGAATTGTGTTCCGGGATCCATGACTCCTGTTCCTGCTATGGGAATTCACGGAATCATCGAATTCACCAACCGCACTCTGACTTTTGTACTCTTGGCGATCGCCATCGGTTTCTTGCTCTCAGTGTGGTCGATGCGACGCACTCACACCACCTTGTTCAAGCTGGGCTTGGTCCTGCTACTGGGTATCCCAGCCCAGGGCGTTATCGGCGGCATCACGGTTTGGACCGGACTGAACCCGTGGGTAGTTTCCTTGCACTTCCTACTCTCGGGGACGCTAGTCATTTTGGCTACCATACTGGTTAATCGCACGCGCACTGAGCTGAAAGCGCAAGAGAATCAGGCAACAACCAAGACCACTCGACAGACCGCCACTGCTGCGTGGATCTTTAGCATCCTTGCAGTCATCATGGGCACCATCGTTACCGGCACTGGTCCACATGCGGGTGACGCGACAACCCCTCGGCATATGTTTGATCCGCTGCTGGTGACTCGCATGCACACTGCACCGGTGTACCTGCTGATTATCGCTACCGTCGCATTATTAGTCCTGGTCTACCGCTCTGGCGGAAATGCACGCCTGCGGTCGTCGGCCTGGTGGCTGGTGGTAGTGATCCTTATCCAAGCTGCTATCGGATATACCCAGCACTTCACCGGGCTACCAATCGGTCTAGTTCTCCTGCATATGCTTGGGGCCAGCCTAATGCTGGTATCCAGTACAGATACGTGGGATCGAACTTCGCTTCTTCCGAAGTATCAGCGAATCGATAGATAGTCTCGCGGTAAACCTCGGGTGGCCATGCAAGAAAATTGCATGGCCACCCGAGTTGTTTAATACCAGTTGCTTATCGTCGCGGGGACTAACTTGCCAGCTTGCGTTTCTCAAACCACAGCAGACCATATAAGCCGAAGTAGAAGTACACAATACCCGATAGCCAGAACGCCGCCATCAGCATCCCTTGATCAATGATGGAAAGGATGGATAGCCCGGCACCAACGACGCAGGTTACCCAGAGTGCCGCCCTAAATTTGAGAACGAATCCTACGCCACAAAGGAGTCCGAGTGCGATATAGGCGTAGGCACCTGTGCCCACCACTGCCCCGGTAGCCAGCCCAACTAAGCTAAATAGCACCGGGATCAGCAACACGGCACCACCGATAGCTTGAACGGTGCGCGACCGCTTGGATCTACCAACGGGGCTGAGCTTTAAGTTATTTGCGCCGGCGAGCATCCAGGCGGTAACCATCGAGGGCACGAAAAACATTCCCAACCCAGTCCCGCAGAAAATCACCACAATCGTCATCACGATGGCGGCGGCAATGCTGTATTTACGCGCAATAATCGGTTTCATGACGGCGGACGCTGCGACCATCAGGGCAAGCGCCAGGAAAATTAGCAGCTGTATTGCCGCAAAGACATCGGAGTAGTCGTAATTGATGCTCAGGCCTTGAACTTCTGCAGGGCCAAAAACCATGTTTACGATGGTTGAATCCGAGGATCGAGAAATAATTGCCGCAAACAGGCCCGTTACCAACGCGACGATACCGAGAACCCGACGAATGCGACGCAGTCGAGGTGAGTTTCCATCACGCAGCAGGTCCTCCAAATACGGTGCTGCTACTGCCTGCGGCGTCCCGAGAGCGGCGATGATCTCGCTTTCGCTACGCCCCCGTTCGCGACCTTCATCGATGTGCTCCGCAATATCTTCAACGAGGTCACGTCGAGCCTCCATTGGTACATTTCTTAAGAGACGATCCAACGAACGCAGATACCCCTCCACGGTTTGGTTCTCAGCTACCTTCGCCATCTTGTCCTCCAAGCAATTGTTCAACCTGTTCCGTAATCTCGGCCCATACGGCACGGAACTCCTTGAGCATGATCTGTCCGTGGTCGGTGATCGAGTAGTATTTTCGCTTTCGGCCTGCCCCACCTTCTTCCCAACGAGTCTCAACCAACCCTGCAGTTTTCATGCGAGCCAGTAACGGATACAAGCTGCCTTCACCTGCCGTCAAATGACGTTCCGTCAGCTCCTCAGCAAGTTCCAGCCCATACTTGTCTTCGTTTGCCAAAGACCCCAGGACGCAGTATTCGAGCACGCCCTTGCGTATATTAGTTGCTATTTTTTCGCGTTGTTCGACCACGCTTAGAGAATACCTTGCATAACAAGACTTGTATAGCAAGATTAGCTTTCGCGACGCAGTACAGCCGTTGGCGGATTACCGTGCGGACTGCAAAACTTTGCATCTGGTATGCAAAAGCCCCTCCGCCAATCCAAAGATTGTTTGCGGAGGGGCATGCGAATTATGAACTGCAAAGCGGCATCTAGCCGAAGAGTGGGTTTCCTACGAAAGGATCAATCGCCAGCGCCAAAAAGACAATCGACAAGTACGTAATGGAAATGTGGAAGACCTTCATTGCCTTGCGATTCACTACCGCTGGCTTATGATCACCTTGGGCTTCACGGTAAAGAACATGCGATTCGTAGACGAACCAGATACCAGCACCGCCTGCAATTGCCGTGTAGACGATACCCGCGTGCCCCAGCGGCACTAATAGCAGCGAGCAAACCACGGTTGCCCATGCGTAAAGCACCACCTGGACGGAAACGCGCCGAGCATTGGCAATTGCTCCAAGCATTGGTACCGAAGCAGCGTTGTAGTCGTCTGCATACTTCATGGACAGCGGCCAGTAGTGCGGAGGAGTCCAAAGGAAGATCACCAGGAATAGGATGATAGCCGGCCACTCAATGGTCTCTTTAACTGCAGCCCACGCAATGAGCACTGGCATGCATCCAGCGATACCACCCCAGACAATATTCTGAGCAGTTCGACGCTTCAGGATGATCGTGTAGAAGACCACGTAGAGCAGAATGGCAGCCAACCCGAGAGCCGTAGTTAGTGGATTGGTTCCCACCCAGAGCACAACTAGCGAAGCAATAGCTAAAACCCAAGAGAAGATCAGCGCCTCTTTAGGGGTCAAATCGCCAGTGACCAACGGGCGTCCCTTGGTACGCTTCATCAACTTGTCCATATCACGATCGATATAGCAGTTGAAGGCTCCCGACGCACCAGCAGCCATGGCACCACCAACAAGGGTAGAAATCATCAGCCACAACGAAGGGAAGCCTCGCTGAGCGAAAATCATGGTCGGGAAGGTGCTCACCAGCAGCAACTCGATGACGCGAGGCTTGGTCAACGCCACATAGGCACCGACCTTGCGCTTCATATAGTCTCCGGTGCTTTCACCAGGCTGACGCGATGCGCGTGGCACTGATGATCCGGCGACACTTTGAGTCTTCAATTAAACGCACTCAGTTCTTCACGGGTACAAGACAGACAAAATCATTCTACGCTGGATAGAAATTCTTTGAAACTCCCCCACGTAGAGTTCGTTCGCAAAAGTTCGTGACCTTGGTCAAACCCCAAATTCGTATTCCGCGACAGCACTTAACTGCAACACGAGCCAAAATCGTTCGCCACGCCGACTTCATTCATGGCAATTGCCAATACTCTCCTAACAGCGAACACCGTCATTTGATATCAACATTTGGACTTTCAGAAGCATCGCGAATCAGCCTCAATAATTGAAGGCTGAAGAATCTCCTGAACGGCACCTTGGCTCACAACCGCCACCGCCCACGGCGATCCCGGAAATTGATCGCACAAGGTCTAAGTTGAATATAAGATACATGAACAAGTGTTAGACCTTGTTTTACGGCAAGTTTGCCCTTATGTGACCCCGCCCTCAACAGACGAGCGAACACTGAAACCTGCTGTTCAAGTGGACATCGAACCATGCCTAGCACTGCAACGGAAGCGCACTGTCCTTTTCTCCGGCACGAATCCACTGTTACGCAGTGGAAATAAACTTGCGCGTCATCTTGCTATAACCATCACCTCACACATCGTTTTCGCGATAGAGTTGGACGAGATTGCGCCGTCGCAACCTACACTTTTCTGTGCCCTAACGAGCCCAGAAACGTATAGGAGGCGACGGCGTATTGCGTGTCAGCGGGAGATATCTCCCGTCCGAGCCTGAATGGAAGGAACGCCGCTGTGGCGACTGAATCCTTAGTAGAAGAGTTTTCACTGACCGAGTTGGATCGTAAGGCCATCGACACTACCCGTGTCCTGGCAGCCGACGCTGTTGAAAAAGTTGGCAATGGCCATCCCGGAACCGCCATGAGCTTGGCACCGGCCGCCTACCTGATTTTCCAGAAGCACCTGCGCCACGATCCGAAGGATCCAAACTGGATTGGCCGCGATCGCTTCGTCCTCTCCCCTGGTCACACCTCGCTGACCCTGTACCTGCAGCTGTTCCTGTCAGGCTATGGCTTGGAAATGGAAGACATCGAAGCACTGCGCACCTGGGGCGCAAAGACCCCGGGTCACCCAGAATTCGGCCACACCGCCGGCGTAGAGATCACCACCGGTCCACTGGGCCAGGGCCTGGCCTCCGCTGTGGGCTTCGCTTACTCCCAGCGCCGCATGCGCGGCCTGCTGGACCCGGCTGCCGAAGCCGGAACCAGTCCCTTCGATCACACCGTGTACGTCATCGCTTCCGATGGTGACCTGCAGGAAGGTGTTACCTCCGAGGCTTCCTCGCTCGCAGGTCACCAGGAACTGGGCAACCTCGTCGTAATTTACGATGACAACAAGATCTCGATCGAGAACGACACCGACATCGCCTTCACCGAAGACGTGCTTGGCCGCTACGACTCCTACGGCTGGCACACCCAGCGCGTTGACTGGACCGTCACCGGCGAATACGTCGAGGACATGGCCGCACTGGATGCAGCCATCCGCGCCGCCAAGGCCGAAACTTCCCGCCCATCGATCATTGCCCTGCGCACCGTGATCGGCTGGCCAGCACCAACCAAGCAGAATACCGGCGGCATCCACGGCTCGAAGTTGGGAACCGAAGAGGTTGCCGGCTTGAAGGAAGTTTTGGGCTTCGACCCAGCAAAGAACTTCCACATCGATCAGGAAGTATTGGATCACGCCCGCGAAGTAGTTACCCGCGGTGCAGACCTGCACGCCTCGTGGAACGAAGGCTTCAACGCCTGGAAGAGCGCCAACCCTGAACAGGCTGCTCTGCTTGAGCGCCTTGAGTCGGGCAAGCTGCCTGAGGGCTGGACCGAAAAGCTTCCAGTCTTCGAGCCAGGTTCCACCATGGCTACCCGCTCGGCTTCGGGCAAGGTCATCAACGCCATCGCCGATGAGCTACCTGAACTTTGGGGCGGCTCGGCCGACCTCGCAGGTTCAAACAACACCACCATCGACACCGCGAAGTCCTTCGCACCTGAGCGTCGCTCCACCGCGTCGTGGGACGCTAGCCCCTACGGCCGCGTACTGCACTTCGGTATTCGCGAGCACGCTGCTGCCTCGATCGTCAACGGCATTGTGCTCTCCAGCCCAACCCGCGCGTTCTCCGGCACCTTCTTGATCTTCTCGGACTACCAGCGCCCAGCCATCCGTTTGGCTGCGTTGATGGGTGTTCCATCGATCTTCGTTTGGACCCACGACTCCATCGGCCTGGGCGAAGACGGCCCAACCCACCAGCCGGTAGAGCAGCTCGCTTCCCTGCGCATCATCCCGAACTTCGACGTGGTTCGCCCAGCGGACGCCAACGAAGTTGCCTACGCATGGCGCGGCATGCTGGAGCTGACCGATACCCCATCGGGCATCGTGCTTTCCCGCCAGAACCTGCCAATCTACGACCGTGCAGCCACCGGCTTCCGCGGCGCAGAGGGCACCTTGAAGGGTGGCTACATCCTGGCTGAAGCAGTTCGTGACGGCGCAGAGGTCACCCCAGACGTGATCCTGCTGGCTACCGGTTCCGAGGTGGAGCTGGCAGTTGAGGCTCGCGAAGAGCTGGCCGCCAAGAACATCGCTGCCCGCGTGGTGTCCCTGCCTTCCCTGGAATGGTTCGCCAAGCAGGATGCTGCCTACCGTGAAGAGGTTTTGCCAGCAGCTATCACCGCTCGCGTATCGGTTGAGGCCGGCGTGGCACAGGGCTGGCGCGAGCTGGTCGGCGCCAACGGCGAGATCATCTCCCTGGATCACTTCGGCGCTTCCGCCGATTACAAGAAGCTGTACTCCGAGTTCGGCATCACCACCGCGGCCGTTGTTGCCGCCGCCGAAACCTCCGTGCAGAACGCCGCAAAGTAAGGAACCGAAGTAAAAATTATGAGCAACCCAAATACCCAGGCCCTGTCTGATGCCGGCGTTTCAATCTGGCTGGACGACCTCTCCCGCGAACGACTGACCAGCGGTTCGCTGGCCAAGCTGATCGAAGAGAAGAACGTGGTTGGTGTGACCACCAACCCTGCGATCTTCGCTGCTTCGCTGTCCAAGGCAGAGGTGTACGGCGAGGCTATCGCCGAGCAGCGCGACAAGTCAGTCGAAGATGCGATCACCGAAATCACCAGCGATGACGTCGCCGCAGCTTGCGACCTGTTCAAGGGCATCTACGAGTCCTCCAAGGGCTTCGACGGCCGTGTCTCCATCGAGGTTGACCCTCGCCTGGCCCACGAAACCGCACCAACCATCGCCCAGGCGAAGGCCTTGTACGAGCGCGTCAACCGCGAAAACGTGCTGATCAAGATCCCAGCTACCCTTGAGGGCCTGGAAGCAATCACCGAGACCATTGCCGAAGGCATCTCGGTCAACGTGACCCTGATCTTCTCGCTGGAACGCTACCGTGAAGTGATCAACGCCTACCTGATCGGCCTAGAGAAGGCCCACGCCAAGGGCTTGGACTTGTCCAAGATCCACTCGGTCGCTTCCTTCTTCGTCTCCCGCGTGGATTCCGAAATCGACAAGCGCCTGGCTGCTATTGGCACCGAGGAAGCCACCGCATTGCGCGGTCAGGCTGGCGTGGCCAACGCTCGCCTTGCCTACCAGGTCTTCGAGGAAACCTTCGCTTCGGCACGCTACGAGGTGCTGGCTGCAGCCGGCGCCAACGTTCAGCGTCCGCTGTGGGCCTCGACCGGTGTCAAGGACCCTGCTTACCCATCGACCCTGTATGTCACCGAATTGGTAGCAGCCAACACCGTGAACACCATGCCAGAAAAGACCCTGGACGCCACCGCGGCCGAGGCCGAAGTTCGTGGCGACAGCATCTCGGGCAGCTACGAAGCAGCCAACCACGTACTGGACAAGCTGGCAGCTCAGGGCATCGACTACAACGAGATCGTCAACCTGCTTGAGGTCGAAGGTGTAGACAAGTTCGAAGTTGCTTGGAACGAGCTGCTCGAAGACATGTCGGTTGCACTGAAGGGAGCCAAGTAGATGGAACTAGGTTTGGTGACCTCAGGCGAGGCACTGGCCTCGGTTGATGCGCTGCTTCCAAAGCTCATTGAAGCAAAAGTTGGCAGCCGCATTGCAGCCCAGGACCCTACCGTGTGGGGCCCTGCCGCCGAGGCAGAATCCGCGATCCGCTTGGGCTGGGTTAACCCCTTCGAGGCAGCTGGCAAGCTGATTCCAGCAATCCTGGAACTGCGCGAAGAGCTGCAGAAGGAAAACTTGACCCGCATCGTCCTGTGTGGCATGGGCGGATCCTCCCTGGCCCCTGAGGTCATTGCAGCCCACGACGAGGTCGACCTGGTCATCTGCGACACCACCGATCCATCGATGGTCAAGCAGATCGTTGAGACCGACCTTGAGCGCACCGTTGTGGTCGTGTCCTCCAAGTCGGGTTCCACCGTGGAAACCGACTCGCAGCGTCGTGCCTTCACCGCAGCCTTCCAGGCCGCCGGCATCGATCCAGCCACCCGTTTGGTGCTGGTCACCGATCCAGGTTCGCCAATGGATAACCCCGAAGGTGTTCGTGCGGTCTTCAACGCTGACCCACATGTGGGCGGACGCTACTCGGCGCTGACCGCCTTCGGTCTGGTGCCTTCGGGTCTGGCAGGTGCCGACATCGAAGCCTTGGTCGAAGAGTCTGGCCTGATCAACGACGTGCTGGCCTCCGACGACGAGGATAACCTGGCCCTGCACCTCGGTGCCGCCATGGCTACCGCCGGTCGCGACAAGCTGCTGATCGCCTGCGTTGGCGAAGCACTGCCAGGCTTTGGCGACTGGGCCGAACAGCTCATCGCTGAATCTACCGGCAAGGAAGGCAAGGGCGTACTGCCTGTCGCCGCCCATGTTGACGCACCAGAGCTGAAGAACCTGCCGGCCGATGTCGTCCCACTGTTCGTCTACGACGAGCTGCCCGAAGAGATTGACGAAGAGACCACCGGCGTGCACTTCAGCGCACCGTTGGGCACCGCGTTCATGATCTTCGAGTACGCCACCGCCGTGGCCGGCTACCTGCTGGGCATCAGCCCCTTCGATCAGCCTGACGTTGAGGCAGCAAAGATCGCAGCCCGCTCCATGCTGGAGGCCCCAGCGGTCGCCGAGCCGGATGCCGTTGACGGATCGGTGCAGCTGTTCGGCACCACCGCCAGCACGCTGGACGCAGCCCTGGATGAGCTGACCGAGAAGCTGCCAGAGGACGGGTACTTCGCCATCCAGGCGTACCTGAACCGCACCTCCGACAGCCAGCTTCAGGCCCTGCGCGACCTCTTCGCCGAAAAGACCGGTCGCCCGGTCACCTTCGGCTGGGGCCCGCGCTTCCTGCACTCAACCGGCCAGTACCACAAGGGCGGCCCAGCTCAGGGCGTGTTCCTGCAGATTACCGCCGATCACCAGGACGACCTTCAGATCCCGGATCGTCCGTACTCCTTCGGCTCGCTGATCACTGCCCAGGCCATCGGCGATGGCGCAGTGCTTTCGGATGCCGAGCACAACCGCCCAGTGCTGCGCGTGAACCTCACGGACCGCGCAGCCGGAATCGCTGCCCTGCTTGAGGCAGCGAAGTAAGGCACTAATGAGTAATCCACTACGCGATGCCCGCGACAGGCGGCTTAACCGCATTGCCGGTCCGGGCGCGCTGGTGTTCTTCGGAATCACCGGCGACCTAGCCCGCAAAAAACTGATGCCAGCGGTCTACGACCTGGCCAACCGCGGGCTACTCCCCCCAAACTTTGCCATCGTCGGCTTCGGCCGTCGCGACTGGAGCGCGGAAGATTTCGCCAACCAGGCCCGCGAATGGATCCTCGCCAGCTCCCGAACCCCGTTTAATGAAACGGTTTTCGCCCAGCTGGCCTCCGGCATGCGCTTCATTTCCGGTGCCTTTGACGATGACGACGCCTACCAGAAGCTCGCCGAGACCCTCGACGAGCTGGCTGATTCCCGTTCCACCGGACGCAACCACGCTTTCTACCTTTCGATCCCGCCCAGCTGGTTCGAAATCGTCTGCCAGAAACTCTCCGAGCACCACCTGGCGAACGATGCCAACCCTGGCTGGGAACGCGTCGTCATCGAAAAGCCCTTTGGCCACAACCTGCAAAGTGCTCGCGAACTGAACCAGATCGTGGAATCGGTCTTCCCTCCCGATCAGGTCTTCCGCATCGACCACTACCTGGGCAAAGAGACCGTGCAGAACCTGCTGGCCCTGCGCTTCGGCAACCAGATGTTCGAGCCACTGTGGAACAACAAGTATGTGGACCACGTGCAGATCACCATGGCCGAGGACATCGGCATCGGCGGACGCGCCAGCTACTACGACGGCGTGGGCGCAGCCCGCGACGTCATTCAGAACCACCTGCTGCAGCTGCTTGCGCTGACCGCCATGGAAGAGCCCATCTCCTTCAACGCCGATCACCTGCGCAGCGAAAAGGAAAAGGTCCTTTCGGCGGTTGAGCTGCCCGAGGACCTGGGAGCTGCCAGCGCCCGCGGCCAGTACACCTCCGGTTGGCAGGGCGCTGAAGAGGTTGTTGGCTTCCTCGATGAGGAAGGCTTCAACCCGAAGTCGAAGACCGAAACCTACGCCGCGGTCCGCTTGAACATCAAGACCCGACGCTGGGATGGTGTGCCGTTCTACCTGCGTGCCGGCAAGCGCCTGGGTCGTCGTGTTACCGAGATCGCCGTGGTCTTCAAGAAGGCGCCAAACCTGCTCTTCGGCGACCACGATTCCGACGAGTTCGGCCAGAACGCCTTCGTGATTCGCGTGCAGCCAGATGAAGGTGCCACCATCCGCATTGCCTCGAAGGTGCCCGGCACCCAGATGGAAATCCGCGATGTCACCATGGACTTCGGCTACGGCAACGCATTCACCGAGTCATCCCCAGAAGCCTACGAGCGTCTGATTTTGGATGTCCTGCTCGGCGAGCCACCGCTGTTCCCACGTCACGAAGAGGTCGAGCAGTCCTGGCGGATCCTGGATCCGTTCGAGGAATACTGGGCTTCACAGCCAACCCAGCCCGACCCCTACGCGCCGGGTTCTTGGGGACCTGCCAGCAGCGACGAGCTGATGGCCAAAGATGGAAGGACATGGCGACGCCCATGATGATCGATCTTCCCAATACCACCACCTCCAAGGTGGCCAAGAAGCTGATCTCCTCGCGCCGCACCCACGGCGTGGTAGCACTCTCCCGCGTGCTGACTTTGGTGGTCATCACCCGCGAGGGCTTCGCTGAGAATGCGATCGAGGCGGCCAACTTGGCCAGCCGCGAGCATCCTTGCCGCATCATCGTGGTGGTGCGCGGCAACGCCAAGGAGAAGAACCGACTGGACGTTCAGATCCGTGTTGGTGGCGACGCCGGCGCCTCCGAGGTCATCGTCATGCGCACCTTCGGTCCGGATGTTGTGGCTGATGAGGCACTGATTTCGGCCCTGCTGTTGCCCGATGCACCCATCGTGGCGTGGTGGCCGCACGGCGTGCCGAAGGATCCGTTTGCTACTGCTTTGGGCCGTCTGGCACACCGCCGCATCACCGATTCGGCCGAAGAAGCCGATCCGGTGGCCTCGCTGTACAGCCGTGCCGACAGCTACCACGCAGGGGACACCGATCTTGCGTGGACTCGCCTGACGTACTGGCGTGGCCAGCTTGCGAGCATCATCGATCTGGTGGGCACCGAGGATTTGAGCAGCATCACGGTCAAGGGCTCAGAGAATTCTCCGTCCACCGTATTGCTCGCTGCGTGGTTGACCATGACGCTCAATGTCCCGGTCACCATTGCCGCGGATAATACGACCGGTGGCCTCTCCAGCGTGCGCCTGACCCGCGAAGCTGGCGATGTGGAACTCTCGCGCCCTTCTGGCGCGGTTGCTCACCTTTACCAGCCGGGGTCGACTCCTCAGCGCATCTCCCTTCCACGCCGTTCAGTTGCCGACTGCCTGGCCGAAGAAATGCGCCGCTTGGATGCCGATGAGGTCTTCGGCGACGTCATCACGAAGGGTTTGAAGATGACTCAGTTGAGGAGCGTGGTTCCCAGTGATCGCTAGGCAAATCACCATTCATGACGATGTTGCCTCGACAGCGCACGCCATCGCCGCCCGTTTGATCACCTCGATCAACGACGCGATCGCTGCCCGCGGTGTCGCACACGTAGTTGTTACCGGTGGTTCTTTAGGCATTGCAGCCTTGGTTGCTGTCGCGGAGAATCCGGCCAAGACCTCGGTGAATTGGTCCCAGGTGCACTTCTGGTGGGGTGACGAGCGCTTTGTCGCCGGTGATTCCGCCGATCGCAACGTGCTACAAGCTGAGCCGCTCTTTGCTGCCTTGGACGAGCTGGGTCTGGACCGTGGCACCGTCCACGCGATGGGCGCCAGCGACCAGTATGACAGCGCCGAGCAGGCCGCCGTGGCCTACACTCAGCTGCTGGCACAGGAAGCGCCGGAAGGATCAGCGTCGCCGATCTTTGACGTGCTGATGCTGGGCATGGGACCAGATTCGCATGTGGCCTCGCTCTTCCCCAACCACACACGCTCGGACGAGCTCGGTGCCATTGCGGTACACGACTCCCCCAAGCCGCCTCCACATCGGGTGAGCCTGACCATGGGGACCATCAACACCGCGCGTGAAGTGTGGTTGATTGTCGCCGGTTCGGACAAAGCTCCGGCCGTGGCTGCAGCTTCCCATGAAATCAACGAGGTGGCCGTCCCGGCCAGCGCTGTGCACGGCACAGAAGCAACCCGCTGGATTGTGGACCGCGCCGCATCAACATTGCTTTCCTAAGCATCGTTAAGGTCGGTCCTGTGAACCTCTGGTTCATGGGACCGACCTTTGCGCTAACCACCGACCTAAGGACATTCATGCCGCAATTGCTTTCCCCACTCAACGTCACGGTCATCGGCGCCGGAGTTATCGGGTTATCCACCGCTCATGAGCTGGCCCACTACGGCCATAAAGTCCGCGTCGTCAGCGATCAGGAGCCCTTGCAGACCGTATCGGCGGTGTCAGCAGCAATCTGGTTCCCGTACCACTCGGAGAACTCCCCCGCCGCCGACCTGTTGCTAGCTCGCACTTTGGAACGCTTCCAAGCCCTGTCCTTGCTACCAGAGACCGGGGTTGACCTCAGATTCGGCATGGATATTGAGCGCCGTGCCGACGCCGACCGCTCCTGGACCCAGCATGTGGCCGATGCCGCCGTGGTGGATGCCTCGGTGCTGCCCAGTGGTGCGCTGTCCGCCACCAGCGGCACCGTCCCGGTGATCACCATGCCCACCTATCTCTCGTGGTTACAGAACCAATGCAGGGCGCTCGGCGTCGAATTCGAGCAGCGTACCGTGACCTCGGTCGACGAGCTCTCGGCAGACTCCGATGCGGTGGTGCTGGCCACCGGGCTGCGTGGGGGTGAGCTGCTCGGTGATGATGCGAGCGTCTATCCAATTCGCGGTCAGGTAATCCGGTTGGCCAATTCAGTGGGACAGACCGACTGGCTCAGCGATGACGACCACCCATTGGGCGTGAGCTACATTATCCCGCGCCGCGATGACATCATCATCGGCGGCACCGATGTTGCCCACGATACGAACCTTGAAGTTGACGAGCAGACCGCCACCGACATGCTCGCACGCGCCATCAGCCTTGTCCCGCAGCTGGCTCACTGCGAAGTATTGGAGCATAAGGTCGGACTGCGCCCGGCCCGGGAAACCATCCGTTTAGAGCGGATTTCTGGGCAGGATACTACCCTCATCGCAGCCTACGGGCATGGGGGCGGAGGGGTCACCCTCTCCTGGGGTACAGCGCACCGTGTGGTGGAATTACTCAACGCCTAAGCTCGGAGCACGACGCATTAAACCCAATCTTCATCTTTTCTAAACATCGAGTTCTTCGTGGCGGGTTAGGCTCTGCATAGAACGCCAAATGGTGTCGTTCGCTGCCTAGGCTGGGGCAGTTTTTCGGCACTGCGTTGTAGCGCCCGGAATCCTCCATTCTTTGCGGTGCGCCCACTGGCATGTGGCGGACGACACTTTTGATGACGCTTCTGAGTCATGGGCAACGATAGTTCGCCGGCTTTAGAGTAATGTCACGTTCCACGCACCACCACTGACAACCCAGGTACCACTGAAGATCACGAGAGCAGCCTATGTCGCAATCATTCGATGCCCGTCACCGTCGCGAGACTCAAGCCGCCGAGGCTGCACCTACACCGGCACAGTTTCGCCACGACTTGTTGCGCCATCTGCAATACACGGTGGGCAAGAGCCCGCAAAAAGCCTCGCTCTTCGACTGGCGAATCGCTTTATCCCACACCGTCCGCGACTACGCGGTCGATCCATGGTTCAGTGCGACCCGTCGCACCTGGGACGAAGACCGCAAACGGGTCTACTACCTATCGATGGAATTCCTGATTGGCCGGCTGCTCGAAGACCAGGCGATCAACTTGGGAGTCCGCGATGTCATGGTTCAGGTGCTCGCCGAATTCGGTATGAGCTTTGATGAAGTGGCCGAGGGCGAACCCGACGCGGCCTTGGGCAACGGCGGGCTGGGGCGCTTGGCCGCTTGTTATCTGGAATCCATGGCCACCATGGGCTGCCCGGCCTACGGCTACGGCCTGCGCTATGAGCACGGGCTGTTCCGCCAGCACTTTGAACACGGCCGGCAAATCGAAACACCAGAAAACTGGTTAGCTACGGACAACCCCTGGGACTTCAGTCGTCCTGAAGCCGCCTATCCTGTGGGCTTTGGTGGCGACCTCACCGAACGCGACGGCGCCTGGCTCTGGACGCCCAACTCCAAGGTGCTCGCCTCGGCCCACGACACCCCGGTCGTTGGCTACGGCGGGCAATGGGCCAACACCCTGCGGCTCTGGGCGGCCATGCCCAGCGCGGACCTCTTCGACCTGAACCGTTTTAACGCTGGAGATTTTGCGGCGGCTTCCGAGGCGGAGGCACTGGCGCGCAGCCTGAGCCGCGTGCTCTATCCGAACGACACCACCGAAGGGGGCAAGGAGCTGCGGCTCTCGCAGGAGTATTTCCTGACCTCCGCCTCCGTGCAGGACATCCTGCGCCGCTACCTCGCAGCCCACCAGGATCTGCTCAAGCTCCCCGAGTTCGTCGCCATCCAGATGAACGATACTCACCCGGCAATCGCCGGCCCGGAATTGATCCGCCTGCTGGTGGACGAGCACGGCGTCAACTTCGACACCGCGGTGTCCACTGCCACCGAGGTTTTGGGCTACACCAATCACACACTGCTGCCCGAGGCCCTGGAACGCTGGAGCGTTGGCCTGATGCGCAAGGTGCTTCCGCGCCACCTGCAGATCATCGAAACCCTGGACACCCAGTTCATTGAGCTACAGGGAGCCACTGCCGACCCGGTGCGCCTGATCAGCCACGATCAGGTGAGCATGGGCGATCTGGCCTTCACCACCAGCCACAAGGTCAACGGCGTATCCGCTCTGCACACCGAGCTGGTGAGCAAAGAACTGTTCCCGGTGCACAATAAACTGCACCCGGGGCGCATTGTGAACATCACCAACGGCATTACCCCGCGTCGTTGGCTCAAACTAGCTAACCCTGCTTTGGCGTCGTTGATCACCGACACCATCGGCGCCGGCTGGGAAACGGATTTGGAGCGGCTTCGCGAGTTGGAGCCCCATGCCGAGGATCCTGCCTTCCGCGACGCCTTTGGCCGTAGCAAGCGCCAGGCCAAGGAACATTTCACCAGCTGGCTCGCCAAGGAACATGGCATCGAGCTGCCGGCCGAAGCGTTGTACGACGCCCAGGTGAAGCGGCTACACGAATATAAGCGCCAGCTGCTCAACATCCTGTGGACCATTGCCCACTACCAGCGGATCAAGCGCGATCCGGCAGCCGGTTGGGTCCCGCGCGTCAAGATCTTCGGTGGCAAGGCCGCGCCGAGCTACCATATGGCCAAGTTGATCATCCAGCTGATCAACGACGTCGCCGACGTGGTCAACAACGATCCGGAGACCTCACATCTGTTGCGCGTGGTCTACCCGCCAAACTACGGCGTCTCCATGGCCGAAAAGCTGATCCCCGCAGCGGACCTCTCCGAACAGATTTCCACGGCCGGCATGGAGGCCTCCGGCACCGGCAATATGAAGTTTGCGCTCAACGGCGCGCTAACCATCGGCACCCTAGATGGGGCCAACGTTGAGATCCGCGAGCATGTGGGCTCGGAGAACTTCTTCCTCTTTGGGCTCACCACCGAACAGGTCGCCGAACGCCGGACGCAGCCAGATCACGCACGCACCGCGCTGGAAGCCAGTCAAACCCTGCGTGATGTGCTCCAGGCTATTGCCGAGGGCAGTTTCAGTCCCGAGGATCACCATCGTTATGACCAGCTGCTCGACGCGATGTGGAACAGCGACTGGTTCTTGGTGGCCTCGGATTTTGAGGACTACGACCGAGCGCAGAACGAGGTGGCCAAGTCCTACAGCGACCCCGCCCACTGGCAGCGTATGGCGATCCTGAACATCGCCCGCATGGGCTATTTCAGCTCTGATCGCTCTATAGGCGAATATATGACGCACATCTGGAATGTGGAATCCGCGTTGTAGTTCGCAATTACCAGTCACGGCAGGTCATACTGCCGTGACCTGCGTCATCTTAATGTGAGGGTGCTCTTATTGTGCTTGGATGAGAGCAATCGAATCAGCTAGGAGTCCCAGTGACTGACGAGGACAAGCCTCTTTCGGTGATCAACTCCCAACAGGTGAGCCTGTTGGCCCAGGGGCGGCACCCGGACCCGTTCGCCATCCTCGGCCCCACCGAGGACGGTCAAGAAGTTGTTGTGCGAATTCCCGGAGCTGGGCAACTGTGGTTGTTTAACGCCACCGACGAAATTCAGCTGCACGCGCATCCCTCCGATCCAGCGCTCTTCACCGGCCCGGCCCTGCCGTACTACCGGTTGCGCATCCATTGGCCCTCGGGTTACGTGGAGGAACGCGAGGACGCCTACCGCTTTGGCCCAGTGATCGGGCAGCTTGATGAACACCTGATCGGCCAGGGCGAACATCGGAGCTTGTGGAGCGCACTCGGTGCCCACCTGATCACCCACGAACAGGTATCCGGCGTGCATTTTGCGCTGTGGGCTCCCAATGCCCAGCGGGTTTCGGTCGTCGGTGATTTCAACGCCTGGAACGGTACCGCGCACCCGATGCGGCCGCGGGGAACCACCGGCGTCTGGGAGCTCTTCTTGCCCGGGCTCACCGAAGGGGTGGTGTACAAGTACGAAATCCTGGGCCCCGACGGCGAGCTGTTGCCACTGAAGGCGGACCCCGTCGGATTTGGCTCCGAGCACCCGCCCGCTACCGGTTCTGTGGTGCGGCGCATCGCTACGCATCAGTGGCAGGATGCGCAGTGGGTAGCCCGGCGCGAGGAAATCAACGCTGTGGATGCCCCGATCAGCATCTACGAGGTGCATCTGGGTTCATGGCGCCGCACCGGCGACACCAATCAGCCACTGAGCTACCTGCAGCTGGCCACGCAGCTCGTGGATTACGCGTCCGAGCTGGGCTTCACCCATATCGAGGTGCTGCCGGTGAGCGAACACCCCTTTGACGGGTCCTGGGGTTATCAGCCGGTCGGGCTATTCGCCCCGACGATCCGCTACGGGACGCCGCAGGAATTTGCTGCCTTCGTCGACGCCGCCCACGCCCGCGGGCTCGGGGTGATCGCCGACTGGGTGCCTGGCCATTTCCCCACCGACCAGCACGGGCTAGGCCACTTTGACGGCACCGCGCTCTATGAGCACCTCGATCCGCGCGAAGGGTTCCATCCGGACTGGAACACGCTGATCTATAACTACGGCCGCCCCGAGGTGCGCAACTTCCTGGTAGCCAATGCGCTGTACTGGCTCGACGAATACCACCTCGACGGGCTGCGCGTGGACGCGGTCGCCTCAATGATCAACCGCGACTACTCGCGCGCCGACGGCGAATGGATCGCCAACAAGGACGGCGGCAACGAGAACTACGAGGCGCTCGACTTCCTGAAGCAGACCAACGTGGCCAGCTACGGGCAGCATCCGGGCATCGCGATGATCGCCGAAGACTCCACCGCCTATCCCGGGGTCACCCGCCCTGTGGATGCCGGCGGTCTGGGCTTCGGCTACAAGTGGAACCTCGGGTGGATGAATGACTCGCTTCAGTACTTCGGCAAGGATCCGATCTACCGCAAGCACCACCACAACCAGCTGACCTTCGGCATCACCTACGCCTTCACCGAGAACTTCCTGCTCCCGATCAGCCATGACGAGGTGGTGCATGGCAAAGGCTCGATGTACTCGCGGATGCCAGGCAGCCACGCCGACAAGCTCGGCAACCTCAAGGCGTTCTATGGCTACATGTGGGCCTACCCTGGCAAGAAACTACTGTTCATGGGACAGGAATTTGGTCAGCGCAGCGAATGGGACTATCAGTCTCAGCTCGACTGGAACATCCTCGATGATCCCGGCCACGCTGGCGTGCACACCCTGGTGCGCGATCTGAACCGTCTCTACCGCAAACAGCCAGCCTTGCACCGGCGCGATGCCCATCCCGAAGGATTCCAATGGCTGCTCGTCGACGATGTAGACCACCAGGTGTTCGCCTGGTTGCGCCGCGGTGAACCAGGTGACGCCCACGTAGTCATCGTCCTCAACCTCACGACGGTTGAACGCACCGGATTCCGTATTGGTTTCCCGGTGGCCGGACGCTGGGTCGAGGCCCTGAATACCGATTCCGAACGCTACCACGGGGCCAATCGCGGCCACGGCGGAGCGATCGAAACCGAGGCCGTCCCCGCTGGCGGCGAATCACAATCCGCACTACTCACGCTCCCACCTTTATCGGCAATCTATTTTGTGGAGGAACGCTCATGAATCCCACGTCCAATAGGCGCAGCTCGACCGGGGCGCCACCACGCCTGTCCAGTCAGGCGATGGCCTTCGTCCTGGCCGGCGGCCGCGGAAGCCGACTTGAAGAGCTCACCGACCGCCGAGCCAAACCGGCGGTCCACTTCGGCGGCAAGTCACGCATCATCGACTTCCCGCTGTCCAATGCCTACAACTCCGGGGTGCGCAAGATGGCGGTGGCCACCCAGTACAAGGCGCACTCGCTGATCCGCCACATGCAGCGCGGCTGGAACTTCTTCCGAGCCGAACGCAATGAGTACCTTGATATCCTGCCAGCCAGCCAGCGCGTTCAGGAGAACAAGTGGTACCTGGGCACCGCCGACGCGGTGACGCAGAATATCGATATCGTCGACGACTACGACGTCGAATATGTGATCATCCTGGCCGGCGACCACATCTACAAAATGGACTACGAGATCATGCTGCGACAGCATGTCGACACACAGGCGGACGTTACCATCGGATGCCTCACGGTGCCACGTGAAGAAGCCACCGGATTTGGCGTCATGCACGTGAACGGGAACGGGCGCGTCGTCGATTTCCTCGAAAAGCCTGCCGATCCGCCGGGCATGCCAGAGGACCCGGACATGGCGCTGGCCTCCATGGGCATCTACGTCTTCAATTGGAAATTCCTGCGTGAATTGCTGCTCGACGATGCTGAAGATGACAGCTCCAGCCATGACTTCGGCCACGATCTGATCCCGTACATTGTGAAGAACGGCAGCGCCTACGCCCACAAATTCACCGACTCCTGCGTCATGACCGGGCTGGAAACCGAACCATACTGGCGTGATGTGGGCACCATCGACTCCTTCTGGCGAGCCAACCTCGACCTCACCGAGGTTGTCCCCTCGCTGGACCTGTATGACAACAGCTGGCCCATCTGGACCTACGCCGAGCTGACTCCTCCAGCCAAATTCATCCACGACGACGAGTCCCGACGCGGTCAGGCAGTCGAGTCGCTCATTTCAGGAAACTGCATCCTCTCCGGAGCCGAAGTCCACAAGTCACTATTGTTCACCGGCAACCGCGCTCACTCCTTCTCCAAACTGGACCAAGTGGTCTCTTTGCCAAACGTCGATGTGGGCCGCAACGCAGATCTGACCAAATGCGTGATCGACAGCCGGGTACGCATCCCCGAGGGTCTGATCGTCGGCCAGGACCCGGTCGAGGATTCCAAGTGGTTCCGCCGGACCGATTCCGGGGTGGTGCTGATTACCCAGCCGATGCTCGATCGACGCGCCGCGGTGCTCGACGGGGCCCTGAAATTGAGCTCCGAACAGCTGGAGGGGAAGCAATAACCGATGGCTCAACGACAACGCCGCGTGCTGTCAGTTGCTTCCGAATGCGCTCCGCTGGTGAAAACCGGAGGCCTCGCCGATGTGGTGGGTGCCCTCCCTGCCGCGCTGGAACCCTTGGGCTGGCGTACCCGCATCTTGATGCCCGCCTATCCGGGACTGATTGAACGAGTGGGCCGCACGAGACGGATCTGGCGGGACGAGGACCTCTTTGGCGGTCCCGCTTCGGTCCGTTCCGGCCGCTATGCAGGGCTGGACCTGCTGCTTTTGGATGCACCGCATCTGTTCGACCGTCCCGGTGGCCCTTATATGGTTGACGGGCACGACCACCACGACAACCACGTGCGGTTTGCCGCCTTGTCGTGGGTGGCCGCGCAGATCACCATGTATGGTACTTCCGATCGTTGGCGCCCTGATGTGGTCCATGCCCACGATTGGCAGGCTGGTCTGGTGCCTTCCTATCTGAAGTACGCCGGCTCCACAACCCCCAGCCTGCTGACCATCCACAACATTGCCTTCCAAGGAATTTTCGGCCCGGATCAGCTTGATGCACTGCGCTTGCCCACCTGGGACTTCCATCCAGAGGCTCTGGAATACCACGGGTTGGTCAGCACCCTGAAGGCGGGCCTGATCCATGCCACACAGGTCAGTACGGTGAGCCCCAGTTACGCCCAGGAGTTGACCCGTGAGGAATTCGGCTTCGGGTTGCAAGGGGTCGTGTCGATGCGGGGCGAGCGCGGCGAGCTGAAAGGCATACTCAACGGCATCGACACAAATGTCTGGAACCCTGCCACGGACCCGGAGATCACGAACTACAGCGCGGGCGATCCCTCGACCAAAGCAGTAAATCGGCAAGCACTCCTGGCCGAGTTCTCACTGGAAGAACCTGCCGGCCCGCTGGCCGTGGTGGTCACTCGGCTCACCCATCAAAAGGGCGTAGACCTGCTGTTGGAGAAGCTGCCGACCTTCATTGAAACCGGTGGCGCAGTGGTTGTGCTCGGCTCGGGCGACCCAGGGTACGAGTACGCGCTGGGCGAGCTGGCGGCCCGCTACCCGCAGTCGGTGGGATTGCATATCGGCTACGACGAGCAACTGAGCCACCGGCTCTACGCCGGCGCGGATTTGGTATTGGTCCCCTCCCGCTTTGAGCCGTGTGGACTCACCCAGCTGATCGGCCTGCGCTATGGTGCCATCCCGTTGGTGGCAGCCACCGGCGGTTTGCGCGACACCGTAGTAGACGCCACCCCGGAGCATCTGGCCGATGAAACCGCCACCGGATTCACCTTCAGCGACATTGACGCGGGCGGTTTGGGCTTTGCCCTCGGCCGAGCGGTGGACCTGTATGCCGATCGCGGCGCGTGGGAGCGGCTTCGCAGCCAGGCATTGCATGCGCCGGTGGACTGGGGCACCTCGGCCGCCGTTTATGCCAAGTTGTTCGCGGAGCTCACCTCATGATCGGAGCCCCGCTGGGGGCGAGATCTGCCGGGCGTCCGTGGCCACTAGGAGTCACAGTGGATTCGGCTGGGGTGAATGTCGCCGTCCATGCCCCTGAGGCCAGCGCCGTGTACTTCTGCCTGTTCCCCGACGGCGGTCAGGGCCCTGAGCAGCGCCTTGCCCTCCCCTATTTTCAGGACGGTATCTGGCACGCGCATTTTTCTGGCATTCGGGCCGGCACCCACTACGGGCTTCGCGCGGACGGCAAGTTCGACCCGCACAATGGCCAGCGCTTCAACGTGCAGAAACTGCTCATCGACCCTTATGCCCGATTATTGGACCGCCCGGTTCGCTATGACGAACTGATGAACGGTACCCAGCGCCCAAGCGGCAAAGAGCTGGATGAGGAGCTCGACGTGCGCGACAGTGCACCGGTGGTTCCCAAGGGCATCATCACCGGGCCGCCCACCGGCCCTGACCCCGCCAGCAACCGCCCCGGCCACGACCTAGCGGATTTGGTGATCTACGAAACCCACTTGAAAGGAATCTCGGCTTCGCATCCCGAGGTTCCCGCCCCGCTCCGCGGAACCTATGCTGGCATGGGCCACCGGGCAGTGATCGAGCACCTTCAGGCCCTCGGGGTCAGTGCTGTTGAGCTTCTGCCCGTACAGACCTTCCTCGACGATGAGCACATCGTTGAGAAATCACTAAGCAACTATTGGGGTTATCAGCCGGTGGCATGGTTCGCCCCGGAACCGCGCTATGCCCAGGCAGATGCCGTGGCCGAGCTTCGCCAGCTGGTGCACACGCTCCATGAAGCCGGGATCGAGGTCATTCTTGACGTGGTCTACAACCACAGTGGCGAAGGCGCCGAGCACGGCCCGACTCTGAACCTGCGCGGCCTGGATAATACCGGGTACTACCGCCTGGCCGAAGATCAGCGCCACTACATTAACGATGCTGGAACCGGCAACACTCTCGCGGTCTATTCCCCAAGGGTTTTGCGTCTAGCGCTGGACAGCCTGCGCTATTGGGCCCAAACGTTCGGCGTGGACGGCTTCCGTTTCGATCTGGCCACGGCGGTCGCGCGCGGCCCGCACGGCTTCGAGGCGCAAGGCTCCTTCCTGCAAGCCATCGCCCAAGATCCTGTGCTTGCCGAACTCAAGCTGATCGCCGAACCGTGGGACTTGGGTCCGGGTGGCTACCAGCTAGGGAACTTCCCTGCCCCCTTCGCGCAATGGAACGACCGCTTCCGTGACGGGGTGCGACGAGTCTGGCGTGGAGAGGTATTGGGAGAAGCCAACTTCGGTTCGCTCTTACTGGGTTCCGCAGATTACTTCGACCATTCCGGGCGTACTACCGCAGCTGGGATCAACTTCATCAGTGCCCATGACGGGTTTACCCTGCGCGACACGGTCAGCTACTCCCATAAGCACAATGAGGCTAATGGCGAAGAGAATCGGGACGGCCACAACGAAAACTACTCCGATAATTTCGGCGTCGAGGGCGCCACGGAGGATCCCGCTATTGTCCAGTCCCGCAAACTGCGCATGCGCGGCCTGCTCGCCACACTGCTTCTTGCGCAGGGTGTGCCTATGCTTTTGGCCGGCGATGAAATGGGCAACAGTCAGTCTGGGAACAACAACGCCTACGCGCAGGATAATGAATTGGGCTGGCTCGACTGGTCCGAACCAGACCGGGAACTGTTGGACTATGTCAGGCGGCTCATTGATGCACGTCGCCGCCTTCCACTGCTTCGCCAGCATGGTTTCCTCCATGGGCAACTGCGCGCCGACGGGCTTCCCGACGTGCGGTGGTGGCGCCCAGACAGGTCCTCCCCCGCACCCGAAGACTGGAAAAATTCGGACTTTCGTTCATTGGCCGTACAACTTCGAGGAGCAGCCCACACCCCTCGCGGTGAAGCACTGGCCGGTAGCGTCCTGATTATTTTTAACCTCGGCGAGGACTGCGAATTCGAATTGCCCAGTCCAGATGGCACAGACCACTGGCAGATCGAAGTGGACAGCGCCTCGCTTGAACAGCCAGCAGGCGTCATTTCGGGACATTATGCTGCCAAGGCCCATTCAGTGGTGGTACTCAGCTGCGGCAATTAGCACGCAATATTAAAACTCAATGGGCGCCTTCCACATTACGTGGAAGGCGCCCATTGGCAGCTAAAGGTCTAAGGTTCGCTTAGCCCTCGGCGCTGAATCTCAGGACCAGGGCGAGGCCAATAATTACGGCGCCCCAGATCAGACCAAGAATAATGGTGATTCGGTTCAGGTTGCGCTCGGCGACACCTGAAGATCCCATTGAGCTGGTCATACCGCCGCCGAACATGTCCGACATACCGCCACCACGACCCTTATGAAGCAGGATCAGGAGGGTCAGCAAGACACTGGTAATGCCCAGCAGTACCTGCAAAATGATCTTGATAATATCCAAGTCGACGGTTCCTTAGTTAGATTCAGTCGGTGACGAGGTGATGCTCGAACCTGACAATATTAGCAAACTCTTCAGCGTCGAGGCTGGCTCCGCCAACCAACACGCCGTCAACGTCACGCTCGCGCATGATCGCTGCCGCGTTTGCTGCCTTAACACTACCGCCATAGAGCAGCTGAGTCTTCTCGGCAATTTCAGCGCCGAAGCGTTCAGCCAGTGCACCGCGAATTGCTGAGCACATTTCCTGAGCGTCTGCCGGACCTGCAACTTCACCGGTACCGATGGCCCACACTGGCTCGTAAGCGATGACCAGGTTCTCTGCCTGCTCAGCACTCACGCCTTCCAGCGATTGCGCCAACTGCTCCAAGGTGAATGCAACATGCTCGCCAGCTTTGCGAACTTCCAGTCCCTCGCCAACGCAAAGCATTGGGGTGACTTCGTGGCGGTAAGCAGCAGCCAGCTTGGCGGCAATTACATCGTTAGTTTCGTTGTGGTACTCGCGACGTTCCGAGTGGCCAACCAGCACGTAGGAGCAACCCAGCTTCTTCAGGAACTGACCGGAGATTTCTCCGGTGTAAGCGCCCGAATCCTGTGCCGACAAATCCTGGGCGCCGTAAACGACCTCCAGTTTGTCGCCCAGAACCAAGGTCTGAACACCACGGATGTCCGTGAATGGCGGGAATACTGCTACCTCAGCACGGTCGTAGTTGTGCTCGTGGTCCTTGAGGGTCCAGGCCAGCTTCTGGACTAGAGTGATGCCCTGGACATGGTCCATGTTCATCTTCCAGTTGCCAGCGATCAATGGCTGGCGCACGTAGGCGCCGTTCTGCGAAATAGTCATTTCTTAGCCTTCCAATGCGGCAACGCCCGGCAGGGTCTTGCCTTCGAGGTACTCCAGCGAAGCGCCGCCACCGGTGGAGATATGACCGAAGTCCTCCTCCGAGAAGCCCAATGCGCGGACGGCTGCGGCGGAATCGCCACCGCCGACTACGCTGAATGCTTCAGAGTTTGCCAGTGCCTGCGCAACGGTACGGGTACCTTCAGCGAACGCCGGAATCTCGAAGACGCCCATTGGGCCATTCCAGAACACGGTGTTAGCGCTGGTGATGTAGCTTGCGAACTGCTCCGCCGACTTTGGTCCGATATCCAGACCCAATCCGGTGGAGCCGAAGCTTGCTTCCTCGATCTTGTCAGCTGGCAAGATTTCGTGTGCCGCGTCAGCGCCAAACTTCTCAGCGACGACAACGTCAACAGGAACGATAATCTCGCAACCCAACTGCTCGGCGCGCTTAAGGTAGTCCTGGCAGACGGCAATCTGATCTTCTTCAAGCAGCGAGCCGCCAATGGCGTAGCCCTGTGCCTTGAGGAAGGTGAATGCCATGCCGCCGCCGATCAGCAACTGATCGGCCTTGCCCAGCAAGTTGTCGATCACGGCAAGCTTGTCCGAAACCTTAGAACCACCAAGCACCACAACGTAAGGACGCTTTGGGGCTTCGGTCAGGGTCTTAAGAACCTTGACTTCAGTTGCCACCAAGTCACCCTGGTAGCTAGGAAGCAGGCTGGCAATGTCGTAAACCGATGCGTGCTTGCGGTGCACGGCGCCAAAGGCGTCGTTCACGTAAGCACCGTTTTCACCGGTCAGTGCGGCAAGTTCCTTGGCGAACTCTTCACGCTCTGCGTCAACCTTGGAGGTTTCGCGGGCATCGAAGCGAACGTTTTCAAGAACGAGAACGGATCCTTCGGCGAGGTCGGCCGCGGCTTTGCGAGCGGATTCGCCCACAACATCCTCGGCAACCGTTACATCAAAATCAGCCAGTTCATTCAAGCGCTGCGCTGCAGGTGCGATCGAGTACTTCGCATCAACCTGCCCCTTAGGGCGGCCCAGGTGCGCCATCACGATGACCTTGGCACCTGCTTCAACCAGCTTGGAGATGACCGGCAAAGATGCGCGTACGCGGCCGTCATCGGTCACAGTTGCACCGTCGAGCGGCACGTTCAGGTCACTTCGGACCAGAACGTGCCGTCCGCGGACACCGTTGTCAGCGATCAATTCGTCAATAGTGTGAGAAGACATATCTCTAGGTTATCGACTAGAGGCTTGATCCCACGAATCCAACAAGGTCAACAAGTCGCGAGGAGTAGCCCCACTCGTTGTCGTACCACGAAACTACCTTCACGCTGTTACCCATAACGGTGGTCAGGCCGGAGTCGAAGATCGACGAGTTAGGGTTGGTGACGATGTCCGAGGAGACCAGTGGATCGGTCGAGTACTCCAGAACGTCCTTCAGTGGGCCTTCGGAGGCAGCCTTCTCGAATGCAGCGTTGATTTCTTCAACGGTTGCGGTGCGAGCCAGGTTGACGGTCAAGTCAGTTGCCGAACCGGTTGGAACTGGAACGCGCATTGCGTAACCGTGCAGCTTGCCCTTGAGCTCTGGCAGTACTACGCCGATAGCCTTAGCAGCACCGGTCGAGGTAGGGATCAAGTTCAATGCGGCAGCACGTGCACGACGTGGGTCGCTGTGAGGTGCATCCTGCAGGCGCTGGTCAGCGGTGTATGCGTGGATGGTGGTCATCAGACCGTCAACAATGCCGAACTCATCGTTCAGAACCTTGGCCAGTGGGGCCAAGCAGTTGGTGGTGCACGATGCGTTGGAGATGATGTTGTGGTTTGCAGGATCGTACTTGTCCTGGTTAACACCCATCACGATGGTGATGTCTTCATCGGTGGCTGGAGCCGAGATGATGACCTTCTTTGCACCAGCGGCGATGTGCTTCTGAGCATCTGCTGCCTTGGTGAAGAAGCCAGTCGACTCGATAACGACGTCGACGTTCAATTCTCCCCATGGGAGGTTTGCTGGATCGCGCTCGGATAGTACCTTGATGCGGCGTTCTCCAACGACGATCGTGTCGCCTTCTACCGAAACTGCCTCGCCCACTGGGCCGAGTACAGAGTCAAACTTCACGAGATGAGCAAGCGAATCGATTGAACCAAGGTCGTTGACGGCGACAATTTGGATGTCTGCCTTGTGGGCCAATACTGCACGCAGGAAGTTGCGTCCGATACGACCGAAACCATTGATTCCAACACGGGTTGTCACGTGACTATCTCCTCTAAACGGGATGATTGTGCCACGTCCGCACGTAGACGGAAGTGGCCTTCTATGAGAGGACACTCCGTTGTGCCGTGCTTTGCGGATCCCAGTAAATTACCGGGATCCGCAACACACTTGAAACATACTACGCTATTTCAGCGTAAAATGTGAGCTAACTTACCAGAATAATTATTTACCTGGAACGATCAGCGATGCTGCGCCATTGCGGGCAGCTTCAAAACGAGCCTGGACGTCTGCCCAGTTCACGATGTTCCAGAAAGCCTTGACGTAGTCGGCCTTCACATTGACGTAATCCAGGTAGAAAGCGTGCTCCCACATGTCCAGCATCAACAGTGGGGTGGTTGCTACTGGAATGTTGCCCTGCTGATCGTAGAGCTGCTCGATAACCAGCTGGCCACCGAGTGCGTCGTATGCCAATACAGCCCAGCCGGAGCCCTGAAGGCTCATTGCTGCAGCGGTGAAGTGACCGCGGAAGCCATCGAAGGAGCCGAAGAACTCGTCGATTGCCGCAGCGAGCTCGCCCTCAGGCTTGTCGCCACCTTCTGGGGACAGGTTGTTCCAGAAGATCGAGTGGTTGGTGTGACCACCCAAGTGGAATGCAAGGTCCTTGGACAGCTTCGGAATGTTACCGAATTCGCCCTTTTCGCGTGCTTCGGCCAGCTGCTCCAGTGCTGAGTTTGCGCCAGCAACGTAGGTTGCGTGGTGCTTGGAGTGGTGCAGCTCCATGATGCGAGCCGAGATGTTTGGCTCGAGAGCGGCGTAGTCGTACTGCAGTTCTGGCAGCGAATATACAGCCATGATTCTCCTCAATTTTCTCATTCGGATGAATCTCCGCGGGAGGACTCCCACGGGGACATTTTTAGTGTTCCAGTTCGTCTAGTGGAACGCTGGACTCCGTACCTGGTATTCCCAGATCACTGGCCTTCTTGTCGGCCATAGCCAACAATCGACGAATACGGCCAGCTATGGCGTCCTTAGTCATTGGAGGTTCGGCCATACGACCGAGCTCATCCAAGGAGGCTTGCTTATGTTCTAGGCGAAGCAGCCCGGCATAACGCAAATGCTCGGGAACCTCATCCCCCAGAATGGCGAGCGCACGTTCAACACGCGCTCCGGCAGCCACAGCCGCCTGGGCACTGCGGCGCAGGTTGGCATCATCAAAGTTTGCCAACCGGTTAGCCGTAGCACGTACCTCTTTGCGCATACGACGTTCTTCCCACACCATCAAGGCATCATGGGCACCCATGCGGGTCAACAATTGCGCAATTGCGTCACCGTCGCGAATCACTACGCGGTCGACACCGCGCACCTCGCGAGCCTTGACTGTCAGTCCCAATCGCCGCGCTGCACCCACCAGAGCCAATGCGGCTTCTGGACCGGGGCAAGTAATTTCAAGTGCTGAACTTCGACCTGGTTCGGTCAATGAGCCGTGAGACAAGAATGCGCCACGCCACACGGCTTCGGCATCTGCCGTTGAACCGTTCACAATCACCGAAGGCAGGCCACGAACTGGTCGGCCACGCTGGTCGAGCAATCCGGTCTGTCGTGCGAGAACTTCACCGTCTCTTGCGACGCGGACGATGTATCGGCTGCCTTTACGGATGCCAGAGCCGGAGACCATGACGATCTCTGCTTCGTGGCCATATAGCTCGCCGATGGCAAGCTTCAGGCGGCGGGCTGTCGCAGCCAGGTCCACCTCAGCTTCAATGACAATTCGCCCGGAGACAATATGCAGTCCCCCGCTGAAGCGCAGCATCGTCGAAACCTCGGCCTTGCGGACCGATGGCTTGCGAATCTCAACCCGCGACAGCTCGTCTTTGACGGAAGCCGTCAATGCCATGAATCAAACTCCCTTACATGGATCTTCCTAAGATCCGATCGCGGTAAACACCTCATGATAGGCCGCCGCTAGTCGCAACGGGTCGTGCACCGCACGACCGTCAGATACTCCTACTGTACTAAAAAAGACACGAGCGCCGAGTTTTTGCGCTGCCAGCTCAAATCTCTGGCGATTATGGATCGTGGACTCATCAGCTATGATCGCGTCAAAAGTCACTTCCGGCGCATAGCGACCGAGCACTTCCAAATGAGCTGCCGCATCCATGCCGGTGGTTTCTTCCGTTTCCATCGACAAGTTCATGGTCAGCAGTTTCTTTGCTGTCGTTGAGGCAATTGCTTGGCGCATGTCGGGCAACAGCAAATGAGGAAGCACCGAGGTGTACCAGGAACCCGGACCAAGGATGACCCAATCGGCCAACTCAATGGATTCCAAAGCTTCAGAGCAGGCAGGAGCATCAGACGGTTCCAGATGAACGTTGGTCACCAGTCCACCGGAGCCAGCTCTCGCCAATTTTGCTTGGCCGTCGATCCTTCGGCGCACCAACGCATCGCTGTCGTCGGATTCGAGCACCTCACCATGGATGGATAGAGGCACGGTGCTCATGGGCAATACCTGGCCACGAGCACCTAACAAGGCACCGGCCCAGCGCAAGCCTGCTACGGGGTTATCAAGCAATTCCCAAAGAGCCAAAATCAGCAGATTTCCAACGGCGTGGCCGTTGAGCGGCTCATCTTGGTTGGCTTCCGATTCGAATCGATGCTGCATGACATCGCGCCAAGTGCGACCCCAGTCGTTGTCATCGCACAAGGCAGCCAAGGCCATGCGCAAATCCCCTGGCGGCAAAACGTCGAAGGATCCGCGCAGACGACCGGAACTGCCACCATCGTCGGCAACTGTGACCACAGCTGTCAGATCGGTGGTCAAACGGCGCAGTGCCGATAACGAAGAGTAAAGGCCATGTCCCCCGCCAAGGGCGACGACCGACGGATTGCGCTGGTCATCGCTTCGGGACAATCCCTGAATTGAAATAGGACCTGTTGCAAACGCCATAGCGATTACTCGCGACCCAGGTCGCGGTGGCTGATGTTCACCCGAACATTAGGGAACTGTGCCAGACGCCGCCCCAGCTCAATGGTTGTTGCTACAGAACGGTGCTTACCGCCGGTACAACCCACTGCGATGGTGGCGTAGTGCTTGTTTTCTCGTCGGTAGCCTTCAAAGACCGGTTCCAGTGCTTTGAGATAGTTCTCGATGAAATCGCGGGTGCCCTCTTGGCTCAGCACATAGTCCGATACTTCCTTATCCTTGCCGGTCTGCGGGCGCAGCTCAGGAACCCAATGAGGGTTAGGAATGAATCGAACGTCAGCCACAAAGTTGGCGTCGGTTGGTAGACCGTATTTGAAGCCAAAGCTCATGACGTTGATACGAAGAATGACCGGACCGGATTCGCTGAATAATTCGTTGACTGCGCGAGCCAAATCGTGGACCGACATCGAGGAGGAATCCAAAATAATTTCAGCAGCTTCTCGAAGCTGCTCTGTGACACCTCGTTCTCGGGTAATCCCATCAACAATGCGTCCGTCACCCTGCAGCGGGTGTGGGCGGCGGCCTTGTTCAAAGCGTCGGATCAATACGTCGTCGCTAGCGTTGAGGTAAACCAATCTGAATTTCACGCCGCTGGAAGTCAGATGAGCCAGTGCATCGCGAATCTCTGGGAACATTTCCTTCGAACGCACGTCCATGACGACGGCCATCTTGGGAATGGAACCTTGGGAGCGACTCATCATCTCGGTCAGCGGACCGAGCATGGCCGGTGGCAAGTTCTCCACCACATACCAGCCTTGGTCTTCCAGAGCGTGGGCAACGGTGGTACGACCAGCACCTGACATGCCAGTTACGATCACGAGTTCAGATTCAGGCGGTTTTACAGCTTCATACTCAGCGGTCATATTCCAAGGCTAGTCGACAATTTCGCCTGTCGTCATATTCACACCGGTAAGTGAAGCATCTTGGAGGTTTTCTTTGATGACCGCCGCGAGTTTTTCACCAACGCCAGGAACTTCGGTCAGCTCTTCGATACTTGCCGCACGAATCTTTTTCATCGATCCAAAATGCTTGCGCAGTGCCGCTTGCTTGGTTTTTCCTAGCCCCGGTACAGCATCCAGATCGGAGGAAATCATCGCCTTCGCCCGCTTCTCACGGTGGAACGTGATGGCAAAACGGTGCGCTTCATCACGAAGTCGCTGCACAAGATAGAGGGATGCCGAGGCACGCGGAAGGATGATGGGGAATGGATCATCGGGGAGCCAAAGTTCCTCTAGTCGCTTGGCTAGGCCGATAACTGGAATGTCGTCAATTCCCAGATCATCCATGGCTTTTTGGGCCGCAGCTACCTGCGGTGGACCACCATCAACGATGACCAAAGACGGTGGGTAGGAGAATTTTTTCTTTTCTACATCGCCGGCCGCGATGTCATCCACTGCCCCGGTGACGAAGGCAGACGGATCGACTTTTTCCTTCAGGTAGCGGCTGAAACGACGATAGATAACGTCATACATGCTGGCGGTATCGTCGCGCGCTGCATCGCCGGTGATGGAAAACTTTCGGTACTCACTCTTTTTCGGAAGGCCATCTTCAAAGACCACCATTGACGCCACGACGTTCGTTCCCTGAGTGTGCGAAGCGTCGTAGCATTCGATGCGCAGTAATGCCTGCTCGGCGCCGAGGGCCTCCTGCAATTCCTGCATCGCCAAAGAGCGAGTCGTGATATCGCCTGCCCGCTTGGACTTGTGCAAGCGCAGCGCCTGTTCAGCGTTTTCCCTCACTGTTTCAGACAACGCTGCCTTGTCGCCACGTTGCGCCACTCGCAATGAAACCTTGGAACCGCGAAGTTCCGAAAGCCACGTGGTGACATCGTTGATGTCCTCAGGCAGGGCAGGAACAAGAATCTCGCGTGGGATTCGATCTGCGTGATCGGCATAAATCTGGGTCAGTAACTGCTCAACAAATTCGGCATCCGAGGCATCGGCGACTTTTTCAACGACCCAGCCACGTTGCGAACGAATACGACCGTCACGCACATGGAACACTTGGACGGCAGCTTCCAGCTCATCTCCGTGAACACCAAAGATATCCGCTTCGGTGCGGTCATCTAAGACCACTGCATTCCGTTCAAAGACACGGTTCAACGCGGCGATATCATCGCGATAGCGGGCAGCTTGTTCGTATTCTAGTTCGGCGACGGCATCCTGCATTTTAACCGTGAGCGCTTTGGTGAACTTGGTGGCTTCACCGCTCATGAACGTACAGAGATCATCTGCAAGCTGGCGATGGTCTTCTTCGCTAATTCTCCCCACACACGGTGCCGAGCACTTGTCGATGTAGCCGAGTAGACAAGGGCGTCCCGAAGCTTCGGCTCGCTTAAAAACACCGGGAGCACAGCTGCGGACAGGGAAAACGCGCAGAAGCGTATCTAGTGTTTCGCGGATCGCTTTAGCCGGATAGAAGGGTCCAAAGTACTTGACACCCTTGCGCTTATCGCCGCGCATGACCAAGGCGCGTGGATACTTTTCATTCAACGTCACTGCAAGATACGGGTACGTCTTGTCATCGCGGAAAACGATGTTGAATCTCGGGTTGTATTCCTTGATCCAGACAAACTCCAGCTGAAGAGCTTCCAGTTCGGAACCGACAACGGTCCACTCAACACTGCCCGCAGTAAATACCATAGCCCGCGTTTTGGGTGTGAGCCGGTCAGGATTGGCAAAGTATGAAGTCAGGCGATTTCGCAAAACCTTGGCTTTGCCAACGTAAATCACGCGTCCGTGTTCATCACGGAAGCGGTACACACCGGGCTTGGTTGGAATATCAGAGGTCTTCGGACGGTAGCTTGCTGGATCAGCCATGGATTATTTCGCGTCTGGAGGTAACTGATTGTAGGAGTCCACGCGTTCCTGGCCAGAAAGCTCAGCGATAGCATCGACGATTCGGTCGGTCGCTTGACGACGTTGCGGCAACGGATGCTTGCGGCCCAGCTGGTCAAATTGCAGTGGTTCGCCATAATGTATGCGGAATTTTGCCGGCCTAAATCCCTTGGAGCCGGCTGGCTGCAGCTTCTCGGTACCAATGAGGCCCACTGGAACCACCGGTACGCCCGTGGTCAACGCTAACCAACCCACACCGGTTCGGCCACGGTAGAGCTTACCGTCGCGCGATCGGGTTCCTTCCGGATAAATTCCGATGCCACCGCCCTCTTCGATAATGCTGACCAAAGAGTCCAACGCAGCTACAGAGGCTGCCTGCTCACCACGCTGTACGGGAATTGACCCCACTGATTCGAAGAAGGTCTTCATCAGCTTGCCTTTGACCCCTGGCGTGGTGAAGTACTCCGCTTTGGCGAAGAAAGCGACATCACGTGGCGTCAGCGCCTGAATGATCAGGGAGTCAAAAAAGGAGAGGTGATTCGATGCGACAATGAATCCGCCTTCGGTGGGCACATTTTCGAGCCCGGTAACTTCGGCGCGGCACACGCCATGGATAACACCGCGAATCGAAGCACGGGTCATGGTGTAGATGCTCATTTATCGTGCACCTTCCTGCATGACATTTACTTCGACTTCCAAGGAACGAGCGAACTCATCACCCAGGAGGACCTGTGCTAATTCTCTAACGGTCTGGACCTTCTGGTCGGCTTGAGTCAGTTCATCGCCTTGGGCAAAACCCCATGCCACACCTATGGAGGCGACTGAGTTTTCTCGCGCCGCGTCGAGGTCGTAGTACCGGTCCCCTACTACGACGCAAGAATTTGCATCAAGTTCTGCGTGCGACAACGCTTCGGCCACGATGTGCGTTTTGCTTGATCCCATGGTGCCGTGTTCGCCGGCATTTCCATGAATAGCATCTAGGTGCTCCGTCAGACCTTTTCTGTCCAGGAGCAACCGTGCGATATTCACCGGTTTTGCGGTTGTCACGGCAACGTAAATATTTTTGCGACGCAGTGCTTCCAAAAGCGGGAGGATACCGGGGTAAACCTTCGACTCGTCCATGCCCACTTCTTCATACCTGCTGCGGTACGATCCGATGATGGACTCGATGTTTTCGTCGGTCACACCGGCAAGGGTGCGTAGCCCAACTTGCAGTGGCGGTCCCACTAGAGCTTCAACACGTGCTTCGCCAGGATCCGAGAGACCATGAGCCACGAGGGCATGACGAATACCCGAAGTAATGGCACCTGCGGGGTCCACGAGGGTCCCGTCAAGATCAAAAAGCACACTTGTTACCGACATATTCACTTAGCTATCTTCCCATGAAGCAGGCGCGGGTCAGGAATCCATGTCCGAAATGGCATATTTCCCTGACCCGCGCCGCAATTTCTAAAGAATTTCCGCCAAGAACTTTCCAGTGTGCGATTCGCTGACCTTAGCGACCTTTTCAGGGGTACCGGTGGCCAGGATTGTGCCACCCCCGGAACCACCTTCGGGTCCAAGGTCGATCACCCAGTCCGCCGATTTAATCACGTCAAGGTTATGCTCGATGGTCAAGACAGTGTTGCCCTTGTCTACGAGGCCCTGCAGTACCTTCAAAAGCTTGCGAATGTCCTCAAAATGAAGACCCGTAGTCGGCTCATCCAAGACATAAATTGAACGGCCATTTGAGCGCTTCTGCAATTCGGCAGCAAGCTTGACGCGCTGAGCTTCACCGCCGGATAGGGTCGTTGCGGGCTGCCCCAATCGGACATAGCCCAGTCCGACGTCGACCAAAGTCCGCAAGTGACGGGCGATCGGGGTGAAAGCGCTGAAGAATTCAGCGCCCTCAGATATTGGCATGTTCAGGACATCAGCAATGTTTTTGCCCTTGTACAGCACCTGCAAGGTTTCGCGGTTATAGCGTTCACCGTGGCAGACTTCGCATGGCACGTACACATCCGGTAGGAAGTTCATCTCGATCTTGAGCGTTCCGTCACCGGAACAGGATTCACAGCGCCCACCCTTGACGTTGAACGAGAATCGGCCGGGCTGGTAGCCACGCAATTTGGCTTCGTTCGTTTCCGCAAAGAGCTTACGAATGTGGTCAAAAACGCCGGTATACGTTGCAGGATTTGATCGTGGGGTACGACCGATTGGCGATTGGTCAACGTGGACAACTTTATCCAGGTGCTCTAGACCGAGCACTCGGGTGTGTCGGCCCGGTACCTGTTTGGCTCCATTGAGCTTGTTGGCAAGAACCTTGTACAGGATGTCGTTAACCAAGGTGGACTTACCGGACCCGGACACACCGGTTACCGCCGTGAGCAGGCCCAACGGGAATTCGACAGTCACGTCCTGCAAGTTATTTTCGCTGGCGCCGACAACTTTGAGCTTGCGCTCTTTGTCAACCTTGCGGCGCTTCACCGGGACGTCAATCTTCTTGCGGCCCGAGAGATAATCGCCAGTCAACGACTTGGTATTTGCCTTCAGGCCCTCAACGGAACCTGAATGCACCACTTCGCCACCATGTTCGCCTGCACCTGGTCCGATGTCGACAATCCAGTCCGCTTCAGCGATGGTGTCTTCGTCGTGCTCAACAACAATGAGGGTATTGCCCAAGGAACGCAGATGCAGCAAGGTGTCGATTAATCGTCGATTATCGCGCTGATGCAAGCCGATTGACGGCTCGTCGAGAACATAGAGCACACCGACGAGGCCCGAACCAATCTGAGTAGCCAAGCGAATACGCTGAGCTTCACCGCCGGACAAGGTGCCCGCAGCTCGTTCGAGAGTGAGGTATTCAAGTCCCACATCCAAGAGGAACTTCATGCGGGCGTCAATTTCCTTCAGGACCTGGGCTGCAATTTTCGCTTCACGATTTGAGAGCTCAATAGTGGTGAGGAAGTTGGCGGCGCTTCGCAAATCCATCGCAGATACCTCGGCAATGGAGCGACCGCCGATCAGGACGGACAAAGATGCCGGGTTTAGCCGGGCTCCCCCGCACGTTGGGCAAGGGATCTGGCGCATGTATTGCTCATAGCGATCACGCGCATGGTCGGATTCGGTTTCTTCATGCTTCCGGTGCACATAGGAGATGACGCCTTCGAAACCAGTAGAGTACTTGCGTTCTCGGCCGAAACGGTTCTTGTACTGGACAACAACCTTGTGGTCCTTGCCGTTGAGGATCGCTTCACGCGCCTGAACTGGCAGGTCCTTCCACTGGGTGTCCATGGAGAAGTCCAGCTCGTGGCCCAAGCCTTCGATCAGGCGATTCCAGTATTCAGTGGTCGCCTTGCCCAACGACCAAGGAGCGATAGCCCCGTCAGCGAGAGTGACCTCGGGATCGGGCACGATCAGGTGCTCGTCGACTTCGAGCTTGGTACCGATGCCGGAGCAGGCAGAGCACGCGCCGAAAGGATTATTAAACGAGAAGGTTCGAGGCTCGATCTCGTCGATGGCCAGCGGGTGTTCGTTAGGGCAGGCCAGATTTTCGGAGAATGCGCGAACTCGCTTCGGGTCGGCCTCGTCCAAGTCGACAAAATCGGCCAATACGCGGCCGTCGGCGATTCCCAATGCGGTTTCAATCGAATCAGTCAGACGCTGGCGGGCATCTTCCTTGATGGCCAAACGGTCAACGACCACCTCGATGGTGTGCTTAACCTGCTTGGCCAGCTTCGGAGGGTCGTTCAGCTGTATCGTGGTTCCGTCCACGCGCGCACGCGAGAAACCCTTCGATGAGAGCTCAGCGAAGAGGTCAACAAATTCGCCCTTGCGTGCTCGGACGACGGGAGCGAGAATTTGGAATCGCGTCTTCTCCGGTAGCTCCATGAGCTGATCCACGATTTGCTGAGGGGTCTGCTTGGAGATCGGCTCATGGCAAATTGGGCAATGCGGACGTCCGACTCGCGCCCACAGCAAACGCATGTAGTCATAGACCTCGGTGATCGTACCTACGGTCGACCGGGGGTTACGGCTAGTGGACTTCTGGTCGATTGACACTGCTGGCGACAGGCCCTCAATGAAGTCAACATCCGGCTTGTCCACCTGCCCGAGGAACATGCGGGCGTATGCAGAAAGTGACTCAACATAGCGACGCTGGCCTTCAGCGAAGATCGTGTCGAATGCTAATGAAGACTTACCGGAACCAGATAGTCCAGTGAAGACGATCATCGCATCGCGCGGAAGATCAATGTCAACATTTTTCAAGTTGTGCTCACGCGCGCCCTTGACGACCAGTCGGGTGAGATCTGTTTTCTTGCTCTCTGCAGTAATAGCCACGAAGCCATACTAATCGAAAACTGCTTCGAATAAGTGTACGAATGGTCCTATCTCACAGAAATTTTTCCCTACGCGTATTCGCCCGTTCGGCGAGCGCAGAATTTGCGCTTGTTTCCGGTCGGCGCAGCCAACCGATACGCCACCATGCCTTCAAGCTGGCTAAGAACAACGACGTCTTCCGACTTGTACCCAGCTCTTCTGAATTCATCAACGTCAGGGACGGCTTTCGTCGGTTTCCACGAGCCGCGCTTGCACACCATCTGAGCATCGTCGAAACGAGAGTCTCCTGCGGCTTTGCTCTCGGCTGGGGCTTCCGTGCCTAGAGTCGCGGAGTAAACGAAGTATTCTTCGCGGTCAACTGTGCACAGCACATTTTTCCCTACAGCTTCTTCCAAGGGCATCACGGTCCCATCCAGGCTGTGTACTGCCTTGTCTCCTCCGACCAAGGGGAGTATTGAAATCGGATCCTCAGTGATTGGCATTCCGGCGTCGTTGAGCCTTTCATCGTATTTGTAAACATCGCTCAGATTGTGTTTCCACTTTTGGACGCCGGTACTTGCATCAAAGGCAGCTACGCTCCATACCGCACCTTTCGTCGATCGCGAGTAATACCCGTTGCCTTTGTCAGTTAGCTTGCGTTGGCCAGCAGTGTAATAACAGAGAACGATCGTGTCCTCGGGAGCGGCGCTCCCCTGCTCTGAAGTAAGACCGCACATTGACGAAGCTCCATTTTGGCGCCACAGAACCTTACCGCTCTTGGCATCAACCGCCACAAGTTTCGATAGGTCGGCTAATTTGTATGTAGCCGATTTCTTGTCAGATTCGAAGAAATCATCTTGCGCATGTAGCCCGTAACCGAGCAGGATTTCATCGTCTTCGCCTACAGCAGTCCACGCCCAACCCGCGGATGAGGCGTACCCCTTGCCAAACACTTCCTCATATGGCCGTTTCCACAGGTCCTCCGACCCATTGGAATAGCTCAGCATCTCTACTTCTTCGTCCCAGTAAGAGCTAAGCCCTAAGGCCAAGAGCTGCCCACCTCGCTGGAGGCCATATTCAAGCTCGCGTGTCGGTACCACCTGCCATTGCTTGCTGGACCAATTGAATTTGAAATGATGGCGTTCAAGCAGCTGGCCATTTCTTACTTTTGATCCTTCGGTGCAGAACGTCTTACCGCAGGCAAAAGGTCGCTTACCCCAGAATTCAAAATTCTTGCCGATTTTTATCTGTTCCCCAGTAGAGATGTCAGCGATCGTTAACCATCCATAAGCTCCGGTTTTGGTTCCCGTGTAGGCCACAAAGTTCCTACCGTCGTGCTCTAGGAGTTCAATGTCCAAATCCAGACCTAAGGAATCTGCAGCGCCCAGCGCTTCGTCTTTCCATAGCTGTTTGCCGTTTTTCACGTTTCTGGCAATAATTTCCAGTTGAGGGCCTTGTCGCCGATAGGCAATGGCGACATCACCGATCAGTTCGACATCGGAAACGAGAATTTCTTTGCTTTTCCAAGCAACTGTCGCAGGCACAGGTGTTGGCTTTACTGTCGCTGTGGGAGTTGGATCCGATTTGCTGGCGGTACATCCCGAAAGCCCGACCGCCAGAACGAGCGCGCAGGCGACGACAGCAGCGATACTCACGGACTTCCTGCGATCATTTGCATTCGAGTTCATGGTGGTTTCCTGACCCCGGGACTGTTGATTAGTTCCAGAGTCTAAACCCAGCTCTCAAGGACGCAACGGGGTTATCCACAAGTCCCGGTACTCGCTATGGGTGGTAATAGTCCAGTCTCCTAACGGGGCAAGGAGCTAAACGCTGCGCGAAGGTATTTCACTGCAGTTGCTTCATCCACGGACCACGTCTGCGCAATCCGAGCCAGATCGGCGGCCGCGTCACTCACTTCTTGCTCAGCACGATTCTCCGCTGCCTGCACCACTGTTCCGTGGCGGCCGCGTGTGACAACGGCTCCTTGCAGTTCGAGTTCCTTGTAGACCTTGGCAACTGTATTTACCGCAAGGTTCAGCGTGCCAGAGAGTGCACGGACCGACGGGAGCTTTGTCCCCGGGGCGAGCTTGCCCTTGGCGATCGCGGAGAGAATTTGTTCGCGGACCTGCTGGTACGGCGCAACAGCGGATTTAGGGTCGATCTTGATGAATCCCAGTTCGCTCATGTTCTTCTCCATTCTTTAGTACTGTGACTTCTGCTGTCCCGAGCCTATCGCGTCGACCATATATTCCAACGTAGTGTGGGGGTATGAACGAACTATTGCTAGATGATGTAACCATCCGCTGGATTTCTGTTTCGGACATGGCAAACAATGTCTATCTCATTACCAATCGTCGGTCGGGTGAACAATTACTCGTAGACGCTGCCGACGACGCTCCGGCAATTGCCAAGCTCATCGATGGGGCAAAGAACGATGCGGATCATCCCCAAATCGTAGGGATTGCGACCACCCACCAACACTGGGACCACGTACGCGCTTTGGCTGAACTCGTCGAACAATATCCGGTGACGACCTATGCCGGTGCCGACGATGTTGCGGGTATCGCGGAAGAATCCGGCGTCCAAGTTACCAAAGGACTGAATCATGGCGATCAGCTTAAGCTTGGCGACGTCATTATCGAAGCCGTTCACCTTCGGGGACATACGCCAGGATCAATCGGCTATGCCCTAGTTGACGCTTCAGGCCAGCCAGTCATATTTAGCGGTGACAGCTTGTTCCCGGGCGGCGTGGGCAATACATGGAAGGATCCACAGCGGTTCCTCTCCTTGATCACCGACGTATCCGAACGAATCTTCGATCGCTTCCCGGACGAAACCAAGGTTCTCCCAGGACACGGCGACTCAACGACTCTGGGAACCGAGCGTCCGCATCTGGATGAGTGGCGCGAACGCGGCTGGTAAGCCCCGACTGCTGTGGTGCCCGAGGGAACAAACTCGCGGGCACCACAACCATGGTCAGTTGCCGAAGCGCTCAGTAGCAGGTGCGCTCTTATCGGGCGAGCTTGTGACCGACCATGAATATGCGACGGAATGGGAAGTTGGTCAGTGTCGTGCCGTCCGGAGTTTGGAATGGCGGGTAATGACCGGAAACTGCTGAACGGTAGTCACCCTCGAACGCCTCGTACTCGTCGGCACTCAGTGCATTTTTCACCGGAAGCATGGCCGTGCCACGAACCCAGTCAAGAATCGGGTCCTCACCCAACAGTGGCTGCTGGAACGTTGTCTCCCATACATTGGCTTGGAACCCTGCATCAAGTAGCAGTCGCTGATAGTCCTCCGGCTCCCCGACGACATTGCCGTCACGCAAAATGCCACCGAGCTTGCCAGCCCACTTAGAACTCTCGGCAACTTCCCGCATCAGCGCATGCGATGGTGAGCCAAAGTTACCGGGCACCTGGATCGCCACGTACGAGCCGATTTTCATTTTCATAAGCCAACCAGCCAACAATTCGCGATGGTTCGGCAACCATTGCAGCATTGCGTTGGAAAACAGCAGGTCCAGATTCTCCTCTGGTTGCCATTGCTTCGCATCAGCCAATGCAAAATTGAGATTCGCTTCATGCTCGGTCGCGGTTGCTTTGGCGATCATTTCTTGCGAGGAATCCAATCCTGTCACTTGCGCTTCGGGCCATCTTTGCGCGATGAGACGCGTCATATTGCCCGGACCGCATCCCAGGTCGACGATGTTCATCGGTTCAACGTCGACTAACTGGCCGAGCAAATCCTTATAGGGTCGCCCACGGTAATCAGAGAATTCGGTGTACTTTGCTGGATCCCATTTCATGCCCTAAGCCTAAACCTTTGACCTGTACCCCGATCGGGCATTCAATGGCACTTCTCACCCGATAGGCTAGTACCATCATGTTGCTCACCGATTATCTGCCCGCAGACAGCAAAAACGTATCCGACGACGAAATCTATGAGGCTTTCGGCCAATGGGTCACGACCCGTGGCATTAACCTCTACCCCGCACAGGACGAAGCCTCAATGGCGCTGGCCGGTGGCAACAACGTCATCTTGGCCACGCCCACCGGTTCCGGAAAGTCGATGGTTGCCATTGCAGCGCACTTCTATGCGATGTCCCGCGACCAGATCAGCTTCTACACCGCGCCGATCAAAGCTCTGGTCTCCGAGAAGTTCTTCGATCTGTGCAAAATCTTCGGCGCGGAGAACGTCGGCATGGTCACCGGTGATTCCTCGGTGAACGCCGACGCGCCAATCATCTGCTGCACCGCCGAGATCCTGGCGAACATTGCGTTGCGCGAAGGCTCGAAGGCAGATGTCGGTTGCGTCATCATGGACGAGTTCCACTTCTACGCCGATCCACAGCGCGGCTGGGCCTGGCAGGTGCCACTCATTGAGCTACCTCAGGCGCAGTTCTTGCTGATGAGCGCCACCCTGGGAGACGTCTCGCGCTTCGAGAAGGAACTCGAAGAACGCACCGGCACCCCGACGGTCACCGTTGCGCACACCGAACGCCCGATCCCGCTGCACTTCTACTACTCCATGGAGCCGGTGCAGGAAGCGGTGGAGGAGTTGATCAAGACCAAGCAGGTCCCGATCTACATCGTGCACTTCTCGCAGCTCGACGCGATCGACCGTGCTACCGGGCTGATGAGCGTGAATGTGGCCACCCGCGAGGAGAAAGAAAAGATCTCCGAGATGATCGGCGGCTTCCGCTTCGCCGCCGGGTTCGGCAAGACGCTGAACCGCCTGGTGCGCCACGGCATCGGCATCCACCACGCCGGTATGCTGCCCAAGTACCGCCGCCTGGTCGAACAGCTGGCCCAGGCCGGCCTGCTCAAGGTCATCTGCGGCACCGACACTTTGGGCGTGGGCATCAATGTGCCGATCCGTACCGTGGTGATCACCGCGCTGTCCAAGTTCGATGGCACCCGTACCCGTATCGTGAACGCCCGCGAGTTCCACCAGATCGCCGGCCGCGCCGGGCGTGCCGGCTTTGATACCGCAGGCACCGTGCTGGTCCAGGCCCCCGAGCATGCGATCGAGAACCACAAGGCCATGGAAAAGGCGCTGAAGAAACACGGCGAGGGTTCGTCCAAGCTCAAGCAGATCCCGAAGAAGAAGCCACCGCAGAACTTCGTGACCTGGGGCGAGAAGACCTTTGAGAAGATTGTCGAGGCCTCCCCCGAGACACTGAAGTCCTCCTTCCAGGTCTCACACTCGATGCTGCTGAACCTGTTGGAGCGCGAAGACAATGCCTTCGAAGCCGCCCAGCGCCTGCTCTCCGAGAACCATGAGACCCCGGCTTCGCAGCGCAAGCTGAAGCTGCGCGCCCTGGGCATCCTGCGCGAGCTGATCGCCACCGAGGTCGTGGTGCGCCGCGATGAACCCGACGAGTATGGCAACTACTATGAGCTGACCGTGCACCTGCAGCAGAACTTCGCGCTGAACCAGCCGCTCTCCCCCTTCGCCCTAGCCGCCTTGGACCTGCTGGATCCGGATTCCGCCAGCTACGCGCTGGATGTCGTCTCGGTCATCGAGGCGACCCTGGAAAAGCCGCGCCAGGTGCTCTCGGGCCAGGAGAAGAAGGCCCGCGGCGAAGCCATTGCCGCGATGAAGGCCGAAGGCATGGACTACAACGACCGGATGAACGCGCTGGACGAAATCACCTATGCGATGCCGCTGGCCGAGAAGCTGGAATCCGCGTTCGAGCAGTACCGCTCCGGTGCCCCCTGGCTTTCGGACTTCGAGCTGGCGCCGAAGTCCATCGTTCGCGACATGTACGAACGCGCCATGGGCTTCTCCGATTTTGTCCAGTACTACCAGCTGGCCCGCTCCGAGGGCGTGTTGCTGCGCTATCTGACCGATGCCTACAAGGCGCTGCGCCAGACCGTCCCGCAGGACGCGCTGCGCGAGGACCTCGAAGACCTGATCGAATGGCTCGGCGAAATGATTCGCCAGATCGACTCCTCGTTGCTCGACGAATGGGAAGAGCTCTCCCGTGGCGAACTGAGCGAAGAAACCGAAACCGCACCGCCACCGGCACCAGAGAAGCTGACCAGCAATGTGCGTGCCTTCCGCGTAATGGTCCGCAACGAAATGTTCCGCCGGGTGAAGCTCTTTGCCGATGAGCAGGATCAGGCCCTGGCCGAGCTCGATGGACATAACGGCTTTGACGCCGATACGTGGGCCGATGCGATGGATGGCTACTTCGACGAGCATGAGGACATCGACGATGGCCCGACCGGGCGCAGCTCGAAGCTGTTCATTATCAAGGAGCTGCCCCACCGCATCTGGGAAGTGCGCCAGATCTTCGCCGACCCTTCTGAGCACCACGACTGGGGTATCAGCGCAACGATCTCCCTGGACGACTCAGATGAAGTAGGCGCACCAGTGGTGACCGTGACTTCCGTGGGACGCATGGACTAGCCCGATGACCGCCATCAGCTACGTGGTGCTCCGCCTGGGTAACGAAGTGTTGTTGCAACTTCGGCAGGGAACGGGCTTCATGGACGGTTACTGGGGTACCGCTGCGGCAGGACACGTCGAGCTGGGCGAAACCAGCGCGTCCGCGGCGATCCGAGAAGCGTGGGAAGAACTGGGCGTGCGTATCGATCCGGCCGATCTTCGGGCGCAGGTATCTATGCTGCGGCAGCCATCGGTGGCAGGCGCCGATGGCATTACCGACCATTTTTATCTGGCCACGGCTTGGAGCGGAACGCCCCGCCTCATGGAGCCAGCGAAGGCCGCGGAATTACGTTGGTTCCCCGATGATCTACTTCCGGAAAATCTGGTACCTCATGAGAAAGTAGCACTCTCAGGGATTCTGCGACGCTAAAGGCCAACGTGTCCGGCTGCCCCGCAACGGCACCGCGCCCGTCAGCAGCTGGTTTGGCCTCACGTAGATACTGCCCGCTGTTTGGTGATCGATAATTCGATAGCCAAGCAGCGGGCAGTGTCGTAGGGTATGGCCATGAACGGATTCCTGCTGCGCCTCACCGGGGCTTGCGTCATACTGTTTATCCTGATCGTCCTGCTCAGCGGATGGTCGGCTCTTTTTGCCGCTGAAGCGCTCGTATCCACGGTGCTCCAGGTTGGTCTTCTAGTGCTCGGATTGGCGCTGGTATACCAAGGCGAGAATCTTCGTGCGGTCCAGTCCAAATAGGGAACTTAACGATCTGTGAGCTCCTTGAGCCAACTGGAGCAGGCGACGGCCTGTTGTGCGTGATAATCACGTAATGTCGGCATCGAAGGAATGGGAGGCTTGCGAGCAGCGTCCCAGTAAAATCCAGCTAACCCAGCCAGTACAGCAACCAGTGCTTGAGGGGCCACGGACTCGAAAACAGGGTGCGAGTTCACGATAGCCTGAACGTCGATTCCAGGAGCGTGTAATCTGGCCTCGATCAGCACTGTTACAGCGTCGTACCAAGAGGCTCCGCTCGATGCCCACGGCCAGTCCACGAATGAAACTTTGCCACTCTCACTCAACAAGATATTGTCGGCGCGCAGGTCGGAATGAACTAGGCCGTCCCCCGCGAGTGAATTGGCACCGAGTCCTGCCAACTCATTGAGACGCTCAAGATTCTGCGCAATCCAAGGATCCTCGGGTTCAAATCCGTCATCGATCATGCGCGAGAAACCCGCAAAGTCTTCTCGGAGCTCTTCTTCCAGCAAGGGAAGGTTCTCGACTGCTTGCACTTCGACGCAGGAATTAGTGCTCACCAGGGTGTCCAGAACCCTACGCAGATCCTCCGCTTTCCACGGAACACTGGGGCAGGTTCCCTCCGCCGCGGCAAAGATCAGCGCTTGCCAGCCCTGCCATTGAACATGTGACAAGAATTTCGGAGCCGGAATAATTGCAGGCAAGGTAGCTGCAATTTTTGCCTCTCTCGCGTGTAATAAGGCCGCATGCTGATTTACCTGAGAGTCCACAGCTTTAACAAAAACCGTGCGTCCATCTCCTAGCTGTAGCAGGTCGGCGCTTCCTGGCGAGAAGCCACCCACTTGGCTCACCGAGCGAACCACATCGGTGCCCAGTTGGCGTTCAATGATTGAACGAAGCTTTTGCGGAAGATCAGGCCAGGAAACCCGCCTCGTGAATTCTATTCGCATGAAATGCGATACTGCCAGATCAGAGCCTAGTTAACAAGACCTGCGGCGATGACACTTGTCCGTTCGAAGGGCGATCAGGCAACGATGAGCGCGATGCCAACATACGTTGTCAGGAGAGTAGCTAGAAGCCACTCTGCCGCCGACCCGGTCTCGGCAAGGACAGGGACAGCCACGCGGCCGTTGGATTTCCAGCATCCACCTACCAGTGGGAGTTTGCGGAACCAGCGTGGTGAACCAATTTTGATTGGCCAGATGAGGTTGCATCCGCCGATGGTCAGCATGTCACCGAGCACGTGCACGATCACGCCGACGGCGACCGCTAACAGGAACCACGTATTTTCTTCAGGGGCATTCACCCCGACAAACGCTCCGGTAGCCAAGGCTATGATCCAGCACAGCATCGGTGGCATGAATTTTACGGACTTCACGGCAAATGAAATCAGCAGGATCGCGAAAAGCGCTGCTCCGGGATAGACCGTGCCCAGCGCTGCCGTATGGACATCCCATCCGTTGGCAAGCCACGCAATAAAGATGAAAAATGCCATCCCCAAAATAGAGTGCGTTCCGTTGCGGTGTCCCCCGGAGGCTTCGCCGATGACTCGCGCAAAAATACTGGAAAAAGGCGGCAGAGACCGTGCGATGGTTGCACCGTGATGATCCGCGTCGGGCAGCAGGGCCGCACCGGCGCAAACGATCGCTCCGGCCAAGGTTTCCCAGCGATCCATCTGGAAAGTTCCCAGCCCCAGATTCACGGATCCCACAGTGACCGGAGTAGTAATTGCCAACCATGCGGCTGCGCCGCTCACCGCGTGGTGTCCACCCATCATGCATTCAACCTTAGGACTGGTCACCGACGTTTTAGCGGCATGACGGCGGTAAGCTAGGACACATGAGTATTGTGCGTGAAGCTGCCATCGACGATTGCCCTCAGATTCTGGAATTGATTCAAGAACTCGCAGACTACGAGAAGGAACCTGACGCGGTGCGCAACACCGTTGAGGACCTTGAACTGCATCTTTTCGCCGAGAGTCCCCAGGCGTTTGCTCACGTGGCCGAAGACGAGTCAGGGGCAATTGTGGGAATTGCCGTCTGGTACCTGACCTATTCAACGTGGGAAGGACGCCACGGAATTCATCTGGAAGATTTGTACGTTCGCGCAAACCAGCGCGGATCGGGTACCGGCAATGCCTTATTGCGCACGCTGGCGAACATCTGCGTTGAGCGAGGATACAAGCGCCTGGAATGGCAAGTTCTTGACTGGAACGAACCCGCCATCAGGTTTTATGATTCAATCGGCGCTGGCGCCTTGGACGGGTGGACCACCCGACGTCTGGACGGCGACGCGTTACACACACTCGGATCGCAAGGAGCAAAGTAATGGCGCATTACCGTGGCATGGACGTCACCGATCATCGGATCGAAGTCCCGCTGGACCACTCGCATCCAGAGGGTGAAAAAATCTCGGTGTTCGCCCGGGAAATCAGCACCGATTCCACGAAGCCTTGGTTGTTGTTCCTTCAGGGAGGCCCAGGAGGAAAATCGCCAAGACCCGGCTCGTTGTCGGGCTGGCTTGCTGAGGCGGTAAAGCACTTCCGCGTTTTACTGCTCGATCAGCGTGGCACCGGTTTATCCACCGCGGCCAACCGCAAAACATTGCCACTACGTGGTGACTCGGCAGCGCAGGCACGCTATTTGGGCCACTTCCGTGCTGACTCTATCGTGCGTGATGCAGAAGCTTTCCGCGACCATCTGGGCATTGATCAATGGAGCACTTTGGGACAAAGCTACGGCGGGTTCTGTACGTTGACCTACCTATCGCTCTTTCCCCAGTCACTCACCCGCTGTCTGGTCACCGGCGGACTCGCTTCGCTGGATCAGGATGCAAAGGCCGTATACCGAGCTACCTACCAGCGCATGGCTGAACGCAACCGCGAATATTTCTCATGGTATCCGCAGGACTTCAACACGTTGCATGCAATCTATGAGCATCTTCGAAATAACGACGACGAACGATTGCCCAACGGCCAACAGGTCACCATCCCCTTGGTGCAGATGCTCGGAATGTACTTGGGTGGCAACACCCGAGTTCACTTGCTGCACCATATTTTCGAGGAAGCTTTCAATCAGACACCGGGCGGCCCACGGCTCTCCGATACTTTCCTTGACGCTTTGCTCGCCCAGTCGTCGTTCGCTTCCAACCCGCTTTATGCGCTGATGCACGAAACGATCTATGCCCAGGGCGAGGCAACCAACTTCGCGGCCGAACAAGTGCTGCCGGAATTCCCTGATTTCACGGCACACGCATCGACACCACTGCTTACCGGAGAGATGATTTTCCGATGGCATTTTGCCGAAGATCCAGCCCTACGTCCGTTGGAGGATGTGGCTCGCATTTTGGCCGAGCACGAGCATTTTGCGCCACTCTACGATCTTGATGTGCTGTCAAAGAACACCGTACCGGTGGCCGCAGCTGTGTACCACGATGATGTCTATGTTGACCGCGAGCTGTCTTTGCGCACCGCATCCCAGGTCGCCGGGCTACAGGTCTGGGTCACGGACGAATATCATCATGATGGCATCGGCGATGAGGGGCCAGCGATCTTCCGGCGGCTTTTGGCGATGACTAATGGCGAAGATCCTGAGGCTGCAGCCAAGGGCGAGTAATCGAGCAACAGACGAGGCCCGCCGCTCCACAAATACGAACTGCTCCCACAGAAGTTGGACTGAAAGAATCAGTAACCAGCATCTGAGGAGCAGTTCAATGGAGCGACGGGCCTATTTCAATTTCAGGGCCTAACCGTCAAGGTCGGCGGCAATCTGTTCATTGATTTGTTGCAGCAATGGAACCACCCGGGCCAGTGCCTGTTGTTCCTCATCGCTGAAGCCACCCATGCCGCCCAACAGCACACTAATCGCTCGCTGGCGGTAGCCCTGGATTTCTTGTCGGCCAGCGTCGGTCAGGCTGACCAGGCTTGCCCGGCCGTCCTTCGGATCGGGCTGGCGCTGAACCATGTGATCGTTTTCCAGACGGATAATGAGTCCGGTCATCGTCGGTTGGGCAACACGTTGTTCGATCGCCAAGTCGCCCACGCGTTGGGCGCCCAACCGATCCAAGGACGATAGCACTCGCCACGCGGTGACGGAACGTCGCTGGCCGGCGGCCTGCCCCAACAGCCGGGACATGGTTCCCGATGCTAACGCTAGGTCTGTGGCTACGGCGCTTGAATCAAGCGGTGCATCACTCATTTATTTCTCCCACGAGGTGATCCAAGAAATTGGAACTGGCCAGAGAAAACCCGCCGATCGGCCTCGAGAGACCAACCGGCGGGCTTCTTCAGACGCTTAGATATCGTCGCTTGATGCCTTTTCAGAGGCCGAAGTCATCGACTCTGCTTCGGCGTTCTCGGCGGCACGCTTGCCCCAAGGAGTCCATAGCGACATCACGGTGGCGACAACGATCGCACCCAAGATGACCAGCAAGGACAGGCCGGTGGAAATATCCAACCATGCGTAGTCCAGGTGCTCGCCACCATTGATGAATGGCAGGCTATTCTCGTGCAACGCGTGGAAGACCAGCTTCACACCGATGAACGCCAGGATGAAGCTCAGTGCGTGCTTCAGGAAGACCAGGCGGTTCATCAGGCCTCCGAGCAGGAAGTACAGCTGGCGCAGGCCCATCAGCGCGAAGATGTTCGCAGTGAAGACGATGAACGCGGACTTGGTCAAGCCGAAGATCGCAGGAATCGAGTCAAAGGCGAACAGCAGGTCGGTCATGCCAATGGTCACGAAGACCAGCACCATTGGGGTGAACAGCTTCTTGCCGTCAACCACGGTACGCAACTTGGCGCCGTCGAAGTCATTGGAGATCGGCATGCGGCTGGTCAACTTCTTGACTAGGCCACTCTCTTCGTCTTCGTCTTCATCCTTGAGCTGGTTCCATGCGGTCCACAGCAGGAAAGCGCCGAAGATGTAGAAGACCCACGACCACTGCTCGATGATTGCAGCGCCGAGCACGATGAAGATCGCGCGCAAGACCAGCGCAATAATAATGCCGAACATCAGCACTTCCTGCTGGTACTTACGAGGTACCGAGAAGCGCGCCATGATGATGATAAAGACGAACAGGTTGTCGACCGACAACGCGTATTCAGTAACCCAACCGGCGTAGAATTCCTGGCCGATCTGACTTCCGGCTTGCCACCAGAGAATACCGCCGAAGATCAGCGCCAAAGCAACATAAATACCGACAAAGATGCCAGCTTCCTTCATGGAAGGAATGTGCGGACGCTTAGTAACGTAAATAAGGTCTGCGATGAGAATCGCGCAAACAAGTACCAGCGCGATGATCTCGAATTGAATGGTTAACCCATGAGTGCCCACGGACGAGCGACCTTTCGTTGGAGGGTATGTGAAATCGCCGCAAGTCTCTCCGCCGTCATCCAGGCATTCATCATGCTTCGAAAACTGGTTTACTGATCGGCTGCTGCGCCCGGCGAAACATCGTTGGTTCGCGTGTTGACGTTCACAGCATTGGGATACTCCCCTACGTCCAATCATTAAGTGTAGCGCACAGCATCTCCACAGGCTTTTTTATCACGCTGGCCGCCGGTTTCAGTCCTCGCCCCTAGGCGTGCCCGGCAGCCTTCATCTGGCGCAATTCCTTCTTCAATTCGGACACCTCGTCACGAATGCGGGCGGCCAGCTCGAACTGCAATTCGGCGGCCGCAGCATGCATCTGCTCGGTCATTTCCTCGATTTGCGACAGCAGGTCCTCGGCAGGGGCAGCAGCCAAGCCGTCTTTGCGCACGCCCGACGACGCCTTCGTCCGCTTGGCATCCTTGGCCAACCGGTTGTTGTTCAGCAATTCCTGCGTGTCGGCATCTTCACGCGCCAGCTGGTCGGTAATGTCAGCGATCTTCTTGCGCAGCGGCATCGGATCGATTCCATGTTCCTTGTTGTGCGCTTCCTGGATGGCGCGACGGCGGTTGGTCTCGTCGATGGCTTTCTCCATGGCATCGGTGATCTTATCGGCATACATGATCACCTGGCCCGAGACGTTACGCGCGGCACGGCCGATAGTCTGGATCAGCGAGGTCGCCGAACGCAGGAAGCCCTGCTTGTCGGCATCGAGGATCGCGACCAGCGACACCTCGGGCAGGTCCAAGCCTTCACGCAACAGGTTGATGCCCACCAGCACGTCGAAGGAGCCCATACGCAACTCGCGCAGCAGCTCCACGCGCCGGATGGTGTCCACATCCGAGTGCAGGTACTGCACCCGCACCTGGTGCTCGGTCAGGTAGTCGGTCAGGTCCTCAGCCATGCGCTTGGTCAGCGTGGTGACCAGTACGCGCTCGTCGCGGTCCACGCGGGTGCGGATCTCATCGAGCAGGTCATCGATCTGCCCCTTGGTGGGCTTGACGATGATCTCCGGGTCGATCAGGCCAGTCGGGCGGATGATCTGCTCCACGAACCCGTCGGACTTGCCCAGCTCGTACTTGCCCGGGGTGGCCGAAAGGTACACGGTCTGCCCGATGCGCTCTAAGAACTCATCCCACTTCAGCGGACGGTTATCCATCGCGCTGGGCAGGCGGAAGCCGTGCTCCACCAGGGTGCGCTTGCGGGACATGTCGCCCTCGTACATGGCGCCGATCTGCGGGACGGTCACGTGCGACTCGTCGATCACCAGCAGGAAGTCATCGGGGAAGTAGTCGATCAGGCAGTGCGGGGCACTGCCGGCGTCGCGGCCATCAATATGCCGCGAGTAGTTCTCGATGCCGTTGCAGAAGCCCATCTGCTCCATCATTTCCAGGTCATAGGTGGTGCGCATGCGCAGCCGCTGGGCCTCAACGAGCTTATTCTGCGATTCGAGCTCCTTCAGGCGCACCGCCAGCTCGTCCTCAATCCGTTTGACCGCCTTGCTCATCCGCTCGGCGCCGGCCACATAGTGGCTGGCCGGGAAGATGTACATCTCGGTTTCTTCGCGGATCACCTCACCTGTCACCGGATGCAGAGTATAGATCGCTTCCACCTCGTCGCCGAAGAACTCGATGCGCAGCGCCTGCTCCTCGTACATCGGGATGATCTCCACGGTGTCCCCGCGCACCCGGAAGGTGCCGCGGTGAAAGTCCATGTCGTTGCGGGTGTACTGCATGGCGACGAACTGGCGCAGCATCGCATCGCGGTTCAACTCCTCGCCACGGCGTACGGTGACCATGCCCTCGACGTATTCCTCGGGGGTGCCCAGGCCGTAGATGCACGACACCGTCGCCACCACGATCACATCACGGCGGGTCAGCAGTGAGTTGGTCGCCGAGTGGCGCAACCGCTCCACCTCTTCGTTAACCGAGGAATCCTTCTCGATGAAGGTATCGGTTTGCGCGACGTAGGCCTCGGGCTGGTAGTAGTCGTAGTACGAGACGAAGTACTCGATGGCGTTGTTCGGCATCAGTTCGCGGAACTCGTTGGCCAGCTGCGCGGCCAGGGTCTTGTTCTGCACCAGCACTAGGGTGGGGCGCTGCACCTGCTCGACCAGCCAGGCGGTGGTCGCGGACTTGCCGGTACCGGTGGCGCCGAGCAGCACAATGTCCTTCTCGCCGGCGTTGATCCGCTCGGTCAGTTGCTTGATGGCTTCCGGCTGATCGCCGGCCGGCTCATACTCGCTGATGACTTCGAAGGGGGCAACGACGCGCTTGATCGGCTGTGCAAGACTCATGCATCCAGCATATCCACTTGCCCCGACCATTTGGGCCGCACCCTTGCCAGCTTTCAGCTTAAAGCCGAGGTGCTACTTACGCATCCCGTAGCGGATCGCATTGCGCTTCACGGTGCGCTGGATGGTGCCGCCGAAGAAGCCTACGGTCATGATGGTCGCGGCAATCAGCCCCAACAGGGCCAACCACCCGGAAATATAGACCACCGGCGAATAGGGTCCTTGTTCTTGACCCACAAATTCCGCACGTCCGCCAAAGCCAAGCCACAGCACCAACGCCACCGCAAAAGAAGCCAGCGTCGTCCATTTACAAATCTTGTACATCTGTTCTCCTGCTAGCTAAGCCAACTGCTGATACAGTGCGCTGACCTGCGCCTGCAAGTCTTCAAGAGTGCCAGAATTATCCAGCACATAATCGGCCACCGCGGCCCGCTGCTCATCGGTAGCCTGGGCAGCCATCCGCGATCGGGCCTCGTCGTCGGTCCAACCGCGATCGTGGACCATCCGGCGGATCCGTTCAGCCTGCGGTGCCTGAACGACGATCACCGCATCAAAGTTTTGGGTTTGGCCGGATTCGACCAGCAACGGAATGTCTTCCACCACGAGGGCGCCGTGCGGTGCTTGCTCTCGGCGTGCCTGGGCTGCTTGGCGCACCAGCGGGTGGACGATCGCGTTCAGCTTCAGGCGCGCCTGCTCGTCCGAGAAGACGATCGCACCCAGCGCCTTGCGGTCCAAGGAGCCATCGGGCTGCACAACGTGCTGACCAAAGGAGTCCTTGATCGCAGCCAAACCCGCAGTTCCGGGGGCAACAACTTCGCGCGCCAACAGGTCCGCGTCGATCACCACCGCTCCGAGCTCAGCCAATTTAGCTGCAACCGCAGATTTTCCCGAGGCTACTCCCCCGGTCAGTCCAACATGCTTCATGCCTCCACCCTATAAACTAATAGCGATGAACACCAACGAATCGGTCGCAACCAGCTACACCACTCTGGGTGGCGACAGCGTGCACGAGCTGGAAATCAAGCGCTCGCGCTTCATCACCTATCTCTACCGGGTCGAGACCGAAGCCGCGGCCCGCAACCACATTGCCGGCCTGCGCAAAACCCACTTTGATGCGCGTCACCATTGCACCGCCTTCATCTTGGGCCCCGATCGCATGACCCAGCGCTCCAACGACGACGGGGAGCCTTCGGGCACCGCGGGCATCCCGATGCTTGATGCACTCGCAAAACGCGAACTGCCCGATCAGAGCCAACTTTCCGATGTCCTGGCGGTAGTGGTCCGCTATTTTGGTGGCATTAAGCTGGGCGCTGGCGGTCTGGTGCGAGCCTATTCCGAAGCCGTCTCCAGTGGCCTTGACCAGGCGAGGCTGGTGCGCCGGCAACGCCTGCGGATCTTCACCCTGCCCGCCTCGCACGCCTTAGCTGCGCGATATGAGAACGAACTACGCGCCGCCGGATACCATGTCGAGCCCACACAGTGGGAGGCCGAAGCCGCACTGGTGCACATTGGCATTCCCGATACTCCCGCAGCCGCCGAAGAATTGCGCGTCCACGTCGCCTCGCTCACCGCTGGGGCCGGAGCACTGGCCTCCACTATCACCCGATGGGTTGATTTGATTTGAACACCGTCCCTTCTCCCACCGCAGCCCTGGACGACCTGCTCAGCCAGCTCAGCCGCTGGCCCGATGTCCAGGCCCCGAATCTCTTCGCTGCCGACGCCGCCGACCGGCTCTTATTGGACACCGCCGCTGACCATGCAAGGAGCACCAGATTCCCTGCCACGGTTGCCATCGTCGGCGACCACTACGGTGCTCTCACCGCCGGCGCACTGGCCCTGGGCAGCACCTGCGTGCGTGTGCACACCGATTCGTTGACCGCCCGCCACGCCATCGAAGCGAATCTGCGCCGACTACTTCCGCAGGTGGCCGAACGGGTCGCTTTCTTCCCCCTGGACCAGGTCGCCGATCAGGCCACCACGATCTTCCTCGCCCTGCCTCGAGGCCTGGATGTGCTGGAGGAACAGGTCGCGGCGATCGCCTCCGTCGCTTCCGACGAGGCCCAGCTATTTGCCGGTGGCCGCATCAAACATATGAGCCGGTCCATGAATGAGGTCCTCGCTGCCCGATTCACCAGGGTGGATGTGTCCTTGGCTCGGCAAAAGTCCCGCGTACTGATCGCTTCCCACCCCCTGCCCAGCCAGCCGGCGAGCAACTTCCCTGCCACCGCCACCCACCAGGTCAACGGGACCAGTTTCACCCTGCATGCTGGGGCCGGCACCTTTGGCGCGGCTCGCTTGGATCCGGGCACCCGGCTGCTTTTGGAACACCTGCCCGATCTCTCTGCGCACGCCACACTCGTGGATCTCGCCTGCGGCAACGGCTCGATCGGCATTTATGCGGCCCTCACCCATCCCCATTTGCGGGTTGACGCGTCCGATCATTCAGCCTCCGCGGTAGCTTCGGCCCTGGCCGCTGCCGAACGCAATGGGCTCACCGGCCGGATTACCGCGACCCAGGATGACGCGCTCAGCCGCCTGCCGGAGAACTCGGCCACGCTCATCACGCTGAACCCGCCCTTTCACATCGGCAATACCGTGACCGCGGACATCGCTTTCAAGCTCATCGACGATGCGGCCCGTGTCCTGGCGCCTGGCGGAGTGCTACTGTGCGTATTCAACTCCCATCTGCGCTACCGCAGCGAATTAGTTCGTCGAGTCGGCCCAACCAGCCAGTTGGCGCGCAACAAGACCTTCACCGTCACTTCCTCCTGCAAGGCGTCCTGAGGCTTTTCCACAACTCGCACCAACTGCCATAGGCCGTAGCAACGGCGCGGCACCCTTGGTTCATGAGCGAATCGATCGGCCTGGCAATTGCCCGCCTCACCCAAGCGATCCAGGACAGGTCGGCACTGACTGCCGAGGACGCCCTGCAGATCGCCACGCTCATTCCGATCCTGCACCAGAGCATCGCCCCAAATTCTGTTGCAGGGTCGGACCCCCAATCCGCCGCGCAGCAAGATCCGCGCTTCGCTCTCGCGCTGGCCAGCAGCGCCGAATCCGCGGCCCACGAGGCCCTGCGCACCCAGATCCTCGCTGCCCATCTGGTCGAATCCACGGCAGCTCATACGCTGACCACCGACGAGCTGGAGGCCGTCCGCTCGGGAACCATTGATTTCACCCGCGAGGCACAGCGCACCGGGCAGCGCCCCACCTTCCGCAACTGCACCGATCTGCTCGCTTCCTGGCTGCAGCTGGAGCATTTCGAGGCCAAACGGCGCATGGCCTCAGCGCATCATGTCCTTGCCCAATTCGATTACCAGCACCAGCAGTTCCCCGCGCAGTTTCCACTGATGGCACAGCGCTTCCAGGACACGACCCTCCCGCCTGCTGAAGCCTTATCTGCCGCCCGCCGGCTCAGTTCGCTTGAACCGCCACGCGACGAATTCGCCACACCAACAACTTCCACAATCCGTAACGAGGACGGCGAGCTGCTTGAATCAGTCGTGGATCTGGAAATGGACGAGCCCGACACCGCTACCCGCCGCAAGGCGATCAACGGCATCCTCAAAACCGCCCGCGAGCAACAATCGGAAGAAGAACCCGAAGCGCAAGAAGGCGTCTTCCGCAAAGGCAAGCGCCACGGACTGGTGATCTATGAGATTGCCCTGCGCCCCTTGCGATCCGAGGTCTTCGAATCTGCGCTGGCACAGAGCGATAATCCCCGTTCCCAAGCAGGTCAGGCCGCGCGTGAGGCGTTCACCGAAGATGCCGGACAGGGCTCTAGCTCCTCCAGCGACCATCCGGATTTCGTCACGGATGAAGAGGCGGCATCCAGCGAGGCAGCAAAACCAGCCCCGATCGCTCCCGCCGCACGCCGACTCAACGCCCTGATGTTATTGCTCGAACTCAACACCAAACGCATCAAGCGCCTGCTGGATCGGCGTCAGGCTCAAGCACCCGGCTCGGATCCACCGCCGTCAGAAGGCAAGGAACCGGATTTGCCGGTGATCGCTCCTCAAGTGGTGGTCATGCTGACGCTGGACGAACTGGAGGGTCGGGCAAAGACCAACGGTGTTACCGCACATGGATTCAGTCTCAGTCCCACGGACTTGCGGCAGACCCTTGCCAAAGCCAAGATCATTCCAATGGTGCTAGGTGGCAAAGGCGAAATCCTGGATATCGGGCGAAGCCAACGCAAACATCCCCGCTACATGCGGCTCGGGATATCAGTACGCGATGGAGGATGCATCGTTCCGGGATGCACTATGGACCCAGAACGATGCAACATCCATCACATCAAATTCTGGTCCGAGGGCGGGGTCACAGCAGTCTATTGGAGTGCCATGCTTTGCGACACGCATCATCATGACGTGCATGCCGGATTGATTACGGTCATCCCCGATGGCGGCGTGCCGAAGGTGATTCTTCCCCGCTTCATGGACCCAACGCAGACTCCTGCACGTAATCGCTACCACCTTATACAGGCAGCCTAGCTGCCTTCGGAGTTGCCACCGGCCTCGTATCGGCCCCGTGTCAAGGCTAATTCATACGAACAATGGGCGTGCTCCCCGTACGCGCACGACCTCAGCGTTAATGCCCAGAGATCGCAGGGCAATTCGGTCAATCTCGTCTGGGTTCTTCTCCCGAGACGAGTCGGCAGAAAGGGCATTGTCCGCCGGGTCGATGACCTTCAGCGTACGCTTTGACCGACTCAGTGGCTCTCGGACACTACGTGGTGCATAGTAGTTGCTGGCCTGTTGCCCGCCACCGTATGACCATGATGATGGTACCGCTACCGGGCGGGAGCCCCAACCGGTAAGTCCTACAATGGCCATATTTTGTTGAGTCCCGGCTAGAATCTTGCCGGTGAGGTTGTGTCCGTAAACCCATGGTTCCTGCGCTATTCCCAAGAATTCGGAGGGGCTGAGCTTGTTCACGGCTTCAATGCCATGCACCTTGCAGACATCGGACACAAAAATAAAGCGTGGGTCCACGAATTCTTTTTTGCTCTCATTTTTCTTGGCGTCGCGGCAACCGCATTTCCAGGATTCGTGCTCGGTCGGAATCGCTTGCCCCAACACACGCCACGAGATGGGGCCGATCCGCACGTCGACGGGAATTTCCACGACGAACAATCCGACTGATCGGCTGCCCACCCAACGCATGCAGCAGAGCAGGATACAAAGTGCTACCAGACTCATCCCCACAAGGAGATCAAACCGGTACCCCGAGTCCAGGTTAAACAGTGAGTTCGTTTCGGTGCTGAAGTACTCCCACGCCAGACGTATCGCAGGATAGGCCAACGCACCCAATGCCAGCTTCCAGACAAAAGGTGACAAGTACTTGGTGAAGCCAAAGGAACGATGTGCGTCCGCCGACAAACTATGCCTGCCAGTGGCTTCTCGGTGCCAGCTCCTGAGCAGGCTCCTGAATCTCGCGTCGCTGGCAGCCACAAGTATCGAGAGCAACCCGTAATATGCCAGCGCAGCAATGAGGATCGGAGGCGTTAAGCTGTCCCGTGGCTGGAAATAATAGCTGATCCCAACGATCGCAAGCCCCAGCCACGGTGCTTGCCGTCCACTTCCGGCGATCAAGGCAACCACAAAGGTGACCGTGGACAGAGATATCAGGTCGCTCAGCCCGTCCGTTATCTGGGCGAAGGCAAGAACCTGATCGTGAAGGAAAAACAGCACAATCCCCATCGGGACCCAAACGCTGACGGCAACCCAGAAATTAGGAATCGTCCGGGGTACAGACTCCCACTCTTGGCGCGTCACCTGTCTCAGTGCGATTTGCTCGGTTTCCGCCGAGTTCAGCGTAGAACCGATCGGCCCACTCTTTTTGGTTTCCATACTTGCCTGTCCGCCGCCTGCTTAAGCACCTCATTGGTGCTGTTTTAGTCTATCCTCGGCAAGTTTTAGTGGGAGTCCCCCTTGGGAGCTATTCCTGTTCCGTTGGCGTCAGCAATAGTACTGACAACTTCGTCGTAGCAACGCCAGCCCTTGGCTTTAAAGAACAAAGGTCCAACCCTTTCGGGTTGGACCTTTAATTCTCAGCTATAGCTAATTACGTTTCCTGCACGATGCAGAAGCCGAAATTAGTTGCCGGTCAGCTTCTCGCGCAGTGCAGCAAGAGCTTCGTCGGAAGCCAAGGTACCTGCATCGGTGGCTGGAGCCTCCGAGGAGTACGAAGCTGGAGCTGGCTCGGAGCTACCTGCAGCAGCAGGCTCTGCTTCTGCGTCAGCTACGATTGCGGCAGCAACCTGCTTCTTGTGTGCTTCCCAACGCTCCTGGGCAGCAGCGTACTGTGCTTCCCATGCAGCGCGCTGGGTGTCGAAGCCCTCGAGCCATTCGTTCGACTCTGGGTCGAAGCCCTCTGGGTACTTGTAGTTGCCGGCCTCGTCGTACTCTGCAGCCATGCCGTAGAGTGCTGGGTCGAACTCGGTGCCCTCTGGGTCAACACCTTCGTTAGCCTGCTTGAGCGACAGCGAGATACGGCGGCGCTCCAGGTCGATGTCGATAACCTTGACGAACAGTTCGTCGCCAACGGAGACAACCTGCTCTGCCAGTTCAACATGGCGAACTGCAAGCTCGGAGATGTGAACCAGGCCTTCGATGCCGTCTTCGACGCGTACGAACGCACCGAATGGAACCAGCTTGGTAACCTTGCCCGGTACAACCTGACCCAGCGCGTGGGTGCGGGCGAAGGTCTGCCAAGGATCTTCCTGGGTAGCCTTCAGCGACAGGGAAACGCGCTCGCGGTCCAGATCGACTTCGAGAACCTCTACGGTTACTTCCTGGCCAACCTCGACAACCTCGGATGGGTGGTCGATGTGCTTCCAGGACAGCTCGGAAACGTGTACCAGGCCGTCTACGCCGCCAAGGTCCACGAATGCACCGAAGTTGACGATGGAGGAAACAACGCCAGGACGAACCTGGCCCTTTTCCAGCTTGTTGAGGAAGGTCGAGCGAACCTCAGACTGGGTCTGCTCAAGCCATGCACGGCGGGACAGAACAACGTTGTTGCGGTTCTTGTCCAGCTCGATGATCTTGGCTTCGATTTCCTGGCCGATGTATGGAGCCAGGTCGCGCACACGGCGCATCTCGACGAGCGATGCTGGCAAGAAGCCACGCAGGCCGATGTCCAGGATGAGGCCACCCTTGACAACCTCGATGACGGTACCGGTAACGACGCCGTCCTCTTCCTTGATCTTTTCGATGTCGCCCCAAGCACGCTCGTACTGAGCACGCTTCTTGGACAGGATCAGGCGGCCTTCCTTGTCTTCCTTGGTCAGAACCAAGGCTTCGACGCTGTCGCCAACGGTGACAACTTCACCTGGGTCAACGTCGTGCTTGATGGAAAGCTCGCGGGAAGGGATGACACCTTCGGTCTTGTAACCGATGTCGAGCAGAACTTCGTCGTGGTCAACCTTGACGACGGTGCCTTCGACGAGGTCACCATCGTTGAAGTACTTGATGGTGGCATCGACTGCGGCCAAGAAGTCCTCAGCAGATCCAATGTCGTTGATTGCGACGACTGGTGCGCTGTTGTTCTCGTTCGAGGTGATGGTCATGTAGTAGGGACTCCGATGTGGATAGATTTGATCAGTCGAAACCCCGGAAGTCCCGGAATTTCGAGCGGGTAAAACTTGAATGCGGACATGACAGAGCCATGGCACGCTGTACAAGTCTACGCGCCTAGCACACGGCGGGTCAAAGCGTAACCCACTAACATCCAAGCCAGCATTTTGTGAAGTTCGTCATACTAAGCTGTTATTGTGACCTCCCCTACTAAAAACCGTGCGGTGTGAATCCCTCGCAAGGCGCGTTAAACAAGTACTTCCAGTCGCCCGGCGCTCCCCCGCCTTCCAGAACGGCCCGCCCCGAATCCAGCAATTGCTCCATTGGCACGGAGCCCAGGTACAGCCCCGCTAGTTCCCGCTCCGACAGTGCAATCCGGGACAGGCCGGACGGAGCCTGCCCTGGATCGATTCGGGTGACCGTGGCGCGGGAATCGGACACGTCAAAAAGGTAGGTGCCGGAAATTAGTTCCAGCCGATCGCTCACACTCAACACCAGCTGCGCATCATGCTGGTAGCCGCGTGCCTCAAAAGCGGCAGCAACATCGAGCACGCGCAGCCACAGAACATCATCGATGGAACGCACGTGATAGTCCCGGACGTTTTCCAGCACATGGCGCAGTGGATCGGACACCGGACCTTGGCCGTGCACTTCCTCCACCAGGTCATGGTTGCCCAGGTACTCCAAGAGCTTGATGCGGGCGGCCTCGCTGGTGGCCACCAGCTTTTGCACGACCAGCTTTGCCTTGGGCTCGTCCCATCCGCCGAACTTGTAGGTGACAAAGCCACCGAGCTGGCCGGCGCCATCATAGTATGCGGCGAAGCGCAGGTTCTTCGGCGTGCCCAGGCTCTCCCAAGAATCCCAGCGTCCCAGAGCGAAGCCGTTATCGTAGGCGGTGCTGTCCACGGAACCGAAGGTCAACTCCAGCGCCTTCACGGCCAATGCCTCGTACTGTTCCCCGAATTGCTTCGGGTCGACGTCGATTACCTGGCCGGGCACCTGCACGCGCAGCTTGACCCCTTGAGCGCACCTGAGCGTGGACCGGGTTTGGTAGGTGGCTGGCTCGAAGCCGTACCGCCCGTAAATGGTCGCTTCCGACGCAGTCAACGCCGCAATCGGGAATCCTGCCTGCTGGGCGTATGCGAGATCGGCAGTGATCTGCTTCGACAGGATGCCGCGCCGCCGATAGCTCGGAGCCACCGTGACCGCAGAAATCTTATGCGTTGGAACGGGCGCCTGACCCCCAGCATTAATCAGCCCCGGGAACGCTCCATAGGTATGCACCGGGTCGGTGGCATGGCGCGAGTGCGGTTGCGCATCGGTGTCGAACACCAGCGAAAAACGCATTTTCTGCGCATAGGTCAAGTCCAGGTAGTTCGACCACTGACTATCTTCCGGCAGTGGCTCATAGAAGCCGATCCCGGTGGCCCGATGGAACAGTTTGATCGCTTCGTCGTTTTCGGGGCTGCGGTCGGTGGCCTGATACGTCCTGGTTTCCAGCTTCAGATCGTGCTCTGATCTCATCTTGCTCCTTTGCAGTGGGTTCGGTTGCTCACAGTCTATGCGCAGCTGCGCACGGCACAAGGGATGCGATCACCAAGCTTCGGACAGGGTGATGAACCTGAGTCCAGAATCCAGGGCCGGCCCCAGCCCGAGCGCCACGCCCTTGGCGGTGCCGGAAGCCGGCTGGTTGAAATGTCCGATGCCTACGTCTGAGGCACCCAACTGGCGGAATTGAGCGGCCACGGTCTGCGCGCCGAAGGTCGCCCCAGCGTCGAGGTTGACGGTGAAATTCATCGGGATCAAGCCCAGCTCCCGACACAATGCTGCGCCGGCTTCGTCCATGTGTGCGGTACCGCATCGGAAGAATTTCGCGTTGATGCCGAACTGCTCGGCCAGGTAGCGCTGGTTGCCCATCACTTCGTCGTAGGCCTGGCCAATCGAGCCCGTCCCGCCGATACCGTAGGCGGATTGCCCCAAAGTTGCCAGCGGCACATGGCTGGTTCCATGATTGGCGATCTCAAACAGGTTCTCTTCCACCAGCTCGGCCAACAGCCGCGCATTGGCGCGTGCCCAGCGTTGATTAACGAAGAGCGTCGCCGGCACATGCTTGGCACGCAATGTGTCCAGCAGTGCTTCGTCCACCGCAGATCCCCTCGGTCCCCCGCAGGCATCAAAGGTCAAGGCCGCTGCACGGCTGGATCGAGGCAGCCCCAGCTCAATGCCCGGGATCTCCAGTCCGAATTGCCCTGCCGGAACACCGTCGAACTTCGCCGCAGCCTGGCTCCGGCTCGGGTACACCGCTTGAGGCCTGGCAGAGGTCAGGGCCGAAGCAGCCGGGGTAGGCGCCAAACTAGACGGCGACGACGCTGACGCTGACGCTGATCCAGCCTGGCCCGCCGACTGATCTGCACTGCACCCGGCGATCAGCCCTGTTGCCAGCGCTCCCAGACCCAACCCGCCGGACTTCAGCGCTAGACGCCGTGAGTAGTGCCTCAAGTGCTCCTCTTTCCCCAAAACCGTTGCCCCAAAACCGTGTGTATACGCGTCAAGGGCAGGAACACCACTGGATGTTCCTGCCCTTGCCGATCGCTATTTCTAGTGTGCTGCTTCGTGCCAGGTCCGGCCGATGCCCGGCTGGACATCCAGCGGAACCAGCAGGTCCGCGGCCTGCCCCATTTCGCGGGTCACCAATTCCTGCACCTGCTCCAGTTCCCCTGCAACCACTTCCAGAATCAATTCGTCATGAACCTGCAACAGCATCCGGGACTTGTAGCCTCCGGAGGCCAGCCCCTCAGCGATCTTGAGCATGGCGACCTTGACCAGGTCGGCAGCCGAACCCTGGATCGGGGCATTCAGCGCAGCACGCTCTGCGATGTCGCGCAGGCGCCGATCCGAGCTGTTCAGCTCCGGCAGGTAGCGGCGACGACCGAAAATGGTCTCGGTGTAGCCGTCCTTGCGGGCCTGGTCGACCACCGAACGCAGGTAGGTGCGCACGGCACCGAAGCGATCGAAGTAGTCTTTCATCAGCTTTCGTGCTTCATCCACGCCGATCTTCAGCTGCTTAGACAGCCCGAAGCTGCTCAGGCCGTAAGCCAGGCCATAGCTCATGGCCTTCACCTTGGAACGCATTTCGGAGGTGACTTCTTCGGGTTCGACGTTGAACACGCGCGAACCGACATAGCGGTGAAGATCCTCGCCGTTCTGATAGGCCTCGATCAACCCCTCATCTTCGGACAGGTGCGCCATGATCCGCATTTCGATCTGCGAATAGTCAACGGTCAGCAAGGTTTCGTAGCCTTCGCCCACCATGAACACGTCGCGGATCCGACGTCCTTCTTCCGAACGCACAGGAATGTTCTGCAGGTTCGGGTTCAGGCTGGACAAGCGTCCGGTGGCGGCCACGGTCTGCGCATAGGTAGTGTGGATCCGGCCATCGCCATGGGTTGCCTTGAGCAGGCCGTCCACGGTCTGGCGCAGCTTGATCGCGTCGCGGTAGGCCATCAGCGCGACCAGGAACGGATGCCCGGTTTTGACCAGCAGGTCGGACAGCGACTCGGCGTCGGTGGTGAAGCCGGTCTTGATCTTCTTGGTGCGCGGCAGATCCAGCTCCTCAAAGAGCACAACCTGAAGCTGCTTGGGGCTCGAAAGGTTAACCTCGTGGCCGATCGCGGCGAACGCGTCATTGGTTGCCTGATCCACTTGGGTGGTGAAGTGCGCACGCAATTCGTTCAGGCGGTCCACATCAACTGCCACGCCCGCGCGTTCCATCTCGAAGAGCACCGGAATCAGCGGCAGCTCCATCTCGGCGGCGAGCTTATCCGCATGCTTCTCGGTCAGCTTGGTGGCCAGATAAGCGGACAGATCGTGGATCGCCTGGGCCTGCGCCAACGTTGGCTCGGCAAGATCCGAAGTGAGCCCCAGATCCAATTCGCCCTTCTTAGCCTCATGCACCGGCACCGCGTACTTCAGGTGATACTGCACGACATCCACCAAGTCGTGGCTTCGACGATCCGGCTGGATCAGGTAGGCGCTAATGAGCGTGTCGTCCTTGATGCCGGCAACCTGCAGCCCGCGTTCGATCAGCAGGTGCATGGCTGCTTTGGCATCGTGGAAGATTTTCGGAGCCTGTTCGTCGGCCAGGAACTGCGCTAGCACGCCTTCTGCAGCTTCATCCAGCTGAGCCAGGTCCAGCCAGGCGGCCTGGTCACCACGGTAGAGCGCAAGCCCCACTGCTTCCCCATCAACCACCGCCGGCTGCAGGGCGATCGGCGCGACCTTCCCGGCGTCGATGAAGCCACGCAGGCCCTCGGCATTGTCGGTGACCACCCGGGTGAAGGCCGCAACCTCCGGCGCGACCTCTTCTTCCTGGGCAGCAAAGAGGTCAAAGAGTCGCTTGCGCAGGGTATTGAACTCCAGCGCATCGAACAGGTTCTCGATCTCTTCGCGGTTCGGTGCCTGGAGCTCCATCTCTTCCAGGGTCACCGGCAAGTCCAGATCGTGCTTGAGCTGGTTCAGCCGACGGTTGCGCGTCACGTTGTCCACGTGCTCGCGCAGCGACTCGCCCACCTTGCCCTTGATGGCGTCGATGTTCTCCAAGATGCCAGCCAGATCGCCATACAGGTTGATCCACTTCGCGGCGGTCTTCGGACCAACGCCGGGCACGCCGGGCAGGTTGTCAGCGCTTTCACCAACCAGCGCGGCAAGATCCGAGTAGCGTTCGGGGCCGACGAAATACTTCGCCTCCACGGCGGCCGCGTCCATCGGAGGAATGTCGCTGATGCCCTTCTTTGGGTACAGCACCAGGGTCTTGTCGGTGATCAGCTGGAAGGCGTCACGGTCGCCGGACACCACCAGCACATCAAATCCGGCGTCTTCACCCATCGTGGACAGCGTGGCGAGGATGTCGTCGGCTTCGAAGCTTTCCAAGGTGATCGACGGGATATTCATCGCCTTCATCACTTCCTGGATGAGGTCGATCTGCCCGTAGAACTCTTCGGGAGTCTTGTTGCGGCCGCCCTTGTACTCGGTGTACTCCAACGAGCGGAAGGTCGGGGTATCCAAGTCGAAGGCCACAGCAACGTGCGTAGGCTTCTGCTGTCGGATCATCGTCAGCAGCATCGACACAAAACCATGTACGGCGTTGGTGTGCTGTCCGGTGCTCGTCGCGAAGTTCTCCGCAGGCAACGCGTAAAACGCGCGGAACGCCATAGAATGTCCGTCAATAACTAGCAGTCTCTTGTCCGACGAGGGTGTCGGTTTGGTAGTTTCGCTCACACCTGAAAGCCTAGTTGCCATGAACGACAATTTCACTACTCAACCCACGCAATCTTCGGCACATCCCTTTGCCGAGCAGCTAACGCGACACGGCATCCCGGAGTCCATGTGGCCCTATCTAACCCAAAACGGTGTCGGCGAACTCGTTGAGAAATTGCAGATCGTCTTCACGCAGTTCAGCACCGAGCGGTTAACCGCCACCATGCCGGTGGCTGGAAACACGCAGGTTTACGGAATTTTGCATGGGGGCGCCTCAGCGGCGCTGGCAGAAACGCTTGGATCGATGGCTGCCGCGCTTCATGGGGCCGGCACATCCCAGCCGGTGGGCGTGGATCTGAATATCACCCACCACAAGGCCGGGCGCAGCGGGCTGGTCACTGCCGAATGCACACCGGTTCATTTGGGCGCCCGCAGCACGTGCCACGAAATCATCATCAGCAACGAGGCAGGTCAGCGCCTTGCCACAGCACGAATCACAAACATGCTGTTGCCGCTGGACCGCTAAACCGCCAAGAACCGAGCTGCCAAGGGATCTAGCCGACCGCGTAGCGCGTCATGAAGGTATCGTCGCCCAAATCGGTGACGCTCAGCGATGAGAGCTGTGTGCTGACGCCACGCCCAAAAATGCTGGTTCCTTCGCCCAGCACCACCGGGACGGTCACCACAAGCAGTTCGTCAAGCATGTTCGCTTGGACGAATCCGGCGGCCACATCCGCACCGCCGACGATCCACACGTCACCCGCGCCAGCGCTGCGAGCAATATCCTGGCCCCAAAAACCGAATTCGCCACGGATGAAGGTTAAGTCGGTCTCGGGTAGCGTCGGCAGTTCGTGGTGGGTAAACACCCAGACGGGTTTATTCCCAAACATCCACTGCATTCGTCCTTCGGCCACTTCCCGGGCGATGTCAGCGTAGGTTTTTCCGCCGATCACTACGGCGCCGATGGTATCGAAGAACTCCTCAAAATGCTTTTTCACCCCGGGCTGTTTGGCGAATGTGGTGAACCAATGCGCATCTTTGCTGCCGTCAGCGATAAAACCATCAACGGAGGCACCCACGTAGTACTTGAAGCTTGTCATGGCTCCAGTCTAGGGGTGCCTCCGTTGAAGGCAATATGAAGTTGTATTCAGCAGCTCAATGCGCGAACGCGCAGCGGCTGTTTCTGCGCTAGTGGCTTGAAGAGAAGCCCAGAATGGCTTCGCTCAGTTGTGGCACGATCAGCACCACGCCGAAAGCGACGATCAGCCCTGCAACGGTGAAGCAGGCGTACGCTCCGGTCTTGCTCAAACCGGTGCTCTTACCTTCGTCCTTGGCGACGGCTAGTAAGCGCACGCCGAACGAATAGGCACTGACGATCAGCATGGCCGAAATCCACGTGACGATGGCAACGATTCCAAAGGAGGCCCAGTCGATCATGAGTTGTCAGCTTCCTTCTGCACGGCGGCAAGCTTGGCCTGCTGCGCTTCTGCTTTAGCCTTGGCCCGACGCTGCTTCTTGGTCAAGATGTTGACCGCTGCGCCAGAGTTATCAATGTCGGACATGGTCGTTTCGGCGCCGTGTGGCTGCTTGCGCGAGGCGAACCAGATGGTCAGCATTGCGGCCAAGCCCAAGATGGCAACGATGACCACGCCTACAGTGCCCAGGTGCGTGATCCATGCTGCCAATCCGCCGACGATCGCAGCTGCCGGCAGGGTGAAGAGCCAGCCGAGGGCAATACGCCCGGCAGTCCCCCACCGCACTTCGCCGCCCTTACGGCCCAGCCCGGAACCGATGACCGATCCCGAGGCGACCTGAGTGGTCGACAGAGCAAAGCCCAAGTGCGAGGAAGCCAAGATGGCCGAAGCAGTCGAAACTTCTGCGGCGAAGCCCTGCGCAGGCTTTACGTCGGTCAGGCCCGAACCCATGGTCTGGATAATGCGCCAGCCACCGGTGTAGGTACCCAAAGCGATCGCCAAGGCACAGGCGGCAACAACCCAAAGGTGCACGCCGGAGTCGGAATCCTGCAGACCAGAGGCGACCAGGGTCAAGGTGATGATGCCCATGGTCTTCTGCGCGTCGTTGGTGCCGTGGGATAGCGCAACCAGCGAGGAGGAGAAGATCTGTCCGTAGCGGAAACCGCCACGCTTAGGCGAGGCGCCGCTTTGGCGCTTGGTGATGGCGTAGGCCAGCTTGGTGCACAAGTAGGCGGAGACTCCAGCGATAACCGGCGCGCAGATCGCGGGCAGCAAGACCTTGGAGAGCAATACGCCGTAGTTCACTGAGGCGAAGCCTGCGCCGACGATGGCTGCACCGACCAGACCGCCGAACAGTGCGTGAGAGGAGCTTGAGGGAAGGCCCAGCAGCCAGGTCAACAGGTTCCAGATTACGGCGCCCATGAGGCCGGCAAAGATCATGGCCGGCCCAATGGCTACGCCGGTGGCGGGGTCTTCGTTGATGATGCCGCCAGAGATGGTCTTGGCTACCTCGGTGGAGAGGAAAGCACCAACCAGGTTCAAAATTGCGGCGAGGGCAACTGCCTTCTTAGGGGTAATTGCACCGGTTGCGATCGGGGTGGCCATCGCATTGGCCGTGTCATGAAATCCATTGGTGAAGTCAAAAAACAACGCCAAGGCAATGACTAGGACGACGATCAGCGTCAAATCCATTTAGTACCAGCCTGAGGGGTCGAACGGCAAGGGGAAGTGTGCGGGCTTCGAATAAGTTCCCCTGCGAAAGTCAGTGTCGTGCAGGACTTGGTTCCAAGCGCAGTTTCAATCTTAGGCGTACTGAGCGGTTCGTCAATCTAGGCAGTCAACTGACAACCGGCAAAATCTTGATTAACTTTGAACGATCAGCAAGGCCTGATGCTCTGTGCCCACTGCGCCACTCTGTGGTGACATGAAAAATGTGCGTCAAAACATGAGGGTGTCTTAACGCACATCTTCATCGATGGCACATGGGCCGCAGCTGTTTATTTAACCTGGTCGACGACGGTTTCAGCTACCTGTCGCATGCTCAGACGGCGATCCATGGAAGTCTTCTGGATCCAGCGGAAGGCTTCCGGCTCCGTTAGGCCCATCTTGGTGATCAACAGGCTCTTGGCACGATCAACCAGCTTGCGGGTCTCGAACTGTTCAGCGAGGTTGCTGACTTCTTCTTCCAGGGCCCGCAGCTCGTCATTGCGTGAAATAGCGATTTCAATGGCAGGGGTCAGGTCCGCAGGGGTGAATGGCTTCACGACGTAGGCCATGGCACCGGCTTCGCGAGCACGCTCCACCAGTTCCTTCTGGCTGAACGCGGTCAACAGCACCACCGGAGCGATGCGCTCCTTGACAATGGCTTCGGCGGCGGTAATGCCATCCATCACCGGCATCTTCACGTCCATGAGCACCAGGTCGGGCTTGAGCTCGCGAGCCTTGTCCAATGCAGCCTGCCCGTTGTCAGCCTCGGCGACAACCTCGTAGCCTTCGGATCGCAGAATTTCGACAATATCCAGGCGGATAAGGGTCTCATCCTCGGCAACAAGAACACGACGAGGGGTGGACTGCACCTCGGATGGAATTCGGGTGATTTCGGGTAGTTCGCTCATTGGCGCCTTCCTCCATGGTCAAAAATCCTGCCCGTGCGCTGGACAGCAGATAGATGGTTTCCGATAGCGAAGCCACGTTGCCTCGGTTTCACATATAAGCCTACTTGCATGTACTCTGGTTCAGGCGAAGACGCGAGGATCCCGATTAGGAAATCTGGAAAACCTCTAGTAAAGTAGTCAAAGTGCCAGCCCAAGTGGCGGAATCGGTAGACGCGCCGCACTCAAAATGCGGTATCGAAAGATGTGTGGGTTCGAGTCCCACCTTGGGCACAACAAAGTAACCGTTGGACCAGAGAATTTCTCTGGTCCAACGGTTTTTTTGTGCTCACTTTTAAGGTGAATGTGACCGAGTCCACACACGGGGATTTTCCTGCGTTCACACAAAAAGTTCCGCCGCCCGACACTATATAGCGTCAAGCGGCGGAACATTTAAGGCATCAGCGTAAAAACTGACTGCTACACGGACTCAGGAGTTGAAACGTTCTCCGGTGCCCATGGGCCAACCTTCTCACGGGCAGGCATTGGCTTGCCGTCAACCAGCTGACCCGCATCGGCCAGATCGCCGATCTTGTGCACGCGCAGCGAGTTGGTGGAGCCAGCCTGACCTGGAGGGGAACCAGCGGCAATGCAGACCAGGTCGTTGATGTCGGCTAAACCTTCGGAGAGCAATGCCTCGTCCACCTGAGCGGTCATCTTGTCGGTGTGATCCGCATAGGCCACCAGGCGAGCCTGAATTCCCCACATCAGGGTCATGATGTTGTAGGTCTGCTGCAACGGGGTGAAGGCCAATACCGGCTTCTTCGGGCGCAGGCGCGAGAGGCGTCGAGCCGAGTCACCGGACTGGGTGAAGGCCACAATGTACTTCGCGTCCAGCTGATCGGAGATTTCCACGGCGGCACGGGTGATGGCGCCGCCACGGGTCTTCGGCTTGGAGCCCAGACGAGGGATGCGATCCAGCCCATGCTCTTCGGTCGAAGAGATGATGCGGGACATGGTTTCCACGGTCTCGACAGGGTAAGCGCCCACCGAGGTCTCCCCCGACAGCATGACTGCGTCAGCACCATCAAGCACGGCGTTAGCGCAGTCCGAAGCTTCGGCGCGGGTAGGGGTTGGCGACTCGATCATCGATTCGAGCACCTGGGTGGCGACGATCACTGGCTTTGCCCAGCGACGGGCCAGCTCAACTGCACGCTTCTGCACCAAAGGAACTTCTTCCAGAGGCAGCTCCACGCCGAGGTCACCACGGGCGACCATGATGGCGTCGAAGGCGTTGACGATTTCTTCCAGTGCTGCCACGGCCTGTGGCTTCTCGATCTTCGCGATCACAGGAACGCGGCGACCTTCTTCGTCCATGATTTCGTGCACGCGCGAAATATCTTCGGCGTTGCGCACGAAGGACAGGGCGACCATGTCGACGCCGGCACGCAGTGCCCAACGCAGGTCGTCCTCGTCCTTTTCGCTCAATGCAGGAACGTTCACGGCAACGCCTGGCAGGTTGATGCCCTTGTTGTTGGACACCTCGCCACCGACGATCACCTCGGAACGCACGGAGGTTGCGTCGACCGCAACGGCTTTGAGCTTTACCTTGCCGTCGTTGATCAGCAGGAAGTCCCCTGGCTTCACATCGTTAGGCAGACCCTTGAAGGTGGTCGAGCACAGGTTACGCGTGCCTTCCACATCGTCAATGGTGATGGTGAATTCTTCGCCAGCTTCAAGGATGTACTTGGCGTTGTCCTTGAAACGGCCCAAACGGATCTTTGGTCCCTGCAGGTCGGCGAAGATGCCTACTGCACGGCCGATCTCGGTGGCCGCATTGCGCACGTTCGCCAGCGATTGTGCGTGCATGGAGTGGTCTCCATGGCTCATGTTCAAGCGTGCTACGTCTACGCCCGCTTTTAGTACCGCTACAGTGTTTTCGTAGCTCGCCAGGGCCGGACCCCAGGTTGCCACAATCTTTGCGCGTCTCATTCCGTCAGCCAAATGCCTTTCATGTTTACACAGGCAAAATGCGGCCCACCCGAGAATCGGATGCGCCGCATTTAAGCCTATGACACTCAAATGATGCTGATGGCCCTATCGGTTGGAGCTACCGGTGCAGGAAGGGTGGTCGAGCCCATGAGGAACTTATCGACCGAGGCAGCGCATGCGCGACCTTCTGCGATAGCCCACACGATCAGCGACTGTCCCCGACCGGCGTCTCCGGCGACGAAGACCGATTCGGTGTTCGTCATGTAGTAGCCATCTCGGGCGACGTTGCCCCGGTTGTCGAATTCGATACTGACCTGTTCGTCCAGCCCTGAGTCTTCAGGTCCGGTGAACCCGAGGGCAAGCAAAACCAAATCCGCGGTGATTACGCGTTCGGTTCCAGGCTTCGGGAGGCGCTTGCCAGCAACAAATTCTGTCTCTGCAACTGTAACACCGATCACCTTATTCTGCTCAGTTCCCTCACCGGCGACAAAGTTCACAGTCGATGCGAGGTAGGTGCGTTCTCCGCCTTCCTCATGCGAAGACTGCACCTCAAAGAGCACTGGCATCATTGGCCACGGCTGATTTTCGTTGCGTTCGGTCCCCGGCTGCTTGCCGATCGCCAGCGTCGTAACACTCGCTGCGCCCTGACGGAGCGCGGTACCGATGCAGTCCGAACCGGTGTCGCCGCCACCGAGGATCACCACATGCTTGCCCTTGGCGTCGATGGTGCGCTCGGCGTTGGTGCCGGCAACCACGCGGTTGTTATCGGTGAGGAACTCCATAGCGTGGTGTACGCCATCAAGCTGGTTTCCAGGCACAGGCAATTCACGAGGCACGGTGGAACCGGTGGCAACAATCACTGCGTCGTAGTCACGCTGCAGCTGCTTCCAGGTGATGTCCTTGCCGATCTCGATGCCGGTACGGAAGATCGTGCCTTCCTCGCGCATCTGGGTCAGGCGACGATCGATAATCTGCTTTTCCAGTTTGAAGTCAGGAATGCCAAAGCGCAGCAGACCGCCGATGGCTTCATCGCGTTCGTACACAGCTACGGTGTGCCCTGCACGAGTCAGCTGCTGGGCAGCAGCCAGTCCGGCAGGACCGGAGCCCACGATGGCAACGCGGTGCTCGGTGTGACGCGCTGGCGGCTGTGGAACGAAGTCCCCGCCGTCCATCAGGTGCTCGGCCAGTTCGGCCTCCACCTGCTTGATAGTCACCGCCGGCTGGTTGATCCCCAGCACGCAGGAGGACTCGCACGGTGCCGGGCACAGCTTACCGGTCAGCTCCGGGAAGTTGTTGGTCGACAGCAACCGGGCTGCCGCGTCATCGAGTCGGCCCTTGTAGGTCAGGTCGTTGAATTCCGGAATCAGGTTGCCCAGCGGGCAGCCCTGGTGGCAGAACGGAATGCCGCAGTCCATGCACCGCGACGCCTGCTGCTGCAGGGTTCCGTCCTTCTGGCGCTCGACAACTTCCTTGTAGTCCATCAGGCGCACCGGTACTGGGCGCTTGGGTTGGGTGACGCGCTCGGTCACCTTCAGGAATCCGCGTGGATCAGCCACGGGTCACCTCCAAAATCTTGTTCCATACCTGTGGCGAATCAGGGTTCTGCCCGTTGGCTTGCGCATCACTACGCACCTGCTGCACGGCTGCGAAGTCGCGCGGGGTCAGGCTAGTGAGGCGGCCGCGGGTTTCTTCCCAATTCAGCACGAGGCGCTGCGCCAATGGCGAGGCAGTCTGTGCGATGTGCTCGGTGAGCAGTTCGTGGATGCGTTCGGCTTCCTGATCGGTGACCGGATTGATCAGCAGATCGCCCTGGCTCGCGGCCAGCGGGTTGAGCTTGGCCTGATCGAAGTCGATCACCCAGGCGACACCGCCGGAGAAGCCTGCGCCGAAGTTACGGCCGGTCTCCCCCAGGATCAGCACTTCGCCACCGGTCATGTACTCGCAACCGTGTTCGCCGATGCCCTCGGTGATGATGGTCGCCCCGGAGTTGCGCACGGCGAAGCGTTCGCCCACGCAGCCGTTGATGAACATCGAACCACTGGTGGCGCCGTAGCCCACCACGTTGCCGGCGATCACCTGTTCTTCCGGTGCGGACGTGGTGCTTGTTGGCGGGTGGATGACGATCTTTCCGCCGGATAGGCCCTTGCCCACGTAGTCATTCGCGTCGCCGTCCAGGGACAGGGTGACACCGGCTGGCAGGAAGGCGCCCAGCGACTGGCCGGCACGCCCGGCAAGGTTCACCGTGATGGTGTCCTCATCGAGGGTCTCTAGCCCGAAGGTCTTGGTCACATGGTGGCCCAGCAGCGTACCCACCGAACGGTCGGTGTTCACGATCGGCGACTGGATGGTCACCGGAATGCGATCGGAGAGCGCTGGTGCCGCGGCAGCCAACAGGCGCTGGTCCAGGTGGTTGTTCAACCCGTGGTCCTGGCCAATGCGGCGACGGCGAGCGGCAAGTTCAACGGCCGGCTCGTGCGTGATCGCTTCCAGGGCCAGGCCGGTGACCTTGCGGTGTGCGCCCAGCTGCTGCGCATCGGTTTCCAGCAATTCGACGCGGCCGATCACTTCGTCCAGGGTGCGAGCACCGAGCGAAGCGAGCAGTTCGCGGACCTCCTGGGCGATGAACTCGAAGAAGTTCACCACAAATTCGGCCTTGCCACTGAAGCGTTCGCGCAGCACGGGGTTCTGCGTCGCCACGCCTACCGGGCAGGTATCCAGGTGGCAGACGCGCATCATGATGCAGCCCGAAACCACCAGCGGAGCGGTCGCAAAGCCGAACTCCTCGGCACCGAGAAGGGCGCCGATCAGCACGTCGCGGCCGGTCTTGAGCTGACCGTCAACCTGCACGGTCACGCGGTCGCGCAAGCCATTGAGGATCAGCGTCTGCTGGGCTTCAGCCAGGCCGAGCTCCCATGGGGTGCCAGCGTGCTTCAGCGAGTTCATCGGCGAGGCACCGGTACCACCGTCGTGCCCGGAAATCAGCACCACATCGGCCTTGGCCTTGGCCACACCGGCAGCTACGGTACCAATACCGGATTCGGAAACCAGCTTCACGTGGACGCGGGCGCTCGGGTTGGAGCACTTCGCATCGTGGATCAGCTGGGCCAAGTCCTCAATCGAGTAGATATCGTGGTGCGGAGGCGGAGAGATCAGCCCAACACCCGGGGTGGAGTGACGCGTCTTGGCCACCCAAGGGTAGAGCTTCTGGCTCATCAGCTGGCCGCCCTCGCCTGGCTTGGCGCCCTGGGCCATCTTGATCTGGATGTCATCGGCGTTGGTCAGGTACAAGCTGGTGACGCCGAAACGGCCCGAAGCGATCTGCTTGACCGCGCTGCGGCGCATCGGATCGAGCAGGCGCTCAGGATCCTCGCCGCCTTCACCGGTGTTGGACTTGCCGCCCAGCCGGTTCATGGCGATGGCCAGGGTTTCGTGGGCTTCGGCGGAGATCGAGCCGTAGCTCATCGCACCGGTGGCGAAGCGCTTGACGATCTCGGAGACCGGCTCCACCTCGTCGATATCGATCGGGGTGATGCCTTCGGTCTTCAGCTTCAACAACCCGCGCAGGGTCTTGAGCTCAGCTGCCTGATCGTCCACTGCCTTGGTGTACTCCTTGAACACGTCGTAGCGACGGGTGCGGGTGGAGTGCTGCAGGCGGAAGACGGTCTGCGGATCGAACAGGTGCGGCGGGCCTTCGCGGCGCCACTGGTACTCGCCGCCGACCTCAAGTTCGTTGGCTTGGGATGCGCCTTCGATCTCTGGGTATGCGCGAGCGTGACGTGCGGCGGCTTCGGCAGCCACCACGTCCAGTTCGATGCCCGAGAGCTTGGTGGTGGTGCCGGTGAAGTACTGATCGACCACGCGCTGGGACAGGCCCACCGCTTCAAAGGTCTGTGCGCCGCAGTAGCTGGAGACCGTGGAGATGCCCATTTTGGACATGATCTTCAGCACTCCCTTGCCCAGCGCCTTGATCAGGTTTGAGTTGGCGGTTGGGCCGTCAACGCCTGGCAATTCGCCCTCTTCGGCCATCTGTTCGACCGATTCCAGGGCGAGGTACGGGTTGATCGCCGCGGCGCCATAGCCGATGAGCAACGCCATGTGGTGCACTTCGCGGGCGTCGCCGGATTCGATGATCAGCGAGGCACGGGTGCGGTTGGAGCTCTTGAGCAGGTGGTGGTGGACCGCGCTGGTCAGCAGCAGCGATGGGATCGGAGCCCAGGCAGCCGAGGAATCACGATCGGAGAGCACGATGTAGCGCACACCGCGGTTGACCGCAGCGGAGACCTTCTCGCAGATTTCCTGCAGTCGGGCGCGCAGCTCCGACTCGCCGCCGGCCGGACGGTAGAGTCCACGGACCTTCAGCGAGAGTTTGGATCCGGACTCGTCGCGCAGGTTCACGATCTTGGCCAGCTGGTCGTTGGTCAGTACCGGGTAGTCCAAGGCGATCTGGGACTGCGGCACCTTATCCAGGCTCAGCAGGTTGCCGTCCGGACCGATGGTGGTGCGCATCGAGGTAACCAGCTCTTCGCGGATGGCATCCAGCGGCGGGTTGGTGACCTGGGCGAAAGACTGGGTGAAGTAGTCAAAGAGCAGGCGCTGGCGGTCAGCCAAGGCCGCGATCGGCGTATCGGTACCCATGGCGGCCAGCGGCTCGGCGCCGGTGGTGGCCATGGGTGCGAGCAGAAGGCGCAGTTCTTCGGTGGTGTAGCCGAAGGTCAGCTGGCGCAGCAGCACCGAGGCCGAGTTGTGGCGCACGTGCTCCAGATCCGGGAAGTCCGCCAGGGTTTTCATATTCTGCGAAACCCATTCGCGCCATGGCTTGGCTGCAGCAACCTCGGCCTTGATTTCGGAGTCGTCAACAATGCGTCCGGCGTTCAGGTCGACCGCGAACATCTTACCCGGGGCGACACGGCCCTTGGAGACAATGTGCTCTTCGGCCACATCGATCACGCCGACTTCACTGGCAAGTACGACCAGGTCGTCGTCGGTCACCCACCAACGAGCCGGGCGCAGACCATTGCGGTCCAGGACGGCGCCGGCCATCTGGCCATCGGTGAAGCAAACCGCTGCCGGGCCATCCCATGGCTCGATCAGCATCGAGTGGTACTGGTAGAAGGCGCGCAGGTCCGCATCCATCTGGGTGTCGTTTTCCCATGGCTGCGGGATCATCATCATGATCGCTTCGGTGACGTTGCGTCCCGAGAGCATGAGCATTTCAGCCACTTCGTCGAAGCTGGCCGAGTCCGAGGCACCCGGGGTGCAGATCGGGAACAGTTCTTCAGGCACTTCGCCGAGCAGCGTGGAATCCAGGGTGGACTGGCGGGCGCGCATCCAGTTGCGGTTGCCCTTGACCGTGTTGATCTCGCCGTTGTGGGCGATGGTGCGGAACGGCTGGGCCAGTGGCCACGACGGGAAGGTGTTCGTAGAGAAGCGCGAGTGCACGATCGCGCAACGGCTGGTGAAGCTCGCCTGGGACAGGTCTGGGTAGAACGGTTCGAGCTGTGCGGTGGAGACCATGCCCTTGTAGACGATGGACTGCGCGGAGAACGAGGCGAAGTAGATGCCCATCTTGTTATGCGCGCGGCGGCGGATGCGCCAGGCCGCTGCATCAAGTTCGCGGCTGCTTAACGCCGGTGCACCTGCAGGCGAGGAGACAAAGAACTGGGTGATGTAAGGCATGACCTTACGGGCCGAAGCGCCGAGGACCGAGGCGTCAACGGGGACTTCGCGCCAGCCGAGGACCGAGAGGTTTTCTTCGGCGGCAAGGCCTTCGAGCTCGGACTGAGCGATTTCGCGCTCTTTGGTTTCTGCAGGAAGGAAGCCCATGCCCACGGCGTACGATCCGGCCGCTGGCAGTGGGAAGCTTGTGGCGCTGCGCAAGAATGCGTCAGGCATGTGAAGCAGAATACCCGCACCGTCACCGGTGCCTTCGTCGGCGCCGATGGCACCGCGGTGTTCCAGCCGGCGCAGTGCGGTCAGCGCGTGCACGACGATGTCGTGGCTGGATTCGTTCTTCAGGGACGCAATCATTGCCAGACCGCAGGCGTCCTTTTCAGCCGCTGGGTCATACAGCCCCTGCGCGCCAGGCAGCGCGGCGAAGCGGGTGTATGGCGAGGCAACGCCCTCGCCATCGCCTGGCGAGGCGTTCATTTGGACTCCGGTCATGCTCATGAGCGTGCCTTTCTGTGGTTCATGCAGGATAGGCGCGCCGACCCCTTAGGCAAAGAGTATATTTCTTGCAAGGGCGACCGGCCGCCTGAATGTTTCATCGAACTGAAACGTATCGACAGTGCTAAGCGGGGTATGCCTGCGTATCGAGGTTCCGGGGACGAACATTTCCCACCTCGTTGTGGTACTGCATCGCAGGTCCGCTCCAGGGGTTGAGGGGCCCATCACGATGCCAACATCACACGTTACGCAGTTTTTGTTTCTCCAGTGCGACCGTTTGTGTTTCAGAAATGTTAAAAACGGGGTGTACGCCACACTGTGCGATCCCGGCCCCGCACGGCGAATTCCCGAGAAAACCTGTTTTGTCTACCACTTTTTGCAGATTCTTATGTTTCAGACATGTTGCGAACTCTTATCGCAGGCCGCGAGAAATTTCTTCCGAATTTTTCCGCAGATTTCGCCATACTTCGCCGATCGCGCGTCATGAAAGCAGCATCAGGTGACCTGCCTGCCCGATGAGAGCACTGTGGCCGACAAGTGTAGAAACTTGCCGGCCACAGACCTGTTACACGGTGCCGAGGTTGAATCCCGGGCTGCGTACTACTGAATATTTTTATCCGGCTGGTCGTCATCTGCTGGCTCGGCAGATGTCTTCACACTGGTTGACGGCGCACCCTCGGTCACCGGTTCCGGTGCGCGACCCGGCAGGAAGAACGGATCGACGTCCTGTCCACGGGTGCGTTGAAGAACCAAGATCAATGCGATGGTTCCAGCGATGATTAGGGCAATGGCCAACCATTGGTGAACACGAAGTCCGATTGGACCGATGGTGATAATCTCGGCCGGGTCCAGGCGCAGCGACTCGGTGAAAGTGCGCCCAATGCCGTACCAAATCATGTAGCAGCAGAACATGGCACCACGGCGAAGCTGGAACTTGCGATCCAGCCCGATCAGTACCAAGGCGCCGAGAACGTTCCACAGCGACTCGTAGAGGAAAGTCGGGTGGAACAGCGTGTCCGCCGGTAGCCCTGCCGGGAAGTTGTAGCTGTTCGGGTCGATTTCCAAGCCCCAGGGAAGGGTGGTGGGTGCGCCGAAAAGCTCCTGGTTAAACCAGTTGCCCCAACGTCCCAAAGCTTGGGCGAGCAGAAGGCCGGGTACTGCCGCGTCGGCAAATGCCGAAAGCCGGACCCCGGATTTGCGACAGCCGATCCACGCGCCCAGGGCACCAAGGGAGACCGCGCCCATAATGCCCAGTCCGCCCAACCACAGCTGTGGTATTTCGGCCCAATGCGACGGTTGCCCGTTCAGCCCGAAGTAATACATCGGGTCCGTGATCAGCACGTGATAGAGCCGCCCGCCGACGATGCCGAAGGGGATCGCCCAAATGGCAATGTCCCAGAGCATATCCGAATTGCCGCCGCGGGCCTGCATGCGTTTATTGGTCAGCCACAACGCGAGGAGAATACCGGCAAGGATGCACAGCGCGTAGGCGTGGATGGTCAGCGGGCCAATACTGAATTTGGACAGCTCTGATGGCGGGGAAGGAATTGAAGCCGGTAGCGCCAAGGCCAGTTGGGTTGAGATGCCCATTAGGCCCGTCCGCTCAATTCTGCCGCGAGGGCTCCGACCGCTGGAACTCCCCCATCACGCAGGGCTGCCACCAGTGCGGTTCCAACGATCACGCCGTCGGCGTAGGCACCAATTTCTTCCACATGCTCCCGGCGCGAAACGCCCAGGCCCACGCAGGCGTTGGTTGCGCCGGCCCCGTGGGCGGCGGCAACTACTGCCTCGGCAGCCGAAGACACTTCGCTTCGGGCACCGGTAACGCCCATCAGCGACACGCAGTAGACGAATCCTGAAGAAGCGTCCACGGTGCGTTTCACGCGTGCTTCGGTGGAGGATGGTGCGATCAGGAACACGCGCTCCAGGTCGTACTTGGTGCTCGCTTCGATCCATTCATCGGCTTCATCCGGAACCAGATCCGGGGTGATCAACCCGGCGCCACCGGCTTCGGCGAAGCGGCGGGAAAACTCGTCCACGCCCAGGCGCAGTACCGGGTTCCAGTATGTCATGACCATCACGGCCACGTCGGTGCGTTCGGTGATACCGCGCACGATGTCGAAGATCTGCGGGACCTTGAAGCCGTTGGCCAGTGCCTGCACGGTCGCTTCCTGGATCACCGCACCGTCCATGACCGGGTCGGAATAGGGAATGCCGATTTCGATAATGTCCACACCGTTTTCGGCTAGCGCCACGGCGGCCTCAATGCTGGTGGGCACATCCGGGAAGCCTGCAGGCAGGTAGCCGATCAAAGCCGGGCGGCCCTCAGCACGGGCGGCGGCGATCTTTTCGGCACTAGTCACGCGGGTCATCTACTTCTCCTTCGAATTCTGCGAGCCGGAGTTCTGCGCGTTGGCGGCGTTGATTTCGGCCTCCGCGTCCTTTTCGTCAATCATGTTGAACCAGGCGGCAGCGGTGCCCACGTCCTTGTCGCCGCGGCCCGAGAGGTTCGCAATGATGATGGTCTCTTCCGGTACGACCCCTTCGGCGATCTTGCGCTGGGCCAGGCGGATGGTGCCGGCCAGTGCGTGCGCGGATTCGATCGCGGGCAAGATGCCCTCGGTGCGACACAGCGCCTTGAACGCGTCCATGGCCTCGGTGTCGGTGACCGGCTCGTACTTCACACGTCCGATATCCGAGAGGTAGGCGTGCTCCGGGCCGACACCCGGGTAGTCCAGGCCCGCGGAGATGGAGTGCGATTCGACGGTCTGGCCGTCTTCGTCCTGCATCAGGTAAGACTTCGCGCCGTGCAGCACACCCGGGCGACCCAGGGTGATGGTCGCGGCGTGGCGGTCGGTGTCCACCCCGTCGCCACCGGCCTCGTAGCCGTAGATCTCCACCTCGGGATCGTCGAGGAAACCGTGGAAGATGCCGATCGCGTTCGATCCGCCGCCGATACATGCGGTGACCGCGTCCGGCAGACGTCCGGCCTGCGCGAGGATCTGCTCGCGGGCCTCGTCGCCGATGACCTCGTGGAAGTAGCGGACCATAGCTGGGAAGGGTGCGCCGCCAGCTGCGGTGCCCAGCAGGTAGTGGGTGTTCTCGACGTTGGCGACCCAGTCGCGCAAAGCCTCGTTGATCGCGTCCTTCAGCGTCTGGCTACCTACGGTCACCGGGATGACGGTGGCACCGAGCAGGCGCATGCGGGCGACGTTCAGCGCCTGGCGGCGGGTGTCTTCGGCGCCCATGTAGACCACGCACTCCAGACCCATCAGGGCCGCAGCGGTCGCCGATGCCACGCCGTGCTGGCCGGCACCGGTTTCGGCGATGATGCGGGTCTTGCCCATGCGCTTGGCCAGCAATGCCTGGCCGAGCACGTTGTTGATCTTGTGGCTGCCGGTATGGTTCAGGTCCTCGCGCTTGAGGAAGATCCGCACCCCGCCGCAGTACTGCTCGGAAAAGCGCTTGGCTTCGGTAAGCAGCGAGGGGCGGCCCGAGTAGTTCTTGTTCAGGTCCTTGACCTGGGCGATGAACTCAGGGTCGTTCTTTGCCGCTTCGAAGGTCTCGTTCAGCTCGTCCATGGCAGCCATGAGGGACTCGGGCATCCATCGTCCGCCATACGCACCAAAATAGGGGCCACTGGCGTGCCTTAGCGACTGTGCATCGATCGACTGGCCGTGCTCGGAATTCTCCGGGGTGCTCATCGATTCCCTCTTTTCTCAAACGAAGCTTGGTTCATGGTATGTCTCGTGCCCCGCCGGAAGCTCCTGCGGGGCACGTGAAAGTTAGTTCTGGGTTCCTTGGCTCCGCGGCGGTTAGCGCTGCGGTTTGGCTTCGGTTCCAACGGCGATGAATTCGGCGACGGTGGCGCGCGGATTCGCGTGCTTCACCAGTGCCTCACCCACCAAAATCGCATCGGCGCCGGCGGCACCGTACTGGGCCACCTGCTCGGTCGACTCGACACCTGATTCGGCGACGATCACCGCTTCGGTATCAATCAGCGGGACGAGTTTGCCGAAGGTCGCCGGATCAACGTCGAGCGTCTTCAAATTGCGCACGTTGACCCCGATGATTTTTGCACCGGCCTTCAACGCACGCTGGATTTCTTCTTCCGTATGCGTCTCGACCAGGGCGTTCATTCCCAGCTGATGCGTTAAGTCTAGGAAAGAAGTCAGCAATTCATCATTCAGCGCCGCAACAATGAGCAACACGAGGTCCGCGCCGTGGGCACGAGCTTCATAAATCTGGTACTCATCGACCGTGAAGTCCTTGCGCAGCACCGGAATATGCACTGCTGCGCGGACCGCGTCGAGGTCATCGAGCGAGCCACCAAAGCGCCGGGCTTCGGTGAGCACCGAAATCACCGAGGCGCCGCCGGCCTCGTACTCGGATGCCAAAACGGCCGGCTCAGCGATGTCGGCCAACGCACCCTTGGACGGGGACTTGCGCTTGACCTCCGAGATCACCCGCAAGGTGTGATCGCGGGAGGACTGCTGGTCGTGTCCGCCCAGCGCGGCGAAGGCGTCGAGGGCCGGGGCGGTTTGTGCCGCGGCGGCCTTGATCGCTTCTAGGCTGGTAATTGCGCGACGGGCGCCCAGGTCTTCCCGGACGCCCGCAATGATGTCATCAAGAACGCTCAATTTAGTGCGATGCTCCGCTGCGTGCGCCACCGACGCCAAAGCCGGCTGCCTTCAAGATGGCGCCAACAATCAGGCCGAGAACTACGATGCCGCAGCCAATCCAGACAATTGACCAGGCCAGGTTCGCGAATGCGATGCCGCCGACAATGAATCCAACGGTCATGATCAGCACGCAGCTCCATGCTGCGATGGAGTTACCGTGGCCAATCTCTTCGGCGTATACCGGATCGATCTCGGTGTTCTGCGACATTTCTCGCGTTCTCCTTATGTTTGTTAATGCGCCGCGACCCGGAACCCAGGTCGACGACGTTGGTCTTCAGGAACCATTCTGCCATCTGTGCCCGGTCACATCCTATTTGCCCGGGCTTAGGTTTCAAATCGGTGGCGCGAATCACCGCCGAATTGCGCTATTTAGTCTCGGAGGTTGGGTCCTCGCCGGCCGAAAGCTGCTCCCAGTTCGCAATGCTCTGTGAGGAGGCGTCCTTGGCCACAGCGGTATTTTTGGCTGCCTGGCGGTCGTATTTGCTGGCCTTGGTTGGCCACTGGCGGGCGAAGACAAAAATCAGCACCGCCTGAAGGGCCATCAGCACACCTGCCACCACGGCAATCACCGGCCATGCGGTCACCGTGTAGTCACCGGCATTCTGAGCCAAACCGGTGGCTTCGGCAACGGCGGTGGCCGCGACCGCTTGCGGGTCGCTGAGTGCGCTGATTCCGGCGGCCGCCGCAGCCACACCAGCTAAGAGGCTCAGCGACGCGATAATGTAGCGGGCGACTTTACCGGCGATCAGCAACGCCAGCGAACCGGCCAGCACCACCACGCAAACGGCTGTCACCGAGGCGGCTGCGCTCGCCCCATCGATCACGATCTGCGGGATCTGCACCGAACTGGCGGCCACATCAACGGTGATCCAGGTTCGGGTTGCGGTCCAGAAGCCCAGCAGTGCGCCAAGCACGCCGACCATGGCCAGGTAGCGGGCGCTGGTCAATTTCTTCACTTTTTGTCACCTAGTTCGGTGTTGATGGTGTGTGCTGCATGCATTGATTGGGCCGCCCAAACAGCGCGCAAGGGCGCGGCGGCCTTGTTCACGGTTTCCAGTGCTTCGTCGGCAAACTTCGAGTCGTACACGATGCCGCCGCCAGCCTGAACATAGGCGCGTTCGCCCTTGATCAGCGCGGAGCGGATCGCGATGGCCATGTCCATATCGCCGGCGAAGTCGAGGTAGCCCACCACACCGCCGTAGATGCCGCGGCGGTAGGGCTCGTATTCGTCGAGCAGCTGCAGAGCACGCGGCTTGGGTGCACCTGAGAGCGTGCCGGCCGGGAAGGTCGCGGCCAGCACATCGTAGGCGTCAACGTCGTCTCGGGTTTTGCCCACAACATTAGACACCAGGTGCATGATGTGGCTGAATCGCTCGACTTCCATGAACTGGGTGACTTCCACGGTGCCGGCCTGGCAGACCCGGGAGAGGTCGTTGCGGGAAAGGTCGACCAGCATCAGGTGCTCGGCGCGTTCCTTTGCATCGTTAACCAGCGACTTCTCGAAAAGCTGGTCGTCCTCGTAGTTGGCGCCGCGCGGACGCGAGCCGGCGATCGGGTGGGTGACCACGTGCGAATCGTTGACCGTCACCAGCGCTTCGGGCGAGGAACCGACGATCTCAAACGCTTCGCCGTCCTCATTCTCGAAATTGAACAGGTACATGTACGGGCTCGGGTTGGTGGCGCGAAGCACCCGGTAGACATCCAGCGCGTCGGCCTGGGTTTCCAGCTCGAAGCGACGAGAGACCACGATCTGGAAGACTTCGCCGTCGACGATCGCGGTTTTGGACTTGGCCAGCGCGTCCAGATACTCGTTCTCATCCCAAGAGTGGGTGACCGCTTCCATCAGCTTTTCGCGCGGAACATCGGTTCCGGAGAGCACCGAGGCGGTGGCTTCCACCGGCTGGGCCAGCTGGTCCAGCATTGCCTGCAGGCGCGCCACGGCATCGTCGTACGCTTCATCGACGTTCTCGTCGCTACCGTTGAAGTTGATGGCGTTGGCAATCAACGTCACCGTGCCTTCGGCCGAATCAAGTGCGGCCATATCGGCGACCAAGTTCATGCTCAGCTCTGGCAAGTTCAAATCATCTGCCGGAGGGTTAGGCAGCTTTTCCCAGTGGCGCACACATTCCCAGCCTACAAACCCGACCATGCCGCCGGTCAGCGGTGGCATGCCTGGCACTGGTTCGGTCTTCAAAGTGCGCACGGTATCGCGCAGCACCTCGACACCGACACCTCCGGTGGGCAGCCCTTCGGGAGCGTGTCCTTGCCAGTAGGCTTCTCCCCCACGGGTGCTGAGGGTGGCCGGTGAATTCACGCCGACAAACGAGTAGCGGCTCCACACCCCGCCCGGTGCCGCGGACTCCATCAAAAAGGTGCCGGGCCGCCCCTTGGCCAATGTTCGGTACAGCCCGATCGGGGTCAGCGAGTCGGCGAGGACGGTGATTGTCACCGGTATGACACGACGATCAGCGGCCATGGTGGCGAAGTGCTCGCGCGACGGGGAAATCTTGCCCAGAGTTTTCATCAGTGTTCTTCTTCTACGTGTTGATCCTGCTCGATCAATTTCGTGCAGGAAGCATCAAATTCCGGTCCGCTCACCTGAGCGTCCGGGGATTTGGAAAGTTCTATTCGGGGCGGTTACCGACGACCGCTGGAAGCTGTCGATCGGTGAAGCAGGACTCGGTTCCGGTGTGGCATGCCGCCCCCATCTGGTCTACCTGCACTAACAAAGCATCGCCATCGCAATCCAGGGCGACAGACTTGACGAACTGGAAGTGACCGGAGGTATCGCCCTTACGCCAATATTCCTGTCTGGAGCGCGAGTAGAAGGTCACGCGTCCGGTGTTCAACGTGCGACGTAGCGCCTCGTCATCCATCCAACCGAGCATGAGTACCTTGCCCGTGTCGTATTGCTGTGCGATGGCCGCGACCAGCCCATTGCCATCACGCTTTAGGCGATCGGCAATTGCTGGATCCAGGCCTGGGGTTTCGGGGCTCAAATTCGAGCCGTCGTTAGAAGTAGACATCCCCTTTAGCATACTGGTTTTACCCCTGTTTCATTGACCTGTGACGCATTGCTCGTCAAAGCACCTCAGGACATGAGCGACACTGCCCACGCATTGCACAATTCAGCCCATGCACCGTGCTACTTTCAGAAGTGATGCACTTAGTTCAGGCTTCCAGACTCGCGTTGGCCGAGACCTTGCTTGCCGCAGGTCCTACCGCTGACACCCTTTGCGACGGGTGGCAAACCCGTCATCTTGCCGCGCACCTTGTGGTGCGCGAGAGATCCGTCCTTGCTGCGGGCGTGGTTTTCAAACCACTCTCCAAGAAGCTCGATGCCAAGGTTAACGAGCTCGCCACCGCGGCAAATTCCCCTGAACGTTATGCCTCCCTGATCCGCACCTTCCGTTCAGGCCCGGCCAAGTACTCACCATTTGTCATCGAGAAGTTCGATCAGGCAGCAAATCTCTCCGAGTACTTCATCCATACTGAGGATGTCCGACGTGCCCGCACACAGTGGGCACCCCGCGTCTTGGACAAGGAATACACCGAGCTCCTCTGGCAGTCCCTGACCCGTATGTCACGTGTTCTCTTCCGTAAAGCGCCCGTCGGGATCATCCTGACCCGCCCGGACGGTCAGCGCCACGTTGCCAAGAAGGCACCCAATGCCGTGTCCATCACCGGACCGGTCACGGAATTAATGCTGTACGGTTTCGGACGCATCGATCAGAGCCTCGTGCTCTTTGAAGGCGGAGAAACCGCCCTGGAGATCGTCAAGGGCTTCAAGCCAGGGATCTAGCAAGCAGCCAGTGTCAATCTTGGTGCCTATTGCAATTGTCCATCTCTCAGACAGTCATCCGACGTTCACCGGAAAGCTGCGCTAACAACGTACTCGCAGTCAATAGTCATCCGTTGATTGGCTATCAACAATTTAATTAGTTCTCCTCCACAACTCGGCGCTAAGGGAATAAGATAACGGACAATTAGTTCCTCCCTAGCAACGGAGTTTTGTGATGCGGCTCGCCAAACTGATTTTTCTATTCATCCTCATTGTTGAGTTAGTTGGCTGTGTCGCAAACTCAGGTACGGGGCAGTCACCCACTCCGGCACCCTCTAGCAGCTCCCACCAATCTAAGAAATCGGCAGTTGCTTCCGCATCAGCAACTTCGACTAACGCCTACATTCCCGCGTCAGAGGAATCACCGGCTGAAAATGTACCATTGCCCGATCTTCCAAATGCTGCCAAGCGAAACAGCAAAGACGGAGCAACGGCATTTGCCAAATACTACTTCGAGGTCATCAATTACACAGTGGAATCGAACGACACAAGACCGTTGAAAAGACTGACTAGTAGAGAGTGCCAAATTTGCGGCGAGACTCTGATTGATCCTGCTGACCGGTCTGCACGAAATGGTACTTGGCGAGTGGGTGGACTACATCACGCGAATGTTATGGATTCATATATGTCTGCCAAAGACAAGGCAGTCGTCACGCTACACTTCACAGCCGACGGCGGCTACATGTACAACGCGTCTCGAGAAAAACCTGAGAAGTTCGATGCTGCTCAGAGCACAGTCGTATCCATGGGTCTCGAATATGACAAGGGTTGGAAGGTATACACCGCCCTCTTCGGTTCGGATTGAACATGCGGTACTTCCTGGTTCTTACACTCTTGCTACTGTCAACCGCGATTTCTCCTTTTGACGCGATAGCCGCGGGATCGAATGTCAAACCGCCCTGCACGGAGAACATCAGGTTCGGCGGAGGCGATGTAAATCACCAATACAACGGGTGCCCCGATGATCCAGAGGGAGTGGAACCCTTTGCTACCCCTAAACCTCCTCCACCCGACCTAAAGGAACCCAGAACTCTCCACGTTGAAAACAAGAAACCGAAGTTTAGAATCAAAGAACTAGACATGTGCGTACCCGGGCGTGAACAAGTTAACCATTGCACTTCCAATCCAGATATCAAGTCATGTCCGGACGGCAGTTACCCCGTGATTCGACAACTCCTTGGCACCGAGGGTAAAAACAAAGGTAGGGTCATTCGGCAGTACATATACTGCCCCGGAGATGAAATTGACGCTCCTGTTCCCGAAGAAAATCTTGTTCGGGAAATTAGAATCACGATCGACATGTTCAGAAACTATCCGATCAAGGGGTCGACGATTAGGAGCGCACCGGATAAATTCTCACTCCGTAACGGGCACACACATTTCTGGGCCAGCGAGGAGACTCAAGAATTCAAGTCCAACTTGTCGGGTTCAGATGTGCGCATCAAAGCAATTCCGATCCAGTGGAACTGGAACTATGGCGATGGGGCCAAGCGAAATTTGAACTTCCCGGGTGAGGCTATGCCGTCGCACACGTTGCACGACGAGACACCTACCAGTCATTCATATTCGAAGACAGGCAAATTCGGAGTCAAGGTGACGACTTTGTACCGTGGCGAGTTCAGCGTCGATGGAGGAGCCTGGCAGGCGATTCCAGGACAGGCGGCAGTTCCTAGTAATAGTTTGCCGATCGACGTGTGGAGAACCGAGAAAGAACTCATCGCCACCGATTAAATTCAAAAGAAATGGTTCGACACCAGGTGTCGAACCATTTCTGTGTTTGAACTAGCGAACTGGATAACCAGCGTCGCGGATTGCCTGCTTTACCTGAGCGATCATATCTTTCGGTCCAAAGTGGAAAATAGAAGCGGCAAGTACCGCGTCCGCTCCAGCTTCGATGGCCGGCGGGAAATCAGCTGGCTTGCCTGCACCACCGGAAGCGATCAATGGAACCGAGACGGCGGCGCGAACCGCACGAATCATCTCCAGGTCGAACCCGTCCTTAGTGCCATCGGCATCAATCGAGTTGAGCAGGATCTCCCCCACACCACGGTCGGCAGCTTCCTTAGCCCAAGCAACCGCGCACATGCCAGTTCCGGTACGACCACCGTGGGTCGTAACTTCGTAGCCTGAAGCGATGGAAGGATCAGCAGTGCGACGGGCATCAACGGAAAGCACCAGCACCTGGGATCCGAAGCGCTCGGTAATTTCGTTGATAACTTCCGGACGGGTAACCGCAGCGGTATTGATCGACGCCTTGTCGGCACCGTTACGCAGCAAACGGTCAACGTCTTCTACGGCTCGAACTCCCCCGCCCACGGTCAGTGGAATGAAGACTTCCTCGGCTGTTTGTCGAACAACCTCGTAAGTGGTTTCACGGTCCGAACTAGATGCAGTGACATCTAGGAAGGTCAGCTCGTCGGCGCCGGCTTCGTTGTAGCGGCGGGCCAGCTCTACTGGATCGCCGGCGTCACGAAGGCCCTCAAAGTTGATGCCCTTGACGACTCGGCCAGCATCAACATCCAGGCAAGGAATAACGCGAATAGCAACGCTCATCGAATGTAGGTTCCTTGTCTACTAGATGCGGCAGGCGTGGATTTGGCTAACCAGAATGGCGCGCGCACCCACATCGTAGAGTTCGTCCATGATGTTATTGGTTTGCGACTTCTTCACCATCGCGCGGACAGCAACCCAATCAGAGTTGGCAAGGTCCGAGACTGTCGGTGACTCCAAGCCCGGGGTCAGTGCGCAAGCTTCTTCGGCCTGTTCACGACGCACGTCGTAGTCGAGCATGACGTACTGACGCGCAACGAGTACGCCGTTGAGGCGTCGAATCAGTACGTCGAGACCTGATGGCTTGTGGCCTACACGGCCGATCAAGACGGCTTCAGACTTCAGTAGCGGATCACCGAAGATCTCCATGCCGGCAGCCTTGATGGTGTTTCCGGTTTCAACGACGTCGGCGATTGCATCGGCAACGCCAAGACGTACGGAGGATTCAATGGCACCGTCAAGACGAACAATCGAAGCCTGAATGCCGGCCTTTTCAAGCAGGTTACGTAGCAGGATGTCGTAGCTGGTGGCGATGCGCTTGCCGTTGAGCTGCTGCGCGTCGTTGAATGCGCCAACCGGTGCGGCAAAGCGGAAGGTGGACTTACCGATGCCGAGGGAGAGCTGTTCTTCAACGTCGTCGTCTACATCGGCGTCCAAGTAGAGATCACGACCGGTGATTCCAACATCGAGAATGCCTCGGCCTACATATACGGCGATATCGCGAGGGCGCAGGTAGAAGAATTCAACCTGGTTCTCTTCGTCGACGAGGACCAGTTCGCGCGAATCGCGGCGCTGAAGGTAACCGGCTTCCTTGAACATGGTGGAAGCGATTTCTGAAAGGGCACCCTTGTTGGGTAGGGCTACGCGGAGCATTGTTGACTCATTTCGTCAGTGTGGCGCTGCGGCGTTCAGCCATAAACAAGCGCCAAGGATAATTTTCGTTGGCCGTTGTTACTGCCGTGCAATGTCGACGGCCGAATCTCATGCGATTCGGCCGCGGACACGCGACGGCTATAGATGCTTGTAAACGTCGGCCAAGGTCATGCCCTTGGCGATCATGAGAACCTGAAGGTGGTAGAGCAGCTGGGAGATTTCCTCTGCTGCGGCCTCGTCGGATTCGTACTCCGCAGCCATCCAAACTTCGGCGGCTTCCTCGACAACTTTTTTACCGATGCCATGGACACCAGAGTCGAGTTCGGTGACGGTACGAGAGCCTTCCGGGCGTTCTTGTGCCTTCAGCGACAATTCGCTGAAGAGCTCGTCAAAAGTTTTCACGGAATCAATCCTAGCGTTTTTCTTAGCAGTACCTGCATTCAGGTGGCCCTTTGTGACGGGCCACCAAGCACTTAGGCCAACGCAGCAACGGTCATAACCGCCGCTGAATAGGCCTCATATCCCTTGTCCTCGCTGGAGTTTTCCAAGCCAGCTCGGTCTAAGCCTTGTTCTTCGTTATCGCAAGTGAGTACGCCAAACCCAACCGGAGTTTTGGTGTCCACACTCACATTGGTTAAGCCATTGGTCGCGGCCAAGCAGACATAGTCAAAGTGCGGGGTTCCACCGCGGATGACCACGCCCAAAGCGATAATCGCGTCGTAGTCATCGGCCAGAGCGGCTGCCGCTACAGGCAGTTCGAAGGTTCCGGGAACACGGATCAGGGTGGTGTTTGCTTCCAGCCCGGCATCTTGGGCGGCTCGTTGTGCGCCATCAATCAGACCGTTCATGATGACCTCATGCCAGCTGGCCGCAACGATCGCGACCTTGAGTCCGGCGAATTTTTCGGTCCCAGCCAGTGATTTCAGCTGGTCGGCGACGTCCGTGGGTGCTCCGTGCTTGCTCATGAATTTGCTCCTTGTGAAGTTCGCGTTCTAGGCGCCGTGGTAGGCGTCGGTATCGTTTGGCTCGGCATCCGGCAGATCCAAGTGGTGGCCGAAGCGTGCTTGTTTGGTGTGCAGATAGGCGGAGTTTTGTTCGCGTGGGGCAATGCGCAGCCCGACCAGTTCGTCGACGGTAATCCCGGCATCGATCAGTTGCTCCTGCTTATCCGGGTTATTGCTCAAGAGGCGGATGGCGTCTAGCCCCATGGCTTTGAGGATGGCGGCCACCGCGAAATACTCGCGGGCATCTGCCGGGAAACCCAGGTGCAGGTTGGCATCCAGGGTGTCCATCCCGGATTCCTGCAGCGCGTAGGCGCGTAGCTTATTGGCCAGCCCGATGCCACGGCCTTCATGCCCGCGGATGTAGATGATGTGCCCGCCCTCAGCGGCAATCTGCGCCATCGAAGCGTGCAATTGCTCGCCGCAGTCGCATCGGTAGGAACCGAAAATGTCACCGGTGAGGCATTCCGAGTGAATGCGCACCAGGTTACTTGTTGCGCTTCCGTCCGGGCCTTCATGGCTGAGCACCATGTGCTCGTGGCCTTCGGCGGTGGCAGCCCGAGCGGTGAAGTCACCAAATGCGGTTGGCAGTTTGATCGGATCGGTGAGCTCGATTTCGTCGTTAACCCGGCGCCAGCGGGCCAGGTCGTCGATGGAGATCAGGGGCAGGTCATGTTCGGACGCGAACACTCGCAGATCGTCAAGGCGCATCATTTCACCATCGTCTTTGGTGATTTCGCCAATCACGCCCACCGGTTCCAGACCGGCGGCGCGGCACAAATCAACTGCGGCCTCGGTGTGCCCCCGGCGCTCGAGGACTCCGCCCGAGGCAGCGCGCAGCGGGAAGATGTGCCCGGGACGCGAAAGATCGGAGGGTGAGGTGGCAGGATCGGCCAGCAGGCGCGTGGTCAAGGCGCGGTCCGCAGCTGAAATTCCCGTGGTGATGCCCTGCGCGGCATCGCAGGTGATCGTGAACGCCGTGCCCTTTGCGTCCTGATTGATGCCGACCATGGGGCCCAGTCCCAAAGCATCAGCACGCTGCGCCTGAAGCGGAACGCAGATCACCCCGGAGGTGTAGCGAATAGTGAAGGCCATCAGTGCGCTGGTGGCATGCTGCGCAGCGAAGACAATGTCGCCTTCATTTTCGCGGTCTTCGTCGTCGACGACGACCACGGCACGGCCCGCCGCCAGCGCTGCCAGCGCGGCAGGGATCGGGTCAAGTGTTGAGGCGTTCATGAGCGTGCACCGCCAAATTCGTTCAAGCGGGCGACGTACTTGGCCAGCACGTCGACCTCGATATTGATTTTGTCGCCCACCTGGCGGGTGCCCATGCTGGTTTCGGCTAGGGTGATCGGGATGATGCCCACTTCTACCCAGTGCGAGCCGGTGGAACTTGCCGGAGATACTCCGGTGATGGTCAGCGAGATGCCGTCCAATGCAATCGAGCCCTTTTCTGCGGTTAGGGGCGCGTACTGATCGTCCAAGGAAATGCGGAAGGTGGTCCATTGGCCGTGGTCAACGCGGGCAAGCACTTCGCCGACGGTATCCACATGGCCCTGAACAACATGGCCATCGAGCCGGGCACCGGCTTGGGTGCAGCGCTCCAGATTAACTCGGTCTCCGGCGGTCAGGGAGCCGGTGGTGGTGCGTCGCAGGGTTTCGCCCATCACATCAACGCTGAGCTTCTCCCCTTCCAGCTCGGTGGCGGTCAGGCAGACGCCGTTGACGGCCAGCGATCCGCCCAGGCCAAGGTTCTGCGTGTGCCCTGGGGCGCTGAGGGTCAGTATTGCCAGGTCCTGATCGGGAACGGTAGTGATTCCCTCGATGATCCCCTGGCCGGTGACGATTCCGGTAAACATGGTTTCTCCTCGATAAAAATTTGTGTCGTTGTCGCGTTAGCCGCGAGGCAGTGGTTCTAAATGCAGCATGATGTCATCGCCGAGCCGGGCCAAGGATTCGTTGCTGGCGGTATCCAGCCGGTAGCGGTGGGCCTGGCTCAAGGTGGTGGTGGGCAGGTTGACCGACGAACTGCCGGCGCCGATCAGCAACGGGGCTTGATAGCAGTAGAGCTCGTCGGCCAGGTCGGCCTCTATGAAGGCCGATGCGACGGTCGCACCGCCTTCAATCAGCAGGTGGCCGAGCCCCAGTTCATTGGCACGCTCGATGACCGCGTGCACATCGTGGCTGTTGATCCGCTCCCAGTCATCGCCCACGGCCAGCGCCAGGGACTCGGGCAGGTCGCGCTGACCCATGACCAAGCGGTATGGCTGTTTGCTGTACAACTGGCCATCTTTGGTGCGGGCGCTGAGCCGGGGGTTGTCGATCACGGCGGTATTGGTACCGACCAGGATGCCATCTACGCGGGAGCGCAAACCATGGGCGTGATTGCGCGATTCCGGCGAGGTGATCCACTGGCTTGTGCCATCGGGGGCGTTAATGCGGGCGTCCAAGGACTGCGCCAATTTCACCGTAATGAAGGGCCGGGACTGCTCCTTGGACAAGAACCACCGATGGTTCAGCGCCCGGGCCGCAGAGTCATCAGCAAACTGGGTTGCCGGGATTCCGCGGCTGCGCAGGTACTCGGCTCCCCCGCTGGCCGCCGTGTTGTCACTCACCGCGTAATAGACCTGCCCGATGCCAGCTTCGGCAATCGCCCGGGCACACGGTCCGGTGCGGCCCGTGTGATTGCACGGTTCCAGAGTGACGATCATGGTCAGCTTGCGAGCTGTCGCGGAATCCATTTTTCCCAACCGACGCAAGGCATCAACCTCAGCGTGCGGGTGACCGGCACCAAGATGGTATCCGGTAGCGATCAAGTTCCCGTCGTCGTCCAAAATGCAGGCGCCGACTAGCGGATTCGCCCCGCGATGTCCACGCCCGGCGGTCTGTAGCGCAGTGACCAGCGCCGATTCCAATTGTTGATTTGTCACCATCGATCGCACACCTCTTATCGCTGCTGCGAGATGGTCGGATCGGGCATTTCGGTTTCGATCTGGGGTTTCGCGTCGCGTTTGGACTTGGCCCAGACGAAGAACCCGACCAGCGTGAAGGCACCATAGAACAGGTACATGAACGCGCTGGCGTAGTAGCCGGCGGAGAAGAGCAGCGGGACGCCGACCGCGTCAACCGCAACCCAGATCAGCCAGAATTCTACCCAGCCCTTGGCCATGCCATAGGTGGCCAACAGGGAGCCGACGAAGGTCCAGGCATCGGCCCAGACTGGCTCATAGGATCCGAGCACACGGAACAGTGGGGTCAGCGCTACGGTGCCCAGCACCAGAACAGCTACAAGAATTAGGCGGGCCTTGTTCGAGGCCCACTGTGGCGTGACAGCATGTCCGGTCCCGTTTTTCGCCTGCTTCCAGCGGTACCAGCCGAAGACCGAGACGGCGATGAACATGATTTGGCGCCCCGCCTGACCCCAGAGATTCGCGGTATAACCGGTATCAAAGAGGCTGCCAAGGAACACCGTGAGCAGCAGGAGGTTGCCGATAATGCCTAGCGGCCAGGCCCAGACTTTGCGACGCATGCCGCCGACGGCGCTGGCAAGGCCGAAGATATTGCCGACAACTTCACGCACCAAAAGTGCTGAGGAGCCGATCGCAATTTGTGAGTTAAAAGCTTCAATGAGCCACCGCAGGAAATCCATCATTCCACCCTTCTCGAAGCGGCGGCTCCGGGGGTGTGCATTTGATGGGCCTGTGGCTCCGCTTTAGAAGATAGCCCGGTTAAGGGGCATCGGCGGTACCAGTAGGCAAATCAAATTCGTGCTTCTCCCATCCAGACTTTAACTGTCGGTACCGGAATTTCACCAGTTCAACCGCAACCTTGGCTTGTGGCCTTGGCTGCGGGTCGCGGACTATCACCGCCGGTTCGGACTTTCACCGACCCCGGAGCACGTATTCGTGTTTACTGAATTTATTCTGGCACACTTTGTGCGTTGTTAGTGACCACCGAGTGCAAGATTGCGTAATACATCAATTTCGACCGATGGTTCCGGGGCCGAATAGACCGCGGATCCAGCCACAAACACGTCGGCTCCGGCTTCGGCGGCCCGCAGAATAGTGTCCCGGGAGATGCCGCCGTCCACCTGCAGTGCGATCGGCTTGCCGGTTCCCTCGATAGCCTTGCGGGCGCGCTGGATCTTCGGCAACACCAAATCCAAGAACTTCTGGCCGCCGAAACCTGGTTCGACGGTCATCAACAACACCATGTCCAGTTCTCCGAGCATGTCCAGGTAGGGCTCGATCGGGGTGGCCGGGCGCAAGGCCATTGCCGCTTTGGCACCGGCCGAGCGCAATTCGCGAGCCAGCCGGATGGGGGCGGCCGAAGCCTCCACATGGAAGGTCACCGATTCCACGCCGAGTTGCGCGTACTGAGGGGCCCATCGATCGGCATTTTCAATCATGAGGTGCACGTCAATGGGGAGCTTGCTGACCGTCTGCAGGGCATCAACCACGGGCAGCCCGAGCGTCAGGTTCGGGACAAAGTGGTTGTCCATGACATCCACGTGCACGGCGTCGGCCGTGTGAATCCGGTCTAGTTCGCTGGCCAGGTTGGCGAAGTCGGCGGACAGGATCGAAGGATTGATCCGTGCATTGCGCATAGGTGCTCCTCGGAATACTCGTGCTTGGCTAGGCTTTTTTGGTCAGAATGGCCATGAACATGGCATCGGTACCGTGGATGTGAGGCCACAACTGCACGGTGCTTCCCTCACCCAGGGCGTGACCGGCAGCTGGTGTTTGCGGGTAGACCACATCTGCAACGGCCGCACCGGTGTCCAGTAGCGTGGCGTTCTCATGGCGCTTGAGGAAATCCTCAACTACCAGTCGGGTTTCGGCCTGATGCGGCGAGCAGGTCACGAAACCGATCACACCGCCAACACGGACTGCGTTGAAGGCAGCATCTAGCAGTTCTCCCTGCAGGGCAGTGAGTTCTGGAATGTCGCGTGGGGCCTTGCGCCACCGGGACTCTGGACGGCGGCGCAGTGCACCTAGGCCCGAGCAAGGGGCATCGACCATAATGCGGTCATAGTCCCCTGCGTAGTCCTCTCCACCGAATTTTCGGCCGTCTTCCTCGGTGAGCATCCAGTAGTCATGTGGAACCGCGTCCAAGGAGTTGGCGACCAGACGTGCGCGGTGGGGTGTTGGCTCGTTGGCGGTGAGCCGGGCATCGCGTTGTACCGCGATGGCACCAAGCAGGGCAGCTTTGCCACCGGGGCCCGCGCAGAGGTCCAGCCAATAGCGGTCTTCGCCCGCGTCGGGCAGTGCGATGTTGGCCAAGGCCCGAGCCATGACCTGGCTTCCGGCATCTTGCACTCGCACTGTGCCCTCTTTGACGCCGGGTACTCGTGCGACGTCGCCATGCTTGTAGGTGGCCGAATCGGCCAGCAAGGTTCCTGACTCGGCCCCTGCTTCCATCGCACCGGTGAGGTCGCCCAGCCCCGGAAGGGACACCAGGTTGACCAGTGGCGCCAAGTTGTCCGCTTGAAGCAGCGCTTCAATTTCTGCGCCATCTCGGCCATGGGCGATCAAGGCACCGCGCAAGGCGCGAACAATCCAGTCCGGATGTGAATGTTCAATGGACAGTCGCTCGGATTCTGAGGTGGCTGCGTCGGCCAATTGCGCGATCCACTGCTCGGTTTCCTGGACTGAAACACGCCGCAATACGGCATTGATCAGTCCCGAGGGGCCGGCGCCGATTTGGGCACGAGCGAGGGAAACCGTCTCGTCGAGGGCGGCATGCTTGGGTACGCGCATGGCCAGCAGCTGGTGGGCACCCAAACGCAAGGCGTCCAAAATAGCTGGGTCAAGTTCACTCAGGGGACGGTCGACCAGCGTGCTCAGGATCGCGTCATAAAAACCTTGGCCACGTAGCGCCCCGTAGGCCAGTTCGGTGGCAAATCCGGCGTCACGTCGATCGAGCTGGTACTCACGGATCGTCTTAGGAAGCACTAGGTTGGCGTAGGCATCCGAGCCGGAGACTTCGCGCAGAACCTTGAAGGCGACGAGTCGTGCCGGGTCTGCCTGGCGCTTTCGCTGCCCGGGGGCCGATTGCGAGTATTTGCGGGGACCTGATTGCCCACGATTGCGGGTTCGTCCTTGCTCATTGCGTCGCGGTTCATTGTCGCGGTATCCGCCGTGTGGTTCCTGCCCGCTCATGCGAAGCTCACTTTCGTTCCCTGGGTGAGCACGCCACGTGCCCAGTCGGAGGCCTTCATCATTTTTTTGCCCGGAGGCTGAATTTCGGTGGGCTCGAGAGCCCAGGTTCCGGTGCCGATCAACACCTTGGGTTGTTTGCCCGGTTCAATTCGCACCTGTCCAGGTGCTAGATCGTCGACGTCTCGGTGTTCACGCAGCGGACCAAATTTGAATCGCTGCTCCTGTGCTTTGGCCCATGCCCCGGGGAACGGTGTGGTGCCATGGGCACGACGCCTAATCTCGGTGGCCGGTCGGGTGAAGTCCAATCCCGCGTCGGCATCGGTAATCTTGGGAGCGTAGGTGTGTGATCCGCTCTGTGGAATTGCCACGGCCTGACCAGAATTGAGGGCTTGAAGGGTTTGCACCAGCAGCGTAGATCCCGAGTGGCTCAACCGCTCCAACATGATTCCGGCAGTGTCCAGCTCGTCAATCCGCTCGGTGACTTGGCCAAAAACTGGTCCGGTGTCCAGTCCGGTTTCCAGTTGAAAGGTCACCGCACCGGTGATGTCGTCTCCGTGGATGATCGATTGCTGGACTGGAGCGGCTCCGCGCCAAGCAGGTAGCAAGGAGAAATGCAGGTTGATCCACCCATGGGTCGGGACCTGCAAGGCTGCTTCCGGAACCAGACCTCCGTAGGCAACGATGGCCGCGGCTTCGAGGTTTAGCGCCTGCAGTTCGGCGGTGGTTTCAGCGGTGATTTTGGCGGCCTTGATAATAGGCAATCCGAGTTCTTCGGCGCGAGCAGCCACGGCGGACGGCGTCAACACGCGCTTTCGTCCCAGTGGTGCGTCGGGGCGCGTCAATACAGCGGCAATGTCGAACCCTGCTTCGTGCAGGTAGTTCAGGGAGGTGACGGCAACTTGGGGTGTACCGGCGAAGAGAATCCTCATGTGCTAGTTCCCCAATCCTGCGCCGAAGCTCGAGCCAAGTGCGCCCGATCGTTTTTGTACCGTGGCATTGGCGGTCTGCGAGTAGTTGGCTGAACGCAGTGTGCGCCAAGCGACTTTCTTCTCATCTGGCGCGAGACGGTCCAGGAACAAGATCCCATCTAGGTGGTCGGTTTCGTGCTGGAAACAGCGAGCCAGCATGCCTGCGCCTTCAAGCTCAACCGGATTTCCGAATTTGTCGAAACCGGTTGCTTTAACATGGCGACGGCGCGGTACCGGTGCGGCTACCCCCGGAATGGAAAGGCAACCTTCCACCTGATCTTCTTGGTAATCGTCGCTCAATTCGAGAACCGGGTTGACGATATGGCCACGTTCTTCACCGATTTGGTAGGTGAACACGCGCAGGGACACTCCCACCTGGGGTGCTGCAAGACCGGCGCCATGGACGTCTTCCATGGTTTGATCCATGTCTTCGACGAGCTTTTGGAGCTCCGGGCCAAAGTCGGTCACCTCCTGCGCTGGGGTGCGTAGAACGGGGTCTCCGATGATCCGAATTCCCAAAATCGCCATAATCCGCTGGTACCTTCTCTGCCGTTGACATTGGTATTAGGCTTCACTGTGCACAAAGCTAACCGTTCCAGTCTACGCGGTCAGCGCTTGGCATTATTGAGCTGGCGGAGTGATTTCAACCAGTGTGGCCCGTGCCAGAGAAATCTTGTGCGAGGCCTCCCAGTTTCGTCGCAGTGCATAAAACTTAGCCCAGTAGTCTGGCAACGCAGGGGCCGGCGCCATGAAAGTACGCACTCCGGTCTCGCCCAGAGCCACAGCCAACAGCATGGTGTCCGTACCGAATTCCCACGGTTTCCATTCGCCGGCTTCAGCATCAACTATTTGCTCTTCGGCTTTGCACGCGGCCGCAAGCTGCATGATGACTTTGTCGTCGGGGCGCTTAACCACCCCTTCACGGTCGGAAGTTTTAGTCTTGTAATCCACAATGCAGATTCGTCCCCCGATCTTTGCGATCAGGTCAATGGTCCCTGCATATCCGACACTCTCATTCCAGACGGTGACTTCCGCGGCGATGGGTTCCACCTTGTAATCGGTCCACCACTGCTCGAAGTGCTGCGCATAGGGCAGTTCATTGTTTGCTTCAAGCGCCGCTCGCGTGCCAGCCAGATCATTTGCTTGTCCCAGTGCTTGTAGCGCCCAGGCTTCGGCATAGTTATGCACACGATCCCCCCTGGCCGCTGCAAGATCCCGGTAAGTCTCAGCAGCGTTCGATGCATTTCGCACCAGTGGACGCATTTGTCGCGCGTCCCCAATCGCTTGCGCAAGACGCTGATCTTCAGAGAGGGACTTGGCAGCCATATATCCGGCCCAACCAGACAAATCCATGTTGTCCATACCAATGACTGTGGTGATGGATGGAACGATCGCTTCGCCCCCAACCCTTCGGCTGTACATGCGGCCCGAGTCGGTCTGTATGGCTAATTTTGGAGACGTCATGCACACGATCATGACATGCAGCTCCCCCGCTTCTCTCCTAGTCGAGACGGAATTATGAATTTTCCGCGTAGTTTCGGGGTTTTTGGGCGTTGTGAACCAGATCTCAGCGTTTCGATTTGGACAGATGCGAAATCTCGTATAGAGTTTTTACTCGTTGGAAAGAACGAAAACGTTCAGAAAACAGCACATTTTGCGGACATAGCTCAGCTGGTAGAGCGCAACCTTGCCAAGGTTGAGGTCGCGAGTTCGAACCTCGTTGTCCGCTCGCAAAAAGATTCACCGACTAGGTAAAACTAGTCACTCTGACTTCGGTCAGTATGGTGGGGTGGCCGAGAGGCGAGGCAGCGGCCTGCAAAGCCGTATACGCGGGTTCGAATCCCGTCCCCACCTCGCAATGAAGATTGCTAGATCTTTTTAGCGCGATTGGCGCAGCGGTAGCGCGCTTCCCTGACACGGAAGAGGTCACTGGTTCGATCCCAGTATCGCGCACAGACTTATGGTTCACCAGACCATGAATCTATAATAAGTAAATATTATGCGGTCATAGCTCAGCTGGTAGAGCGCAACCTTGCCAAGGTTGAGGTCGCGAGTTCGAACCTCGTTGACCGCTCTGTGAATTCAGATTCTATTTGAATTCTGTCGAGATTCCTTTGTGAATCTTCGGCGCGATTGGCGCAGCGGTAGCGCGCTTCCCTGACACGGAAGAGGTCACTGGTTCGATCCCAGTATCGCGCACTGAATATCCTCGTGATATTCATGCGGTCATAGCTCAGCTGGTAGAGCGCAACCTTGCCAAGGTTGAGGTCGCGAGTTCGAACCTCGTTGACCGCTCCATAACTTCATATAAATTTTGCGGTCATAGCTCAGCTGGTAGAGCGCAACCTTGCCAAGGTTGAGGTCGCGAGTTCGAACCTCGTTGACCGCTCCAATTAAAAATGGGAATCACTCCAAGTGGTTCCCATTTTTGCTTTAAGGATTATGAGACGACACGCCCGAGTTTTCCACCACTCTTCCCTCATCACACATTTAGTCCTAGGGTGGAGAACAGTTGTGGAGCTAAAGGGGTTCCCACAGACGAATGGAGGTGCAGCATGGCAGGATTTGATGATCTGCGTGGCAAGGCAGAGGAATTCGCAAAAGAGAACCCAGATCAGGTCTCCCAGGGTATCGATCAAGTCGGCGATTTCATCGACGACAAGACCGGTGGCAAGTTCGCGGAGCAGGTCGACGGCATCCAGGGTGGTGCCAACGATTACGTCAACGGACTTGGCGGAGGCGCTGAAGGTGGCGAAGGTGAGAACAACGAAGGTTAATTCCATCGTTTGACTCCCCTCGGCTTGCCCGAGCATCCAGAAAAGGTACCGACCGCGGTCGGTACCTTTTCAGTTTAACTTCACATAGGGATGTGATTATCGCCTAGCCGGAGCGAACCTGTAGAAATGAGTTATGGTTCAAAGCTCCTCGACCGAAGATAGTTTAAGCCAAGCCGTCATTGCGGGATTGATCACCACCATGGTCGGTTTTGTCGCATCCTTTGCGGTGGTCCTTGCCGGACTTTTTCAGGTCGGCGCCTCACCGTCACAAGCGGCGTCTGGATTGCTGGCGCTTTCGGTATGCGTAGGGATCTGCACCATGGCACTCTCCTGGCGTCATCGCATGCCAATCAGCATTGCCTGGTCTACTCCCGGTGCCGCAATGCTTGCGTCGCTGGCTCCGAGTGCGTTCACCTTCTCTGAGGCGATCGGAGCCTTCCTCATCAGCGGCCTGCTGATTGTTCTCACCGGATTGTTACCGGGGTTGCATCAGTTACTGACCCGCATCCCGGTACCCATTGCCCAAGGCATGCTGGCCGGCGTGCTACTCCCCCTATGCATCAAACCATTCACTTCGCTCGGGACCATTACCGTCCCGGCGTTGGGTATTTTGCTGGTCTTTTTAGTCGGGCTGAGATTACTGCCAAAATTCGCGGTGGCATTGAGCATGCTGACGGCCGTTGGCTTCGGACTCTGGCATATCGGGCAAAATCAGGCTTGGACCCAGTTACAGGTATTGCCTCAACTTGAGTTCGTCGCTCCCGAATTTTCGTGGCAAGCGATCGCGAGCATTAGTGTGCCGTTATTTATTGTGACCATGGCCTCGCAGAATATTCCGGGGGTGGCTGTACTCAGCTCATTTGGATATCAATTGCCATGGCGCCCCTCGATGCTCTGGACCGGCCTTGGGTCAGGGGTGGGGGCTCTCTTCGGCGGCCACGCAATCAACCTCGCGGCAATCACCGCAGCGCTGGCAGCAGGAGAGCAGGCGGGAGACAACCCGAAGTATCGATGGCGTGCTGCGACGAGTTCTGGCGTTTTCTATCTCGTCTTTGGCACGTTTAGCGCCCTTATCGTTTCGGTGGCCAACACCTCGCCGGAGGGGCTATTCCAGGCTGCCGCCGGGTTGGCCTTGTTGGCAACGTTGGGAAGTTCACTACTGGGCGCTATGGGTGATGCCAGATGGCGTTTGAGCGCATTAGTCACGGTATTAGTCGCCGCAGGAAATCTCACGCTTTTCGGCATTGGCGGCGCCTTCTGGGCGCTGGTAGCCGGGCTGTTAACGCACTTCATCGCCGAGCGCAGTGCTCGGCGATGAAGTAGTAGTGCGTGCAGATCTACCCTAGATCGCTGCTTCGCCGATCTGGCCTTCGCGGGCCAAAGCGGTCAGACGGGAAACGGCGCGGTAGTACTTTTTCTGGTAACCGCCAGACATCATTTCTGCGGTGAACAGCTCGCTGAACGGCTTACCCGAGGCAACGATCGGGACGTCCTTGTCGTACAGGCGGTCAGCGAGGACCACAAAGCGCAGTGCCACGGCTTGATCGGTGATGGTATCAACGTTGTGAAGCACCAGCGCATCAGTTTCGGAAAGCAGCTGGCGGTAGCGCGACGGGTGGACCTTGGAGAGGTGCGCGACGAGCTGATCGAAGTTGTCCACCGCAAGGGTCTTGTCCGGGTAGCGCTGTTCGGCGAAGCTCTCGATCTGCTGATCTTCCAACGGCTCGGGAGCATCCGGCAGGCCGCGGTGGCGGAAATCTTCGCCTTCGACGCGGTGCACGTCGAATTGTTCTGACAGGGTCTTGATCTCGCGTTGGAAGTCGACAGCTGCGAAACGGCCTTCGCCTAAGGCTCCTGGCAAGGTGTTCGAGGTGGCCGCGAGTTTCACACCGGCGTCGGAGAGCTCGCGCATCAAGCGGGACATCAGCACGGTGTCCCCCGGGTCGTCCAATTCAAATTCGTCGATGCAGACCAATGAATACTGGCTCAGCACTTCAACGGTCTGGCGGAAGGACAGCGCGCCGACGAGGTTGGTGTATTCCACGAAGGTGCCGAAAGCCTTGCGCCCCGAGGCGGCGTGCCACAAGGAGGCCAAAAGGTGGGTCTTGCCAACGCCGAAACCACCATCGAGGTAGATCCCGTTCTTGGTTTCTTTTTTCTTGCCGAACAGCTTGGAGAAGAACGAGCCGGAGGTATTTTTTCCGACGGTTTCCGCAAAAGCCTTCAGCTTATTAACTGCCTCGGTCTGCGATGGTTGGGTCGGATCTGGGCGGTAGGTATTGAAGGACACTTCACCAAAGCGGTAGGACGGGTGGAAACCGGCCAACAATTCTTCGATTGAAACATTCGGCTTGGTCTCGCTCAGGTGGGTGATTGTCGCCATTGGCTGTGGGAGTCCTTCAGTTGATTACTCAGATGATCCGGGTTGCCATGGCAAGCCCATCGGCCAGTTTACCTTGGATGGCGCTGTTGATTGCCTAAAATGTCGTATCCCACACTGTCATCTTTGCGGTTCGGGACTAGGCTAGATGTGAAGCCCGCGCCAGCTGAATGTAGCGTGGCCAAGTACCAAGAACTGCAAGGATCGTGATCATCAATGCCATTGCCTGTTGAGTCCAACGAGAAGTACGCCTCCTATGCCCACCCCGAACGACTGGTATCAACCCAATGGGTTGCAGATCATCTGGGCGAAGAGAACCTCGTGGTGCTGGAATCCGATGAGGACATCCTGCTGTATTCCACCGGACATGTCCCGGGCGCGCTGAAGATCGACTGGCATACCGAACTCAATGACGAGGTCACCCGCGACTACGTTGATGGCGAAGGCTTTGCCGAACTTATGGCCGCCAAGGGCATCACCCGCGAGAGCACTGTGGTGATCTACGGCGACAAGTCCAACTGGTGGGCTGCCTACGCATTATGGGTCTTCACACTCTTTGGCCACAACGATGTGCGGCTGATGGATGGTGGCCGCGACAAATGGATCGCCGAAGGCCGTGAGCTAAGCACCGAAAAGCCTGCTGTTGCCAGCACCCAGTACCCAGTCATTGAGCGCGCTGATGCTGAAATTCGCGCCTTCCTGCCCGAGGTTTTGGCGCATTTGGGTAACCCGCTGATCGATGTGCGCTCGCCTGAAGAGTACACCGGTGAACGCACTCACATGCCAAATTACCCTGAAGAAGGCGCCCTGCGTGGAGGCCATATTCCCAGCGCAGCATCGGTACCATGGGCCAAGGCAGCTGCCGAAGATGGAACCTTCCGTTCGCGCGACGAGCTGGAAGCCATTTACCTGGACGGTGCCGGCCTGAAGCCAGGTGACGATGTGGTGGCCTACTGCCGCATTGGCGAGCGTTCAAGCCACACCTGGTTTGTGCTCAAGCATCTGCTGGGCTTTGAAAATGTTCGCAATTACGACGGTTCGTGGACCGAGTGGGGTAACGCGGTGGGCGTGCCGATCGTCCGCGGTGAAGCCCAGGGCGAGGTACCAGCCAAGCGTGGAGTTCGCTCATGAGCCAGTTGCCCGATGAGCTCAAGGAAATCGTCGAGGAATTCACCGAAGTTCCGGAAGCGGACCGTTTAGAACTGCTGCTCGAATATTCGCGTGAACTTCCCGCCTTGCCACCGCGCCTAGCGGACCACCCCGAACTGTTCGAGCAAGTGGTGGAGTGCCAGTCGCCACTGTTCCTGATTGTGGAAGTGGCCAAGGATGCTGATCGGAGAGTAAGTCTCTTCTTCTCTGCACCGCCCGAAGCGCCAACAACCCGCGGTTTCGCCTCGGTATTGGCCGCTGGCTTGGACGGCGTTGATGCACAGTCCGTCTTGGACGTTCCGGATGACATGCCACAACAATTGGGGCTCACTCGCGCCTTGTCGCCACTGCGCATGCGCGGGATGACGGCAATGCTCGGACGCATCAAACGCCAAGTCTCCGAACAGCTGGCCGGCTAACAACCCGGTGTAACAACCAACTACGTGAACCAAAGGAATTAAAAGTAGTGGGCAAGAAAAAGCAGGCCGCTTCCACTCCGGCCACGGCGGCTCTGGACGCTGCAGGCATTAGCTACATTGCACATAGCTACAGCCACAGCGACTCGGCTGAAAGCTACGGTGGCGAGGCGGCGGAGCAATTGGGCGTCAGCGGCGATCGGGTGTTCAAGACGCTCATGGTTTCCACCGGAGCCACCGCCACCCAGGATCTTGCGGTGGCCGTTGTTCCGGTGGCCGCCATGCTCGACCTGAAAGCCATTGGAACAGCCTTGGGCAAAAAGAAGGCGCAGATGGCCGACAAAGCCGCTGCCCAACGCCGCAGTGGCTACGTCCTAGGCGGCATCTCGCCCTTTGGACAGCGCCAGCACACCACCACGGTGATCGATAGCAGCGCACAGCAGTTCGAAACGGTGTTCATTTCCGGTGGTCGGCGAGGCTTCAGCTTGGAAATAGCACCGCAAGATGCAGCCAAAGCGACCGATGCCCTGTGGGCATCAATCGCGAGCTAGCATCCGCGAATGCAAAAAATGCCCCTGCGTCGCTACGGTTTGTTAAGACCGTGCGACGCGGGGTCTTTCTAGTGGTGCGCTGATTCTGCTCGGGCGGCTATGCGTTTGTTCAAGAAGTCGGAGATCGCTTGCGCGAACCCCTGCGGATCAACATTGGGTTCGCGGGTGTGCCCTGCCTCGGTAAAGGTTCGCAAGGTCACCAAATCCGGACGCAAGGCAGCTAGCTTCAGGCTCGGCCCGTTGGGAACAAATTCGTCGTCGCGGCTGTGCATGATCAGCGTTGGATGCTTCAATTCACTGGCCCGATCGACCCAGTTCAGGCGCCGCAGATTTACCGGTGCGGCTTGCCCGGTCACCCACCGACCTGCCTTATTGGACAACAGCCACTGGCCAAAGCGGCCGACCGACTGCGGAATCTTATTGGCACGCGCCTGATGGGAGAGCACATCAACCCAGTTGATGACGGGGCCAACCAGCATTAGCGAATCGATGCGATCAGCCAGTTTGCTGCGGTCGGCGGTCTGCAGACTAATCGCGCCACCCATCGACCAGCCAAGCAAGATTATTTGCTTCGCGCCGTGATCCAGTGCGAACTCGATGCCGGCCTGCACGTCTAACCATTCAGTGTCGCCTAACCCGTAGCGGCCGTCGGGGGCATTGGGCGCGAGACCGTCATTGCGATAGCTCATCAGCAGCGAGGTAACACCCACTGACGTAAGAGCCGGCAGCGCCCGAATGGTTTCGTTGCGACGAGCACCGCGGCCGTGAACTGCGATCACCCATACGTCCTCGTGGGTGGTGCCGCGTACAAGCCACGCCGGCCCATCCCCGCCTTCCAACGGCACTACTACCTCTTCAGCAGTGAACCCAAGGTCCTCGGGGTGCTCATAGATCGCGCCGGAGAGATATCCGCGTCGGACCCCCTCCAGGCTCCCGCGGTAAATGTGCTCAATTTTGCGTGCCACCAGTCGTGGTTTGCCCGGTACCTCGGTAGGTCCAGAAAGGCGTAGCGCGCACGCGTCGAACTCTGTCAGGAAGATGCACGGACCAGGTTGGTTAGTGTCCGCGTCTTTGACGAAGTGCAGCCACAACTTGCCTTCAGCATCGGTGACGACTTCACGAATCATGCTGTTGCCGATTCGACGCTCTTCTGGTGTGACAACGCGTCGAGCGAAGTATCCGGCGAGCGCTGAAACGCTGGCCGCCACTAAGGAACCGGCGCCGACTCCCAGCCCGACACCTAAGAGTGTTGCGGGAATCGCTTTACGTGGTTGCAAGGTATCTACGATATTCCGAGCCATGTTTTCATCTTTCCACGTTGTCGAGCGGGAATCATCTGCCACGTCCGAACGTTTCCATGAGTATGAGCGAAGAATTTGTTAACGAGAATGCTCAAGCTGCCGATGGCGCTTCGGGACGTACCGAAGTCCAGTGGCAGGAAATCCTGTCGCCGCAGGAGTTCCAAGTGCTGCGCCAGGCCGGAACCGAGCGTCCGTTTACCGGTGAGTACTGGGATACAACGACCGAGGGCGTCTACTCTTGTCGCGCGTGCGGCGCGGAGCTGTTCGCCAGCACGACAAAATTTGATGCGGGCTGCGGTTGGCCCTCTTTTTATGCACCATTGGCCGAGGATCGGGTTCGGTATATCACCGATGTTTCGATGGGCATGAAGCGTGTGGAAGTTCGCTGCGCTAACTGCGATTCCCATATGGGGCATGTTTTTGAAGGCGAGGGCTTTGGCACCCCTACCGATCTGCGTTATTGCATGAACTCGCTGAGCCTGTCATTGCGTAGCGCCTCCGAATAAAACCTTTGCCTGTGACGCGGTGGCGGTCACACTTAGAGCAAGAGTTTCTTATTCACGAGTGACTTAGCATCAACTTTTCTATTGTTTGGGCGTAGCGTTCATGTCAAGCACATGAGCGCCCCCAAACATGAAAAGAAGGTGTACTGAAATGACTCAGATTTCCGCAAAGCCAATGCCGGCCAGCAATACCGAGGTACTGCAGATCGCGAACTCCGACGCTTGGTTGTCCCTGAAGGCAGCCACTGCCGAATTCCAAGGTTTGCAAGCCAAAGACGGGTCACTGTCGGACGCCGCCTCCACCGTTCGGGCTACGGCGCTCATTAACACGGTGATTTCCTCCATCGAGGCACTGCAATCCCATTTTGAACACGATGCTGAATACCTTGAACAGCTCGTCATCGATCTTCACAAGTGGTCCGATTCGGGGTTTGCAGTTCCAGACTTCCTAGATTCCTTGATGCAGTTCCAGCCACAAGCTCAGCGTATCGACGGCTTGATGCACTTGGTGCTTTTCCCCATGTACACACAGAACGGTTCAACCAACCGCCATTTGGAAGCCGTCTTGGTCCAGGTCATGTGGCCGGAGTTCATTGCGAACCTGGAGGGCTCGGCCTACACCAATGCCCTCTTCGTTCCCCTGCGCTTTGTCGACTTCACCGAGGGGTACGACACCAACTCGGCCGTGCTATTCCCAGAATCCGTGGCCATCCGAGAGACCCCGTCATTTACTTGGGGAGCCATTTTCCAGGACCGCGAGGCAGCGCGTTTCCGCAAGGTATTGCAAGAGGCTTCTGCAATCACCAACCTGCAGCTGCCTGAAGACGCAGCACAGTTGCTGGCCGATCAGCACCTGACCGAGGAAACCTTCATCATGTGGGACCTGATCCACGATCGCACCCATATGCGTGGCGATCTGCCCTTCGACCCATTCATGATCAAGCAGCGCATGCCCTTCTTCCTCTACTCCCTTGAGGAGCTTCGTTGTGATCTGACCGCATTCCGCGAGTCAATGAAAATCGCAGCTGATCCAAAGACCGATGAGAAAACCGCCAAGATGGCCAAGCTGGTCCAATACGCGGTGATCTTCGATCGGATCTTCCGTTTTGCCATCACCGGTTCACGAGTTCGAAACTACGACGGCCTCGGCGGCCAGTTGCTCTTCGCATGGATGCACCAGCACCACGTATTGCACTGGACGGACACCAAACTGAGCATCGACTGGGATCAGGTTCCAGAAGTGGTTGCAGCCTTGGGGGATGCGATCGACGAACTGTACTGGAAGTCCATCGATCGTCCGAAGCTTGCCCACTGGCTGGCAGCCTACGAATTGGTTTCGGCCACCGTCACCCCTAACCCTGCGTCGCAGTGGGCCAAGGGCCCCGATGCACTACCGCTGACCGCACCATTGCGGGAAATCACCGATCAGGTCATGGACGACGAATTCCCGCTGTCCATGTTCTATGAAGCACTGAACAAGAAAATGTCCAGCGTCATCGAATCCACCAAGGGCATGACCGGCGCCACCGCAATCTAATGTTTCTGCCTTAGGGTAGGAACTGTGAGCAAAGAAAGACTCTTTTTGAACCAGACACCACGATTAGTGCTCATCGCCGGTGCCACCTCGGCCTCCGGCATTGCCTGCGCTCAAGCCTTGAGCGATGCCGGAGCCCGGGTACTTGCGGTCGGCAGCAATCAGGCACGCTTGGATGAGCGGCTCGGCTTTGCCCAGGCACGCTACGAATGCGATCTTGCCGATTTTGCGGCTGTCCAGAAACTGGCCGAAAACATCCATGCCGCCTACGGACCCATTGACGGCTTGATTCACTTGGTCGGTGGTTGGCGTGGCGGACAATCCATTGTCGGCCAAAGCGACGAAGACTGGGACTTCCTGCACCGCAGCGTCTTGACCACCCTTCGCAACACCACCCGCGTGTTCGTGGATGACCTCGTCGCCTCGCCCGCGGGCCGCCTAGCAATCGTCAGCGCTGAAGCAGTACAGAACCCAACGCCGTCCAACGCTAACTATGGAGCAGTCAAGGCTGCAGCGGAGCATTGGGTCAACGCTATTGCCCGGCTATTCACCAAGAAGGCCGCGAATGCGTCCGCGATCAGCTGGGTTGTCAAAGCGCTCAGCGACGCTTCGCCGGAAGAATCCTCGCCCGGCCACACCCCTGTGGCCTGGCTAGCTGATGCGGCGGTCGAACTTTTGAAAGATCAGGCTGTTGAGCTCAATGGCAGCAGGGTGTCCCTGCCACAGGCCTGAGCCTGCCATTTACAGCCAGCCATCTGCCCTGCATCTGTTTAACTTTTATCTCCTAAGGACTACACAACGATGACCATACTTCACGACACCGCGGTGCGGGGTTTCGCTTCAGATAACTACTCCGGGGTGCACCCACGGATCTTGGATGCGATCTCACGAGCCAACGGTGGACACCAGATCTCCTATGGCGAAGACCAGTACACCGAGGAGCTGGGCAACGTTGCGCGCACCGTATTTGGCGAGGACGCCGCGATCTTCCCGGTCTTCAACGGAACTGGAGCCAACGTCACTGCGTTGCAATCGCTACTGCCTCGCTGGGGAGCAGTTATCTGCGCCACCACCGCGCATATCAACGTCGACGAAAATGGTGCGCCAGAACGCGTCGGCGGCTTCAAGCTGCTCCAGGTGGCCACCCCAGATGGCAAGCTCACCCCGGAACTGATCGATCAGGAAGCCTGGGGCTACGGCGATGAGCACCGTGCCCAGCCACTGGCGGTTTCAATCACCCAGGCCACCGAATTGGGCACCCTGTACTCCCCCGAGGAGATCAAGGCCATCACCGAACATGCCCACAAGCTGGGCATGAAGGTGCACCTGGACGGTTCGCGCCTGTCCAATGCAGCCGCCTCCCTGGGCGTTCCGCTGCGTGCGTTGACCACCGACGTCGGCGTCGACATCGTATCCCTCGGCGGAACCAAGAATGGCATCTTGCTGGGCGAAGGAATCCTAACCCTACGCAAGGATCTTGCCCAGGATATGAAGTACCTGCGCAAAATGAACATGCAGCTGGGCAGCAAGATGCGATTCATCTCGGCACAGCTGATCGAGCTTTACGGCACCGACCTTTGGCGCGAACTGGCCAGCCACTCAAATTCGATGGCCTCGAAGCTCTCGACGGCGGTGGAGCGGATCGACGGCGTTGAACTGGTGTACCCAACACAGGCCAACGGGGTCTTCGCACAATTGCCAACCGAGGTCAGCGATGAACTGCGCAAGCATTTCCGCTTCTACGACTGGGATCGGGCCGCCGGTGAGGTGCGTTGGATGTGCTCCTTCGACACCACCGAGCAGGATGTGGCCGCGTTCATCAGCAAACTGCAGGAACTGATGGCCGCGCACCGGGCTGCGTAGCATATGGCCTAGGTCGGCGTGCCGTACCGCACCTCAGGTACGGCACGTTTAGACTCAAATTGTGACCAACGATCGCCCTGCTTCCACCGTCCCGAGCGCCTTCGCGAAGGCCCTCGATGAGTTGTCGCATGCCAAGGTACGCAAAGAACTGAAGTTCACCGAAATTCCGGCGCCGGGGCGCTTGGCCCCCTTCGCCTTGGCATTGAGCGGTGACGTGATCGACGTGATCCCCCCTGACCATGGCCCACACGGTCAGGAAATTGGCCGCACGCCGTTCCTGCAACCTCAGGAACAACTGGCGACCGGGCGTTTCATTCTCTTATTTGACCCCGCCGGGCAGGAACTGTGGAATGGCCAGTTCCGCATCGTCACCTACATCCGCGCACGCCTGGACCACGACATGGGCCAGGATGCAATGCTGGCATCGGTTGCCTGGTCATGGCTCGAAGATTCCCTGCGCGAGCGCGAAGCTTTCCACCACTCCGCCGGCGGTACCGCCACGCGCGTCATTTCAGAGTCCTTCGGCAATCTTGCCGGGGAACAAGACCATATTGACATTGAGCTCAGGGCCTCTTGGTCCCCCGACTCAGATGATCTCGGCCCACATTTAAGCGCTTGGGCGGATCTGGTGTGCACCTTCGCAGGGCTGCCGCCGCTGCCCGAGGGTGTACAGCAGCTGCCTCACCGGCGACTTAGTTAATCGGCCGGTCGCTGTAAGCCATGCCGCTTGGATCTAGAATGGAAGCATCATGCCGAATTCTGACTCCACCGCTTCCGCATCATCCGCCGCTGACCTAGAACACGATCAACCGGTGTTGACCCCGCTCACCCATCCCCGCGATGGCATTCCTGAGGTTATCAATACCCAGGTTGCTTTGCGCCGAGCGGTGCGAGAGCTCAGTGCCGGTACGGGAGATCTTGCCGTCGATACCGAGCGGGCGAGCGGTTTCCGCTACGGACAGCGGGCGTTCCTGTTGCAGATTCGCCGCGAAGGCGCCGGGACTTGGCTCATCGATCCTGAGGAATTGGATGACCTCAGTGAACTGCGCGACTTCGTCAATCAGCAACCGTGGATTCTTCATGCCGCTACCCAGGATTTGCCGTGCCTGCATGAATTAGGCATGTCCCCCACAGCATTGTTTGATACCGAGTTGGCGGGCCGACTGGCTGGCTTCCCGCGCGTTTCCCTTGGCACCATGGTCGGCGAATTGCTCGGTCTCCAATTGGCCAAGGAGCACTCGGCGGTTGATTGGTCCACCCGTCCGTTGCCTGAATCCTGGCTGAACTACGCGGCACTGGACGTTGAAGTCCTCGAAGAGCTGCGTGTGGAAATCACCAAGATCCTTCAAGAGCAGGGCAAGATGGAGTTTGCCCTCCAAGAATTTGACTACGAGCGCAACTTGCCCGATCCCCAGCCGGCGGAGGAACCATGGCGCAAGCTTTCTGGAATCCATAAGCTCAAAGGACGGCGCAACTTGGCGATCGCCCGCGAGCTATGGCTTTCCCGCGAAACCCTGGCCCGCACCCAGGACGTCGCCCCGGGGCGATTACTACCAGATCGTGCGATCATGGCGGCCATCGAGCAGCGCGCCAGCAGCGTCCCGGGCTTGCTTCAGATCCCGGGATTCCATACCCGGCATGCCAAACGCGATGCTCCGCGCTGGATGGATGCGATTCAGCGTGGACGCATGACCCGTGATCTGCCTGAACTGCGCTCAAGTAAAGCAGGGCTGCCCCATCCACGCTCGTGGGCGGAGAAGAACCCGGCCGCCGCCATTCGTCTTGAGGCCGCCAAGGCCGTGCTCGGCGAAGTGAGCGAGCACTGGAATATTCCGGCGGAGAATCTGCTGACGCCGAAATATTTGCGTGAGCTGTGCTGGAATCCACCTGCCTTGATCAGCGTCGAAACAGTGGCTGAAAAGCTCGATTCACTGGGCGCTCGACCATGGCAGCAAGAGTTGCTGTCCTCTGGTTTTGCGCAGGTATTCGCGAACGCCTAGGTGCTTCGAACCCCGCTTGGCTCCGCGGGTGGTTTCAATCTGTGATGTGCTGCACTTGCACTTCAAGTTACTACTGAGTAACCTATGGTTTAGGTCACAGTGATGCTGGCCACTGCCCGAGATCGGGCAGGATGAACCAACCCCGAGGAGCCTGACGGTGAGTGCCAACGCTTCGACCGTGCCCAATAACGTGCACCCTTTGCTCGACAACCGCGACGTCGTCTTCATTGATGGAGTGCGCACCCCCTTCGGCAAAGCCGGTGAGAAGGGGATCTACCATGGAACCCGCGCCGATGACCTAGCGGTCAAAGCGGTCCGTGGCCTGCTTGAACGCAACCCAGAAGTCCCAGCCGACAAGATCGACGAAATTTCCATGGCTGCCACCACGCAGTCCGGCGACCAAGGACTGACCTTGGGCCGCACCGTGGGCCTGCTCTCCGGCATCCCCAAGTCGGTCCCGGGCTTCGCCATCGACCGCATGTGCGCCGGCGCCATGACCGCAGTCACCGCCACCGCAGGCGGCATCGCCTTCGGCGCTTACGACCTCGTGGTCGCCGGCGGTGTGGAGCATATGGGCAACCACCCGATGGGCGCAGGGGCCGACCCCAACCCGCGATTCCTCTCCGAAAGGATCGTGGACCCGCAGGCGCTAAATATGGGCAATACCGCCGAAAACCTGCACGATCGGTTCCCCGCCATCACCAAGGAACGCGCAGACCGCTACGCCGTAGCCTCACAGTCCAAACTAGCCAAGGCCTACGAAAACCAGCAGATCCAGCCGGATCTGGTGTCAGTGGCAGCCAAGCGACCTGGCGAAGGCTGGGCCGTCAACACCCACGACGAACCACCTCGCCCCGGCACCACCATGGAATCGCTGTCTGAGCTGCGCACGCCCTTCAGGGCCCATGGCCGAGTCACTGCAGGCAATGCCGCAGGCCTCAACGATGGTGCCACCGCAGCCCTTCTCGCCAGCGGTCAGGCAGTGCGCGAACTAGGCCTCGAACCTAAGATGCGCATGGTCTCCTTTGCTTTTGCCGGCGTCGAACCGGACGTTATGGGCTACGGGCCAGTGCCCGCCACCGAAAAGGCCTTGGCCAAGGCCGGGTTGGGCATCGAAGATATCGGCCTCTTCGAAATCAATGAGGCTTTCGCCGTCCAGGTGCTGTCCTTCCTCGACTACTACGGCATCGACCAAGACGACGATCGAGTCAACCGCTACGGTGGAGCCATCGCAGTGGGCCACCCTCTGGCTTCCTCGGGCGTTCGCCTGATGACCCAGTTGGCCCGCCAATTCTCCGAGGATCATTCCGTGCAATACGGCATCACCACCATGTGCATCGGTTTGGGCATGGGTGGCACCGTCATTTGGGAAAACCCTCATCATCCAGATTTCGGCAGCAAGGCGTAAGGATAAAAACCATGACTGCAATCACCAATAATTTCGCGGCCGTCGCCGAACTGATGCATGACGAGACCGTCACCCATTCTTATGTCAGCGACGTGGCTTTGCCCGGAGGCAAGAGACTGGCTTTGCTGACCTTGGACAACGGTTTGGACCACAAGAAGCCAACCACCCTGGGTCCCAACGGACTGTTGGAACTGCGCGCCGCTCTTGAAACCCAAGCAGCACGCGCCAAGGCCGGCGAAATCGACGCTTTAGCCATCACCGGCAAGCCGTATTTCCTCATTGCCGGCGCTGATCTTTCGGCGGTTACCCGCCTCAGCGCCCCTGACCAGGCCACCGCCATGGCTTCCCTTGGTCACTACACCTACGAACTGCTCGCAGATCTCGGTGTTCCCACCTTCGCCTTCATCAACGGCCTAGCGCTCGGCGGCGGATTGGAAATCGCTCTGGCGTGTAACTACCGCACTGTGAGCACCGCCGCTGGCGCCCTTGGGCTGCCAGAATCCTTCCTCGGCCTGATCCCGGGTTGGGCTGGCGTATATCGCCTGCCACGGCTGGTAGGTCCAGAGAACGCTTTGAAGGTGATGATCGAAAACCCGCTGAATAACAACCGCACCCTTTCCGGTCCGGCTGCTTTCAAGATGGGCGTGGCTGATGCGTTGTTCGAACCAGCTGATTTCATCGAGCACTCCACCTCGTTTGTTGATGCGGTCTTATCTGGCAATACCCAGGTTCAACGCCCCAACTCTGTGGATCCGAGCGATCCCGAGGTGGCGCGACGCTGGCTCGATGCGGCCGACAAAGCAGAAAAATTTGTCGATGCGAAGCTCTCAGGTGCCGCTCCGGCCCCGTATAAAGTCTTAGAAGTCTTCCGTAAGGGTCTGAGCCTGAGCCAGCAGGATTCGGCGCAGCTCGAAGTCGAAGCCCTGACCGGTCTGATGCGGACCAACCAATTCCAGAACACTGTGTACGCCTTCTTGGATTTGGTGCAAAAGCGTGGCAAGCGTCCAGCCGGCGCGCCGGACGCAAAGCTCGCCCGCCCGGTCTCGAAGATCGGCGTGGTTGGCGCAGGGCTGATGGCTAGCCAGCTGGCGCTGCTCTTCGTGCGCCGCTTGAGCGTGCCCGTGGTGATCACCGACCTCGATCAATCACGCGTAGATAAGGGATTGGCCTACATCCACGGTGAGATTGACAAGCTGCAAAGCAAGGGGCGCTTGAGCCAAGATGCGGTCAACCGTGCCAAGGCACTGGTCACTGGTTCGGTCACCAAGGACGCATTTGCCGATGCTGATTTCGTCATCGAGGCAGTCTTCGAGGAACTGAACGTCAAAAAACAGGTCTTCGCAGAAGTAGAAGCCGTAGTCTCGGCGGAGTGCATCCTCGCAACCAATACTTCCTCACTATCGGTGACCGAAATGGGCCGCGACCTCAAGCACCCAGAACGGCTTGTGGGGTTCCACTTCTTCAACCCAGTTGCTGTCATGCCTCTGTTGGAAATCGCTGCGACAGAATGGACCAATGAGTCTGCACTGTCCACCGCTTTTGTGCTGGGCAAGCAGCTGAAGAAGACGACGGTTAAGACTCAGGACGCGGCGGCCTTTGTCGTGAACCGAGTCTTGCTTCGCCTCATGAGTGAAGTTCAGGCCGCCTTCGATGAGGGCACCGATGCAGTTACTGCCGATTCGGCCCTGACCCCGATGGGCCTGCCGATGAGTCCGTTCACGCTGCTGGCCATGGTCGGACTACCAGTGGCACAGCACGTCAACGAGTCGCTACACGCCGCCTTCGGTGACCGCTTCGCGGTTTCGGAAAACCTCCAGAAGCTGATTGATGCGAAGATCACTACACTGTGGGTTAAGAACGAGCAAGGTGAACCGGCACTAAATCCTGAGGCCGCAGAATTACTAGTTCAGGGGTCCTCCCCGTCCACTAAAGAAGAAATTCTTCTTCGCGTGCAAGATGCGCTCGCCCAGGAAATTGGATTGCTTCTGGACGAAGGCGTCGTAGCCGAAGCAGCGGATGTTGACCTGTGCATGATCACAGGTGCTGGCTGGCCAATGCATCTGGGCGGAATCACTCCGTACCTCGACCAGGTCGGCGCTTCAGAGCGCGTGAACGGCAAGAAATTCAATAGCTGATATCGACTCGCAGGCTGTGGGCTCCATTCTTCCCGGAATGGAGCCCACAGTTTTTGGCTGCTATTGCCGCCAGATGTGCCGGCGGTTTCGGACCGCTGATGTGCACTAAGCACAAGACTGAAAAGACAATGACGATTTCGTTCAACTCTTAGCGCCGCCACAGGGTGTTCTGCCAAGATATTTTTTATGACTGACATCGCTCAACCAGCCCGCCGCACTGTCATGAGTGCCTCTGCCGTCCTAGGTTCCGCAGCTCTTTTGACTGCGTGTGGTGACGGACATTCCGAAGCGCAGGTCCCCGAAGCGTCCCCTGCACCATCGCCTACCGGCGAAGGCCAGGCGGTAATCGCCCTTGCCGACCTGGCGGTTGGGACGCGGGCTACTGTACAGGCCAAGCATCCAACGGGAGCAGAGATTCCCGTGTTGCTCTTCCGCCCGAACGAGAAATCCGTCCTCGCCTACTCCAGTGTTTGTACGCACCAGGGCTGCGTGGTGACGACAAAGTCCTCAAAAGATGACTTTTTCTGCGCCTGCCACGGATCACGTTTCAAGCCTTCAGACGGCACCGTGACCGATGGGCCGGCGATCGCCCCACTGGCGCGCTACGCGACAGAAATCAAGAATGAGAAAGTTATAGTTTTCGTCACCGACACCAAATAAGTCCAGAAAAGCCACAGCGCAGCGGAAGGCCGCACCCCGAAGGGGTACGGCCTTCCGCTGCGTACAAAACAACTAATTAGAAAAGCGCTACCTTTTGCGGCGCCGGAAAGATGGAATCCAGCTCGGCCCGTTCAGCATCCGTTGGGACCCAACGTACTGCCTTGGCGTTCATCTGAATTTGCTCTGGGCGGGTAGCCCCAGCGATGACCGAGGCTACCGGTTGCTGAGCGGCGAGCCACGAGAACGCCAACTCGATCGGCGCCAAATCGCGCTCCACAGCAAACTGGGCAAAACGGTCAAGCTGCTCGAAGTCGGAGGTTTCAACCAGCTGCTGACGAGCATGGGTCAGGCGGCTTCCTTCGGGTGCATAGCCCTTGGAGTACTTGCCGGTGAGCAAGCCATTGGCCAGCGGGAAGTACGGCAGAACGCCGAGTCCGAATTCGCGCGCTGCAGGGAGCACTTCCAACTCTGCGCGGCGATCAATGAGGTTGTAGTGGTTCTGGGCCGAGACGAAGCGCTCCGTGCCCAGCTCGCGGGCTACATACTCTGCCTGGGCAATCTGCCACCCCGCACGGTTCGAATGACCGATGTACCGAACCTTGCCGCTGGTCACCAGATCATCCAAGGCGCGCAGGGTCTCGTCGATCGGGGTGTTCACGTCGGGCGTGTGGAACTGATACAGATCGATGTGATCGGTGCCCAGACGCTTCAAAGAAGCTTCGACCGCTTTCATAATGTACCGGCGTGACCCGCGGGCGTTGAAGTCTGGCCCATTGGCGCCACTGACATCCATGCCGAATTTCGTGGCCAGGACGATGTCCTCGCGATTCTTGCCCAACGCCTTGCCCAGGCGCTGTTCTGATAAGCCTGCAGTTTTGCCGTAGTTGTCCGCGACATCGAAGAACGTGATGCCAGCATCCAACGCGGCGTGAACTACCGAGTCTGTGCCTTCCTGCGACTCCGTTGCGGTGCCGGTTCGTCCAAGATTGTTGCAGCCCAAACCTACAACGGAAACGCTCAAACCGCTGTGTCCTAGTTGACGGAATTCCATGTACACCTCGCTGTTTTTCCCTCGCCGCTTTCCTGCGCGACCTTATACCCATAGGCTATCGGTTAGGTCCTGTGACCGAAGAGTTCAAGACACAATTCACTGCATTGCATATTTATCCATTAGGATGGAAACATGTCTAAAGTTCTTACCAATCTTCCTGTAGGTGAGCGCGTCGGAATCGCGTTCTCCGGTGGCCTCGACACTTCGGTGGCAGTAGCTTGGATGCGCGACAAGGGCGCCATTCCTTACACCTACACTGGCGATCTCGGCCAGTACGACGAACCAGATATCGATGCCGTTCCTGACCGTGCACTGGAGTACGGCGCAGAGAATTCCCGACTGGTCGACTGCAAGCCAGCACTGGTCGAAGAAGGCTTCGCGGCTCTCGCCTGCGGTGCTTTCCACATTCGCACCGGCGGCAAGACCTACTTCAACACCACCCCACTGGGTCGCGCCGTCACCGGCACGCTGCTGGTTCGCGCCATGCGCGAAGATGGTGTGGATGTGTGGGGCGATGGTTCGACCTACAAGGGTAACGACATTGAGCGCTTCTACCGCTATGGCCTGATGGCCAACCCGAAGCTGCGCATCTACAAGCCATGGCTTGACCCAAACTTCGTAGCGGAGCTCGGCGGTCGCCAGGAGATGTCCGAGTGGCTGCAGGAGCACGGTTTCCCATACCGCGACTCGGCTGAAAAGGCCTACTCGACCGATGCCAACATTTGGGGTGCCACCCACGAGGCCAAGACCCTGGAACTGCTCAACAGCTCCATCGAGTCCGTTGAGCCAATCATGGGCGTGAAGTACTGGGACGAAAGTGTTCAGATCAAGACCGAAGACGTCTCGATCTCCTTCGTTGCCGGTCGCCCAGTTGCCATCAATGGCAAGGAGTTCACCGACTCGGTGGCTCTGGTGAACGAAGCGAACATCATTGGTGGACGCCACGGTCTGGGCATGAGCGACCAGATCGAGAACCGCATCATCGAGGCCAAGTCCCGCGGCATCTACGAGGCGCCTGCCATGGCCCTGCTGTACATCGCCTACGAACGCCTCGTGAACGCGATCCACAACGAAGACACCGTGGCTAGCTACCACAACGAAGGCCGCCGTCTGGGCCGTCTGATGTACGAAGGTCGCTGGTTGGATCCACAGGCTCTGATGCTGCGCGAATCGCTGCAGCGCTGGGTCGGCTCGGCCATCACCGGTACCGTCACCATCCGTCTGCGCCGTGGCGACGACTACACGATCGTGAACACCGAGGGTGAGAACCTGAGCTACCACCCAGACAAGCTGTCGATGGAGCGCGTGGGCGATGCAGCCTTCGGCCCAGTGGACCGTATCGGTCAGTTGACCATGCGCAACCTGGACATCGCGGATTCCCGTGGCCGTCTGGAGCAGTACGCCAACATGGGTCTGGTCGGTGGCACCACCGCTGAACTCGTTGGCTCGCTGGAAGCTGGCGGAGCAGATGACATCGTGAACGCAACTCAGGTTGATAGCGATGATCTGGCTACCGATCGCGCCATCGAATCTGCTGCATTCGACGCTGGCACCGACTAACGGTTCACCGCTCGACAGACACCGATCGGGGCTTCTCTTTGCGAAGAGAAACCCCGATCGGTTTTTGTTTTAAGTTGTTTTAAGCTGAATTCTCAGCGAGAAAATCCATTCAGCGCGGCTAGGGACTGCAATGCCATGATGAAACCGATCAGGGCGAGCAGGCGTAGCGACCCATGGATGAACGCGCCGACCCTAGTGTCCTTCGAGGGAAGTGCTAACACTTCATCGCCCAGCCAAGTTACAAGGGTAATTATTGTACCGATCAGAGCCACTTGCTCATCCGGCAACGCCATCGATTTGGCCAAGGCCAACCCAATAGCTACGCCAACCACCGCTTGCGCCGCGACCCACAGACTTTGCCGCAATCGCTTATTCTGACTTGGTTGCGGATGTTCGGCCGAACTCATGCTTCTAGCAGCGTCAGTAGCGCAGTAACGGCGAGGGTGAAGCCAACCAGCGACACCATCCGAAGGATCAAACGTACGCGGGCACCCTGCTTGGAATTAGGAGCGGGAAGGTTGAAGCCGTGCTCGATGATCCACACAACGATGACCACCAATACGCCGGCCAGAGCCAATTGTGCAGGTGCTACTTCGCTGAGCAGTGAAGCGATTCCGATACCAATAATGACACCGATGAAGGCTTGAAATACAAGGTGCAGTGGCGTGCGGGTAGCACCCATCCGCGGTGATTTACGGGGGGCACCGGGAGTCTCATCCCGATCTTCCTGAGGAATCATATCTCCTAATTTCCTATATTGATCAAGCCGAGACGATCGAGGAGTCTTCGGTAATCTCCTTGCGCAGCAATAGACCACTGCCACCGCTGAACGACACTGACCCAAAGTGGGATGCTCTCGCAATTTCCTCGAAACCGAATGATGCTTGCAAGGCCAGGGACTCGGTATTTTGAGCATTAACAACGCACCATGCATACCTTTTGTCTCGCATGGCGATCCATTCGAGTCGCGCTGCGGTCAGCATCGAGGCAAGTCCTCGTTGCTGATACTCCCGGGCAACCTCTACACCAGAGAGGTAATAACCGGCCGGAGCCACTGGATCATCGGGCTCCCACCAGCCTGCTCTCGCCCACCCCACAAGCTGCCCTTGCCCGTCCTTTACGACCAATTGACATTCGTCATTGCCAAAGTGCGATGGCTCTGACGAACGCCCCAGGGAACGCGACAGTTCTCGTATAGCTTGGAAGTCAGAAGCCAGCATGGGTTCAGGCCGGAGAACACACATGTTCTTTAGTCGAGAGTCATTGGCTTCGCGGGCATAGGGTGCACGCCCTTGAGCTTCTCAGGCGTTGCATAGTCGGCAGTACCGATGCTCATCTTCGTGAAGTCCAGCTTCGCTTCACGGATGCAGGTTTTGATTGCCGCGACTGCCAGTTTTGGTGCTGGTGTAAGAATGCGGATATTCATCTTCCGGGGTGCAAAGTCACTGGATTCAACGGTGCCCAGTCCACGCCAAGCCAGGTGCCCTGTCAAAGCTTCCTTGGCCTTCTTTTCCAGGTAGTGATCACGCTCGGTGCCGGTAGCCGACTTCAGCGCATATTGAACGATCACCCAGGACTGATCTTCCTCGCTGATTTCGGCATAGCCTTCATCCGTGCAAGCTTGCATGAATCCAGCAAACAACTCGTCAGCACGATCGTTGTTCACGTCCTGCACGTCGCTGGTGGTCGACATGTGGCCCACGCTGCCATGGTTAACGACGAACTGGCCAACTTCCTCGTCCTCGAACTGCTGGAACCACGCTTCGCGGAAGTGCAGTACGTTTTTCTCGTCCAAACGATAGGTGCGAATAATCGCCATTGTTTTCCCTTACAGGTCAGTAGATCAATGAAGTGCTGGAAATTATAAATTGTGCAATTGGTCGGCCTTTTCAAGCCAACGCTGACGGTGCGCGTGGTTGAAGGGTGCTTCATCCAGGTGAACCGCATCGAGGAGTTTCGTGCTGGATCCACGAATTTGAGTTTTGAGTTCCTCCGGGTAATTCATCGACTGGCCATGTTCTTCAAATTCGTCTTCATCATCGAGGAAAGTGCCACGGCTTCGAGAACGAATGACGTCCAGGTCAAGGTCCACTGAATTTATTTCCCAGCCTCCATGCTGCATCGGACGCCATCCAATGGCATGGGACAAGTCAATGTACACGTCAAAATCTTCGGCAGGATCCGCATACAGTGTGGCAACCCATGAACCTTCAAAAGGAATGAGGCACAGCGCATCGGTCTGAGCTAAGTGTGCCGCCCCCGGCCTTGCAACCAGTGAGCCGGCCGGCTGGTGTAACCAATGACCGTGCTCGTCATGCCCGAGGTAGAAACCAGGCACAACCCAATGCGGCAGACCGTTGTATTTCCAGGCGCGGGCAACCACAAGGCCGCCAACACGGATGTTGTCAGGGTTGCGCGGCAAATCTACGGGGAAACCGTGCAGTGCACTCATAGCTTGGGAATCTGTCCCGTGGGTAGATCCTGGCCAGGCAACGGGCGAGCAAACGGAACCTTGGTGCCAAGGACTTGAGCAAGCGTGTCGCGAGCCACCTGCTGGGCGGTCAAACCCACACGATCAAGTACCTCGGCTCGTGAACCGTGAGCGAGGAACTCTGTAGGCAAACCGACTTCATTCAGGGCGGTGTCGACACCTGCCGCGCGCATTTCGGTACGTAGCCGGGAGCCAACGCCGCCAGCGCGGACGCCGTCTTCGATGCACACGACGATGCGGTGACGCGCTGCCAACGAAATTACCGATTGAGGCATCGGCAAGACCCAACGAGGATCTACCACGGTCACCGAAACACCTTGGCTGTTGAGTCGCTGAGCGACGTCCAAAGACAATTCGCTCATAGCGCCGACCGAAACAATCAGGACGTCAGGCGCAGCCCTATCCCCCAGGCGCGCCAGGACGTCAACACCGTCAGGCAAGCGGTCTATGGCATCAACAGGTTCACCCACGGAACCCTTGGAGAAACGCACGACGCTCGGAGCGTCATTGATATCCAGTGCTTCACGCAATTCTTCGCGCAGGCGGGTTGCATCGCGCGGTGCAGCCAAGTGCAGGTTCGGAACAATTTGGGTTAGCGCCATGTCCCACATTCCATGATGGCTTGCACCGTCAGGTCCAGTCACGCCGGCACGGTCAAGCACTATGGTGACGCCGGCCTTGTGCAGGGCGACATCCATGAGCAATTGATCGAAGGCACGATTCAGGAAGGTCGCATAAACGCAGACCACGGGGTGCAGACCGCCGAAGGCCAAGCCAGCGGCAGTAGTCATGGCGTGCTGTTCGGCGATGCCCACATCGATCACGCGTTCAGGGTGCTCTTGAGCCATTTTTTTCAGGCCCACAGGCTGCAGCATGGCACCAGTGATCGCTACGATATCTTCGCGTTCATTGGCCACCTGAGCAATTTCTTCGCCAAAGACACTGGTCCAGCTCTGCGCGCTCGGCTTAGACACTGGAAGACCGGTCACCGGGTCGATGATGCCTACTGCATGGAATTGATCGGCTTCGTCAGCGCGGGCCGGTGCATATCCATGCCCTTTTTCCGTCAAGGCATGGACCAGTACCGGACCGGAATACTGCTTTGCTTGCTGCAGTGCTTCTTCAACAGCACGCTGATTGTGACCATCGATCGGGCCGATGTACTTGAGGCCAAGGTCTTCAAACAGGCCCTGCGGAGCCCACCAATCCTTGATGCCTTTTTTCGTTGCGTGCAGGGACTTGTAGGTGAAGCCACCAACTGGTCCGGAGCCCTTGAGCTTGTCCTTGAGCTTTTCCATCGCATTTTCATAGGCAGGATGGGTTCGGACCTTATCGAGCTGCTGCCGAAGACCCGAAAGCTGATTGGCCAAGCCGCCAATGGTGGGAGCGTAAGAGCGCCCGTTATCATTGACCACGATGACAGCCTTGCGGTCCTTGTCGGCCGCAATGTTGTTTACTGCTTCCCATGCCATGCCACCGGTCAAGGCACCATCGCCGACCAAGGCTACTGCGTAGCGCTCATTGTTGCCCATGAGCTTGTTCGCGCGGGAAATGCCGTCGATCCAGGAGAGAGACGACGAGGCGTGGGAAGATTCGACCACGTCATGTTCGGATTCGGCACGGTCAGGATAGCCCGACATGCCACCTTGCTGGCGCAGGGTCTCAAAGTTCTGACGTCCGGTCACGAGCTTATGAACATAGGACTGATGACCGGTATCGAAGACGATTGAGTCTTGTGGCGAGTCGAAAACCCTATGGATACCTAGAGTCAGTTCAACGACACCGAGGTTTGGGCCAAGATGGCCACCGGTGCGGGCAACGTTGTCGATGAGAAAAGTTCGAATTTCATCCGAGAGATCGTGCAGTTGTTCCAGGGTCAGCGCCCGCAGATCGCTTGGTTTTTTGATGGTCTTCAGCAAAGACACGCTCGTCCCCTTTACAAATTCGCCCGTGATGGCTGTGAGCCCATGCGAAATACTTAGTCTACCGCCTTGGAATCCCCTCTCATTATCCGCCACTGCTCCGAATAGCGCGAATTTCCGTGCAATGACCTTCAATACCTTGTCCATCATTGATGAACAGCGGGTACTTATTCGAACCTCGCCAGGGCTTCTTGGAGCATGAGGTGTCCTTGAGCTTCGAATTCAGCATCTCCTACTTGATACGCCCAAATCGCCGTTCCGATGGCTTCTCTCAATTGCATGATCCCCCAAGACGGTTCGTGTCGCGGATCCTGTCCATATCCTTCCAAGAAGGCAAACTCCAGTTCAGGGTGCCCCTTGAATTGCTGAACGGCTAATCTGGCCAAATCGCTGGCAGCTGGCCTGAATTCGAACCTGCCAAAATCGATAATGCGCAGGAGGCCCCGATCAACCAGCCAGTTGCGTGGTTGCCAGTCGCCATGTGTTGGCACAAGGACCACAACTTGGGGTACTTGTGCATCCAAAATTCGTTCAATCTGCTGGCAATGATGCAAGCTAATTCGATGTTCGAGTGACAACAGCCGACGGAACTTTAGAGCCAATCGGGCTTCGTAGTTTTGGTCTACACGCTGAGCCTGTCGGTGGAAGAGCTTCAGGGCGGCACCGGCTTGACGGTAGATATCAGGACTAAATTCATTTCGCGTACCCACACAGAGCTGGCCCGGCAAATAGTCCAAAACCATAAGGCGCAGTTCCTCACTAGAAAACAACATATTCGCAGCGATACCGCGCGATTTCAGTTCAGCCGTATACCCTTGATGCGCGTGAAGTTCGCGAGAAATATGATGGTTATTCTCTCCCCCAGTTTTGAGAATGAACTCCCGTTGATTCGAGCGAAGATGGAGCACCTTCGTGTCGGTAAGGTTCCATGAAAGATCCTCAAGAACTTGTACATTGCCAAGCCACGAACGAATTCGAACTGCCTGTTCCGCGCTCAAGAACTGTGCAGGATCACTTCGAGTCATCAGGACCCCGCTAGGTTGTCGCTGGCCGATATCGCCCGATACACCAGATGCTCGTCACGGGTGTATCCGCTGGTTGAGCCAACGAGTTGCAGTCCCAAACGGTCGCAGGTTTTCTGCGATGGGAGGTTGTTCGGATCGACGATCGCAAATACTTGTTGGTGTGCCTGCGCTTGGCTGGCGTAGTCGAGCACTGCCCGGGCGGCTTCGGTGGCGTATCCGTGACCTTGGGCGTCGGGGTGCAAATGCCATCCAATTTCGCTGGGCTGCGAATCACCGATGATGCCGATGAAACGCTGCATCTGCTCGCTCATCGGTTTGCACAAGAGATTTCCGAGGAGCGCGCCGGACTCGCGACCAGCTATGGCCCAAATCCCTTGCCCGGCTCCACGCACCGCACGTCGCCGTTCGATCGAGGCTAAGGCTTGTTCGATCGTCACCATCAGCGTTGTGCCTGGTCCTAAATATCGCATCGTATCGACACGTGATTCCAAATCCAACAGGAACGAAGCGTCCGACGATTCCCATGCCCGCAACGTCAATCGCTGAGTGTGAAGCTCTTTCACCGGTACTCCTTCCATGCCATCTCTTACTTGCTCGCGCAATGTTTCACCGGAGCCAATGACACAGTTCGCTAGGCTGGCACTATGCCAGAGATTGAACCAAGCAGCCCCACGGCCCAGCGATATTCTTCGCTGGCCAAAGCATATATTGAGCTTTTCGGTCACGTCGAGCAGGCAGAGTCAGAGGACCAGGAACTTATTGCCCGGTGGGCTCAAAGGATTCAGGGTCCGGTTCTCGATGCGGGGTGCGGCCCAGGACAGTGGACTCACACCATTTCTAGTGCGGAGCGTCCCGCTTTTGGTGTGGACATGGTGCCTGAATTCGTAGGACATGCCGCAGTCAACTATCCAGACTGCACTTTTCTGCAAGCAGACATGCTTGATCTGCCGTTCCCCGATAACAGTTTTTCGGGGCTCCTCTCCTGGTATTCGATCATCCACACACCGCCGGTGCAACTGCCTGAGGTGATGGATTCATTTGCCCGAGTTGTGAAACCAGGAGGGCAGCTACTCCTCGGATTTTTTGCTGCTGGGAAGGTTCACCCCTTCGAACACAAGGTCGCGCCGGCATGGTACTGGCCTGTTCGGGAACTATCTGTCCTCGTTGAGGATGCGGGGTTCAGCATCGTGGACCATGGGACCAGGGATCGTACCGGTGCACGGCGACATGGGCAGATCAAAGCCCAACGCCAAAAGCGAGAGGGCGAAGTGATTAAAAGATTGAGGCCCAAGGCTAATGCCTTGGGCCTCAAATCCTGGGGTGTTGCGTAACTACTTGAGAATCACTCCGGCATGCGCCGGGGTGGATCTACTAGTTAGCAGCGGCGATCTGGCGCAGTACGTACTGCAGGATGCCACCGTTACGGTAGTAGTCAGCCTCACCTGGGGTGTCGATGCGCAGAACTGCGTCGAACTCGGTAACCTTGCCGTCTTGTGCGGTTGCGGTGACCTTCAGGGTCTTCGGGGTGGTGCCGTTGTTCAGCTCGGTCACGCCAGCAACCGAGAAGCTCTCGGTACCGGTCAGACCCAGCGAATCAGCGGACTCGCCCTCAGGGAACTGCAGTGGCAGAACGCCCATACCGATCAGGTTCGAGCGGTGAATACGCTCGAAGGATTCGGTGATGACGGCCTTGACACCCAGCAGTGCGGTGCCCTTAGCAGCCCAGTCACGCGAGGAACCCGAGCCGTATTCCTTACCACCAAGAACGACCAGCGGGGTGCCGGCAGCCTTGTAGTTCTCTGCAGCATCGTAAACGTATGCCTGCGGAGCACCTTCCTGGGTGAAGTCGCGGGTGAAGCCACCCTCAACGCCGTCCAGGAGCTGGTTCTTGATGCGGATGTTAGCGAAGGTACCGCGGATCATGACTTCGTGGTTACCACGGCGCGAGCCGTAGGAGTTGAAGTCCTTGCGATCCACACCGTTCTCGATCAGGTAACGACCAGCCGGGGTTTCCGACTTGAACGAACCTGCAGGCGAGATGTGGTCGGTGGTGACCGAGTCGCCCAGCTTCAGCAGAACGCGAGCGCCGTTGATGTCTTCAACTGGCTGTGGTTCTGCAGTCATGCCCTCGAAGTAAGGTGCCTTACGTGCGTAGGTCGACTTCTCGTCCCATGCGAAGGTCGAGCCCTCAGGGGTGTCCAGTGCCTTCCAGCGATCGTCGCCGTCGAAGACGCCTTCGTAGCCCTTGGCGAACATGGCCTTGTCAATCGACGAGTCCATGATCTGCTGAACCTCAACAGGCGATGGCCAAATGTCCTTCAGGAAGACATCGTTGCCCTCGGAGTCCTGGCCCAGTGCGTCGACCTCGAAGTCGAAGTCCATGGTGCCAGCCAGTGCGTAAGCGATGACCAGTGGCGGGGAAGCCAGGTAGTTCATCTTGACGTCTGGGTTGATACGGCCTTCGAAGTTACGGTTACCGGTCAACACAGCGGTAGCTGCGAGGTCGTTGGCGTTGATGGCCTCCGAGATCTCAGCGTCCAGTGGGCCGGAGTTACCGATGCAAGTTGCGCAACCGTAGCCAACAACGAAGAAGCCGAGCTTCTCCAGGTATGGCATCAGGCCGGACTTCTCGTAGTACTCGGTAACTACCTTCGAGCCTGGTGCGACCGAAGTCTTGACCCATGGCTTGGAGGACAGACCCTTTTCGGCAGCGTTGCGAGCCAGAACGGCTGCGGCCAGCATGACCGATGGGTTGGAGGTGTTGGTGCACGAGGTGATCGAAGCGATCGATACCAGGCCGTGGTCCAAGGTGAACTTGGTGCCATCTTCCTTGGTGACCTCAACAGCGGTCGATGGACGGCCGATGCCCTGGGTATCCTCTGCGTCCGAGACGTAGTTGTGCAGATCCTTGCGGAACTGTTCCTTCGAGGAGGACAGCTCGATGCGGTCCTGTGGACGCTTCGGACCGGCGATCGATGGAACAACGGTGGAAAGATCCAGCTCGATGAATTCCGAGAAACGGATTTCGCGGCTTGGATCGTGCCACATGCCCTGTTCCTTGGCGTAAGCCTCGACCAGTGCCACATTCTCGTCGCTGCGGCCGGTCAGGCGCAGGTAATCGAGGGTGACATCGTCGATTGGGAACATTGCGGCGGTCGAGCCGAATTCTGGGGACATGTTGCCGATGGTGGCGCGGTTTGCCAGCGGCACCTGGGCGACACCCTCGCCGTAGAATTCAACGAACTTGCCAACAACACCGTGCTTACGCAGCATTTCGGTGATGGTCAGCACCACGTCGGTTGCGGTGGCGCCAGCTGGGATCGAACCAGCAAGCTTGAAGCCAACAACGCGTGGGATCAGCATGGAGACAGGCTGGCCGAGCATTGCTGCTTCAGCCTCGATGCCGCCAACGCCCCAACCCAGCACGCCCAGGCCGTTGACCATGGTGGTGTGGGAGTCGGTGCCAACACAGCTATCTGGGTAAGCACGCAGAACGCCGTCGACCTCGCGGGTCATGATGGTGCGTGCCAGGAACTCGATGTTGACCTGGTGCACGATGCCGGTTCCCGGTGGGACGACCTTGAAGTCGTCAAACGCGGTCTGGCCCCAACGCAGGAACTGGTAACGCTCACCATTGCGCTGGTATTCGATTTCCATGTTGCGCTCAACAGCGCCCTTGAAACCGAAGGTATCGATCTGCACGGAGTGGTCGATGACCATTTCGGCAGGTGCCAGTGGGTTCACACGGGTTGGGTCACCGCCGAGGTCCTTGACGGCCTCGCGCATGGTTGCCAAGTCAACAACACATGGAACACCGGTGAAGTCCTGCATGAGAACTCGACCTGGGGTGAACTGGATTTCAGTGTTAGGCTGCGCCGCAGCATCCCACTGACCCAGTGCGTTGATGTGTGATTCAGTTACATTCGCGCCATCTTCGGTACGAAGCAGGTTCTCAAGCAGAACCTTAAGGCTGTAGGGAAGGCTTTCTGAGCCTTCGACCGTATTCAGTCGGTAAATTTCGTATTCGGTTCCATTGACGTCAAGTACGCCCTTGGCACCGAAGCTGTCCACATTGCTCACGTGGGACTCCTCTCGCCAGACACTCATTCTGTTGCACGCGCACACTGCAATTCCAGTTAGGAGTTCCTAACTGAGATAGTCAGGTTCCTAGCGCGGCAGAGCTAAAAACAGTCTATCGCCAACTGTGTGAAAAAGACTCCTCGGAATAAACTTTCATCGAAATTCGTGTCCGAACGGACACTTTCTGCTGGTTAACGGCGCACAAAGAGGCCGATCGACTCCATATGGTGGGTGTGCGGGTATAAATCGTGAATTTCAACATGCTCTAATTCGTAGCCACGCGACATCAATCGGGCGATATCCCGAGCAAAAGATGCCGGGTCGCAAGAGACGTAACAAATGCGCGAAACACCGCTGGAGCCCAGTTCCGCAGCAACCTGCTTGTCGATTCCGGTACGCGGCGGATCAAGCACGACCGCATCCAACGCAGCATCGCTGGACACCTGGCGCAGAACCCGCTCAACACGCCCACGAATGACCGAAGCCTGAGGGAAGGCCTTCAGATTTTTCTTCGCGTCAGCATGAGTACCGGGGGCGCCTTCAATCGAAATGACCCGTCCCGACTGTCCTACAGCCTTAGCCAAAGGCAACGAGAACAGCCCGGCCCCGGCGTAAAGATCCGCGACCTGCTCGTTACGGGCAGGTTCAAGTAAGTCGATCACTCGTTCGCTGAGCAAACTGGCCGCTGCGCGATGCACCTGCCAGAAGCCTTCACCGGTGATCCGGTACTTCTCCCCCAACACTTTCTCATTGAGCCATGGATCGCCGGCCAGGACCTGCAAGGAACCCTTGCCGTCGGCAGCCGACCCGCCACGCTGGCTGAAAGACGCAACGCTCACGCCCTCGGGGAACTGCTTGGCGACCTTAGCCGCGGAACCTTGCTCTGCTTCGGAAAGCAACACCAAAATCGATCGATCGTCCGCGCTGGATACGGCAACTTCCACTCGGTCGATGCCCGAGTAATCCACCGCATAAATGCCACTGGCCTCAATAGCAGGGTGAGCCAAAGGCATCGAATCAATGCCCGTCAGCTCGTTGCTGCGGAAACCGCTCATGGCCAGATGGCCTGAGGCATCCACCGAATAGGACATGCGGGTACGCCAGCCCAAACCATCTGCCGAACCGGCAACTGCCTGAACCGATGGGAAGTTGTAGTCCTCAGCCTTCAAGCCGGCCAAGCGAGTGAACTGCTCGGCTGCTACCTGAGCCTTGAGCACACGCTGGTACTCCAGCGAAATGTGACCGAACTCTGCACCGCCCACTGGGTCTCGGTGCTTCAATGCGTCAGCTGCATCCCAGAAATGGGGCACGCGGTGCTCGCTGGCCTCATGTACCTCAACAACGTCAGCACGCCAGAATTTTGCGTCGGGCGCCGAATCGGTCAACCGTACGGATACCAGTTCACCGGGAATGCCGTGACGCACAAAAATCACGCGCCCTTCGTGGCGGGCAACCGTGTGCCCTCCGTGGGCGATATTGCCCAAGCGAACCTGCAGCAGGGGTGATTCAGTCATATTTTCGTCTTTCATCAGAAGCATTTTTAGCGGTGTGCCGAGTACTCTTCGGTGGCCCCGCCGCCGACAGCGCGCGATGCGCTGAGCAAGCGCCAAGGCACCGAAGCAATCAGCACGCCGGGTTCGTAGTGCAAGCGATTTTTTACGCGGAGGGCCGTCTGGTTGTGGACCAATTGCTCCCACCAATGGCCAACCACGTATTCCGGGATGTAAACCACAATCAATTCGCGCGGCGACTCGCGCTTGATGGACCGGATATGTTCGATCAGCGCGCCGGGGATGTCGCGGTAAGGCGAGGCCAGGGCCGTGACCGGCACCGGAATTCCTAGACGTTCCCAATCCTCGAGAGTCTTTTCCGTTTTGGCGCGCTCAACATCCACGATGATCGCTTCAAGTTTGGAGGGCCTTGAGGCCCTGGCGAAGGCCAGCGCGCGCAGCACCGGTTTGCGCACCGTGGAAACCAGAACCAGGGCATGTACGCGTGATGGCAAGGCCGTGGCCGCGTAGTCTTCGTCGACTGCCAGTTCCGCATCTACCTTTTGATAGTGGCGCTGCAGGGAATCCATGATCACCATCAGCACCACAATGCCCAGCAACGCCAGCCATGCGCCGTGGACGAACCTGGTGGCCAAGACGACCACCAGAACTAACGCCGAAAGGATCAAGCCCACGAGGTTTAGCATCCGCTTGCGCTGCTTGGCAGCACGGATCTTCCGGTCGGCAATCGGGACCAGAACTCGTTGCCAGTGCTTGAGCATGCCCAGTTGGCTGAGGGTGAAGGAAACAAAGACCCCGACCACATAGAGCTGCACGAGCAAAGTCACGTCACCTTGGAAGAGCAGGACCAGGATGATGGCGGCCACACCCAGTGACAGGATGCCGTTGGAGAACCCCAGTCGATCACCGCGCGTACGCAGCTGGCGCGGCAAAAACCCGTCAGTGGCCAAGTGGCTGGCCAGCAGCGGGAATGAATTAAAGGCCTGATTTCCGGCCAACAACAGCACAGCAATGGTCAACACGGAAACGAGGATGAGTCCCAGAGTGTATTCGCCAAAGACTGCCTGGGCTAACTGCCCCAGGACCGGAACCTGGACAAAGTCCTCGGGAATCGAAGCGCCGTGAAGCAAGAATGAGGAGTGCGGATCAGCAACTACTTTTATGCCGGTGGCCCGCGCGAGCATCAACGTACCCAAGGTGAGCACGCCGGAAAGCAATCCCAGCACCAACAGGATGCGGCCCGCGTTTTTGGCGCGGGGTTTGGCCAGCGTCTGTACGTTGGAAATCGGCACTTCAATACCTGTCAAGGCCGCCGAGCCAGTGCTGAAGGCACGTAGAATCAGCAGCGCGCCGACCACACCTTGCAAACCGGTGGAAAATTCCGCTTCGGGAACAATCGTGAATTCGGCGCTGGGCGCTAGTCCGAGATTGCCGGTCAGAGCCATCACGCCGCCGATAGCAATCAGTATCAGCATTCCGGCAACAAAGAGGTACACCGGAATGGCCAACGTCCACCGGCCTTGGCCGGTACCACGCAGATTTCCCACCACCAGTAGGGCCACCAAAGCGACCGCAACCCACGCCTTGTACTCTCCCAAGAACGGGAATATGGCGCTCAAGTAGGCGGCGGCCGAAGAACTGGACACGGCAACAGTCAGCACAAAATCGACGAGCAATGCTGCCGCTACAGCCGTGCCCGGGCGTGCGCCGAGGTTCTTTTTGACGATCTCATAATCGCCACCGCCGGAAGGATACTCCACTACTGATTGGCGGTAGGACAGGACCAACACCACAAGTACGACTAAGACCGCGACGCCCACCGCTGGGGAGAGCATCGTCGCAGCGATGCCAGCCATAGCCAGCGTCAGCAGAATTTCATCCGGCGCATAAGCCAAGGATGACAAGGCGCTGGAGGAGAAAATCGGCAACGCAACGTTGGGCGGCAACGGCTTCTTATTCAGCTGTTCAGTGCTGAAGGGCCGTCCCACCAAAATCCTCTTGAGACCATCAAATAATGCAGGCACGTCATAACGTTATCGCAGGTGCGCAAGGCACACGGGCGGTTCATCGCCACTGAACTGGGACCGAACAGCGCTATTGTTGCATTCGGAGCACCGTTTGGCGGTGTTTCAGGCCAATCATCACAAGCAGCAATTCCAAGGAGTTCTCGGTGGCACATTTTGTGATCATGGGGTGCGGGCGCGTCGGCGTTTCGCTGGCCCATACACTGGATTCAGCGGGGCATTCGGTGGCAATCATCGATCAGGACGCGCATGCCTTCCGCCGTCTGAGCAAAGATTTCGGCGGCTTGACGGTCACCGGCCGTGGTTTTGACCGCGACACCTTGGAAGCCGCAAAAATTGACGGCGCCTATGCCTTTGCCGCCGTCTCAAGCGGTGATAATTCCAACATTCTTGCAACTCGTGTAGCCCGCGAAACCTACAACGTCCCTCACGTTGTAGCTCGTATTTACGATCCGGGACGAGCTGAAATTTATCAGCGTCTAGGTATTCCTACCGTGGCAGCCGTGCGTTGGAGTACCGATCAGGTACTGCGCCGGATCCTTCCGGACTATTCGATGCGCGGAGATTTCCGCGAACCCTCGGGTCGTTTGGTTCTCACCGAAGTGGCGTTGAACCGAGGCTGGTACGGCCGCTTGGTCAAAGATTTGGAAGCAGCGGCTGCGGTACGCGTGGCCTATCTGACTCGATTCGGTGAAGGTACCATTCCACAGAATCGCACCCGACTGCAAGGCGGCGATCTTGTCCACGTCATGATGCGCATTGATCAGCTCAAAGACGTTGAAAAGATTCTCGCCGCCCCGCCCGCTCCCCTGCCCAACGACTAATTGAGAGGCCCCCAATGAAGGTCATGATTGCCGGAGCCGGTTCGGTCGGTTCCTCCATTGCCCGTGAACTCGTGATCAATGACCACGAAGTTCTACTCATTGATATCCAGCCCGAAATGGCGCAGCGTGAAGATCTCCAAGGAGTGAAATGGCTCATCGGTGACGCCTGTGAGCTGGCGGTGCTGCAACAAGCGCGTCTTGAAGACTACGACGTAGTGGTCTCTGCCAGCGGTGATGACAAGGTGAATCTGGTTGTCTCGTTGTTGGCAAAGAGCGAGTTCGGCATCCGACGCACGGTGGGGCGAGTGAATAATCCGAAAAATGAGTGGATGTTCGACGATGCCTGGGGTGTAGACGTTGCAGTCAGCACCCCGCGTTTGATGACGGCTCTGGTTGAAGAGGCCGTGGAAGTTGGCGACTTGGTGCGTCTGCTGACATTAAAGACCGGCGAGGTGTACATGGTGGAATTCACTGTGCCCCACGATTCCGCGCTCATTGGGCGGACAATTGGGCGTATTCCTTGGCCAGAAGACACCACGCTGATGGCTGTAGTCCGCGACAAGACGCCGTTCCCGCCCAGCGCCGATGATGTAGTTGAGGGTGGCGATGAAATTTTCTTCATCACCACCCCTCAAGCTGAACCATTGCTGCGCCGAACCTTGCGCGAAGCTACCCGCTAGCTCGTCGGGGTACCCGGCGAGCCTTCGGTGGCGGCCTCAGCGGGCTTGGACAACAACCACGCGAACCACAGTCCGGCAGCGTACAACGGAACGCCCATCAGCGCGCGGGCAAGACCCAATGCCACCACGTGATCGGTGTAGTACATCGGCAACTGGACCGCTAGCCGCAGGGCAAAAACGCCGATGACGACCCAGGTGGCAATTTGGTAGCGGCGAAGGCGATCTGCCTTGTTCCGCCATTCCACGCCTTCGTTGCGGATGAATCCGAAGAGCAAGCCGATCAATGGCCAGCGAACCACGACCGAAACAATCATGGCCAGCAGATAGGCGCCGGAGGTGTAGAACCCCGGAATGTAGTAGTCCTTCGCGTTGCCAGTATGTCGGGCGGCGAAGGCGCAAATCAGGATGCCGATCAGGCCGGAAGCTGACTGAATCAACGAGGACCGCTTGGCGAGGCGGATGATCATAAAAATCACGCCAAGGCCGATCGAGGAAACCAATGCCCAGGTAAGGTTGCTGCCCAAAGCAAAAACCATGATGAAAATAAAACCCGGCAATACCGTTTCAAGGATTCCGCGAACACCGCCCACGGTCGAGAGCAAATCAATGCCACCATCGGCGTTCTGAGCAATTTTGGAGTTCTCACCAATGATTGAGGCGAAACTCGGTTTGGCCTCTTGCTCAGGTTGCTGATCGTCGTCTCGATCAGGTTCCTCGTTGTGCATTATGCCCACTTCCATATCTCCAACAGCACTGAGGCTGCCCCGCCAGTGCGGAAATTTGTCTCAAACTATCCGCGTGGCACGGGGACAATAACATAGCGCGGATTGAAGATCGTTGGGATCTGCTCTACCGGCGCGACCATTCCCGAATAGGTGACTTTGACCCCCGGCTTGATGCCGGGAACCGATTTTTGTCCCATGAAGATCAAGCGCACGTGGGCCACGGTGCCACGTCGAGCGGCAACACCACCTAGCTTGTCGACCACGACGGCTTTAAGCAATGGCGGATCGGTGGGTGCTGAGTAGCTCACTGATTGAACGTACCCGGTGTGCTTGACCCTGCCTTTGACTGGCAACTGGTCCAACGAATCCAGACACTGATAATTCAAAGTCGGATCCGACGGGCCCAGATGAGCAGCGACCGGCTTATCCTTCAACGACATATTTAGCCGATCTGGGTAATTTCCGGGCCACGCTCTGGACGCTTCATCTCAGGCTGCACTTCTTCCTGCACCGGGCGCGTCTGAGCATTCGACGGGACATTCAGTGGCAACAATTCTGCTGGTGGCAATGGCTTGTCACCGCGGTTGACAATCACATCGCTCAGAATCCCATCCACAGTTGCCGCTGCTTCCTCATCGGAAATAGCATTGCCACCGATGACCGCACGGAGGAACCAACGAGGCCCGTCAATCCCGACGAATCGCAATGCAACATGACCGGCACGGCCGTCGGGCAACTGCTGTGGAACTTTTGCCAGCAGTTCTTCGCCATAGGCGCCATCACGCTTAAAGATCTCGCCGTTCTGCGCGGTGATGTCACTCTTGATCTTGTCCTTGATGCCAGGCCAAAGCGACTCGGACTTCGAAGAAGAGAAGGCCATGAGCTGCACTCGCGAATCGGCAATTTCCAGAGATACAGCAATCACTCGCTTATTGGACTCTTCAACATCCATTCGAACTTTGAGCCCACTGACCGGCTTGATAAGAATCGAACCGAAGTCAAGATACTCCTCGGTGTCCTCTACCTCTTGAATGTCGAAGGGGCCAATTTTGGGTTCATCAGCACCGGCGGGAACCTCGTTCGATTCAACCGGGGCTTCCTGCGCTTTGGATTGCTTACGCTTAAAAATCATGGTGTCCTTAGAAAACTTGGCTGCTTGTCAGCAATGCTTACTTGGCGTTAAATCCACCGGTGGATCCGAAGCCGCCGGCGCCACGGGCCGTGCCTTCGAGAGAATCAACCGGGGTGAACGTTGCCTGTTCGACTTTCTGGATCACAAGCTGGGCGATGCGATCACCGCGGTTAATCGTGAAGGCTTCAGCCTTATCGGTATTCAACAGCGTGACCATGATCTCACCGCGGTATCCTGCGTCAACAGTGCCCGGGGCATTAACAACAGTTATTCCGTGTTTGGTTGCTAGTCCACTGCGTGGGTGAACCAGTCCAACGTACCCGTGGGGAATTGCCAAGGCGATGCCGGTGCGAACCAGTGCGCGTTCGCCTGGCTCAAGCACAAGCCCTTCGCGTGCGTGCAGGTCAGCACCCGCGTCCGAAGGATGGGCGTAGCTAGGCACTGGTAGCTCGCTGTCTAGCATTTTGATGGCGATCGAGATTGTTGGCTCACTCATCAGTTTGATTGTCCCCCGGGGAGTTTTGTGAAGTGGTCGTTCGATAGTTTCGTTGGGTTAACTCTATCGTGCATAGCTAGGAATCCGCTGTCTCATGAACCTTGTTCTCAGCTCAAAGAATTATTGCCTAGACTTGGAATCATGAGTAACACCAGCCCAGCGGCATCGAGCGTCCTGTACAGCGAAAAACTTTGGCCGTCGGCCAGTACCTGGATTTGGCCAATCATTATTGCGCTGACCGCCGGTATCGCTGTAGCTCCGATTAGCGCACCACTTGGTTGGGGTGTCGGCGCGGCTATGCTCATCGCTCTTGTGGTGATTTTTCTCGTTCGCGTTCCGACCATCGAAGTCACCGATTCGGCGGTAACCGTCGGTCGAGCCAGCATTGAACGACAGTTCATCGGCGAAGTTGTGGGTTACCGCGGAGAAGAAGCCTTCAAACAGCGCGGACAGAAATTGCACGGTTTGGCCTACATGCTGTTGCGTGGATGGCTTGATGGCGTCGTCAAAATGGAAGTTACCGACGATCGAGATACCACCCCGTACTGGCTCACTTCTACCCGTCGCCCGGAAGAACTGGCAGCGTCCCTCGGCGGAGTCATGTATGAATTCACCGAAGAAGGCAAAGCTGAAGCGAACTCCGAGGAAGAACAGTCGCAGAACCCTGACGACTAATTTCGAAGCCCGCTAAATCACGAATATCACTATTTACGATCCCCAATGCTGAATGAACAGCGTTGGGGATTTATCCTTCGCACTCGCTGCAGAACTTTTGGCCGTTGTCTTCACGCACCAACTGAGTACGATGGCGAACCATGAAGCATGACGCACAGGTGAATTCGTCAGCTTGCTCGCTAAGGATCTCAACGGCCGCTTCTTCCTGTGAGGCTTCTCCGCCCGGCAACACATAGTCTTCGGCTAAGGACGCCTCGGACTCATCGATCAGGTTTGCCATTTCGGCGGTCTTACCAGCTTTTAGCTGAGCGATCTCCTTGGCTCGTTCCTCATCTGAGATAACGGTCGATGCAACGGATTCAAATGCCATGATCGTTTTTCGCTCTTTCCTGCAGGTATTCTTCCGAGCCGGTAGCTCCACAAAAGTGAAAATTCACACCGGCATAAAAGTATAACGTTCTTCCCACGATTCCATTCCCTCGCGCCAGGACATCAGCCACCGGCTGAAGTATCGGGAAATAAGACGTGAAGTTGATGACTAATCTTGCGCCACACCCGGGGCGGTGGTAGGAATTCAGCCTCCAAGGTGGCAGAGTTTTACTCAGGAAATAGAGCGTGTGGAGGGTATTAATGCGTCAGCTGAGACTGGTAGGAATTCATGAAAATGGTTCCAGCCTGCAGGTCAGCAGTGACGACGGGATGAGCTACGAGCTCCCCGTTGACGATGCACTGCGCAGTGCAATGGCAGAAATAGCTCGCTCACGGGCGCCGAGGAACCGCGAAGAGTCCTCGGTCCACTCGCCTCGTGAGATTCAGGCACGCGTGCGTGCCGGGGCTTCTGCCTACGACTTGTCACTTGAATGGGATGTTCCCGTTGAGGACATCGTAAAGTACGAAGGTCCGGTGCTTGCCGAGCGTGAACACATGGCTGAGCTAGCTCGCCGCGTGGAAGTTTCGGGTCCACAGACCGACGCCGAATACCGTGAGGTCTTTGGTGAAGAACCTGCAGATCTGGGCTCCATGGTTGTGCACCGCTTCAACCAATTGCACATTGATAGCGAAACCGCCCGATGGAACTCATGGAAAGATCCAGAAGGTCAGTGGATCATCACCGTTGCGTTCGATTCCCCGTTGCCGACTGAAAACGTCGAATCGCTGGGTGCTGACTCTTCGGAAGCTTCCGAGAATGTAGCTCGCTGGGCATTCACTCCTGCGCGCAAAACATTGAAGAATTTGAATCGTTGGGCTCAGACGCTCAGCGAACAAGTTGCACCAGAATACTTTCGCCCGATCTCGGCCGTGAGCCAGTCGGAACCAGAACCACCGGCATCGAACTCCCCCGAACCGGATGACACTGAAGAACTAGTGACACTGCTCAACGCTCGTCGCGGTCAGCGGCCAAAGGATCAAGATCCCGAGCGTGAATCGCGTTTTAACGACATTATCGAACGTGGAATGAGCAAGTACGACGCTGATGATGAGGATTCATTGCCTCACCTTCCGCAAGGCATTTCGCCCCGGACTTCTCAGTTAGTCGTCGTCACTGATTCTGATCACGATGACTCCGACGCCGATGATAAGCAGACCGAGACCGAGCAGAACAACGATGATTCTTCGCCGCGCAAGGCAAAACGATCATCGGTACCGAGCTGGGATGACATCATGTTCGGGAAGCGCAAGAAAGACACGGATTCTTAATTCGTAGCTGACTCGTATAAAAGCAATCGGGCAACACCTTGAGGTGTTGCCCGATTGCTTTTTATTTAGTTCGATGCACCAGCAGTGGAACGTAGCGCTCCCCCGCGGTGAGGGAACCATGTTGCCCTACCATTTCGAAGGCCATTGGGGCGACGCGACGCCCGTCGTAAAAAGCAACTGCTTCTGCAGCCAGGATCATCAAGTCCCCGAGCCTAGCCGCATGCTCAGGGGTGATGGGACCAAAATAGCCACGTTCGATTGCTTCTTGACGGGTCAAGATCCACGCTTTGGAGCCAAACTGCTTGTGCCACGCGCGTTTGACGTTGTTCCTGCTCGTTGCGTCGGTCTCCGGTGCAAAGGTCAGCTGGACTCCGCGTGGTTCACCACTGGTCAGCTCCACACCTTCAACAAGCTCCGGGTATTGGCTGTAGTCGAAGCGTTGAGATTCTGGAACGTCGACCATTCCGTGGTCTCCGGTAATCACCACCGTGGTTTCTTCCGGCAACCGTGAAACGAGGCTCTTGATGACGTAATCGAGTTCTTCCAAAGTGTCACGCCACTGACTGGAATCGACACCAAACTTATGGCCCGTTTTATCCAGCTCGTTAAAGTACGTATACACCAAGGCATTGCGGTGTGCTTCAAAGACAGTGTGCGTAGCGCGGGCTCGTGCCATCGGTTGATTTGCGGCGACAAACTTTGGCCCGCGCAGTGAGGCTCTGGTTAGTGCAGACTTCGCAAACATTGGAATCGAGACGGTAGCGACGTGTACACCGTGCTCGGCAACCTTTTCGAAAACGGTCGGGCGGGTTTGCCAGGTCTCCGGGTTGAGGTCTCCAGGCCAACCGCCAAGTTGGTTGACAACTCGGCGCCGGGCTGGGTCCACCACATCATAGCCGAGCATTCCGTGCTCACCCGGGGTCACTCCGGTAGCAAGGCTACTCAAGGACGTTGCTGTCGTAGAGGGGAACCCCGTACCCAGCTTGAAGCCATCAGCGAATAGCGAACGCAGGAACGGTGCATGGCCGACATGGCTCTTGAGCTGGTTCCAGCCCAAACCGTCAACCATGATTACCACGACGCGCTTAGTAGGCTTGAAGCCCAACGCGTTATTAAACCCTGGGACCCCCAAGGCAGTCGCGGCTGATGGAAGAATTTCAGATAAGGTCGCTTGACCGTATTGTGGCGCGTCCGGGATCTTTGGTTCTGGAACTACAAGATCAGCTGCGTTCAGCGACTCATTCGTGTTCAAGCGATCGTTGCCAAACGTAGGCGGACCGCAAATTCGCGGGCCTTGTTGACTGCAGCCTGCCCATCTGCTTCAGCACTGACGCGAATCACCAAGTCCTCGGGCTGGGATGTGCCGTTGAGCCCATGGTCGGCATCGCACTGGGGATCACCGCAATCCGCCGGTGCCAAGTCAATGCGCTTGGTCCCGCCCCAAGACATGCCGAAGGTCAATTCCTTCACTGGATCCGCGGAAGAATAATGTTGCGGCTGGTGATAAACGTAGCTCGTAGCTACCGACGAGATGCGCGATAGTGCAATCATTTCGACAGAGACCTGGGCCATGACGTCCTTGCCATGGTCATCTAGTTGCTGGTCATCGACGTGCAAAATGAAAAGCACCTTTTCGCTTTTCACCATGACCGTAATATGGCGGTGCACTTCGGTGTGGTCGAAATGAGTTTCCAGATGTACATAGTGGTCAAGTACCTGCTGCCCGGTCATGGCTTCAGCCAAAACATCTTGGACCATCTGCGGGTAAAAGCCCGCCCGAACCAGATCGTCGAGAAGCTCAGCGCCAGGAGCAGTCGAATATGTTGGAGAACTCATGAGTCAAGTCTACTCAGTAGCAACGGCCAATTCACGTTTTGCCAATCCGCTCAGCTTCGCAACGCGCGACGAACACTGTCCGTTCGTTGGTCCGCATTGCTGATCTGGATATTGACAGATAGGACGCTCAGGGAATCTGCTGCTACGGAAATCGGAGCGAACTTGGCGACAGTGACTTCGGGATGGTTGTCCTTGAACAGCGAGACGCGAGTGATGAAGTCCTTCAATGCGTCCAGATCTACCGCGGCTAAACCTTGGTAACCCAATAAGCGGACGCTGCTTCGGGGCCGGCGAATCAGATGCTCAAGATCATAAGTTGAAAGAGGCGCAACACCGTGGGCCCAGTCGTCCAAAAGGTTGACGGGATCGCCGCTGAGCCCGAAGGAGATCACCGGGCCCAATAGCGGATCCTCAACCGCCTTGACAACACAGGCTTGCCCGGCCGGAGCCATGCTCTGAACTTCGAGAGCGTCCACTCCATAGGCCTGCATCAGCTGCTTCATGTGGGTGAAGTTCGCTTCCAAGCTCTGCCGATCAGGAATACTCAGCCGAACTCCGCCAAGATCTAATCTCTGGCGCAAGTCTGGATCATTGGCCTTCAAGGCGACAGGCCACCCCAGTTCATCAGCAGCCTCGATGGCTTCTGAAACCGTGTTGACCACGCGCGATCCATAGATCTGGATCCCGTAAAATCCCAATAACTTTTGTGCCTGGTCCTCGGAGAGCTCCAGCAAGTTCGAACCCGAAACGGAGGTCACCAGTTCCGCGAGAAAATCATTCGCTGCTTCGACGTCAATTCCGTCCGGATCAACTATTGCCTCATACGGAACATCGACCCATTGCTGATAGCCATACGCCTTGGCTAAGGCGCCAATGACCGTGGTGGGAGAGGTATATAGCGGGACTCCTTGCTTCACCCCGCCAGAGATTTCCGAGTCGGACAGGCCTGGCACCAAGGCCAGAATCGGCTTTGGCTGGTCCAAAAACTCACGGGCAACCTTCAAAACTGCGGTAGTTTCAAGCCCGGAATAAGGCAGGTGAGCAAGAAGCACAGTGTGTACTTCGGGGTCGTCAACAAGTTGTTGGAGCCGACGGCGAAGCATCGGGATGGCCCGGGATTGCCCAATGCTGTAATCCAATTCGTCACCATGGATAACGGTGTTCAGGTTCCGATCTGCTGCAACGTCGCAAACAACTTCAGCGATCGTCAATGAATTCGAAATGACCGCTACGTTCGGACCCTTGGGTGGTGGGAAGACCGAAAGCAGGGACGTGACGTCCAATAATTCTTCGGATGAGCGGACTCGAATGACGCCGGACTGGCGCAAGATCGCGTTCATTGCTGCGGCAGGCGCCTGTCCTACGCGCACCGAGTGCCCCGGCGGGAGCCTGCGACCCATGACGTCCGTTTTAGCCACGACCACCGGCTTGCGTCGTGCCAGCCTTCGGGCGATGCGCGCAAATTTACGCGGATTACCGAAGGATTCCAGATACATTGCGACAACATCCGTGCGGGGGTCGTCTTCGAAAAACTGCATGGCGTCATTGCCGGAAACATCGGCGCGCAGCCCGGCCGAGATCGCGCTGCTGACGCCGACTCCCTGTTGAATGCCCACACCTTGGAGGATTAGTCCCATTGCCGCCGACTGACTGAAAAAACCAACATTCCCTGGCCGAGATATCCCAGCACTCCCCGAAATATGCAGATTGACCGCAGGATCAGTGTTGATGAGTCCCAGTGAAGCAGGGCCCACGACGCGCATGCCATTGGCTCGGGCCAAAGCGACCAGTTCGCGTTGTGCCGAGAGTCCTTGAGCGGACTCATATCCTGCGGACATGATGACTAAGGCCTTCACGCCGTGTTTTGCGCAATCTTGGATGGCTTCCATTACACGCGTCCGGGGGATGCAAAGGACTGCTACGTCAACCGGGCCGGGCAGTTCGGTCACTTTCCCATAGGCAACCATGCCGCCGACTTCCAACGCGGCATCATTCACTGCATAAACGGTGCCTGAGTACCCGGATTCGACGATTCTCTCCAAAACGTCATGGCCCAGTTTTCCCCATGTGCGGCTAGCGCCAATGACGGCGATGGATTGTGGGGTCAAAAGGCCAGCAACACTGCTTGCTTCTGCTCGATGTTCCCGGGATTCGGTGACTTCACGAGATTTCTCCGTGGGGCTGATGGGAAATTCCAACATCACCACGCCGTCTTCAAAGTGTCTTGCTACTGCATAACCAGCATCCGAAAAAACTGTGAGCATCTTGCGGTTTTCGGGAAGTACCTCCGCCGAAAATTTTTCGATGTCGTTCTCGCGGGCGGCTGCCGCCAAGTGCTCTAACAAGATTGAGCCAATGCCAGTGCCCTGGTATTCGTCGGAAACGTTGAAGGCAACTTCGGCCTCATGCGGATCATCTAGCCGGTCGTAACGACCAACGCCAATAATTTTTGAACCACGCACCACGGTAAAAGCGACCCGATTCACATGATCAACGTTGGTGAACCGCTCAAGCTCTTTAGGGGTCAGGGAGGACTTGTAAGTAAAATAGCGTAAGTAGACCGAGGTTTCAGATTGCTGCTTGTGCATCTCCTGCAAGGCCTGCGCATCCATCGGCGTAATGGGACGAAGATGTGCCGTTGTCCCATCGCGAAGCACAACATCTGCTTCCCAATGCGCTGGATATGCCGCCGAAAGTTTACGATCCACCATAGGCTTAGGATAGTCGCGACCTTGGTGATGTGCCCAGACGCAACACGAAGTATCGACAGTTCCGGCCGCAAGACAGTAGATGAAGGACAAATAGAGTAATGGCTCGAAAGAAGTCTGAAGAGATTCCAGAGGATTTCGTTGAAAATATCGTCGATATCGACGTCACCAATGAAATGGAATCCTCCTTCTTGGAGTATGCCTACTCCGTCATCTATTCGCGTGCACTTCCTGATGCCCGTGATGGCCTGAAACCAGTACAGCGTCGAATTCTTTTTCAGATGTCCCAAATGGGCCTGCGTCCCGAAAAGGGCCATGTTAAGTCTGCCCGCGTGGTTGGCGAAGTCATGGGCAAGCTGCACCCGCACGGTGACGCCGCCATTTACGATGCGATGGTTCGTTTGGCCCAGGACTTCTCGCTGCGCCTTCCATTGATTGATGGGCACGGCAACTTCGGTTCCCTCGATGACGGGCCGGCTGCGCCACGTTATACCGAGGCACGTCTAGCCGCATCCGCGGTAGCTATGACTGCGAACTTGGACGAAGACGTCGTGAATTTCATTCCGAACTACGACAACCAGTTCATGCAGCCAGAAGTACTGCCTGCAGCCTTCCCCAACCTCTTGGTGAACGGAACCACCGGCATCGCGGTGGGTATGGCCACGAATATGGCTCCGCATAACCTCGGCGAAGTGATTGCGGCCGCGCGACACCTCTTGGTTGACCCGGAGGCTACGGTCGAAGAACTGATGAAGTTCATCCCGGGCCCAGACTTGCCTTCAGGTGGCAGCATTATTGGCTTGGACGGCGTGAAAGACGCGTACCGCACCGGTCGAGGCCTCTTCCGGACCCGAGCAACGGTGGAGATGGAAAAGATTTCAGCCCGCAAATCAGGCCTGGTTATCACCGAACTTCCTTATGGTGTGGGCCCTGAAAAGGTGATCGAGAAGATCAAGGATGGCGTCAACAACAAGAAGATCGTTGGCATCTCGGATGTCGTCGATCTGACTGACCGCCACCATGGCCTGAAGCTGGTCATTGAACTGAAGAATGGCTTTAACCCCAACGCGGTGTTGGCGAGCCTATTCAAGTACACCCCGATGGAAGATTCCTTCGGGATCAATAACGTGGCTTTGGTCAACGGGCAGCCTCGAACCATGGGCCTGCGTGAACTACTGACGGTCTATGTTGACCACCGGCTCGATGTTGTGCGTCGACGCACAACGTACCGTTTGGCCAAGCGCGAAGATCGCCTGCATTTGGTTGAAGGCCTGCTGATCGCCATCGTAGATATCGATGACGTTATCGCGATCATCCGTTCTTCGGAGCAGACCAATGAAGCACGCCAGCGGCTGATGACGGTCTTCGACCTCAGCGAACCACAGGCCAACCACATACTTGAACTGCGCCTGCGCCAGCTGACCAAATATTCCAAGCTTGAGCTGGAAACGGAAGCGGAGCAGCTGCGCGAGGAAATCGAGAAGCTTCGCGCCATCTTGGCCTCTGACCAGTTGCTGCGTTCGGTGGTCTCCGAGGAGTTGGAAGCCATGGCGGAGACCTTCGGCACTCCTCGTCGGACCAAACTCCTGAAATCTGCGCAGCTTGCGCCACTGAAGGGCACTGCGTTGCCAGAAGCGGTGGGTAGCGGCAAGCAGGCCAAGCTGACGATGGAGATTTCCGATAGCGCGTGCTGGGCATTGCTCTCAGCCACCGGTCAGATCGCTCGCACCAACGATCGCACCCAGCTGGACTTCACGTCAGCGCGAATCAAGCACGACGTGCTTATCTCGCAGGTACCTTCCACCGCCCGCGGTGAAATCGGTGCGCTGACCAGCACCGGCCGGATCATACGCATTTCCTTGATCGATGTGCCGGTATTGCCTGAGTCCCATGGTTTCCCTCAGCTGGCACAGGGTGTTCCGGTTGCTGAATTCCTGAAGCTCCCAAAGAATGAGACGGTCATCGCGCTCGTTCCGCTCAATGAAGTTCTGGCTATCGGCACCCAAAATGGTGTCGTGAAGCGAGTGACCCCGGAATACCCGCTGAATCGCGATGAGTTTGAGGCAATTACCCTCAAGGATGACGATACGGTGGTTGCCGCTGCTGTGGCGGGCGAGGACGACGAATTGGTCTTCCTCACGCGGGGCGCACAATTGCTCCGATTCCCTGCCTCTGCCGTGCGCCCGCAAGGACGCACCGGGCGCGGCATGGCCGGTATCAAGCTCAGCGCCGGTGACCGCGTCATCTTCTTCGGTGTGGTGCCAGCTTTGAGCCAGAATGCTGTGGTCGCGACGATTGCGGCAGGTTCACAAACCTTGCCAGGAACATCTGGCCAATCGGTGAAGCTCACCGAGTTCGCCGAGTTCCCTGCGAAGGGACGTGCCACAGCTGGCGTACGCGCACACCGCTTTGTCAAGGGTGAAGATCACCTGCAGCTTGCCTACGCAGGACAGGGACCTGCACGAGCTAGCTCCACTGCGGGTGTCGTCCGGGCGCTGCCCACAGAGTTTGGGAAGCGTGATGGTTCTGGTGCCCCGCTTGCCCAGTCCATCAATATCCTCGGCGGCTCTTTGGCTGAGACCGACTCCTCCGCAGCCGCGGCACCGCAGGCACCAAGTGCTCCTCCAGTTGACTTGACGATCCAAGCCGGGCGTCCGAAAGGGGCCCCAACGTTCACCCCAGGAGAAGATACGCTCCCCTTCGATGACGGTGGAGTAATCCTCTAAATACTCGGGTTCACCATCAGGAAGGTGCTGCAGTAGATCGGTGATCTGCTGCAGCACCTTCCTATTTGGCTCCAGCGACCACCTTGGCCAGTAGCTCGATGCGTTCCTCGCACTGGCCAGCCAGCGCCTCATCGTGGGTAATGAGGACCACCGTGCGGGCATGCAGAGCACGACGCAACGTATCCATCAATTCGGTGGCTTCGTCGACTCCCAGATGCGCCGTGGGTTCATCGAGTAACACCACCTGATGTCCGCCCAGAAGAGCTCGGGCAACGGCCATCTTGCAACGCTGTCCACCAGAAAGATTGTGTCCGCCGGAACCGATCCTCGTTTCGAGCCCGCGTGGTTGCTTCTGATACCAGGAGTACAGCCCAACCTGCTGGAGCGCTTCGAGAAGTTGCTCGTCCTCGCGGGTCTGCCCCTGTGGAACCCCAAGCATGAGGTTGCGGCGTATCGAAGAATCAAACAGGTGCGCCTCTTGCGGGCACCATGCCACCGATTCAAGATTGGCTCCGTGAATGACGCTGCGTCTTCCGCGTTCGTCAACTGCTTTCAGGGAACCTGAGCGGACCGGCAAAGCCCCGAGAAGTGCGGTCAGAAGCGTGGATTTCCCTGAACCGGATGGGCCAACAATAGCGGTCCATTGATTTGCCCGAATGCTGGCGGTTAGCCGGTCGACCACAATCGGTCCGTTCCCGTAGCCAAGACTAACTTCGTCGAGCTCAAAACCTGTCACCGTCGTATTGCCGCTGGCTGAATGTTCATTCGTACGATCTTGCCGGTTCTGGGTTGCCAGCCCGTGCTTCTCTAGCTGTCGGGTCAGTTGCTTCAAGGCTTGACCTTGTTGGACCGCCGTCAATGCACTATTGGCGCTATCCCCCAGGGACAAGCTCAGTAGCACCGCCAGGGCGGTCAAGGATGCGGAACTATGCGAAACCGCGGTGATCACGATGGCCATGAGCACACTGAGCATCACGGCGAGCGCTGATGCGCTACCCTGACCGAGCGCATGTCGTTGCGCGTCTTTAGTATTTTTCTCCTCGGCGCTCCTCATTGACGCAATGGCACCGTTGAGGGAGCCGTTGATACGCAAGGAGGACTTGTGCCGCAGGATACCGAGGATGTTTTGGTTCATGGCCATTCGATGAGTCATCTGGCGGACTAGATGCTGCCCCTCAATACTCTTGACCACCCACCGGAGGGGAAATGCCAAGAGGAGACCAGCCAAGATTGCGGTCCATCCAAACTCGGGCTGAATGAGGAACAACACTAACGCCGACACCGACCAGACTGCGATCGCTGATAGTGGCGGAAATACCACGCGGGCTAGCTGATCGCGCAGTTCATCGACCTCGGCCAAAAGGAATCGCAGCACGACCGATGAGCGGCTGAAGATTCCCCATCGGGCTGGGTCAGCCACCATGGCATTCCAAATCTTTTCCCGTAGCTGCCCGGCATAGTCCAAGACTGCATCATGGATGGCTAGCTGTTCCAAATACCGGAAGGCCGCTCTGCCGATCCCGAGCGCTCGGACCATGACAAAAGCGACACTCAAGTGGAGGATGGGTGGTTGATAGCTGGCTTCAACTATTAGCCAACCGCTCAATGCGGCCAAGGCGACAGCGCACAGGACACTTATGGTCCCCCATGCCACGGCTTTTGGTGCGCTGCGATAGCGTTTGAGCAATTCTTGCCGCGGGTTAAATCGGTCCTTGCCCACATGTGTTGAATCGGCAGGTAGAAGGTCCCGATCACTGCTAGTCCGAAATTCCGGTTCCTGAACATGCGACGTTGCCTGCGGCTTGCTCCCGGTTCCCCTGCTCTGCGAGTTGTCGATCAACGGATCGTGGCTTGCAATGAGTACGGCACAACGTGCGGGAACTTCATGCAGTAGCCGGCGAACAACCGCCGCATTCGTTTCATCGAGGTGAGCGGTCGGTTCATCGGCCAGGAGCAAGGTGCACTGGCTGTCGCTCTGCAAGCGAACCACGGCTCGAAGTACCTCTAGCCTGCGCAACTCGCCGGGTGAGTATTCGGCGATATTGTGCTCCAGCAACAGTTCTATCGATAATCGCTTTGACAGCTCAGCAATGAGTTCAGGTCTTGCATCCGGAATGTCTTGGGCTAATTGTTCCTGCCCTGTTTCAGCATCAAATCGCGGATGCTGGCTGATCAGGGCGATGGATCCGGAAGTGCGAATGTTGCCGTGAATCAGCGCTGGGTCAAAGGCATTGTCACTGCTAAATGCCTCAGCGATCACTGTGAGCAACGTTGTTTTGCCCGACCCGCTCGCCGTGGCGATGACGTGCCGCTCCCCCGCGCTAAGGCTGAGGTTAAAGTTGCTGTAAATTGGGTCGTCGCCCTCGTACTGTACGCTGAGATTCTCAATTTCCAAGACGTTGGGGGCTTGCACTGGTCTGGCATCGAGGACGGTGGTATGCGTGGAAGCTGTAGTCATGCTCTGATACCGCTGATAGGCGGCGAGTCCATCATCGGCGGCGTGATAGGCGGAACCTACTTCGCGAAGTGCAGAGAAGAGTTCGGGCGCCAGGATCAGAATAGTCAATCCTGCAGAGAGCTCCATTGAACCGTTGACGAGCCTGACGCCGATGAAAACTGCTAGCACGGCCACCGAAAGCGTGGAGATAAGTTCCAGCCAGAAGCTGGACATGAAGACTGTCCTCAAATTGGCCATGGTCGCAGTGCGGTACTTCTCGCCTACTTGCGCGATTGCATTGCCCTGTTCACGGGCCCGTCCTAGGCCCAGCAGTGCAGGTAGACCTTGAGCCAATTCGTAGAGTTGGCTTGCCAAACGATCCAGTGATGATTGTGATTCTTTGAGCGTATCTTGCGTATGCATTCCGATAAGCGCCATAAATACGGGGATCAAGGGAATTGTCAGTAGCAGGATCACCGCGCTGATCCAATCCAGCCTCAGAATATAGACTCCGAGCAAGAGCGGAACGGCAGCGGCGCCAATGAGAGCGGGAATGAATTTGGTGAAGTAATCGTCGAGCTTTTCAATGCCATGGCTCGCCAATGTGGCTACCACAGGAATGGAGTTCTGCGTTGCCGGAACAATCACAGGGTGGGCAGCTTCGGAACTGAGTAGCCGTGTACGCATCCGTTCCTTGGCGCCCATGCCCATCCGTCTTGCGCCTGCATTTAATCCCCAGGCTGACAACGCACGTAAAAGTGCACCAGCTCCGGCAACGTACAGTAAACGGGAATCATTGTCGGCGCTGGCTGCCATATTGGCGATCCAGGTGCCAAGCGAATATGCGACAAGCACCAGCCCCAAGACCTTCAATACTGAAAAGCCCGTCAGTACCGTGAATTGGCGTGGCGAAATCAGTTCTTTTGGGAGGAATCTTGGGGCTGGCATAACTCGACTTTCAGGTTCGGTTCGCTTACTTAACGATTGATGTCACGCGGTGAGTTTCGGGAATGTGCTCCTCGCGCAGTCGCTTGCGAAACACCCAGTAGCTCCATGCCTGATACGCCAATACCAATGGCACACCGAAAGCAGCCACAATACTCATGAGCTTGAGCGTGTATGGGGTGCTGGATGCGGATTCGACCGTCAAATCAAAGGCCGGGTTCAGCGTTGAAGGCAGTACCACCGGATATGCCGCCACGAATATTGCGGCAACTGTTGCCAGTAGCATAAGGCCGATGGCGATGAACGAGATTCCTTCTCGACCACTGCGGCCTGTGACGATTGCCGCGATCAGCGCAACAACTGCGAGCGCAAGGCACAACCACGCCACAGTTGAACTGTTGTCAGCGAGCACCCAAACGGCCCAAAGCAACATTGGAAGTACCGCTACAGGCAGCCACCGTCCCACTAGCTTGCCGGCTTCCTCCCGAACCGGTCCATCCGTTTTCAACCGAAGGAATGCCAAAGCGTGGATCAAGGAAAACGCCACTACCGCGACTCCTCCGAGCACCGCATGCCACGTGAGCCAGGCGAAGGCGCCGCCGATGCGGTCTCCATTCTCGTTTAGCGGTAGTCCCAAGGTGGTGGACGCGAGCATGGCGCCCACACCAAAAGCGGCGACGAGGGAGCCAAGGCCCAGTGCGAGATCCCAAGCCTTTCGTGTGGGTACGGCAATTGCCTTGCCACGATATTCGATGGCGACCGCACGGAAGATCAAAGAAATCAACACGATGGTGAGCGGAATGTACAGCGCCGAGAAGAGTGAGGCGTACCAATGCGGGAAGGCAGCAAAGGTGGCGCCGCCGGCAGTCAGTAACCAGACTTCGTTACCGTCCCACACCGGGCCGATGGTATTGAGCAGCAACCGCCTGCGTTTTTCGGTGTTTCGGCCAAGACCGATGAGCATTCCCACCCCAAGGTCGAAGCCCTCAAGAAAGAGGTAGCCGCACCAAAGTATCGCAATGACAATGAACCAGAGTGTTGGTAGCCATTCCATGGTTTTCTCCTTCGTCCCTCGAGCTAGTAGGCGAATGCCAAGACGTCGTCGTCGTCATTGTCATCATGCGGTTTTGTAGTGGCGCCGTCGTGTTGCCCGGCTGAATCAAGTTCCGGCATAGCAGAAGCTACACCACCGCGGATATACCGAGTCAGAAGAACAAGTTCCACAACAAGCAGAACGGCATAGATGGAAGTTAAGGCGATCAGTGAGAACAGGAGCTCTCCGGCGCTTACAGTGGGAGACACGGACGCTGCGGTGTACATAAAGACCTGGTCTACCCCGCCCATTTGTGGGTTGGGTGCCACGGTGAATGGTTGTCGTCCCATTTCGGTGAAGATCCATCCGGTGGCGTTCGCACCAAAGGGAGCGGCTATGCCCAAGACTGCGAGCCGGGAGATCCATTTGTTATCCGGAACAGTTCCCTTTCGCGTAATCCACAGTGCTATGGCAGCAGCAACAGCGGAAAGCCCACCAAAAGTGATCATTAAGCGGAAGCCCCAGTAGGTAACTTCCATAACTGGAAGGTAGTCAATTTCTTGACCTGCGTACTTGCCGAAGGATTCATCTTGCGGGTAGTACTTGCCATATTTTTCTTGGTATTCCGGAATTAGCGTGTTGACGCCCTTAATTTCCGTGGTGAAATTTCCGTTTGCGAGGAAAGACAGTATTCCCGGGATTTCGAATACAGCAACAACGTCATCGCAGTTGGTTGCTCCATGCGCCGTGATATCGCCCAGAGAGAGGACCGAGAAGCCAGTCCCGTCGTGGCACGCAGCTTCTGCCGAAGCCATCTTCATGGGTTGTTGCTCGAACATGAGTTTGGCTTGTTCATGTCCGGTGAGCGCTACTCCCAAAAATGCGACGACGGCGACGCTTGCACCGATTCGCAGGGATTTGATCCAGACATGGTAGTCCGTTTTGTCTCGGTTCTTTCCTCGAGACAGATCCTCACCAATGATCACGCGACCACTCGCATCGACTGTGTCGATGCCTTCTTTGCGACGACGGTACAGATGGAACCAGGAAATTCCAAGCAGGAATCCTCCCGCTACAGCAAAGGCGCCAAATAGTGTGTGTGGGAAGGTAATGAGTGCCGTGTTGTTGGTGAAAACCGCCCAAGCATCGGTCATCACTGCCCGACCGTTTACGATCTCAGTACCCACCGGATGCTGCATCCACGAGTTCGCCACGAGAATGAAGTAAGCCGAAACCATCGTCGCGAGCGATGCGCACCAGATCGTTGCCAGATGCACCCGTTTAGGCAATTTCTTCCACCCGAAGATCCATAGTCCAAGGAAGGTGGATTCGACGAAGAACGCAAGGAGAGCTTCCATGGCCAGTGGCGCACCGAATACATCGCCGACGTAACGGCTGTATTCGCTCCAGGCCATCCCGAATTGGAATTCCTGGACAATTCCTGTTGCGACGCCCATGATGAAGTTGATCAGAAACAGCTTGCCCCAGAATTTTGTCATCCGCAGCCAGTGTTCGTTGCCTGTGCGGTGCCAAATGGTTTGCAACACGGCAACCGTTAGTCCCAGGCCGATGGTTAACGGGACCATCAGGAAGTGATAGACCGTGGTTATGCCAAACTGCCAGCGGGCAATTTCTAGTGCATCCATTGAATCCTCAATTTATCGCGTGTTGAGATCTTCCAAAAATTTCTACGGCTTGTAGAAGTTCCTTTAAGTATCACCATAGACGATTTCGACAGCTTGTAGAAGTCGAACTTTCGAGATCCCACCCACACTATCGAGTCCCGGCACTGAGCAGAGTCGACCCACTCGAGTCGACAGGTCCCCCGCAGGACGAAACATGACAACCACCCAAGGAAGAGGCCGGCACCGGCCTTCGTCACCTGGGGCAAAGAACACGAAACCCCGCACTTTTACGCTTCGTAGAAATCTCTGGCAAAAATCGCTACAATTGGTGTTTCAAGCAGTGTGCTCAGGTCTTGTACCCGAGCATTCGGCGAAATGACTAAAGCAAGTGAGGTAAGACCTAGTGGCCAGCCTTGGCGATCTGGAACGTTCCGTCATGGACCTGCTGTGGGATTCCACAGAACCGCTCACCGCGAATGACCTTCGCGATGACCTCGCGGCGCTTGGCACCGATGCGAAAGAACTCGCAGTTACCACGGTGCTCACCGTGCTTGCACGCCTTGAAAAAAAGGGATTGGTTGAGCGCGAGCGCTCCAGCCGTCCACATCGTTACGCTGCTTCATCCTCGCGAGAAGACCACACCGTTGGTCTGCTCAACGAAGCTCTGGGCACTGCCCAGGACCGCGAAGCAGTGCTTGCGCGATTCATCGGCGGAATCTCCGCAGATGAGGCGGCTTCTCTGCGTGCTATCTTGGACTCTGTAAAGTCCGCATAAATTATTCAACTTTCGGGGACTGAGTGCTTCTCACCTCATACTTCCTAGCGGCGTTGGCCATCGCATTAGCGTGGCCGACGCCGTTGGCCTTATCAAAAGCTAAATGGACCACGCGCGCACCAGTTCAAGCCGTGCTCCTATGGCAAGCCATCGCTCTAGGTGGTGGCCTCTCCATGATTGGCTCCATGCTGGTCTGGGGGCTAACTCCACTGGGCGATGATCTCATCTCGGCCATACATGGTGGCTGGCGCCTCCTCACGGGCGATCCCACGGTACGCTATCCGGGTGTCGTCCACCTTTTTGCGCTGAGTACGGCACTTCTCTTTGGATTCCATCTGGTATTGACGTTGATTCGCGCTGCGTGGAGAACTTCGAGGCAAAGAGCTAAACACCGGCACCTACTGCGATTGCTCAGTAATCCTTCGGAGACGCGCCCGAACACCCTGGTCATCGATCACGACTTACCCGTGGCTTACTGTGTTCCAGGCATCTCACAGTCCGTCACGGTTCTCTCTCGGGGGTTGATTACACAGCTCACTATTGAGGAACAACAAGCTGTCATATCCCATGAACGTTCTCATCTAGACCAACGGCACGACTTGCTCATCCTGGCCTTCACTGCTTGGAACGAAGCCCTGCCGTGGTTGCCGACGTCAAAGCTTGCATTAGATGCAGTGCGCCAGCTTATTGAGATGCTTGCCGATGACAAGGCGCTAGAACGTGTAAACAGGGCGACGCTCTTGAAAGCCATCATCACAGTAGCTGCGGCGGCAATGAACGTTGACGACGTTTCTTCCAAACAGACCTCATCGAATGCAGAACTGGTGGGCATGCCCGGCGGGGAAGTTTCTTCACGACGCTTGCAACGCTTGCTGACACCGGTTGACCCATTGGGACGTATGCCTCGTTATCTAGTTTTGACCTGCACGGTTCTGCTGCTCGTGTGCCCGACGGTTCTCCTGGTGGCGCCCCGCCTGCTTGCATGGTGAAGTGCTACTTGCTTTAACTTGTTAACGAATGAAGTCGTTGTCTTGAGCAAAATATCGCTCAAGACAACGACTTCATTTTCTTAATGCCTAGACGTCAATTCGGTCGCGTTCTAAATCATCCGCACCATCAATGATGAATTTCTTGCGTGGCGCAACGTCCGATCCCATCAGCAAATCGAAGACTTCCTCAGCAGCCTGGGCATGTTCGATTCCCACTCTGCGCAGCATTCGATGGCGTTGGTCCATGGTCGTTTCAGCAAGTTGATCGGCATCCATTTCCCCAAGGCCCTTATAGCGCTGAATTGGTTCCTTGTAGCGCTTTCCATCCTTCTCCAGCCGAGCGAGTAACTTGTTCATCTCCGCTTCCGAATAGGTGTAAACCACTTCATTTTGTTTCGAACCGGGATTGATAACTTCAATACGATGCAAGGGTGGCACGGCCGCATAAACTCGCCCGTGCTCAATCATCGGCCTCATGTACCGGTAGAAGAGCGTGAGCAGAAGCGTACGAATGTGCGCCCCATCCACGTCAGCATCGGTCATGAGAATAATTTTTCCGTACCGGGCTTGCTCAATATCAAAGCTTCGACCAGAGCCGGCGCCAATAACCTGAATCATCGCGGCGCATTCTGCGTTTGAGAGCATATCCGAGATGGAAGCCTTCTGGACATTCAGAATCTTGCCTCGAATAGGCAATAGCGCTTGGTACTCGCTGGAACGGGCCAGACGCGCGGTGCCCAATGCGCTGTCACCCTCGACGATAAAGAGTTCAGACTTACCGACTTCCTTGCTGCGGCAGTCCAACAATTTTGTGGGCAGTGTCGAGGATTCCAAGGCAGTCTTACGCCGCTGAGTTTCCTTGTGCATTCGAGCAGAGACACGAGATTTCATCTCGTTCACTACCTTTTCCAGCAAGGTGGAAGCTTCTGCCTTCTCTGAACGCTTGTTGGATCCCAAGCGTTCGTTGAGCGCTTTCTCAATAACTTTGGAGACGATTTGACGCACCTGCGGGGTACCCAAAATTTCTTTCGTTTGCCCCTCGAACTGCGGTTCGGCCAGACGAACCGTGAGAACTGCAGTCATGCCCGCTAGAACGTCGTCTTTTTCTAGCTTGTCTTTCTGTCCGAACTTGAGTTTTCTAGCGTTCGCTTCGACATTTTTCCGGAAGGATTTGAGCAAGGCTTGCTCGAATCCGGCGCTATGTGTGCCGCCCTTTGGCGTGGCGATGATGTTGACGAAGCTGCGAAGCGAGGTGTCGTAACCAATCCCCCAGCGAAGCGCGACGTCGACTTCACACACTCGTTGAACATCTTCAATGTGGCTGCGGCCCTTGTCGTCGATGACTGGAACCTTCTCATGGAAGGAACCGCTGCCCTGGAAACGCCAAATATCTGTGACCGGCGAATCGCTACTGAGGTAGTCGACAAACTCGCTAATACCGCCGTCGTGCTGGAAAACCTCTTCGTGTGGGCCATCTTCGCCAGGTGTATCGGGTAGGCCTCGTTCGTCGCGAAGGGTGATCCGCAGGCCCGGTACAAGGAACGACGTCTGTCGCGCGCGGTCCTGCAAATCCTTGTACGAGAATTTGGCATCTGGAGTGAAGATATAGTTATCCGCCCAGTATCGAATACGCGTACCTGTGACGCCGCGTTTGGCCTTGCCGATGATCTCTGGCGACGTTGCGGACTCGTGAGGGCTGAATGGAGCGTCAGCTTTTTTGCGGCCCTTGTCTGCGTATTTTCCTGGCTCACCGCGACGGAACTGCATGCTGTAGGTCTTTCCACCACGGTCTACTTCGACATCTAGGCGCGCGGACAGGGCGTTAACAACTGAAGCACCGACACCGTGCAGGCCGCCGGAAGCACTATAGGATCCGCCACCGAACTTTCCACCGGCATGAAGCTTGGTGAACACGACTTCCAGACCGCTCAGTCCAGTTTTAGGTTCAACGTCCACGGGAATGCCACGGCCATCGTCGTGGACTTCAACGGAACCATCGGCATGCAGCACGACGCCAATAGCTTGACCAAAACCGCCCAATGCTTCGTCAACGGAGTTATCAATAATTTCCCAAAGGCAGTGCATCAAGCCTCGGGAGTCCGTGGATCCGATGTACATACCGGGACGTTTGCGTACCGCTTCCAAGCCTTCGAGGACTGAAAGATGTCGAGCGTTGTAATTGTCGGATGAAGCCACTGGGCCTTTGTCTCCTACCTACATAAGAAAGAACGTCGTGAGTACCATTCTAATCGTTAATGTGTTCGAATATTCGCCATTTTCCGGGGTCTTCACGTGCTTTTGACAGTTATGACCTTATCCACATCTACTACGCGGTGAGCGAAAGACACCCGTTTTCGGGATAAAGTCAGAGCTCGAACTGGTTCTATTGAGTAACCATCAACTTTAGGAGGCTGGCAATGACTACTACGACCGCTAGTCGTGAACTGAACGCCCTCGACCGGTGCGACCGTTGCGGCGCACAGGCCTACGTGCGAGCCGTGCTGGCTTCAACCGGCGGTGAACTGCTGTTTTGCGCTCACCACGCCCGCGATGTGGAACCTAAGCTGCGTCCTCAGTCCTCAGTTTGGCAGGACGAATCGTCGCGACTTTACGAAAAGCCGAAGGTTGACGCCAACGACTGATCGCGTTTCAAACTAATTGCAGAATGGTGGCCCAACTATCGTTGGGCCACCATTTCTTTTTAAGTAGGACCTAAAAATATGGCCGGCAGAACAATTAGTTCTGCTGGCCATATGATCATCATGATTTAGTCGAGGTAGTCTCGCAGAACCTGCGAGCGCGATGGGTGGCGAAGCTTTGACATCGTCTTGGACTCAATCTGACGGATACGTTCACGCGTAACTCCGTAGACCTTGCCGATTTCGTCTAAAGTCTTAGGCTGACCATCAGTGAGGCCGAAGCGCATGGCAACTACGCCTGCTTCACGCTCAGAGAGCGTGTCCAGAACGGAGTGCAACTGCTCCTGCAACAGAGTGAACGAAACGGCGTCTGCTGGAACGACTGCTTCCGAGTCTTCGATGAGGTCACCGAATTCCGAGTCACCGTCTTCACCCAATGGAGTATGCAGCGAAATTGGTTCGCGACCGTACTTCTGAACTTCAACAACCTTTTCAGGGGTCATGTCCAGTTCCTTGGCCAACTCTTCTGGAGTTGGTTCGCGACCGAGATCCTGCAGCATCTGACGCTGTACGCGAGCCAACTTATTGATGACTTCTACCATGTGTACCGGAATACGGATGGTTCGAGCCTGGTCAGCCATGGCGCGGGTAATTGCCTGGCGGATCCACCAAGTTGCGTACGTCGAGAACTTAAAGCCCTTGGTGTAGTCGAACTTCTCAACTGCACGAATCAGGCCCAGGTTACCTTCCTGGATCAGGTCCAAGAAGAGCATGCCACGGCCGGTGTAACGCTTTGCCAGCGAGACTACCAAGCGAAGGTTGGCTTCAAGCAGGTGATTCTTTGCGATCTTACCGTCGTGAATGATCTGCTCGTAGTCCCAACGCAAACGCTGGTCCATGGAGCCGTCGTCTTTTTCCAGCTTGTCCGTTGCAAACAGACCTGCCTCGATACGCAGCGCCAAGTCGACTTCCTGCTCTGCGTTCAGCAGCGCGACCTTACCGATCTGCTTCAGGTAATCCTTGACGGGGTCAGCGGTTGCACCGGCAACCATGACCTGCTGCTGCGGGGCATCGTCATCTCCGGTGGAAAGCGTGAAGCCCTTGGAATCGTCGTCAGACTTCGAATCGGCTCCAGCCTCGACTTCCTCGTCGCCTTCTGCCACCGCTGCGGTTGATTCGTCCTGTGCTGCAGTGTCTGCAGCTACCTTTTTGGTCCGAGGCTTGGCCTTGGTAGCACGCTTCTTCGCCGCAGGAGTTTCTGCCGATACTTCAGCCGTGTTGACCTCGGCCTCAGTTGATTGACGATTAGCGTTCGTCTCAGAAGATGACACGAATAACCTTTCTAACGATGCGTTCCGGATGCACCTGCCGGTAACACCACTATGACCCTGTCAAGTCCGATGACGTTTAATCACTGACTAAACGCCGCAGGGCTGGCACATTGTTATCAACGCTTCAAGCCCGCCTTATGTTCCCAAAATCCTTAGATTTCAGGCAAAGGCAATTCGAACCTAACCGGGTCTGTTATTTCATTATCCATGAATTACCACCCGGACACCACTTGAGACACCCCGAGGGTCCACTTTCAGGAAAAGTTCGCCCTCCAGGCGCGCAATTGGTCCGTGGCCCAAGCAGGCATCACGCCGTGTTCCATAAGCTTTTGAAGGAGCATGGCTAGTTCATACTTTTCGTTCTCCAGCACTGCCCGATCCAATAGCACCAGTGCCATTGAACCTCGACCGCGCGCCCATTCAATCCATGCCAGTATGCATAGGAGCGCCTGCCGCGATTCGTCTTTGGCTACTCCCAAAAGATCGCGAGATAACTCCCATAGCCGGTCAACGCGCTGCCAATCTGGCGCGTACCAGCCTCGTCCCAAGAGATAGTCTGCCAAAGGCACAACCGAGCTTTCTCGTTCGCCGACAGAAATTCCAAAAATAATATCCAGAGCGCTTTCGAGACCTTCGCCGGCAAGAAATGGAAGCAGGTCCCTCACTAACTTAGTATGTAGCGAGCCCACATGAATGGCGGCCCAATGCGCATCTGAATGGAGCCTAGCCGATGAATCTGCAACCGTACACGATAGCGACTCGTTCCATGCGTGCAAAGACTCAACGGTGTCGGCCTCTTGGCTCCTCACCAAGTTCATTACATCGTCAGCGCTCGTCCATTCCGGCACACCACTGCCATCCCAAGGCTGGTCTAACGGCGCCGAACCTGCCAACACCATAGAGAGGTTAGTTTCGTTCGTTTCTAGTGCCGAAAGTTCTTGCACTTCCGGCCCTTCTTGTGAGTCGTAGTCCCAGATTCTCGAAGCCTGCCGACACCAGGCATGCCGCAAATGTATCGATTGATGCGCAAGTGCAACTTTAAGTTCCGATACTAAGTTTGCAAGGGGCCTGTCCTGGAAGTCTGCTTCCTCGTCCGGAGCGTAGATAACGACGGCAATTTCATCAATATTCGGAATGCGGTGTAGCAAACGACTGATCTGGGCAATCCAGATTTTGAGGTCGAGCCTAGAGTCCGTCGGTGGAAGGTCGACTCTGAGAGTAGCTTCAAGCCGATCAGCATCGATGAGAAGCAATACTGCTGAATTGCGCGGGTGAAATCCCAACGCGTGTGGCACATAGGCCAGAATGTCCTTATAACTGGACAGTGAAATTGGTTGTCGTTCTGGAGTAGTTGTCATGCACCCACGGTGCACGAGAATGATCCGTCAGGCGCCATGCTCGTCACTACTTGTGGAGAACTTCAACGCCGTGATGCAGGTACTACTGCTCCGCCAAGAAGCGACGTGCTTTTCGACGCTCAATCAACATGAAAGTTACACCCAACCCCGCCATAACGAACTGGAACGACAGTGCGATTCTGAATGCTCCGAGGTTATATAGCTCCCCTGAAGAATCATCAACTTTATTCAGCATGTCAAGGATGAATCCGATGACATAGATCGTGACGAACGCCCCAATGAAACCACCAGTGTTTACTAGACCGGTAGCCGTCCCCAAGACGCGCGGGGAATTAAACGTCCGAGCGAAATCGAATCCGATTACTGACGCAGGTCCGCCTGCCGCGACAGTAATCATCAAGATGATAAGTACCCAGAGCGGCGCTTGCCCCGGCCATAGCAGGACGACGGCCCACAGGATGAGCATCGCCCCGACGATGCCTAACGCATAGTTTGAGCGGTGCTCGGCGTGACGTGCCGTGAGGGCTCCGAGCATGGGCCCCAACACAACGGCCACTACGACGAACACCGACATCAGCCCCGAAGCCAGCGAGCTGTCCAGCCCCTGCCCCTCGACCAGGAAGGGGTATCCCCAGGTCATCATGAACGTGTTAATCATGAATGCGGTAGTGAAGTGCGTCCAGAAACCAAGCCTAGTACCAGGCTGCTTGAGCGCTTGGGCGATACGTGACCTCGAAGAGTGTGTTCCGTGCCCGGGACCAGTCCACCCATTGCCGTTGCGCACAAAGGCGATGGTGGTGATAAACGTTGCGAAGGCAAAACCCGACATGACGGAGAATGCTGCTGACCACCCGGCGTGAAGCAACATCATGTGGAATGGGAAGATGCTGATTAGCTGGCCGAGCTGGCCAAATGTTCCAGTGAGCTGCGTCAGGACCGGAATTTTCGATCCAGAGAACCATAGCGGCAGTAGCTTGAGTACCGAGACGAAGACCATCGCGTCGCCCATGCCGACCATCACTCGGCCGATTAAACCCATGGGAACGTTCACGGAGATGGCGAGAAACACTTGCCCGGCGGACATCAACAGCGCACCGCAAGTAATCAAAATCCGTGGACCGAATTTGTCGAGAAGCAATCCAACAGGTACTTGTGCACCGGCATAAACGACCAGCTGGACAACGGAGAACGTAGCTAGGATTTGAGCACTGGCGTGAAATCGATCAGTTGCCTCAATTCCTGCCACACCAAAACTGGTTCGCTGGGATATTGCAGATATGTAAGCGACAATTGCGAAACCATAAACCAACCAAGATTTGGTCGAATTCAAATGCGGTTGACTCACTAGTCTTGATCACCTGAGGGGTGCTCGTCGTGTCCGTTTCTTAACCAGTCATCCGTATTTTCGATGGCCGCAAGGAAGTGCTCTGCACTGGCACCAAGTTCTTCAGCACCCGGCATTTGCTTATCTTCATCAAGCAGCAACGAACGCGGCTCGTGCTCTTGGACATGAGCGTCAAAGCGCTCTTCAAATCCATCGACCATTTGCCGTACATCTGTATTAGTTTCGAGCTGTTCCGCCAGCTGCTGGTCGACCAGACGCCCAGCCTCGCGCAACTTATCCGTTGGTAGTGCTAGCTTCAGGGCCGCTCCGACATACTCCAAAGTGGCGACCGCGACCGCCGGATATTCAGATTCGGCAAGGTAATGCGGCGTGTGAAGCGAATAGCCTACGATATCGCGCCCAGCTTCAGTCATCCTGATCTCCAACAAGGAGGTGATCCCGGCTGGAGACTCCACTGTGGGACTCCACGTAGAAATGTTTTCAATCAGGTCGTTGCGGTTTCCGTGCGCGGTCACGCCAACAGGCCTGGTGTGCGGAACAGGCATCGGAAGCGATGCGGATCCGACAACGAGCGAGACATTAAAAGCTTCGATGAAGGCTAGCAGTTCGGAGATCACCCGTTCCCACTTGAGGTCAGGCTCCACACCGGTTAAGAACCAGAAATTGCGGTCCATCTCATCGGTCATCAAGTAAATTTCGATGCGAGGCGCTTGGTATCCCGCGAAATGGTCACCCAGGAACGACAATCGCGGGCGCTGTGAAGTGTAGGCGACTAATTCATCGGCGTCGAAGGTAGCAAAAAGTTTGGATTCCAGGCGGCCAAAGAGTTCATTAGTCACTTGCGATTGAGTATGCCCAGCATCACTCATGCTCTTGAGCAGGACATACATGCCTAGTCCTTGGAGGCGTGAATCATCCAAGTCGTCTGCGACCATCGTCATCAACGATTCCTTGGACATTTTCTCCTCATTCAATCCCAAACCCACTAAAAACTGAGTTAAGCGCCGCTAGACACTGCCTGGCACCCTACATTCAGAGCGATATTACATACTATCGCTTCTGCGCTTACGCTCGCTGTGAAGTGACCCACGATGAACTAATTCCTCGGATAATATCGGTGGTAGCAGATGCGTTGCCCGCGAGCATGCACTACCTTCCGGATTACCATTCCGGAATTCACGACCTTAGACCCTACAAAGGCACAGAAGGAATGATTTTGTGATCAACTCAAGTGATCTCACTTTGAGCGCCATTGGCACTGACATTAAGCGCAAGAGCGCCGATACCTTGGTTTTGGGTGTGCTGAAGAATGATGGAAAAGCAACCATCGTAGCTTCGCCGTTCACCTCAGAAACCACCTCCTCGCTAGAGCAGTCACTCACTGCCTTGGGCATGTCAGGGAAGGCCGACGAAGTCACCCTGCTCCCAGGCGTGGAAGATTCCAAGGCAAAGGTCCTCTTGTTCATTGGCCTAGGCGTCACCGAGTTGGCCACCTTGACCGACGAACAGCTGCGCCGTGCAGCCGGTTCAGCCGCACGCCAGCTGAGCAATGCGAAGACTGCTATCTTCGCGTTGCCATCCGAAAGTGTTGAGCGCGTAGCGGCAATTGCCGAAGGTATCGCCCTGGGCAGCTACCGCTATGAGAACCAGCGCTCGAAGAAGAGCGACAAGCCAGTGCTCACCGAAGCACAAATCGCTACTGCCGTCGCGACGTCCAAAGATCTGCCCGCCGTACTCAAGCGCGCAGCAGTCGTCGGCCGCGCGGTCCGTGGTACCCGAGATTTGATCAACGCGCCAGCAAACTTGCTGTACCCAGAATCGTTCGCCACCGCAGTCAAGGACTACTCCAAGTCATTGCCTTTGAAGGTCACGGTTTTCGATGAGAAGCGTTTGGCCAAAGACGGTTTTGGCGGAATGCTCGGGGTCGGCGGCGGTTCGGCACGTCAGCCTCGCATGGTTAAGGTCGAGTACTCCCCCGCCAAGGCAGCAAAGCATATTGCGCTGATCGGCAAGGGCATCACCTTTGATACCGGTGGCACCTCGCTGAAGCCAGCTGCAGGAATGCACGCAATGAAGTCGGACATGTCCGGAGCAGCTGCGGTTTTCCAAACCGTCGCAGCCGTGTCCGAGTTGGGCCTGAACGTCAAGGTCACCGCGTGGCTGTGCTTGGCTGAAAATATGCCTGGTGGTGCTTCGACCCGTCCGGGTGACGTGCTGACCATGTTCGGCGGCAAGACTGTTGAAGTGTTGAACACCGACGCCGAAGGCCGTTTGGTCATGGCCGATGGCCTGGCCGCTGCCAGCCTGGAAAAGCCAGATGTCATGATCGACATCGCCACCCTGACCGGTGCTCAGATGCTCGCCTTGGGCCTGCGCACTGCGGGAATCATGGGCAATGAGCAGGTGCGCGACGACCTAGTGGCAGTGTCAGACAAGGTGGGCGAATTGGCTTGGGCCATGCCACTACCTGAGGAATTGCGTCCAAGCATTGAGTCGCAGGTTGCTGATTTGGCCAATATCGGTGAGCGTATGGGTGGCATGATGACTGCCGCGGTCTTCCTTGATGAATTTGTCGGCGAAGTCGATGGCAAGAAGATTCCATGGGCCCACATTGACTTCGCTGGTCCGGCCTTCAATGAGGGCAGCGCTTGGGGCTATACCCCAAAGAACGGTACTGGCTCACAGGTGCGCACGCTTGTCGCTTACGCGGAGCAACTCGCCGCAAATTAATAACCGCTTGGCTGCTGGTCACTCCAGCAGTACAGCAACAAACCTGTGTCCCGGCGTCAATGCACTCGTGCAGTTGATGCCGGGAACAGGTTAAAAATAAGAGACATGCCTGACTTTTACGCCTGCGAAGGTGACTGATGCCTGTTTGCGGTACTAAGGTAAGTTTTGAAACATCACCGTGGATCAATGGTGCGCGCCAACAAGCGTCATGCTCCCAAAGATCTGCGACCGATCCCCTGGTCGGCCAAAGCCGGCCACACTTAGCGAATACGAGGGAGCGTTCACGTGGCCGATTCGGCAGCAACGCAAGAATTTGATGTCCTCATCCTCGGCGGTGGATCCGCTGGATACTCGGCAGCATTGCGCGCCATCCAGCTGGGCTACACCGTTGGATTGATCGAGAAGGAAAAGCTGGGCGGCACCTGCCTGCACACCGGCTGCATCCCAACCAAGGCTTACCTGCACGCTGCAGAGCTGGCCGAGAACGCTCGCGAGGGTGCCAAGTACGGCATCAACTCCTCGCTGGAGTCGATCGACCTGGCTGGCGTTCGCAAGTACAAGGAAGGCATTGTCGCTGGAAAGCACAAGGGCCTGCAGGGCTTGCTGAAGATGAAGAAGGTCAACGTTATCACCGGTAACGGCCGACTGGTTTCCCAGGACTCCATCGATGTCGATGGCACCGTCTACAAGGGCAAGTACATCATCTTGGCTACCGGCTCCACTTCCAAGACCTTCGGTCTGGAAATCGGTGGCCGCGTATTGACCAGCACCGAAGCACTGAACATGGAAGACCTGCCAAAGAGCGCTATCGTGCTCGGTGGCGGCGTCATCGGCGTTGAGTTCGCTTCCGTATGGAAGTCCTTCGGCGTCGATGTCACCATCGTTGAAGGCCTGCCTTCACTGGTTCCAAACGAAGACCCAGCAATCATCAAGACCTTGGAACGCGCCTTCAAGAAGCGCGGCATCAAGTTCAACACCGGTGTCTTCTTCGAAAAGGTCGAGCAGGACGCCAACGGCGTCAAGGTCTCGCTGGCTGATGGCAACGTACTGGAAGCAGACATCGTTCTGGTTGCAGTGGGTCGCGGTCCAGTCACCGAGGGCTTGGGCTTCGAGGAGCAGGGCATCACCATCGATCGCGGTTTCGTGATCACCGACGAGCGCCTGCACACCGGCGTTGGGAACATCTACGCAATTGGCGACATCGTCCCAGGCGTACAGTTGGCCCACCGCGGTTACCAGCACGGTCGCTTCGTTGCCGAGGAAATCCATGGCCTGAAGCCAACCATCATCGAGGACATCAACATCCCGAAGGTGACCTTCTGCGAGCCAGAGATCGCTTCGGTCGGCTACTCCGAGCCAAAGGCCAAGGAGAAGTTCGGTGCTGACCAGATCGAGACCACCGAGTACAACCTGGCCGGCAACGGCAAGTCTTCGATCTTGGGCACCAGTGGCTTGGTCAAGATGGTTCGTGTCAAGAACGGCCCTATCGTGGGCGTTCACGGCATCGGCGGACGCATTGGTGAGCAGATCGGTGAAGCTCAGCTCATCGTCAACTGGGAAGCATACCCAGAAGATGTTGCGCAGCTGATTCACGCTCACCCAACTCAGAACGAGTCCCTTGGCGAAGCCGCAATGGCTCTCGCCGGTGCTCCACTGCACGGCTAATAGCTTTTAGCTCCACTAGGCAGCGCGTTTTGCAACGCGCTGCCTAGTGCACAAAGCTCGGGGGCACCGCCTCCACCCACAATTCAAGATTTAAAAACCAAGGAGATACGGGACGATGTCTGAAACCGTAAACCTACCCGCACTGGGTGAAAGCGTTACCGAAGGTACGGTAACCCGCTGGCTGAAGCAGGTCGGCGACCGTGTAGAGGTAGACGAGCCGTTGGTGGAAGTTTCCACCGACAAGGTAGACACTGAAGTTCCTTCGCCTGTTGCTGGCGTTATTGAGGAAATTTTTGTCGCAGAGGACGAGGACGCTGAAGTTGGCGCACCTTTGGTCCGCATTGGCGATGGCTCCGGCTCGGGCGATTCCGCTCCAGCTGCACCAGCTGCTGAAGAGGCACCAGCCGCACCTGCCGCTGAAGAAGCACCGGCTAAGGAAGAAGCACCAGCTGCTGCTCCTGCACCTTCTGCTGCTCCAGCTGCTGCCGGTTCGGCTTCCGGCACCGAGGTCACCTTGCCTGCATTGGGCGAATCGGTGACCGAAGGTACCGTTACCCGCTGGTTGAAGGAAGTTGGCGAGGAAGTCGCCGTTGACGAGCCACTGCTCGAAGTATCCACCGACAAGGTCGATACCGAAGTTCCTTCCCCAGTTGCCGGTACCCTGCTGGAAATTCGCGTTCCAGAAGACGAAACCGCTGAAGTTGGCGCAGTACTCGCAGTGATCGGTGCCGCTGGCGCCGCACCTGCTGCTGCCCCAGCCAAGGAAGAAGCACCAGCTGCTGCACCTGCGCCTGCAAAGGAAGAGGCTCCAGCAGCTCCAGCCGCTCCAGTCGCACCGGCTACCCCAGCCGCACCGGCTACCCCAGCTGCTCCGGCTGCTGCCGAGTCGAACAACGAGTCGGGTTACGTAACCCCACTGGTTCGTCGCCTTGCTAACCAGCACGACATCGACATCACCACTGTCAAGGGCACCGGTGTTGGCGGTCGTGTCCGCAAGCAGGACGTGCTTGACGCCGTTGCTGCCAAGGAAGTGGCTGCTCCAGCAGCTTCTGCTGCACCAGCGGCCGCTCCAGCGGCTGCAAAGCCAGCAGCACCTGCAGTTGAGGTTTCCTCGCTGCGCGGCACCACCGAGAAGGCTCCACGCATCCGCCAGGTCATCGCCCGCCGTATGCGCGAGTCGCTGGACGTTTCGACTCAGCTGACCCAGGTCCACGAGATCGACATGACCCGCATCGTCAAGTTGCGCGGTTCGGCAAAGGCTAGCTTCAAGGCCACCAATGGTGTGAACCTAACCTACCTGCCATTCATCGCCAAGGCTGTTGCTGAAGGCCTGAAGGCTCACCCGAAGCTGAACGCTGAGTACAATGAAGAAACCCAGCAGATCACCTACCACAATGCCGAGCACTTGGCATTTGCAGTCGACACCGACAAGGGCCTGTTGGTTCCAGTCGTATCGAACGCAGGGGATCTGAACCTGGCTGGCCTGGCATCGCGTATCGCCGACGTTGCTGCACGTACCCGCAGCAACAAGATCGGTCCAGACGAGCTGTCCGGTGGCACCTTCTCGATCACCAACATCGGCTCGGTTGGCGCACTGTTCGACACCCCGATCATCAACCAGCCACAGGTAGCTATCCTGGGTACCGGTGCGATCGTCAAGCGTCCAATGGTCATCACCGACGCCGACGGCAACGATTCGATTGCCATCCGCCACATGATGTACCTGTGCCTGACTTACGATCACCGCCTGGTTGACGGCGCTGACGCAGGTCGCTTCCTGCAGACCGTCAAGGCTCGCCTTGAGGGTGGCGCATTCGAAGGCGATTTGGGACTCTAAGCTCCAAATAAGGCTTCTAGCCATAGCGACGGTCGCCTCTGCTGAGGAATCAGCAGAGTCGACCGTCGCTTTTCTACGTTCAGTCGAATTTAGATTAGGCTAGGAGTATGGAATTCCTGAAACTCATTTTGGTATTTGTGCACGTTCTCGGTGCCGCCGCGATTTTCGGTGGCTGGCTAGCTAACTTCAAGACCCCTACCGTAAACGTCTGGCAGTGGTATGGTGCCCTCATTCAGTTGGTTACCGGGCTGGCGCTCGTGGGTATTGCCGAGGCCGGCACCGACCCGGTCAACCACGCAAAAATTGGCGTGAAGCTCGTTATTGCGATCGTGATCGCCGTAGCAGCGTTTATCGGACGCAAGAAGGTCAAGGCCGGCGAAGAAGTTTCGACCGGCATTGCTCACGCAGTTGGTGGCATGGCCTTCATCAACATCGCCGTGGCTACTCTCTGGTCCTAGAACCTCAATAGGATCTACCGAGGGAACCGCAATCATAAGCACTAAGCATGCTTTAGATTGCGGTTTCCGCCTTTTAATGGCGAAGAATTTTGCCAATCTTCCAGCCATGTTCGGACAGAACGAGCTCGATTTCGATTCGCTCGGTTGAAGTCGATTTAACCGAATGAATTTGTTTTCCTTTGCCATCAACGTAGTGGTACTCGGGTTGCCTTGAATCAGCAGACAGAATGACAGTATTTTTTTGGCCACGAGCCAAGATGGAAACATTCTCAAGTTGCGTTGCCAAACCATCAAATCGCAAATTCGCTTCACGCAACGAGGCAATAGTTTCCTGATCCCGTTTCAACTGCTCAGAGCCAGCAACGTAGATGGTTTTCAAACCGCTTGCAGACATTTTGTTCATCGCCTCGTCACGTCGCTGTGACAGGCTGAGGAATGCAGAAACAATCGTGTCCTGATTCAATGCGCATGCTGGAACCCGGGCTGCATCATTGATGCGACACGAGGATTCAACTGCCACAGACGGTTCAGAACCTGTATCCGAGGCCGTCGCCACCCGAAGATGATTAACACCCACTACGCTACCGGCTACAACCGCAATGCCTAGAAGGCATGCGCCAACAAGTTTTTTGGCCCCAGGGGTACGCCGAAGCGGATGCGCGACCCAGCTTGCGACAGCTTTTCGCTCTTGCGAGAGCGATTCTGGAGGCTTCCGGTTCCCCCTCAACCGTCGCGCTTTAGGCGCCATGGATCCGGGATGGATTGTTTCCATGAGGTGGGTCGCTTCAGCCGAGACATGTCCTTCCCATCGAATAGGTTCAGGGCTGGCACTGGCAAACAGCGTCCTCGCGAATTGTTCGGCGCTGGGTCGCTCCAGTGGCTCCGAGCTGAGGCAATCAATCAAAAGCTCGTGGACTATCGGCGGAAGACCTGGAAACTGCACGCGAACCGGCGGTCGATTAATTTCCTCATCCGGCGGCTTTCCGGCCAAGAGATACCACAAGCAGGCACCCAAAGAGTAGACGTCCTGCTCCCCCACCGACTGCTCCCTGCCCTCAGGAGCATTTTCCGGGGCCATGAACCCCGGGGTGCCAGCTCCCGAAATCAATTGATTTCCGCAAGCAGTCTCTTGAAAGTCGATAATTTTGGGCATGCCGCTGGCGGTCAGCAAGATGTTCGCCGGCGATAGATCCCCATGCCGCATTCCTTCTGCATGCATCATCGATAGCGTTTGGGCAACCGGGGCCAACGCCGTAATGCATTCGCCCAAACTGAAAATCCCTCGGCTTACTACCAGATCGCCAATGCTTCCACCCGGGCAATATTCCATGATCAAACCATCGCCCAATTGGGTCGTAAGTGTGCCGTAAAAATCGACGACATATTTCCTCGACTGGGTAATCGGGTTCTGCCTCAATGAAGAGACATCTTCCATAGTCAAACTAAGTTTTAGCACCATGTATATCTGGTCGCTCTCCCTGCGAATTAGCCAAACATTACAAGGTGACTTGGAACTTAAGGGTCTAACGGTGACGTGACCGGGACTCGTTGGCCAGGCGAGAACATTTGTTGAATCATCCATAGCTCCGTTGTAGTTCAAAATCGAAAAATGCAAGTTCGTTATCCACAGGTTTACCGCTCTCAATCCAATTAGCGACCAGCAAGACAACCGCGTAGGGTAACCCTCATGGCGATCGAATTCGAACGAGTCGGACTAGGCTCAAAATTTGTGCCCTACATGGAAGCCTGGGACTATCAGATCCAGCTGCATGATGCGGTAGCCGCGGACGAGCAGTCCCCGAGAGTCCTGTTCTTGGAGCACGAAGCGGTTTATACCGCAGGCAAGAGAACTGAACCAGAAGATCTCCCGTTGGACGGAACCCCCGTCGTAGACGTAGATCGGGGCGGCAAGCTGACGTGGCACGGGCCAGGGCAACTCATTGGCTATCCCATAGTGAAACTTCGCAAAATGAGTGCGATTCGGCTTTATGTGGAAACCATCGAAGAGGCACTCATCAATGTCGTGAGTGGCCTGGGCATTCCCACGACACAGATCAAGGGCCGTTCAGGCGTCTGGGTTCCCGGTAAAGACGGTGAACAGGACCGAAAAATTGCGGCCATTGGTCTTCGTATCAGCCACGGAGTAACCATGCATGGCTTTGCACTGAACTGCTCCAACGAGCTGTCAGCCTACGAACAGATTATTCCTTGCGGAATCACCGACGCCGGCGTCACTTCCATTTCGGAACAGCTAGGTCGGACCATTACCCCAGAAGACGTTGTTGACCGAGTCCAAACAGAACTCGAACGTCTCCTCACCCCACAAGTCGTCTAGACAATCATTCCCTGCGAAAGAAAGAGCCGATAATGAGCGTCGCACCTGAAGGCCGCCGTATGCTTCGCGTTGAAAAGCGCAACGCCGCTGTACCGGTGGAGCGTAAGCCCGAGTGGATCAAAGCTAAATTGAACATTGGTCCCGAATACGTAGGACTCAAGAATCTAGTTCAGTCCGAAGGACTGCACACCGTCTGCGAAGAAGCAGGCTGCCCAAATATCTTCGAATGCTGGGAAGACCGCGAAGCGTCCTTCCTTATTGGCGGTTCGGAGTGCACCCGTCGCTGCGATTTCTGCCAGATCGCTACCGGCAAACCATCTCCTATCGATCGCTCAGAACCGTTCAAGGTTGCGATGAGCGTGAAGAAGATGGATCTACGCTACGCCACCGTAACCGGTGTTGCCCGCGACGACCTCGAGGATGAGGGCGTGTGGCTGTATGCAGAAACAGTGCGCCAGATTCACAAGATGAACCCTTCCACTGGCGTTGAATTGCTGATTCCAGACTTCAGCGGCAAGCCGGATAACCTGGATGCCATCTGCGATTCGGCCCCGGAAGTTTACGCCCACAACGTCGAGACTGTTCCGCGCATCTTCAAGCGAATTCGCCCCGCCTTCCGCTACGACCGTTCCATGGACGTTATTTCCCACGGGCGCAAGCGTGGCCTAATCACCAAGTCGAACCTGATTCTGGGCATGGGAGAAACCCGCGAGGAAATTTCTGAGGCCATGCGTGACCTGCATGAAGCAGGTTGCGACTTGCTGACGCTGACGCAGTACCTCCGCCCTACCGACCTTCACCTTCCTGTAGATCGCTGGGTTACGCCACAAGAATTCGTTGAACTGCAGCAAGAGGCTGAAGAGATCGGCTTTGCCGGCGTTATGTCCGGCCCACTGGTTCGCTCCTCCTACCGTGCAGGCCGCCTATGGGCCGGCGCAATGCGCAAAAAGGGACGCGAAATTCCTGAAGCTCTCTCCCATATCGAGTCTTCTGGAAATACCCGTCAGGAAGCAGCTTCCCTTCTCAAGTAATCATCGTTTGCACGCTTGATTGATCACAACCCCGCAGCCGTTGGCATCTCACCTGCCAATGCTGCGGGGTTGTCTGCCATCTTGGTTCCGTCACATGCACAATAAATTTCGTTCGAGATCTAGCGCGACTTAGAACTATCGTCAACATCGCGTAGAATTAAGGCACTATGGCCAAAAACTCCGACAACGACGCTGCTGCGCAACCAAAGCGCGGTTTGTTTTCGCGTAAACCAAAAGCTGAGAAGAAGAACAAAGAACCAGGCCGGCTGAAGCAAATCGGCCAAGTCTTCCAGATGACGCGCCGCAACGACCCTATGGTCGTTTGGTGGATGGCACTGGCAGCCTTGGCTGTAATCGCAGTCTGCTTGGTCATCGGTATCTTGATCAACAACTGGATTACCATGTTGATCATTTCCATTCCGCTGGCTCTTCTTGCGGCAATGTTCATCATGTCGCGCCGCGCTGAAAAGGCTGCCTTCTCCCAGCTAGAAGGACGCCCAGGTGCCGCCGGCGCCGCAATGAGCGTGCTTCGTCGCGGATGGATCCTCAAGCAGGAACCAGTCGCGTACAACCGTCACCAGGATTTGGTCTTCCTTGCAATTGGTCGTCCGGGTGTCGTACTGGTAACTGAAGGACCAAAGTCGCGAGTGCGAGAGCTTGCTACTTCCGAGCGCAAGCGCATCGCTCGTGTTCTGCCGAACGTGCCAGTTCACGTGATCAATGCAGGACAGGACGAAGACCAGACCCGCTTGGTCGATGTCAGCAAGGAAATGAAAAAGCTTCCTAAGTCCATCACCAAGCTTGAAGTCAGCGCAATCGACAAGCGTTTGAGCACGTTGACTGCAAATCGCCTGCCGATCCCTAAGGGCGTTGACCCGAACCGTGTTCGGCCAAACCGCCGCGCAACCCGCGGTCGCTAAAAACCTATAACGAAGAAGCCGCAACAGGATTTCCTGTTGCGGCTTCTTAGTTATTACGGGGCTACCGAATTATTTGATGTTTACCAAAATGGACTTTGGCAGCCGATCATGCAGTCCACGCTGGTCCTTATCAGCAACAAAGACCGGGATGGCCAAGCATAGAAGCAACGAGCGGATCAATCCCTGCAAAGGCTTCACCGCGGACCCGTCCATGGACTGGACCTGCAGGCCAAGGGTCCGATGGCCAATGGTGTGTCCGGTAAATCCGACACCGATAATCTGTCCGACGCAAAACAGTAACAATGTCGCAAGGTCATTAAGGCTGAAGAGCCACCAGCTCAGTAGCATCGACAGCCCCCAATCGATACAGAGCGCTCCGATTCTGTGCGGGAATCGCCCGATGGACCCGGGGCCTTTTTCAGGACGCCCCATATCCTGCCCTGGCCACATTTGCGAATTATGCTGTGGCGGGCCTTCAAGCCACGAACTGAAGTCTTTTCTTTCCACCACTACAGTCTATCGAGGGATTCTGTGCAGCATTTCAAGCGGCATTTTCTCGTTAGCAGGCACGCTAAGACTCCGAGTCAGTTTGTTACGAACTACATCGTCCCAAATCAGAGCAATGCGACACGCCCGGGCCTCACCCTTGTAACAGGCTGGAAACAATAGAGACACCATTCAGAAATGGATTGTGGGTAAGCTCTATACGTAAGCAAGGGAACCAGCCAGATCATCCTGCCTGATCGTTCTGTTTACCAAAACTCATATCTCACCAGGGAGTCACCTGCACATGTTTACCAGTCCAGAAGAAGTCTTGGCATATATTGCCGATGAGGACATCAAGTTCGTCGATATCCGTTTCACCGATCTTCCAGGCGTACAGCAGCACTTCAACGTGCCTGCAAAGTCTGTAGATGCCGACTTCTTCGTCAATGGCCAGCTTTTTGATGGTTCTTCCATCCGCGGCTTCGCTGGCATCTCTGAATCAGACATGCAGTTGATCCCAGATGTCACCACCGGTTTCATCGATCCATTCCGTATCGAGAAGACCTTGGCATTCAACTTCTCGATCATCAACCCACGTACCGGTGAGCCTTACCACCGCGATCCACGTGGCGTTGCAGAGCGTGCCGAAGCTTACCTCGAGTCCACCGGAATCGCAGACACCGCATTCTTCGCTCCAGAAGCAGAATTCTTCATCTTCGAAGACGTTCGCTACGAGTCGAAGCCAGAAGGCGCTTTCTACTCGATCGATTCCGATGAAGCTCCATGGAACACCGGCCGCAAGGAAGAAGGCGGCAACCAGGGCTACAAGACTGCTTTCAAGGGCGGCTACTTCCCAGTTGCACCAACTGACAAGCAGGCTGACCTGCGTGACGCAATCTGCGTTGAGCTGGACAAGGCTGGCCTTGAGGTCGAGCGTAGCCACCACGAAGTTGGCGCAGCTGGCCAGGCTGAAATCAACTACAAGTTCAACACCATGGTTCACGCCGCTGATGAGCTGATGCTCTTCAAGTACATCGTGAAGAACACCGCTGACGCTTGGGGCAAGTCCGCTACCTTCATGCCAAAGCCAGTCTTCGGTGACAACGGTTCAGGCATGCACGTGCATCAGTCGCTGTGGACCGGTGGCGAGCCACTGTTCTACGACGAAAAGGGCTACGCTGGTCTGTCCGACGTTGCTCGCTGGTACATCGGTGGCCTGCTGAAGCACGCTGACGCTGTGCTTGCCTTCACCAACCCAACTGTGAACTCCTACCGTCGACTGGTCAAGGGCTTCGAAGCTCCGGTCAACATGGTTTACTCGCAGGGTAACCGCTCGGCTGGTATCCGTATCCCGATCACCGGTTCGAACCCTAAGGCTAAGCGCATCGAGTTCCGCGCACCGGATGCTTCCTCGAACCCTTACCTGGCTTTCGCAGCTCAGCTGATGGCTGGCCTGGACGGCATCAAGAACCGCATCGAACCAGCAGAGCCAATCGACAAGGACCTCTACGAGCTTCCTGCCGAAGAAGCCAAGGACATCCAGCGCGCTCCTGAGAGCCTTGAGGAAGCCCTGAAGGCTCTGGAAGCCGATCATGACTTCCTGCTCGAAGGCGGCGTCTTCACCGAGGACCTGATCCAGACTTGGGTTGAATATAAGCGTGAAAACGAAATCAAGCCACTGAGCCTGCGTCCGAACCCATACGAGTTCGACCTTTACTACGGTTGCTAATTCCAAACCTGCGCTAGTCGCGGATTAGTTAGTCAAATGCTGGGCTCCACCATTTTGGTGGGGCCCAGCTTTTTGCTGTTGCTAGGCTATGATCATGGATACTTCCCAATGGATCAGCGTACAACGCGACGACGGCGAAACCGTGGGCTATCTTGAACCGTTAGCCGAAGACTACAGCTCGGTTCTCCCCCGCAACCTGTTAGGTCACGCCATTGCCGAAACCTGCGATTATTCGGAAGGTGAGGAGATCCTACAAGAACGTGGGATCAGCGAACTCATGCAGCCGTGGACGCTCGATAAAGGCCTCGGCGGCCCAACCAGCGAGCTAACGATCCTTGAGCTCTCTGCCCAAGGAATCGTCGTGGCTAATGCGTTGCACACCAAAGCGCTCAAACCGACCGAGCGGGTCCATGTCGCCTGGCCCGATGTGGAGCAACGGCTGACGCCGGCTACACCGCGGTCCCAAATCTAGGGCTTGCCATCTCGGCTCCCCTCAGCCAACCGATGCGATCACTTGGGGATCAGAGCCCTGCCGTAGCGCCACCGCGTGAACTTTTGCGCCACCAACAGCAACGGAAATACAACCCGCCATCGCACAGCATCAGACGGTGCGGTCAAGGAACGGATCTCCAAGAAGACCTGTTCAGCGCTGCGCGTGAGAATAAAAGCTTCTTCACCGCGGACAGGATGACCCGCACGGGTCTTATAGGCGAATCCCACACGATTAGAGACCGCAATCGTGTCAACCACTTCGATGGGCTCGTCGATAACTATGGGGCCGAGCACGGCGCAGAGGCGGGGACGAGCGCCAATTTGGACTCGTTCTTGTGGTTGCACCACAAATCCGCAGCGGGTTTTGATTTCCCAGCACATGAGTGACTCGGTAGCTTCCCTCCAGAACACCTCGCCAGCGCCTAAGTAGCGTCGACGCTGCCAGATGCGGTAGCTAGAGGTTACTGGCGCCCACAGTGGTTGGTGAATACGGGTTAGAGTCATCCTGATTCAGTCTTCGAAACCGTAAAAGAGCTGCTCAAATATGCTTCGGGCATGACGAGTGGCGCGCAGGTAATCTTCTTCTAGTTCAACGCCGAAATGCGGCTCGTAACCGCACCACCTAGCCACAGCTTCCATATCCCTGGATGAACTGGGCAGGACATCGCTGGAACGTCCCGAGGTGATGATTTCGGCGCTTCGAATACGTGTTGCCAAGCGCCAGGCGATGGCGAGCTGATCGCTGTCGTCCTCGCTGATGAAGTCCAGTTTCGCCAGCTCGTCCAATGCCTTCAAAGTGGAAGTGGTTTGCAGGGTCTCATGCTTCCATGCGTGCTGCAGCTGATAGAACTGCACCAACCATTCAATGTCTGAGAGCGAGCCACGACCTAGCTTCAAATGGCGATGAGGATCGGCACCGCGAGGAAGCCGTTCAGATTCAACTCGGGCCTTGATCTTGCGAATGTCTCGAATCTCGTTCTCATCCAGGCCCTTGCCGTAGCGCACGGGTTTGATCAGTTCGATGAAGTCTTGGGCCAGGGAGACATCGCCGGCGAAGGGACGCGCACGCTGCAGAGCCTGGCGTTCCCAGACCTCGACCCAACGCTCGTAATAGCTTGCGTAGGCATCAATAGAGCGCACCAGAATCCCCTGGCGGCCTTCCGGACGCAGATCCGAGTCGACCTTGAGTTTTACCTCCGCCGGAATTGCCGGCTTCAACGGCTTGGACGTCCACGAGATCAGCTCAGTAACCACGCGTAAAGCTTGTTCTTGCGCTGCCTGGGCTACGGCTCCCGGGAGCGGTCGCTGAACGAATAAGACGTCTGCGTCGGAGCCATAGCCGATTTCTTGGCCGCCCTGGCGTCCCATCGCGATCACCGCAATGACCGCATGCTCACCATGCTTTTGACGGTCAGCGGCAAGCAACACCTGAAGCACACCGTCGATCATTGCGCCATCGATATTGGAGAGGGCTTTACCGACCTCATCAACGGAGAGCAGGCCAGCACCATCGGCTAGGGCGACCCGCAGGAATTCTCGGCGACGCACCATGCGGATCATCCGAATAGCGCTCTCCGGCTGCTTGGTGCGATGAATGATCGACATATTCTGCTGCAACAAGCTTTCGAGGCTCTGTGGCGTCAAGGACGAGTCCGAGCCCAGCCAGGCCGCGGCCGCCGGTTCATTAGCCAGCAGGTCCGTCAGGAACCGGGTGTTGGAGAGCAGATGGCTCAGCCGCTCTGCTGCCGCGTTGGTATCGCGCAGCATGCCAAGGAACCAATGGGACTTGCCCAGCGATTCGCTCAACCTGCGGAATCCCAGCAACCCCGCGTCGGGATCAACTCCGCGCGCGAACCAGTCCAGCAGGACCGGTAATAGCTGACGTTGCAGCGAGGACCTGCGCGAGACTCCCCCGGTCAATGCATCAATGTGGCGCATGGCCGCCTTGGGATCCAAATAGCCCAAGGCACGCAGTCGTGCTTGTGCCGACTCGGCGGTGAGCTTGACGTCATCGGCCGACAGGTTGGAGCTGCTCACCAGCAGCGGACGGTAGAAGATCCGCTCGTGGAGGGAGCGCACCATGCGCTTGGTTTCATTCCAGCGGCGCATGAGCTTCTCGGGGCTGGTCGGTTGCAGATCACCAGCACCGCGAATTGAACGAGCCAGAACCCGCTGCGCGCCTTCCGCTCGTGGCATCAGGTGGGTCCGTCGAAGCTGGCTCAGCTGAATTCGGTGTTCCAGTAGTCGCAGGAAGCGATAGGAATCATCAAAGTTCGTTGCATCTTCGCGTCCAATATAACCAATGTCGCTCAAGGCGTGGATGGCCAAGGTGGTTGTCGGAATCTGAATATCCGGATCAACACGGCCGTGAACCAGCTGGAGCAACTGAACCGTAAACTCAACGTCCCTGAGGCCGCCTGGGCCGAGTTTGATCTGCCAGGCTACGTCGTCTTTGTCGATGTTGTCGCTGACTCGTCGACGCATCGCTTGAACTGATTCGACGAAGCCGTCACGCTCGGAACTCGACCAGACCATTGGTGAGACCATGCGTTCATAGGAACGGCCCAGGTCCACGTCACCGGCGATGCACCGGGCCTTGAGCAATGCTTGGAACTCCCACGAATGGGCCCACCGACGGTAGTAAGCCTCATGGGAGGATAGGGTTCGGGTGAGCGCGCCATCTTTGCCTTCGGGGCGTAGATTGGCATCTACTTCCCAGAGCATCGGCTCGGGGCCAGGAACCATCAGGGCGCGGGCAGTATTTCCGCAAAGCACGGTGGCAATGGCCGCCGCCAAATCTTCCTCGATGCCCGGGGCTGAACCGTGAACGTAGATAACGTCCACATCCGAAATGTAGTTTAGTTCTCGGGCACCACATTTGCCCATGCCGATGATGGCGATCTTAACGCGGTCTACATCATCTGGGTCATATTGCTCTGCTGCCTCAGCACGGGCGATGGCCAGTGCGCCTTCGAGCGCTGCTCCGGCCATATCGGCCAGCTCGGCCGCGACGCTGGGAAGAATTCGTTGCGGGTTGCTCGAACCCAGATCACGGTGGGCCAGAGAGAGCAGCGCCATCCGGTAGCTGGTACGCAGACGCTGCCGGGCTTCTGCGCCGGTAACCGATGAGACCCAGTGGCCTGCGTCGGTGAGTTTGGCATCGATGGACGCCAGCATGCTCTGAACCAAATGCTCACTGGTCGCTTGCACGAACTCCGTCGACGGTGCCGTGCGGACCGTCTCCAGTGCCTGAGGGCAGCGAATCAAGAATTCGCCGAGCGCTGAAGAGCTGCCTAGCAATCGAACCAGACCTTGGCAGCTCTCGGAATCCAGGAAGATGTCGATGGCGTTGGGATGGCGGTCGACTAGGCGCAGGGCCAATAACAGGGCCTGGTCCGGGTCGGGCGCATGAGCCATCGTGCTCACGATCAGTTTCGGATCAATTCGTGCCAGTTCCTTGGCTTGAAGGAATTTTTTGGCCCGTTCTATATCGCTGAAACCAGCGTTGATCAATGATCGTGAGGATACGTCCGGCATGGTGATTCTTATTTCTCCCGCAAGTCGCCGTGTGCGGACACACGGCGACATTTCTAGAGGATACTTAGATTTTTATCTAGCTCGTAGGGAGTGACTACCTGGCGGTATTCTTCCCATTCAGCCTTCTTGTTCGAGATGAAGGAATTGAAGACCTGTTCGCCGAGGATCTCGGCCATGAATTCAGACTCTTCCATCACACGCAACGCGTCATGCAGGCTGCCCGGCAGTGGGACGTGTCCCGAAGCTCGACGCTCCGCGGTGGAAAGGTTCCATACGTCATCCTCGGTTGGCTCTTCGAGCTCATAACCTTCGCGGATGCCCTTCAGGCCAGCGCCCAGCAGGCAAGCGTAGGCAAGATATGGGTTGGCGGCGGAGTCAATGCCGCGGTACTCAACACGGGCGCTTTGTCCCTTGCCCGGCTTGTATAGCGGAACTCGCAACAGTGCCGAGCGGTTGTTGTGGCCCCATGAACGATGGCTTGGCGCCTCGCCTCCGCCCCACAAGCGCTTGTAGGAGTTCACGTATTGGTTGGTGATCGCGGTCATTTCCGGGGCATGATGCAAAATGCCGGCAATGAAGGAGCGGGCAACATCGGAGAGCTGGTATTCGCGGCCGGCTTCAAAGAAAGCGTTGCTGTCGCCCTCAAACAGGGAGAAGTGCGTGTGCATGCCGCTGCCTGGGTGCTCCGAGAAAGGCTTGGGCATGAAGGTGGCATGAATACCCTTCTGCATTGCCATCTCCTTGATGACAGTGCGGAAGGTCATGATGTTATCGGCCGTTTGCAGGGCATCCGCGTAGCGCAGATCGATTTCGTTCTGGCCAGGGCCCGTTTCATGGTGGGAGAACTCCACCGAAATGCCCAAGGCTTCCAGCGTCGTCACAGATGCGCGGCGGAAATCCTGGCCTACGCCGTCCGGCACATGGTCGAAGTAACCGCCGGTGTCGATGGGACGGGGCCGGCCGTTCTTATCAAGTTCTGCGGATTCCAGAAGGTAGAACTCGATTTCTGGATGGGTGTAGCAAGTGAAGCCCATATCAGAGGCCTCGCCCAGCTGGCGCTTGAGCACCTGGCGTGGGTCAGCGGCTGATGGCTGGCCCTCTGGTGTGAGGATGTCACAGAACATGCGGGAGGTAGGTTCGACCTCACCTCGCCATGGCAAAATCTGGAAAGTGGACGGATCTGGCTGAAGTAACATGTCAGACTCGGAAATCCGGGATAGTCCGTCAATGGACGAACCATCGAAGCCCAGACCCTCTTCAAAGGCATCTTCAACTTCAGCAGGAGCCAACGCCACGGATTTAAGCGAACCAACGACATCGGTAAACCACATTCGCACAAATCGAACATCACGTTCTTCAATGGTGCGCAGCACAAATTCCTGCTGACGATCCATTTTCCACCACCTTTGAATTTCTAATACCGGCACTGATTACGGCCGGTAAGAAAATTGACCTGTGGCAACACTATATCGGTTCCCAGCGGGGCATCCAGTAAGCATCGCCCAGTTCAAGTACGATAAAGTCATTTTATGCCTCAACCTTACCTAGGGAATCCTGCGAAAGGGCCGTCCCGCATCCGAATTCATCATTTGCAACAGGCAAAAAATCGCGGCGAAAAATTCGCGATGTTAACCGCCTATGACGTAATGATGGCCGAAATTTTTGATTCAGCAGGCATCGAGATCCTGCTGGTAGGCGATTCAGCAGCAAACACCGTCATTGGCTACGATTCGACGTTGCCCATCACGCTCGACGAAATGCTGGTCTTCACCAAAGCCGTGGCCAATGGCGCCAAGCGAGCAATGGTAGTCGCAGACCTACCCTTTGGCAGCTATGAGCAGTCCCCTGCGCAAGCGGTCGAGACAGCAGTACGCCTGCTGAAAGAGGGCGGTGCCCAGGCAGTGAAAATGGAAGGAACCGCCCAGTACGCCGAGCACGTTCGCGCCATGGTGCTTGCAGGCGTTCCGGTGATCGGCCACATCGGTTTCACGCCACAGTCAGAACACGCTCTGGGTGGATTCCGGGTTCAGGGCCGCGGCGAAGCCATGGCTCAGATGAAGGTTGATGCCCTAGCCTTGCAGGACGCTGGCGCTTTCTGCATTTTGATGGAAATGGTGCCAAGCCCGGCAGCTGCCGAAATTGACGCTGCCTTGAGCGTTCCAACCATTGGCATTGGCGCAGGAACTTCCACCACGGGCCAGGTACTGGTGTGGCAGGACATGCTCGGTCTTGGCGAACGCCGCACACCACGATTCGTCAAAAAGTACGCGGATCTTCGCACTGTCATTTCACGGGCCGTCAGCGAATACCACCAGGACGTACTTTCTGGTTCGTTCCCCTCCGAAGAGTACGAATTCAAAGAATAGCTCGTTCGTTGTGCATGACAAAGGCGGTGCTCAAAATCCAGTATTGAACTGGTTCGAGCACCGCCTTTGTCATAGTTGGCTGGGCCATGAACTGTCGAGGACTACTCGTCCTCCGCCTCGGCGTCGTCCCACGCCTCGTTGCGCGCCTGAACCTTGCTCATAGCGGTTTCTGCTTCGGCAGCCGACTCGTATGGGCCTAATAGTTGCGACCAATCAGACTGGGGTCCCTTTTCCACGCTCTTGGTGGAAACGTTATACCAGTACTGGCCTTCACCAGGGGTGCCAGCTGAGCTCATCGGAAACTCCTCAATTCTTAGTTGGTACTTCCATCTACACGTTAGCGCACCACGAAAAAAATAGGTGGAACACCACCCCAAGTCACGGTCAATCCTGAGCAAGCCAATTCCCAGGTGAAGCTAGAATAAGTTCTATGGCTACAGCTTCAACCGCACCCATTGGAAACCTCACCGCCGGCACGATCTCCCCCGAGCTTCCGGTCCCGAAACACATCGAACAACCTGAGTACGTGGGCAAAAAAGAACCGTCGGAGAATACTGCGTCGGAAGTCAAAAGCCCCGAAGTCATCGAACGCATTCGCGTGGCTTCCCGGATCGCGGCCCAAGCCCTCCAAGAAGTTGGCAAAGCATGCCAGTCTGGTGTCACGACGGACCAATTGGATCGCCTTGGACATGAGTTCCTCATGGACCACAATGCCTATCCTTCGACGCTTGGCTACCGCGGCTTCCCAAAATCCCTATGTTCCTCGCTCAACGAAGTAATCTGCCACGGTATCCCCGATAGTACGGTGCTACAAGACGGCGACATCATCAATATTGATATCACCGCCTACATTGGCGGCGTACATGGCGATAATAACGCGACGTTCTTGGTCGGAGACGTCGACGAAGAATCACGCTTGTTAGTTGAACGTACCGAGAACTCGCTGAAGCGTGCCATTAAAGCTGTCATGCCCGGTCGTGAAATCAACGTGATCGGTCGCAGCATTGAAACCTACGCAAAGCGTTTCGGCTACGGTGTGGTCAAGGACTTCACCGGTCACGGCGTGGGCGAATCGTTCCATTCGGGTTTGATCATTCCGCATTACGATGCAGCCCCTGCCTACAACACGCTGATTGAGCCGGGTATGGTTTTCACCATTGAGCCGATGCTCACCCTCGGGACCATTGATTGGGACATGTGGGCCGATGACTGGACTGTAACGACCCGTGATAAGAAGCGCACCGCCCAGTTCGAACACACGCTGTTGGTGACCGACGACGGCGCGGAAATTCTAACGCTCCCATAACTTTCGCACGAAGACAACAAGGCCGGCATTCATTCCCTAAAGGGGGACTGAATGCCGGCCTGATGCGTCGTGAACTCGTTTTTACTCGGCGGTCAGTGGGCGCTGGTTACCCTGCGGAAGAGTACTTCGACGCTCGCGCAGTCTTCCGATCGCGTTCTCAAAATCGGTCAGCGACTGGAAGTTGTGATAGACACTGGCAAAACGCAGGTACGCCACTTCATCTAAACGCGACAGTGGCTCAAGGATGGCCAAGCCCACCTGGTGCGCCGGAATTTCGGCTGCGCCTGATGTACGCACGGCTTCTTCCACTTCTTGGGCAAGAATCGCCAGATCATGGTCGGTAACCGGGCGGCCTTGGCAAGCTTTGCGCACGCCGTTGATGACCTTGTTGCGCGAGAATGGTTCCACTGCACCCGACTGCTTGAGCACGCTCAGGCTAGCGGTCTCAGTGGTAGTGAAGCGCCGAGAACACGTTGTGCACTGGCGGCGCCTACGGATAGATACGCCGTCGTCAGCAACTCGGCTGTCGACCACGCGGGAATCAGCATTACGGCAATACGGGCAATTCACGGCACCTCCATCTGTAGCCAACGAAGCATTCTCGGTTTTTCACGGGTGACGAGAATCCACTCATGTCACCTACAAGTTTAGCGTCTATTGTGCGTTTCGCACTGCGACAGCGTCACCGTGGGCTGGGAGGTCCTCCGCGTTGGCCAAATTGATCACGTGCGCTGCGACATCGCCCAGTGCTTCCTTGTTGTAATTAATCACCTGGATAGCCTTCAAGAAGGTATTAACGTTCAATCCCGAGGCGTGCAGGGCAGTGCCATTGGTGGGCAGGACGTGATTGGATCCAGCGCAGTAGTCCCCTAGGGATACCGGCGCATAGGGTCCTACAAAAATAGCGCCGGCGGCAGTAATCCGGGCAGCCGTAGACTCTGGGTCACTGACCATGATTTCCAGGTGCTCAGCCGCATAGGCATTGCAGACGTCGATGCCCTGCTCTAGGTCATTGACCAAGATGATGGCCGACTGGGTTCCAGACAAGGCCTGACCGACACGTTCGGAGTGCGTTGTGGCTGCCACCTGTTTCACTAGCTCGCTGCGAACCGAAGTGGCTAGTTGTGCGGAGTCGGTAATCAATACCGCAGCCGCGTTGGCGTCGTGTTCTGCCTGGGAGATCATGTCAGCAGCGACAAAGCTTGGATCAGCGCTGTCGTCGGCCAGGATCGCAATTTCTGTGGGACCGGCTTCGGCATCAATGCCAACGATGCCTTTCACCAAGCGCTTGGCGGTGGCGACGAAAACGTTGCCCGGTCCGGAGATCACGTCAACCGGCTCGATCCCGCCGCGCTGGTCATTTTCGACGTCAACACCGTAGGCGAAGGCGGCTACGGCCTGAGCCCCGCCCATGGCGTGGACTTCATCAATGCCCAACAACTTGGCAGCAGCCAAGATGGTTGGGTGTGGCAGTCCCCCAAATTCTTTCTGTGGTGGACTGGCCAGGGCGAGCGAGGCAACGCCCGCTGCTTGAGCTGGCACGGTATTCATGATGACCGATGAAGGGTACACGGCTAAGCCACCTGGCACGTATAAGCCGACACGGCGCACTGCGACCCAACGCTGGGTTACCGTCGCGCCATTGGCGTAGTTCACCTGGGTGTCCTGTGGACGCTGGGCTGCTGCAAATACCCGGGCGCGCTCGATCGATTCTTCCAAGGCCAGGCGAACCTGCGGATCAAGTTCTTCAAGCGCCCGATCCAGTTCATGCTGAGGCACCCGTGTGTGGTCCAGATCCACATGATCAAATCGCTTGGCAAGATCCTTGAGAGTCTCCATGCCACGGGCACGAACGTCATCGATGATCGACTGCACGGTTTCGGTGGCGGTCTGCGTGTTCATCTCAGGACGTGGCAAAAGAGCTTTGAGCTGTGCATAGCTCAGAGATTCATTGCGCCAGTCGATGGTGGCGAGGTCTGAAAATTCGGTATCTGGAAGAGTGCTCACTCACCTAGTTTAACGCCGATGACCGGGTGAGGTTTTATTGATTACCTCACCCGGTCACTCAAGCCGTCATTATTCGAGCTGACAGGTCGTCAAACTAGATGATTTCCGTGGTTACACGTCCAGGCAGTGAGGGCCGAGCAGAACTTTCAAATCGCCGAAGAGCGCTGGATTTGGGTTGACACGGAAGTTCATGCCCAGACGCATCAACGAGGTTCCCCGACTGCCGGTGAGCTTAACGCGCACTTCGGTATTGCCGCTGTGGGTTCGCAAGACGTCGCCGAGCCGCTGGACCAACGATTCGGTGGCCTTGTGGGTCGGAATGCCAATGACGACAGGGCCACCATTGGCGTCCTCTGAAATTTCCGGAATCATCATTTCTTGGGCGTTCAACGTAATCGAACCATCATCACGTCGCTGAACGCGTCCCTTGATCACCACGATCAGGTCATCAGCGAGGATCTCTGCAATTGGCTGGTAGGCCTGGCCGAAGAACATCACTTCCATCGAACCGGATAGATCTTCTATTTCACAACGCGCATACGGGTTGCCGCTCTTCTTGGCGATACGGCGCTGCAACCCGGAAATCATGCCCGCTATCGAAATGATGTGACCATCTTGCGGACCGTCATCTGAGAGAACATGGGTCACCGGCATATCGGCGTACTGGTCCAAGGCTGACCCCAGGCCCTGCAACGGGTGATCCGACACGTACAGGCCCAACATGTCACGTTCGTAGGCTAGCTTTTCCTTCTTGTCCCAGTCGGGCAGGTCCGGAATACCGACGTGCATGGATTCCGAAGCCTCTTCGGAGCCCAGTGCGCTGAACAAATCAAACTGGTTGGCAGCTTCATTGCGCTTGACCTGGATAACCGAGTCAACAGCTTCTTCGTGGATGGCCACCAGTGCGCGGCGTGGATGCTTGAGCGAGTCGAAGGCACCGGCCTTGATCAGCGATTCAATGGTTCGTTTATTACAAACAACTGCTGGGACCTTGCTCAAGAAGTCGCTGAAGTCGTTGTAGTGACTCTTTTCTTGGCGCGCTTCAACAATGCCAGCCACGGCATTGGTACCGACGTTACGGATAGCCCCCATGCCAAAACGAATGTCCTTGCCCACAGGAGTGAAGTTCAAAGCAGATTCGTTCACATCAGGAGGCAACACGGTGATGCCGATATGTCGGCATTCGTTCAGGTATAGAGCCAGTTTGTCCTTATCGTCACCGACCGAAGTCAGCAGCGCGGCCATATATTCGGCAGGGTAATGCGCCTTCAAATAGGCGGTCCAGTAGGACACCACACCGTAGGCCGCCGAGTGGGCCTTGTTGAACGCGTAGTCGGAGAACGGAAGCAGAATATCCCACAGCGTCTGCACGGCAGCATCGGAATATCCGTTGTCGTTCATGCCTTGCTTGAAGCCAGCGAACTGCTTGTCCAGCTCGGACTTCTTCTTTTTACCCATGGCTCGGCGCAGGATATCCGCCTGGCCCAACGAGTACCCGGCCAGCTTCTGGGCAATTGCCATAACCTGCTCTTGGTACACAATCAGACCGTAGGTACCGCCGAGGATTTCAGCCAACGGCTCTTCGAGCTCGGGGTGGATCGGCGTGACTTCCTGCAGGCCGGTTTTACGTAATGCATAGTTGGTGTGCGAGTTAGCACCCATGGGACCTGGACGGTACAGCGCGATCACTGCGGAGATGTCTTCGAAGTTATCCGGGCGCATCATTTTCAGCAGCGAGCGCATCGGACCGCCATCGAGCTGGAACACACCGAGGGTATCGCCTCGGGCTAGCAAGTTGTAGGCTTCCGGATCCTCAATGGTTAGAGTTTCCAGATCAATCTCATCACCGGTGTTGTACCGGATATTCTCCAGCGCATCGGAGATGATGGTGAGGTTTCGTAACCCCAAGAAGTCCATCTTGATCAAGCCCAAGCCTTCACAGGTTGGGTAGTCGAATTGGGTAATGACCTGGCCGTCCTGGATACGGCGCATGATTGGCACAACATCGATGATTGGATCGGAGCTCATGATGACGCCTGCCGCGTGGACGCCCCACTGGCGCTTTAGTCCCTCAAGGCCCTTGGCAGTTTCAAAGACTCGTGCAGCTTCCGGGTCGTTGGCGACCAGATTGCGGAAGTCCCCTGCTTCGGAGAAGCGCTTGGAATTAGGGTTTTCAATGTCATTGAGCGGAATGTCCTTGGCCATGACAGCAGGTGGCAACGCCTTCGTCAGAGTTTCACCCATGCTGAAGGGATAACCAAGAACGCGCGAGGAATCCTTCAAGGCCTGTTTGGTCTTGATGGAACCGTAGGTCACGATCATGGACACACGTTCGTCGCCATATTTTTCGGTCACATATTTGATGACCTCAGAACGGCGGCGATCATCGAAGTCGACGTCGAAGTCGGGCATGGAAACACGTTCCGGGTTCAAGAAGCGTTCGAAAATCAGGCCATGGACCAACGGGTCTAGGTCGGTGATACGCATGGCGTAGGCGACCATCGAGCCTGCACCGGAGCCACGGCCCGGACCTACACGAATTCCGTGGTCCTTAGACCAGTTAATAAAGTCGGCCACCACGAGGAAGTAGCCAGGAAAACCCATCTTGATGATGACGTCGAGCTCGTAGTCAGCCTGCTTGCGCGAGGCTTCCGGGACTCCATCGGGGTAACGGTAGTGAAGCCCCTTATCTACTTCCTTGATCAGCCAGCTGGTTTCATCCTCGCCCGGTGGGCAAGGGAACTTCGGCATGTAGTTCGCGCTGGTGTCGAAGGAAACCTCTACGCGGTCAGCGATGGCCAAGGTGTTGTCACATGCTTCAGGGAACTCTTTAAAGAGCTCGCGCATTTCGCGGGCGCTCTTCAGGTAGTAGCCGGTGCCGGAGAAGGCGAAGCGACTTCCGCCTTGATCGTAAGTTGGCTCATCAAGAGTTGATCCAGAGTTGATTGCCAGCAAGGCTTCGTGAGCTTTGGCATCAGCCTCATGCGTGTAGTGCAGGTCGTTGGTCGCGACCAGAGGAATGTTTAGTTCCTTGGCCAGTCGAAGCAGGTCCTTGGTGATCCGTCGTTCGATCTCCAAGCCGTGATCCATGATCTCGCAGAAGTAATTTTCTTTACCGAAGAGATCCTGCAGTTCAGCGGCCGCGGCCTTAGCAGCGTCATATTGTCCCAGGCGCAGCTTGGTTTGCACTTCACCCGACGGGCAACCGGTGGTGGCGATAATGCCTTCGTGGTGCTCATTGAGCAGTTCACGATCCCAACGCGGGTACTTTCCGAAAACGGAGTCCAAAGATGCACGGGACGAACCCTTGAATAGGTTGTTCATGCCCACGTTGTTGTAGGACAGCAACGTCATATGGTTGTACAGACCACCACCGGAGACGTCGTCGCCTTTTTGCGATTCGTCGGTGCGCCACTTGACGCGAGTCTTGTCATCACGCGCGGTACCTGGCGTGACATAGGCTTCAACACCGATAATCGGTTTTACCCCAGCGCCGGTTGCTTGCCGCCAGAAGTCGAAGGCACCGAAAAGATAGCCGTGGTCGGTGATGGCCAGGGCCTCCATGCCCTGGCGATTCGCCTCAGCAAAAAGTTCGCCGAGGCGCGCAGCACCGTCCAACATGGAGTATTCGGTGTGGGTATGAAGATGAACGAATCCGTCACGTGTAGCACTCACCCAACTAGTCTAGCGATTCAAAACCCCCGTTGGGTTCACTCGACCCCGAGCGGTGGATGTGGTTATTGTGACAAGCTGCAGCCGCCCACACCTTTGGACTAGTAGTCGCCGTTGCGAAGCAGTTCGACGGCGCCCTCAAGGTCTGCGGGGTAATCACTTTCATATTCCACCCACTGGCCAGAAACCGGGTGGCTGAAGCCAAGCCTCTTGGCATGCAACCACTGGCGGGTCAGCCCAAGGGCCGCGCCGAGCTTCGGGTCAGCACCATAGGTCTGGTCCCCGGCACAAGGATGGCCAAAGGCAGAGAAATGGACGCGAATCTGATGGGTGCGCCCTGTTTCTAAGTGCACTTCCACCAAGGACGCACGGCCAAATGCCTCGATGACTTTGTAGTGAGTGACCGATTGCCGTCCGCCTTCGAGAACGGCAAACTTCCAATCGTGCCCTGGATGACGCCCAATGGGTGCGTCAATGGTGCCTTCAAGTGGATCAGGCAATCCCTGTACCACAGCGTGATAAATCTTTTTAGGGGTACGCTCTTTGAACGCTCGCTTCAATGCCGTATAGGCTCGCTCTGATTTCGCCACAACCATCAGGCCGCTGGTACCGACATCGAGGCGATGAACAATGCCTTGTCGCTCCGAGGCACCGGAGGTCGAGATGTTATATCCCTCGGCCATCAACGCACCGACCACGGTGGGTCCCACCCAGCCAGGAGAAGGGTGAGCGGCAACTCCCACCGGTTTGTCGATGACTACATAGTCATCGTCATCCGCGATGATCTTCAGCTCTTCCACTTTCTCAACCTTAATTTCTAGTGGGTCCCGTTGCGGAGGAATCGTCACGTGTAGCCGATCCCCGGCTTTGATCTTCACTGATTTTGAAATGGTGCGTTCATTAACTTGAATGTGCGAGTCCTTGCACAATGTCGATGCCAGAGTGCGGGGTATGTCTAGATTTCGTGCGAGGTACGCATCCAGTCTGGAGCCAGCATCATCCGATGCGACGATGAGGTCATGGGTGATAGTTTCATCTGAAATCATTCTTTGGAATCCGTATCGACGTCGTCTGAACTCTTCTTAACTGGAGCATCACCGATGCTTCCGTCAAGGTTCCGTCCGCGAATCAACATATAAGCCACAACGATCATCGAGCAAACGATGAAAGAGTCAGCAACGTTAAAAATAGCAAAGTGGGTCACTGAGAACATGTCCACGACGTGTCCGAAGCCGAAGGCCGGTTCACGGAAGATGCGGTCTCCGAGATTGCCGAGGACCCCGCCGAGCAGACTGCCCAGCGCGATAGCCCAACTGCGCACCCAAACCCTGCGTGCCAGCAGATAAATCACGAAGATCGCCACTGCTGCTTGGAGCAGCGCGAAGACAATCGTGAAATCTTCGCCGATGGAGAATGCGGCACCGGGGTTAAGAATGTAATGAATGTTGAAGAACCCGGGGATGACTTCAATCGACTCGCCAAGCCGCATGTTCCGTTCCACCAAAATCTTCACAACCTGGTCCAAAACCAAGGCGATCAGTGCAATTACTAGGCCCGTGCCCAGGAATTTCTTTGGCGATGGGGACTTTCCCCCAGTTTGAACTGCGTCCACAGTGATACCTATTAGTTCCTCTTAAACGTCAACGGTGGTGCCCGGATGAAATCCGTGCACCACCGTTGATCTTACTAGAAAGCTAGATCAGGTTTGTACCTGTCAACGACTAGTTCGACTTGTTTGCGTCTGCATCGATCGAGCCCTGGGACTCGAGGTCGCGCAGCTGACCTTCAATGTAGGTCTTCAGGCGAGCACGGTAATCGCGCTCGAATCCACGAAGCTGCTCAAGCTTGCGCTCAAGAACCGACTTCTGCTGTTCAAGGGCCGACAAAGTCTTGCGGCTCTTTTCTTCAGCGGAGGTAACCAGCGAGTTCGCCTCGGTCTTTGCTTCCGAGATGATCTTGTCGCGCTGTTCAACACCGGCTGCAACGTATTCGTCGTGCAAACGCTGAGCCATCGACAGCACGTTGGCTGCCGACTCTGCGGATTCGGAACGTGGTGCTGCGGCAGGAGCGGCAGCCGGAGTTGCAGGAGCAGCTGCTGCAGCAGGAGCTGCGGCTGGCTTCTCGGCGACAACTGGCTTGACTTCGGCCTTCTTCTCTTCGGCTGGCTTAGGAGCTGGAGTTGCAGCCTTAGCTGCCTCAGCTGGCTTAGCCTCAGCCTTCTTCTCCTCAGCTGGCTTAGCAGCAGGAGCAGCCGATACAGGTGCAGGAACTGCCTGCTCCTTCGATACCGAACCGGCATCCTCACCAAGTTCGGCAAGTCGGCTACGCAGAGCCTCGTTCTCACCGGTTAGGCGACGCAGCTCCACTACGATCTCGTCGAGGAAGTCATCTACCTCGTCTTGGTCGTAGCCTTCACGGAACTTGGTCGGCTGAAACCGCTTATTGACTACGTCTTCTGGCGTCAAAGCCATTGGGTCACCTCAATACTGGGATCATTTCCGCACGACCATGTCTTGCCTTGCGAAACACTTACCGTTGTTGTCAGTGTCGCGACCGGTGAAGTCGGAGCACCATTTCCTAAAGGATATAACGATTTGGACACTAAATACGAAATCGAGCTTACGCCCGTGTCTCATATTCTTTGAATCTACAGGGTTTGAACTCTTAGAACAATCCCCGGTTTAGACGAAAATCGCCTAATCAGATCCCTGTCGTACTACCTAAACTACTTACCACTGCTTTGACAAGCATTACAACGATAAAAAGTAGCAGAAACGACAGGTCAAGACGGATTCCGCCGAGATCTAGGGGTTTAATCCTTCTGCGCAACCACCGCAGAGGAGGATCAGTTATCGACACAATCGCTGTTGCAGCGATCAGTGCGATACCTTGCGGACGCCAATGGCGTGCAAAGCTTTCAGTAATATCCAGCACAATTCTCATTAAGAGCAGAATTTGCAAGATTGCTAACGCGAGATAGATGATCCCGAACACCATTTTGCGCTTATGCTCCCTGGTGTCTTAGCTCTGGTTGAAGAAAGTAGCCTGAGCTTCAGACTGCTTTCGGTCTTCTCCGAGCACCTCAACGGTCGCTGGAGAGAGCAGGAAGACCTTGTTGGTGACTCGCTCGATGGAGCCGTGAAGGGCGAATACCAGCCCGGCTGAGAAATCTACGAGCCGCTTGGCATCGGTCTCTCCCATATCAGTGACATTCATAATCACTGGGATTCCGTCACGGAAGTTCTCACCGATGATCTTGGCATCGTTGTAAGAACGCGGGTGAACGGTTGTAATCTGACGCAATTCGGAATCCTCATCCCGTACTGAAGGGGCACGCTTGATTGGGGTGACCGGAGCACGGTATTCCGTCTCTGGTTCTCTAGCTTGTGATTGCGGTGCAGCCGGCCGTGCGGCAGCCTGCGGGCGTGGGGCTTCAGCAGGGCGCTTGGGAGTTGCATCTTCAACAACACGAACCTGGCTCCTAGGCTCGGCTTGTGTTGCTTGGATTTCTTCTTGCTCGACGGCGTCCGCCAAGCCGAGATATACCATTGCTTTACGCAGTCCGTCAGCCACGATGTTTCTCCTTGTTTATCCCTTGCATGCAACCCCAGTGCATGCTTCCGCTACTTCGACGCTACCGCACAAATTTCGGCAGATAACGTTCATTCGTTCAATTCTGCGCGGTGTGTCGCGCACGCCTAAGCCACTGACCAGATCAAACCAGCCAGCCGTCCTGCGTCACTTGAACGGCGATAGGAAAAGTACTTTTCATCTTCCAAAGTGCACACGCCGCTTTGTCGCACTGCGACTCCAAGTTGGGCTAGTTCATTTCCCGCTGAGGCTGGAAGGTCTAAGCCCGCCGTACCCCAACGGGTCTCTGAACGAATCCCGGCCCTAAGATCTTCGGACTCTTCTGCCATTTGAGGCGAAACTTCGTAGCAGGCCCCGCAAATCGATGGCCCGATGACCGCTTCGATCTTCGCGGCACCCAGTGCGCGCAGTTGTTCAACAGTGCGAGTCAGGATTCCGTCCAATAGCCCACGGCGCCCGGCATGCGTAGCAGCGGTCATCGTGCCATGGCCTTTCGCACTTTGCGCGACGAAAAGCACCGGAAGGCAATCTGCGACCATCACCGCCAGAGCTTGGGTCCCTGTCGGGTCAATGAGACCGTCACAGGTTGGTGCCGGTGGCTCTAGCCATGAGGCGCGTTCTGCCGGCCGAACGGTAAAAACATCGGCCGAATGGACCTGGTTCATGAAATTAAGCGAGAAACGTCGGACCCCGATCGAGTCTTCCAGCCGGCTTCGATTCTCCGCCACTCGGCGAGGATCGTCATTTACATGCAGGGCGAGGTTTCCCTCTTGCTGCGAAGTGAATGCCAATTGAATACTCGGATCTAGGTCCGACGTGAAATGTAGCACTGCTCAGCTTCTCGCTGTTATTTACTTCAGGAAGTCAGGGACGTCCAGGTCGTCGTTCGAACCGTTCAGGTCCGAATCGACAACATCAGGAAGTTCTTGGAACGAGGCGTTGCTTTCAGCAGCGTACTTTTCCTCGGTAGCTGCTGGCTTAGCGGCCTCGGGAGCTGGACGCGACTGTGCTTCTGGCACAGAGGCAGGCACCGGTTCCGCTGGTCGCGAAGATACAGCTGGCTTTGCTGCGAGTGGGGCCATCGGCTTGCTGGTGACATCTGGTTCGTCGAAGCCTGCAGCAATCACAGTTACGCGAGCTTCGTCGCCCAGTGCATCATCAATAACGGCACCGAAGATGATGTTAGCTTCTGGGTGAGCAACTTCCTGCACCAAGCGTGCAGCCTCGTTGATCTCGAACAGGCCGAGATCGGAGCCACCCTGGATGGAAAGCAGAACACCATGGGCACCATCAATCGAGGCTTCCAGAAGTGGCGATGCGATCGCCAGCTCTGCAGCCTTGACTGCACGGTCTTCGCCGCGTGCCGAGCCGATGCCCATGAGTGCGGAACCCGCACCCTGCATAACAGACTTCACGTCGGCGAAGTCCAAGTTGATCAGACCCGAGGTAGTGATCAGGTCGGTAATGCCCTGGACACCGGAAAGCAGAACCTGGTCAGCCTGGCGGAATGCGTCCAGTACCGAAACGTTGCGATCGGAGATCGAGAGCAGCCGATCGTTTGGAATCACGATCAAGGTATCAACTTCGTCGCGCAGGGCCTCAATGCCCGACTCGGCGGAGTTCGCACGGCGGCGACCTTCGAAAGTGAATGGACGGGTAACAACACCGATGGTCAGTGCGCCCAGCGAACGGGCGATCCGTGCGACGACAGGGGCGCCACCGGTACCGGTGCCACCACCTTCGCCGGCGGTAACGAAGACCATATCGGCGCCACGGAGGACGTCTTCGATTTCTTCGACATGATCTTCTGCTGCCTGGCGTCCCACATCTGGGTTAGCGCCGGCGCCGAGGCCACGAGTAAGTTCGCGTCCAACGTCTAGTTTGACGTCGGCATCACTCATGAGCAGAGCCTGGGCATCGGTGTTAATGGCGATAAATTCAACGCCCTTGAGACCGACTTCGATCATTCGATTGACTGCGTTTACACCGCCACCGCCGATTCCGACGACTTTAATGACCGCGAGGTAATTCTGTGGAGCTGCCACGTCCCGCTTCCCTTGTTAGATGTGCTACATATGTCACGACCCCAGCTTCAAACCTTCACCTTTAGCCTTAAGGTTTAGGTTCTGTCAAGCTGTCGTTATTAGAAACGCTATGAGTCGCGTGGTCTTTGTGCAACGACCGCCTAGGCGTGTCGCTTATTCAAAACTATCTTTCCAGAATTTGTTGGCTTATTGGTCTTCCCGCGCCCAGAGGCACTCGACTTAATAAACCACCGGGTTTTCTGGGTTAGTCACGTCGATGGTGGTTTTTGACGCGAACTTGTCGTCCAGGCCCTTAACGAAGATTTTCGCGACTTCATTTTTCAATGCCGCCTTCGAGGCATCGCCCCAAATCAGCGTACGCTTTTTGGGCAAAGACAATTCTGCGAAGCCGGCTTTTGACAGTGAAGCCGTAGAAACTTGCTTTAGCACCGACTCATCAACCGTACTCAAAATGCCCGTAAGCAGTTTGAACTTTTCTGGGTCCTTGGTTTCGTCACTGGCCTTGACCCTAGGCAGCTTCGTTTTATCGTTCTTGCCCAAGGTTCGCAGCTTTTTGCCGGTATCTGCCACCAAAGACGACTTATCACCGTCCACCAGAATGGCCACAGGTACCGCTTCGATCACTTCAACAACCAGCGTGTCAGGCATTTGGGCTTTTACCACAACCTGATCAATGGCCGGCTGCTCGCCAATAAGCTGTTGAACTTTCGATTCAGAGATCCTCGGCAATGGGGTACCTTTGAGCGGTTCCAATGACTCGGTCAATTTGCTGGCGTCGACCAATTTCGTTCCGGTGACCTCAATTTTCTTCGCCGCAAGCACGGGAGAAAAACTCAGAACCAATACCGCAACCAGGCTCAACACGACGATGCAGGCCGCAATAATAATTAGGAGCTTGCGTCGCTTCTTCTCCGGACTTTCTGGAAGTTCAACGACTTTTGCTTCTTCACCCATGGAACACCTTGTTTGGTTGAGACGACCAACGTCAGTGGTCTACGACAATTTCGGCCGAGTCTAGCTCAGCGATTCAACGATCTGTGGGCCTAGCGCTGTAACGTCGCCGGCACCGATAGTCATCACGACATCTCCGGGCTCGGCCTGCTCCACCACATGCGCCACGGCTGCAGCCGCGCTGAACACCTGAGATGGAACCTCGACACGAGAAGCGATCAATTCGCTCGTAATGCCTTCGATTGGTTCTTCACGGGCAGGGTAGATTTCCAAGACGGCCACGGAGTCCGCAAGCGAGAGAGCCTTGGCGAACTCGCGGTAGAACTCCTTGGTACGGCTAAACAGGTGAGGCTGGAACACCACATGCAGGTGTCCGTCACCGGCCACCGTGCGCCCTGCGGAGAGCGCAGCAAGCACCTCGGTTGGGTGGTGGGCATAGTCGTCGTAGACTCGAACGTCACCCACCTTGCCCTTGAATTCAAATCGACGGGCCGCACCAGAGAAGCTTGCGAGTGCTTCCAGCGCCTCATTGACATCAAGTCCGGCGTCAATGCCAACCGATAGGGCGGCGGTGGCGTTCAACAAGTTGTGCTGGCCGGGGACGGCAAGGTCCAAGGTGTAGCTCTGGCCGCTGCCCCATTCGACAAGGGCGGTAAATCGGCCGTCGTCAGTTGCTTGCGCTTGCGAGAGTCGACGGTCCGCATGCTCGCTGAAACCATAGGTCTGCACCCGAAGATCGCTGCGTTCGTGGCGCATCTTGCGGGCAAGCTCATTGGCTCCCGGATCGTCGGCGCAACAAATAAGCAATCCATCGTCGGGAAGCAGGCGAGCGAAGTGGACAAACGCCTGATGTACTGCTTCCTCTGTGCCGTAGTGGTCCAGATGGTCGGCTTCCACGTTGGTCACAATAATGACATCGGGGCGGTAGTTCAGGAACGACGCGTCCGATTCGTCAGCTTCGGCAACAAAGTAGCCACCTTCACCAAGCTCTGCGTTGGTACCGAGGCTCGGGATGTTTGCTCCCACGGCGAAGCTGGGACGCGCGCCGACTGCTTTGAGCATGTGGGCGGTGAGCGAGGTAGTGGTGGTTTTGCCGTGCGTACCTGCGATCGTGACGATCTTTTCGTGGCCGCGCATGGCAGCTTCAAGACCTTCCGAACGGTGCAGGATCTTCAATCCTCGTCGAACTGCCTCGTCGTACTCTGGATTGCCCGGCTTGATAATCGAGGAGATCACCACGGTTTGTGCGTCGCCCAAATTGGCCGGATCGTAACCAACCTCGATGCGTGCCCCGCGCTGACGCAGGCTTTCAAGTACCGGCAAATCCTTGGCATCGGTACCCGAAACCTCCAGACCATAGTCCAGCAGCAGTCGAGCAACCGCTGAAACGCCTACACCGCCAACGCCCATGAGGTGTACTTTGCCAAGTTCAGCGTGCAGTTCGTTGGCGCGCAATGCCATTGTTCTAGCCTTCCTGACCCGCACGACGGCGGGATGAAACTTCTTCAATAATTCGACGCGCCATGATTTGTGCGGCGTCGCGCTGCCCTAGCGAGGCAGCTGCCTGGGACATCTGTTCAAGTTTATGCTGATCGCCCAGCAATGTGATGACATTTTCGGTGATGTACGACTTGGTGAATTCGTCGTCGGAGACCAAAACGGCCCCACCGCCCGCTACGAGTTCTCTCGCGTTAAGCTTCTGTTCCCCGTTGCCGATTGGCAATGGAACCAGCACAGCAGCTGTTCCAGCCACGGCCAGTTCGCATACAGTTCCTGCACCCGAGCGGCATACCATCAGGTCCGCCACCGCATAGGCGAAGTCCATTCGATCAACGTACTCAACCTGGGTGTATCCCTCATGGGTCAAGATCTCGCCATTCAAATCACGAATCTCTTTGCCTCGACCAGTGATATGCACCGTGTGAACACCTGCAGCGTTGAGTTCTGCCAGGGACTCGGCAATAGCGGTATTAATGCTTTGTGCGCCCGAGGACCCGCCGGTGACCAGAAGGACAGGCTTCTCGCCGGATACACCAAAGTACTCGCGTGCCTCATCGCGCAACGCAGTGCGGTTCATCTGTGCGACGTTCGAGCGCATCGGCATACCGACCTGCACTTCGCCAGGCAAACCAGTATTGGCAAAAGTTGTTCCGACAAAAGCAGCCGATTTAGCGCCGAGCTTATTGGCCATACCCGCCACCGAGTTCGCCTCGTGGACAAAAATCGGGAGCTTGAGTTGCTTGGCCGCCAAGTAAGCTGGCGTGCACACATATCCACCGACTCCCAGAACTGCCTCGGCGCCGGTCTGCTTCAACACTCGCTTGGCTTGATTGAGCGCAGAGACAAATCGGAAGGGAAACTTCAACAGGTCAAGGTTGAGACTGCGAGGCATCGGTGCCTTCGGAATGAGCTCCAACCGGTAGCCGGCCTCCGGAACCAGTTTTGTTTCCAAGCCGCCAGGTGACCCGAGTGCAGTGATCTGCGCGTCGCCGTTTTCGTCCTTGACGGCGTCAGCAATTGCCAGCATGGGCGAGATGTGACCTGCAGTTCCTCCGCCGGCCACAACTAAACGCATCGCTTCAGTCATCTGGTCTTATGCTCCTTCGTCCCGTTCGAGCGGGATCAGAGCCCCACGTCATCAATTCGAAGGGGCTACAACTTCACTTAGCGCGCGAATTCCGTGCGCTACTTTGCGATATTTGGCTTAGCTGTTTTCTTCTCTACCGAAGAATCAAAAGCAAGTTTTTGGGCTCTGGCCGACGACAGGACAAACCCCATGGCCAACATGATTGCCAGCATGGCTGAACCACCCGATGAAATGAATGGCAGTGGCACACCAATGACCGGCAGCACACCGGTCACGGTACCGAGGTTGACGAACGTCTGTCCCATAACCCACGACATCAGGCAACCCATGAGCACCTTGGTGTAAAGGTCACTGGCTCGCAGGGCGATGCGGTACATCGCTAGTGCCAGCAAGATGAACATCACCAAGACAAAGAGAACACCGATCAAGCCGAATTCTTCACCCAAAATGGAGAAGATGAAGTCGTTTTGTGCTTCTGGCACGTAGGACCACTTCATGCGCGACTGGCCAGCGCCAACGCCGAACCATCCACCCGAAGCAAATGCGTGCAAACCCATACTCGCCTGATAGCACAGCTGGTCGCTCGGCCCACAGTCAGTATCAAGCCATGCCAACACACGCTGTCGACGATTAGAAGATCCCATCACAGCGATGGAAAGAAATACCATGCCAGCAGCGCCGAAACCTGCGAGCCACTTCATCTTGATGCCACCCAGGAACATCGCCGAAGCGATAATCATCAGGAGCACCAAAGCGGTACCGACGTCCTTGCCCAGAACAACAAGGCCCACGATGGCAACGCCGACTGGTGCAACTACTGGAACAACCAGATGCTTCATGTCATGCAACAGGTGTTGCTTCTTCTCGAGCATGAAAGCAGCGAAGACCGCAAGTGAAAGCTTTGCGAATTCGCTGGGTTGCAAGCCCAAAGGTCCAATCTTAATCCAGTTTCGGTTGCCAAGTACTTCGTGCCCCAGGGGCGTGAACGCAACCAGAAAAAGGAGAGAAAACGCGGCGATGGCAGATGGCCAAGCAAGCCGCTTGAGCTTGGAAGGATTGATGTATTGCATGCCGAGCATGCACAAGATTCCGACACCAGCAAATGTGGCTTGCGACAGGGCAACGGTGAATCCGTCCTTGCCCTTGGCAATTGCCTCAACAGACGCTGATGACTGAACCATCAGCACACCGAAAATTGCCAGCACGATGGAAACAACAACTACTAGCCAATAGTCCATAGAAGCCATGCGCCCGCTGGCGTTCTCCACGCTGCCAATGAGCTTGGCGAACCAGGGAGTTTTTGGATTGGCGCCCGTGGACGGTCGTTGCTGCTTCATCGCCATCGGTGCCTCCTGCTTCGGTGTCATCTGTTTGGTAAACGGTTGCTTATTTGCCTTCGTCAGCTTTATCCATCAGATCACTGACGGCGCTGATAAATGCGTTGCCACGCTGGGCATAGGAGCTGAATTGATCCATGGATGCCGCGGCCGGTGCCATGAGCACGGTGTCGCCCGGCTGTGCCACTTCCGCTGCCTTGTACACAGCGCGGGTCATAACCTGCGTTCCGGTAGGAGCTACCGGCTCGGTTTCCTGTGCCTGGGCGGTAATGTTGATGACTTCAACGTCTGGAGCTTTGGCTGCCAAGGCAGCAATCAGACCGGCGGTATCGGTGCCGATCAGCAGCACCTTAGCCAGTCGATGTGCGTGCTTGGCGATGAGCTCCTCGTATTCCACGCCCTTCGACAGGCCACCGGCAATCCATACCACACGGGTAAATGCCGCCAATGAGGCATCTGCAGCATGCGGATTGGTGGCCTTGGAGTCATTGATCCAGAGAATGTCGTTCTTCCGAGCGACCGCCTGGATGCGGTGATCCCCGGCATCAAATCCGCTCAGTCCCTTGACGATAGCCTCTGGATCCACGCCATAGGCGCGGGTCAAGGCAGCCGCAGCGGCTGCGTTGGCGGCCGTATGCCGCGGAACAATCTCGCCGATTTGGTCCAGTGCAATCAACTCGACCGCATTGGTCTTGCGGTCCTCGATGTAGGCGCGATCCACCAAAAGGCTTTCGACAACACCGACCATGGAAACTGCTGGTGTATCGGTGGTGAAGCCAATGGCCCGGCATCCATCGATCACGTCGGCATTTTCCACCATGCGGATGGTGACTTCTTCTTCGGCGTTGAAGATCGCAGCAACCTGAGTGCGTTCGTAGATCTTGGCCTTTGCAGCCTTGTAGTTCTCGAACCCGTCGTGCCAATCCACGTGGTCCTCGGCGATGTTCAGTACAACGGAGGCCAGCGGGGAGATACTGTGCGTGTAGTGCAGCTGGAAGCTAGACAGTTCCACGGCGAAAACGTCGTAGTCCACCGGTTCGCGTACCGCGTCCAAAATAGGAGTGCCAACGTTTCCTACGGCAATTGCCTTGAGTCCAGCGGCCTGCAGGATCGACTCGGCCATGCCCACCGTGGTGGTCTTGCCGTTGGTTCCGGTGATCGCCAGCCACTTCGGTGCGGTATGCCCGGCACGATTCTGCACGCGCCATGCCAATTCAATGTCGCTCCAGATCGCGATGCCTGCTTCTGCGGCTTCGGCGATAACCGGGTGGCGGGGGTTCCAGCCAGGTGACACCATCACCAGCTGTGCCTGTTGGCCATCTACGGAGGGCAGGTTTTGGACGTTCTGGGCGCCGAGCAGCACATCGTGAGCGCCGACGATCTTCAGGGTTTCGGCACGCTGCTGGTTCAACTCGTCGTCTCGCCCGTCAATCACGGTGACGATCGCGCCGAGCTCAATCAAGGTGTCCGCCGCGGAGAATCCGGAGAGCCCCAGACCGGTAACGACAACGCGCAAACCTTTCCAGTCGGCATCCCAGCTGGTCAGCGAATCCAATAAGTTCTTGGCATCTGCGCTCACAGTGCGACAACCCATTCAGAGTAGAAGAGTCCCAGACCGGCTGCCACAAAGAGGCCGGCAAGGATCCAGAAGCGGATAACGACGTTTTCCTCGGACCAACCCGAGAGTTCAAAGTGGTGCTGCAGCGGCGCCATCTTGAACACGCGCTTGCCACCGGAAAGTTTGAAGTAGCCTACCTGGATGATCACCGACAAAGAGATGATCACGAACAGGCCAGCGATGACCACCAGCAGCAGCTGGGTACGTGAGAGGATCGCGAAGGCAGCGACTGCGCCGCCGATAGCCAGGGACCCGGTGTCCCCCATGAAGATCTTTGCCGGCTTGGCATTGAACCAGAGGAAAGCAATCAGCGCGCCGGATAGCGTGGCACCGAGTAGGGCCAGATCCTGAGGGTCGCGAACCGAGTAGCAAACATCTAAGGAGTTGGTGTTTGAGCAAGCCTGATTCTGCTGCCAAATGCCCATGAGCGTGTAGGCGCCGAAAACCATGATTGACGCGCCGGTGGCAAGACCGTCCAGGCCATCGGTGAGGTTCACAGCATTCGTGGTGCCCGTAACGATGAAGTTCGCCCAAATGACAAACAGGATCAATCCCAGCATTGGCCCAGCGAAGGCCAGATCGATATTGCTATCGCGCAGGAAGGAAATTGCGGTCGAGCCTGGGGTTAGGCCCCGTTCGTCAGGGAACTGGAGAGCCAGCACCGCGAAGCTGATGCCGATAACTGCCTGCAATACGATCTTTTGCCAGGCGCGAAGACCCAGTGAACGCTTCTTGAAGATCTTGATGAAGTCATCGAGGAAGCCAACCAATCCCATGCCACCAAAGAGCAAGAGGACTAGCAAACCGGTGACCGTAATGCCTGAAGAGGAACGACCCATCAGGGCTAGGATGCCGTGGGTAGCAAAGTACGCGACGAAGACCGCCAGCACGAAGACGACACCGCCCATGGTGGGGGTACCTGACTTCACTGCGTGCGAGTTGGGTCCGTCATCGCGAACTACCTGACCATACTGCTTTTTGGTCAGAAGATTGATGTACAGCGGCATGGCCACCATGGTGAGTACGAGGGCAATACCTGCCCCCAGGATCAATGCGATCACGCGTCTTCGCCTTCCTTCACGAACGCTGCGATGTCGTCGCCGAGGAAGCGCAGACCGGCCCCATTCGAGGACTTGAACAAGGCAATATCGCCTGGCTGGAGTTCTTGCTGCAGTAGTTCACGAGCTTCATCTACGTTCTCAACGTAGTAGGCTTCGTCGCCCCAGCTGCCTTCAAGGACTGCAGAGTTGTAGGCTGGCTTGGCTCCGCGGCCAACCACAACGAGTTTTTTGATGTTCATTCGAACGGCCATGCGTCCGAGCAAATCATGCTGGTGGATGCTTTCGTCACCAAGTTCGAGCATTTCGCCAAGGACAGCCCAGGTGCGACGCCCCGGTGCTCCGTCGTCCCCCAGACCCAACTCGGCCAGCGTCACGAGGGCAGCACGCATCGATTCCGGGTTAGCGTTGTAAGCATCATTGATGATGCTCACTCCGTCGGCCCGCTCGATGCGTTCCATGCGCCAACGACTGCCGGCGCTTTGGCCGTCCAAGCTCTCGGCGATGATCTGCGGGCTAATTTCCAGCGCGTAGGCGGCGTTAGCTGCAGCCAGAATGTTGTTCACGTGGTGGCGCCCCAGCAAACCAGAAGTAATCCGCTGGCTGTAACCATCAGGGAACTGCAAGGTCAGTTGAGGCTGGCCAGCACCATTGACCACCACATCGGCGGCCCAGACCCCGGCTCGTTCTGGCTTCTGGGCACCGGTGCCAAAGAATCGCACCTGGGCCTTGGCCCGTGATTCCATGCGCGCAACGCGTGAATCATCTGCATTCAAAATCGCAATGCCGTCGAGGTCCAGTGCTTCTACGAGTTCGCCCTTGGCCTTCTCGATGTTCTCCACGCCACCGAATTCTCCAGCATGCGCAGTGCCAACGCAGAGCACTACGCCAACGTGGGGGTGCACCATATCGGTGAGGTAGGTCAGATGTCCTGCACCGGTCGCGCCCATTTCGATGACAAAAAATTTGGTATCTTCACTCGCACTGAAGACTGTCAGCGGCACGCCAACTTCGCCGTTGTACGACCCGATGGGCGAAACAGTCGGCGCTACCCGGGAAAGAATTCCGGCCAGCAGATCCTTGGTGGTCGTTTTACCGGCTGAACCGGTAATGCCAACTACCTTGGCATCGTTTTTGGCCTTAAGGTACTTGACGATGTGGGCGGCAATCTTGCCCATGGCTTCAACAGCGTCCTCGACGATGATCGACGGATGTTCCGAACGATTCTCGTCGTAGGTCAAGCGCTCGGCCAGAGCCAGCACAGCGCCGGAGGCCAAAGCCTTATCGATGAAGGCATGCCCATCGGAAAATTCTCCGGGCTTGGCTACAAACAAGCACCCGGCGGTGACTTCACGTGAATCCGTGGTCACAGAAGTGACCACCGTGTCGGAGGCGGCTGTCGCAGTCGCTACTCCCCCGGTGATCTTTAAAAGGTCAGTCAAAGACAGTTCAATCATGGCATTAAGGACTTTACACTTGAGCGGTGGTGATCGTGGTCTTGTGCCGTCTAGGAATTGGTCACAAATCCATGAAGATTTAGGGCATTTGCCAGTTCCACGCGATCATCGAGTGCAACGTCGATTCCCGCAACGTCTTGGCTAACTTCATGTCCGCGGCCGGCAACCAGAATCGCGTCATTCGCCTGCGCCAAACTCACAGCGAATTCCACGGCTTTGGTGCGTGGCGCGATGTTGTACAGCATGGTTTTTGCCCGTTCAGCGTCAATGACGCCTTGTGCACCGGCAGCGACCTGCTCGCGAATTGGTTCGGGGGCTTCGCCATGCGGGTCATCGTCGGTGACGATAACGATGTCTGCGTGACGTGCGGCCACTGCACCCATATCTGGGCGTTTGGTTTTGTCACGGTCACCGGTTGCTCCGAAGACCACGATCCGGCGCCCGTTGACGCCGGGACGGATGGAGTCCAGTGCCTTAGCTAGGGCGTCAGAGTTATGCGCAAAGTCGACGACTGCCACTGGTGATTCTGCGACCACCTGCATGCGGCCCGGTACTGCTACCGAGAGCGGGTCCTTGGCGTCCAATGCCTTTTGTAGCTCATCGAGTTCTACCCCGCTGGCTAGAACCATGATGGTGGCTAGTGCTGCGTTGGCAACGTTAAACATGCCAGGCAGTGCGGTGCGTGTCGTGAGCTGGCGTCCGTCACGGTTCACCAGGGTAAAGCTGTGTCCGAGTCCGGAGTGAGCTAACTGTGTGACGCGCCAATCGGCTTTCTCATTCGCTGCGTCCAAACTCAGCGATTCGGTGGGTACCTGGGCTTGTTCTGCCAGACGAGCGCCGTACGTATCGTCGACAATGACCACTGCGGACTTGCTGTGTTCAGGGGTGAACAGTTGGGCCTTGGTCTGGAAGTAGTCTTCCATGGTGCCGTGCAAGTCCAGGTGATCTTGAGTCAGGTTGGTGTAGCCGGCGACGGCAAAATCTAATGCATCAACACGGCCGTAGCTCAACGAGTGGCTGGAGACCTCCATCGCTACAGAACTGACATCTTGTTGAGCCATCCGCGCCAACACACCGTGAAGCTGTGTTGACTCGGGCGTGGTCAAAACGCTCGGGATGATCTGCCCGCGTGCTGACATTTCGATGGTGCCAATCAAGCCGGTTTCTTCACCAAGCGCCTCAAGAATCTCGCGAATCATGAAGGTCGTGGTGGTCTTGCCGTTGGTGCCGGTGACAGCAAAGAGCTGCGGGCATCGTTCATCGGTGCCGTATACCGCTTGTGCAACCTGTGCTGCAGCCTTGCGTACGTCGGCGACAACAGCCACTGGAATCGAGAGCTCTTCTGGCAAAAAATCTAATCCGGCGGTATCGGTAATGATGGCCAAGGCACCGTTTGAGATGGCGGTGTCCACAAATTCTGCCCCGTGGCGCTTGGCACCTGAGATGCCGAGGAAGACATCACCTGGCTGGACGATCTGCGGGTTCAGGCTAACACCGATGATCTGGGGTGTTGCGTTGAATTGTGCTCCGGTTCGTACCGCACCGGCTGCACCGCACACCTGGTCAAAGCCCACGCCGGCCATATTCTCTGGACGAAGGTACCGTTCCAACTCACGCGGAGTTCCGGGATTCTGGACTACCAAGATTTCTTTTGTTCCTTACCTACAAAGACGTCATACGCCTCTGACTTAGTGGTGCTCGGTGGCACATTGAATGTGTTGAGCGTATGGCTCATCACGTCGGTAAACGTGTCAGCCACCGAGAAGTCTTTCCAGTTGCCCTTTGGACGGTACATTGTCGCAACAACAACGAACTGCGGGTCTTCCAAAGGCGCTACACCTGCAAATGAATAAGTATAGCCGTCGTAGCCTTTAGCGCTGGCAGCCTGTCCGGTACCGGTCTTGCCTCCGACGCGGTAGCCGGGGATCGCTTCCTTGTAACCGGTTCCGTAGTCCACCACGGATTCCATGATCTTCAGCATTTCCTTGGACGTGGATTCCTTGATGACGCGCTTCTTCTCAGGGGCTGGAATCTTGGTGACCGAACCGTCGTCGTTTCGGTAGCCTTCGATCAGGCTTGGCGAGAGACGGACGCCGCCGTTGGCGATAGTTTGGAAGATGGAAGCGGTGTGCAGCACGGTTTGGGAATAGCCCTGACCGAACATGGTTGTGTACTGCTGGCGGCGATCCCAATTTTCTGGTTTGGCGAGCTGGCCGGCGCTGGCACCGTTGAGGCCTACTTGAATTGGAGTACCCAACCCAAAGGCTCGCATGTAGTCGTATCGGGTCTGCTTGCTCATCTTGCTGCCGACCATCACGGTACCGGTGTTGTATGAGCGTGCAAAGATACCTGCGACGGTCATGTCATAGGTGGCGTGTTCCAAGGAGTCGTTGATGGTTTCCTTGGTAAAGGTCTTCTTGTGCGGGACGGTCAGTTCGTCGGTAGCCTTGACTACCCCCTGGTCCAAGGCAGCTGCAAAGATTGGAGCCTTGCCGGTCGAACCTGGTTCGAAGGCCCTGGTTATGGACGTGGAGTGCCGGAATTCTGGATCGGTGGCTCCGGGGTCGTTGGGATCCAACTCAGCGGAGTCGCCAATGGCCAGGATTTTGCCGGTCTTCACTTCCATGGCAACCACGGAGACCCATTCGGCATTAAACTGCGCTTGCTTCTTCTCAGCCGCACGCTGGGCCACATAGTTGATGTCGGAGTCGACGGTCAAGATGACATCTTGCCCATTGACCGCGGGAGTTTCTTCCACTTCAGTGACTGGAATGCGCACCCCGTCGGCGCTGATTTCGTATTTGCGGCTGCCGGCCGTACCAGCGAGGTGGTCTTCCTGGCTCAGTTCAAGGCCTTCGGCACCGACCACAGACGTCTGGTCTTCGGAGTTTCGCACAAAGCCGAGCAGTGGGCCGGCGATGACGCCTTGTGGGTACTGGCGTTCGCTTCGCAGCAACGCCGAAAGTCGTGGGATTCCGATTTCGCGAACTTCATTGCGAACTTCCGGAGTGACGCTCTTGGCAATGATGACATAGCCCTTGGGCTTGGCATCCCCTTGCGGGCGTATCTTCGCTGCTAGTTCTTCAGGATCCTGGTCCAGCGCTTTGGCCAGTTCTTGGATGGCCTGGTCCCAGCTGATTCGCTCATGGCCATTTGAACCATCGCGCTTGGCACGGCGAATATCTTCTTTCTGCTCACGCTGATCGATGACGAGGTCATAGCGGTCGACGGACACTGCGAGAGTGGTTCCGTTGCGGTCTTCGATGGAGCCGCGAGTAGGTGCAATGACCTCTTCGCGTTCGCGGTTCTCCTGAGCCGCGTTGGCGACCGTGGCTGCGTTGATGCCCTGAACCCAGACAAGCCTGGCCAGGATAATCACTAACAGAGTGACGGAGAGGATCAGCACGAAGCGCATCCGCTTTTTCGCAGTATCGATTGCCGTCGAACTCACAATGAACCTAACTTTCCCTCAGCGTGGTTTCCAGCAGTATCAGCTAGCTCAGTTCCAGCTTAGAAAGGTATCGCTAATTTGCTGGGGATTTGATGCTTGGCGCTGGGATCGTGCCGCCATTGAGTTCCGTGTCCTGGAAGACCGGACGACCGTCTTCGGCGACCTCACGGTCACGCTTTTCGGTCTTCACTTCGGCTTCCTTCGCATCCGACGCAGGAGCACTCTTCGTTTGGGCATCAGTTGAGGTTTTGCCCACAGTGGTTCTAGGCGTCGCAGATTTTTCGGACGCTGCCTTTTCCTTGGCAGCTTTCCCGTCACCGGCACTAGTACCAGGCAGTGGCAAAGTTCCATATTCCTGCTTGTTGTCCTTGGCCTTGACAGCGTCTTCGGCTTCCTGGGTGACTTTACCTTCGGAGAGGCTGATCAGGCCAGGAGCGCCAGGTGATACCAGACCAAGGTCTTTGGCCTTTGCCGCCAAAGCCTGCGGAGCAGCCAGCGACTGGGCTTCTTTGAGCAGGGATTGGTTCTCTTGGGACAGTGCGCGTTCCTGATTGCGCAGGGAAACAATGTCGTATTGGCGCTGGGCAACCGAGGTATTCAATAGCACCAGGGTGACGATAACGCTGAAGGCCAACAGCACAAGGATTGCTGACATGGTGACCATGGAGCGGCGGTTCGACTCCTTGATCCGGGGAACCAAGGAGAGCGTTACCCGCTGACGAGAATCGCCTTTGGGCAACTGACTGGCAAGCACGGGCTCTGGGCGCAATGCTCGTGCAGCGCTGCCTTCGACAACTGGCTGGTTGTTCACGGCTGCAATCTTCTGCACGCGACGCGGGGCTCGTTGGCTCATCCTAGCTCCTCTTCAACACTCGCTCCACAGCTCGCAAACGAGCTGAGGCTGCACGGGAATTTTCTGCAATTTCCTGGTCGCTTGGCTTTTCAGTGCCCTTAGTCAGGACCTTGTATTCAGCCTTATGTTCTTCCAACTCCACCGGGAATCCTGGAGGAGCCGAAGAGGTTGCACCTTGCACAAAGTGCCTCTTGGTGATCTTGTCTTCCAAGGAGTGATAGCTCATCACAACGACTCGACCGCCGAGGTTCAAAGCACCCATTGCCGCGGGAATCGCGCGCTCTAGCACGTCGAGTTCCTCGTTGACTGCAATGCGCAGGGCTTGGAAGGTGCGCTTGGCTGGGTGGCCACCATTTCTGGCGGCTGCCGCGGGCACCACGCGTCGAATAATTTCGACCAGTTCTGCTGTGGTCGTAATGCGCGATTGTGTCCGCGCTTCAACGATGGCGGTTGAGATCCGTCCGGCGAACTTCTCCTCGCCCCACTGCCGAATGATGCGCAACAGCTCGTCACGCTCCAAATCGTTGACCAGATCCTCGGCGGTTGGACCGACCGAGGTATCCATGCGCATGTCTAGTGGAGCGTCGTAGGAGTAGGCGAAGCCACGTTCGCGCTCATCAAGTTGGAGGGAAGAAACGCCGAGGTCAAAGAGGACGCCGTCGACGCCAGGGAAACCCAGGTCTTCGACTACATCGGCGATTTCGTCATATACGGCGTGGACGAGATCAATGCGATCTTCAAAGGGCTTGAGCCGAGCGCCGGCCAGCTCATGTGCTTGCTCGTCGCGATCGAGTCCAATGAGGTGGAGATTTTCGAAGCGCTTGAGAATGGCTTCGGAGTGTCCGCCCATTCCTAGGGTGCAGTCCACAACGATTGCCCGACGGCCTTCAGCATTCGCTCGTTCAATACCAGGTGCTAGGAGATTGACGCAACGGTCCAGAAGTACTGGAACGTGGCGTTCGGATGCTGGTCGCTGGGAATCCTGATTTGGCACTGCGCCCCCTTTCGCTTTTCGATCTGTTGTTGAGATCAGATCCCCCTCCAACCAAGTGGTGGTCCACCTTCTGGCTCCGGGGAAGTGAAGCCAGACGATTTTCCCCGCTAGGTGGCTGGAGATCTCATCCCAACATCAACTGTTGATTGCTTGAACCTTGGTCTGAAGACCTCAGTCCTCGTCAGTATCCGAGAAAACATCTTCCTGTTCATCCAAATACTGCTGCCAAGCCTGTGTGTCCCAGATTTCAATGCGATTACCCGCACCAATTACTGTCACTTCACGGTCAAGGCCTCCGTAAGTGCGAAGCACCTGCGGAATCGTGACGCGCCCCTGCTTGTCCGGAACTTCATCCGAGGCCCCCGAGAGGAACACACGTGCATAATCGCGTGCTCGTCGTGAGGTCAAAGATGCCTGGGCTAGCTGTTCATGCTGCTTCTCAAACTCCCGCTGACTAAAAACGTAAATACAACGTTCCTGACCACGAGTTAGCACGAGACCGTAGGACAACTCTTCACGATATTTAGCAGGAAGAATCAGGCGCCCCTTCTCGTCCAGTTTCGGCGTGTAAGTCCCAAGGAACATGCACACCGCCTTTCCGCGAAGTGGCCGAAAGCCCCACTCTTCTCTACTTGCCTCCACTTTACTCCACAACCCCCCACTGTCAATGCGATTTCATTGGTTTCGCGAGGGTGTGGAGTTAAAAATTGGCTAAATTTAGCGGTTTCTTACACCAACCTGTGGTGGAGGGAAAACAGATCTCACAGTCATTCACAGCTGACGCTTCATAGATTTCTGGATTAAATCCTGCGGATTCTAGGCAAATCCACTCTCCGGGGTGGGAAGTGGAGCGCTTCGGGGAGGAAAGTGGGGGCAGCGTTCTCATGGCCCGCGATCGACGAATCTTGGAATCTGCCGAGAATCAGGATCGACGCTGCGAGGCGTGTCGCGAATTGACTCCTACTCCCCCTGCAAACGCTCTTCGGCGGGCATGGCGATGCCATCGGGCAACGGCCTCACTACTAACAAGTGCGGGCGAAGTCCTGGTTTGATGCGCGCTAAGGGCTAGAGGGCCTTTCGGGCACGGTTAAAACAGAAAGAGGTGTAACCCTAGGGCTACACCTCAATGTTTAAAGTTATGTATCAGCTGTCAGACTGATCCCGTTTGCGCTGATTCCAACGTTCTTCAAGGCTAGACATGAACTGTGAATTGTTCTTCGCAGCTGACTTGGTGCCGTTGCCGCCAGCGCGGCCAACCTTCCCCGTAGCTGATTTCGTCAGGGCCAACAAGACTCCGCCAAACATGACAGCAAATCCAATGACACCGAGAATGATGATGTGTTGAGAGATACCAAAAATCAGACCGGCTAGGCCAACGATGACCAGCAGAATACCTAGGGCGATGTTTCGCGTTGAAAGACGCCCCGCATTTGCTGGCCCCTTCATGCTTGAGGCGAAGCGACGGTCTTCATGCAACTGCTTTTCAAGCTGCTCCAACAAACGCTGCTCGTGTTCCGATAGCGGCATCGTCTTCTCCTTCCAAAGGCAAACTCAACGGTCGTTTACCGTCCTTAGGTTCAACGTCGAGTCAAAGGAAAAAGTTCCCCGATTCATATGAGCCTTACTTCTAGGATAGTCTCTTTTGCGGCCAGCCTGCCAGTTGATCTTCACCACTGATCTCATATACTCACCTGGCTCACAGAAATCCTTTACTCTCGCGGTCGCAAAAAACGCGCAGGTGTCACCAATGATTGCGGGAACTTCTGTCCAATGAGGTCAGCCACCCGTTCAGCCTCCCGCACTTTCTCGTCCTTTGGATCAAGGCTCAGTTGCAATCCGAAGTCCGGATCTTCAAGCCGCTCAGCGCGAATGCCGATCAATCGCACAGGTTGCGATAGCGGAAGTAGCTTCTTCAAAAGTAATTCAGACGCCTCGCTAATGGCTGCCGATGAGTCTGTCGCGGCACCGAGCACTTTTGAACGAGTGAGTCCGCTGAAATCGGCGTATTTGATCTTCAGGCCAACACCTCCCGCGGCTTTACCATGTTCCCTCAACCGTTTGGCGACGCGATGGCTCAGTCGCAGCAACTCACCTTCAAGAACCTGCACATCACAAATATCAACGGAAAAGGTATGCTCGGCCGAGATGCTTTTTTCGTCCCGGGTCACTTCAACAGGTCGATCGTCAAGCCCCTTCGAAAGCAAGTGCAAGGATCGGCCGTGTTCCCCCATTCGACCTACCAACCTCCCCTCAGGCTCCCGAGACAGTTGTCCTACAGTTTCGATTCCCAACGCATGCAACTGCTGTCCAGTACGCTTCCCGACGCCCCACATATTTGAAACGGGAAGATCTTCGAGAAACTCCTGAGTGCGTTCAGGTGCGACAACAGCCATTCCATCAGGCTTGGCATAAGTGGATGCGAGCTTTGCGATGAATTTATTCTTCGCAATGCCGACACTAGCGGGCAGTCCCATCTGGGAGCGGATATATTCGCGAATGGAGCGACCTATTTCAATAGGACCGCCGAGCATGCGCACGCTTCCGGTGACGTCGAGAAACGCTTCATCAACACTCACTTGCTCAACAAGTGGTGTCAGCGTACGGAAATACGCCATGATTTCTTCCGAAGCTTGCGAGTATTTATGGTGGCTAGGTTCAATAATCGTCGCTTCTGGCATCAACGGAATCGCTTGACTCATCGGCATCGCCGAATGAATCCCCCGAGCACGGCAATCATACGATGCGGAGAGCACGACACTTCTGCCTCCAGGGAAACCGACAATGACCGGCTTACCTATCAATTCGGGCCTATCACGCAATTCGACCGAAACAAAAAAGGCATCCATATCGACATGCAATACGGCGCGATGCACCAACCTCGCCTCCTAATACGAATACTACGAATCACTCAACCATACTCGAATATATATTCGCATTTCACTATAATGGTTGACGGGGATTCGTGATCCTCGTTGCCAAACAATCACCGGTAGAGTTGTACCTAACCAGCCGTAGTTACCCAAAGAAATGATTTCGCATGTCGCTGCCTGATTCTTTGCCATCCTTCGAGACCGAAGCCTTGGAGCTGAGTCAAACGTACACCGCCAAAGTTGCGCGGTTGCTAGAGGAATTTTTGGCTGCCAAGAGCGTTGAGGTCGGGCAGATCACCTCCAGCGCCGTGGAAATCGTCAATGCGATCACCTCCTTAACAAAGGGAGGCAAGCGGCTGCGTCCCCTTTTTGCTTTTTGGGGCTACCTCGGGGCTGGGGGCGAGAAGAATTCGACCGACATTGTTCGGCTCGGTGTTGCGCTTGAGCTGTTCCAAGCCGCGGCTCTAATTCATGACGACATCATCGACAACTCTGATACACGCCGCGGACAGCCAAGCGTTCACAAGCGCTTCGAGTCCCAGCACCAGAATTTAGGCCTAGCTGGAAGTGCGGCTGCGTACGGCAACGCCAGCGCGATCTTGGCCGGAGATCTTTGCCTTTCATTGAGCGAGGAAGCATTCTCTGAAATAGATCGTCTTCCCAAGAACGCTCGCTCGATCTTCAATCAAATGCGAACTCAGGTGATGGCGGGACAATATTTGGATGTCCTGGAAGAATCTGCCGGCCCTGCCTATAATCCCCGCGAAGCTGTAAAGCGCGCACGGACGATCGTACGGTACAAATCTGCGAAATACTCTACGGAAAATCCGTTCTTGCTCGGTGGTGCCCTAGCAGGGGCTGACGACCAGCTCTTGGAGAGCTATTCAGCGTTCGCTTTGCCACTCGGTGAGGCTTTCCAGCTGCGCGATGATGTTTTGGGCGTGTTCGGCGATGCCGACGTTACGGGCAAGCCAACCGGTGGAGACCTATTAGAGGGCAAGAGAACGGAACTCATCGCGCACGCTTTGCTGCTATCAACCGAAGACGAGTGTGCCTTCATCCAGACTCGCCTCGGCGCGGCGGATATGTCCGGCCAAGAAGTTGAACGGTTGAGCAACATACTACGTGACAGTGGTGCGCTAGCAGCGACAGAAAACAGCATCAGCGAACTAACCGAGCAATCGAGTCAGGCACTTGCGAAGCTACCAATAAGCCCACGAGAACTAGCAGGCCTTCAGCAGCTCAGCGATGCGGTCACCAAACGCACAAAATAGCCACGAAAATACTTGAACATAACAAAAGAGTCTCAACCCCTCGGAAGTTCCGGAGTGGATTGAGACTCTTTTTGTTGTCTATTGAGCAACTATTTCGACTAGGAAATGGTCACCAGGCCAGCGCTTGTGCTCGCCTTCTAATTTCGGTTTTACGTCCTGAACGCAAGGCGTTCATCGGTGTGCCTGGCAAGGAATCATCCTCTGTGAACAGCCAAGAGATTGACTCTTCGTCGGAATAACCTGCATCCAGAAGCACCGAAAGAGTTCCTTTCAAGCTCTCCACCACTGCACCGTCTTGGAGAAAATCAGCCGGGATGGAACGGATGTTCCGCTCGCCGATTCGCACCGAGATAATTGCTCGTTCATCCAGCAAGCGGTGTACGCGGCGAATGTCGACTTCTAATTCTTCTGCCAAATCCGGCAGGGTCAGCCACTGGCCGACGAGTTCTACGAATTCCTTCACTCCTCAAGGTTCCCACAAATTCGGAAACTCCGCAGAAAGTTTGGAAAAACTCACCTCAGCAGTTTCCATGCGCCACAGGAGTAGTGTAAATTTCCTTGTATCACTTTGATAACAATTGCATCACGGATAACATTAGGAACGTAAGTCACTAGTGTTACCCATGCCGCAATGCCCGTTATTTTCACCGTATATATGAGGATCGACTCCATGCCCCACGAATCCAAACATGTCTCTAAGCATGCGTTAGGCGTAGTAGCAGGCGCGGCCATCCCAGCCGCGGTCATTGGTAGCCTCGCCTTAGCACCTGCCGCGCAGGCCGCCCCCGTATCCCACCCCAAAATCTCAGGCAGCCTGGCAAAGGCTGTCACCCCAGCATCAATCAAGGTTGCCGAAGGCCAGATCAAGGCTCACTTGATCGCTTCCCGCGTCTCAACCCTGGGGCTACCGGCAAAGCGCGACGTCAAGGAAATTAAGATTCCAGCCGGCGCCACTTTGTCGAGCATCGCTGTTGAATACCACACGTCCGTTTCTGAGCTAAAGAAGCTCAACGGCCTGAAGAGTGACGTGATTATTGCCGGCAAGACTCTCAAGGTCTCCGGCAAGGCATCGAGCTCCAAGTCGACCAAGGGTGACTCATCGAAGAGCTCATCGTCAGGAACGAAGACTTATACCGTGAAGGACGGCGATACCCTCAGTGCCATCGCCAGCAAGCACAATATGAGCCTGTCCTCGCTGCTGAGCAAGAACAACATCTCAGCCAGCAAGGTCATCTTCCCTGGCAACAAGCTCAAGGTAAGCGGCTCCAGCTCGGATTCCAACGATTCTGGCTCGAAGTCCAAATCCACGAAGCATTCGTCGAGCTCGGCAACCTACACGGTCAAGTCAGGCGACACGCTGGGCAGTATCGCAGTAAAGCACAACATGAGCCTGTCCTCGTTGCTGAGCAAGAACAACATCTCAGCTAGCAAGGTCATCTTCCCTGGCGATAAGCTCAAGATCAACGGCTCGGCCTCAAAGAACGAGTCTAAGACTTCTGACAAGAAGTCATCGTCTTCGAAGACCTCCAGCTACACCGTCAAGTCTGGCGATACCCTCAGTGGCATTGCTGCTAAGCACGATATGAGTCTGTCTGACCTTCTCAAGGTCAACAACATTTCGTCGAGCAAGCGCATCTTCCCTGGTGACAAAATCAAGGTGTCCGGCGGCTTGTCGTCTCAGCAGACTCAAACCCCAAGCAAGCCGAAGGCTAAGACTTCGACCTACACCGTCAAGTCTGGCGATACGCTCGGTGGCATCGCAGTCAAGTACGACATGTCGTTGAAGTCACTGTTGGATCTGAACCCCGAGTACAGCACTAGTTCGCCTCTGAAGATTGGTGCTCAGCTCAAGGTTTCAGGATCATCCGTGGCTCCAACCGGTGATACCAAGAAAGACAAGATTGGCAACACCTTCGAAGGACGCACCTACGAAGATCATGTCGTTCGAGACGCCAACGCAAACAAGAACTACCTGGACTCAGTCGATGTTCCTGGTCGTTCCGAAATGCAGTCACTTATTCGTTCGACGGCACAGCGCATGGGTGTAGATCCGGCTTTGGCTTTGGCCCACGCTTACCAGGAATCTGGTTTCAACATGCGTGCGGTCTCCCCTGCCAACGCGGTGGGTGTCATGCAGGTATTGCCTAGCACTAGCGACTGGATCGCCTCCCGTATTGGCCAGGACCTCAACGTCCTAAATCCTCGGGATAACGTCACCGCTGGTGTGGCTGTCATTGCTTACAACTTGGACAACACCGATGACCTGGACACCGCGATTGCCGCTTATTACCAGGGTCTCGCTGGTGTCAATAAGAACGGCATGTACGACGATACGAAGCGCTATGTTGCCAGCATCAAGGCACACATGAAGAACTACCGCTAAAGACAAAAGATGAAGGCTGGTCCAGCACCTCGGTGCTAGACCAGCCTTCATCTGTTTTAAGAACGTTGTTGGAGAGTCAGGAATTCCGGCGTTCCAGATCCAGCGGCATGTCGATGACCACCCGGGTACCGCTGGTCTCCCCCGCCTCCCAACGAATTTCTCCGGAAAGCTCGCTCGTGACGAGTGTTCGGACAATCTGCAGCCCTAGGCCTTCCCGTCGAGGCTCTGGCGGCAAACCGTGTCCATTGTCTTCGATGACTACTCTTAACCAGTCAGTCCGGTCCGCGCCGAGGTAGCGTTCGGCAACCAGGGACACTTCGCCATCTCGATGTGCCAACCCATGCTCAACGGCGTTGGTCACTAGTTCGTTAATGACCAACGACAACGGGGTCGCTAAGTCGGCATCAAGCATGCCAAATTCGCCTTCTCGGCGAGTCGAAACACGCTGTTCCGGTGAAGCAATCTCAACAATGAGGCGGAACTGACGATCCATCAGGTCATCGAACTTCACAGTCTCGTTCAGACCCTTAGACAGGAAGTCGTGGACTGAAGCGATAGTGGAGACGCGGCGCATGGCCTGCTCTAATCCCTGCTTACCGTCTTCGGAATGCATACGGCGTGATTGCATGCGTAGCAACGCGGCAACGGTCTGCAAATTGTTCTTGACCCGGTGGTGGATCTCTCGAATCGTGGCGTCCTTGGTGACCAGTTCTTTTTCTCGACGACGAAGTTCAGTCACATCGCGGCAGAGAACCAACGCACCCCAGCGCTTAGATTCATTACGCAATGGAATTGCACGCAACGACAGAGTGACCCCGCGGTGTTCAACTTCCGTACGCCAAGGCATCTTGCCTTGAAGAACTAACGGAAGCGTCTCATCGACTACGCGTCGATCGCTGACCAAAGCCATGGTGAGATCGGCTAGAGGCTGGCCTTGGAGCACATCTGCGGCTCCCAAACGGCGGAAGCCCGAAACGGCGTTGGGGCTGGCAAATTCAACTGCACCGTCAACGCTCAGACGAATGAACCCGTCACCTACGCGTGGCGCTCCACGGCGGGAACCTGTTGGGCTGGAAAACTCGGGCCATAGACCCTGGGTGCCCATTTGCAAGAGGTCCTCGGCGCTCTGCCGGTAGACCAGTTCCAAATTAGACGGGGTACGTGCCTGATTTGGATCGAAGTGAGAGGTGATCACGGCAACCGGACGGTTCTGCCTGACCAACGGGATGGCTTGAACAGTCGTGAGGCCCAGGATGATGTCGTTGCCCACCTGTTCGGCGGAGCGCTGGACCTGCAAGGTTCCCCAAGCTCGATCAACCATGATTCGCAAATCCTTGCGGATGCGCTCGCCCACAAAATCACTATGGAACGCCGTATGCGATGTGGAGGGACGAACGTGCGCTAGTGCGATATATGAACCGTCTCCGGTGGGGAACCACAGTACGAGGTCTGAGAAGGCAAGGTCGGCGACCAATTGCCAGTCCCCCACCAGGAGATGGAGCCAGTCCTCATCACCGGGTGCTAGCGCTGCACGTTGACGTAGTTCTTCGGTGATGAGGGCCATTGGCGGTGTTTACCTTCTTACGATGGAACGCAACAGGCGAAGTGCCACGGACAGGGAAGCCATGTCGTCGCGTTCGAGGCTATTTACTTCCTCAAACATAGTCTTCGCACGATCTAGGTTAGCCGCGTTTGCCTCTTCCCAGGCAGCAACACGCTCTGCTGGGTCCGCAATATCACCGTGAGCATCCAAGATATTCCCGGTCAGATCCATAATGGTGGTGTACAGGTCATCGCGCATTGCGGCGCGAGCCAGTGCCTGCCAACGGTCTGAACGCGGCAACTTAGTAATCCGGTTCAACAGGCTGTCCACGCCGAACAGATCGTAGAGTACGAAGTACGTTTCTGCGACCTTCAGCGGTGCCACCGACATGCGATGCACGTATTCGGCAATGTCCAACAGCGTGTAGGACTCGAACTGCGTAGCCCACATGCTTGCGCGCAGCTCGGGGATATCGAAGCCGAGGGCCTCGTCGCGCCATTCCATGAAGCGCACGAGGTCGTTGCCTCGAAGGATCGATGGCAGAGCCTGTCGCAACTCGGTGACGGTGTCCTGGAACCGGTTCACTGCCTCGGTGACCAGCAGTTGCTCGTCAACGCGGTTAATGAACCAGCGGGTGGCACGGTCAAGGAGTCGACGCATGTCGTGATGCTGGCGTCCCCAATGCTTCAAGCTTGTTCCGGCAGGCTGAGCGTTGATGGCATCAAACTGTCGATCGAAGCCGTACACCTCGCGCAGGGCGCAGAAGACCTTGGCGATCTGCACCTCGCTGGCCCCGGTCTCTTCCATAGCGCGGAAGACATAGGTAATGCCGCCGACATTCACAATGTCGTTGGCGATGACCGTGGCAATGATTTCCCTGCGCAGTGGATGGCTCTGAAGCTGATCGCCAAAGCGCTCCACGAGCTTGTCCGGGAAGTAGCGACGCAGAGTTTCAGCAAAGTACGGATCATCGGCTAGATCCGATTCTGTCAGCGCATTAGCCAATTGAATCTTGGAGTAGGCAGCCAATACCGACAGCTCTGGCGTGGTCATTGCCCCACCTGAACTGCGCCGTTCCTCCAGCTCCGCGGTGCTCGGCAGGAATTCGAGTCCGCGGTTCAAGTCCGCAGCAGTTTCCAGCCACTGCATCAATCGTTCGTAGGCAGGTGCCCACGTCAGTGCAGCGTGCTTCTCGTTGAGCAACAAGACGTTCTGCTCGAAGTTGGTCTTGAGAACCAGATCGCCCACGTTGTCGGTCATCGACAGCAAGAATTCAGTACGTTCATCGGCAGTGAGGTTACCGGCTGCAATCTGACGATCCACGAAAATCTTGATATTGACTTCGCGGTCCGAGGTGTCCACGCCGGCCGAGTTATCGATCGCGTCGGTATTGAGCAGAACGCCCTGGCGTGCAGCTTCGATACGGCCCAGCTGCGTCATGCCGAGGTTACCGCCCTCGCCTACCACCTTGGCACGCAGATCCCGCCCGTCGATGCGGATCGCATCATTTGCACGATCGCCCACCTGGCCGTGCGTCTCACTGGAGGACTTAACGTAGGTGCCGATACCGCCGTTGTACAGCAGATCAACAGGAGCCGACAAGATCGCCTTCAGCAGCTCGTTAGGGCTCAGCTTGACAGTGTTCTCCGCCAATCCAAGCACAGCACGCACCTCAGCGCTGATCGGGATCGACTTCAGGCTGCGCGAGTACACGCCGCCGCCGGCGGAGATCAGGTCCTTGTTGTAATCTGCCCAACTCGAACGAGGCAGGTCATAGAGGCGTTGGCGCTCATCAAAGGCTACCTGCGCATCAGGATTCGGGTCCAGGAAAATATCTCGGTGATCAAAAGCGGCCAGAAGCTTCACCGTTGGAGTTCGACGCAGGCCGTTGCCAAAAACGTCGCCCGACATATCGCCAACACCCACCGCGGTGAACTCATCGCTTTGAGTATCGATAGCCAACTGGAAGAAGTGGCGTTTCACCGACTCCCACGCGCCACGGGCCGTAATACCCATACCCTTGTGGTCGTAGCCCACAGAACCACCCGAAGCGAACGCGTCGCCCAGCCAGTGGCCCTTCTGCGCAGAGAGCGAGTTGGCGATATCGGAGAAGCTGGCAGTGCCTTTATCCGCTGCGACAACCAAGTAGGAATCATCGCCATCGCGGCGAACCACGTTTTCAGGCGCAACGATGTGCTCGCCGGTTCCATCGGTGACCATGTTGTCGGTGAGCTGCAGGAGTGTGCTGATGAAGACCTTGTAGGCCCCCTTGCCTTCTTCCATCCAGGCAGCGCGATCCTGGGCTGGATTTGGAAGCTGCTTGGCGTAGAACCCGCCCTTGGCACCTGTAGGAACGATCACGGAGTTCTTGACCATCTGAGCTTTAACCAGGCCGAGGACTTCGGTGCGGAAGTCTTCTCGGCGATCCGACCAGCGAAGGCCACCACGGGCCACAGCACCAAAACGGAAGTGCGTTCCTTCAACACGAGGCGAGTAGACCCACAACTCGTGCTTGGGCCGAGGGAATGGCGCAAAGTCGATTTCCTCGGGGGCCAGCTTGAATGCCAAGGCTAGGTGCTCGGTGAAGTAGTTGGTGCGCTTGGTTGCCTCAATAACCTTCACAAAACGGCGCAGCAACGTGTCGGCATCCAAAGTTGGAACGGCTTCAAGTGCTTCGGTGATCTTTGTTTTTGCTTGTTCGCGAGCAGCCTCGGACGCCTCTGCGCTGAGCCAAGGGTCAAAGGTCGCTTGGAACAGTTCGACGATGCTGTGCGTGACGGAGGCATTGCCGACCAAGGTGTTGGCAATGAAACCGGTGGAGTTCGGTACACCCAGCTGCAACAGGTAGTGGGCGTAGGCGCGCAGCATTGCTACCTGCTGCCATGAGAGCCCTTCACGCAGAACCAAGGCGTTGAGGCTATCGGACTCTGCTTCATTACGTACTACGGCGCAGTAGGCTTCAGCGAGTTTGCTTTCGATCTGGCTGAATTCGATTTCCTGATCAAGCTTCAGGCCCATGTCGTAGATATAACGCTGACCGACACCCTCAGGGTTCAATTCGTATGGACGCTCGTCAACAACCTGCAGACCCAAATCCTGCAATACCGGAAGGATACGTGAGAGCAGCAGTGGCTGGGTCACGAAGATCTTCATGCGCTTGGACACAGGTGAATCTTCATCAACTGTCGAGGGGTCGTAGAAGGAGACGATCGGGCCACTATCAGCTGATTCATTCAAGCTGGAGAGCAAATCGATATCTTTGAGAGCATCTTCGATTTCGAACTGAACCTTGTATGAAGCCGGGAAAGCTTCTGACCACGCATTCGAAAGGGTGTTTGCGTCACCTAGCTCAAGGCTTGCCCGCGCAGTATCAACAATAGCGTCGGACCACGAACGAACCGCCTTGGCAATTCGATCTTCCAATCCGGCTCGATCGACTACCGGAAGCATGCCATGGCGCTGCAAACGCAGGCGGTAGAACAGCCGCACCAGCGCGCCGGCCCCCAGCTGGGCTTCATACTCGATGGACTCCGCGTTAAAGCTTTCCTTGAGTTCTTTTTCAACACGCAGGCGAACGTCAGTAGAGAAGCGGTCACGTGGCAAGAACACCATAGCGGTCACGAAGCGGCCATAGTCATCGGTGCGCAGGAAAACAGAAGTCCGTCGGCGTTCCTGCAGACGCAGAATGCCAAGGGCTGCCTTGGTGAGATCTTCGACTGAAATCTGGAACATCTCATCACGAGGGTAGCTTTCCAGAATTGTCGTGATGTCTTTGCCCGAGTGGGAGTTTGCGGCAAATCCGGTGCTCTTGAGCACTGCCTGAACCTTCTCGCGGACCACTGGTACGGTCTTGACGCTAGAAGTGTAAACACTCGACGAGAACAGTCCGATGAATCGGCGTTCGCCGTTTACCTCACCGTTAGTATCAAAGCTCTTGACGCCAACGTAGTCCAGGTAAACCCCACGGTGCACGGTTGAACGAGCGTTGGCCTTGGTGATGATCAAGGCGCTCTTGTCACGTGCGGTGATGCGGCCGCGTTTGGTCAGGTGCTGTGGCCCCTGCGATTCCAATTCGCGCATGAGTCCAAGACCGCTACCGGAGCGGGCTACCAAGACATCTTCGCCGTTAACCGTTTCCAGGTCATATTCGCGGTAGCCGAGGAACGTGAATTGGCCGTTCGCCATCCAGTCCAGTAATTCAGCGGCTTGAGGAAGCTCAGCAATTTGCTCCGCGTGGGCAGTCTGAGGCAAGGTGCGAGCAATGTCTTTGGCCTGATCAAGCATCGCAGGCCAATCCTTGACTGCAATGCGCACATCAGCGAGCACATTGTACAAACGCTCAACGAATTCCAAGGCCTGCTCGTCGCTCAGCTCACGTGCAAGCTCAACTGAAATCCAGGATTCGACGTGCGTTTCAGTTCCGGCGGAAATGAGCGTGCTCAAATCCGAAAGAGCCGCAGTGTCGCCGCTTGCCACGTGCTGCAGACCGGCGTGGCTGATCTTCACGATTTCGCCAGTCTCAGCTTTACGTGAAACCACAAAGGTTGGATGCACAACCAGCTGGATCGGTGAATTGAGCTGAACCAACGCGGCGGTGACTGAATCAACCAAGAACGGCATGTCATCAGTGACGATGTGCACCACCGAGATTCCGTTGTTTCGCGTAATAGCGACGTTCGGACTATCCGGTTCGCGTTCGTAGCCAATTTCTAGGTGTGCAGCCACGCGAGCATCGAGTTCGTCGGGCCGATAGGCCGCCACGTCCTCAGTCGCAATTTGGCTATAGTACTCGCTCACCAATTTTGGGGTGAGAGTCGCATCCATGAATGATTCTGACATGCTGGATTCCGACGAGTTCAACTGAACGCCTCCAAGAACAAAGTTCGATGTGCCCGCGCCTTTGCGGGTCACTAGTCTAATCAACCCTACCCGTTTTTTACGCCTTCAGTTCATGCGGACTTGCTAAATCGACGACTAACCCGTTTCTTGGGTAAATCCGTAGATTTTATGCCGGCCAAAGACCGTATTTCCGTACGCAATGAACTTTTAGGCGCTACCTCGAGTAAAGGGCTCCCTGCTAACACTGACGCACTGCAGACCGCGCTGTCATTAGGCATAAAGCCAATGACGTCGTGCATTGGACCAAAGCGGTCCCAAGCTTCAATCAGTCGCCGCTTCGGACTTCGTCCGCTACTGGAAACGCTGACTCTGTTGAAGATAATTTTCGGGCGTAGGTCGGCGTGCGATTCTTCGAGTTCGTCAATGGCTCGAAGGGCACGTGGGATGCCGATGCTATCGGATTGGACCACCATATAGATGTCGTCGGAGCAGCACAGCATTTCCACGGTCACTGCATTGCGCTGTGGTGCTTGAGTATCGAAGCTTAGCTGCTCATCCATTGCTATGTGTGGCGCTACGTCAAGGACCACCAAATCATAATGGTCTCTGAAGGCCAGCGTTGCTCGTCGCAGGGCTGATGCTCGAACTTCAGGCCAGCGGCTGGATCGAGGGATCCCAGTGCCTACTCGGATCGTGCAGTCTCCTACCTGAACGAGCGAGCATGCGGCGTTCAAACGGCTAATGTCGCTGCTTCCAGAATCTACAATGCGGCAAATTTGAGCAACGGATGCCGACTCATCCATGAGTCCGAGTTGAATGGAGATTGACGCGGCATAGGTGTCGGCATCGAGCAAGATGACAGACTGACCGGCTACTGCAGCTTCGACGGCAAAGTTCAGCGCAATGGTGCTTCGCCCCGGGGAACCGGGAGCGCTCCAAAAACTAACGATTCTGCCATTGACTTTTTGTTTTTGGTCCGCAGGTTTCTGATAGTTCGTAGTTGGCGCTAGCTCAGGTGTCTTCAGCGATTCAACGGTGGCGGTGATTCGTTGCTCTAGGTCGGACATGGCAATATCGGCAGGAAGCTGAAGCACGTCTGGCAACGGATCGATCTCAGTGAAGCTGTCGAGCAAATAAACAACTGCGGTCCCTTGTCCCATCAGCTCATCCACCTGCTCCATGGGCGGAACTTGTCGGGCATCGGCAATGAGTAATACATCAGCGACGGCGGTGAGGCAGGCCGCGACTGCCTCAGCGATCTCAGAACAGACTCGTGTGACGATCAGTTCGCCTTGGTAGCTCTCGATTTGGCGAACGATGGATTCTTGGTCGCCTAACACGACTACGGAGATACTCATTGTTCAGCTCCGGCGGGGTTATAAATCACGATAATCCGTGATTCGTTCGCTAGTGCCTGCAAGAGTGGTTCTAGCTGGTTTGGCTCCACCAACAGCTCAAGATTGGTTCCTTGTCGGTCAACCAGTCCCCCGCCGCTTTCCACGCGTGCGGCAACCTCAACCATTGAGGAAAGCTTTTCAGGGACACCGTACGTGTTTCCACCAGATTCTCGTTTAGCGATCCAAACGTCCACGAAACTTCCCGGCCCAATGGATGAGGTGAGATCCGCTGGCAGTTCAACATTGATCGGTCGACGTGATCCAAGTTCACTATGCGTCACTGAGGTCACCGGGATGAGTTCCCCTGCACTGACAAAGGTGTTTGCCCTGGCCAATTTGTCAATGTCTGAATCCGGCTGGAGGTATCGACCTGCGGTCTCGCCGAGTTGGACTTCCTGAGTTTTCATGTTGTCTGCCGTGAGCTGCTCGCCGAGGGTGATGTTGGACCGAGCAACATACACGGTGGTCGTTTCATGCATTTCGCTGACGAGGTACATGGTTCCGGCCACAGATGCGATAACCAGCACTGCTCCCAGAGCCAAGCGCGGATCTTTCCATCCAGGACGTTTGATTCTGGCAGCTTTTGCCACGCGTGTCCCTTGGACCACTTGTTCACTCATCGAGGCTCAACCTTCCACCGGCGAATGTGCTTATGGATGGTGAGCCTACGACAAGTTTCTCCGGTAGAAAAGACCCTCTTACATGGTGTGGATTAATTTAGCGTCGTCGAGACAATCCAACCCACAGATCCCAGGGGAATCATTAACTGGTTCAAGGGCCTACTAGAACGCACGTATTCGTCACGCTGGTGCGTTGAAATTACCAGAAAGTCTTTGGCAACTTGCCCCAGCGTCCCTTCGGCGATCAGCTGTCCATGACTTCCGTAAATTTGGCAACGGGCTCGATCGCGCAGCATTCTGCGAATCACTGCCGAGAATCGGATTGTTTTAGCTTGCCGGATGCCCGTGCTTGCCGATCCAAGACTCAATGGCAATGCAATGGATTCGACTGCCTGATATCGAATAACCCACTGGGCAATCTCTGTTTCTAGACAAAAGTAATCAGTAGCGCAGGGCCCTAGCCGTGCACGGATCTCAGTGCGACCAACAGTTTTGACTGAGATCTCGGTGCCGCGAAATCGCGCCAAGCTGTCGCTGAGTTCGGCTGTCGCTCGTTCGACGCGAGTATTCTCAGCGATTTCATCGCGCAGTTGAGCGCGGCTCTGTTCGGCAAGTTGAGCCTCAAGATCATCAAAGAGTGAATCCCAGCGCATGAGCCAACTGTACGAGACAAATTCTTGTAGCAACACCTCTTCACAAAAACGCACTTAGGTGTCATTATCTTTATCAAATAACATCAAATCGAATCAAAATACATCTAAGGAAGTGTTTTCGATGAAGAGAACGCGAACGCTGGTCATGTTTTTCCTCTTCACTGCAGCCGGCTTGATCATCGTTTATGTCGGGGTGAGCACCATCTTCGACTTTGTCGCCATAACAAAGACACGCGTAGAACCAGCAAGGTACGCCTACTTTCTAATCTGCATCTCGGCGTTCTTCTTTGCGGCGTTGATTCTGGTACGAGAAGCCGCAGCCAAATTTCTTATATGGGCTGCGCAGCACGAGAACCGGCGAATACTCTGGCTCTTCCAGCGGATCGCACCGCGATTCAGCCGGAAGATCCTTAGCTCCATCGTTGGCACGTCCATTGCCCTGTCATCAGCGGTAGTGGCGAATGCCGTCGAAGTCGCTCCTGCTGCAAGCCTTCCAAACTCGATCTACGCACAGAGCAAGAGTCTGCCCGAAGCCACCGAGGCGAACCAGCGCACAGTTCCCAACGCCCAGTGGTTTCCCGAGCAAGTCTCCGTTCCCCTAAACCGTTTGGTCTCTTCCAGCGCACAGCCCAAACGACAACCTCGACGAACGGCCAGCGAAGTGGTGGTGGCACCGGGAGAGAACTTATGGAGCATCGCCGCGTCACGTCTTGGATCACAGGCTACAGCGGAAGAAATTTCCGTTTATTGGCCACAGATCTATCAGGCCAATGAGCAGGTCATTGGTTCAGATCCAAACCTTCTGGAGGTCGGAACAGTCCTCGTCCTTCCCCCGATGAAATAGCTGGCATCACAAACCGCGCATCACCACATCAAGGAGTCACCATCATGAGCACCATCACCATCAGCGCACGCACTGTCGCTGCCACACCGGTCCCCCAGACCCCCGACCCATCGGCCCACAAATCATTCGGCGCAAGTTCCCCGTGCGAAGCGCCAGCACATCTGCGTCGAGCTCTGGACCATATATTTCATCGCTCCGAAGTCTGCCGAACAGAACATCGAGCCATCGTTGAAATCACCCACTCGGTGGCCCGCGCAGTTTTCGAAATTGTTGCCGGGTACCGCACGGTGGGTCAATTGGCCTTCGTCATGGAGCCAACATGCATCGCGAAGCTACAACGCAGGGCGTTGCTGGAGACCGCGCAATATACTGTTGAGCCAGAACCTGGCACTGTTCATGGCCAAATACTCTCGTTGCATTTAGACCGCTGCCTCTCGGGCTGCTGGGAATGCACTGCCATCCTCGGCTTTAAAAACCGCGTCCGTGCCGTGGCTCTCAAGATTGAGCCATGGCACGGACGCTGGCAAGTTACCGACGTGGAACTAATCTAATTAGTTTCGCTTGGACTTCTTTTTCTTTTTGGTATTGGAAGCCTGAGCACGCGTAGTGCTGGCTTCTCCGTCTTCGTCTGGTCCAGTGAACTGAAGATTTTTCGGCTTCGCTGATTCGTCGATCACCGGAGCGTCTTCAGCAGCTGCGCCGCCCGATGGAATATCCAGGTTGAACAGTGCACCGATGCTTTCTTCGCGGATGCCTTCCATCATGGTCTGGAACATCGTGAAGCCCTCGCGCTGGTATTCCACCAGTGGGTCACGCTGCGCCATTGCACGCAGGCCGATACCTTCCTTGAGGTAATCCATTTCGTAAAGGTGTTCTTGCCACTTGCGACCAATTGTGGACAGCACAACACGCCGTTCCAGATCACGCATGGTCGATGATCCAACTAGGTTTTCGCGCAATTCGTACTGGTATTGAGCGTCCGACAAGATCTCTCGTTCAAGGAACTGCGAGGAGAGGTGGCCAACGCCACCGGCTTCCTCGACGACCTCATCGGCAGTGATGCCGATTGGGTACAGTTGCTTGAGGTTAGTCCAAAGCTGCTTGAGCTCCCATTCGTCAGGGTTGCCTGTCTGGGTAGCTTCAAGGACCATGGCCTTCACGACGTCTTCTAGGAAGTGCCCGACCTTTTCTTCAAGGTCGCCACCTTCCAAGATGGCGCGACGATCTGCATAGATCGCTTCGCGCTGGCGGTTCATCACGTCATCGTATTTCAGCACGTTCTTACGCTGTTCGGCGTTGACGCCTTCCACCTGAGCCTGAGCCGATTCGATGGCCCGGGAGACCATTTTGGACTCCAAGGCAACATCATCTGGCATCGAAGGGTTGTTCATGATGCGTTCAGCCATGCCGGAATTGAAGCGGCGCATCAGGTCATCAGTCATCGACAGGTAGAAGCGAGACTCACCGGGGTCACCCTGACGACCAGCACGACCACGCAACTGATTGTCGATTCGACGGGACTCGTGACGCTCCGTGCCCAGGACGTACAGTCCACCGAGCTCGGAGACTTCCTTGGCTTCCTTGGCGACAGTTTCCTTCGCCTTGGCAAAGACGTCATCCCAGACCTTGTTGTACTCGTCTGGATTATTCTCAGCATTGAGTCCACGACGTTCCATCTCGGCCACGGCCAAGAATTCCGCGTTGCCACCGAGCATGATGTCCGTACCACGACCAGCCATGTTGGTAGAAACGGTCACTCCGCTCTTGCGACCTGCCATTGCCACAACCGCGGCTTCACGGGCATGCTGCTTGGCGTTGAGCACCTCGTGGCGGATGCCCTTCTTAGAGAGCAGGCGAGAGAGGTATTCGCTCTTCTCCACGCTGGTGGTACCAACCAAGATTGGCTGGCCCGTAGCGTGACGTTCGGCGATGTCTTCGACGACGGCATCGAACTTGGCGATTTCGTTCTTGTAAATGTAGTCCGACTGGTCCTTGCGGATCGCAGGCTTGTTAGTTGGAATCTCTACGACACCCAATTTGTAGGTGCCCATGAATTCCGCGGCCTCGGTCTGCGCGGTACCGGTCATGCCCGAGATCTTCTCGTACATGCGGAAGTAATTCTGCAACGTGATCGTGGCCAGCGTCTGGTTTTCGGCCTTGATGGTGACACTTTCCTTGGCTTCGATAGCCTGGTGCATGCCCTCCGAATAACGTCGTCCCTGCAGCGCGCGACCGGTGTGCTCATCGACGATCATGACTTCGCCACTGACTACAACGTAGTCCTTGTCCTTCTTGAACAGCTCCTTGGCCTTGATGGCATTGTTCAGGAATCCGATCAGCGGGGTGTTGTTGGCTTCGTAAAGGTTGTCGATGCCAAGGTAATCCTCGACCTTTTCGATGCCGGATTCGAGCACACCAATGGTGCGTTTCTTTTCATCAACCTCGTAGTCGTCCTCGCGCTTGAGGCGGGAAACGATCTTGGAAAATTCGGTGTACCAGCGGTTTACATCGCCCGAGGCCTGACCCGAAATAATCAGCGGGGTACGGGCCTCATCGATCAGGATCGAGTCGACCTCATCGACGATGACGAAGTTGTGGCCGCGCTGAACCAGCTCGTCCTTGCTCCACGCCATGTTGTCGCGGAGGTAGTCGAAACCGAACTCGTTGTTCGTTCCGTAGGTGATGTCCGCTTCGTATTGCTTGCGTCGCTCATCTGGCTTCATATTCGCCAGGATGCAACCGCAGCTTAGACCGAGGAAACGGAAGACGCGGCCCATCAGGTCAGACTGGTATTGGGCCAGGAAGTCGTTGGTGGTCACGACGTGGACGCCCTTGCCGGTGAGGGCATTGAGGTAGGCTGGCGCGGTTGCGACCAGGGTCTTTCCTTCACCGGTACGCATTTCAGCGATGTTGCCCAGGTGAAGCGCTGCACCACCCATGAGCTGAACATCGAAGTGGCGCATGCCCAAGACGCGGTCGGAGGCCTCACGGACCACGGCGAATGCTTCGGGGAGCAAATCATCCAAGGTCTCACCGGCAGCCAAACGTTCGCGGAACTTGTCGGTTTCACCCTTGAGCTCTTCGTCCGAAAGTTCGCGAATTTCGACTTCCAACGTATTGATCGTGTCGGCGTACTTACGAAGAGTCTTCAGAATCTTCTTGTCGCCGGTACGCAAAATACGTTCTAGCAATGATGCCACGTGGTAGCTCCCAATATCTCAAGCACAGTAATTTCTGGCGTCTTTAGTCTACGTGAGGAATTCCGCGCATCTGGCAAATCCTCGCGGTTGAGTACTGTTCTTCTAGCGAACAACAACATGTTGGACAGCGTACTCACAGCCCAACCTGCACTGAGTCAAGCTCCAGCCAACCAGCCATGCGTTCCAGCTCGGCTAGCAATGGCCCGTGAGCTTCGGTGTCCCAGCCGGGTTCAAAATGCACGCTTTTCGCGTGCAGTACGCCTCGGGCCCGGTCAGCTTTCAAGTCAACACGACCCACAAATTCATCACCATAGAGTACCGGGAAAACATAATAGCCATAGCGCCGTTTAGGCTCCGGGACATAAATTTCGATTCGGTACTCAAAGTTGAAGAAACGTTCCAAACGCCGGCGATTGAATACCATTGAATCAAACGGTGATAACAACCGTAGATCAGGCTCAATCTTCCGTGGAATCTTGGTTCCCAACGGCATGTAGCAAGGTTCGCTTATGCCCGGGACCTGCACCTGTTCGACACTCTCCGCCGCAGAGAGCTGCGACAGCATGCTCTTGACCTCACGTATGGGCAGACGGAAATACTCTGCGACGCAATGTGCTGTCGCAATGCCTTGGGCCGCCAGCGAACGATGAATCAATCGCTGTAGTGCTGCTTGCCGATGCTGGTCATCGACTTCTAGAGGTTTGCCAAGTACGTGGTGGGCCAGCGCATATCGACGTTCAAACTGCGAGTTACGGCCGAGGGTGAGAATTTTGGCCCGAGCGAATAACGATTCCGTGACGTATTTGGTGTCGTTCCAATTCCAGCCCCAATGCTCCTTTGTGGCTGCCGGCGCTACATCTAGAGCGGTACTGATCTCTCGTGCGCTGGATCCCGGGTTCGTGGCCAGATAATTCAGGACCCGATCAGAGAGTTCTAGCTGGTCATCGGTAAACCGGTCAGACTTATCGATCCAGGTGCGTAGCTGCCACAGTCGCAAATCAGGGATGAGTTCGGAGCTCACCACAGAAGCCTCATGGGCCCAATATTCAGTTATGGGACTGCCAGGAGTGGCCAAGACCTTGTCCAAGGTGCCGATGTCGTAGGCGCCAAGTCTCGCGAAGATGGGCATGTAGTGCGCTCGACGTACAACGTTGACCGAGTCAACTTGCAACTGCGAGATCGACTGGACGGTGCTGACCATTTTCCGTGCAGTAATTGGCTGACCAGTTCTGCTTCGAGACAGACCTTGGGCGGCCAACGCGATTCGCCGAGCCTGCTTTTGGCTCAGGACGCGCTGACCGCCCAACGTAGATTGTGCGCTGATGTTTAACCCTCGGTTACTAGTGCCTTGTCGCGGTACCCGCGAGTTTCGGTCGTCGATTCTTCATTGGAATTCAGTGACGGATCCAATGAGATCACGCCATACTGGTACTGCGTGCGACCGTATACAACCGCGTGCTCCCCTGTGGCTTCATCGATGAACAGGTAGAACGGGTGCCCGACCAGCTCCATGCGATCCACGGCGTCATCAACACTCATCACTTCTGCTGGGAAGGACTTGCGGCGAATCACCACCGGCGAGTATTCGGCTTCGTCTGCGCTCTGGGTGGCTTCTGCTACCTTTTGAGCTTCGAGCGTCGATTCCACCAGTGATTTGTCGCTTGAGACAGTGGGCAGGGAACTCGTCGCCTGATGCACTGCTACCGGGGTGTGGTTTCCGCGGTGGACTTTGCGCTTGTCACGAGCCTTGCGCAGTCGTTCCAGAAGTTTTGCGAAGGCGATGTCGAAAGCAGCAAATTTGTCTGCCCCACGGGCTTCAGCTCGAATTGCTGGCCCCCGGCCAACGACGGTCAATTCAACGGACAATGCAGTGCTCTGGTCACGTGCATGTGATTCTTTGAGGACCTTGACGTCGATGCGTTGAACCTTGGTAGCCAGCTGGTCGACCTTGGTTATTTTTTCATCCACGTACTCACGGAAACGATCCGAAATGGTGATATTGCGTCCGCTGTAGTTCAGCTCCATGGTGTCCTCCAATAGAGAGTCGGGTGACACAACAGTCCGAAAGTTCTATCCTTTCGGACTGAAGATGGGCTTTTCGCTGCATCTGTGATGCAACCCATACTTCACCTTAGGCCACCACAGCTGAGATTCAAGTCTCTGAGCGCAGTTTTCCTATCGCGTTCAGCGTAATCACTGTTCAGGCTCATGATTAGGCGGCTTGGTCAGGGCCAAAACGATGCCCAAAGTGACGTCGTATCCCGCTTCATGACAGGCCATGGCTGCCTGCCGGAGGGTCGCCCCGGTGGTGAGGACATCGTCGACCAATATGACGGGGCGCCCCGGGACATCGGCGCGTTCGGCGATGAAATGTTCCTTGCCGCCGCGTCGGGCCGAACCGCTTTTGAGTTTCTGCGCGCCAGTAAAAATGGAGCTAGCCCGGTAATGAAGCACGGGTTTGATCAGCAGGTGGCTGGCATAAAGTTCTCGGCGCATGCCACGTTCCAGCATCGAAGCCACTGGCGAATAGCCTCGCTTTCCCACGGCCTTCAGCGAACTGGGAACAGCCACGATATAGGTGGCCATCGTCCCTGGCTGCGGTATGCAACCGGCATTGATCGCCGCAGCCAGGTAAGGGGCAAAGATCGAGCCAAGGAAATATCGTTGCTTATTCTTGAAGGCCAGCATGGCACGGGCCAGTTCCTTGCCGTAAATACCGCAGGAACTGACCGGTAGTTGCGCAGCGATCAGCGGCAATTCGACATAGTGATGGTGCCCGTCGGGCAACGGTGGAAGATAAAGCTGATGCTGAATCTCGGCGCGGCAGTCCGGGCAAAGTCGGAAGTCCGCTCTGGAACATACCGCGCAACAGGTGGGTACGAGAAAATTGACCAGCTCGCGCAGGCCAAAACCCAGCCAGCTCACCGAGCGCCGCCGGCTAAAACTATCCACGGCTCGCAGCCACGTCGTTGGCACTTCCATCCACCAAGGATGATCCCAAACACCGTGGCTACAGCCACGGGGCCGACGGAATGTGGACAGCGGAAGCTGCTAACCCGGGTAGGCGACGTCCTGTGCAAAATCGTCGAGTTCGTGCCAAGAATTACCCACACGGGTGTAAAGCTTTTCGTTGGTCTGCGCGTAGACCTCGCGTCGCTCGCCAACACCGGTGGCAATTCCGACCATGCCCAACAGCAGCTGCAGGTGCTCGCTTCCACCTTCAAAGGTCATCTGGGCCGCTTCAACGGCTTCCGAATCGTCCAGTGCTGCCACGATAATTGAGCTGTCCGAATCCCACAATGCAGTATTAACTGGTACTTCCGGATACAAACGCATAGGAGAATCGGTCAATCCGCGTGGCACGCCCTCGGCGTCGCGGATGATGCCGGCGACGTACACCGCGGTCGTGGATCCTTCGGTGGCAACGATCAATGCGCGGGCACCGTCCCGGGAAATTCGCAGCGAATCAATGTTGGCGCCTTCTAACCATGCCACATCGATCGGCCGGGCTTCGCCCTTGCTTGCGGTGTCTGCTGGGATGGCCATGATCGGAGTCTTTGCCCCGTTATCGGCGGTCCAAGTCCAGCCGGCAACGTCCATCGACGGCTGGATCAGGTTCTTGCCTTCAAGCGCCAGTCTCAGCTTGCCGGAATCATCGATTCGCAATAGCTGCGTGCGACGGCCGTTGAGGAATGCGTAGCTATTGCCCACCGGTGACATTGCCGGATCCCGCGGGTCGTAGGCCGACACATCAGGCAGTCCACCGACCGGGATGATCGAGCGGCCTTTGACGTACACCAGATCTTGGTCGGAGATGCCCACCAAGGTGTCCTGGGTGCTTGGGTTGATCTGCGCCGGCTCGATTTTTGATTCATTGGACGCCAGATTCACGTCATTTTCTTCGCGCAGCATCCTGACCGAGTCCACCGAAGACAATCCGGTCAGCGAGGCTTCCAGCTGCTGTTTCATCAAGAGCAAGGTCTGATCGGTGGTGTCGGTGAATGAGTCCGAGTTCAGGTCGATCGTCGCCTCGCGGTCACGCACCGGGACCGCAGAACGCACCAATTGGCTTGCCGAGGAGAATGCGGAGACTACCGCGTTTTCCAGATACGGGGCTGGACCCTTGAGGAGGGCCTCGACCATGGATGTGGCCGTTCCGGATCCAGAGGTAAACCAGCGAACATCCGGAACCAGGTATGCATAGCTCGCGTCATAGAAGTACAGGGTCTGCGCGGCGAAGATCTTCGTAAAGGTCGAGGCTTCAAGCATCGTGCCATCGGGGGCATCAATAATGCGCCATTGGTCATCAACCTTGGCCACCTTGATGTCTACGGCCCTGGTGGAGTGGTTGGGGTAATTGGTCCGTACGCCTTGCGCGTCTACTTCCCCGGTGATTTCCAACTGGATGGTGTACTGGTTGGCGTCAGCACCGTTCACCACGTTGAAGGCCTCATAGATCAACGTTTGGGTGTCACCGCGCCAGGAGTTTTTCAGCTCTGCTGTCATATATTCGCGGGCGACCGCATAGTCTTCGGCGACCGAACGTCCGGCCTCAACAAAGCCTTCGACGATTGCTCGGGCATCAGCGCCGTCGGCCGGCCCTTCCGCAGCGTAGCTGTAGCTTTCACCGCCGCTGTCTTCTGATCCTGCCTCAATCTGCTGGACGCTGGAGGAACGGGGAATGGAGGCACAACCGGATAAGGCCAACAGCCCCACCAAGAGGCAAGAGAGAAGGACTTGCAGTTTTTTTGCCACTAGTTCTCCTCCTTCTTGATTTCAATGCTCGTCGTACTTGGATCGGTCACATCATCGTCGGCGAGTACATCGTCAAGGCCAAGTACCAGAGGGGTGTAGCCAATCTTGGGCACTTCACCGGTCAGCGGGAAGCTGTCCCCCACCGGCGGCAGGATGTTCTCAGGTACCGCCGGTTCCAGTGGTAACGGCGAAGAGTCGATGTCCTGGTCTTCGGACCTTGGTAGCGTCAGGCGGAAGACCGAACCAACCTGCGGCTTGCCCCACGCCTCCAAACGGCCTTCGTGCAAACGGGTGTCCTCCATGGAGATCGACAGGCCGAGCCCCGATCCGCCGGTGGTCCTTGCCCGAGCCGGGTCCGCGCGCCAGAACCGGTCGAAGACGTGTTGGCAGGCTTCCTCGGACATGCCAATGCCGTAGTCGCGAACCGATACCGCCACAGCGCTCTGGTTCGCGGCTATGGTGATGTCGATCGGGTTGCTTTCGCCGTGTTCCACCGCGTTCAGCACCAGGTTTCGAATGATTCGCTCGACACGGCGCGGGTCAACTTCCGCCACACAGCCTTCACTCGGTGCGTTCAAGCGGATGATCGAACCATATTCGTCGGCGACCGGCGTTGCCGTCTCGACCACCTTGCGGGCGATCGCGTTCAAGTCGGTGGACTCCCGATCCAGGACCGCCACGCCAGCGTCAAAACGCGAGACTTCCAGCAAGTCATTGAGCAAGTGCTGGAAGCGCTCGATCTGGTTGTACATGAGCTCGGCAGAACGGGCGGTGAGCGGATCAAAGTCTTCACGGGCGTCGTGAATGACCTCCGCGGCCATGCGCACGGTGGTCAGCGGGGTGCGCAGCTCATGCGAAACATCGGAGACGAAGCGCTGCTGCATCGCCGAAAGGTTGTTCAGCTGGGTGATCTGTTCCTGCAAGGAGTGCGCCATATGGTTAAAGGCGGTTCCCAAACGGGCGACTTCGTCCTTGCCTGCTACCTTCATACGGCGGTCCAAATCACCGGAGGCGATCCGCTCAGAGACGTACGCTGCATCGGCCACCGGGCGAACCACGGTACGCGCTACCGACCAGGCCACAAAACCCACAACGGCCAACAGGATCAGCCCGGTGAAGGCCATAGCGCGGTTGATGAATTCCAGGGTTGATTGCACGCTAGACAGATCGTAAACGAGATACAGTCCGTATTCTCGACCTGGCGGGATCAACACCTTGGTGCCAACAACCAGGCCGGGCTGGGCCTGCTCGTCGGTGCCCAGCTCCACCGAACGCCAGTAGATACCCTGCTCACCGGCTACTCGCTCGGCAAGATCGGCGGGGATCACGCGGGTGGTCAGCGACCCAGATGCCATCGGACCGACATACAGGCTTTGGTCGCCGGCGATGGGCATCAGAACAAAATCGCGCACCACGGTGGCACCGTCGCCCTCAAGGGAGGCGAGGGTGGAGTTCACCAAGGCCTGGGTTGAGGCACGATCGGTGGTCGACGCCGATTCGAGGATGGATCGGGCCTGGGCCAAACCGCGCTCAGACTCCTTGGAGATCTGGTTAACGCGCTCTTCGTAAAGCGTGGAGGCAATCTGGTTCGACAAAAAAGCGCCAGCTGCCAAAAGGGCCAAAGTGGTGAACAGCAAGGTGGAAATCACCGTGCGGTAGATCAGGTGCCGCTGCCAGCGATGCCGCAGCACCAACAGGGGGCGCCTGATCCAGGACTGTGCCTTGGCTATGGAGAAGCGTTTGGAGCGAGGTTGGGCAGACACGTCGAGCGGAACCAACTCCTTGCCGGTCGACGTGTGCGAACTCAACTTGCCGTACCTGCTTTGTAACCCACCCCGCGTACGGTTTGGATGATCTGTGGCTTCTCTGGGTCAATCTCGATCTTGGAACGCAGCCGCTGAACGTGGACGTTAACGAGTCGGGTGTCGGCCGCGTGGCGGTAGCCCCAGACAGCTTCGAGCAGTTGCTCGCGGCTGAAGACCTGCCACGGCTTGCGGGCCATGGTGACCAACAGGTCAAATTCCAGCGGGGTCAAAGACACAGCATCTTTGCCGCGGGTGACTTGGTGGCCGGCAACATCGATGGAGACTTCGCCAACCTGCAGGGTTTCTGCAGCATGGGTTTCGTTGGGGCGCAACCGTGCACGCACGCGCGCCACGAGTTCTGCCGGCTTGAAAGGCTTGGGCACATAGTCATCGGCGCCGGATTCCAGCCCACGCACGACATCGGCGGTATCCGACTTGGCGGTGAGCATGACGACCGGTACATCTGATTCGGCACGGATCTGCTTGCAGACCTCGATGCCGTCAATCCCCGGCAGCATGAGGTCCAGCAGAACTAGGTCAGGGTTAAATTCACGGAATGCTTCTAAAGCACCGGATCCTTCATAGCAAAATGACGCGTCAAAACCGTCATTTTGCAGGACGATGCCAATCATTTCCGACAATGCTTCATCATCGTCAACGACTAAAATCCGTGCTTTCATCCCATGTCCCCCTGTAACCGTAGGTCTGAGGTTCCAACCGTCTGGTCAAACCGGGCAGATCAGCTACCCCACTATTCCTAAGATACATGATCAGCGCTCGCATTCCGGCTGTGACCGGCAGGAATAAACCAAACTGTTATGCGTCGACGCGTGTTTGCTCCAACGCTTGGGCATAGGAGGAAAGCCGCTGCAGTGCACTGACTGCTTCAGCTCCGGTGCACCGGGTAAAATCACCGCGCGGCATCAAGGTCATTGAGCCAAGCTGGCCGTCGGACAAACCGAGCTGGTGCCACGGGCGCAGGATGGTGTTGACAGCTTCAACAACCCCCGGAGCGCGCAGTGCCGGGGTAAGCACCTGCATAAAGACTCGGCCTCCGCCTTCCACAAAACCAGCCACCCGCTCCCATTTGCGGTGGTTCAAATCCTGCGGGTCGATAACTACCTGGGTGGTGCCGGCTTGGGTGAGCAGGTCCATCCGCTCGATCCAACGATCATCGCCTGTGGGCAGGTTCAACAAGGTCTGAATTCGGTGTTGTGCCCCATCGTCGCAGAGCACCTTGAAAAACTCTTCATAGCTTCCGCGCACTTCGGAGCGTGGAATTGAGCGTAAGGTGCGGTAGCCGCTAGCGGTTTTGATGTTGCCATCGAGCACGTCGGCAAAAAGCGGCTCATCCAGTTGCACCGTAAAGGACTGCGCACCGGTGATGCGAGCGAGCCGATCAACGTGCTCCCGCACCCCATGGGCGTAGGCGGCAATAATGTCCCGGCGAGCGCCATGGTCGCTAATCGTTCGCTCACCATTGGACAGGTAGAGGCGTGCTGCCAGGCTCCACGGACCAAGCACCGTGAGCTTGAGCCGTTGGGCAGGCTTTTGTTCAGCACCAAGCACATCGGCCAGCAAATTTTCGTCGCTGCGAAGGATGCTGCGCGCCCTGCGCGCATCCACGCCATCGTTCACGCCCACGCGCCAACCGTGCGGCTGCAGATCAAACCCGAGTTCGGCGAGCAGCGTGGCGCTACGTCCAACTTCGTCTGCCCCTACGCCTCGATCGGCCAGCTGCGGGAAGACCGCAAGGTTGGGTTCGCCCAACTCGCCACGGATAATTTCGTGGATTTTTAGTGGGTCATTCCCGGGGAATTGGCAGAACGATGTGGCGTAGACGTCGCTGCGTTCTGGACCTTGCCGCTGCTCAGGCATCGTTGTGCGAGTCAGAAATATTCTGGTGGTGGCGGATCACTTCGGAGATCACGAAATTCAGGAACTTTTCAGCGAATTCCGGATCGAGATGAGCCTCGTGGGCCAGGGCTCGCAGGCGTTCAATCTGCGCCTTTTCGCGGTTGGGATCGCTCGGTGGAAGCTTGTGCTTGGCTTTGAGGTGTCCTACCCGCTGGGTCGCCTTGAAGCGCTCGGCCAAGAGGTAGACCAGCTGTGCGTCGAAATTGTCGATGCTGCCGCGGATGGCGTACAGCTCCTGAAGCACTTCGTTCTGGACCTCACCGTGCAACGAGCTGGCGTGCGGGTCGAATGACTCGTTCAGTGCAGTGTTTTTCGGCTCGTTCATAGGTTCAAGTTTACGGGTTCACCTCGCAAATCTCCCACAAAGTGACATGCCCCAGCCACGCGGGTCGCGTAACTGGGGCAGCAGTATCGGTCACTGTTTCCAGGTTATGCCTGATTCAGTTCTTCGATGAGCTTGCGCCGCTGGGCCTGCTCGCGCGGGTCCGGGACCGGCAGCGAGGCAATGAGTCGCTGCGTGTAGCTGTGCTGCGGGTTCGCCAGGACCTTGGAACCGAGGCCTTCTTCGATCAAACTTCCCCGATAGAGCACGCCAACCCAAGTCGCCAGCTGGTCAACCACCGCCAAATCGTGCGAAACGAACAGCGCGGCAAATCCGAGTTCGGTTTGCAACTCGCGGAAAAGTTCGAGCACCTTGGCCTGGACCGACACGTCCAGGGCGCTGGTTGGTTCGTCAGCGATCAGCAGTTTCGGATCCAGCGCCAAGGCACGGGCCAGGGAGGCACGTTGGCGTTGGCCGCCGGAGAGCTCGTGCGGGTAGCGCTGGGCAAAACCTGCTGGCAGCTGGACAGCTTCCAATAATTCGCTGACCTTGGCCCTGCTTTGCGCGGGGTTCAGATCGCGGTGCACCGCCAGCGGCTCGGCCACGCATTCGCCCACAGTCAGATGCGGGTTGAAGCTGGCGGCCGGGTCCTGGAAGACGAAACCGATCTGTTCGCGCAGCGGTTTGAAGCTGCGTTCCTTGAACGCTCCCATCTCGTACCCGAGGACCTTGAGCGAACCGGAGGTAATGCGGTTCAACCCGGCGATGCTGCGACCAATGGTGGTTTTACCCGAACCCGATTCGCCGACCAAGCCATAGACTTCACCGGCATGAATTTTCAGGTCCACGTCCTTGACCGCGGTAAAGCCCTGTGCGCCCAGGCGTCCCGGGAAGTGCACTCCCAGGCCAGTGGCTTCGACCAATACCGGTGCATCCTGGTGCGGACGCTGACTCAGTCCTTCCGAGGCACTGTCCCTTCCCAGATGCGGCACGGCGGCCAGCAAGGATTTGGTGTAGTCCTCCTGGGGGCGCTCGAACAACTCAAGGGCCGGTGCCTGCTCCACGATCTGACCTTGGTTCATCACCACCACGCGATCGGCGATATCGGCGACTACACCCATATTGTGGGTAATGATCACGATCGCAGTGCCCAGTTCTTCGCGTAGTTCGCGCAGCAGCGCGAGGATCTCGGCCTGCACGGTAACGTCCAGAGCGGTGGTTGGTTCATCGGCAACAATGAGCTTTGGCTTCAAAGCTAGGGCTGCTGCGATCACCACACGTTGCTTTTGGCCGCCGGAGAATTGGTGCGGGTAGTAGTTTACGCGTTGTTCCGGGTCGGGAATGCCGACCTGGCGCATGGCTTCGATGGCGCGGGCTTTGGCTTCCTTCTTGGAGATCTTGTTGTGGGTACGAATCCCCTCCATGATCTGCCATCCGACGGTGAACACCGGGTTCAGCGCGGTGGAAGGTTCCTGGAACACCATGGCCACGTCGCGGCCGCGCACGGCACGCAGTTCGGAACCGTGCAAGGTGAGCATATTCTTGCCGTTGAGGTACACCCCTCCGCGGGAGGCTCCATTCTCGGCAAGGATGCCCAAAGCGGTGCGTGCGGTAACGGACTTGCCCGAACCCGATTCGCCAACGATCGCCAGAATCTCTCCTGCTTTAACTTCCAGATCCACTCCCCGTACTGCAGGGACTGCCCCGGCGTCGGTGACAAAGTCAATGTTCAGCCCTTCAATGCGAAGGACTTCACTCCCTGCGTCATGGGCGCGAGGGGTCTGGGTTAAACTCTGGTTCACTGGGTGACTCCTGCCTGTGCAGACTGGGTGATTCGCTTGGCTTTCTTCCGGCTAAAGCGCCGTAGCCGTGGATCGTTCAGGTCGTTCATGGACTCACCGACCAAGGTCAAGCCCATCACGGTCAGCACGATGGCCAAACCAGGGAACAGGCCGGTCCACCAGATACCACTGGTGGCATCCGACATCGCACGGTTCAGGTCATAGCCCCATTCGGAAGCTGCGGTTGGTTCGATGCCAAAGCCCAGGAAGCCCAAGCCTGCCAAAGTCAGCAGCGCTTCGGTGGCATTCAGCGTGAAGATCAACGGCAGCGTGCGCGTGGAATTGCGCAATAGGTGGGTGAACATCACGCGCCATGGGCTGGCGCCGATCACCTGCGCCGACTCGACAAATGGTTCGGCTTTCAGGCGCATGACTTCGGCACGGACCACCCGGAAATACTGTGGAATGAACACCACAGTGATGGAAATGGCTGCAGCCATGATGCCGCCGAACAGCGAGGACTGCCCTTGCGAGATCACGATAGACATGACGATGGCCAAAAGCAGCGAGGGGAAAGCATAGATTGCGTCGGCAAGAACGACCATGATTCGGTCGAACCAGCCACCGAGGTAACCAGAGATCAAACCCAGCAGCACGCCGACGAACAGTGACATGATCACGGCGGCCACGATAACCCAGATGGCGGTCTGTGCGCCGTACAAGGTGCGTGAGAATACGTCATAGCCGGTGGCCGTGGTTCCCCAGATGAACTTACTATCCGGCCCGGCTTGGCGCGGGAAATCTCCCGAGCCATCCGATGACTGGGCGAAGTCAAAGGGTGCGATGAGCGGTGCCAATAGTGCACAGAGCAGGAAGAGTGCCGAGAGTACGAGGCCAGCAATGAGCATGCCGCGCTGCAGTCCGGAAGACATCCGCAGGTGCGAGATCACCGGAAGTTGTTTCAACCGCGAGCTGGCGGAAGTTGGCAAGGTTGGTGTAGCCATGATTAGTACCTGACTCTCGGGTCGATCAATGCGGCCAGCACGTCAACGATGAAGTTGGTGACGGCAACGATGATGGCTAGCAGCACCACAATGCCCTGGACAGCAACAAAGTCGCGGGCTGTGAGGTATTCGGCGAGTTTGAAGCCCAGGCCCGACCACTCGAAGGTGGTCTCAGTCAGCACTGCTCCACCGAGCAACATGGCAATCTGCAGGCCCATGACGGTGATAATCGGAATCAGCGCCGGACGGTAGGCGTGCTTGGTGGTCAGACGGAATTCACTAACACCGCGCGAACGCCCCGCCTCCACATATTCACGACCCAGGGTGCCGATGGCGTTGGTTCGCACCAGGCGCAAGAACACTCCACCGGTCAACAGGCCGAGCGCTAGCGCTGGAAGCAGCGCATGTTCGGTGACATTCCAGAAGGCAGCCATATTGCCGCTGCGCAGTGCATCAAGCCAGTAGATGCCCGTGGGGCTCTGCAGGCCGGTCAGTTCCAGTTCGGTCTGCCAGTCGGCACGGCCGCTGATGGGCAACCAGCCCAGCCACACGCCGAACACGAGCTTGAGGATCAGACCTGCGAAGAATACTGGGGTGGCATAACCCAGGATCGCCAGGATTCGCAGGATGGCGTCCGGGTAGCGGTCGCGGAATTTTGCGGCGACAAGGCCCAACGGGATGCCCACCAGCAGGGCAATGATCACCGCGTTGATGGCCAGCTCCAAGGTGGCGGCCCCATACGTGGCCAACACCTCGGTGACGGCGCGGTTATCGCTCAGGGTTCGACCTAGGTTGCCGGTAAAGATCTGCCCCAGATATTCGAAGTACTGGATCAGGATTGGCCGGTCATATCCGGCTTCGTGGATTCGCGCGGCTAGTTGGTCCGGAGTCAAGCGTCCGCCCATGGCTGCGGTGATCGGATCTCCGGTCACTCGCATGAGGAAGAACACCACTGTGATGAGGATGAAGACAGTGGGGACGATCAGCAGGAATCGCGTGATCAAGTAGCGCAGGAATCCGCCGCCTTGATTCTTGGCTTTGGGTGCTGCTACCGGGCTGGTTTCTTGGCCCGGTGGTGACGTGATGGTCATCGTCAGTCCTTAGTAGTTCAGGATGCTTGGCATTGTGCCACCGCACCGAGGTGTGATGGCGCATGCCAAGGGGATCCGTCGTGCGCTTGAAATGCGGCGCACGTCAGATCCCCTTTGATTTGATGTTTGCAGGCAGGCGAATTACTTGCTCAGTACGCCCAGGCGGAACTTGAATGAGGCATCCAAGGTCTTGTCAACGTCCTTGACGTCCTTGCCCGCGACAGCCACCTGTGCTCCTTGCAGGAGCGGCAGCGTGGACAGGTCCTCGGCCACCATGGTCTGCAGTTTCTCGATGGCTGCGGTTCGCTCGCCAGCGTCGGTCATGCCGCGCTGGTCAGCGATCAGCTTGTCGACCTCTGGGTTGTCGTAGTTGTTCGACAGGAAGTTGTCCTTGGCGAAGAACGGCGAGAGGTAGTTGTCCGCATCCGAGTAGTCCGGGAACCAGCCCAGCTGGTACGCCGGGTAGTCGGTGACGCGCTGCTTCTGGTAGGTGACCCATTCGGTCGACTTCAGATCAACGTCGAACAGTCCGTCAACTTCAAGCTGCTTTTCAACCAGTGCATATTCGTCACCGGAGTTTGGACCGTAGTGATCCGGGTTGTACTGCAGCGCAAGCTTGACGGGAGTTTCAACTCCGGCATCTTCCAGGACTTTCTTGGCCTTAGCGGCATCCGGCTTGCCGTCGGTGCCGTAAAGGTCCTTGAGCGGTTCGGTAGCACCGGTGAAGCCTTGAGGAACGAAGGAGTACGCAGGAGTGTAGGTGTCCTTGTAGACGTTCTTTGCGATCGCTTCGCGGTCCACCAAATGTGCAGCGGCCTGACGGACTGCCAAGGACTTGGCTTCGTCCGCATCAGCGGTCTTGGCACCATATGGCATGTTGTCGAAGTTGAAGACGATGTAGCGCAGTTCGCCACCTGGGCCCTTGTGGACGGTCAGCTTCTCGTCCTTGCCCAGGTCTTCGATGTCGGTTGGCGTCAGCGAACGCCATGCGACGTCGATCTTGCCTTCCTGGACTTCCAGTTTGAGGTTGTTGGCATCCGCGTAGTACTTGATTGCGGCCTTGTTGTTGGCCGGCTTGCCAAGCACGCCAGCGTAGGATTCGTTGGCGCTGAACGAGATCAAGTTGTTCTTGTTGTACGAATCGATGACGTACTGTCCGCCGAATGCTTTGCCTTCAACGATTTTCTGGTCGTCCAGGATCTTGTCAGCTGGGAAGACTTCGTCATCGACGATTGGACCAACAGGCGAGGTGAGAACCTGTGGGAACGTTTGGTCGTTGGCGACCTTCATTTTGAATACCACAGTGGTGGCATCAGGTGCTTCGATGGATTCCACGTTGCCAAGCAACGATGAAGGTCCGTTAGGGTCAGCGATCTTCAGCTGGCGGTCGAAGGTGAACTTCACGTCCTTGGAGTCAAGATCGTGTCCGTTGGCCCACTTCAAACCGCTCTTGAGCTTGACCGTGTATTCGGTAGGTGCAGTGAATTCCGCCGACTCTGCCAAGCTCATCGACGGCTCGGGGCTACCGGGCTCGGAGTTCAGCAAGAAGGGGAAAATCTGGTTCATGACCATGAATGAGCCGTTGTCGTATGAACCGGCTGGGTCAAGAGAGGTCACTTTGTCGGTGGTGCCCAAGGTGATGGGGGCGCTGGATTCGCCCGATCCACCTGAGTTGCTGTTTTCTGCGGCTGAGGTACAGCCAGTCAGAGCCAGGGCAGAAATACCCACAACGGCTGCTGCGAGTCGCAGTCCGCTCTTTGTGCGAGTCATGAATCATCCTTTTCTAGATACACGCATGTGCAGTGATGATTAACACATGTTTCACATATCCTAAGTGATGCACCGCACTAATGACGAACAATATTCGCGATTTTCGGCAAATTCTGTGGTGTCGAACGCACCCAGTTGTGCCCGGGACCACGGGCATTTTCGGTGTTGGCGACCCCAACAAAAAATTCTTACCGCTCCTTTCCATCGGTGGAATAAGCTAGATGACAATGATGACTCGTAGAGACGCGGCAATCGCGTTAGATATCCCTGTAGAGATGGCCAAGCGCCACGGCGTACCGTCCCGCATGTCTGAAGCAGAATTTCGAGAACTGAACACTAACCCGCCTGCGTGGCTGGTTCAGTCCCAGTCCAACCGAACCGGTAAGCGCCCCGTGTGGGTCCACTTGGTGTGCGAGGTCTGCGGGTTCAGCGAATATGAGCGCCCGAAGAAGTGGTGGCCGACTTTCGACTTCGTGCATTGCCACATCCACTCCCCGGCCCAGCTTCCAAAACTTGAGACCGGCAAGACGCGCGTGGAGTACCAAGACATTTCGGCGCATATGTTCGGCATCGTTGATGAGTGCTAGCCAACAATAGAAGTCACGCCGTCGGGCACTAAAATACCTCCAGGTTCGGAATCAAGCATCCGATCCTGGAGGTATTTTGCTGCGTTAGCGGACCTTTTCAGAGTCCCAAGCGCTCGATCGAGCTGAATCGATGGTTGCCTGTCCAAGGACGCGGCTGCCCTGGTACACCACCATGGTCTGACCTGGTGCTACTCCGCGCATGCCTGCTGGCAGATTGACGACCAGTTCGTCGTGGCCTTCTCCGGAGCGCTCCATATGCGCCACGGCTTCGACTGGGTCGCCGTGGGCACGGACCTGAACCATGCAGCTGAACTTCTCACCAGTGAATACCTCAGCAATGGGCACGCCGGCCCAAGAGATGCGAATACCACGCAGCTGATCAACGGCCAACAATGCCTCTGGTCCGACGATGACCTTGTTTTCCTTCGGACGGATTTCCAGCACAAAGCGTGGCTTGCCGTCGGCAGCTGGGCGCCCCAAGCGCAATCCCTTGCGCTGTCCGACGGTGAAAGCTTGGGCGCCTTCGTGCTCTCCCAGGGCGTTGCCCTCGTGGTCAACGATCTCCCCTGGCTTCATTTCGATGCGCTCTGCGAGCCAGCCTCGGGTGTCACCGTCAGGGATGAAGCAAATGTCGTAGCTGTCGGGCTTGTTGGCGACGGTCAATCCGCGGGCGGCGGCTTCTGCGCGCACTTCAGCCTTTGAAGGAGTCTCCGCCAGGGGGAACATGCAGTGCTCCAGCTGTTCGTGGGTCAGCACACCCAAAACATACGACTGGTCCTTGGCCCAGTCAGCGGCGCGATGCAGCTGCGGTGCGCCGTTTTCGTCGCGCAAGACCTTGGCATAGTGGCCGGTGCACACCGCATCAAAGCCCAATGCCAGTGCCTTCTCCAGGAGGGCCGCGAACTTGATCTTCTCGTTGCAACGCATGCAAGGATTTGGCGTGCGTCCAGCCTCGTATTCATCCACGAAGTCCTGGACGACGTCTTCTGCGAAGCGGTCAGAGAAGTCCCACACGTAGAACGGAATTCCCAACTTGTCGCAAGCTCGCCACGCGTCATTGGAGTCTTCGACTGTGCAGCAACCACGCGAACCAGTGCGCAAAGTCCCTGGCATGCGCGAAAGCGCCAAGTGCACGCCGACGACATCGTGGCCGGCTTCAACTGCGCGGGCCGCGGCAACTGCCGAGTCCACACCTCCGGACATCGCTGCTAGTACCTTCATCGTGTAAAACCTGTTCCTGCCGTGTGGATGCTGCTTTCATCGGCTGCCATGCCAGCCTTCTTTGCCCGTGCATATGCTTCAGGCAAAGCGTCTATTAATGCGTCAACGTCAGAGCGCGTCGATGTATGCCCCAATGTGAAGCGTTGCACACTTCGAGCACTGCGTGCATCGCGTCCCATAGCCAATAAAACATGTGAAGGCTGCGGAACTCCAGCGGTGCAGGCCGACCCTGTGGACGACGCGATCCCGAACATGTCCAAAAGGAAGAGCAACGAATCGCCCTCGCATTCTGGGAAGGTGAAATGCAGATTTCCGGGAAGTCGTGTGCCTTCATTGTCGGCATCGCGGGGGCCATTGAACACAGCTTCTGGAATCATCTCTGTGATGCGCCGCACCGCATACTCGCGCAACTCGCTCAGCCGTGAAGCCTCGTCATTTAGCTGCTCCCGTACCACCGTCGCTGCTGCGGCGAAACCCGCGGCGCTCGCTGCGTTAAGCGTTCCCGAACGCAACTTCCGTTCATGTCCACCACCATGCTGCACCGGGGTGAGCACGATATCTCGACGCACCAACAAGCCACCGATGCCAACCGGCCCGCCAATCTTGTGCGCGCTGATAGCCATGGTGGCCAGGTTCGACTGGGCAAAATTCACGTCCACTGCGCCGAAGGCCTGCACCGCGTCCGAGTGCACGGGGATGCCATACTGCGCTGCCAACGCCGCGAATTGGGCCACCGGCTGCACAGTACCCACTTCGTTGTTGGCCCACATCAAGGTGGCCAAGGCGATCTGTGAATGATGCTGTTCCAGCAGCGACGCTGTGGCGGCAAGATCCACTACCCCGTCATGGTCTACCGGAAGCCATAAGAGGGTCGCATTTTCATGCTCTTCAAGCCACATTGCGGTATCCAGAACCGCGTGGTGCTCGATACCGGTCAGTGCAATGGTCCGCGCCTGCGCGTTGACGGCGACTCGATTCCAGAACAGGCCTTTGATGGCCAAATTATCAGACTCTGTACCGCCCGAAGTGAAAATGAGTTCGCTCAGGTGCGCGCCAGCAGCCTGGGCCACAGCATTGCGGGCATCATCCACCGCCCGGTTAGCCCGTCGTCCCGCTGCGTGGAGGGACGATGGATTGCCAGTGAGCGAGTATTGCTCGGTGATGGCAGACAATGCTGCAGGATTCAGATCGGTGGTTGCCGCGTGATCCAGGTAAACGGCGGAAGTATTCATAACCCTTTAATGGTACGGCTTTACAGAGCCTCGTTTGAATGCCCAATACGTGTGAATTGGCCGACCTCGATGGTTTCAAGATCAGGATTCTGGAGGACCGACTCAACGAGCGCAGCTGACCCGCCAAGAATGGTGCAGTCATCATATGGCTCGGTAGAGAGCATCCAGCTGCGATCCGATGAGAACGCTAGTGCCGGACGCTGACGCTGTGCGCCGTCAACAGTTTGAGCCCACAACGGTTGCGCTAGGAACTGGGCGTCGACCTCGAATAGGTGATAGTTTCGGTAGCCGCCACCTAATTCCAAAGGTGCAGCCGTCAAAATTTCTGGCCCAAAGGCTGGCTTTTGTGCTTCGGCCAATGCCACTTGGTACGCTTCCCGGTTTTCTTCGTCGCTGAGCTGCGGATCCGGCTCTTGCTCGATCTGGATTCTTTCTCCACCCTCAATGAAGGCGTATCCAGCCCAAAGCCCCACAACATACTTGTGCTCCGGCTTTGCCTCGTCGGTCAAGGTGGTAATGAGCGATTGCCACTGAGCCTCAGGAAGTTGGTCCAGCGGCAAGTCGCTATCCACCCACGAATCCTCTTCCAGAGGATCTCCTTGGGCATCTAGCCCAGCAATAGTTTCAAATAAGTCGGCAGCCGTAATAATGTGGTTGCGGCTCTTGGCTACAGTCCCCCAGCTGACCAATTGATCATCTTCGTCTAGGGCCGGGTGCAGGATCCGAACATAGCGTTCGAAGCCTACGGGGATCTGTGCGACCACGGTTGAAGGATCCGCCGTTGAGCAAGCCGAGGCAATCCATTGGCCTTGCTCTGCTGAAATATGTGAAAACTGCATGTCCTTAGCCTAACGATGTCTAAGTACTAAATCTGCCTTGTAGCTGCGGTCGGTGGTATGAATGAATAAATACCTCGTGACCCGCGACGTTTACTGCAAGGGAGCTTTCATCGATGTTCAAGCCGGAGTTGCTAGAGCCCATCCACGAGTTTTCTCGCCAAAGCATCGATTTCTCCCGAAAAATTGCCATCATGGCAGTGATCAACCGCACTCCGGATTCTTTCTACGATGCAGGGTCAACCTTTGGCCTCGATCAAGCTGTGTCTGCCGCCTTGCAAGCAGTTAACGACGGGGCGGACTGGGTCGATATAGGTGGCGTCCCCTTCTCCCCCGGCCCAGAACTGGCCTGGGAAGAAGAAGCCGAACGAATCGTCCCTGTCATCAGGGCTGTTCGCGAACAGAGCGATGCGATCATCTCTGCGGACACCTTTCAGCCCCTCGTGGCGCAAGCTGCCATTGAGGCTGGCGCCGATGTCATCAATGACACCACTGGCCTTGCCTATCCCGAACTGGCAGAGGTTGTGGCCAAAAACAATGTGCACCTCGTGATCACGCATTCACTGGCCAAGCCCCGAACGATCTATCCACGACCGAATTATGCGGATGTTGTCGCGGAGGTGCGACAGTATTTGCAGGATAAGGTGGAAGTTGCCGTCGCTGCTGGCATTTCCCCTTCAAAGATCATTGTTGACCCAGGGCATGATCTGAATAAAAATACTCGGCACACCCTTGAGATCACCAATAATTTCCAAGCCTTTGCAGACTTGGGGTTCCCCGCACTTGCCGCCGTTTCAAATAAAGATTTCATTGGCGAGACCCTGGACTTGCCAAAAGCCGAGCGTACCCTCGGATCGATGGTCGCAGCCACCGTCTGCGCCATGAACGGAGCACGTATCTTGCGCATGCACAACATTCCGGAGTCGGTGCAGACCGTTCGATTGATTGAAGCCACTCACGGCTGGCGCGAACCTGCCTATCAGATCCACAATATGGGCGATGTGAACCCGCCAGCCCATCCCGAACGCGAACACACCAGGTAAAGGAGCGACTTCGATGCGTGCCCTACTTCCAGAACCGCTACAGAACGTCAGCGACGAGCAGCTGCTCGAACGCTACGACAGTGTTCAGCGGCCTTTCGTACGCTTCAACTTCGTTAGCAGTATCGACGGCAGTGCCCAAGCCGATGGTCTATCAGCAAAATTGGGCTCTGCGGGAGACCAAAGAATTTTCGCCCTGCTTCGCCGGCTGGCCGACGTCATCCTTGTAGGCGCCGGTACCGTTCGGGCCGAGGGATATGAGGGCGAGTTAGTTTCGGCGAAAGACCGAGAATGGCGTGTTGCCCGCGGGCTATCTCCACACCCGGCTCTCGCGGTGATTTCCGCAGGCCTGCATCTGGAACCATCCGAGGAAATCTTTGACCAGTCGCCAGTTCCGGTCATCGTCTTTACCTCCGCCGCCATTACCGATGAAACACGCGAGTCCTACGGAAATGGTGTTGAACTCATTCAGGTTTCAAAGCTCAACGAAGGGTGCGATCCCCAAGAAATAGTGGATCATCTGACTCGGCGCGGATTGGGCTTCGTCCATTGTGAGGGCGGGCCTCATATCTTTGGACAGTTTGCGGCGGCCGGATTGGTGGATTCGACCTGTTTGAGTTATTCCCCAGTTGTTGTTGCCGGTGAGGGGATGCGCATCGCGGCGTCTTCCGATCAAACGTTCAAACGATTTGCATTGAACAATTTATTCGAAGAAGAGAGCATGCTCTTCTGCGATTACAGGCTTAGCCAATAAATTCAATGGCTCCCGTAAGAACCCGCACTTCGAAGTTCCCTGTTCCAACATATTCACCGTCTGAGAAACTATCTTGTTTCGTTTCAACGTAGGCAGACGAAAGGTGATGGTTGACTTTCCCTGGATGCGTGGACCCGCGCAAGATTTTTCCTATCGACGGTAAAACAGGCATCACTTTGGTACCTTTCACCATGCTCAATTCCAATAGCCCGTCAGTGAAATCGGCTTCCGGGAACAGCTGAATCCCTCCTCCCAAAGACCGAATATTTGCGATGCTCGCAGCCAAGGCAGGTCCTTCAAAACTAAACTGCTCTGTGGTGACTTTGCTACAGAAACTTTTCAATTTTGGCAGCGCGAGCAGCAGTCCAATGATGTATCTGAACGCGCCCAGTTGTCTGGGTAGAGCATTGGCCTCGGCATTGATTTTGGCTTCTGCTCCCCAGGAAACAGCTCCGATGGCATATTTTGTTTGTCCCTGGTCAACATCAAATTTCAGTTCCAATGCATCGATGCTGACTGTGCCTTCTTGGTTCTGGCAGAAAGAAATTATCCTTTCCGTGGACTCCTTCTCATTCCGATGCCCCAGCATCCGCCACAAGTCATTGCCACTGCCTGCTGGAATAAGTCCTACTGGAATGCCCGTGCCCACGAAGAGCGGCAACATCCTGTGGATCAATCCATCTCCGCCCACCATTACTAGGGCTCGACAGGCCCCTCGCGTTAAGGCCCCATCCGCTGGAGAATTAGTAAACGTGTCGATCAGTTCGCAACCAATTCCTGCCTCGCGCAGTGAGGAGGCCAAATGCTGGGCGCGTCGCTCCCCCACACCTTTGCCAGATGAAGGGTGGAAAACAATGCGGACTTTCCCGGCATGATCAAAAGTCATCATAAGAATAGAGATTACGGAGGTAGTGGGCACAACCCAATTAATTGACAGTTTACATTAGCTAAACTGGACTGCACTGGCACAACGCCATTCCCTTTTGAGAGGACCTACCTGGACCATGAGCACACCGAGCCCTTATGAAATCCTTGGTGTTGCTCCTTCCGCTAGCTTGGAAGAGATCAAAATTGCTTATCGCCGAGCCGCTCGGGCAACGCATCCTGATCTGGGCGGCAGCGAAGAAAATTTCAGGAAAGTCCAGCAGGCATTCCAGGAGATCAACGATCTGGCAAATCCGTTAAGCCACGATCAAACTTTTCAAAAGCCGGGCGAGGCCCCAAGGGCAGGATTCTCCGCACGCCCATTTGATGAGCGCCTGCGCAAAACGCCTCAGCAACCAAAAGCTCAAATGTCCACGGAATACGTTCCGTCGTTTTCGGATACTTCATTCACATGGTTAAGTCGTGATCTCTCCGAACAGAAAATTCACGGCGAACCACGTAAACGCGGGCTATTCGCCAACCGGGCACGCCTGGTCCGCGAGGCCAACACGATCAACTTACTGAATAAAAATGTACTGAATGTCCTGCCAGCTGCCCGTCTGGTTAACGGCCTGACTTCACCGCACGGAGGCCATTACGACCATGTGATAGTCGCCGGATATCGAATGGCGGTCATCAATACTATGACGCTTCCCGAGGGCTACTACTCGTTCGACGGCAATGTGCTGCGCCACGGAAATAAGATGACTCAGCCACCGGCGTTCTCGATCTCCGCAATCCAACGAAGCTTCATGCAGATGAACGTGGTGGCATTCACCTTGGTCCTCTCGCCTAACGGGAATCGGCACGAGCCGGTCATCGAATATCACCGCAACGCCAGCCCTGCCCTCGCCACGACTCCAAACGTACTCAATGCGGCTAGCTTGGTCAGAGAACTAAAGCTATTCCTTGGCTCTGGTCCTACGCCCAATGTGGTCGATCGGGCGGCCTTGGCCCATCTGCGTGAGGCGATGTACTGAGTTCAATGGCGCAAATGCTCCCTGGCAGCGCTTAAACTGTTTATGTGTTTCGTATCGTATTCAACGCCCCAGAGATCCCGGGTAATTCCGGAAATGCCATCCGCCTATCAGCCATTACCGGTGCCGAGCTGCACCTGGTGAAGCCACTGGGATTCAACTTCGAGGATGCAAATCTGCGTCGCGCGGGGTTGGATTACCATGACATGGCAAACGTCACGATTCATGAAAATCTTGACGCCGCCTTTGAAGCTTTAGGCGAAGGGCGCGTCTTCGCTTTCACCTCTGAAGGTAAAACTATCTACTCGGAAATCAGCTACGAACCAAGTGACATCCTGCTGTTCGGCAAGGAATCGGTAGGGCTCAGCGCCGAGGATAAGGTACATCCACGGGTAACTGACCTGGTTCGACTTCCAATGTTGCCAGGCCGCCGATCGCTAAACCTAGCTAATACAGCGTCGATCGTTGCCTACGAGGCGTGGCGCCAACATGGATTTGCCGGCGCTTAAAGTACCAGTGCCCAACCGCCGCGTATACAGCTTTACCTAATCTTTATAAAGTAGGCTCGTTACTGTGCCCGTAACTGAACGGGTATTGAACTGTGCCGACGACTTTTCGGGAGAATCCAAGACAATGAACGGTAGCCATTCCCAGCACCGCGACGAGCCTCAGGACGAAAACCTGGGACTAGACCTGGTGAGCCACGTGGCCAGCAGTTCCCGAGCTGAACGAAAGACCAGACCTCGACGCTGGATTTTCGCGGTCGTAGGCGTTGCGATCATCGCGATTCTGGCCTTGGTCATCTTCTCCCTGCTCAATGGTGGAACTAAGGCGTCTAAAGCGTCGAAGGCCGATGATGCGATCTCAGTTCCCATCGACCTCAAGAGTGGTGGGCATGCGAACCTCAGCAGCTCGAAGTCGGAAAATGCCATCGGTGTTGAACTGACGTCGCTTCCTCCCTTGGAAGAGTCGGAACAGTACGTTGCATGGGCAATCCACGACTCAGGCAGCGTCTCGGTCATTACGACAAGCAAGGGCGAAGACGCTTCAGCAGGATACAAACCAGCCGATGACATCATTGCCATTCATATCACCGTGGAGAGTGCAAAGACCCCTTCTGCTCCATCGGAAGACACCGAAGCTTCTGTGGATCTTCCGCTCAGCAAGGATGGAAGTTCTCAGGCCAGCCAGGGATCATAAGCTACACATTTGGGCTTCATAAAAAGGTGCCTGTGACCGATGAGGAATAATTTCCTCGGCCGGTCACAGGCACCTTTTAGTTTTTCGTTGGCCTAGTTTAGAAGCCAGAGATCGTATCGTCAGCGTTCACAGCTACCAAATGGAAGGCTTCGGCCAACCGTTGTTCGGCAAATTGTGCGCGTTGACCATTAGCGACACACTGCTGCAGTACAAACCGCTCCATGGCCGCGACATCGGGATGCTGCGTGAAATGTTCACGCAAGGCATCCATTTTTTTATCGAAGTTATCCGTGATGTCGACAAAACCGTTTTCGCGTTCCTTCGGTGCACCATAGAGCCACAACCAAGGAACCTTATAGGCTTCCAGACCTTCGTCGCCAAGTAGCTCCGGGTAAGCAAAGGGATTTTCCACCGCCGGGTAGATAGCACGAGTTACCGCTTCACCGCAGGCTAAATGATCTGGATGCGAACGTTGGATTCGATCCCAATTACGTTCCGGATGCATCGCCATAACGATGGTTGGCTTTACCTGGCGGATGAGTCGCACGACTTTGCGCATGACGTCGTGGTTGGCTTCGAGGAAACCATCGCGTTCGCCCAGGAAGTGCACGGTTTTCACACCGACTTTTTCAGCAGCTTGTTTTTGCTCCGCGTGGCGCAATGCGGCAGTATCTTGCGGGTCCCGATCATCGAAGCCACCGGCATCGCCGTCGGTCATGATGCAATATTGCACCTCGATACCCGCAGCGGTGAATGCCGCGGTGGTGCCTGCAGCCCCAAAATCCAGGTCGTCAGGATGCGCGCCGAAGGCGAGGACACGTTCGGTCTTTGCACCAAAGAATGCAGTTGTGTCGATCATGCTTGGCGGCGTCGAATCTCTTCAGCGGCCTGAGGAAGTACCTTGGTCAGGTCCCCCACGATGCCAAAATCAGCGATTTCAAAAACAGGTGCGTCGACGTCCTTATTGATAGCAATGATGCACTTGCTGGTCTGCATCCCGGCCTTTTGCTGGATGGCGCCGGAAATGCCTGCAGAGATGAACAACTGCGGTGAAACCGTCACACCGGTTTGACCGATCTGAGCGTCATGCGAGATCCAGCCAGCATCGGTTGCAGCGCGCGAAGCGCCCACAGCGCCAGCAAGGGCATCAGCGAGGTCCTCGACTGGAGCGAAGTCTCCATTGACGCCTCTACCTCCGGCGACGACCACGCGTGCTTCGGTCAGCTTCGGACGATCTGATACGGCTTTCGCTTCTGTGGCCACGACACGAATGCGAGGATCTGCCTCAATCTGGAGGTCCAAGTTGTGAACCTCAAGAGGGTTGCTCTCCCCCTGTGGCTCATCTTCAATGCTGTTGGGCTTAACCGTGACAAATAGTGCACCGCTGCTGGCTTTTACCTGGGCGCTGTAGCTGCCAGCCAATTCGTCTTTGGTAACCACGAGGGCAGTGGAGACGTCAATTGCGTCGGTGATTACCGCACCGTCGAGCCTTACGGCCAGGCGAGCTGCGATTTCGCGGTTGAAGTTATCGTTGGCGACCAGAACCACATCGGCCTCGCTCAGCTTCACTGCAGCTTCAAGAGCTGAAAGTGCATGATCGATGAAGGCGTCTTCGCCACCGGGCGCGACTAGAAGTTTGGTTACTCCGTAGCTTTTGATGACATCCTGGGCTTCTGCAGAAGCTTCGGCGGCAATCGCCACGGTCGCCGCCTCGAAGCGTGACGCCAGGGTCAATAGTTCACGCTGTGCTTTAGAAGGAACAGCGGAAAGTTCGTTGAAAAATACTAGTGCTGAAGGCATGTTCAATATTCCTTAGATCAGCTTTTGTTCGGCCAAGAAATCAACCAAAGCAATTCCGGCTTGGCCGCTGTCGTTGATAACAGTTCCGGCTTCACGGGCAGGTCGAGCAGTCGCACTGAGTACGGCAGATCGCGAGCCTTGGGCTCCAACTGTGTCTGCGGACAAACCGATGCCAGCCAGGTCGACTTCGGTGATGCTCTTTTTCTTTGCTGCCATGATGGCCTTGAAATTCGGGTAACGCGGATCATTGGCCTGGTCAGTTACTGAAAGGACTGCAGGCAGAGTGGCAGCCAGGCTCAGGGTACGATCCGCGTGATCGCGGCGAATGGTCAATTCCCGGTTTGCCGCATCAAAATCAACGGCCAGGGCGTGAGTCAGCTGTGCAAAGTTCAGGCGTTCAGCCAACTGTGCAGGAACGACCGAGGTCTCAGCATCAGTTGAAGACATGCCTGTAACTACAAGATCCACATCGCCAACGTGCTCGATGAGCGCGGCCAATGCCTTGGACGTAGCGACAGTGTCCGATCCGGCCAGCGCTTCATCGTTGAGGTGGAGCCCCGAGCTGGCACCCATCTGCAGGGCTTTCTTGACCGAATTGCTGGCACTCTTGCCGCCCATAGTTGCCGCAATGACCTCATGCCCAGCAGCGAAACCGCCCTGTGATTCGACGAGGGCGACTGCAGCTTCGATCGCATACTCGTCAAGTTCAGAGAGGACCGATTCCGCACGGTCAAGACGCAACGATCCAGAATCGATGTGACGATCAAATTGGACATCTGGAACATGTTTCACCAGCACCACTATTTTTAGTGGCACCGTAGTTTCCTCGGTCATTCGAGCCTTCCTACAAGCTTGTGCGTCCAGCAGCGCTAAAGGACGGCTGGACTTTATATTCACTCTCTATCGTATCGACACATCACGATTCACTCGCTGTTTATCGCCGATAGTGCAAGAAGTGACGCAGGCTGATTCGTCACCAGCCTGCGTCACTGAATTCACTGCGTCATCATGAAGATTTGTTTAGTTTTTTGACAACTCCCCTACGGTGACCTTGGCAGTTTTTTCTTGGCCATTACGTAGGTATCGAATTTCAGCTTCACCGTTAGCCGCAATTTCTCGAATTGCTGCGGTCACGGTTTGCGAATCGTGGACGGCACGTCCGTTCACGCCGGTGATGACGTCGTTGGATTTCAGTCCCGCTTTTTCGGCTGCAGATCCGGCGCTCACATCAACGACCTTGGCGCCCACTGAGAAGGACGAGGTGTTTTGTTGTCCCTTCTCAGCGGTACCCTGAGCTGTCACCGTTGCGCCCAGCAGCCCATGAGTGGCGGATCCGTTTTCAATGAGTTCCTGAGCAACACGCTTCGCGTAGTCAATCGGAATCGCAAAGCCTACACCGATGGATCCGCCTTCTTCACTGGATCCGGAAGAGGCAATGGCAACGTTCACACCGATGATTTCGCCCTTGGCGTTGACCAATGCACCGCCCGAGTTACCGTGGTTGATCGCAGCGTCAGTCTGAATAACATTGACATAGATCGAACCGCCGGACTGCTGCTGTCCTTGGCCCTGGCCCGGGAACTGGAAATTGAACTGGCTACCGTCGTCGCCGTTGGACTGATCGTTTTCTTCTGGTACGGCCGAAGAAGCAATAGAAATCGTACGGTTCAGGGTGGAAATGATGCCGTCAGTGACCGTTCCGCTCAAACCGAGTGGTGCGCCAATAGCCACCGCAGTGTCGCCAACATTCAGCTCGGACGAAGAACCCAACGTCGCTGGCACCAATCCATCAGCCTGAATGTTGATCACAGCCAAATCCGACAATGGATCAGTACCAACAACCTTGGCGGAATGCACGGTTCCATCGTTCATCTGGACGGTGATGGTCGGGTCGGCCACTTCACCGCCGAGCGTAACCACGTGAGTGTTGGTCAGAATGTTGCCCTTGTTATCCAGCACAATACCTGAGCCGGAACCGCTGTTACCGTTACCTGAGACTTCGATCGTCACGACGCTGGGACTTGCCTTGGCTGCGGCGGCGGTGACTTCAGTGACCTTGTCAGGGTTATTAATTACCACCCCTTCACGCGGAGCTGAACCGCCAGAAGTCGAGCTGGTATTTCCATCATCCATCAGGTACGTGGTTCCCGCAGCAGTCAGGCCACCAACCAGTGCTGCAGCAACCATGCCGGCAATTAATGTGCTTCCTGCAAAGCGCTTCTTGTCATTTGGTCGCTTCTCCGGAGGCACAGGATAGGTGGTTTGCGAGTATGCGCCACCTGCATAAGGGGCACCATAAGGAGAAGGAGTCTGACCGTCCTGCCCCACACTGTGCTGTGCCTGGTACGGCGACGCTGGCTGGCCTGATGCAGTATTTGGCGAGGACGCGCTAATAGGCTCGGTGCGCGGAGCAGAAGAAGAATTATCGATGCCTCCCTGCTGACCGTCATTTGAATTCTGGCTCATCCGAGGGTAGCGAGCAGTCGGTTCAGCGGAACCGGCAGTCTGACTGTTTTGGTCGTTTGATGGCCGTGCAGAATCACCCAAGTTTTCTTCACGTGGCTCATTCGGGGTCTGGCTCATTTCATGCCTCTTTCGAACTATCGAATCTCTTGGGTTTAATTATTCAGGTCTGGTCTGTGGCATCGAGTTGTGGTGACTTTGCATCACCTGTGAGTTAACTATTCTGGCAGCTGAATGTCATAGACGTGCTTCATTAGGCCAAATAGAATCAATTCTAAGTGTGAATCCAGTCTCTGGATACACCAGATCGGGTACACCCTGATTTTAGTTTGACTTAGCTTTTCAGGCGGGAACAAGACATGGGAATGAAGAGTCGGAAACTGTTAGCCAGTGCAATGGTGGCTTCAGTTATATCGCTTGGAATAGCTACTCCAGCTCTGGCCGAGCCACCGGTCACCATCCCACCAGGCGACTTCGTTATCGACAATTCTGGGGTGCTCGGCTCTGATGAGGCACGCATCGAACAGGATATTAAAGAACTCCGCAACGATACTGGACTGAGCCTGTTCGCCATCTACGTTGACGAATTTTCCAGCCCAGCGAAGGCCGATCAATGGGTCAAAGCAGTCGCGGACAAAAAGGGTTTGGGAAAGTCAGACGTAATTCTCGCAGTTGCAACCAAAACCCGCCAAGCGTACTTCGCTGGATCGGACAACGGCCCAGTCGGCGAGCAGGACTCGGAGATTTATAGGTCACTAATTAGCCCGGAACTCGGTGAAAGCAACTGGACCGGCGCGGTTGACGGAGCAATCGAAGGTATCAGGAACGTCGAAGACGGCGGTACGGCCAAGGGCTCCTCAGGGGGTGGCGGCATCGTGACTATTTTGCTCGTAGTCGCTGCGCTGGCCGTTGGTGGTTATTTCCTCCTCGCACGCAGGAGCAGGAGAAATACTCGTGGGCTTCCTCCACAACAAAACAATTACCCTGGCATGGCCGGGACTCCGGCCCCTCAGCAGCCCCTCGTCCCACTGGACCAGCTACGCTTGCAGGCTGACCAGCTCCTTGTCGCCGCAGATGATTCCATCCGTTCCTCGCAGCAAGAACTTGGCTTCGCCGAGGCCCAGTACGGCAAGGATGCAGTAGCGGTATTTGTCCAAGACCTTGCTAAGGCCAAGGAACATCTCACCGAATCGTTCCGTTTGCAGCAACAGCTAGATGACGATATCCCTGATACTGAATCAGATCAGCGGTCGTGGCTTAACGAGATCATCAATCGTTGCCAAGACGTTAATCACTCGTTGCAGGAGCACGCCGATGAATTCAAACAACTTCGCCAGCTGGAACAGAATGCTGAAGCTCGTATTGCCGAACTTAAAACAAACCAAGAGCCGTTGAACCAAAGGCTATCGGCTCGCGTGGCTGATTTGGAGCGGCTCTCGTCCAAGTATGATCCAAGTGCTGTCACCCAAATCAAGGACAACGCACAGCAAGCCGGTGAACGCCTATCGTTTGCGGCCTCATCCTTGCAGCAAGCCACTGAGAAGTTGGGGACGAACCGTTCCGATGCGGCGGTGCTTATTCAGAACGCGGAAGAGGCCCAGGATCAAGCCGACGTCCTGCTTGAAGCAATCGCCAAAGCGGGCGACTCGTTGCAGCAGGCAGAGCAAGACCTGCGAGCAGCCGTCGCGCTGGCCGAACGCGACCTTGCCCAAGCAAAGGCGACGTTCGCCAGTGGAACCAGTTCCGATCTGGCCGGGCCAATCGCTGGAGTTGAAAGCGCCCTTGCCACAACGCAGCAAGGCATCGCCAGTGGAACGTACAACCCGCTGGCGCTGATCACGCTATTAGACGAGGCAACGACTCCCCTGGGCCAAGCATTGGCAAGGCTGCGCGACCGTGCTCAGCAGGATCAGGCGGCCCGCGATCAATTGCAATCCTTGCTCCACACGGCGGCATCGCGTATCAACGGCACAGATGACTATATCCGGGCACGTCGAGGAGGCGTCCGTTCCTCAGCTCGCACGCGTCTGGCAGAGGCACAACGCACCCTAGACGAAGCACACGCCGTTGCGAATTCTGATCCAGCTCGTGCTGTGGGTGCCGCACAGCGATCAATCCAACTGGCAGATCAGGCAGCCCAAATGGCAGAGAACGATGTCAGCGGATTTGGTGGGTTTGGAGACAGTGCCGGCATGGGTGGCTACGGACGCGGCCGTGGCGGCGGAGTATTTGACGGTGTTGGCGGCGCAGTACTCGGCGGCATCCTCATCAACACCATCCTCGGTGGAGGGCACGGCGGTGGCCATTCCGGAGGCAACGACGGTTTCTTCGGTGGAGGCGGCTTCGGCGGGTTTGACGGCGGAGGCGGCGGAGGATTTGGAGGAGGTGACTTCGGCGGAGGCGACGGAGGCAACTTCTAACCCGTCGATCTAGATTGACCAGCAGTTTTGGCAGCATCAGCGATTACTTAAACACTAGGAAGGTCCCATCATGACCAAACAATCAATCTTCGGACGCATCTCTCAGCTAACCAAGGCCAACATCAATGCTCTGCTGGACTCGGCAGAAGATCCACAGAAAATGATGGATCAGATGGTTCGTGACTACAACGACAATATCGCCGAAGCCGAGCAGGCTATCGCCCAGACCATCGGCAACCTGCGCATGTTGGAAGACGACTACCGCGAGGACGAAGAGGCCGTCTCGGAGTGGAGCAACAAGGCCTTAGCAGCGTCGAACAAGGCAGACGAATTCCGCTCATCAGGCAAAGCAGATGATGCGGCCAAGTTTGATAACTTGGCCAAGGTGGCCATCCAGCGCCAAATGCAGGCTGAATCGGAAATGAAGACTGCAGAGCCAACCATTAGCTCTCAGCGAGAAATCGTTGAGAAGCTCAAGACCGGTTTGAACCTGATGAAGGAAAAGCGCACGGAGCTGGCGAGCAAGCGTGATGAGCTGGTTGCACGGGCAAAATCTGCTCAAGCTCAAAACCAGGTCCACGAGGCTATCAAATCCGTGAACATCATGGATCCGTCCAGCGAAATCGGACGTTTCGAAGAGAAAGTGCGCCGTGAAGAAGCACGGGTTCGTGGAGCTGCCGAACTGGCTTCCTCGAGCCTAGACTCCCAGTTTGAATCACTAGAGGATTTGGGCGAGCAGACCGAGGTTGAGGCCCGACTGGCAGCATTGAAGTCCAAGCAGGCCGGTGCTATCGAAGGCTAAGCCTTTCGATAGAACCCAATGTGCGGTGGGGTGTGCCGATGTTATGCATCGGCACACCTTATTTTTAGCTTGTTAAACAAAAACGGAGATCCTTTCGGATCTCCGTTTCCACTTTCGTGGCGGGGAGAGGATTTGAACCTCTGACCTCCGGGTTATGAGCCCGGCGAGCTACCGAACTGCTCCACCCCGCGTCGGTAAATACAACATTACCAATCAGTGAATGACTTGGCCAATTGAGAGACAGTGTCCTTTGTCACCCGGTAGATTTTAGGTTGCGCCACGCTCCTATTTAGCAGAAAAATTGCTCCAACCAAGAGCCAGCGGATCCGACCAATAGGACTTCAACGGTGTTTGGAAACTTTGTTCTGTCACCGGACTCCCCTACAGAATCGAGATGCTGATGGGACTAGTTCCCGCAGGAATGTGCACTATCAGAAAAACCCATCTCTGTAGTATCGGCCAAAGTCCGCTTCAGAAGCACGGGAAAAGTTAGGGCAAGCCACAGCATGCATGTGGCAACGAAAACCTGTCAGGCACTCACCAGGGGTCGGACATCACCACGCGACACCGTCATCAGGCGAAAGAACCGGCTAAAGAACATGTATTCCCATTCGGCGAATACCGACGGAGCTGGCCGCACTTGCCGCCACGAAAAAACGTGGAGCTGAAATATGTCCTCGCTCTTGCGGCTCATCGGTGAAGTATTCGATGAGGTCCATCTCGGCGGACTTTTCATCCATCTGGGACGGCGCAGACTCACCAGCACCACCCACGGGCAGACCGTTGATTGACGGTGGTCATTCATGTCACAACAGCGGCTCGAACCGCGCCACTCAATTTCTTGTCTGAAACACGCGAAAGTACGTAGGCGCTGGGATGCCTCGGAATGAATTGCTGCGCTAGCTTCACGACTGGGCGCTTATTAGAAGTTACTGGGCATAAAGGACGTGCACGATCTACCGTTCGTGTGCGTTGCCAGCGTGTTTCACCTTGGCCGAGTACGCCGACTTACTGGTGCAGGACTGGCCGGTGCCTCATATGGCAAGGCCGCTTTTCTAATTTGCGGTCACTAGTTCACCCGCTAAGGCAATGGACAAAAGGGGCTTAGTATTATCGCGAGACCCCACATTATTGAATGAGCGGCAACCATGAAATGAGAGCAACTTGTTATCGAGCAGGTAGCCAGGAAGAACAGGCAGAAGTCGAATCGATCATGAGGGCCTAGCCATATCCCAATAGCCCCTTGCTGGGCGTACATACAAAAAATGGAGACCCTTTCGGATCTCCATTTCCACTTTCGTGGCGGGGAGAGGATTTGAACCTCTGACCTCCGGGTTATGAGCCCGGCGAGCTACCGAACTGCTCCACCCCGCGTCGGTAAATACAACATTACCAACTGATGAACTCAATAGCCAATCGAACAGCGTGACCTTGATCGCACGCTCCCCTAAGCCTTCATTCCATGCACCTCATCGGCGAGAACTATAAGCCCGTGAGGGTTGTCAGGTGCCCGGGAGGCGGAACTCCCTTCGGCACCTGGAGCCAGTTTGAAATCTGAGATTGTTGGGAACTCCACACCTCAGTCCGAGTCCGGGCCGAGGAAAAAGTTAAGTCCGAATACACAAAAATGGAGACCCTTTCGGATCTCCATTTTCGACTTTCGTGGCGGGGAGAGGATTTGAACCTCTGACCTCCGGGTTATGAGCCCGGCGAGCTACCGAACTGCTCCACCCCGCGATGACTAGACAATTCTTGCATCATCGCGGAGCGAAAGCAAATCGGGAAGCTGATTGTCCGCTACCCCTGGGAACCTACACTCGGTGCAGAAGGCTGTGGAGACTCAGAAGCGCCGTTATCGTCCAGCTTCACTTCCCCATCAACCTCGGTGCCGTTGATTGCTGCATCGGCTTCCATTGCCCGGTCCAAAGCATTCTCTAGCTGCTTCTGTGCCTCGCCGTAAGCAGCGAAGTCACTCTTGGACAGTGCCTCTTGCCCCTTCTTGATGGCCGCGCTTGCGTCCGAAAGAGCCCTCGACAGCTTCTGTTCATTGGACTGGGTTGGTTCCTTATCGCCCTTAGGGGTGTCTCCGGGTGAAACACCTTCCGTTTCGCCAGTGACAGCACCAGAATTTCCACCAAACACTTCGTCGAGCGCTTCAGCCAGAGTATCGGCGAAGCCGACCTGGTCACCGAAGGAGACGAGAACCTTACGCAGGGTTGGGTAGCTAGTTTGACCGGACGACTGCACGTAGACCGGCTGAACGTAGAGAATACCGCCACCAACAGGCAAGGACAGCAGGTTGCCGTTCTTGACCTCGGAAGCACCCTGACGTAACAGGTTCAGTTCCTGCGTGACACGAGTGTTGGTATCGAAGTTCTGCTGCGCCTGGCCTGGACCTGGAACAGCGGTATCTCGTGGCAGCTCCAGCAGCCTGAGCTTGCCATAGTTCTCGGATTTCACGCCGGCTTGCGAACCAGCATCAGCTGAGGCCGAGAGGAAACCAAACAAGACGTTACGCTGTTGACCGTTGGAAGCAGCTGCGGGAATAAATGTCGAGGTCAGGGAGAAGCTAGCTTCGTCTTGAGTCGGCATCTTTAGCGACATGAAGTATGGAGGTTGTTTAACTCCTGCAGTGGACGACGTCGGATCATCAGGTACAGCCCAGGCATCATTTGATTCGTAGAATGCATCCGGATTATCCACGTGGTACGTCGTGAGTACTTCACGCTGAACCTTGAACAGATCCTCTGGATAGCGGACGTGCTCAATCAGATCCGCGGACATATCCGCCAGAGGCTTGTACGAGCTTGGGAAGACCTTCTGCCACGACTTCAAAATCGGGTCCTCGGTATCCCATGCGTACAGCTTCACCGATCCGTCATAGGCGTCGACAGTCGCCTTGACCGAGTTCCTCAAGTAGTTGACCCGTCCGGTCATCGACAAATCCTGAGCGTTCGTCAGAGAGTCGGTGACAGCCGAATCCAACTGCTTTTGCTGTGAGTACGGGAAGTCGTTTGACGTCGTATAACCGTCAACGATCCATTGGACTCGTCCGTCAACGATGGCCGGGTACGCGCTGGAGTCCAAGGTCAAGTAAGGAGCTACCTTGCTGACGCGGTCGCGAGGGTCACGGTCGTAGAGAATCTGCGATTCGGAGTTGACCTGCTGTGAAAGCAGTAGATCAGTTGAAGCGAACTTCAATGCGTAGACCAGACGGTTAAACATGTTGCCAATGTTTGGACCACCGTTACCCGTAAAGGTATAGCGGGTGTCCTGGTTCTCGCCGCCGGTACCGGGACGGTCTAGTTCCTGATCCGTCCAGCCTTCATCCGGACCGCCGACAACAGAATACTCCGGAGAGTTTTCACCGAAGTAAATGCGTGGTTCGTAGTCCTTGTCCGTGATCAGATCGCCGGACGTTGGAATGCCACCCAACATGAAGTCAGGACGGCCACCTGCGGCCACTCGGTTGCCATAGGCAGCGACAAGACCATAACCGTGGGTGTAGTTGATGTGCTGGTTGACCCAAGTATCAGACGGATCAACATTCACTTCACGTGCCGCAATGACGGTGTCTTCCACCTTGCCGTCGATCTTATAGCGGTCGACGTTCAAGTTCTTGGGGAACGTGTAGTACCCACGGAACTGCTGAAGTTGCGCGAATGCGGTGGAGACCAAGTTAGGATCCAGCAAACGAATATTGGCAGTGGTTGCTGTTTCCTCGGCCAGAGCGTTTTTCTCCGTGGAGATCTTGGCATCATAGTCGGTGACTTCAATGTCATCGAGACCATACGCTAGCCGTGTCATTTCAATATTTCGATCGATGTAGTCTCGCTCAAGTTCACGCTGCGATGGGACTACTTGGTACTGCTGCACCAGGAACGGGTACACGCCGCTGACCACGATCATGGTGACGACCAGCATCGCTGTACCGATCAGTGGGATCCTCCAGCGTCCGTTGAAGGCTGCAATGGCAAAGGTAATTGCAATGAGGACAGCGATAATAGCCAGGATCATCCGGGCAGGAATGACAGCGTGAACATCTTTATAGAGCGCACCAGCAACGCGGCCGGACTGGTCGGTCAGCGTCTCGTATTGCCCAATCCAGAAATTCGCTGCCTGAAGCAGCAGGAAGATTGCCACGACGATTGCCGTGTGAACTCGGGCAGCCTTGCCCACGGTAATACCGCCACGTTCTTCGACACGAATTCCGCCGTAGAGGTAATGGGTCAACAACCCGGCAACGCCGCTCAAGAGCACCACAGATACGAGGAACCCGATGATCAGCGCAATAAATGGCAACGAGAAGATAAAGAAGCTCAGGTCCATGTTGAACTGAGGGTCATTGTTGCCAAACGGCGTCTGGTTGAAGAAGAGCAGAACCGTCTGCCACTGGCCGGCCACAGCCACGGCGGCAAAGATTCCGACAACGAGTGGAATGCCCACCATCAAGAATCGGCGAATCGGTTCTAGCTGAGTTTGGTAGCGCGACATGGAATCTGGCTGATTCGCATTCGGCGCGTATACCGGACGGTGTTTATATGCGCTTCGCATCGAGAACCACATAGGCACTGCCATGAACACCAAGGCAATCGAGAAAATAACTAGCTTGGCGATGCGTTCAGTCCAATAGACCTGCGAGAAGCCCAACTGATTAAACCAGAGGATATCTGCATAAAAATTAGACAAGAAAACGAAGACCGCGACCAAAATAACCACCGCAAAGATGGTCAATGTCAGGGGCGACACTTTCTTGCCCGATGGGCTGGAAGGCCTTTGCGGTTCACGAGGCCTCGGCGGGCCTCCGAACGGACTATCCGATCCGTATGACACTATCTATTCCTTACCTTGGGTTCTCACTGCTGTCTCCAGCAGTTGAACTCGTGTACCTAATTCTTAGACGAGCGAGTACTAGCCTTGATCCTTGCGTCATATTCTTCCCCCTGACGCGGGGCTAAATCTATTCACATGTCGCGAAGTTCGATGGGTTTTCACCGTCCGCGATTTTTGTCAGCGCTGCACGCGCTTGGGACAGTGCTGAAATCTTCAAGACGTTCAACCCATCAGGAACTCTTCCCACGACTTCATTGCAGTTGTCTGCAGGTGCTAGGAAAATGGTCGCTCCAGCATTTTTCGCGGCAACCATTTTCTGGGCAATACCGCCGATCGGACCGACATTTCCTTCAGCCGAAATCTCCCCCGTCCCTGCCACGTGATGATTTCCGGCCAGCGATCCTTCGGTCAATCGATCAATGATGCCCAATGCGAACATCATTCCTGCGCTAGGTCCGCCGACATTCTGTAGACCGAATTGAACATCAATGGGGAACTTGTGTTCAGTGCTCAGGTAGACACCCAGTTGTCGTTCGCCCTCGGATTCGTCAGTTTTTACTGAAACAACGACGTCCTTGTAATTGCCTTGCTTGTCCTTACGACCCACGGTAATTTCAGCTGGCTTGTCGCCGTTGGCGTTGAGCGACTTTTTCAGCGTCTCGAGAGAGCCGATGTCTTGCCCGTTGTATTTCAGCAGTCGGTCTCCCTTTTCCAACGTTTTGCTGTTGGTATCGGTTGAGAAATCTGCGACCGTGAGCCACGTTTTGAAGTCATATCCCAATTCCGTCAGCGCCGCGGCAATTGCAAGATCCTGGGATGACGTCATCATCTGATCATTCTGCTCATTTTGCTGCTGCGTCGACGTGGTGTGGGAAATAATCGTTTCCTCCGGGACAACGTCCTTAGAAGGATTCAACAAAGCCTCAAGGATTATCGGAACCATGACCCGGTTCTGTCCTCCCCCTTGAACGTAAATCGTCAAGAGGTCCAGTTCGCTCTGCGAAGGGTACGTCTTGTCTCCCTCGATTGAAATAACGTCTTTCCCGTTATCCTCATCTTTGCCCAAAGTATTAAAGACTGGGCCTGGAGAACGAACCATGAAGTTTGTTGGCAGGAACATCATGATGCCTATCAGCAACAGTGCAAGGACGCCAGCGCTGGTTCGTCTAATGACTTTGGAACCTTGAGGTGCTCGGCCAACTTCGCCGAGCACTTTGGTCGAGTCTTGTGGTTCCGGTTCGTGCACTGATCTTGCTCCCGCCAACTATCAAAAAAGATGCGGATCCGTCCTTGCGAACTTCACCACTCTTAGCCTACTGAAGCTTGAGTGCTAAAGGCATCAGCAAGAAGGCGTATTCAGTGTGCCGAAAGCGAACTGTCACCAAGATTCGTGGGAACTATTTGCCAGGCACGGTAGTTTTAAAGACATGGCACAGAACCCCCCGAACAACCGCCCCAACGGCGACGACGACGAAAATAATCAGCAGGATCCTTTTTCTGCCATGTTTGGTCAGCTCTTCGGTGGCGGATTTGATCCCAATAACCTTCCTCCGCAACTTCGCGACGCATTAGGCGCCCAGGGCGACCCTGACGCGATGCAAAAAATGATGCAGCAAGCTCAAGCAATGATGTCGGCCATGATGAGCAACAATGCCTCATCCGGCCCGGTGAACTGGAAGCTTGCCTCTGATACCGCGCTTCAGGCTTACGCCAGCGACGATCCAGCAGTGTCGGAATCGCGTCAGAGTGCAATCAGCGACGCATCGAACTTAGCCGACTTGTGGCTGAATAACTCGACGTCATTCGAATCCAACGGTCACGTCACCGAGGCTTGGACGCGCAAGCGCTGGTACGACAAGACTTTAGCGACGTGGAAACAGGTCACCGAGCCTGTTGCGGAATCGGTTGCAACAGCGATTACATCCGCCATGAAGGAACAAATCCCCGAAGAGATGAAGGGAATGCTCGGCAATTCAGATGGCATGTTCCGCAATCTGGGAGCCAGCATGTTCGGCATGCAGCTGGGCACCGCCCTCGGTGGATTGGCAACGGATGTTCTTGGCGGCACCGACATTGGCCTTCCATTGGCCGGTAGCACCCCAGGAATCATCGCAACCAACGTAGCGAAGTTTGGCGAAGGGTTGGAAATCCCAGAGCAGGAAGTACTGCTCTACATCATCCTTCGAGAGAACGCTCATGCACGACTGTTTAATCGTGTTCCATGGTTGAGTTCCAAGCTGATTGGCGCTGTTGAATCCTATGCGCGTGGGATCCACATCGACATGTCTCGAATTGAAGAGGCCGTTCGCGACATTGACCCTTCAAATCCCGAAGCACTGCAGTCCATGCTGGGAGAAGGCTTGTTTACCCCTCAGCGCACACCGGAACAAGACAAGGCGCTGGAGAACCTCGAGCTGACCCTAGCTCTCATTGAAGGTTGGGTTGACCACGTTGTTTCTCTAGCCGCAACAAATCTTCCGTTCGCTGAGCATCTGCGCGAGACTATGCGTCGGCGTAGAGCATCAGGTGGACCGGCAGAGTCTGCTTTTGCGTCACTAGTTGGACTGGAACTGCGTCCTCGAAAGCTGCGTGAAGCAGCAGCACTATGGCAGCACTTGCACGATGAGCGAGGCACCGACGGACGCGACGCCATTTGGGATCACCCTGATCTCATGCCAACTCAAGAAGATCTCAAAGATCCGACAACATTCACTCAGCGTCGCGAGTTGGCAGCTACCGAATTCGACGACTTCGATGTTGCCTTGGGCAAATTGCTGTCCGGTGAATTCGACAATGTCGACCCTGTCACCGATGGTGAAGATCCAACAAAGCCATCGGATCCTAATTCGCCTGAAGACCCAGAGAAATAATTGCTGGATCCAAGCAAGTGGGGAGGAACGTATTTGCGTTCCTCCCCATTGCAGTTTCAAACCTCGTTATTCGGCGTCCTCATCAAAACCATGAAGTTCATCTGTTGGAGTGCCTAGCTCCTTAGCGTGGGAGTTGTAACCGGCGTGGAAGGCTTCAAGGTACAAATCCGCTTCCGCGCGACGCTGAAACCTATTGAGCAGTTTCTGGAATTCAGACCCGTGCCCCGCATGTGGAACTACCAGGTGGGCCAGCTCATGAACCAAGACGTAATCGCGAACCCATGATGGCATGTGCTGCAGTCTGGTCGAGAGCCGAATGGTTCTCTGCCGGTAAGAGGCCGACCCCCACCGCCTTTTTTGGTTGGTTACCCATCGTACTGTTGTTGGCGAGGCAGAACCGTCGAAGAAGTGTTGGTCTAGTTCCTGAGCTCTTCGTTCTAATGCAGTGTCGGTATGCCCGGAATCGCGTCGTTGTCGACCTTGTCGGTATTTCTTGAGCATCTCGTCAACAAACGAGCGTTCAGTTTTCTCATCGAGCGCCGCGGGAACCTGGATGATCAAGGTATCGTCGCGCCACTGTGAAGAAATAGTCTTCCGGCGTTTGGTGGAACGTACGACTCTCACCGGAATTTCGTCTGGGGCAACGAATTCAAACGTACTCGGTGACGCTGGCATTAGGTTGTGCTCCTTTGACACGGATTCAGGCAGAAATCAGGTTGTTTATTGACGCTGACGTTTAGAGCCCACGTTATGGCCGCGGAGCATCTATGTAGTCCTCCGCGGTACGACATGTGGACAGCCTTTTACCCGCGGTGGGATGCAAGAACAGCTAATACAGCCTCACCATAACGTTCGATTTTGCTACGACCGACGCCCACGATTTTCGATAACCCTTGCACCGAATCTGGCTGGTGTTCAGCGATGGACATTAGGGTGGCGTCAGTGAAAATTACGAAGGCTGGAACTGAATTTGAGCGAGCGACATCGGACCGCCACGTGCGCAGCTGATCAAACAAGGCTTCGTCGTAAGCAGCTGGACAAGATGCGCAACGCTTGAGCTTGCGCTCTTTTGCACTGGTCAAGAATGAACCACAGTTGGAACAGATGGCCGGTATCAGCTTTTGTTCGCGTTTCTTGTAGGTCGTTTGCTGCCGGCTACTGGCCTGCCGAACGGATTTAATCCCGTCCAAGAAGCGAGAAGGGTACCGGTGGGCCCTTCCGCCAGGAGTGCGCGCTAAGGACCAGGAGAGGAAAAGATGCTTCCGAGCGCGAGTAATTCCTACATAGAGCAATCGGCGTTCTTCGTCATAGCCGGCTTGGTCTTTGGCGTAGGAAATAGGGACGAGTCCCTCGCTGAGTCCCACCAAGAACACCGCATCCCATTCCAAGCCCTTAGCGGCGTGGAATGAAGCCAGCGTTACGCCGTCCAGGGTCGGCGCGTGCTGGATCGCTGCGCGGTCTTCAAGTTCTTTGACTACATCGTGCAAGGTCGCTTCGGTGCCCTGATCAGTCTTAAGCGCGACGACTTCATCGGCCAGACGCACCAAAGCAGACAAAGATTCCCACCGTTGTCGGACTGCACCTGTACCGCCACTGGGAGCTGTCGCCGAGTATCCATGTGAGGAAAGCACGTCTCGAACCAGTTGAGGTACTGGAGTTTCAGCCGCGACGCTCAAGGCTGCTCGGAGGGCAAGCATGCCCTCTTTGACCTCTCGACGAGAGAAGAAACGCTCTGCTCCGCGCATGACATACGGAATCGAATAGGCAGTGAGTGCCTGTTCAAACGCCTGCGACTGTCCATTGGTCCGGTAGAGGATGGCAATCTCGGATATGTCTTGCCCTTCGCCCAGCAACTTCTTAATACGCTGGGCGACTTCTTCGGCTTCATTCTCATCGTCTTTGGTTTCAAAGAACTCTGGGCTTGGACCGTGGTCCTGTTGAGCAATCAACTCCAGCGGTTCGGGCCATGTGACGTTTCGGTCTGGAACGGACGATTCAATGCGCCGTGTCGACAAGACCTTGTTGGCCAGATTCACCACCTCAGGGGTGGAACGGTAGTCGCGGACTAGTTTGACGACTTTGGCTTCGGGGAATCGAGTACCAAAGTTTAAGAGGAAGTCAGGGCGTGCACCGGTGAACGAGTAAATCGTCTGCGAAGCATCCCCAACAACACACAGTTCGTTGCGTTGCCCCAACCAGAGATCCAGAAGTCGTTGTTGCAGCGGAGAGACGTCCTGGTACTCGTCAACTACGAAGTGACGGTATTGCTGACGGACGTTGGCAGCCACCTTCTCGTTATCTTCGAGAATGGCGATAGTTAGCAGAAGAACGTCTTCGAAGTCGATAACCCCACGGTCATCTTTGAGCTCTTCGTAGGTTTGGAAAATTCGCGCCATGCTCACAGGTTCTAGACCGTTGGGCATCTCACGGGTTGAGGCGATTTTCGCGTAGCTTTCAGGGGTGTGCATCGACACCTTGGCCCACTCAATTTCAGCCGCAAGATCACGCACCATGGCACGGTCGCTCGAAATACGCAATCGACGAGCGGCCTCCGCAATCAATGGGGCCTTATGTTCGACCAAATTTGGCAAGGTACCGCCGATGGCCTGAGGCCAAAAATACTGCAGCTGCCGCAACGCGGCTGCGTGGAAAGTCCTCGTCTGCACTCCTGGAGCACCCAGCTGACGCAAACGAGTTCGCATTTCTGCTGCCGCACGGGTAGTAAAAGTCAGCGCAAGAACACTCGTGGGATTGTAAATCCCCGTGTGCACTCCGTGGGCTATACGGTGGGTGATAGCCCGGGTTTTACCAGTGCCTGCACCCGCGAGAATACACAATGGACCGCTGAGCGTTTCAGCTGCCTGCCGTTGTTCAGCGTCCAGTCCCGCCAGTAAATCCTGTACTGGTGGAGCATCGTGTTCTGTCACTTGTTTAGGGCCTCCGGAAGGGGTTCTCCGTACCAACTACGGATCAATGCATGCGCTATTGAAACGCCACGCGGTATGTCTATTGTTCCCGATTCCAAGGCAAGACGCAGATCCTCGCGACTGAACCAGCGTAGATCTTTGATTTCTGCTCCGTCAGGAATCAGATTTTCGCTGATGGCTTCTGCCGCAAAACCAAGCATCAGCGAACGTGGCAATGGCCATGGCTGGGAACCTCGGTAGGCAACTTCACCAATAAGAACACCGGATTCCTCAAAGATTTCTCGACGCACTGCAGATTCAAGGGATTCCCCCGCCTCCACAAAGCCAGCCAGCACCGAATACATATTCGTTCTAAAAGTGGCATTGGCGCCTAGCAAAATGCGATCCTGGCGATCGATGACCGCAGCAATGATCGCAGGGTCGGTGCGAGGAAAGAGCTCATGTTCGTTCTTCACACAACGCTGGCCCCATCCGAAGGTAGAGGACCTGACTTCTGAACCGCATTGTGGGCAGAATCGTTCCGTTCGAATCCAGTTAGCAATGGCTTGCGCTTCAACCAGCAGCTCGGCATGGAGTTCAGAGAGGATCGTGAAAGATTCCCGCAATGAAATCCAGCGCTCGAAGCCCGCATCCGCATGCTTCTCTGCGTCAACAATCGCCACGATGTAATCGGTTGAGTTAGACGTACCGAGGTACACCTGACGATCAGAAACATTGGCCCTGTAGTCGGGCCCATTGATAAAGAACAGCCCGGTGCCTGCGATTGCAGCACCCAGCTCAGAAATCAGCATGACTTTGGTGGAACTCAAGGAAAGTTTCTCGCTGAGTAATTCCGGGTCCGGGCGTTCGGTCAACGGACGTTTGATGAGCGACTGCGCGAAAGGCAGTCCTGTGATCGGAGTTTGATAATTCTCTGCCAAAGCCATACTACTAACCTAGTGCACTTGCCCCATCGCGCTCCTGTTTCGAACCGGGTGTGGATAGCCATCTGGAGGGAAATTTCACGTCAAGGCTGAACATTACCGGTGAATCCCACCATATTCTGTGCGTCATTCAGCCCCTAAGGTCACGATCTCGCATACGGTGGAACATGTGAAACGCTCTGCCATGGAACTCGCCGCAATTGCCACCGCCGCCGTCCCCGGATTAGCCCCGGTAGGTTTTGCGGCACTGTCAGACGACGCAGAAGATTTTGATTCAGCATTAATCGTCGACGCGCTCAAACACCGGTGGCGCGTTCGTTCCCCCCGACACGACGAAGCAAGTATGCGACTGGAAGCTGAGCTATCCGCCCTCCGCGCTTTCTCGGCCAAGGTACGAACCTCACTGCCTTTTGCCCTTCCATCGGTTGCTGGCACGGTTCGACAGGGCTCCCTTCGTACTTTTGTATACAAGGACATGCCTGGACATGCGCCGACCTTGGATGAGCTGGTTGACGAAGGTAGCAACTTGGCCAAGGCGCTTGGCCAGTGCATGGCGGCCATTCACCAGATCCCGGACGAAGCGGTGGAAGTGGCGGGCCTGCCGACATATTCCGCAGATGAGGTTCGCCAGCGCAAGCTCAACGAACTCGATACTGCAGCGGCCACCGGCAAAGTACCAAGCCGCTTGCTGCGTCGTTGGGAGCATGCCATGGAGGACGTTGCCTTGTGGCGGTTTAATGCAACGGTCGTTCATGGTGACTTCGATGAAGAGCAGCTGCAGATTTCGCATTCAAGCATCACCGCCGTTAAGGGATGGACCGACTTGCACGTTGGCGACCCGGCAGATGATTTTGCGTGGCTCTCGTCTATAGAAGATCAGAAGTTCACGGACCGCGTTTTTGCTTCATACGTTGAAGCTCGTGGCAAAGCAGCTGACCCGCACATCATGCGCCGTGCTGCTCTGGCCGCAGAATTCGCGCTAGCACAGTGGCTGGTCAAGTCGCTGGATTCCAAGGATCCGCAGCGCATCGCGGAAGCTGACGAAATGCTCCAAGAGCTCGATCACAATATTGCTGAATTCGGAGGGCAACCGCTCTCGGTCGTGGAAGCTCCTCGTCCATTAGCTCCGCAGAGCTCCGCTCCTGCGGCGAAGCCAGCTGAAGAGAACAAAGAATCTTCAGAAACCTCGAAGCCTTCTCCCCTCCCTTCGGCGAGCACGAGCGCTCCGCGGATCAATACGGCCAAAGTCACTGCGTTGCCTGATCGGGGACAAGCATCGGAGGATTCGCCCTCAGCCACGACAACGGGTCCCGCAGCGCCGCCCAAAAGCGGTGACGAAGAGATGAATCCTTCGTCGACTTCGCCCACCGACAGCGGCGCGGTGGATACTACGCCCAAGTCCGAGTCGAATACTGAGCCCGAGTCGAAGCCGTCGGCGCCAAAGATCCAAGACGAGTCGCCCGTGTCGAAGGTTGAGTCCGCTTCGGCAGTTCACAAGGATGTTCAGGGAGGAGCCGAAAAATAGCCTTTTCGGCTACTTTTCGGCACCTACGCCTTAGCTTTCCAACTGTTCGAAAGCGCTGGAGATCATCTGCTCTAGCTCGGCCTGGTCTGACAAGTGCTCCGCACGGATCGTCACGCCGGCAGCTACATAATAGAAAGCTGCCTTGATGTCTTCCAACGCTATTCCGTGCAGGCGAGACCAGCCCAACCGATAGACCGCGAGCTGGACTAGTTTGCTCTTCAGGTCTTTGCCGTGAGGCACTCGACCGGTTTTCCAGTCCAGCAGCAGCCATGTGCCGTCATCCATCTGGAAGACTGCATCGATTCTGCCTCTCACGGCCACCGGGCCGACGCGCGTTTCTAACGGAACTTCCACATAGGCCGGTTGCAGCTGAGCCCATTCGCTGGCCAGGAAGGCTTCCTTCATGGATTCCAGGTCCAAGGCCTCGTCAAGGTAGCTGTCGGCTGGCTCTACTAGGTCACCGAGATCCAGCATCGAGGTCTTTTCGTAGAACTCCTCGATCCAGGCGTGGAAAGCTGTACCGCGTCGGGCGGCAAGTCCAGGTCGCCGTGGCACAGGACGACGAAGATTCTCCAGTACCGACACCGGGTCTTCAGCGAGTTCAACGAATAAGGATGCGCGCACATGTTCTGGTGCTTCAACGGCTCGTTCTCGGTTGCTGAGGAACTCGCGCTGGGCTAGAAGTTTATGTGCCTCATCCGCCCATTGCTGACCTTCGGGTGTTACCGGTTGATAGTTGGGGTCAGCGCTGAGCACATCGGCGGCAATTTCTTGAACGACGTGGCGTCGTGAATAGGCAAATTCTTGACGAGCCATACCTCCAGTGACCTGGGGGCCTTCCAATGGGTCGTAAGGCCACAACGCTTCCAGAGGTGTCAGCCGGTTCGGGTTCTGCTCCGGCGCGTCTTCATCTTCAACCCAGATACCAATTTCTGCTTTGGGATCCGGGCTTTGCGCCAGTGGCAAGAGAGCTGAAAAGAACTCGGAAGGTTCGGTAGGTTTGCTTCGAGTTGCAGTCCAAATACTGCTGCTGCAAATAAGCAGCGATTTAGCACGGGTAACTGCCACATAGGCCAACCGTCGTTCCTCAGCAACATGGTGGTCTTCCACATGATCTTTAAACTGGGATTCGGCCTCCAGCAGTTCCTTGAGCGCAGGCTGTTCGGTATCCCATTGGGGCAGATCTTTCGCATCACCACGTAGTGGCCAAGGTAGGGCCTTGTCGCCACTGGTCCATCGGTCCGATTGCGAACCTGGGAAGACCCCGTCGTTTAAGGACATGACTGCGACGGTATCCCACTCCAGGCCTTTTGAGGCGTGGACAGTCAGCAGCTGGACGGCATTCGGATCCGCATCTTCGCTGGGAAGCGGCAAGCCTTTTTCCTTTTCGGCAGCCTGCTCTAGCCACATCAAGAACCCCGCCAGTTCCACGCGAGGAGCATTGCGACTGTACTCGCGGACAACGTCGGCAAAGGCATCAAGGTTGGCTCGCGAGGCACCGCGTTCCACCCAGGGTCGCACCGCCACTTCGATGTCCAGATTCATGGCCCGTTCAACTTCGCGGATCAGCGTTTCCAGATCATCGTTGGCCATGAGACGCAAACTGGCCAGCTCATCTTTCAACGCGGTGAGCCGGCGCCGGCCTTCGAGGCTGAGAATCCGCCCGTCCGAGCTGCTCCAGCCCTCGGAAGGCAGGAAGTCCAGGGCTTCGATGAGGCTAGCGGCATCGTTCAGCTCTACTCGGGCCGACTCAACAACTTCGGCATCAAGCCCGTCTTCTGCCTCACCTGCTGTATTTTTCAGCCCATGGGCGCGTCGCCGTTCCAACTGTCGTGACCAGTCCGCGAAGGCAGCGAGATCGGCAGTTCCGATACGCCAGCGAGCTCCGGCGAGCAGACGCATCAATTTATCTGACCGCAACGGATCTACCAGCACATGCAGGCACGCAACAAGATCGGTGACTTCCGGGGTGCTCAATAGTCCTGATAAGCCCACCAACTGATAGCGAATGCCGCGCTCTGAAAGCACTTCACCCATGATGCTCAGCTGGCTGCGGTTACGCGAGAGCACGGCACTGGTTTTCCCTGCCTCCGGATCCTTGTGGTGTTCGGCGAGAATCAGGTCCGCAATGGCCTCGGCTTCCTGGCGCACTGTTGCGCAGCGGTTGAGCACTACACGCCCTGCTTGAGCGAAAGCCGATGGTTCCAGTGGCTTGACGGTGACAGGTCCGCTATGAGCCGCTCCCCCGGCGGTAATTTGGTTGGCGGCCGAAAGCACGTTGACCGTATTACGCCAGGCAATGGTCAGGTGCTTCACGTGGGCGATGCCGCGTTGTTCGCCATGAACGATCGGGAAGGTCTCGGGGAACCTGAACAGCTGGCCGGCACTAGCTCCACGGAACCCGTAGATCGATTGATTAGGATCGCCCACTGCGGTGACCGGATGTCCTTGGCCGTAAAGCTGAGAGAACAACACCATTTGGGCATGTGAGGTGTCTTGGAATTCATCGAGCAAGACCACCTGGTGGCTGGCGCGTTCGGCGAGCGCCGCCGCGGGGACTTCTTGGGCAATCCTGGCCGCGTGGGCAACGAGGTCACCGTAGTCCATGACGCCCAGTCGCTTTTTCTCGCGCGTGTACTCTTCGGCAAGTTCGGCGATGGTTGCCCTTGAGGCCAGTTTGTCGATGAGTTTCAGGGCTGCTTGTGTGGGGGCCTTGTCCTTTTGGGCATCCATGGGCAGGGCGCGAAGGGTGAGAACCAGGTCATCGATCCACTGGTGCGCTTCAGGTGCTGTCATCAGGTGCTCTGATGCTTCGGAACTGAAGGATACGATGGCATCGATCAGGGTACTGCTGGCGCTATTGAGGTGCTGGTAGTCCCCGGTGTACTTCTCCAATACTGAATGTCCCAGCTGCCATGATTGGGCAGCACCGAGCAGTGCGCTGTCTTCTTCCAGCCCGAGTCGTAGTCCGTGGTCTTGCACCAAGGTGTTCGCATAGGAGTGATAAGTGGACACCGATGGATCCAGGAAGTCTCGGGTCTCTTCTTCGCTGAGCAGGCCGGTGGCCACGAGCTGCGCAATCTTGGCACGGATTCGCAAGGACAGTTCCCCTGCGGCTTTGCGGGTGAAGGTCACGCCAAGGATCTGCTCGGGACGCACCAGCTGATTAGCCACCAGCCAGACCACCTTGTCTGCCATGGTCTTAGTTTTGCCAGAGCCTGCACCGGCGATCACCAGCATAGGTTCCAGTGGCGCAGCAATAATTTCAGCTTGCTGATCGGTGGGAGGGAACTTTTCTCCAAGGGCTACCGAGAGTTCTTGTGGGGTGTACTTGATGGTGCTCATGGTTCGGTGACCTGTCGTCCTTCGGCGCAAAGTGGGCAGATTTCTGGCAAAGTGCAGTTGCCCAAAATCCCCGAGGCACCCGCAACGTGGCGGGTAATGAATTCACTATGGCCCATCAAGTTGGCTGCCTCCAAGATCAGTGTTTTGGCCCAGTCGTCGTCGGCTAGGGATGGCTGCTCTCGGATGGTGGGGCTTTTGGTGTTGGTGCCAACGTAGACCAACGATGCCCCGGCGGGTTGGTCGGAGAGTCCGGCGGTTTCCGGGTGCTCCTGCAATGCCCCGAGTTGGATGGCAGTTTGGTAGACGCCGAGCTGGGGATGTTCCAAGGTGTCATTTTTGCTGGGCGCCATGGAGCCGGTTTTGAGGTCAACGACGGTGACTTGCCCCTTGGCATCAGCTTCGACTCGGTCAATGATGCCTCGCAGCTGGACCTGTGTTCCGTCGGTGGTGGGCACCTCGATTTGGAACGGCATTTCGCGGGCGACCAGTTCCCTGCCTTCTTGCCTCATGGCGATGCAGTATTGGGCGAATTTTTTGAGCATGAGCGTCGCCCTGTCGAAGTCGCGTTGTCCTTCCCAGTTATCCAATTTTTCAAGTTCGGGCCAGCGCTGTTCCAGGATCCGTTGATACTCCGAGCCGCTGGCTTCTGGGTGCTCCTCTGCAATGGAGTGGATCAGGGTACCCAGGGAGGCTGCGAAGTCATGGGCTGCCGTGCCGCCGGCGCTTTGTACAAACCAGTTCAACGGCGACTTGACCAACGTCTCAACCTTTGACGGTGATACTCGCCGTGGCTGGTCTTCGGGAACAACGGGTCCGGTAGACGACAGGGAACGCAAGCCCCACCACTGGTCCGGATGGGCACCACGTACTGACTGTTGGGAGGTGGCCAGCTGGGCCAGGACGTTGACTGCGTCTTGATATTGCTCGACGGGGTTGGTGCCTTCAGGAGCAGGCAACGCGCCAAGCTGTGCGGCTTTGTTCAATTCGGCAGCATTGCGCAACTGGGCCACAAGGGTCGGCAATGAGCGTATGCGCGGTACGGCGGTAGTTACTCTGCCCTCGGGGCCCGGCGGGTCAACGAGATCCAAGAATGAAGACGGCTGGCTGTCCTCATTGTCAACCGCCGTACAGATCAACTGTTCAGAGGCTCGCGACACGGCATTGCTAAAGCTGCGCAGTTCGTCATTCCTAATCTGACGCACCAAATGAGTTGGAGTTCGCGTGGCGAGGAATCCAAGTCCATGTTCGACAACGTCTGCCAATGCGTTGGAACCCAGCAGCTCGCCACGCAATCGCAGGTTTGGCCACGATCCCTCTTGCAAGCCAGGGATGAAAACAATGGGCCATTCTTTTCCGGCGGCCGCCGCCGTGGTCAGTACGGTGACCATATGTCCCCCGGCGGCACGAGTAGCCAGGGAGTCCATCGGCAATTCTTGATTCAGTATGTGCTCGATGAATTGCGGCACGCTGGCTCCGGGAAGCTGATCAACAAAGCGTTCAGCAGCTTGGAAGAGGGATAGCACGGCGTCCAAGTCGTGATCTGCTCGGCGGGCTGATGTTCCGGTACCCAACGCTTCCTCACGCCAAGCTTGGGACCGTCCCGAGGCCTCCCACATGGCCCAGAGTGCGGTCTCGGGGGTAGCCGTTCCACTGGCAAGTTCGGTGTTCAGGGCGCCATACATTTTCAGCAGGCGTTGCAATCCAAAGGAAGGCTTACCAAGGTCTTGAGCCAATGCAGGTTCGCGCAGGCAAGCTTCAAGCAGTTCCTGGCTGGAGCGGCGGCCGCCTTGGGCGGCCTCTTGCTGGCGCAATAGCTGGCGTAGCCGCCTGATTTCCAGTGCAGTGCTCATGCCGTAGCGCGATAGCAGCAGATTCTGCATCAGCAATGGGTCATCGGCCACTGAATCGTTGAAGGCCAGTTCGAGAAGGTCCAGTAAGGGGCGAACCGCGCCCTCGTCCTTGAGCGGAATTTCGGCCGGTGGCACTTGCACCGCGATCCCCTGCCCTTCAAGGAACCGGCTATAGGAACGAACCTGGGATCCGTTGCGAACCACAATTGCTACATCTGAAAGACTCCGGTTTTCATAGAGGCTTAGCTGGACGATGCGCTGGGCAATGAATCGTTCTTCAAGCGTTGAGTTCTCGAAGGTCAGGGCCTGGCATGCGTCATTCGCCCCCGCTTCCCGCGGCTCAATTGTTCTTCCCCGCAATCCGGCTGCCACAGGAACCCGTCGCACGATCCGTACCCACGCTTCGGTGATCTGGGGTGACATTCGATAGCCATGGGTCAGTTCAAGAAATTCAGCTTCGGTGGTGCTCGCGTAATTGTGCGCAAAACGGTGCAGTTCGTCGGTTCGGGCGCCTCGGAAGCCTTGAACTACGCTATCCGGAGCGGCGAAAGCTACCAAGGATTGGTCTTTTGCCAGAAGGGCCAACAGCCGGTGCTGAGACAGGGTTGCTTCTTGAAGATCATCGACAAGAATCAATGCGAGACGGTCTTGCTCTGCGTGAAGGAAGTCCGGGTGCTCTTCGAGTAGTTCGGCGGCGCGAGTAATCAGCCCGGCCGGGTCGAAGGCTTCCGCACTACCAAGGTCCAGCAGGTCACGGTATTCCTGATAGAAAAGAGCAGCAGCAACCCATTCAGGCTTGGCAGCTTCTTCACCGAACCGCTCGATATCGGCTGGTTCCAGTCCAAGCTCGGAAACACGGTCAAAGAATTCACGGATCTCTTTGCGGAAACCACGAGTTTCAATGGCCAATTCCAAATCGCTGGGCCACTGCGGGCCAGCGGTCAGTCCCGAGGCATGGCCTTCGAGCAGGTTTCCGATGAGTGTGTCTTGTTCGGGGCCCGAAAGCAGTCGCGGCGACCGTTCCAAAAACGGCAGGAGCCCTTCTACACGGGCTCGGCGGATCAGGTCAAAGGCATAAGCGGACCAGGTGCGAACGACCGGTTCAGTAAAGGTGCGTCTTGCGCGGCGGCTCAAGTCATCACGAATGGAGGCGGCAGTCAGTCGCGTGGGCGCAATAATCAGCAGCGACTGCGGATCCAGCCCAGCGTCCAGGTGCGCGACCGCGGTGTTGATCAGGGCGGTGGTCTTGCCCGTACCTGGTGCACCGGCGACGAGCACCGGGCCGTTGATTGTCCGAAGCCGATTCACGGTGTCCTGCAAATCCAACCGTGCCGCATTTCGCGTTTCATCCATGGTTATAGTTCATCATCCAATGCGGACATTTTGGGGTTACCCAGTGACAGCCTGAGGATATCGATGTGCTCCCACTGTGAGTCGGTGGGATTCCAACGGAGTTTTTTCATGTCTACCCGTCGATCAGGGCGTGCGAGTTGTTCTTTATTCCAGTGTTCGCGTGCTCTTGGAAGAAGCGGCTCGGCAATAGTTCCATCGGCCCGCAGCACACGCCACCAGGGAGTTCCGCTGGGCGCAGCTGACATGGCCTTGCCGACTTGCCGTGGCCCTCCGCTGCCTAGAAGTTCGGCGATGTCGCCATAGCTGAGCACGGCCCCCGTCGGAATCTGTTGGGCCAGTTGATATACAGCCTGGTCGTAGTCGAGCTGGATTGGCGCTTCACCATCTGTCATAGTTCTATTCTGCCAAGGAGCAGTCATTGATCCACAAAGGGCGCGTCTGGCTGTGGTGGTGTCTTGATCTGCCTGTAGCGTTATACCCATGAATGAATGGCACAAGGGCCTCGCAATTGGCTTTGACTTGGAAACTACCGGCGTCGACACCACCACCGCACGTATCGTGACAGCTTCCGTTGTACTGCTTGACGAACAAAGCAATGTGGTCAATCGCCGGGAATGGCTGGTTAACCCGGAAGTTGAAATTCCAGAAGCTGCCACCGCGGTGCACGGCATCTCGACCGAGAAGGCCCGAGCCGAAGGCGCCCCAGCCAAACAGTCCGTTCAAGAAATTCTGCAGTTGCTGACGTTCGCTTCCGGGCAAGCCCCCATCGTTGCATTTAATGCCTCCTACGATTTCTCGGTGCTTTACCATGAGGCCGTTCGATATGACCTGCCACCATTCTTCCCAGGCAATGTCATTGATCCATTCATCATTGACAAGCAGGTAGACAAGTTCCGCAAAGGTAAGCGCACCTTGACGGCGGCGTGTGAATTTTATGGTGTTGTCCTCGAAAATGCGCACACCTCCTTGGCCGATGCCATCGCCTGCGTGGAAGTTGCTCGGCAAATTGGGGAGCGCTACCCGCAGTTACAGGTGGATCCGCAGGTGCTCCATGGCTGGCAAATTGGTTGGGCCCGCGATCAGGCTGACAGTTTCCAAGCCTACCTACGGAAGACGAAGCCAGAAGCCGTTGTTGACGGAGCTTGGCCGATCATGGAGGGATAAGTCACAGACACTCAAGGATCTGTGCGTCATTTCACAAACCACTTAATCCCTGATGCGACATTCCGCGGAAGTCAATAGTTCATGTTCTGTCACAATTCCAAAAATATTCTTCGAGACGGACAGCTAAATGACTCCCGGTCAAGAATCTTAACTCTGTTTTCACACTAATTCGGGCGATTTTGTTCGATAATGGTTCAATGGAGGGTACTCTCTATACCCATTTGAGAACTGAAGGAACACGCCTAGTGATCACAGTTAGTGACCTGCGCAAGGTCTACCAGCAGGGCAGCAAAGATATTGTTGCTCTTGATGGTGTCACCCTTGAAGTCCCTACCGGGAAAATTCATGGCATCGTCGGACATTCAGGGGCAGGCAAGTCCACCCTTGTTCGTTGCTTGACCCTGCTCGACCAGCCAACTTCCGGCTCTGTTTCCGTGAACGGCAAAGAGCTGACCAACGTCAGCTCGGAAGAGCTGCGCAACGCTCGTCGTCGCATCGGCATGGTATTTCAGCATGCCAATCTTTTTGATTCGCGCACGACAGAACAAAACGTTGCATACCCGTTGGAGTTAGTTGGCACCCCGAAGGATCAGGTTGCCAGCAAGGTTGCTGAGCTTTTGGAGCTCGTTGGCCTGTCCCAGTTCGCAAAGGCGTACCCATCCCAGCTTTCCGGTGGCCAACGCCAGCGCGTTGGTATCGCCCGCGCGCTGACCACCGACCCGGATGTTTTGCTGTGCGATGAGCCAACCAGTGCACTGGATCCGAAAACTACGGATGAAATTCTCGAACTGGTCAAAGAACTCCGTGATCGTCTAAACATCACGGTTCTGATCATCACCCACGAAATGCATGTGGTGAAGCAGGCTTGCGATTCGGTCTCCCTGCTGGAAGGTGGCAAGATCGTCGAGCATGGCGACATTGAAGCCGTGATCACCAACGCCACAGGCCGCCTGGCATCAACATTGCTGCCACTACCTGGCGATGCTCCCCGAGCTGAAGGATCAGGACCGATCCTCGACCTGCTCTACACAGGACAGCAGGCAACTGAGCCAGTGATTTCATCCCTGGCACGTCAGTTCAACACTGATGTCAATGTCCTGGCTGGTTCAGTTGAACAACTAGGTGACCAGCAGTATGCGCACCTGCGACTGCAGTTGAATGCAGACGCTGATTTGGAAGCTATCGTGAATCATTTGACCTCCACTGGCATTGCTGTGACCGTGAAGGGAGCCAAGTAGATCATGAATTTCTTTACTCCTACTGTTCTCAAGGCCATGGGTACTGCCACGGTTGAAACCCTTGAGATGGTAGTCATCTCCGGAATCATCACCGTTGTTATCGGTCTGGCCCTCGGCATTTTGCTTCACGTCACGGGCAAGGGTGGACTCGCTCCTATCCGCTGGCTCAACGTGGTGCTTTCAGCGATCATCGTCAACATCACGCGTTCGATTCCGTTCGCTATTTTGATGGTGGCCTTGATTCCGTTTTCCGCTATGGTCGTCGGTACTTCGCTCGGTCCGATCGCTGCATCAGTCTCGCTGACCATTGGCACCATTCCATTCTTCGCTCGTCTAGTCGAAACCGCACTGCGCGATGTCTCTGCGGGCAAAGTTGATGCAGCACTGGTCATGGGTTCCACCAAGATGCAGACTATTCGCAAGGTGCTCGTCCCAGAAGCTATGCCCGGGATCATTTCCGCGGTCACCACGACCGTGGTTACGCTCATCGGCTACTCAGCTATGGCCGGCTTGGTTGGCGGTGGCGGTCTTGGACGTATGGCATACACCTACGGCTACACCCGTTACAACATGCCAATCATGATTACTACCATCATCATTATTGTCGTACTAGTCCAGCTGGTACAGATCATTGGTGACGCAATCGCTCGCAAAATCGATCACCGCTAAAACCAAAAACTTCCACCGAATGTTCGGTGGAGCCGTGGAAGATGTCATGACACGGCAAACCTCACTCGCAACTGAGCCCCACGGCTCCAACTCAAAGGAAGACAAGTTATGCGTAAAAAGCTCACACTTGCCATCACTGGCATCGCCACTGCGTTTGCACTGACAGCTTGCGGTAGCAGCTCGCCATCGGCTGACGCTAATGCAACTCTGGACCCAGCAAACCCTGTCACCATCAAGGTCGGCGCCAGCCCGGTTCCACAGGCCGACATCCTGAACTACATCGATGAGAATCTGGCTAAGGATGCAGGCATCGATTTGGATGTCGTGGAAATCGACGACTACGTCACCCCAAACACCTCGTTGAATGAAGGCACCCTGGATGCTAACTACTTCCAGACCGAGGCCTACCTGAAAACCGAAACCGAAGAAAAGGGTTACACCTTCGCTCACGGCGCCGGTGTCCACGTAGAACCAATGACTGTCTTCTCGAAGACCTTCAAGGACCCTAAGGACGTCACCGAGGGCACCACTGTTCTGCTGAACAATGACCCAGTGAACCAGATCCGCGGCATGCGCGTCTTGGAACAGGCTGGCCTGCTCGCAAACATTGCTGATGACGACGATATCCTGACCGTTGAAGGCGACAAGGAGAAGAACCCTAAGGGCCTGAAGCTCAAGGATGCCAACGCTGAGCAGGTTGTCCAGTACTACAAGAGTGACAAGTCCATCGGTGTTGCTGTGATCAACGGTAACTTCATCGTCCAGGCCAAGCTGAACAAGGACGAAATTCTGGCCCAGGAATCCGGCGAGAACAACCCGAACGCCAATTTCCTGACCTGGCGTGACGGTGAAGAAACCGCAGCAATCAAGAAGCTCGAAGAGCTGCTGCACTCCGATGAGGTTCGCGCCTACATCAAGAAGACCTGGACCGACGGAAGCGTCATCCCAGCGTTCTAATCTCGTCTTCTTCCACTGGGCACTGCCCCACGGCTAAGACTACTAACTGCCCGAGTTCCATATGTGGAGCTCGGGCAGTTTCGTTGACTGCCATGTTTGTAGTTGACGAATTTAGGGAACAAAAAAGCCGGGGACGGTTGGCTCCAAGTCAAACTGGTGCCAGCCGTTCCCGGCTGCGTTGTAACGCTTAGGCTTTGGCAGCAGCTGCGGCCTGAGCAGCTGCAGGCAATGCGGCGAAGATCTTCTCCATTGCGGCATCATCGTGCGCTGCGGAAACGAACCATGCTTCGAAGACGCTTGGCGGCAGGTAAATACCGGAGTCAAGCATGGAGTGGAAGAACGGAGCGTAGCGGAAGCCCTCCTGTGCCTGTGCATCAGCGTAGTTGTGCACGCCCTTCTCGGAGGTGCCAAACGCCACCGAGAATAAGGTGCCAGCACGCTGGATGGAGTGATCCAGACCGGCCGCGTTGAAGGACTCGGTAATCGCGGCCTGCAAGGCCTGCGACTGCTTGCTCAGGTGAGCGTAGACGTCCTCGGTCGCGTGGGTCAGCTGCGCGATACCAGCAGCCATCGCTACCGGGTTACCGGAGAGGGTACCTGCCTGGTACACCGGACCCAGTGGTGCTAGGTAATCCATGACCTCCGCGCGACCACCCAAGGCGGCAGTCGGCAGGCCACCGCCGATTACCTTGCCGAAGGTGTACAGATCTGCGGTCCAGTCCTCGACCTTGCCGGTCAAACCCCAGTAGCCGGAGGATGAAGCGCGGAAGCCAGTGAGAACCTCGTCGAGAATCAGCAACGCGCCATGCTTGGAGGTAGTCTCCTTCAAGAACTTGTTGAAGCCCTCTTCTGGAGTCACCACGCCCATGTTGCACGGGGCGGACTCGGTGATCACGGCGGCAATGTTGGCACCGTGCTCAGCGAAGGCAGCTTCGATGGCAGCACGGTCATTGTATGGCAGCACCAAGGTCTCGGCGGCCGTGGCTGCAGTGACGCCTGCAGAACCGGGCAGAGCCAACGTGGCAACACCCGAGCCGGCGTCAGCCAGCAGGCCATCGAGGTGGCCGTGGTAGCAGCCGGAGAACTTGATGATCAGGTCGCGGCCGGTGTAGCCGCGAGCCAAACGCACAGCGGTCATCGTGGCTTCGGTGCCGGTGGAGACCATGCGCACGCGATCGACCCCTCCCATGCGGGACTTGATCAGCTGGCCAAGCTTGGCCTCATCCGGAGTGGAAGCGCCAAAGGACAGCCCGCGATCGACTGCGGCATGCACGGCGGCCTGGATTTCCGGGTGGGCGTGACCCAACAGGGCTGGGCCCCAGGAGCAGACCAGGTCGACATATTCCTTGCCGTCAGCATCGGTCAGGTAAGCGCCCTGAGCGCCGACCATAAATGGCGGCACGCCTCCAACAGAACCGAAGGCGCGTACCGGAGAGTTCACGCCGCCGGGCATGACCTCTTGGGCCTCGGCAAAGAGCTGTTCTGAGTTAGACATCAGTCTTACTTACCTTCCTTGAGCCAGCCGGCAACTTCGGCTGCATAGTATGTGAGGATTTGCTGGGCACCGGCCCGCTTGATGGACAGTAGCGATTCAAGCACAGACGACTTGCGGTCGATCCAGCCGTTCGCGGCAGCAGCCTCGATCATCGCGTACTCGCCAGATATCTGGTAGGCGGAAACTGGTACCGGGGAGAATTCGGCGATGTCGCGCACGATATCCAGGTAGCTCATCGCAGGCTTGACCATGATCATGTCGGCGCCCTCGGCGATGTCCAGCTCGGCTTCAAGCACCGCTTCGCTGCGGTTGGCCGCATCCATCTGGTAGGTTCGGCGGTCTCCCTGCAACTGGGAGTCCACGGCTTCGCGGAAGGGTCCGTAGAAGGCGCTGGCGTACTTGGCGCTATAGGCCAGCAACGAAACGTCCTGGCGTCCTGCAGCGTCCAAGGCCTGGCGGATGACACCTATTTGGCCATCCATCATGCCCGATGGGCCGAGCATGTGGGCACCGGCTTCAGCCTGGGCTACCGCCATCTGGCCGTAGATTTCCAAGGTCGCGTCATTGTCCACGGTGCCATCGGCGTTGAGCACGCCGCAGTGTCCATGGGAGGTGAATTCGTCCAGGCAGACATCTGACATGACTACTAGTTCATCGCCTACTTCAGCGCGTACCGCGGCGATCCCCTGATTGAGGATGCCCTGCGGGTCCAAGCCGGCCGAACCGGTTTCATCTCGTTCCTCGGGAATGCCGAAGAGCATGATGCCGCCCAAGCCACGTTCTGCGGCATCGTTGGCTGCGGCCTTGAGCGAGTCCATGGAGTGCTGGACGACGCCAGGCATGGAGGTGATTTCGTTGGGCTGGCTCAGTCCCTCGCGCACGAAGGCGGGAAGGATCAGCTGGCGTGCCGAAAGCTCATTTTCTGCGACCAGACGACGGATGGCAGGATTCTGCCGCAACCGACGGGGACGATGCTGAGGGAAACCCATGGCTCTACTTTCTGTCTTGACTACTTGGTCTCTTCAGCTGCGGCTAGGCCGTCTGGCTGAAGCAAATCTTCGGCCGCTCGGGCTAGGCCCTGCGGTGTTGGCTCTGCGGCGATCGCATGCACCGGCATCGAAGCTGCCGCCATGGACTTGGCGGTGGGTGCACCGATCGCGATGGTACGCACCGTGGGTGGCAGCCGGTCACCGAACAACTGGGAAAAACGTCGCACCACGCTGGGCGCCGAGAAGACCAGCAAATCCATCTCCCCTAGTTTCTCACCTATATTTTCAGGCTGCAGGACGTTCAGCTTCCCCTTAGCGGTGGCCGTATCCAGCACTGCTCCGTCAGCAGGGGCGTTGACGGTCTGGTAGGCGATCACCTCGTCCACCGTGACCGGTTGCCCCGCCAGCCCGGCGGCCAGTGTGGCACTGGCCAAATCGCCGTGCGGATAGCAAATCTGTGCGCCTTGCTCGATCTGCCACTGTTCAAGCATTCCGGCAGCGGACTGTAGCTGGGGCTGGAAATCGACGGATCGGCCCAACTTGGCGGCGATGGCCTGGCTGGTTTTTTCGCCCACCGAAGCAATGCGAAGTGACTGGGGCAGCGACCGGCCAGCCAGAAGCTGCTCCAGGACCTGCACCGTACTCACACTGGTGATCACCAGCCACGAGTATGACCCTTCAAGAAGCCGCTGAACCATCGACTCTACGGCTGCACGGTCCTGGGGCCAGATGGTGTCGATCAGCTGGGCGCACCATGAGGTGATGCCCAGCCGTTCGAATTCCTGCACGGTGGCCGCGGCTCGCGCCGGGTTGCGCAGGATCAGGGCGTGGTAGGCCATGGGCGAACGGCCTAAGCCAATCCGGCGATCACGGCGGCGCCGTCGGCAATCATGGCGTTGGCCAGTTCGCGGCCCAACTGCTGTGCCGAGATGATGCCATCGGCAACAATTCGGGCGCTGCGTCGCATGGTCTGAGAACCGTCGGGATTACAAGCCACGGCCTCGAGTACCAGCTCGTTGCCTTCCAGATGCGCCAAGGCGCCAATGGGCGCAGCGCAGCCGGCTTCCAAGGTCGAGAGCAGCGAGCGTTCGGCGACCACCTGCAGGCGGGTTGCCTCATCATCAAAGGCCGACAGCGCCTGGTCCAAGGCTTCGTGGCCGGAGCCCGCGGTACGCGTCTCTAAGGCCAATGCGCCCTGTCCTGGAGCTGGGAGCATGATCGAGGGATCCAGGTATTCGGTGATGTACCGTTCCAGCCCCAATCGGCGCATGCCTGCTGCTGCCAGGATCACGGCGTCCAAATCGCCCTGGGTACCACGACCAACACTGCCGTCGTCCAGCGTCTCGCCGATGCCCTTGACCCGGCCCAATCGGGTGGGCACATTGCCTCGGATATCCACGATCTGCAGGTCCGGGCGGTGGGCCAGTAGCTGCGCACCACGGCGCGGCGAACCGGTGCCCACCTTGGCGCCTTGCGGCAAATCATCAAGGCCAAGTCCGTCGTGGGAGCACAGGGCATCACGCACATCCTCGCGGGCGGGGATGCAGGAGAGCACCAAGCCTTCGGGCTGCGCGGTGGGCAGGTCCTTCAGGGAATGCACTGCCAGGTCGCAGCCGGAGTCCAAGAGATGCTGGCGTAGTGCCGCGGCAAAAACACCGGTTCCGCCGAGGCTGGCCAGCGAACCGGTCACGACGTCGCCTTCGGTTTTGACCAGCACGGTCTGAACGCTCAGCCCGGAATGCTCGGCGAGTTTCGTCGCTGCCCAACCGGTTTGCGTGGTGGCTAGGGCGCTGCCGCGGGTTCCTACCCGGAAAGTTTCGCTCATGACTGTGGCACTCCCACTTCCGAATCCACTGCAGCAATAGTTGGCCGCAATGTTCCATCCAGTGCGCGCTTTTCGCAGCATCCCGGACGGCACACGTCAAACCATGGGCCGCCTTCAACTACCGATTGGCGTCCCTCACGCAGGGCCTTGCCGTCGGCTCCCAGCAGGCGTTCCTCGATCAAGTCAACCAGGCCGGAGACGAATGCTTCATGTGTGCCCGGGGTGGCTACGCGGTCAAAGGCCAAGCCCAGCTCGGAGCAGGTGTCCTTGGCTTCGGTATCCAAATCCCACAGCACCTCCATATGATCGGAGATGAAGCCTATGGGTACCACCACTACGCCGGCAATACCGGCGGCGGCGTCGGCTTCCAGTGCGTCATTGATATCCGGTTCCAGCCATGGGGTGCCAGGAGCACCGGAGCGGGACTGATAGACCAGCGAATGCTCCAGCCCTGCGGCCTCGGAAACCTGGGACAGAATGTACTGTGCGACGGCTCGGTGCTGGGCGGTGTACAGGTTTTCGCTCAGTCGCTCGCGAATCTCTTGCGGACCAGCCACGTTGGCATCGGCCAGCGGAATCGAATGGGTGACAAAAACGATCTTGATCGCCCCGTCGGCGTTGCCGGCTGCCGCCAGCTGGGAACGCACCGACGCCAGCGAGCGGCGCAGACCTTGCACGAAGGGCTGCACAAAGGCCGGGGTATCGAAGAACTGGCGCAGCTTATCGACTTCAACCTCGTGATCCAGGCCGGTGGCCAGAAGCCCCATGCCCAGATCTTCGCGGTACTGGCGGCAGGCCGAATAGCCCGAGTACGCACCGGTGCCCAGCATCAGCACCTTGCTGTGGCCGTCGGCGGCCAACTGCTGCAAGGTGTCGTTGACGAAGGGGTGCCAGTTGCGGTTGCCCCAGTAGATCGGCAGGTTGATGCCGCGGGTTGCCAATTCGGTTTCCAGCGCAGCCTTCAGCGCACGATTCTGCTCGTTGATGGGCGAAATGCCGCCGTTTTTGCGGTAGTGCACCGCAACTTCTTCGAGGCGTTCGTCCGGAATGCCACGTCCGCCGGTGACGTTGCGCAGGAAGGGCAAGACATCGTCTTGGCCTTCGGGCCCGCCAAAGGACGCCAGCAACAAGGCATCGTAGGCCTTGGGGATCATTCGACCGTTCTGGTCATACCCTTGGCGCGGGTCAAAACTTTGGCTCACTTTAATACCTCTAGTGCCTCGACAGCCGAGATCTTGCGCCCGGTGTAGAACGGGGTCTCCTCACGCACGTGGTGGCGGGCTTCGGTGTAACGCAGGTGGCGCATCATGTCGACCAGGTCGATCATGTCATCGGCTTCCAGGCAGATCTGCCATTCGTAGTCGCCGAAGGAGAAGGCGGCGACGGTGTTGGCCAACACGTTGGGGAATTCGCGGCCCAGGATGCCGTGGTCGCGCAGCATCTTGCCACGCTCGGCAGGATCCATGGTGTACCAGTCGGTGGAGCGCACGAATGGGTAGACGGTCATCCATTCCTTGGCGCGGATGCCGCGGGCGAAGGCTGGCGAGTGGTTCTTGGCGAACTCGGCTTCGCGGTGCACTGCCATGGTCGAGTAAACCATCTCGGTGCCTTCAAGCAGTGCCGAGCGGCGGATCTTGCGCATCGAGGCCTGCAGCAGCTGCGCCGATGGGCCGTGGACCCACACCATGATGTCGGCGTCTTCACGCATCGCCGAAACATCGTAAATGCCACGCACGGTGGCGCCCTCGGCAGCAAGCTGCTCGATCAGGGCGTTGAATTCGGTGGCAGCTTCATCGCTGCGGTCAATCACTGCCGAACGCTTGAAGATGGTCCAGAGCGTGTAGAAGAAGGTCGGGTTCTCCCCCGCATTCGCCCGTTCGTTCATAACCGGTGAATTGTGCTGCGGTGCGTTGCTCACGTGATGTTCTCCTTGATCTGGGGATCTGAAAATGGATGCGCGCATCCAAAATAGTTTGCTAAATTCTCAGCGGGCGCTGATGGCCACCGCGCGGCGTGCCTGGCCGATCACCCGCGCCAAGCCGGTGCCCGAAACCCAGGCACCAACCACAGTCAGTCCGTCAAATGGCGCCAGTGCCGCATCCAGCTGTTGTCGGCGTTCCATGGCGGCTTCACCCTGGAGCGGCACCATATCGCTGAAGCGCGAGACGGCACTGCCCAGGACATCGTCCCGATGCAATTGAACACCGAGAATCTTTGAAGCATCTTTGATCGCCAATTCGATCAGCTGCTGATCATCGCCGGATTCCACCACCGGCTCGTTTTCACCGATGCGCCCGAAGGACACGCGCAGGACGTGGGTGCCGGGTCCTGCCTCATCGGCAAGCCATGGCCACTTGGCGGTGGAATGGGTCAAGGCTTTGGCAGTCAACGGTGCCTGCTTGGCGACCAGCACGCCAGAGCCACGCGGTGCATCATCCAATTCCGGCTTGTCTACCACCAGGATGGCCAGGGCGATCGCATTAGCGGAAGTCTCGCTGCTGATCCGCGCGGGCTCGTCAAGTAACGGGTTGAGCAATTGAAGTGCCGGCGCTGCCGGAGTGGCGATCACCACGCGGTCCGCGCGGATCTCTTGGCCGAGGGTGGTGATCGCATATGGTGCTTGGGCCTGCGCGTCGTAGCTAATCGCGGTCACCGGTGAGCTGCCCACCAAGGCAGCGCCGTCCTCTTCCAGCTGCTGCACCAGTACCTGGACCATGGTGTACATGCCACCGTTCAGGCCGCCGACACGCGAGCCGGCCGGCGCCGAAGCCTGCAGCAGGCCAACCGCTTTGGCCAGCGATCCGGTGTCAAGCATGGCTTGGCGCAGGCCAGGGGCGGCGGCATCGATCGAAATCTTGGTCGGGTCGGTGGAGTAGACGCCGTTGATCACCGGGGCAACCAACTGGTCCAAGACGGCCTGACCCATGCGGGTTCGGACGACTTCCGCCACCGAGAGCTTTTCGGTGGCCCATTTTTTGCTCATAGGGGTAATCAGATCGGCTGCGGCGCGCACCGTGGCGGCACGTCCGATGATATTGCGCACCGCATCGGTACGAACATCTGCAGGAATACCCAGCAAGGCCGTCGCTGGCATGGGGTGCGCGAGAATCTCTTGCTCCTCGGCCTGGATCATCCAGGCTGAACGGCCAGAAGTCTTGGCAATTTGTTCGGCCAGGTTCAGTTCGTCCAGGTAGTTGGCGACCGTTCCCCCGCGCAGCGCGAAGGATTCGGCACCGGCGTCGACGCTCAGCCCAGCCACCTCGGCGGTACGCAGGCATCCCCCGAAGCTGCTGCCTGCTTCCAGAACAGTCACCTCGTGGCCGCTCTGGCGCAGATCGCGGGCCGCGACCAGCCCAGCAATTCCGCCGCCGATGACGACCGCGTGCGGGGCTTGGACGACGCCCGATTCGCTGGGCACAGCCTTGGTGTGCCGGGCCTCGCTGGCTTTGCGCACCTTATCGAGCAAACGCAATGCATGGGCCGAGGCTTGTGCAGCTTTATCCCGACGAGCTGCCGATGCGGGCGTTGATTCCTTGCTCACGTACTTAGCACCTTCTACCTTCACAAATTGCGGCGGGCGTCCCGGGCAGGACATTGCGCGGGCACACCCAAGGCATTACTTCCAGCTTAGTCCCGATGAATTACAGCGAGTGAATGAGCTCGACCACTTTGCTCAGCACTGTCGGGTCGGTGGTTGGAGGAACGCCGTGTCCCAGGTTCACCACATGTCCGCGGGCCTGCTTGCCAGCCTCAACTACTTCACGTACGTGGGCTTCGAGGACTTCCCACGGTGCGGTCAGCAGGGCCGGGTCAATATTGCCCTGCACCGAAACGCCCTGTCCCAGTCGGCCGATGGCGGTCTGCAGCGGAATGCGGTAGTCCACGCCGACAGTGTCCACGCCGATATCCCGCATCGCGGTGAGTAATTCGCCGGTCCCGGTGCCAAAGTGGATCATCGGCACCCCTAGATCACGCACGTGGTCTAGCGCCATTGAGGAATACGGAGCAACATACTTTTCGTAGTCTGGCAGCGAGAGCGAACCAGCCCAGGAATCAAAGAGTTGCGCGGCGGAGGCACCGGCTTCAACCTGGGCGCGCAGGAACAGGCCCGAGGCGTTGGCGGCCCACTTCATCAGCCCGTCCCACACCTCTGGTTCGCTGTGCATCATGGTGCGTGGGCCCAGGTGATCTCGGCTTGGTTTGCCTTCAACCATGTAGGCGGCGACGGTAAATGGTGCCCCGGCGAAGCCAATCAGCGGAGTCTTGCCCAGTTCAGCAACGGTGAGCTTCACGGCTTCGCGAATTGGTTCCAGCGACTCGTCGGTGAGTTCTGGCAAATCGGCTACCTGTTGCGCGGTGCGAATTGGGGTATCGAGCACCGGGCCCACGCCTGGAACAATGTCCACACCGATGCCGGCCAAACGCAGTGGGATCACAATGTCGGAGAAGAAGATTCCAGCATCCACCTTGTGGCGGCGCACCGGCTGCAAGGTGATTTCGCTGGCCATGGCTGGATCCAGGCAGGAATCCAACATGCTCACGCCCTCGCGCAGCTTCATGTACTCAGGCAGTGAACGGCCAGCCTGGCGCATGAACCACACTGGGTGATGCGACGGCGTTTTGCCAGTCAAAGCTTGGATCAAAGCGGAATCTTGGGTACGTCCATCAAGCATCGGATGGTTCTGCGACAGGGTCATAATCCAATTCTGCCAAGTCTTGAGTTTAAAAGCTCATTCAGGACGTTCGCCCGCAGCCGAAGGTGAGCAACCTAACCAACGCTAAGTGCCGGTATTTAGGCAAACCTGCGTTGTTTGCGTCCCCGATCGGGCTTATTCTAGGGGCACTGTGGTTTTCTTATCTCTTGTCGCTTCGCATTCGCAGCTCGATCTTGAGACCGTCGCGCAAATTAGCGCCTCGGCCGACGGGCTGGCAGCTGCCTCCGTTAACGGCTCGGCGGCCATCAATGGTGCCGTCGTCCTTGCCACCTGCAACCGTTTCGAGGTGTACGCGGATGTCGAACACGTCGAAGACGCCGCCGATCACTTGGTGACCATGCTGGCGCAATCCACCGACCTCTCCCCTGACTTCTTAGCCCGCCGGCTCACCGCACTTGAAGGTGAACCAGTGATCGAGCACCTCTTTTCCGTGGGTGCCGGTTTGGATTCGGCGGTAGTTGGAGAACGCGAAATTGCCGGGCAGGTCCGTCGAGCACTGAGCCAGGCACAACAAGAAAAAACCACCACCAGTAATCTCACCCGCCTCTTCCAGAACGCCACCCGAGCTGCCAAGGATGTTGGCTCGAACACGGATCTGGGCTTGCAGGGCAAGTCGGTAGTTTCGGTCGCCCTTGATCTCGCCGAAGAGCTCATGGCCGGCGACCGCGACTGGTCCGAACAAGACGTGGTGCTCTTTGGCACCGGCTCCTACGCTGGCGCCACCATGGCACTGCTCAAGGAACGCGGTGTCAAGCGCATTTCGGTGTACTCGCACTCCGGTCGCGCCGCAGACTTCACCACCAAGCGTGGCGGGTTCCCGCTTTCCGATGATCTGTTGCCCCAGGCTCTGCGTGAAGCAGATGTCATCGTTGGTTGTTCCGGCGGCGGACACCAGCTAACTCGCGCAGAACTTGAAGAACTTCGCGTCAAGAACCATCCGTTGATCGCCATCGACATGGCCTTGACCCATGATTTTGATCCAACACTGGTTGAATTGCCTGACGCCGAACTGATCACCCTTGAGTCGGTGCGCATGGCAGCGCCCACCGAGCAGGCCATGGCAGTTCACGCTGCAGGTCGCATCGTCAAGAAGGCCACTGCAGAGTTTGCAGCCGCCCAGCGTGAGCGGGAAGCCGATTTCGCGATCGTTGCCCTGCGACAGCACACTAAGACCGTTCTGGATGCGGAAATTGCCAAGGTGCGCGCTCAGCATGGCTGCTCCGCCGCTGCGGAAGAAGTTGAATTGGCCATGCGCCGCATGGTCCGCCAGCTTTTGCACGTTCCCACGGTCCGTGCCCGCGAATTGGCCGGGGAAGGGCGCACCGATGAATACGTTGCCGCCCTGGAAACCTTGTATGGGTTGGAGATCTCCGAACCTGGCAGCAAGGAAGCCGATCCCCAGCCAGTCAAGGAACATACTTCGATTCCTACGGTCGCTTGCCCGGTGACTTCCGAAACAAAATCCGCATAGGTATTCCATCAGGATTGATTTTCAGTTCTGTATTCCAAGTCAAAGCATGGAATACTACTGTCAACTAGATCACTTCCCTCAAGATTCGAGGCGAACGTGGCAGTTGATCGCGTAGTAGCTGGAAAGGCCGGATTCAACATGACGGAACTTGAAAATATTAAAGGTGCCCGCTCCCAGCGGATGCCTCGCGAGGCTCGACGCCGTCAACTCCTACAGGCCGCGCATCAAGTTTTTGTTGCCCATGGCTACCACGGTGCGTCCATGGACGAAATCGCCGAAGTCGCCCTCGTTTCCAAGCCCGTGCTGTATCAGCACTTCCCAGGAAAACGCGAACTCTATTTGGCGTTGCTCGACTCCCACTTGGCGGATTTCAGCCGACAGCTCGATGAAGCGATTGAATCAACCACCGATAACCGCCAGCGCGTTTTCGCCACCATCAACACCTACTACAGCTACATCAAAGGCGAGTCTCAGGCCTACCGGCTGATTTTTGAATCTGACGTCTTGGCCGACGTGCTGATCGCTGGACGCATTGAGCGGTTCAATAATACGTTGGCGGCATCCATCGCCCGAGTAGTTGTCCAAGATACCGATATGAGTGAGGCCGAAGGCCTTTTGGCCGGTCGCGCATTGGCCGGACTGAGCCAAGTTTCCGCACGATATTGGGCTTCAACCGACGAAGGCGTGGACCAAGCTACTGCTGTAGATCTGATTTCGCGTTTAGCTTGGCGCGGAATTTCGCAGTTCCCGAAAGAAAACTAGCTAAATTAGTTTTCAGAGGACCCATACGGGACACCTATTTCGTTCGAGAGGATCAGCGACAATCATGGAAATCCGGATTGGCATTCAGAATGTAGCCCGCGAAGTTGTACTTGAATCCGAGCTCAGCAACGCAGAAGTCAACGATCTAGTTTCAAAGGCAATCGCCGATGGAACAAGCTTGGCGCTCAAAGACCCTAAGGGTCGTGAAGTACTGATTCCATCGGCAGGCATCGCATACGTCGAGATTGGCCCAGAAGAGGTCCGTCGCGTGGGCTTCGCCCAGTAATTTTTGCACTGCTTCCGGTGCGTGGCGCCGCCTTGATATGGCTGGTTTCCTTTTCGAAGGAAACCAGCCATTCTTTGTCTCAATGGTGATTTAGTTCACGAAACTATGGTAGGCCTAAGGGGTGACTGATCGACGAATCCGCAGCCCCCGCCCAGTACCCGCCAGCGACCTGGCCCAACTCCTGCTGGGACTTGAAACTGAGTTCGAAGTGCCCGCGCCCTTTGACGAAGAGACGCTCGCTGCCGCCGAGGCTGCCGTGGTGAATCTGGAGTTGCCCACCGCGGACGCCACCTCGATCCCGTTCTTCACCATCGATCCAGAAGGCGCTACCGACCTGGATCAGGCCATGTATTTGGAAAAGACCGAGGGCGGCTACATCGTCAACTACGCCATCGCCGATGTGCCAGCATTTGTGCAGCTCGGTAGCGTTCTGGACCAGGTGGCCCGCGAACGCGGACAAACCTACTACCTCCCGCATCGCAAGATCACCCTTCATCCACCGGTGATCTCTGAAGACCAAGGCTCCTTGTTGCCCGATCAGATCCGTCCTGCGTTCCACTGGAAGATCTCCCTGGACCAGCACGGGGCTCTGGGAGAAGTTCAGCTACAACGCGTACGGATCAAGTCTCGGGCCCAATTGGACTATGTCTCAGCTCAACAACAGCTCGAGAATGGCTCGCACGACGGACAACTCGCACTGCTAGCCGAAATCGGTGCGCTGCGCATCGAGCAGGAACAGCTACGCGGTGGCGCTTCACTTAACCTTCCAGACCAGGAAATTGAAGAGGATGGCAACGGATACAAACTGGTCAGTCGCGCGCCGTTGCCGCTCGAAGATCACAATGCCCAGATCTCCTTACTCACCGGAATTGCCGCAGCGCGGCTCATGCTTGATTCCGGAGTGGGAATCCTGCGGACCATGCCTCAGCCCGAAGACAAAGCTCTGCAAGAATTCCGGGCCCAGACCCAGCTCTTGGGGCACCCCTGGAAGCAGGAGCTAAGCTACGGCCAGTACTTGCATGCCTTGGATGTCAGCGACCCGAAGCAACTTGTCATCATGCATCGCGCCGCTTCCCTATTCCGCGGCGCCGACTACCACGTCATCAATGGGCAGCCCGAAGAGGAGCTGGTACAGGCCGCACTGGCTGCACCTTATGCCCACACCACCGCTCCCTTGCGACGCTTGGTCGATCGGTTTGTGCTGCTGACCTGCCACCTGCTGACCACAGGAGAAAGCGTTCCGGAAGAACTGAAGACGGCATTGGGTCAATTACCCGTCCTGATGCGCGAGAGCTCCGTCGCGGCAAATCGGGTCAACCGGGCTTCCTTGGATTTGATGGAAGCCTTTGTTCTTCAGAATCGAGTCGGGGAACAGTTCCAAGCCATCATCTTGCAAGTAGAGGACAAGGACCAAGGCGAATCGAGTAAGGGACAGCTGCAGCTGGTCGACCTGCCGGTCACGGCAAGTTTCTCCGGCGCAGCCGAACCAGGCACGTTGGCTACCGTGAAGCTCGTGCACGCCGATCCTCAGGCACGCCAGATTAATTTTGAAATCGTGGTCCAAAACTCCTAAACCAAGGTTTTTGAGCAAAACCCGTTATGCTTGGGCTATTAGAAAATAGGATGCCCGATCGCAATGGGCTGAGAATTAAAACAGTATCTTGGTGGCTTCCCAGCGGTCACCATTCCCTAGGGGCACAGGATTGCCCCTAAGTGAAATAAGCGATCGGCTCCGCTGGAAATGTGCAGCACCGAGCACTCCCGCGCAGTTTATGCCGGGGACGGGCAAACGCTGCACCCACATGAAACGAGAATACAAATATCGTGAGTGACACGACTTTGACAGCAGAGGCTGTCGAACCACAAGACAATGAAAATGTCGCGGAGCCAGTCCAGCAAAGTTTTGCTGATCTGAAAGTGCGAGAAGACATTGTGGCTTCCCTCTCTGAAGCCGGGATCCTGTTTCCCTTCCCTATCCAGGCACTAACCCTGCCCGTTGCCTTGGGTGGCAATGACATCATCGGCCAGGCCAAAACCGGTACCGGTAAGACCCTGGGCTTCGGCATCCCTGCATTGCAGCGCGTGATCCGCGAAGGTGACAAGGGCTACGAGGACCTCGAATTCCCGGGCGCTCCGCAGGCCCTGATCGTGGCCCCGACCCGCGAATTGGCCATCCAGGTCGGCGCCGACTTGGCCCAGGCCTCGAAGCATTCGAACATCTCGATCACCACCATCTACGGTGGTCGCCCCTATGAAGAGCAGATCAATGCACTGAAGGCCGGCACCGACGTGATTGTCGGAACCCCGGGCCGTCTGATCGACCTGAATCGCCAGCGCGTGCTGAACCTCAAGCAGGTGCGCACCGTGGTGTTGGATGAAGCCGACGAAATGCTGGACTTGGGCTTCCTGCCCGACGTTGAGCGCATCTTGGCCGCCCTGCCACCGGTTCGCCAGGCAATGTTGTTCTCGGCGACCATGCCAGGCGCAGTCATCACCATGGCCCGCCGCTACATGACTCGTCCTACGCACATTCGCGCGCAGGATCCAGGCGATGACGATTCGCTGACCAAGCGCAACATCCGCCAGCTGGTCTACCGTGCACACAATATGGACAAGGACGAGATGGTGGCCCGCCTGCTGCAGGCCGAAGGCCGCGGCAAAACCATTATCTTCACCCAGACCAAGCGCTCAGCCGCCAAGCTCTCCGATGAACTGGTGGACCGCGGCTTCAACGCCGGTTCACTGCATGGCGATTTGGGCCAGGGCGCCCGCGAACAGGCCTTGAAGTCCTTCCGTGCCGGCAAGGTTGATATCTTGGTCGCCACCGATGTGGCTGCCCGCGGTATCGACGTGGATGATGTCACCCACGTGGTCAACCTGCAGTGCCCGGATGATGAGAACACCTACTTGCACCGCGTGGGCCGTACCGGCCGTGCCGGCAACACCGGTACTGCGGTCACCTTCGTGGACTGGGATTCGGTGCCCCGCTGGTCACTGATCAACAAGGCACTGGGCCTGAACGTCCCAGAGCCAGTGGAGACCTACTCCTCCTCGCCGCACTTCTTCACCGATCTGGACATCCCTAAGGGCACCAAGGGCCGTCTGCCACGCGCCAAGAAGGCCACTGGCGCAGAGGGCGAAGGTTCGGAGCGTGCCGAGGATTCAGTGCGCACCCCACGCCGTCGCAGCAACTCACGTTCCCGAACTCGCACCGTGAATGGCCAGCGCACCGAAAAGCGCGCTGTTCAGGGCGAGGCTACGGAGCAAGAGGGGTCGCGCCACGGCCATTCAAAGGGCAAGCAGGATCGCCCGGCTCGCGAGAATGAGCGCCACCGCCAGACGCACCAGCCTGGTACCGAAGGAGCAGAGAACTCGCAGGCCCCAGAGCAGGCTGGTCGTCGCCGTTCGCGCCGTCGCACCCGCAGCACCGAGGCCGGCGGACAGGACTAGTTCCTCATTCCGTCGTCAGTTCGTTATTCCGAAAGGAACTAAAGCCAGCGGTGCTTGCTCAACCCGAAGAATCAGCAATACCTGAAACCGGATCTGCTGACGCTAATGCGTCGGCAGCTCCGGCGCCAGCCAATACCGTGTATCACGGCGATAATTTAAGCGTCCTCGCGGCGTTGCCGGAGCACAGCTTCACATTGATCTACGTGGATCCGCCGTTTAATACCGGACGGAAACAAACCCGCGCCCAGCGCACTATGGTGCGCGCAGCGGAGGGTGAAGGCGATCGCACGGGGTTCCAGGGCCGCGCGTACAATACCGAGCTCGGTACGGCACGCTCTTACCACGACACGTTCGATGACTACCTCAGCTTCATCGAGCCGCGGCTACGTGAAGCGCATCGGTTGCTCACCGAGGATGGCACCCTGTACGTGCATTTGGACTACCGCGAGGTGCATTACGTCAAGGTCCTCCTCGACGAGATTTTTGGTCGCGACTGCTTCCTCAATGAGCTGATTTGGGCTTATGACTATGGAGCCCGTGCCAAAAACCGGTGGCCAGCAAAGCACGACACCATTTTGGTTTATGTCAAAGATGCAAAGCGCTATCACTTTGATTCCTCAGAGGTAGACCGCGAACCGTACATGGCTCCTGGTCTGGTCACCCCGGAGAAGCGGGCACTGGGCAAGCTACCTACCGATGTGTGGTGGCATACCATTGTTTCGCCCACCGGCAAGGAAAAGACTGGCTACCCAACGCAGAAGCCGGAAGGTATTTTGCGTCGAATCATTTCGGCATCTTCACGGCCGGGCGACTGGGTGTTGGACTTCTTTGCAGGCTCCGGAACCACTGGCGCCGTAGCCGCTAAGCTGGGTCGCCAATTTGTCCTGGTAGATCAGAACCCTGAAGCGATCGACGTGATGCGTTCACGCCTGCCGGAGACAACGACCTATACCAAGGCCTGAGATCCGGTACCTTCCTGAATAATACGTTGCAGCATGTCCGGCTCGGTGAGATTCTCACCGAGCCGGTTCAGTTTTCCGGTGCCGTGATAGTCCGATGAACCGGTGATGATCAGATCGTGTTTGGCCGCCAACTGCAATAGCCAGCGTTTGCCTTCCTCGCTGTTATCCCGGTGGTGCACTTCTACTCCCCCGAGGCCGGCGTCGATCATGTCGTGGAAAGTCGCATCCGCCACAACACGTCCCCGCTTTGATGCTTTGGGGTGGGCAAATACCGGAACTCCCCCCGCCTCGCGAACCAGTTGTACGGCTACGGCGGGATCTACGGCCGGATGGGCGACGTAGTATCGCGAACGGGACGAGAGCACATTGGCGAAAGCCTCATTGCGGTTCTCCACGACCCCGGCCGTCACCAGCGCATCAGCTATATGGGGTCGACCGACCGTTGAGCCTGGTTGGCAATGGTCACGTACCAGATCCCAATTAATCGGGTAGTCCTCGGCGAGACGTTCAACGATGCGTTGGGCACGAATGATGCGAGCATTCAAGGCCAGATCCAGCTCGTCAAGCAGCGGACGATAGTTGGGATCATGCAGGTAGCTGAGCAGGTGAACGCTAATTCCGTGCTGGTCTTGGCAAGTGATCTCCATGCCGGGGATAAAGCCGATGCCCACCTCCTGTGCGGTGGCTGCCGCCGGCGCCCAACCGGTGGTCTGATCATGATCAGTCAACGCCACCACATCCAGCCCCGCAGTGGCCGCGGAGCGTATCAGGTCCGAAGGAGATTCCGTTCCGTCGGACACATTGGAGTGGGTGTGCAGGTCAATTCGCATAAGCCTAGATTATCCCCTGCGCTGATTCTTTGCTGGGATACCTACGATGGTGACACACTTGGATTATGACCAATCAAGATTCAACTGCACAAGGCACCGATCAGCCGTTGGAAGACCGAGTGAACAACCGTTCCCAGCGTCCAACGTCCAAAGCATTCCAGGAGTTCATGGCCTCCTCGTGGGCTACCGATACATCTGAACTGCCCGAACAAGATGCCGCTGCCAACTACGCAGCCGCCCGTCGCGCAAAGCTCTCGGAGAATTTCGCAGGCGAACGCCTTGTCATTCCTGCTGGCCCGTTGAAGGTCCGCTCCAACGACACCGACTACCGGTTCCGTCCGCACTCGGCCTTCGCACACCTCACCGGCCTCGGTGTGGACCACGAACCAGACGCCGTCCTCGTGATGGAACCAACCGACGATGGCGCCGGTGAACAGGGAACCAACCACGTCTCCACCTTGTACTTTGCTCCAATGGCAGGGCGCGACAGCACCGACTTCTACTTGAATTCGCGTTCTGGCGAGTTCTGGGTTGGGCCCCGACCAACCTTGTCGTCGCTAGCAGCCCGCACCGGACTGCCGACCGATTCGCTCGATCAGCTGGAAATGGCAATTACCAAGAATTCCGGTCCCCAGGCACTAGGCGGCATTCGTATCCGTTTGGTCCGCGACGTGGACCTGAACATGGACGCCTTGGTCGATACCTCGCGGATCAACACCGGGCAGGATCTGGAAGCAAGTGACTCGCTGGATACTGAGCTTTCGGAATTCGTTTCTGAAATCCGTCTGGTGAAGGACGCCTACGAAATCGCTGAGCTGCGCAAGTCCGTCGCGGCAACCATCAACGGCTTTGAAGACGTGGTCAGCAGCCTGGATAAGGCCATGGCGCATCAGCGAGGCGAGCGTGTGGTCGAAGGCGCGTTCTTCGCCCGTGCCCGTTTGGAAGGCAACGAGCTGGGTTACGACACCATCGCTGCTTCCGGTAACAATGCGACCATCCTGCACTGGATCCGCAATACCGGATCCGTTAACGACGGCGAAGTTCTCTTGCTCGATGCCGGTGTTGAGGCTGACTCGCTATACACCGCTGACATCACCCGCTCCTTGCCAGTCTCCGGCAAGTACACCGAAGTTCAGCGCAAGGTATACCAGGCAGTTCTCGATGCTGCCGATGCCGCATTTGCTGCAGTGAAGCCAGGGCTCAAGTTCCGTGACTTGCACTTGATCGCGACCCGGGTACTGGCCGAGCGCCTATCCGAATGGGGCATCCTTCCGGTTTCGGTGGAGGAAGCCATGAGCCAGGAAGGCCAGCATCACCGCCGTTGGATGCCTCACGGCACCAGCCACCACCTGGGTCTAGACGTACACGACTGCGCGCAGGCTCGTGCCGAGTTGTACCTGGATGCAGAGCTGAAGGAGGGCATGGTATTCACCATTGAACCGGGCCTGTACTTCAAGGATGAGGATCTAGCGATTCCAGAAGAGTACCGCGGACTCGGTGTGCGCATCGAAGATGACATTCTGGTGACCGCCGAGGGCGCAGAGAACTTGAGTGCCGCCTTGCCACGCAACCCGGATGAGGTTGAAGCATGGATGGCAAAGCTTCGTAGTTAACTCCTGCGGCTGAGTATTAAAAAGTGAGGGTCTCGGTTCAGTTACCAAAAGTAACTGAACCGAGACCCTCACTGTTTTGGCTCTGCTTTAGGCTTCAGGCTCATTGTCCTTGGACGGTTGCGCTGCTCCATGGCTTGGGTTGACCCTTGGCTCGACCGACGAAAGATCCTGCTCCGGATCTGAGTCAGCTGAGCTGTTCTCCGTAGCTGGCTTCTCTTGCTCCGATTGAGGTGCAACCGGCCCCTGTTCCTGCGGCGCTGATGCCGGCGCTGCTGAGGGTTTGGGCTCGCTGACACGCACGCCGTAGCGAGGACGTCCATCGGGCAGATCGGGGAACTGTCCACGGCGCGGATCATCCGATTCGCTGGACTGTGCAGCGTCCTGCGGCTGGGCCTGAACCGGTGCAGCTGCCGGAGCTACGGTTGTCGCTGGTGCGTGGTGCTGCGCCTGCGTCGGAGCTGATTGCGCTGCACCTGCATGTGGGCGCATTGGAAGCTTCGCGGCTAGGGTCCGTGCTGCCTGTGCATGCTCAAAATCGACAACTACGTCAAAGCTGGTGGCGACAAACTGGCTAGAGGAAGCGAAGTCGCGCTTGCCGCGGCGGGCCGAGTAGCCGATGACACCGGCAATCATCCAGATGGCCATACCCAGACCGATTGCGGAAAGGACTTGGTAAAGGCCGTTGCCTCCCCCACCGAACAGGGTCAACAGCAGCCCGACAAACAGGCCCATCATGCCACCTTGGGCTGCACCGGCCAGTGCCACCTTAGGATAAGAAAGTTTCGCGGTGACTCGCTCCACAGTACGTACGTCATTGCCAACAATGCTTACCGAAGATACGGGAAAGTCATTGTCTGCCAGATAGTCAACGAGCTTCTGCGCGTCGAGGTAGCTGGTGTAACGTCCAAGCAGTTCTCCGCGAGGCAAACCGTTGGGGCTGATCGAATTTACTCCATGAGGCGAGGTCATATCTATATTGTGCACAGGTTTACTGTGAGCCTGCCTAGTTGTGAACTAACTATCGCTGAGGGTGAAAGAAACTGTTGAGCGCTTGTGTCTTTGCACACCGCAATGATCAATGGGACACGATAGTCTAGAGAGGTGAGCGCACAAGTGTCTAAAATCTTCGTCGCCCGTCTTCTCGGGCTTGATGTCTTCGACCCCTTGGGCGACCGCCTGGGCCGCTTGCGCGACGTCGTGGTGGTCTCCCGCGGCCCCCAGAAACCTGCTGCCTGTGTCGGTTTGGTGGTCGAGGTTCCCGGCAAGCGTCGGGTCTTTGTTCCGATGACTCGCATCCAGTCGATGGAAGCCAATCAGGTGATTTGTTCCGGCCTGGTGAACATGCGCCGTTTCCAGCAGCGTGGCCAGGAGATTCTGGTCGTTGCAGAGATGTTCGACCGCACCATCACCTTTGTCGACGGTTCCGGCCGCGGAGTCATCGAAGACATTGGCCTGACCCAGACCCGCCGCGGCGACTGGGAAATCAATGAATACTACGTGCAGCGCGGCGTCCCCGGCTCTTCGCTGCTTGGCCTGCGTCCACGCCGACGCGACAAGGTCCTCGTCTCATGGGACGATGTTCGCCACGGCTCTCAGCAAGAACCGCAATCAGCCGATACCTTCGTGGCAACCCACGATGAAATGAAGCCCGCTGACTTTGCTGACGCCTTGCACGAAATGAATGAGAAACGTCGTCTTGAAATTGCCGCCCACTTGCAAGATGAGCGCCTAGCTGACGTGCTGCAGGAATTGCCGGACCGCGAGCAGGTGGAAATCTTGTCCGCGTTGGGACTTGAACGCGCCGCCGATGTGCTCGAAGAGATGGACCCGGATGATGCCGCCGACTTGTTGGCTGGCATCGGCGAAGAAACCAAGCACCAGTTGTTGGACTTGATGAACGAGGACGAAGCCAAGGATGTGCGCCGACTGCTGGCCTATCCCGAAGGCACCGCCGGTTCGATCATGACCCCAGTTCCGGTGATTCTGACCCCGGAGTCAACCGTCGCCGAAGCGCTAGCCTCTGTTCGCCTCGAAGAGCTGAGCCCAGCACTGGCATCCACCGTTTATGTTGTGCGTCCGCCCTTGGAAACGCCCACCGGCCGGTACCTTGGCCAAGTTCATATCCAGGCGCTGCTCCGAGCGGCACCGCCCGAACCCCTGGGCGATATTCTTGATACCGAGCTTGAGTCGATGTCGGACCTAGCAGACATATCGGAGGTTGTCAGGCACCTGGCCACTTACAACCTCACCAGCGTGGGTGTCACCAATAAAGAAGGCCGGCTCGTTGGAGCCATCACCGTCGACGACGTATTGGACCACATCCTTCCCGATGATTGGCGCTCGCAAGACTAAACGAGCACCATCAATAGACAGATCAGCAGAGGAGTTCCAGCTATGGCTGAGCAGCGTAAAACTAATGGCCTGGACACCCCACTGGCAGCACGACAACGTTTCTGGCCGAAGTTCTCACCCAACCCCGACCTTTTTGGTTCGGTCACTGAGAAGTTCGCCCGGTTTATGGGTACACCTCAGTTCTTGCTGTACATGACAGTGTTCTGCGCGTTCTGGCTGATCTGGAATTCCGTGGCACCACAGAGCTGGCGTTTTGACGATGCCACGATTGGTTTCACTGCGCTGACCCTGATGCTCTCCCTGCAGGCCTCCTACGCCGCACCCCTGTTGCTGCTGGCCCAGAACCGCCAGGATGACCGTGACCGCGTCTCGCTCTCAGAGGACCGCGCACGGGCTGAGCGCAATCTCTACGACACCGAATACCTGACCCGCGAATTGGCGTCATTGCGTTTGGCCCTGCGCGACGTCGCCACGCGCGACTACGTTCGCTCGGAATTGCGCAACGTGCTCGAAGAGCTACTGGAAACGACTGACGGTGAAGAGCTGCACCTTCGCGCCAAGAAAAAGAGCGGTGGCAAGAACTCTTCCCCGCAGACCGGAATGGTCGAAACGGTTAACCCTCACAAATCCCAGCAGCGGAAGAATACGAGCAAGTGAGCAATTCGCAAGTCCTGCTTGATGCACTAAAAACGGTTAATGATCCTGAGCTGCGTCGCCCCATCACGGAGCTGGACATGGTCCAATCCGCGCAGCTTGACGGCCAGACGGCACGAGTGAGGATCCTGTTGACCATTGCTGGTTGTCCCATGCGTTCAACCATCGAGGCCGATGTGCGCGCTGCCTTGCTTAGCGCCGCCGGCGTCAACGACGTTGAGGTGACACTTGACGTGATGGATCCAGAACAGCGTGCCGCATTGCGCGAACGTCTTGCCAGCAGGCGAACCCCGTTCTCTGATCCGCAGTCGTTGACTCGAGTGATCGCAGTGGCCAGCGGCAAGGGCGGCGTGGGCAAGTCGTCGATTACCGCGAACCTTGCCACGCACTTGGCATCGCAGGGGCTGAAGGTTGGCCTGATTGATGCCGATGTCCATGGTTTCTCCATCCCCTCATTGATGGGCATTACGCAGAACCCCACGCGCATGGACGATATGATTCTGCCGCCGGTGGCCCATGGCGTGAAAGTCATTTCCATCGGCATGTTTTTGGATTCAAACCAGCCGGTCATTTGGCGTGGCCCGATGTTGCACCGTGCCTTGGAGCAGTTTCTGTCCGATGTTTATTTCGGGGATCTGGACTACCTGTTCCTTGATCTTCCACCGGGCACCGGCGATATGGCGATCTCTGTTTCCCAGCTTCTGCCTAATAGTGAACTCCTGGTGATCACCACCCCGCAGTCCACTGCTACCGAGGTTGCCGAACGCGCCGGAACTATTGCGCTGCAAACTGATCAGAAGGTTATCGGCGTGGTAGAGAATATGAGTTTCTTGCAATTGCCCGACGGTACGCGCATGGAGGTATTCGGTTCCGGCGGCGGTAACAAGCTCAGCGAATCGTTGACCCGCCAGCTTGGCTACGAGGTCAATCTGTTGAGCCAAATCCCCTTGGAGGAGTCAGTGCGCGTTGGTTCGGATCAGGGCACCCCTGTGGTTCTCAGCGCACCGCAGTCCCCAGCAGCCCATGCCCTGCAGGAATTGGTCGAGAAACTAGTACAGCGACCGCGCGGACTAGCCGGGCGATCGCTGCCAATGTCGTTCTGACCAATGTAGTTTTAGGTGGCTTCTGAATCGAAGGGAGCCGTTTCATTAGCCGCGAGCGGTAGCTGCTTCTGAGTTTCTGATGCAAGCGCCGTGCGTACCGGAGCGGCACCTGCTGAAGTACTTGGCGAGCTCTTGGCGGCATTTACTGCGTCATCAAATTCGTCAACCAGTGCTTCTTTGATGATGCGGCGCGGGTCGTATTGCCTCGGGTCAAGTTTCCGCCAATCAATATCGGCCACTTCGTCGCCAACCTCTTCGCGCAACTGCTCTTTGGCGCCATTGGCCATACGTCGTACTTCTTTGACGAGGTTGGCTAGCTTTTTGGCGTATTCAGGCAACTTTTCGGGGCCAAGAATGACTACCGCGAGCACAGCGAGAACAATGAACTCGCTACCATTGATTCCAAAAAGATCCACGTAAGAAGATTACCTTGTCCCAGACGAACTCACGAAGTCACCGCGCCACAATTCAGTGCATGACACTGTGACCCACCGACTAATTGGCTGCCCGCAGTCCTCGGGGAAGTCGTGGCAATGACATTGTTTTGGCTGGTCGGTTGGCCGGATTACGATGGGCCAAAGCATCTCGCAGCATGGCGCGGCCACGGTGTATTCTTGAGCGCACTGTTCCGAGTTTCACGTCGAGGATTCGCGAAACTTCTTCGTAGGAGAAACCTTCCATATCGCACAAGACGATAGCGGCGCGGAACTCCGGAGAAAGCGCGCGCAAGGCTTCCTGTACGTCTACGTCCAAGTTATTGAACTCGAAATAGCGCTCAGGAGTTATCACGTTGCCGGGAAGACGATCTTCAGCGCCGTCGGCAAAACCGTCAAAACGGATCTTGCTCTTGCGTCGAGCACTATCCAGGAAAAGGTTGGTGGTGATGCGGTGCAGCCATCCGCCCATGGTGCCGGGCGTGTAATTGTCCAAGGCTTTGAATGCGCGAACAAATGCTTCTTGGGAGAGGTCCTCCGCGTCGTGGCGATTGCCCGTCAAGCGGTAGGCCAGTCGGAAGACCTGTTCGCCATGCTCTTGGACCATTTGATCCCATGTAGGCGTCGTGGTTTCCATTGCCGCAACGGCAGAAACTGATTCACTCGGTGCATTGTTCACTCTTCAAGTATGAGTTGGGAAGCTGAGCTGAAGCTAAGAATCCCCTACGGGTGAACTATCAACTTGAACAACTTCTCTTCCCGCGCTGGGTACGATTGATAGTGGCCGTCAGCAGACAACGTTATTGAGGATCCCTACCCATGCCTTCGATGAATCCAGAACTCTTCGCGAGCTGGACCTACTCACAGAACCACATCAGCGAGCCCGAGCATGTAGCCCAGGTACGCGAACGTGCAGAAGATCTGGGAGTACGCTGCATCGATCCGGCCGGGCGCTCCATGTTGCAGCTGCTATGCACTCTGCGCCGACCACGCAATGCAGTGGAGATTGGCTCAGGTGTCGGTGTGGCTTCATTGGCGATGATAGAAGCCGTAGGCCCGTCTCTCACCTTGACCGCAATCGAATCTGATCTGGAACATGCCAACGCCATGCGCCAGGGTTTGCGTGAATCGGGGATTCCCTCAGCGCGGGCCAGAATCATCAATGAGCGTGCGGAGAACGTGCTCTCCCGTTTGGCTGACCATGCCTATGATTTGGTGCTGATCGATGCTGGAGCAGAACTGTTGCTTGAGTATGTTGCCGAAGCTAAACGCATTGTGGGCGTTGGCGGCGTGATCATCCTGAACAATGCCTACGACGAGCACCGCCTCGCCAAACCCGCCGTACGCAAGACCTCCACCGTCATGACTCGTGATGCGCTGCGGATGCTGCGCGAGGATCCTCGGTTGCAGACCCACCTGTTCCCTACGGAGCAGGGCTTGTTCGTGGCGACGGTCTTGCCGTCGCCAGCACCAAAGCTCAAATAGCAAGCAAAAGGACCGACATGAATGTCGGTCCTTTATTGCTATCGCGTGGAAGCGATCAAGCTGATTTATTCGGTGACTTTGAGGAGGCAGTCGCGCAATTCGGTCGCTTCAGCATCGTTCAACTCAACGACCAGTCGTCCGCCGCCATCGATTGGCAAGCGCAGGATCAGGCTCCGGCCCTCTTTAACGACTTCCATTGGCCCATCACCAGTGCGTGGCTTCATAGCAGCCATTAAGCTGTTCCCTTCGTCTGTGGCTAACACGCGCAACATTATTGCGTTGCGCACAACCGAATGCCTTGTCCGTCATCTGCCAAGATTCCCGGCTGAGTTGGGACTCTTATCTTCTATTATTACTAATTTTCGCTCGTGTCGCTAATCACACGCCGTGACTCTAGGTCACGAATGGTATTTTCGAGACTGGTAATTTCTGTGGCGAGCACGTCCAGCACTTCATCCACTTGATCGCAGCGGTAGCCTCGCAGCCCCAACGAAAAGCGCACTTTATCGATATGCTCAGCACGCGGATTTTCGGGGAGCAATACAGGTGGCAACGATGCATGGTGCTCTACTAGGCCAACAATCGGCTCATTGGGCGATTCGAAATGCCTGCCCACGCCCAATTTTTTGCGCTGACTAGAGAGCAACAACGCCACTGCCCCAACCAGGAGCAGTGCTATGAGAATCAATAAGAATGGCATGTCTCCCCTAGACCGCTTCTTCCTCGGGTGCCTGCTTATCTGCCGTGCCAAGTACCAGATCCACTGCTTCATCTGGATCATCGGTCACCATGAACAGATTCAAGTCCTTGGGAGAAATGGCTCGTTCGGCAGCAACGGTATTGGTTAGCCAGTCCACCAAGCCGCCCCAATAGGCTTTGCCTACCAACACGATTGGGAAGCTGGTGATCTTTTGGGTTTGCACCAACGTCAACGCCTCGAAAAGCTCGTCCAGTGTTCCGAAGCCACCAGGAAGAACGATGAAGCCTTGCGAGTATTTGACGAACATCGTCTTGCGCACGAAGAAGTACCGGAAGTTCAGCCCCTTATTCACCGAACTGTTCAGGCCGGTTTCGAAGGGTAGCTCAATACCTAGTCCCACCGAAATGCCATCATGATCGGCAGCGCCTTTATTAGCCGCCTCCATCGCGCCAGGCCCGCCACCAGTGATGGTGGTGATTCCGGCTTCGGCCAAACGGCTTCCAATGCGGTGCGCCATTTCGTAGTACGGGCTTTGCGGATCAGTACGCGCAGACCCGAACACAGCAATTGCCGGTCCGGTGCCGGCCAGGGATCCAAACCCGTTGACGAATTCAGATTGGATTCGCAGGACACGCCACACGTCGCTGTGTGTCACATCTTCTTGAGGGCTCTCCAAGAGATAGTGATCAAGCTGCTCTTCTGGACGCTTGCCAGGCCAATTCGCTTCGACGTGACCCCGCCGGGCGTGTGCGTTTTCTTCGCCTTTTCGCTGATGAACCATAACTTCACTCTATCGGTTAATTTCCTGCGCTCCGGACTGTGTCGCGGGTTGTTCAAAGTGACAGTTTTGTAACAAGTTATGTGTGACTTGTTCGAAGGGGTACGTAGCACGCGTCACATCAAGTAATGTCATATGCATGAACAGCGATCATCAGGCTCAGGCTTCTACAGCGGGCCCCATCGTCCAACTGGCTGGGGTCAACAAGCACTACGGTGCCCTGCATGTACTCAACAACATCAACCTCGAGGTAACCAAAGGCGAGGTAGTTGTCATCTTGGGTCCATCGGGCTCAGGCAAATCGACCTTGTGCCGTGCCATCAACCGGCTCGAAACCATCGACGCGGGCACCATCAAGATTGACGGCAAAACGTTGCCCTCGGAAGGCAAGGCACTTGCCACTCTCCGTGCGGACGTCGGCATGGTCTTCCAGTCATTCAACCTCTTTGCGCACAAATCCATTTTGGAGAATGTCACTCTCGGCCCAATCAAGGTCAAGGGCATGAAGAAGGTTGCGGCCAAAGAACTTGCCATGCAGCTTCTGGAACGTGTTGGCGTGGCCAATCAGTCCGACAAACTTCCTGCACAACTTTCCGGTGGACAGCAGCAGCGTGTGGCCATCGCTCGCGCCCTGGCCATGAAGCCCAAGGTAATGCTCTTTGATGAGCCCACCAGTGCGCTTGATCCGGAAATGATCAACGAGGTGCTCGACACCATGGTGGGGCTCGCCAAGGAAGGCATGACCATGCTTGTGGTCACCCACGAGATGGGCTTCGCCCGTAAGGCCGCTGACCGTGTGATCTTCATGGCCGACGGCCAAATCGTGGAGCAGGCTGCTCCGGAAGAATTCTTCACCAACCCGCAATCTGATCGTGCCAAGGACTTCCTCGGCAAGCTCATTACCAACCACTGATTTCATCACCACGCATCCAATAGGAGGAATTATGCGTAAGACTCGTTTTGGCACCATTGCCGCAATGGCAGCAATCGCAGCACTGGCCCTGACTTCATGTGGCGGCTCGGACAAAGAAGCTGACGGCGACAAGATCCGCATTGGCATCAAGTTCGACCAGCCAGGTCTGGGCTTCAAAGACGGCGACAACTACACCGGTTTCGATGTAGATGTCGCCAAATACGTGGCCAACGAACTGGGTTACTCCGAGGACAAGATCGAATTCGTTTCTGCACCGTCAGCTAACCGCGAGACCATGCTGCAGAACAAGCAGGTCGACATGATCTTCGCAACCTACTCGATCACCGATGAGCGCAACAAGGTCATCGACTTTGCCGGCCCATACTTCGTTGCCGGACAGGACCTGCTGGTTGCTTCCGATTCGGACATTACCGGTCCAGAGGACTTGAACGGCAAGAACCTGTGCTCGGTGACCGGTTCCACTTCTGCTCAGAAGGTTAAGGACAAGTACGCAGAAGGCACCAACCTGCAGGAGCTTCCAGGCTACGCAGAGTGTGTGACCCAGATGAGCGGTGGCACCATCGATGCGGTTACTACCGACGACATCATCCTTGCCGGTTTGGCTGCTCAGCCTGCCTACAAGGGCAAGTTCAAGGTCGTTGGCAAGCCATTCACAGAGGAGAACTACGGTGTGGGCCTTCCTGACGGCACCGACAAGTGCAAGGCCATCAACGAAGCGATCACCAAGATGATCGACTCCGGCGACTGGCAGAAGGCTTTGGACAAGAACACTGAGGGTACCGGCTACAAGCCAAACTCGAAGACTAATCCACCAAAGCTTGCAGATACCTGCGCCTAGCATTTACTGATGCGGCGGGGGTCTAGGAATTGTCCTGGCCCCCGCGGCATTCTTGTTTTCTCCGATGCGCGACATTTCGTTCATCGATCCCATAGCCGCTTGGCCGATCTCATGGCCATCGAGACAGAGGCTTGCAGTGGAGAATTATTTATCCATATTCACTGAGTACGACATCCCCGGAGCATTCTGGGTCAATATCCAACTAACCTTCTGGGCCGCCATTGGCGCATTGGTGCTGGGCACCATTCTGGCGTTGCTTCGCATCTCCCCCGTGGCAAGCTTTCAAGCCATCGGCACCAGCTACGTCAACGTGGTACGAAATACCCCGCTGACTATCATCATTCTATTTGCAGTCCTGGCTCTCTACGGACAGCTTGGCTTCACCCTCGGCGGCGATTTCCAAGCAAACTTCTTCCGTTTGGCAGTGCTGGGCCTCGCGGTGTATCACGCAGCATTCGTCTGCGAGGCCATCCGTTCGGGTGTCAACACTGTGCCGCTGGGACAGGCTGAAGCTGCCCGTGCCATCGGGCTGAGCTTCCTGCCCGCTGCCCGGTTGGTCATTCTGCCTCAGGCTTTCCGAGGCGCGATTGTTCCGCTGGGCAATACGCTGATCGCATTGATCAAGAACTCCACCGTCGCCGCTGTCGGCTCGGTGGCAACCGAATCATCCTCGGTGATGAAGACGATGATCGAGTTCCGTTCCGATATCGTCATCCCGATCTTCTTGACCTTCGCTATTGGTTTCGTGATCATCGTGATCCCTGTAGGCCTGTTGACCACGTGGCTCTCGAAGAAACTGGCGGTGGCACGATGAGCAATTCAATTCTTTTTGATACTCCAGGGCCCAAGGCTCGCCGCCGAATCCTGATTATCAATATCCTCGGTGCTCTCCTTGCCGTAGGGATTGTGGCCTGGATTTTCTTTGGACTGGCAGCCAAAGGGCAGATGCAGCCTGAGCAGTGGGATGATTTCGTCCAAGGCAGCACCTGGAAGAACTATCTGCTTCCGGGCCTGCTGAACACCGTCAAGGCCGCAATTCTGGGAATCATCGGTTCGGTGATTTTCGGTTTGGTCTTCGGTGTCGGACGTTTGTCTCAGAACAAGCTGATCAACGGCGTCTGCACCGTCATCGTGGAGTTCTTCCGCGCTGTGCCAGTGCTGCTGATGATCGTATTCTTCAACGTCTTTTTCTCGCGGTCCCTAGAGCTACCGGGCGATACCGCACTGTGGGCCGTTGTTGCTGCGCTGATCTTCTACAACGGTTCGGTAGTTGCCGAGCTGGTCCGCTCAGGTGTTCACAACTTGCCTAAGGGACAGCGTGAAGCTGGCATTGCCATCGGCCTGACCCGAGGCATGTCCCTGCGGCATATCGAAATTCCGCAGGCATTGGTTGCGATGCTTCCCGCGTTGATTGGCCAGTTCGTCGTGATCTTGAAGGACTCGGCGCTCGGTTACATCATCAGCTTCAACGAGCTCTTGTTCTTCGCGCGAACCTACTCATCGCCCAACGGCAACGTCTTGCAGGCGTTGATTGTTACCGCGGTCATCTTCATCCTGATCAACTTCACCTTGGGAAAGATTGCCGAATTGGTCTCCAAGCGGCTGAGCACTCGAATCAAGAAAGACAAGAATGCTCCGGCGGTGGTCGGCACCACTGCGGTCACCTTCGCTGAGACAGGTTCACAGGCTGGTTCAAAGGATCAATAGCCTGAAGGTCCTACGGCCTAGCCATTAGCAGTACAAAGCGCTCCTTGCATTTAGCAAGGAGCGCTTTGTTGTGCTCTGGGTGTTGTTCTGGCTAGCTCAGCCAGGCACGCAAGGAGTTCAGGCAGGTGCGGATATCATCCTGAGCCACATGCTCGTCATCGCTGTGCGCCAATAATGCGTCGCCAGGACCAAAGTTCACCGCTGATACACCGAGAGCCGAAAATCGAGAGACATCGGTCCAACCGTATTTGGGCTTGGGTTCCTGGCCAAGGATCTTGATCAGATCGGCGGCGATCTCCTGATCCAGACCGGGTTTCGCGCCTTCGGCGCCATCGGTGCGTTCGATGTCGAATCCCTCAAAGAGTTCAAAAACGATCGCTTCGGCCTGTGCCAGAGTTTTATCCGGCGCAAAACGGTAGTTGATCTCGACTTCACAGTGGTCCGGGATGACGTTTCCGGCAATGCCGCCGGTGATCCGCACCGCGTTCATGCCTTCGCGGTAGTCCAAGCCTTCTACGTTGATTGTCTGGGGCTGGTAGTCGGCTAGCCGCTGAAGGATCGGGGCGGCGTCGTGGATGGCGTTATGGCCCATCCAGGCGCGTCCTGAGTGTGCCGCTTTGCCATGGGTACGAATCACGAATCGGCTGGTGCCATTGCAACCGCCCTCAACAGTCCCGTTGGTCGGTTCCAGCAAGATGGCAAAATCTGCTTCGAGCAATTCCGGGTTGTTTTTCACCAAACGCCCCAAGCCGGACTTGGCAGCTTCGACTTCCTCGTGGTCATAGAACACGTAAGTGACATCGTATTTGGCGTCGGTCAGCTCCGCGGCCAGGGCCAGCTGCACCGCGACCCCGCCCTTCATATCGGTGGCGCCACGTCCATAGAGCACCCCGTCGATCACCTGGGCTGGGACGGTTCCCTTAGCGCCCTCGGTTCGTGGCAAAGGCACGGTGTCTAGGTGGCCAGCGAGTACTACTCGGCGTTCGCGACCGAAATTGGTGCGGGCAACGATGGCATCCTGATCACGATGGACCTGCAGGTGCTTTAGCTTCAGCAAGGCTCGATGCACCTGATCAGCAATTTCTTGTTCGTTCCCAGAAACAGATTCGATGTTCATGATCTGCTCGGTGAGCACTGCGACATCCTGTTGCAGGTCCAATTCGTTCACGGTATTCATAGTCCTACGTCTCTAGCTTCACTAGCCTGTCATTTATCAACGTTACCCGGCGCTTCGAGGATACGATCAGTGTATGACTTCAGAATCTGTGACTCCATCCAGTGACTCCGCCGTCCGTTTGGCCTCGGGCCATGGTCTTGCCACGATTGCCGCCGATGGAACCGTACTTGACGTTTGGTATCCAGCCCCTGTCCTTGGTGAGCTGTCCTCGGCCGATGAGCTTGCCGGCGAACTAGCAGCCGCCGCCCAGGACGATGCCGCCCGCGGCACCACCCAAAAGGTGGTCTCCCTGACCATCGATCTTGATGTGGCTCCAGCCGACACCGCCGATGTGTGGCTGCGACTGCATGTGCTGTCCCACCGTTTGGCGCAACCAAACACCATCAACCTTGACGGGATCTTCGGACATCTTGCCAATGTTGTGTGGACCAACTTCGGCCCATGCCAGGTTGATGGCTTCGAGGCCACACGGCTGAAGTTGCGTGCCCGCGGCGCGGTAGCTGTGTACGGCGTCGACAAGTTCCCTCGCATGGTCGACTACGTCTTGCCAACGGGCGTCCGCATTGCTGACGCTGACCGAGTTCGTCTGGGCGCGCACCTGGCCGAAGGCACCACCGTCATGCATGAGGGCTTCGTGAACTTCAACGCTGGCACCTTGGGCACCTCAATGGTCGAGGGCCGCATCTCCGCTTCGGTGATCGTGGGCAATGGTTCCGATGTTGGCGGAGGCGCCTCCATCATGGGCACCCTTTCCGGTGGTGGCCGCGAACGCATCGAAATCGGCGAGCGAGTCCTGCTCGGTGCTAACGCCGGTGTTGGAATTTCCATTGGCGATGACTCGGTCGTAGAAGCAGGCCTGTACGTTACTGCCGGAACCCGCGTGCTGTTGGGTGAGAAGCAGGTCAAGGCCCTGGAGCTGTCAGGTGTTCCGAACCTGCTCTTCCGACGCAACTCGATTTCCGGTGCGGTCGAGGCCCTGCCTCGCGCCGGCCAAACCGTGGAGCTGAACAGCGCACTGCACGCCAACTAGTGATAGTTGAGGGGCTAGTCGAACCCAGATGGGATTCGGCTAGCCCCTCAATTCTTTTAAGCACCGGGAAAAATGATGGTGACCATAGGCTGAATAAAGCCATGGAAGGCCTTGGAGTCCTGTAGAAGGCAAGTACTGGCAACTATCGTCGCTCGCCCGGTGAGCCACGCCCGAGGCTCGTCTAGGGGCATATCTATCAGCTGTATCTGCTGCTCAGGCGCCGACACGTCGTGGTCCACCCCGCGGTCCAACAAGATTCGTTCAAGTTCATCCAGCCGCTTGGGCACATAGTCCGCGCTCTCTTCGACAAACTTGTCGGCATGCTGCTGGGCAAACAGTGTGGCCTGACCGTAGTGGGCCTTGGCCAGCTTTGCCAGGGCCGGATAGCCTTCGAGATGCAGTTGCTCGTGCAGCGCCTGTTCTGGCGGAGCCTCTGCCTCGATCGGCCCCGCGGTGATCGCACCCCACCAGGCGCTCCACTCTTGCTTGAATTGCCCGTGAGCACCATCAGCGCCATTACGATTTTTGATCACCGAGGTTAGCCGAGAGTTCGGTCCGGCTTCGGCTGGATCAACTCCGCCGAGCTCGCGCAAGTACAAGGCCATTAACATCGTCTGATTGGTTTTTACCGCCAACGACCAATTGTTTCCACGACGAAAGTACATGCGCACCACCTGACTTTTTGGCATACCCCCGCAGTCCTAGGTTCACAGGATACTCCCGTCGTCGCGCTTAAAACAGATAAGGAGCCACCCACCATGACTTTGGTGGGAAGCTCCTTGTCAGTGAACGCTAATTACCCGGTGGCTTAGAGGCCTGGGTAATTACGAGCGGTTTCACCCATGTACAGCTGACGTGGGCGGCCGATCTTCAGTTCAGGATCCTTGATCATTTCACGCCACTGTGCGATCCAGCCTGGCAGGCGTCCAATCGCGAACAGAACGGTGAACATCTTTTCAGGGAAGCCCATGGCGGTGTAGATCAGGCCAGTGTAGAAGTCTACGTTCGGGTAGAGCTTGCGTGAGATGAAGTACTCATCATTCAGCGCAGTCTCTTCCAGCTTCATCGCGATCTCAAGCAGTTCGTTCTTGCCCTGCTTGGCCAGCAGGTCGTGAGCGGTCTTCTTGATGATCTTGGCGCGTGGATCGTAGTTCTTGTACACGCGGTGGCCGAAGCCCATCAGGCGTACGCCATCTTCCTTGTTCTTGACCTTCTGCATGAAGTCTTCTGGGGAGATGCCGGAGGACTGGATCTCGCGCAGCATCTTCAGCACGGCTTCGTTGGCGCCACCGTGGGCTGGGCCCGACAGTGCGTGGATGCCGGCAGAAACCGAAGCGAACATGTTGGCTTCCGAAGAACCAACCAGGCGCACGGTGGAGGTCGAGCAGTTCTGCTCATGGTCTGCGTGCAAGATCAGCAGCAGGTCAAGAGCCTTGACCACATCTGGATCCGCGATGTATGGCTCGGCAGCGGTGCCGAAGCACAAGCGCAGGAAGTTCTCGACCATGTTCATCGAGTTGTCCGGGTACAGCAGTGCCTGGCCGATCGACTTCTTGTGCGAGTAAGCGGCCAGAACCGGCAGCTTAGCCAGCAGGCGCAGGGTCGAACGCTCGACCTGCTCGTCGTCCTTTGGATCCAGGGAGTCCTGGTACCAGGTGGACAGCGCCGAAACTGCAGAAGACAGAACTGGCATTGGGTGCGCATCGCGTGGGAAGCCGCCGAAGAAGCCCTTGAGCTCTTCGTGCAGCAGGGTGTGGCGACGCAGCGAGTTGTCGAATTCTGCCAGCTGCTCTGCGGTTGGCAGTTCGCCGTAGATCAACAGGTAGGTAACCTCGATGAAGCTGGACTTCTCAGCCAGCTGCTCGATTGGGTATCCGCGGTAACGCAGGATGCCAGCATCGCCATCGATGTAGGTGATTGCGGATTTGGTGGCCGCGGTGTTCATGAAGCCAGGATCGTAGGTCACGTTCCCAGTGGTCTTCAAAAGTGGGGCTACGCTGAATCCGTCGTTGCCCTCAGCTGCCGGGATAACCGGAAGCTCAAGATTGGATTCTCCAAAGTGTAGCTGTGCAGATGTAGTATCTGTCATTGCTTCTCCTAACCGGAAAGCGTGTAGTTCCGAAAGGTCAGTCGTCACCGTAGAACATACCGCGATTTGACCCTATCCCGCTAATCAGACTTTCATCTTCACCGGTTGGCGAAAGAATTCAGCCGTTCAACGGCGGCCGCGATCCGTTCATCGGAGGCGGTCAATGCCACGCGTACGTGGCGTTCTCCTGCGGTTCCATAAAAGACTCCGGGGCCGGCAATGATTCCCAGCTGCGCGAGGGCGCCGATGGTCTCAAAGCTTTCTCGGTCCTGGGTGCACCACAGGTACAAACCGGCCACTGAATCTTCGATTCGGAGGCCGAAGTTTTCCAGGGCCGGACGCAGTGCGTCGCGTCGAGCCCGGTAGAGTTCACGTTGCTGCGCAACGTGCTGGTCGTCATTCAGCGCTACCACCATGGCGTGCTGGATCGGACCAGGAACAATCATTCCGGTGTGCTTGCGACTGTTGACCAGCGTCGGCATGAGGTTTGGCGCGCCGGCAACAAATGCGGCACGGTAGCCTGCCAGGTTGGACTGCTTGGACAGCGAGTACAAGGCCAGCAGATTATCAAGGTTTCCGCCATTGACCTGAGGATCCAGAATGCTTGGCACCTGGCCTTCAAATTCTTCCCAGCCAAGTTCTGCGTAGCATTCGTCCGAAGCGACCACGGCACCGATTTCACGGGCCCGCTCAACGATCTTCTGCAGCTGGTCCACGCTGGTGACCTTGCCGGTGGGATTGCCTGGCGAGTTGACCCAGATCAACTTAACGCGTGAGAGCTCCTCTGCGCTGAGCTCATCAAGATCGTCGGTGGCCATTGGGGTCGCCCCAACCAGCTGCGCACCGATGTCATAGGTTGGGTACGCAATTTTTGGACGAACCACAATGTCTTCGGCGCCGATGCCGAGGAACAATGGCAGCCATGCCACCATTTCCTTGGAACCGACGGTTGGCATGACATCGTTGATGCTCAGGCCGGTGACACTGCGACGGCGTACGAACCAATCCACGATGGCCTGGCGGACTTCGACGGTTCCGTGGGTGGTTGGGTAACCGTGTGAGTTGGCACCGTCGGTCAACGCGTCCTGAATGAGCTGTGGGGTGTCGTCAACTGGCGTGCCGATTGACAGATCCACGACTCCCCCTGGATGCTTCGCTGCCTGCTCACGGTATGGAGCAAGCTGGTTCCAGGGGTAATCGGGGAGCTCAAGCATAAAAGTAAAACCTAGCCTTGATTCTGAGGTGGCAAGGCACTGATCAGTGGGTGGTCAGTACCGGTGTTACCAATTTTAGCGGCGCCGCCCGGGGAACCAAGTTCATCGAAAAAGTCGACGTTTGCCTTGTAATAGTCGGCCCACTCGTCGGGCACATCATCTTCGTAGTAGATGGCTTCAACGGGGCAGACTGGTTCGCAAGCGCCGCAGTCTACGCATTCATCCGGGTGAATGTACAGCGATCGCTCGCCTTCATAAATACAATCTACCGGGCACTCTTCGACGCACGCCTTGTCTTTCACGTCGACGCACGGCTGAGCGATGATGTAAGTCACGAGGGCCGAGACCTTTCCTTGCACTTGGTGGTTTCAACACGAGCCAGTCGGATTCCTGGATGCTCTTTGAATCCCTTACCAGCTCAAACTACAGTCTAGTCCTGATATCAATACATCAAAGCGCCCGTGAGCCTGCTGTGACGTAACCGACCATTCACATTTCAGGTTTCGAGGGGTTAGATGAATTCTTCTTACGAAAAGATGACGCGCAAAAATGCTTAATTTCAGTGATGTGACTCCCGGTGACCGGATTGTTGTGCGCTACCGCCTTGGCGCAGATGATTCAGTCGCCGGTGGTCGATTTAGCGACGCGTTGGGTGAGCTGCAGGAAGTCACCGTGGATTCGATCTGCGTGCAGACACGCACAGCTGCTGTCGTCATCCCCCGTGCCTCGATTACTCACGCCAAGCTCGTCCCGCCAGCTCCGGCGCGTCGTCGCCCGCGGGCACCAAAGAACTAGGATTCAGCGTGATCAAAGGCAGCGAACCGGCCTGCTGATCTACGACATGTGATTTGACTCTGCCAATCACTCAATGATTTTCCCGTATGCTGTTTTTATGCCTTCTGACAAACTTGTCCAATCGCGAGCACGTGCACTCAGCTCACCGCTGAGGCTTCGTATCCTGCGTTTGTGCCTCCATGAGTCGCGGACCAACAAGGAAATCGCGGACATTCTTGATCTGAATCCGGCCACTTCACTGCACCATGTACGGACCTTGGTCAGCAATGGCTATCTTGCACCAGAAGAGGCGCGACGCGGCAACCGCGGCGCCAAAGAAGTCCCCTACCGAAGCACCAAACAGTCGTGGGGAACCCGTATTCCAGATGCTGCGCCCATGTTGGTGGATACGTTCTTGCAGGAGATTGAGGGCCTGGATCCTCAGGAAATCCAGATTATCCGAGTTGGCCTGAAGCTGAGCGAAGAGTCCCGGCAAGAAATGATTTCGCGGCTTCGCTCGGTCATCGAAGACTACGCAATGCGCGAACCAGAAGAAGGCGGTGTCGCTACATCGCTCTTCCTGGCCCATCATCTGGACATCACCGGCAATACGACTAGCGAGAACTAAAGAACCCGCGATAACTTTATCGTCCGTAAAAACAGTAGGAGCACTTCCCGAGGCGGGAAGTGCTCCTACTGTTTTAGTTCTGTCGGTGCTGTTTGCGAATAGCTCGCAGGGCCAGTACCAAGCCGATGATTGCAGGAACGATCATTCCGTACATCCACAGAGCCGAGGCAAGTGCCGGGCCCGGCAGATATTTGTAGTACTGCATGCCGAGTATCAGCTGGTCATTGCCCACATAGGAAATCAAACCCACGCAGACGTAGCAGCCGATGAATGCCAAGGCTCCGGACCACAATTTCCCCGAGGAGACCGCTGCCCAATACACCAGCAACCCAAGCAATAGCCAGGCTACCGCGACGCCCCATACCAGCGGTATGTCGTTTCCGACGTAGCTGATGGAGGCGTGGATAGCAGTACCAAAAAGTCCTGCTACCAGGGCAGCAACTGCCCCGCGCCATAGCGCAGAGAGGTTGCTGCCTTGGGGTGTGCGCTGATTAGGAGCGAGCGCGTGCACGGGTTGCCTTGGCACGGTCGTTGGCGTTCAGCAGAACCTTGCGGATACGAATAGCTTCTGGGGTAACCTCAACGCACTCGTCTTCGCGGGCGAATTCGAGCGACTCTTCCAGGGTCAGAGTCTGTGGTGGGGTCAGGTTCTCGAAGCTGTCCGAGGAAGCTGCACGCATGTTGGTGAGCTTCTTTTCCTTGGTGATGTTCACATCCATGTCATCGGCGCGCGAGTTCTCGCCTACGATCATGCCTTCGTAAACCTCTTCGGTTGGCTTCACGAAGAAGCTCATGCGTTCCTGCAGGTTGATCATTGCGAACGGAGTCACAACGCCAGCACGGTCGGCAACGATCGAACCGTTGATACGGTATTCGATTGGGCCTGCCCATGGCTCGTAGCCTTCAGCCAGCGACGAAGCGATGCCAGCGCCGCGGGTTTCGGTCAGGAAGCGGGTACGGAAACCGATCAGGCCACGAGCTGGAACCATGAATTCCATGCGGACCCAGCCGGTACCGTGGTTAGCCATGTTGGTCATGCGACCCTTGCGCGAAGCCATCAGCTGGGTGATAGCACCCAGGTATTCTTCTGGCACGTCAATGATCATGTGTTCCATTGGCTCGTGAACCTTGCCGTCAACAACCTTGGTCACAACCTGTGGCTTGCCAACGGTCAGCTCGAAGCCTTCGCGACGCATCTGCTCAACGAGGATAGCCAGTGCCAATTCGCCACGACCCTGAACTTCCCAAGCGTCTGGACGCTCGGTTGGCAGGATGTTCAGCGAAACGTTACCGATCAGTTCCTTGTCCAGGCGATCCTTCACCTGGCGGGCGGTAACCTTAGCGCCCTTGACCTTGCCAGCCAGTGGCGAGGTGTTGATACCGATGGTCATCGAGATTGCTGGTGGATCAACGGTGATCAGTGGCAATGGCTTAGGGTTCTCAAGGTCGGTGAGGGTTTCACCAATCATGATGTCTTCGATACCTGCAACTGCAACGATCTCGCCTGGACCAGCTTCTTCAGCTGGAACACGGGTCAGACCCTTGGTAGCTAGAAGCTCGGTGATCTTCACCTGCTTCATGGTGCCATCCTGGCGGGCCCAGTTAACCTGCTGGCCCTTGCGCAGGGTGCCGTTGATCATGCGCAGCAGTGCCAGACGGCCGAGGAATGGCGATGCGTCAAGGTTGGTGACGTGTGCCTGCAGAACTTCGCCCTCGTTGTAGGTCGGAGCAGGAACGTGCTTGATGATGGTCTCGAACAGTGGCTCAAGATCTTCGTTGTCTGGCAGCGTGCCATCGGCTGGCTGGTTCATCGAAGCGTAGCCGGCCTTGCCCGAAGCGAAGACAACAGGAACGTTCAAGATGGCGTCCAGATCCAGATCTGGAGCTTCATCAGCCAAGTCCGAAGCCAAGCCCAACAGCAGGTCCATGGAGTCAGAGATGACACCATCGATGCGGGAGTCAGGGCGGTCGGTCTTGTTGACCACGATGATCACTGGCAGGTTAGCGCCTAGTGCCTTACGCAGCACGAAACGGGTCTGAGGCAGTGGGCCTTCAGAAGCATCAACGAGCAGAACCACGCCGTCCACCATGGACAGGCCACGCTCGACCTCGCCACCGAAGTCAGCGTGACCCGGGGTGTCGATGACGTTGATGGTCATGTTTTTGCCTTCAGCAGCTGGGCCGTTGTAGAACACGGTGGTGTTCTTGGCGAGAATGGTGATGCCCTTCTCGCGTTCCAGCTCGCCTGAGTCCATCACGCGATCTTCGGTTTCACCATGGCTGTCGAATGCACCGGTCTGCTGGAGCATTGCATTGACCAGGGTGGTCTTGCCGTGGTCAACGTGTGCAACGATGGCTACATTGCGAAGTTCATCGCGACTAATGGTGTTAGCTGACATGCGTGAAGGCTCACTTCCGCTCGAGGATTTTTGGGTCTAAGGAGTCGGGGCCAAAGTCGACCCAACAAACTAGTTTACGCTGTTCCTGCAAATACTCCGGTGATCTGTGTCAGAACATACAAGAATTTCAAGTAAAGTCGCGGAAAATCAGCGGTTTGAATCGGTAGAAATCCAGAAGCGCAGGGTCTTGGACCCGTCGGATGCCTCCAGCGATGGGACCTGCGCATCTGGCACTCCCCCGCACTTGAGGATGGTCGCGATAGAACCCGCGTTTGTGCTGTCACAGGTGACCAAAGCCTGTTCTACCCCCGCGCCCAATACTTCGCCTAGCCCAAATTGGCACAAGGCTGCAGCCACTCCGCGCCGACGGTGATCTGGCACTACCCCGTACCCAATGTGCCCACCGACTTGAAGTAGCCAATCGTTGAGTTCATAGCGCACCGAAACACGTCCAACAAGCTCACCATCGTCAAAGGCGCCAAAGAGCGCCGAGCGAACCCAACCTTCCGGAATATGTTCACCACGCCGTCCGGCACTCATCCGGTAGACGTAGTCTTCCCACTGTTCATCGGCTGACCAGGTAGGCAAGAATTCGAAGTCATCATCCAGCATCACCTGATGCGCATCAATGGCCTGCTGTTCGTCTTGACTAGCTAGTTCACGAAATTCCAGTGCATTTCTAAAGGTCATGAAGCCATTATGTCAGGCCATCTGGCGCAGCTTAATCCGAGCCCGCCTAATAGGCGATCTGCCGGCCTTCGACCTCGGCAAACCACTGCACGATCCCGCCATCTAGGCTGTAGACTTTTCCGCCGCTGATTCCCTGTTGCGCAAGAAATGTGGCTGCTTTTCGGGAGCGGACTCCGCTTTTACAGACCATGACGATGCCCTGGGCACCATCCGACAATTGTGTAGCCTCCCCGGCCAACAATTGGTCCAGCGGCATATGAATGCTTTCAGGAATTGCGGCGATGTCCCGCTCCCACGATTCGCGCACGTCCACGACGAGCACGTTGTGATCTCGTTGCAAACTCTCAAGTTCCCGCACGCTCAGGCTGGCCACGGAGTCAGCGCGGGAGCAGGTGCTTGGCTGATAGTGCCCGAGCTCTTTTATTTTTTCCCGTTGCGGGTCCGCACCAAATTCAAGGGATCTGACGTTGGCTGTGAGCGCGTCGTAGAGCCAGAGCTTGCCGCTAAGAGTTCTCCCCGCGCCGGTGATGAGTTTGAGTGCTTCGGTGCTCATTATCGAACCGACCACTCCGCACAGAGCTCCGAAAACGCCTCCTTCAGCGCAGCTTGGTACCGAGTCGGCTTCGGGGATATCAGGGAAGATATCTCGCAGCATTGGCCCGGTCCGCGGGTCAAAGACCGCCACTTGTCCGGAGAATTGGAAGAGCGTCCCCCACACCAATGGTGTCCCGGTGATTTCGGCGGCGTCCGAGGCGAGATATCTTGTCGCGAAATTGTCACTGCCATCGATCACCAGATCATAGGAGGCGAAGAGTCCTAGCGCGTTATCTTCGTTGAGCCGTTGATTGAGGGGCTCAACGCTGACCGTACTGTTGTGCTCTTGGGCCAGCCTATTCACAGAGTCGACCTTTGGTCTGCCGACATCTGCTTCTCGATGCATGATCTGGCGTTGCAAATTTGAGAGTTCCACCGTGTCATCATCAAGTACACCGATCCGGCCCACTCCGGCAGCAATCAAGTAGCTGGCGATCGGGCTTCCCAGTCCCCCCGCGCCAATGATCAGGACCTTAGCATTGAGAATTCGCCGCTGGCCTTCTTCCCCGACCCCTGGCAGGCTCAGGTGCCGCGAGTAGCGTGCCAACAGGCCTGGGTCGATGTCAACGGCCGGCTCGCACAACGGTTCGCGACGCATCAGAACTCTCCAACCAAGGTTTGCATCATTCCTTCAGCTGGCGAGGAGGCCAGCGCCATGTCCCGGCGTGGGATCCGACCGGCCAGTCGGGCGGCGCGGCCGGCGCGTACGGCATCACGCATGGCGGCCGCCATCAGCGGAGCGTTATGCGCGCGCGTCACGGCGCTGGCCAACAAAACGGCGTCGCAGCCTAATTCCATCGCCAGAGCCGCATCGGAAGCGGTGCCCACCCCCGCATCGAGAATCACCGGAATATTGGCACGGGCGACAATGGTGGAAATATTGTGCGGGTTCAAAATCCCCAGCCCTGAACCGATCGGAGCGCCTGCCGGCATGATGGCGGCAACCCCTGCGTCCTGAAGTTTCTGCGCCAGGGCAGGGTCATCGTTGGTATAGGCGAAAACCTGGAATCCGTCGGCGACGAGCTGTTCAGTCGCCGAGTACAGTTCTAGTGGATCTGGTAGCAGCGTATGCTCGTCGGCAATGACTTCAAGCTTGATCCAGTCGGTTTCCAACGCTTCGCGGGCTAACTGGGCGGTCAATACCGCGTCGCGGGCGGTGAAGCATCCAGCGGTATTAGGCAATGCAATGACGTTGTTGCGCTGCAGTAATTCATAAACGTTACCGGCCCCGGCAGCTGAAAAATGTCGGATGGCAACGGTGGTCAGTTCCGTGCCCGAAATGGTGAGCGCACTTTCCAAGGTAGCCAGTGAGGTTGCCCCGCCGGTGCCCAGGATCAGTCGCGAGGACAGGGTACGTCCGGCGACAACAAAAGGGTCATTAGTGAGATCCAGTTCGGTGATTTCTTGCGATTCCATCGCTTAGCCTCCCTGGGCTGCAGTAACAAGTTCTACGCTGTGGCCGTCTTCTAGTTCCTTGCCATTCCAAGCGCTGCGAGGAACCACCGCACCGTTCACGGCGGCCGCAACCCCGAGTTTGCTGCCATCGACGGCTTTGGAATCAGCATCGAGTTCTTTGCCGATCTGTGCGCTGATAAATTCACGCAGGCTCGTCCCGGCTTCAAGTTGAAGTTGCTGCGAATTAAAAATGATGTTGATTGAGGTCATCCGAGTGGCTCCAATGAAAAAGTTGGGGAATGAGATGAAAAACGTTGCGGATCAACGTCTTCCAACAGTGGATTGGTGGTCTTGTTTTCAGCGAGGTCCGCCGTCAGTTCAGATCCCAGCGGGCTGAGCAGCACACCGTGACGCGAGTAGCCGGTGGACAGCACCAATCCAGGATCTATACGGCCGATCAATGGCCGGTCATCGGCGGTCGCCGGTCTTGCCCTCGCGATGACCTCGTTCAGTGAACAGTCGCTGATTCCGGGGACCAGCCTGCGGGCGTTGTCGAGCAAGTTAAACATGGAACCAACGTTGACCTCCGGGTTCTGGTCTTCTCGAACGCTAGCCCCGAGCACGAGGCTTCCGTCCTTGCGCGGCACCAGATAAACGTTCTGCCGGTGGACGATGCCTCGAATAATTCTGCTCAACAGCGCGGGTCCCGGCGGGCCTTGGATTCGCAGAATGTCGCCATACACCGGCCGCAACGGCGGCTTATCGAGGCCCTTGATAGTACCCAAGGCTGTCGCAATGACAGTTTGGTCCGCGGCAAGAATTGTTCCCGACGCGGTACGCACAGCACGGGTCGCAGACCCCACCGTGACCAATTCTTCGGCTCGTTCGTAGACGAGGTCCTGGTGAAAGTGCTGGAGCAATATTCGCACGACGGATCGAGGATCGATTTGGTGGTCTTCAGCGCAGAGCACCGCTCCGGAAATGTTGCTGGCCAGGGCCGGTTCCAATGATCGGGCTTGGCTGGGCAACAGTTTTTGGGCTGCTAGTCCCAGCGATGTCTGGAGCTCGACCAACTCGTGGAGGGCCTGACGATCAGCGGGTTCGGCTGCGACAACCAGCGTTGAGCTTTGAAGGTAGTCCGGGCGCTTCGCGGTGGCAGCTTCAATGCGATCAACGAACTTGGGGTAGCGCGTATTTGAAGCCGCCAGCAGTTGGTGCAATGGACCTTGGCCCCACACGGTTTCAGCTGCCGGGGAGAGCATCCCTGCTGCCGCATGGCTGGCACCTTGGCCGGGAGACGGGTCAATGATGGTCACGGTGTGGCCTCGCGAACTGAGCTCAAACGCGGTCGCTAGGCCGATAATTCCAGCACCAACAATATTGACATGCACAATGGCACGCTTCCTTCCTACGGCGGCATGACCCGCATCAGGTGTAGCGGTCGGCTCAGTGCCCTCTCAGCCTGGTCGAGTCAGGCTCCCGCGGAGTAATTGCGATTATAAGCATGATGCAGCTCATAAAAGCGAACTGTCGTTAACTTAGTTCCGTCATCTTTTGTGATGTACTTACTGACATGGAACAACAGGTCTATCCAGTGAATTTGCCGGCAGATTCTGTGCTGTTCCGCGAGGTCGTTGAACTGGAGCAGCAGCTGCTGGATTCTTCAGTGCGCCGCGATAGCGCGTGGGTTGAGGGGGTCCTGCATGAGAAGTTTCGCGAAATAGGCGCGAGCGGAAGGATCTACGACAGATCTCAAGTCATCGCCTTGCTTGCTGCTGAGGATACGGATGCTCCGGCATTGCACCTCGTGGATCCTTCAGCGATCAGCTTGGCCGAAAATCTGATCCAGTTGCGCTGGGCCACTGATGGCCCTCGACCTGCTCTGCGCAGTTCATTGTGGCTTCGGGTTGAAGGCCGATGGCGCATGCTCTTTCACCAAGGCACGCTCGCGGCAGAGTTTGGGCGTACACCCTCCCCTTCAAGAAATGCGACGGCGCCCGAGCGCGAAGAAGATTATGCGGTCAGGATGCTAAAGGTCACTGACGCTAACGCGGTGTACGAGGCGTTCAGTTCCCATCCGGACATGCTGCGACAAGGTGATGCCGATACGCCGGAGAAAGCCCGGGCTTATGTTGATTTTCTGCTGAGCAACGATCAGGCTCAATGCCCGTTGGCCATCACGATCAACGACCGATTAGTGGGGTTGGTGTGTGGTTCCGTAGATCGCTCAAATGCCAACGCGTGGATTTGGTATTGGATGCATCATGAGTACCGGGGCCGTTCACTGACCACCAGGGCTGTGGCGACGTTAGTGGATTATCTTTTTGACGAGCTCCGCTTATACCGGTTGGAACTTGGCCTGCGGGCTAATAATCCCGGGTCTAGGCATGTGGCTGAGAGCAATGGCTTTCTGCGCGAAGGAATAGAGCGGGGCAAGTTTCTTATCGATGGCGGTCGTATCGACGTTTATACCTATGCCCGGCTAAGAACAGATCCGCCGGCCCCGGTGGAACCCTTGCCGTTCAAGCTCGCGTAGCGCATTGTTCTGGGACGCAAAATAGTCGCGGAGTCCGTGATGGATTCCGCGACTATTTTTGTGTCCCTATTAGGTTCTGTTCGGGATGGTTAGATACCTGGTGACGTTGGCGGTGCTGGCGGTACCGAATCCGGACCGTCGGAGCTCAGCTTGTCGGTATCGATCTTGTTGAGGGTACGAGCAGCTGCTTCGCGACCACCAAGGCCGAAGGCCAATGCGGCTGCCAGTGCTGCACCAATGACAATTGCGCCGAAAGCCATGTTGATGATCGAGTCAGCGATACCCATGTACTTTAGGCCCATTGCGACGAACAGTGCGATGGCGGTGTAGCGGATAATCTTCGATGCGGTGGTCTCACCCATGAACTTGCCGATGACATTAGCCACGACGAATCCAGCAGCAACGATTGCTGCGCCGAAGAGGATCTTGCCACCCAGTGCCAGAATCTCATTGAGGATGTTGGTGATTGCTGGGAAGTTCAGCATTTGAGCTGCCATCACACCGAAGAACAGTACGATTGCAATCTTCACAATGCCGGCGATGATGCCTGAAGCGCTCTTGCCTTCTGGAACAACGCCCCAGCCTGCAACTACACGATTAGTACCAACACCTTGCAGGGTGGATTCCAATAGCTGACCAACGAACTTTGCGATCAGGAAACCAACTGCCAGGAGCACGAGGGCCATGATGACCTGCGGGATGGCGGTGAAGACCAGCTGCAGCATGTGCTCGGCCGGCTGTGAAATTGCCGCGATTCCAAGAACCTGCAGTGCAGAAATTGCAACGACCAGCAGAATCAGAGCGAAGACAATATTCGCGATGATGTCAACGATCTTTGCCTGAGTTTCACGCGACTGAACTTCGTCAACTGGTTCGTCGCCTGGAGTCAGCTTGCGGACCAGCCCGCTGAAGTCGACCGTTCCCAGACCAGTGGTCAGCAACTGTCGAACAATATTGGCGATGACGTAGCCGATAAAGAAGATAAAGCCGGCGCCGATGAGGTTCGGGATGAACGCCATCACTCCGCCGAGTAGACCCTGAACCGGCGTTAGAACTTCAGAAAGCGCAAAGACCTGAAGGATCGCGACAAGTCCAAAGAGCCACACGATCAGTCCGGCGACCTTGCCAAGTGACTGGCCTATTTGGGCTCCGTCGTTTCCCTGCTTCTGCAGGAATTTCACCCTGGATACGAGTTTGGCTGCAGCCCAACGAACTATTCGAGCCACTAGCCACGTAACGATGAGAATGACTAGCGCAATGCCTACCTTTTGTAGCATTGACGCCCAGTCGATGTTGCCTAAGACGTTCTCGGTTTGCATGTCTGCTCCTTCAACGTAGGGACATCTCGACCCTACGATGAAGGACCAGCGCTGACTAGGGCAAAGAGTTAAATTCTCAGCTAGTTTCATTGGAGTTCCACAGCTTCAACTGCGAAAACCGAAGCTATCCGAGTACGATTCAACGAAAACCGTAGAAAGTGACCTAAAACACTACTCGATCACAAAAAATTTGAAACTTTGCCAACCTTCATTTCCGTGAATTTCCTCGGAGTGACTTGTAGTTTCTACTTTTCAGCGCTATCTCGAACACCGAAAAGTAGAGAATTCACTTTTTATTTGACGACTTCACTGACAACAGAAGCCCCAAGCTCAACAGTGCGTGAAACGGTGCAGTATTTATCGTGCGACAACTTCACGATTCGCTCGACCATGCTGGCTCCTTTGCGACCTTCGTCAGTATCCGGAAACTTCAAGTCAAACCCTAGGTGAATGTCATCCATACGGCTGGCACCATCTTCAGAAAGCTTGTAGCCGCTGGCGAGCACATCAAATTTCTCAGGTTCACTCCGGCGGGTTGTTGCGACGTCAACATCGATGGACGAGCAACCGGCAATGGCGGCGAGCAACAGCTCCACCGGTGTCAGCAGGCCTTCGCCCTGACCGAATTCGATACTGGCACCAGTTTCAAGACTGGTGGCAGTGTACTTACGTGATTCAGTGCGCTGAATACTAACTTCGCGAATTTCTCGGCTATTTTCACTCATGAAACTATCGTGCCACGTTATTCACTGATGAAAAGTCGTAACGCAATATGACCCTGGGCGCGCTAGTTTCCATCGCGTTCGGTATCAGTCGAAATCCGCAACCTTGGAAAAATTCGATGGCCAACGTCCGTTGTGAATCCAGATGCACGCTCACTTCAGGGTAGCGCTCGGTGATGTAGCTCAGTAATAGTCTGCCCACTCCGTGGTGCCGGTCAGCATGACGCACCCACAGAATCTCAATTTCCGATTCATTCCACGCCGCAAAACCCAAAATCTGCTTACCTTGTTGGGCAATGCGTACCTTCAAGGATTGTGAATATACTGCTTCCAACGCCGTCGCTACAGCATCGAGATCAGCTGCCGACAAGAAGTCCAAACGACGTTCCACCGAACTTTTCCAGACATCCAACAGGTCTGGAACTTCATCGATGCTCGTCCATTCACGAAGAACAATTTGGTCTTCCATACGTTGTTTCCTGCTTTCGAACAACAACCGATAATGCTTGAAGGAAATCTAATCCCACAACAGACTTTACTCAACAACTATTTTTGAGAATTGATCCATCCACCGAGATGTGAGTATCCCCCCCAGTATCTGACTACGTTGACACCTACAGGAGTCGAACTTTTTCTGCCCAAGTCCTCAATTCGTGCTCAACGATTTCCGGTTGCTCAAGATGTAGGTTGTGGCCCGCCTCTTCAATAGTATTTATGTGAAGATTGGCGTAACGCGCGGCCAAACGGTAAGGATCTTCGAACCCAGTGACATGATCAAGTCGCCCGCACACGATTGAAACTGGAATCGATAACTGGCCTTCGCGATAAAGTGGCAACGGCTGGAGAAAATACCGCTTGGAGAGCTTGGCCATTGCCCGTAAATTGGCAGACAAAAGACCGGGCAATACCCATGTCGAAAATCGTTCCCATGCTGAAGGAGTCTGAATTACGGCGACATCCGTGAACAGCTCCGCGTCTCGCTCGCTTAGTGAATCCAACAAATTTTGATCTTGTACGGCCACCGTAGGTTCTGAAAGCGTCCGTTGCTCATTATCTGCGAATACGGCAGGAGCAAGAAGGAACATCCCTCGCACAGAGTCGCTGAATCTGTCGGCCATTTCTTGGCACAATAACCCGCCCATAGAATTACCCAGCAGCGCGAAGGGTCCCTCGCCGACGGTAGCTCGAATTTTGCTTTCCAACCAGTCAGCGAGCTCGGGCAATCCGCCATCATTGGAAAGTGGCTCGCACTGTCCAAATCCGGGCAAGTCGAGGTAATGTCGTTCAAATATCTCGGCCTCGCCGAGCACTTCATCCAGTGGCAAAAGGATTCGATGGTCCACTCCATTACCGTGAATCATGAATAGTGGTAAACCGCTGCCGTGGACTTTGTGCATCGAGCTGAGCTCATTTCCTGTTCTGAACTGGCTAAGATTGGCAATCCGGAGGAAGCTACGCACCCAGGATTCAAGCCGTACCTACTTTAGCCCGTACGCGTCACGATTCATTGAGCGGGCCCACGACCAGTTAGTGGCTAGGGGCAGGAAGAATGCAGAATTCGTTACCGGACGGATCCAAAAATACCTGCCAAGGAACTTCGCCCCATGCGTGTTGCAGCTTCGTTCCGCCTCCTTCGTAAACCATGGCCACAATCTGGTTCATGTCGTCTCCCACTTCGAGTCGCAAATCAAGATGGACGGAGGACTTAGCTGATGTTTTTGACTGCTTTTCGGGTACCAACACAATCATCGGTCCAACACCGTCCGGATTTTTTAGGACCGTCGCCGAGCGTTGTTCAGGTTGTAAGCCGGTGAGCCTTGCCCAAAACATCGCATCGCGTTCCGGTGCTTCGCTATGTATTTCCACCGCGAATAATGTCCGCGGACCTGATCCTTCGCCAGCGTCATTGAGAACAAAGTACTTTCGGCCAGCGACATCTGTATGTTCTGTTCGAGCCGCGTTCTGGTATTCATCGACAGCTGCTACACCGTCAGCCACAGAAGCCAATAATGGAAAGACGCGTTGTGTCGCGGGCTCCGGATCTGAGACGGCAGGGAAACAAATATCTAGGTACTGTTCATCGGACAGCACAAGCCGGGTTTCAAACCCACCCTCGTTATCCGTGAGAGTCTCGCTCCCCAGCAATTTCTCCCAATGTTTGCCCTGCTGGTGCGGCGCGTCAGCGTCAAAAACCAGATTCTCCCAGTACATCTATCCTCGACTTCATGTGTGGCGTTCGGCGAGCGCTATGTTGACTCGGTGGTTATCCCCGTCGCAACTGGCTTCATTGCGACGGGGTCACGGTTCTGCGGATGGTTTAGCTTTGACGCCACGCACCCAGCTGCTGAGTCGATACTTCAGCCAACCATTTTTGCCATAGCGGGCCGAAGCTCACGCGCCGCACTCCGAGTGCACGTAGAGCAGCAAGGTCACCGGCAGAATGTGCAGTGACGGGGTGGGCCGTGACGTTCACCGGAATCGAGACCGCTTGAACCACTTGCTCAACTTGCTCGGCGGTGGACAGTGCTACCGGGTAAACGCTCCGCGCTCCAGCTTCCTCAAGCAGCTTGATGCGTGCAATAGCTTCAGCCAGCGGATCAGCAAAGTGATCGCTGAGCTTCACTGCGTCGGTACGGCCGTTGATGACAAACTCCACGCCTGCTGCGTCAGCTGCTTCGCGAACACCGTGGATGTAGTCTGCATGTTCTTGGCGGTCGCGAATGCGCTTACCTTCTTTGTGCACGACGTCCTCGATATTGACGCCCACGGCACCGGCTGCGAAAACGCGCTCAAACAACTCTTGAGGGCTCAGTCCGTACCCGGATTCAACGTCCGCGCTGACCGGAATAGCCACCGACCCGGTGATCCGTTGAACTACAGCCAGGTAATCGGCGAAGTCCATCTGTTCCCCATCTGCGCTGCCGATGGAATCTGCCACGGGATGACTACCAATAGTCAAGCTAGCGAACCCGGCATCTGCAGCCAGTGAGGCACTAAAGGTGTCCCACACCGTGGGCATGACCAAAAGTTCCCCGGATTCGTGCTGGCTTGCGAGGTTATGGGCACGTTCTTTGAAATCCGACAAGGCGGCCTCCTGAAGTTAGTGGTTCGAGCCCAGTCTACGGAGGCCGAACCACTTGCCAATAGGCTTAATGAAAACTTTCGGTGAGGGCGGATCAGCCCAGAGCAAACACCAACGATTCGCTCCTTCGTGAATTCGGCTCAATAGCAATGGGACGGCGCTCGACTTGAGCGAATCCGCACTTTCCCAGGACCCGGATGGACGCCGCGTTCTTCGGATCGCAGGTCGCCTCGATCCGGTGCAGGCCCAGTTCTTCGCGGCCTAACTCAATGAGCAGGCCCGCGACTTCAGTAGCGAAACCTTGACCCCAATAATCTTGGTTCAGTGTGTACCCCAGCTCCCCTACACGGTGGGTTTCATCTGTTTGCCAGATGGCAGCGGAGCCGATGACCTTTTCTTCCACCATGACCGCCTTCATCACGCGCCCGGGCTGAGCGGCCATGGCGTCGGCGAGGAAGTACTCGGTTTCAGCCAGTGTGTTCGGGCCCCACAAAGAATAGCGACAGACCTCAGGATTGGAGGCGAAGGCATGGACCGCCGCCAGGTCCAGTGCTATAAATTCGGCGAGCGCGACCTTTGGACCGACGGCGGCTACTTGCCGCGATCGCGGTGCTGCCGGTGTGCTTCCGGATGATTTTGAAGCGTCATATCCAGACTTGATGTGGATCATCCTTGAGATTTGTTGCTGGTTGGAAGGTAAGCGAAGGGGCGGACCCTATCTGATTTCCTAGCCTACCCGTGAGCATATTTCGCAGCTGTTAAGCGCGTTTGAGATTCGCTGTTGTTTTTGGAATTGTGGCACCCACATGCCCTGACCTTGGTATGTCCGCAACCGGAAGGAGAGCCATCGTGCTCGCACTGACCGATCAAGCAGCATCCATCGTGACCGCTATCGTCACCAACCAGTCCGAGGCCGAGACTGCAGGCCTGCGCATTCACCAGGCCGACAAGACCAACGTTCCTGAAGAAGCTGCCTTTGCCATTCAGATCGTTCCTCAGCCAGAGGAAACCGACACAGTGGTTTCGGGTGAAGGCAGCCCCGTGTACCTCGATGAGCTCGTGGCCGACGAGTTGGATGACAAGGTACTGGACGCCGCTGTTGATGAACAGGGAGGCGTCAGCTTCCAAATCCTCGTACAGAACTAATTGTTCTGATTAGGACCCCAAATGCTTCCGGCGGGAGCCACCATCTTGGTGGCTCCCGCCGTTGTCTAGTTCAGGGGGTATTGATTCGCGCATTGCGTCGTTCCGGTAAAGAATGGCTTCATGCCTTTTGCTGATCAACTCATTGGCGTCGACGTCGCCGAACAGCTCGTGCGCGAGCTCCATCTTGTTGCGCCTCGCCAACCCTTGGACGCGCTGCAGGCAGCAATTACAACCTTGCCGCCGCTGAGCTTGCGAGAACGTTCAGACGCCCTGCGCGATGGATTGCTCGCCGACTTCCCAGAGGACTACTCACAGCTGGCCACGGTCATCAAAAGCGCTGCCGAGAAGTCAGCAACGTTTACTGGTTGGATGATCTGGCCCGTCACCTCAGCGTTGGCCACCCGCGCCGCGAATGAAAACACGGCTTCCGCTTTCGAAGACGCCATGGACATGATGGCATTGCTGACCCCGCGCCTGAGTTCTGAATTCGCCATTCGTGTTTTGCTCAAACATGACCTACAGGCGGCTCTGGGGTTCGTGCAGAACTGGACTGACTCCCCTGATGAGCATGTTCGACGCTTGGCCAGCGAAGGCACCCGCCCATATCTTCCATGGGCTATCCGCGTTCCACAGGTACTCAAAGATCCGTCCTGCACCATCCCCATTCTGGATGCGCTGTACCGCGATCCGAGTGAGTATGTTCGCCGTTCTGTGGCGAATCACCTCAATGACATCAGCCGCAACGAGCCAGAGCTTGTCGTTGAAACTGCACAGCGGTGGCTGAAGGCTCCAGAATCCACTACCTTGGCGGTGGTGAAACACGGGCTACGGACGTTGATCAAGCGCGGCAATCCCGAAGCCTTGGCTCTGCTAGGGTTTGGGACACCGACCGTTCAGATCGATGGCCCTCATATTGCACAACAGCAGGTGCTCTGGGGTGCAGAGGTCATTTTCACTGCGGCCATACGCAACACCGGCGATGAACCAATGCCCCTAGCCATCGACTACGTACTGCATCATCGCAAAGCCAACGGCTCAACTACTGCCAAGGTCTTCAAGCTCACCACGCGAACCTTATCCCCCGGCGAGAAGCTCGAGATTAACAAGTCCCACTCATTCAAGGCCATTACCACGCGACGCTATTACCCAGGCACTCATTCGGTAGCCTTACAGGTCAATGGGCTGCCCACGGAGAAATCTGACTTTGAGTTGATGGCCGACTCGGAATAGTAGCTTCCACGCGGCACTCTCATATTTGTCGCCTAGTTCTCTTGTATTTCTGGTTCTTGTACGCGATCGTTCAAGTACAGAGCTAAGGAGGGCGTCGTGAGCATGAATGCTGCAGATCGCCACGAGTGGGCCACCATTCCGAATGCGATTACGCTGCTGCGTTTTTTGCTGGTCATTCCGATCTGCTACTACCTCATCGGTGACACGCGCCCGGTACTCACTGCCGTTTTGCTCTTGGCTTTCGGCCTCAGCGATTGGGTAGACGGGTTCATTGCGCGGAAATTCTCTCTAGTCTCACGCCTAGGAATTTTGCTTGACCCCATCGCGGATCGTTTGGGCATCGTGGCCATTGCCGTTGCTCTCGTTGTGGGAGGATTCATTCCGCTGTGGATCGGCCTGGTCATCTTTTTAACTGATCTGATCTTGCTGTGTACGTACTTCTTCCTGGGTTTGAAGGAACCTCCGAGTTCATCTCGACTGGGCAAATTTCGCACGGCTTTGATCATGTTGGGGTTGGCTTGCGTAGCCACAGGTCGGATAGAGCAGCTGGCGATGCTTTATAACCCCGGCATCTACATCATTAATGCCGGAGCACTTTTACACATTGCGGTGGGATTCAGTTACTTTGTTTTCATGCGAAAGGAAGCGAGGAAACCCATCGTTCCTCGCGAGGAGTGACCTATGGTCATGACCTATGAACTACTCAGGTTCAGCGAACCACGATTCACGTAAGTCGTCATTTACGCGACCGGTTTGTTGCTGTGCTCGCTGGCTGCAGGCATTCGCTGCGGCGCTTAGTGCCAAGACCATCCGTAACTGGCCAGCGCTCTGAAGTACAATTTCGCCGAGCAATACTATTGACCCGCCAAGAGGGTCAATTGCTGGGTTTTCGGTTTCCACAAACCTGCCCGGACTGCAGTGAATTCCGGTTGAAACGTACTGCCAAGCTCGTCTAGCACCCTGAGATAATCGGGAATTAGTTCCTTGGGCAGGCGCAATCCCATGGTCAGGTGCGGTGTCCATCGCGGGCCGCGTCCGAGGTCATTCGAAGCGCTAATTTCCCGAGCCGCGATTTCAAGCTCATCCGTGGTCTCTAATAGCCATGCGACGGTCTGTTTGCGTTTGGTACCAAACACTACTGTGCCGACTCTTCTCATCGTGGCCGGGATGACGGCGGGAAGCAATTGTGATGCACGCAGTCCTACGGCTTCTGAAAGTTCCGGTGCGAAGGTGATACTGATGTGCGGAGTCTGATGTTGCTGAGGAAATCCACGTCGCGCCAGTTCGGCGAAGATCTCGCGAATTTGTTCTTCTTCCTGCTGGCTCAGGTACAGCAGGACATTCTCAGGTGATCTGCTCATGGCTTCATCTCAGAGCACACAATGGTTTTGTGAAAGGAGACGGATGATTGCTGCTTCCCATGCTGTGATGATAGCAAGCAGCCAGGGGCAGACAGCTCAAAGATTCTATTGGACGGTTGACGCACTTGGTGCTGAGGGTGAGGATGAGCCTTAGACGGTTCTCCTAGGATTCGTTTGCTCCCTAGACACTTGGCCACATCAGCAACCATTGAGGTGCACTCCACATGGCAACACGTGAAATTAATGGTGTCCGGCTGGGCATCGAAAGCTTCGGCAGAACCACTGATCCTCTGTTGCTGTGCGTCGGCGGGACCACGATGCTTTCCTGGCCAGATACCCTCTGCGAAACACTCGCGGCAGGCGGCCGACACGTAGTGCGCTATGACCTTCGAGATAGCGGCGAATCGACGACGCAGGACCCGATGAATCCCGCATATACCTTGCGCGATCTCGCTGCGGACGCCGCTGCTCTAGCCCGCGATCTGGACCCTCGGCCCGCGCATCTCGCTGGTATCGGAGTCGGCGGCATGGTTGCGCAAGTAGCAATGCTGGATCATCCCGAGGCCTTCAGCGCACTGACGCTTTATGGGACGCGACCTGTAGCCCCGGGGCCAGTAGATGATGATCTTCCGGACCACGATCAAGCCACCATGGGTCAGTTGTTCTCCGCGGAAATGCCAGATTGGACCGACCGCGAAGCTGTCGAGGAACACGCAGCGCGTGGGGCCAGAATTCTCGGCAACGCTGCGCAGGCAGCGCGTCAAACCGCGGCTAGGATTTGGGACCGAACGGCGCCCAACACTCCGCCAGCACATCTAGCGAACCAATTGGGAATCAGCTTCTCCCAACTTGATTGCACGCCGCGGTGGCGTGAACGCCTAGGGTCAATCAAGCATCCCACGCTGGTAATCCACGGTGCCCAAGACCCGTTCTTTCCTGTTGGTAATGGCCAGGCGCTGGCGCGTGAGATTCCGGGAGCCAAGCTACTGGTACTTGAACAAGCCTCCACAGCGATCCCAGAATCAAGCGTTGCCCAGGTCGCGCGGGCCATGCTAGAACTACCTGTCCTGCCCTAGACAATAACTGCGGACTTGGGCATTGTTGGTCAAAGACCGTCAAATGACTTGAGCACCTTCGGGAGGAACCTCATGGCCGAGGCCTACATCATCGATGCAGTACGTACTCCTGTAGGGCGTCGCGGAAAGTCTTTGGCTGGTGTGCATCCGCTGGATTTGGCGGCCGCACCATTGGCCGAGCTGGTTCAACGCAATAACGTCGACTCAGAAGAATACGACGAGATCATTCTCGGATGCATCGACCAAGTGGGACCCCAAGCCATGGATGTCGCACGCAACGCATGGCTCGCGGCCGGACTATCTGAGCATGTCCCAGGCACCACCGTGGAACGCCAATGCGGCTCCGGCCAGCAGGCGGTGTCTTATGCAGCGCAGGCAGTGATCAGCGGAAGCAGCGATCTCGTGGTGGCTGGCGGCGTCCAATCCATGTCGAGCATTCCGCTGTCCTATTCCAATATGGCAGCGAAGGACTTCGGCTTCCCGGACCCCTATCAGGGTTCCAAGTTATGGGCAGCGCGTTATGGAGACGAAGAGATTTCGCAGTTCCGTGGTGCTGAAATGATGGCAAAACGTTGGTGCCTTTCCCGCGCACAGTTGGAAGACTTCGCCGTTGCCTCTCACGAACGAGCCCTGTCTGCCCAAGCCCAAGGGTACTTTGACCGTGAAATTCTAGCGATGGATGAGCTCAGCGTTGACGAGGGCCCCAGATCTCCGGATCGCGCCAAGATGTCCAGCCTTTCACCAATAACCGAGGGCGGCCTGCACACCGCGGCCACCGCCTCGCAAATGTCTGATGGTGCCGCTATGCTCCTGGTTGCTTCGGAATCGGCGGTCAAACGCTATGGCCTGAAACCTCGAGCACGTATCCACCATGTCTCTGCCCGAGGCGATGATCCAATCATGATGCTCTCCGCGCCCATCAGGGCTACCAAGTACGCGCTGGAACGTACCGGAATGTCGTTACAGGATATGGATCGCATTGAAATCAATGAAGCTTTCGCAGCCGTCGTCTTGGCATGGCAAAAAGAAACCGGCGCGGATATGTCCAAAGTCAATGTCAATGGCGGAGCCATCGCCCTAGGCCACCCCATCGGCGCCACCGGAGCCCGATTGATGACATCCTTGCTCCACGAGTTAGAACGCAGTGATAGCCGTTGGGGACTGCAAACAATGTGTGAAGGTGGCGGGCAAGCCAATGTAACCATCATCGAGCGCCTGTAGCGTGGAATCGAATCGCGAACGACCAATGGCTATGGAATTCCTCGTCAAGGAGAAATCATGAACACTGATCCATGGACAAGCTATGATCTTAGCCAGCCATTGGACACCGATTATCTGTCGGCATTCGCTGGCATCACCCCTGAAGATCACGAGCATTGGCAACGTGCCCGCCAATTTGCCCAGGAAGTTATTCCGGTCATTAATCAGCATTGGGAGTCAGCGCATTACCCAGTGGACCTCGTGCGCCGCATGGGTGAATTGGATTTGCTCACCGACGGCTTGGAGATTGACGGGCATGCAGTCTTCTCTCCCCTAGCGGCCGGGCTTGTCGCCATGGAGATTTCTCGGGCTGACGGGTCGATGGCCGCCGCAGCTGGAGTCCAGGGTGGGTTGGTCCTACGGAGTTTGAAGCTCTTTGGCACTGCGGAACAGCAGGAACAGTTTTTAGAACCGGTGGCCAACGGCAACTTGCTTGGTGGCTTTGCGCTGACCGAGCCACACCATGGCTCTGACTCGGTCGGATTGGAGACCAGCGCCCGATTTGATGGCCAGGCGTGGACATTGAACGGCAACAAGAAGTGGATTGGCAACGGCGCGGCCGGCGGGATCACTATCGTTTGGGCCAGGGATCAAGACGACGGGCAAATCAAGGGCTTCATCGTCGATCAGCAAACTGCAGGCTACGAAGCCGTCCCGGTCCGTGGCAAGGGCGTGCTCAGGGCCATCGAACAAGCCGAGATCAGACTTCACGATGTGAAGGTACCTCGCTCCGCATTGCTCGCTCAGGCTCAGTCATTCAAAGATGTGTCAAAAGCCCTCGTTGACACACGAGTCAACGTGGGATGGTCAGCATTGGGCCACGCCCTGTTCGTCTTCGAAGCAGCGCTGCACTACTCAAAACAGCGGGAGCAGTTTGGCAAGCCGCTAGGTGCCCATCAAATGGTGCAAGAACGCCTTGCACAAATGCTCGCAGAACTGACCAACATGCAGTTGCAGTGCGCCGCGGTCGCAACCGAACAAGCCGCTGGCAGACTTCGGCCAGCGCAGGCCTCGATGTTGAAATATCACAACACGCGGGCTGCCAGACGCGTGGCGGCCACGGCACGAGACATGCTTGGCGGCAATGGGATCCTGTTGGAAAATCACGTTATTCGTCATGTTGGAGATATCGAGGCTCTCCATACCTACGAGGGCACCGAGTCCATCCAGGCGCTCATCTTGGGCCGTGACCTCACGGGCTTGAGCGCCTTCGGCTGAGGATTAATGCTCCTCATCAATTACGATGAGTCTTACCCGCCAAGTTTCTGATTCGAAGGACTGATCATGTCGTATCTTGTTGATTTCAAAGAGGTCTCCACAGTTGGTTTGGAAACTTCCCCGGTGGCTGATGCTTTGGCAGGTTTACGGGCTAATGAGGCTCGTTACCTGAAAAACAAATTTGATCATGATTTTGTGCTTCTGGATGCCTCGGATGCAGAAGATGTAATTGCATGGATTCACAATATTTTGGCCGAGGAACGTGAACTGCGCATTGCTTCGCGCCCATTGCAGGCCTGCGTCTTTGAAGCCGATGGAGCGAAGCGCGCCTACGTATTCTATGAGTCGGGGCTGTCCATCAATGTTCTCTACGGTCTTGCAGACGGTGAAAAGCGAGCCGTCGGGTTCAAGCTCTCCGACGGTATGGAGGTGCCGGATGAACTTGCTGACAAATTCAAATTTGCACGCCAAAAGTCTAAGCTGGCAGGAACGATTCGTGGCTCCTACTTTGTAATCAAGGGCGAGTACTAATCCCCTAATTCCCGGTATCCATCTTTAGCTGCCTCGCTCAAAAATTCTTCGGGCCAGAGACGAAGAACTTGAGGAGAAAAATCGATCCGCCCAGTGGGAATCCCTTCCATGTGCGCACTTCGAATCTCTATGGCAAGCAGCTGGAAATTCTTTAATTGTTCAAGCACGAAGGAACGATTCACGGGCTGCCCGTGGCCTGGAATGATGACATCACTGTCGCTGAGTTCTTCCAGCAGTGATGTGAGTACTCCGGGCCAGCCCAGTGGATGGGCCCCGGATCCAAACATCGGCGGACCCGATTCTTCAATGATGTCTCCGAAGAACCATACGCCGGCATCCTGAATGTGAACCACCAGATCGGAATCGGTGTGGCCCGGAGCTAAGGGAATAAGTTCAATAGTGCGACCCCCATCGCTGATGAGGCGCCGCTCTTCAACAAGAACGGTAGGCGGGGTAAGTATGACGTCCTGCCAGGATTTATCCGGTTCCGTTGCGGGATGACTTTTCACCAGATCTAGACGTGGTTTTTCGTATTGTTCAAAGTGCGCGGGAACCTTGTAATGCCCGTAGATCGGAATTCCTGCAGCGTTGAAAATCTGATTGCCGAAGGAGTGGTCGTAGTGGGCGTGAGTGTTGATGGCCGCAACGATTTCTTGCCCAAACTGCTGGGCAACGTCGTTGATGATCTCGTTCGCTTCAGCAGGGTTATTCCGGGTATCGATGAGGGTTACGCCGGAAGTCCCACGAACTAGGCCAATGGAAACATCGAGAGGGTCGTAACGTCTATAAAAAACACCGTCGCCAACTTCTTGCCATTGCTCGCTGGGCATTTCTGCTCCCTCAGTTCCGCCAACTTTTGGTGGCCCCAAATTTCTCGCCTTTGACATGGATCATATCGTGAACCCTAGTTCAATCATCCGCGTCGTTCGGCATTGACAACCGCGCAACCGGCTCTTGTGTCTGAAGTCAATCAAGCGGATTCTTCTCAAAGTATCGCGTGGCCTCATCCGGGTGACTAGGCTGGGTAAATGGCCACTGTAATTCTTGTGCGGCATGGCCGCACCACAGCCAACGCTTCTGGCATACTGGCCGGACGAGCACCCGGTGTCAGTCTTGATGAAACGGGTGAAGCGCAAGCTGAGCGCACAGCCAGTAGACTGGCGACAATCCCCCTGGCCGGCATTGTTTCTAGCCCTTTGGAACGGTGCCAGCAAACCGCCGGGTTCATCGTGCAGCACCAAGCCAACGCTCCAAGCCTCATTCTGGCTCAAGATCTGACTGAGTGCGACTACGGTAGCTGGCAAGGCAGCAAGCTCAGCGAATTGTCCGTTCAAGCTCTTTGGTCAAAGGTTCAGGCCAATCCCTCGGCAGTCACATTCCCCGATGGTGAATCCATGGCAGGCATGCAGGCCCGGGCGGTTGCTGAAATCCGCCGCTTAGACGCGGTATTTGAGGCTGAGCAGGGATCAGGTGCGGTCTGGGTGGCAGTCAGCCACGGCGATATCATCAAGTCAGTACTGGCCGACGCGCTGGGAATGCATCTTGACCTTTTCCAGAGAATCAATGTTGGTCCCGCGTCAGCATCGATTGTCCATTACGGTTCTGGCTCCCCTATGGTGCACTCAATAAATACCGAAGAAGGAGACCTATCCTGGCTAGCTCCGGGACTAAAAACGGCCGACGCCCCGGTGGGTGGCGGAGCAGGAAACTAAGGAAGTAGACATGGCGGCAATAGTTCACGATTTTAATTGGCCCGACCGAGTTGTCATTGGCACCGTCGGTGAGCCCGGCTCCCGCACCTTCTATCTGCAGGCTCGTGCCGGAACAACAATGACGAGCATCGCTTTGGAGAAACAGCAGGCCGCAGTGGTTGCTGAAATGATCGACGAAATACTAGATCAGGTCTCCACGGTCTCGGGTAATCCTTTTAGCGTGCCTACTCACACCCCAGTCGAGTTGGTAGATAACGATCCGCTGGAAGAAGTTATTGAAGCCTTCCGCGCCGGTTCGATGAACCTCGGCTGGGATGCCACCGTGGCACAGGTGGTGCTCGAAGCATTCTCGCTGAATGAAGAAGAACCCGAAGCGGAACCTGATTCTGTCATGCACGTTCGAATGCCGGTGGGAACTGCTCGGGCTTTCGCAATGCGCACCCACGAGATAGTCGCCGCCGGGCGTCCGGTGTGTTCCACCTGTGGCTACCCTATCGATCCCGATGGGCATATTTGTCAGGGACCAGATCTTTCATGACCCCTCCGGATTTGCTCACCACTGAGTTAGTGCTCACCGGCCGCATCACCACCGCCTCCAATGCCTCATTTTTCGGTAGCATCGGTGATTTGAGTGTCGTCTACAAACCCATTGACGGCGAAAAGCCTTTGTGGGACTTCCCATACCGCACGTTGGCTTACCGAGAGGTGGCCGCCTATCTGGTGTCTGAGGCGTTGGGTTGGAACATCGTTCCGCGCACCTGGTTGCGTGAAGGTCCGCTGGGCGGCGGCATGGTTCAGTTGTGGCAAGAAGTCGACCCAGCACAACATGCGGTAGATCTTGTTGTGACGGAAAAAATTCCGGCCACGGGATGGAAAACCGTCTTGCACGGACAGGATGAAACCGGGCGGCAAGTCAGCTTGCTGCACGAGGACGATGTTCAACTACGCCGGATGGCCGTCTTCGACGTGCTGGTCAATAATGCGGATCGCAAGGGCGATCATGTTTTAGCTATGTCCGATGGACACCGGTTTGGCGTCGACCACGGGTTGAGTTTCCATGATGAGCACAAGTTGCGCACGGTGTTGTGGGGCTGGATTGGCGAGACATTATCGGCGGAGGAACTAGCTGGTATTGATCGTGTCAGCGAAGCATTGAATTCCACGCTGGGCGTGGAACTTGGTGACTTGCTCAGCGAAGTGGAGCTCGAAGCCCTGCACCAACGCTGCCACCAGCTACGCCAAGATGCCCACTTCCCCGGCCCAAGCGGTGACATGCCAGCGGTGCCCTGGCCCCTATTCTGAGCAGCAGTACTACCTTGGACGCGCTTGATCCGACAGTGCTCGGCGCCAGATGCGCGAACGGGATTCCACAGTTCCGCTTCGATAAGCAGCAGCTTCTCCCGTGGGCTTGTAGCCCAGGCTTTTCCAGAGTGGCTCTGCAACCCCAACGTTGGAGTTCACGATAGCCAGCCGCAGGTCCTGGAGTACGTCGATCTTAAGCAGTTCCGAGACAATGGCTTGGTGCAGCTCACGCCCCAGCCCTTGGCGAGGTCGATGTGAGTCGGTCATCAACAGGCCGATATGCACCGTGCAAGGTTCAGGCCATCCAATGATGACATCACTGAACGCCAGCAGAACTCCTTCGTCCCACAGCCCGAACCCGCGTTTTTGCTCCGCCGATATGTGAGGCGGCAAGGCCGCCAAGGCCTCCTGCGCTGCACTCGGTTCGACTTCGCGTCCTGAAATCCTGAGCGTATAGCCTGCGTTGGTTTCCATGAGCCGCTGCAAGGCTAGCGCGTCGTCCAACCCGACTGGTCCGAACCTGTTCATCTTGCCCTGGCTTCAAAAATCATGACTGCCTGGCTGCCATCGAAGGGTGTCCGATCCCAGGTACCCCAGATATTTTCAACCACGAAGCCCGCCGCCTCCAATTGCAAGCTGATTTGCTGCTCTGTACGGAAGACCAGCACCACATCCTCTCGCACGATCTCGCCGCTGTCTTCGAATCGAGCGAATGATTCGAGCAGAACCTTCCCGTCGGCCAGTTCCCTTGTCCTGTACCATTCGGTCTGTGAACCGAAGGGAGTCTGCCTTGTGATTGGCTCTTCCTTAGCCCAGTCTTCCCAGGCGCACCGTGATGGGTTCCGGCTTTCAAAGCACAGCAACGTATCGCCGCTAAATTCCTTCTCAAGCCTTCTAGTGTTTGTTGCCACAGCGGCTCCGGAATGTGCTGGGCGACGTTGCCCGGCATCACTGCATGGTCGAATAATCCATGGTTGAGCACGCGGCAATCGCCTTCAATCCACTGCACTCCTTCTGCGCTTGGGCGTGCGCGCGCATAATCGACCATGGCTGCCGATGGATCAATGCCGAGGACTTCCCAGTCTTTGCCGGCAAAGGTGACAGTGAGAATTCCGGTGCCGCAGCCGACGTCGATAATGCGTCGCGCACCTATTTGATCGGCACGGGACCGGTAGTAGTCATGATCCGGCCCGTCTGGGTTATCGGTGTCGTAGAGCGCAACAATGTGCGGGTCGTAGTCGTTCACACAGGCCTCATCCCTGGTTGGCAGTCAGCCTCGTACCGCAGCGATCATGGTGAGGAAAACGTCGAGGACGTCTCCTTCACCGCCGGATTCCACCCAGATATCTACTGACGCATCAAGGCAGGCGAGCGCGGTGGCAACAATGCCGCGGGCTGCGATGTCGCGGCCATCCCCATGAATACGCAGCGCAATTTCGGGGGCGAGCAGATCTTGCCACCGTTTTTGTTTTTCAAGGCGGAATCTCTGCAAAGCTGGGGTGTGTCGCAGAAGTTGGGCTACTTGCAAGGTTCGGTCTCTGGAACTCGTAGGTCCCCGTTCGTCAGAGCTGAACGCTGCAGCATAGAGCGCTTCCCATGGCGATTCATCGGTTGGCCGTTCCTTGAGTGCGGCGAGCATTTCATCACCGCGAACCGCAATGTCAGCCGCGGCCATCTCTTCCTTGGAAGTGAAATAGCGAAACAGGGACCTTCGAGACACACCTACTCGTTTGGCGATTTCATCCACTGTCGTGGCCTCGAAGCCCTGAGTCAGGAACATGTCCATTGCCGTCTTGCTGATATCGGCTTTTATAGCCAGACGTGCACGTTCTCGAAGACCAACTTCATTCATAGTGCCATCATAGCGAAGCCCAGCAAACTTTGGCACCAAGTGCCAAACTTAGTATATGATGCCAGCATGAATAAAATTGACTACACTCAGGAAACCACCCTGATCACCGGGGCCAGTTCCGGGCTCGGGGCCGAATTCGCACGGCAGCTGGCAGCCCGAGGCTCCAATTTGGTGCTGGTTGCCCGTAGGGCAGATCGACTCCATGACCTTGAAGCGGGACTGACGGGCAAATACGGGATCAGCGTGAAAACTGTTCCATTCGACCTCGCCACGGCAGATGCCGGACGACGTCTCCATCAAGAGCTTGCCCATCAAGGCGTCAAAGTCACGAGCCTGATCAATTGCGCAGGGTTCGGCACCCACGGGGAATTTTCCCAGGAAGACGCGGAACAGATTCAGCAGGAAATCGCCCTCAACGTTGCCGCGCTCGTTGACATGACCCACACTTTCGTCCAGGAACTCAGTGGTGTTCTGGTCAATGTCGCCAGCCTGCTGGGATACCAGTCATGGCCAACGGCTGCGGTTTATGGCGCCACCAAGGCTTTCGTCTTGAGCTTCACAGAGGCGCTGTGGGAAGAAAAGCGGAACAGCGGCCTTCGGATCCTCGCTTTGGCTCCTGGACCAACACGCACAGAATTCTTCGAAGTCGCGGGATCAAAACAGATGAGCGCCGGAGCTCCGATGCAGACCGCGAGACAGGTGGTCGATACTGCGCTTAGGGTGTTGGACCGACGCACACCTCCCCCAAGCGTTGTGCCAGGTCCCATTAATAAGTTGATCGCCACTCTACCGAGGTTCATGCCCCGGCGGCTGGCCGTCCAGGCCTTCGGCAAGATCGTTCGCCGAGGAGTTTAGGGCTGATGAACTCAGCAATTCACGCTACCGAACACCGGGCACGCCAGTCAGCAGGCGACACGCGAAGGCTTCGGCATTCAACGCTAGGAATCTCTTTGGGTTTTGGCGGAGCTGGTAGCGCATGGGGCTTGGCCCATATGCACTTCGGCACTCCAGCGCTCATCTCGGAATTACTATTCGGAGCCAGCGCATTATGGTGGCTTATCGTCACCGCAGCACGCGCGCCTTTGACCCCTCGTCGCTTCGCCCACCTGCTCGATGACTTTCGCAATCCTTCCGATGGACCACTGCTGGCCTACATCCCGATCATCGCGCTGCTCTTGACCAATCACTATGCGCTGCTTCTGGGGTCTTTGGCTCATTCGTCACTGAGCCTCGCTTTTGTCGCGATACTGGCTCTGGTGTGCGCCAGACTATTAGCAGTGTGGCTCAGCGGTGAAATGCAATTGGAACATATCCATCCTGGCTATGCCCTGCCCGTCGTTGCCGGCCCGTTCATCGCCAGCATGACGCTGGCTTCGGCAGGTTTCCATTCCTTGGCCATTGGTGCCATCGCAGTCGGCGGTTTCTACTGGCTTTCCCTGGGAACTATCATTTTCTTGCGACTGTTGCACGGTTCAGATCTCCCCCGCCCGCTGAAGCCAACCCTCGCAGTCCTTATTACGCCGCCTGTCACGGCCGGCCTGGCCTGGTTTTCCTTGCGTGATGGGGCCCTTGATGCCGTGCAGCAAGGCCTGGCAGGCATCATTGTGCTCTTGCTACTGATGCAATTCTTCCTTGCTCCGCGGTACCTGTTCGGAGGTTTCCACATCGGCTGGTGGGCCCTGGCATTCCCTGCAGGTGCGTTGGCTTCCTACACCGCTCGATGGGCAATCAGCGCGCAGAGTTCGACTAGCGACTTAATCGCTTGGGTCGTTCTGGCTTTCTCGACGGCATTGCTCATCGCTCTGTCGATCTGCACCGTCGCTTCAGCGCTACGGCCCAAAAAGCCAGAAGCTTAACGTTTCCAGTTCAAGGTAGAACGGAATCAATCCTGAATGCTGAAGGCATATCTTGGTACGCGCGAATATCGAATCGCTATTCGGTATCGCGAGCTGGCAACGTGCGTGATCGCTTGAGGAGCACCTTTCTGGTGTGCGGAGTCATTCAATGACAGGCCTATGCGATTGGAGCACACCGGTGAATGCATGCTACAGCCCGCACGTGTTCGCTTGGCTATCTATCCCATGTCTTGTGTCATGATCTCGATGCGATTTCCAAATCCATCACGAGCATGAAAACGCACATAACCTTCCAAGGTATCTTTCTCGGCCCAGGACAACTCATATTCTTGGTTCTGAATTCTCTGCGCAGTGGCTTCCAGTTCTTCTAAAGAATCGACAACAAGGCCAGGATGCGCTTTTCGTGCTGTTGCGAAGGGCTCTTCAACGCCGAGATGAATTTCGGCGACAACGGCGCCCCCATCATAGGCACGGAACCAGCAACCGCCACGGCCCTTCAGCGAGGGCGGTTTAGTGACCTCCTGAAGCCCCAACGCATGAGCATAAAACCGACGTGCCTCGTCTTCTTGCCCACGAGGCATGGAGATCTGTACGTGATGAAGTTTCAATTCCGTCTCCTGATCTTTCGTTAACGAGTCCTTACCGCGCGCAAAGGTGGCTAGATGCAATCTGCGCACCAGCGGGGCACTAGCCTCTGAAAAAGTTTCGCAGTCGGGAGAAGACTCCTGTGGATGCCCGGGCGGTCTCCCTGTCCTGCACTCCGAAAGTCTTGTCAGTTCTTGTCTCGGCAAGAGAAAAATCGCTCAGTGCCACCTCATCTTGGCCGTCGAAAGCTTGCAACTTCTCACTGAGCTCCCCAATGACAAGAAGGTCAATATGAACGCCGGTGATTCTGCCCTGCCCGTCAAGGGTTTGAACTACTGGAAAAATCCGTTCAGGTCGTGCAATGAGAATGGCGATGTTCTCACCATCCTTCACGTTGGGTAGCTTGGTAAGCAGCGTTCCAAGTGGACCATCGTTTTCCGTATCCATCCGCTCAAACCATCCTGTGCCGTCCCCGGGCGAAATCACTGTGTCACACCAGGTTCCGGGATTCACAGGCAATCCCGGCCCGATGGCTTCCGCATCGACCATGGATACGCTGGACATTTGCGAAGTTGAAATCCCGCGAAGATCCGGAATGCCAGCTATTGCAGGAACAGCGTGGACACCGCTCTCGGAAAAATCTTCATCGAACTTCACGGGAGCAATTGAATCCGTTGGCTCCCCTGAAAGTACCAAACTCAAGTAGGCGGGACGAGTTAGGCCATAATCGTAACTCTCCGGGACGTGAGCAATAGTTGCTACAACGTCGTAGTCACCGGCAGGAATCGTGACGACACCTGTATTCTGAAGAAAAATCGGATCGCTGAGTGCCAGCTTGCCAGAGCCTACTCGAAGTGAGCCGAGCTCGTACTTCTCGAACCTCGCTGGTTGCCCGTCAGGAAGCCGATGAACTCCTGTCCGCATCGCGAAAAATCTATCGCCACGCATTTACTCCCCTTTTCACCGAGGCACTGATGGCCAGTTACTTGAACGCACCATGCCTTGCACCATACTAGACTCGCCCTTGCCGCCGTGGCAGGTTGGCCATGCATGGATGCAGGTGCAGAATGAAGGCATGAACATACAAGATGTTTTTGCAGATTTCGCGCAGCGGCCTAAAGAAGCAGCACATAACCTTCCCACGCTCAGCGCCGAACAGCTGAACGAGCACCCCTCGGATCATCCGAATTCGATCGCATGGTTGCTCTGGCACACTGGACGGGAAATCGACGTGCAGCTGTCGCACCTGAACGAAATGGACCAGGTGTGGAAATCATTCCGGGGAAAGTTTGGCCTTGGGGAATTGGGCGATTCGGTGGGCTACGGCCATAGCACCGAGCAAGCAGGACAAATTCAGGTGTCAGATCAGGACTTGCTTGTCGGTTATGTCGAAGCGTGTCTCCTGTCATTAATCGACTATATCTCGACCCTGACCGAAGCTGATTTCGATGAAATCATCGACCGCAACTGGGAGCCAGCGGTAACTCGCGGCGTACGACTCGTCTCCATCATTGACGATGCCACGCAGCATGTAGCCCAAGCAGCGTACGCGGCAGGTGCCGTAACGGCAGCCCGCATCTAGCAATTCATGTTCCACGGAAGCCGCCGGTCAGAGCACCCGGATCGGCAACCATTCCTTGCATTTGTGCGAGCCATTCATGGGATCACAACGGCTTGACCATGATCAAGCACGGCGTTTCGGGCCCCCAGAGATCTGTTTCTTCCAGGGCCAGATAACCGCAACGCTCGTAGAAGTGCCGTGTCCGGGCATATCCAGCATCTGGATGGGAAGGGCCGAGAGTTTTGACTTCCAAGAGGCGTACGCCGCGGGCTCGCGCATCAGCCTCGATGGCGCTCATCATGGCGGTGCCGACACCGGTACCATGTGCTTGGCGGTCCACAAGCGTTAGATGGATTTCGGCAATATGCGGGAAATGCCGGTCAACCAGCGTGACCCCGAGAACAGTATCTGTCTCATTACGAACCGTCCAGGTTTCTTTGGTGCGGGCTGCTTGAATGTATTCCTCGTTGGCTTCGGGCTGGCCAAACCATTCGGGTACCGTGTCTAAGAGCCGTTCAACTTCTTCAGGGACCGGTTCATCAAGGTGGGCAGTGTGGACGTAATTTGTTTCTTGGTGTTGACCTCGTTCTTCCCAGTCTTTGCGCAGTAATCCGTAGACCCAAGAATCGGAAGTATCACCGTTCACGGTGCAGTCTTGGCGCAAGGTGCCTTCGAGCCGAAAACCGAGTTTCTCTAGGACTCTGGCCGAGGCGATATTTCGCGTGTCGGCTTCAGCTTGAACTCGGTTGAGGTCCAGGGTTTGATAGGCCCAGTCCAGCAACGTTTCGGCTGCTTCAGTCGCATAACCATGGCCCCATGATTCTTCGTTGAGACAGTAGCCTATGGAGGCACTGCGAAAATCAGGGTTCCACGAATTGAAGGTGCACCATCCCAAGAACGCGGAGTCCGACTGACGTTCAATGACCACGCGGGTTCCGGTTCCTTCCTCAGCCATTCGCGCATTGCCTGCCATGAATCTGGCAATGGACGATTCGTCGCTCCATGGCGGAGAATCCCAGTACCGCAGCACCTTTGCATCACTCTGCAATGCGTAGAGGTCAGGGCCATCCGTTTCTGCAAATGCCCGCAGCCTTAGGCGTGCACTAATCAAAGTTGGAACGGGCAATGCTTGTACGGGTCGCGTCATAGAATGCATCTTGCCACGAATCCAGCACCGTCACGAGGCCAACTATCACGTTCGTTGCCAAAGTAAGGGTTGCCGAAAACTCTTGCTTCTCTTCGAAAACGGAAGGTAATCTACCGTCTATGCGCTGCTCAGCGCTCACCTCAAGCAATGACAGGTCATCTCATGTCGTTTCAAGCGTATCTAGACACCATCGAGAAAAAGACGGGTCTGACGCCACGCCAACTAGTGGCCATCGCCCACGAGAAGGGATTGGATGCGCCGGGTACCAAAGCCGGCGCGATCTTGGCTTGGCTAAAGGACGACTACGAGTTGGGACGCGGCCATGGTATGGCTTTAGTCCACGTCATTCAAAAGGGTCCGACGATCAGCAGAAAACATGTTGGCATGGATGGCACTCACAGCGACCAGTCCCAGACGTTGTGGCTCGATGGTATTGCCACGAGACCGGAAGTTTTATAGGGTCCGTCCGTCAAGAGTGCTAGTACAGGAACTAATCGCAAGTCAACGCCAAACTTCTGCACTCCGACCAGCGAATTCGGAGTAGTTTGGTACAAACTCTGCAACCAGAGGACGATACGTAGAAAGAGCGCCGATGCCAATTTCCCATCCACGACCACCCTTCGATCCGGAGCTAGAAGCACTGCTGAGCTCTGCCGAAGATGAACTTCCACCCACGCTGACAGCAGAGATGATCCCGCTACTTCGTCAAGCGAATCCTGTTGAAGTTCCCCCGAGGAAGTGCTTGCTGGAACTGGTGTCGTTCGCCGTGATGTCACCATCGCCGGCCACGAAGGGGCCGAAATCGTGGTCTCTGTTTTGCAGCGTGAAGGGCGCGCCGGACGTGGCCCCGGGATCTATTACACCCATGGCGGGGCATGGTCATTGGCAACCGTTGGGCCGGACTGAGCCAGTTCTTGCCCTGGATCATTGAGAACGACGCAGTGGCAGTCACCGTCGAATATCGTCTGGCTCCCGAATTCCCGGATCCCTATCCTGTCGAAGATGCCTACGCTGGCTTGGTGTGGACCAGCGAGCATGCTGAGGAACTCGGCATTGACCCTGCCCGCCTGATTGTTGCCGGCGCCAGCGCTGGTGGTGGCCTAGCTGCCGGAATTGCGCTGTTGGCCCGAGACCGCAAGGGCCCCGCATTAGCCGGCCAAGTACTCATCTATCCAATGCTCGATGACCGGGACAGCACTATTTCCTCGGCGCCGATTGATGGTGAAGGAATTTGGGATCGAGGTAGCAACGTCATGGGCTGGACAGCGTTGCTCGGCGAGCGCAAAGGGACCGACGACGTTTCCATCTACGCTGCGCCGGCACGCGCCACGGATTTGTCCGGACTACCACCAGCCTTTATCGACTGTGGTTCAGCCGAAGTCTTCCGCGACGAGGACGTCGCATACGCCGCCACATTGTGGCAGTGCGGTGTCCAAGCCGAACTGCATGTGTGGCCTGGCGGTTTCCATGGCTTTGATATGAGCGCTCCGGATTCTGTGTTGGGCAAAAAATGATCTCCACCCGAAGCCAGTGGATCGCGCAGATCCTGAACGGCTAATTGTTTCCCCTATTTCAAGTGCGTGGGCTTTTTAGCATGAGCCTACGATGAGCACCGATGGCAAAAGACCCCCGCTTCATGAAGCATCTGGCCTTTCTGCGATCCCTGGCGCAGAAAGGCTGGCTCGTCGCCGCCGATTCCTTCAAAGACGTTGACTGCGAGGGCATGGCCATCGTTCGGATTCCTCAATCCTTAGGGCTTGATGAATTTTCAAGATTGGCCCGCGCCGATGAGGCAGTGACATCTGGGCTTCTCGATGTGCGCATCAGGCCGTGGAATGTCGCCTTGACGGGCGAGTGAGCTTCGCGTCGCCCTAGTCGTCGAGATCCGACATATCCAGAACGAAGCGATACCGTACGTCACCACGAGCCAATCGTTCAAGTGATTCTTCGACTCTCGTTGAAGGCAACACTTCGACCTCAGCCACCACTTGGTGCTTGGCACAGAAAGCCAGCAGTTCCGCGGTCCGCCGACGTCCGCCGCTTCCAGCCGATGACAGCTTCTTGCGCCCGATCAGCAGGTCGGTGACCGCTACCGATACTTCTCCAAGATATCCGAGCAGGCAGAGTTCTCCGTCCAACGCCAGCAAGGAAAGATACGGCGCCAATGCATGATTAACCGCCACGGTATCGAGGATGACATCGAATTGCCCTCGCGCTTCAGCCATGGCCGCTTCATCGGTCGAGAGCAACAGGCGCTGCGCACCCAAACGTTCAACGTCCTCGGCTTTGTCCGCCGTGCGACTAATGACCGTGGTGTCAGCGCCCAAGGCCACCGCCAATTTGACGGCGAGGTGGCCCAGTCCGCCAAGTCCTACGACAGCTACCCGTGTCCCAGAGCCTACGTTCATGGCGCGCAAAGGCTCCCACACCGTCACCCCGGCGCACATCAGCGGTGCGGCAGCGGCCGGGTCGAGCCCCTCGGGTAGGAGGTAGGCGAATTCTTCGCGGACAACGTATTCACGGGCGAAGGCTCCCAAAGTGGCAGTTCCATCGATGCGATCTGCTCCCCCGTAGGTCAGTGTTGGGAACTTCCGGCAAAAATTTTCCTGGCCCGCCAGACACATATCGCATTCCCTGCATGAGTCGACGATATTGCCCACGGCAACGACATCGCCGACTCGGAGGTTTTTGACCTGTTCTCCGATTTCAGTGACCGTTCCGGTGAACTCATGACCGGGCACCAAGGGCATAGCTGACTGTGGATCATGGTCGTGAATCGCGTGCAGGTCGCTATGGCAGACGCCGCAATAGTCGACGCGTATAGCGATATCGTCCGGTCGCAGTTCTCTCCGCGCAATATCCTCGCGTTCTAATGCGATCTGTCCGTGTGATGTGCAAGCTTGCGTGGTTCTCATGAGCCCGCCTCCAAAATAAACCGTTTAGTCTGTTTTAGCATGCGGTAGATACTCTTTAAAAGCAAACCAACTGTTCTGTTTAGTGATAATCTTGCAGCTATGAACTGCAAGCAGCTCACCGCACGTGGCGCGGCAACGCACCGGCGCATCATGGATGCAGCCACCGAAGAATTTTCGACGTATGGTATTGCCGGTGCCCGGGTAGAGCGCATTGTTTCGGCCGCCAAGACGAACAAGGCGCAGCTCTACAGTTACTTCGGAAATAAAGAGCGGTTATTCGACGCGATCTTCACGGCATCCCTTGAACGAATCCTCGAAGTCGTTCCCATTGAATCTTCTGACCTACCGGGTTGGGCCGTTGGTCTCTACGACGAATACCTCCGCCGGCCGGATCTCATTCGATTGGCCACGTGGGCTCGCCTTGAACGCAAGCCCGCTGGACACCTCGTTGAGGACATTGATCGCCTCGATGATAAAAAATTGCAGTTCATCGCCGACGCGCAACGTGACGGCAAAGTCATCGCAGGCAACCCTTTCGACATCATGGCCATGGTGATTGGCATGTCGATGGCCTGGTCGCCGGTGAGCAATGTCTATGCAGCTACCGCGGATGAGCCGGAAGAATTACACGACTCTCGGCGCAAACTTCTACGCGAGTGCGTTACGCGCGCTGTGGTGATCTAACTCTTTAGGTTTCCGCCAGTCCTGCGAGTTGCGCGGTAACGAGGCTCCACCCTTCAAGCAGGCCGAGCTCGTCGTGCGCAGCTCGTGCAGCCGCATCGGCATGGCCGGCCACAATGCGATAAAGGGTTCCTTCGGCATGGTCAGCGAGGGTCACTTCGCCCGTCACTGAAACGGGCGTGGGATTGGCCGGACGCAACGTACTGTCCACCGCATTGGTAAAGACGATGCGCTCTTCGGCGTCTACTGCCAAGAAGGCTGCATCCATATGAGGCACGTACGCCTTGCCATCGTCACTCATCTGGGTAACAAAGCCGCCGCCAGCATGGGCCGCAAAGTTCTCTACCCGACAGATGTACGGCTTAGGTATCCACCATTGAGCGAAGAGTTCAGGCTTAGTCCATGCATTCCACACAGCTGAGCGGGGCGCATGGATCACGCGCTCGATAACTAGGTCAAGATCAGGATTCATGAGGGTCACTTTCTTTGCCATTTCTTGGGAATGAACTTTGAAGCATAGCGAATCACTCACGCTTATGACTTAGACGGGTTCATCTTTTCAATACCGGACAGAGCAATACTCGACGTCCGTCGAATTCAAGTCGGTCAGGTGAGCACGAGGCTCAGGAGCGATCTTGGCCTTCGGCCACTTCGAGCGTGATCACATACCCCATCAGGTTTGGTCGTGTCTGCACACCAAACACTGTTAAATCCGGATCCGAGTCTTCGGGTTCAACTGCATCGTCCGGAACGACCACGATCGGCACGAGCTGGCCTGACCCTGCCTTGTGCACGCCCTCGGCCTGCCCCGGCTGCGCATTGCCGAAACTCACGAAGACGCCACCACCCAGATCCTGCAAGGGTGGGTCCGGGGTCATCCGCGGTGTCACAGTCCACTGCGTTTGTGCAATAACCGCATCGAGCGCAAGGATACGACCGTACCGTGTGAGGACTTCATCATCATGGTGTGTCTCTACGCCGGTCAGTGGTTCACTCAACACGGATGCTAATTCGGAGCGCATGCTCTGGGCATATTCGGAGTCGTATTGCACTTCCAGTTCGACTTGATCGCCGACCCGCAGTGGCTCGCCGCAGCAACCCCACTCCCAATTAGCGGTGAAGTAGCGTTCGCGCGTCATCCTGATGACTCCCTTGCTGACTGTTTGTGCCCGGAGGTGGGTGCGTCGCTGTCCACCGGTTTACTATCTGCCGCGAGGCGAACCTTAAGTCTTTGCAGTGTCTCGTAAACAGTTGATCGACTCGTGGTGAGCCGTTCGATGCGCTCATCGATAACCGCCAGTTGCGCAGTGAGGATCTGCGCCCGTTCTTGGTTTGGAAGATTGTCCCAGTCGCGCATACGGTGCTTCATTTCGGCCAGGGTAAATCCCGCATCCCTTCCGGCCTGAAGCAGGTCGAGGCGGCGCAATGCAGCTGGGGTGTAGTCCCGATAACCGTTTGATGTCCGTTCAATCTGGCCGGGGCTGAACATGTCGTGCTGTTCGTAATAGCGGATCGCTGATGGCGCGAGCCCAGTCCGGCGCGCAACTTCGCTGATTCTCATGGCTCCTCCTTGACCTTAAAGCTACTTGAATCTTTAGAGTTTGAAACGACCCAAGTCCTGCGTGTTTCCCGAAAGGTTCCCATGGCCGGCCCATTGTTTGCATCAGCCGCAACGCTATTTTCTGCTCGACTCCTGTTGCTCTTTTTTCTACACCTGCTTCCGGGAGGCGTTGATCCTGTACGCGACCCGGTCAGCGACTACGCCGTGGCCGATGAGAAAAGAACTCGCGTGCTTGCGACACTCGCTTCGTGGACAGCAGCCACCGCCTGGATCTGCCTCGGTCTTGCGCTCTTGCTGTACTCAGCGCACGGCGCTGCCGAACAGGGCGTCGGATTCTGGCTCTTGGTACTTGGTCTGCTCCTTGCAGTGATGCCGTTGGTCCCCACCGATAGGAACGGTTCCAAGACGACGCTACGCGGACGGGTACATCTGCTCTTAGCTGTTGCCTGGTTCACCCTTGGTTACTCGACTATCGGTCCAATGGGTCGATTCGCGGGAGACTCTGCGGGTCAAATGCTGGGTGTGCTAGACGTTGTCGCAGGCGTCTCGCTGGCAGCACTCGTCATTTCACTCGTATTGCCTCCCCTGCGCAGTCGCTCCTTCGGCATCGCCGAACGCGTCTTCATTCTGGTTGTCACCCTTGCACCGCTGATGGCCAGTGTTGACCTCACCATTCGATGGCTGACACGACCCTAGGGTCCACCACCATCTTTGACGAGATCAATCAGAAATCCACCATCCCCACATCCCTTGATTGAGAAGACTGCAATGAACCAAACCACTACACCAACAACCTCTTCCCTGCACACCGCCGGCCTGCTCTGGTCCATCAGCCCGCTGTGGTACCTGCTCTGCGAGGCCATCGCTGCCTCGGCCTTCGATGGCTATAGTTACGCGACCTTCTACATCAGCGATCTAGGTGTGCCGGAATTCGGTGAGTTCGAAGGCCGGCCGCTAGCTTCTAGCCTGCCCCAGGTCATGGACGCTGGCTTCATCGGCACTGGCATCCTGTTCCTGCTCGGCCTGATCGTGTTGCTCCCCCAGCTAAGGGCCGGCGTGCCCAAAGTCCTCCTGGCAGCGTTCGGCATCCTCCACTCGGTCGGGATTGTCTTTGTCGGGCTGGTTCCCGGATCGCCTGAAAACGTCGGCAATGGATTAATCTTGATCCACGTGTTGGGAGCGGTCGGCGCGATCGGTGCTGGGAACTTCGCGGCGATCTCCTCGACCTGGGCACTGCGGGAGATCGGCTTGGCGCGACGAGTACGTCGTCTCGGAATAGTTCTCGGCACCCTTGGACTACTCAGCGCAGCGCTGCTGGCAGCGCATTGGATCCTGCCTGATGGCGTGTGGGAACGTGGAGCGGCCTACGCCTTCATCCTATGGCAGCTGCTCATCGGCATTGCACTGCTGCGTATCGCACCGCGTGCAGTAGCGCCCGCGGGTCACATCACCCCTGAAATTGGCCCTCAAATGAATTAGGTCAGGTTCTGTCCTGTATCGGTTGTAGCGTCAATCCTGTGGCCAGTTCCCCGGGCCACATTCACTATCTGAGGAGACGACAATGCAATTGGCAGCCACCCGAATTTTCACCGACGACGTCGACGCACTCGTTCAGTTTTACGAAACGCTCACCGGACTCACTGCCGACCGGATACATCCGATGTTCGCCGAGATTCGCACGCCATCGGGCACGCTGGCCGTAGCCAGCACCGCCACTGTTCCATTGTTCGGCGACGGCGTGGCGCTGGCCCACGCGAATCGCAGCGTGGTCCTGGATTTCCTTGTCGAGGATGTTGACGCGACCTATATGGCCTTGCAGGGAATCGTTGAGGTTTTTGTCAATGAACCCACCGACATGCCGTGGGGCAATCGGTCCCTGCTCATCAGGGATCCAGAGGACAACCTCGTCAACCTCTTCACGCCGATCAGCAAGGCGGCGCAGTCTCGATCCTTGGCGGAATCGACGCCACAACAATAGGGCCTTCCACCGGATCCCAGCACACAACGACCTTCGTTCTAAACCTCGTAGAGCTTAGGCCCGGGCGTTCCTGTTCCACAGCTGATGGGTTAGTCCACTGCTAGTGCTGACCGATTCGACACTGAATTGGTCCTCCAAACCGGCCAGATGATCCCAGATTCGCACCCCAGAGCCGAGCACCATCGGAACGATGACAATGTGTAGGAAGTCGACGAGGTCAGCACGCAGAAACTGGCTCACCGTCGACGGCCCGCCACCGATTCGCACATCTAACCCGTCGGCGGCGTTCTGCGCCAGGCGCAGCGCCTCTTCTGGCGAGGCGTCGACAAAGTGAAAGCTGGTGCCATTGGCGAACTCAATAGTTTCGCGAGGATAGTGAGTCAGGATGAAGCATGGGGTGAGGAAGGGTGGTGCATCGCCCCACCATCCTTCCCAGCCGTCCTCGGGCCACTCTCCGGACTGCGGACCGAATTTCCTGCGGCCCATGATCTCCGCCCCGACTCCCTGGCCCCACATGCTGAACATCGCTTGGTCCACGGTGGTCGGACCGTCGGTGCCATGGACGCCATGAATGACACGTCCGTCGAACTTAGCAAAAAGCGCCCCCGCCTCACCGATCGGTTTGTCGAGGGTCACGTAATCTCCCGCGGCATATCCGTCGGAGGAAACTAGCAGATTGTGTACTCGCGTGCGTTGCATGATGTCTCCCTGAGCGGTGCCATTGTGAAATCATTCGAACACTAGCGCCGAGTGATCCCTCTAGGCAAGCGTTTTAGGAGACCGTAGGCACAAATGCGACGGGGAACAGCTGGGTGCGAGTCAGCCGGGTCGGAGGTATTTTTTACTCGTTGCAGCACTTGTCCCCTGTGCTCCGGAGTCAGCGCCAGCACTCGATCTTCATAGGCTTGAAGTCCTACCGCTTTGCCCTCGCGCGCCCATAGTAGACAGCAGAGATCCACTTCATCGTTATCGCTCATTTCTAAAAGCCAAGCTTTGCCCGGCGAAGACTTAGCGATGGAACGGTGAGCTTGTGCGGTGTCCGATTGTGAACAACCAAGAGGTGCTCGAATTCCACCAGACCGGCACGCATTGGAAACGGCGTCGCCTCGAACTTGCCAAAGCTCCGGAGGTCACCAGGCGCGACCTCTAAGGTCAACGTCGCCATCGGGCCATGATGCAAGCGACGCTTCGATGGGAAACACGAGCAAAGGCTGCCCCGGCGGGTCAGATACGGCCTCTCCGAGTCTGCTGATCGAGCGCTCTGCAGCTGAGATTCTCATCCACCCGCACTTACGGTAGAACTCGACAACTTCCTCACGGCACCCGAGATAGCCATATGCAATCCCACCGGCATCCAACATCGACATGGTCGCGTGAGCCATCAGTCGCTCGCCTAGGTTTTGACCACGCGCAGAGTCGGAAACCAAAACACCTCCGACGCCCGCAACGACGATCTGCTGATCTGCAACGTCAATCGTGCGTCGCGCCCATCCAACATGGCCGACGATTCGCGGACCCTGCCACGCGACAACGTGCACATCATGCGGAGCAAAGCCGTACGGCAGTTCAGGATCCCATCCCCCGAAGTCTCGTTCGTACTCGGCGTCGAACAGTTCGCGAAGACTAGCTTCGCAAAGCGACCTCAGATCAGCGTGCGCAACGACAGCAACTTCAATATCTCTCATCAACATTCCGCTCAAATTCTGCAGGTGCGTCACCGGTAGGCCTCTCGTCGATGACCGATCCGTAGCACCATGACAACGCGCTCATCATCCTGGACATCGCGGACGACCCGGTAGTCACCAACACGAATTCGAAGTTCGCTAGGACGATACCCCCGGTCTCCGCGTGCCACGAGATTTGCAGCGACATCACACAGGCGAACTATCTCGGTCAATGCTGACGAATCGCGCTGATTCATACCGCTACTGCAGTCTTGATAATCTCGTGATCGGTTGGCAGGCCACCGTCTGTCACCACGTCGACCTCGACACCGAGCAATTCGCTTGCTTCAGCAGCGAATGCAGAAATCGTGAGCAGCCCAATTCCTGGTGGCCTCGTGACTAGAAGGTCAAGATCACTGCCAGGACCATCAGTGCCACGAGCCGCGGAACCAAAAACGCGTACGTTGCCGAGGCCGTACTGGCCTGCAAGCCTGACTAGATCGAAGCGAAAAGTAGCAAGTGCATCGTGCGGAAGCGGTCGAGCAGCAGTTAGCAGTCTTTCGAGCATCTCGGGAGAGACACTACGACGCCCAGATTCATAGGCGGCAATGTTGGGCTGAGCAACCCCTGACCGACGAGCAAGTTGCGTCTGGCTCAGACCGGCAGCCTCCCGTAGCGCGCGAACGACATTGACCATAGTCCGAGCATATCCCGTGATATAGGCACGATACGAGGACAGTTCGACAATCCACAGCGTTCGGAACACGAGCAAGGTCTCGGTCGATGAGCATCACTTCCGTCAATTCAAATTGTCCTACGGTCGGCACATACTGGGAACATGATCACCGCCCAGAAGCTTCCATCTACTTTGACCCCAGAGGAAGTCATCGAGCTCACCGGCGCAACACCGTCTGACCGCGCGGGCATCCTCGCCACGGTTCACCTCATCTCCTACAGCTGCACAGCGATCCCCGGACTCATCGCCGGAGCACTCACCCGGGCCCTTTCCGCTGCTTCAAGTCGTTCTCGTCTTCGCACGCGAGCGCGAGAAGCAGCTGGTGTCCTAGGTTGAGCCGGGCATGGGTCTCGTGTCGAGCCCGGCGCGCCACTTCGCGCGGGGAGATCCCATCGGAATTCGGCAATGGTGCAGCGCCCAGCGCCTCGTTGTCGCTCAGTGCAACGTAGATCTATGCTTCCTGAAGCGGTACAGCCATCCTGGCTCGTACCTACCAGTCTGTTCAAACTGCACACGTACGAACAGTCGACGAATAGCTGATCGCATACATCGACGAGATGGGCATCGCTCTGCAGATTCCGCCTCTGGCGGCCGTGGTGACACATTGCCTCAAGTCAAGGGTGCCGTCGCCTCACGGAAGATCCCACGAATCCTGGGCCTATGTGCTTTGTTTCGTACAGGGCCGACACCATCTTTATCGAAGATCTCGAGAAGCAGCACCTACCCCAAGGCATAAAGCTCCATGCCACAACCTGTCCTCCGCGGCCGTTGTAACAGAACGCAAAAACACCCCCGGCTTCAAAAGAAACCGGGGGCGCCAAAGCTATGCAGGATTAGACGTTGAAGCAGAACTCCGCGACGTCGCCACACGTACCAACCTCAGAGCACGACGTCAGAATGAGTCGCAACATCAAACTGTTGCCCAGGATATCGCAAACCTGCGTAGTACATGTTCGTGTGCGCCACGATCTGAGCCCCAGTGACAGTCACGCCACCCCACTCGGCATCCCCTGTCGTGTGGGCGTCGCCCACAAGAGTGACGTCATATCCCTCAACAGCCGCGCGCTGAGTCGTCGTTCTGATGCAGTAGTCCGATTGAGCCCCTGCAATAATCAAACGTGTCGCCCCGAGCCGGTCGAGCGTCTGTCTCAGAGACGTCTGCGCGAAGGCGTCACGATAGTTCTTCCTCACCACCGTCTCGCCCTCAATCCGCTTCAGCGGAGCGACAAGATCCCATGCGGGCGTGCCCACGCCTACTGGATCGTGCATCACCCAGATCACCGGAACGGACCACGACCTCGCCCGCTCCACGAGCACCGCAACACGCTCGGCAACGCCATCGGCATCAAAGCATCCTGGGACCACTCCCTGCTGCATATCGATGATTACGAGTACTGATTCAGTAGTCTCCGAAATCAAACGGCCCTCAATGGTTTGATCGCAGCTACCTTGTCATGCAACGTCCGCCGCTCGATCCGCAATTCATAGTTTGACTGCAGATTCATCCAGAACTCCTCTGAGGTGCCAAAGTACCGCGCAAGGCGAATCGCAGTATCGGCCGTGACGCCACGCTTACCGTGCACGATCTCGTTGATCCGACGCGGTGGCACACCGATAGCCACGGCAAGCTTGTTCTGTGTGATCCCGAAACCCTCGATGAAATCCTCCATCAGGATCTCCCCCGGATGTATCGGCTCGATCAGGTCTTTTTCGAAATCAGTGGTAGTCGACGAGTTCGACATCTTCAGCTCCTTGCTCACTCCATACGAAACAGATGCGCCATTGCTTATTCACCCGAACACTGTGCTGACCTAGACGATCACCGCCAAGCCGCTCCAAATGATTTCCGGGAGGAATTCTCAGATCCTCAATGTCTTTCGCTGCATGAACTAGTTCAAGTTTCCGCAATGCGGCACGTTGTAAGCCACGATCGAAGCGCTTGACGTATTGCTCGTTCCAGATCCGCTCAGTGTCTTTACTCCCAAACGACCTGATCATAAGTCCATAATATAACGAGAGTCGTCATTAACGCTAGGCGTTATATTGATAACTGTCCAGTACCGGCATGGCCAGCCCCAAGAACCCGTCAGCCCTCGACTCCGACGCCCGCGACCCGACGACAGTATCCGAATGCAAAACGCCCCCGGTTTCAAGAGAAACCGAGGGCGCCAAAGCTATGCAGGATTACACGTTGAAGCGGAACTCCACGACGTCGCCATCCTTCATGATGTAGTCCTTGCCTTCGATGCGAGCCTTGCCCGCAGACTTGGCGTTGGCGATGGAGCCCAGCTCCACCAGATCATCAAAGGCCACAACCTCGGCCTTGATGAAGCCACGCTGGAAGTCGGTGTGGATCACGCCGGCAGCTTCCGGAGCGGTCGCGCCGCGGCGGATGGTCCAGGCACGAGTTTCCTTTGGACCAGCGGTCAGGTAGGACTGCAGACCCAAGGTGTCGTAGCCAACGCGAGCCAGCTTGTCCAGGCCGGACTCTTCGATGCCGGCATCTTCCATCATCTCGGCCGCTTCGTCTTCTTCCAGCTCGGCGAGCTCGGATTCGAACTGCGCGTCCAGGAAGATGGCCTCGGCTGGGGCGACCAGCTCAGAGAGCTTGGCCTGCATTTCGGTATCAGCCAGGCCAGCTTCATCGGTGTTGAACACGTAGATGAATGGCTTGGTGGTCATCAGCTGCATCGGCGCCAGCTCTTCAAGGTCGATGCCCTTGGTCTTGCCAGCAGCGAACAGGGTGATGCCTTCTTCAAGGACCTTCTGCGCGTTAAGCACAGCGTCCATGAAGGACTTCTCGATCTTCTTGCTGCGCAGTTCCTTTTCAAGGCGTGGCAGTTGGTTCTCGATGGTCTGGAGGTCAGCCAGGATCAGCTCGGTGGCGATGGTCTCGATATCAGAGGCCGGGTCCACCTTGCCGTTCACGTGGATGACGTCGTCGTTGACGAACGCGCGGGTGACCTGGCAGATCGCGTCGGCTTCACGGATGGTGGCCAGGAACTTGTTGCCCAGGCCTTCGCCCTCCGAAGCACCCTTGACGATGCCGGCGATATCCACGAAGGATACGGTCGCTGGCAGAATGCGCTCGGAACCGAAGATTCCGGCAAGCACCTTCAGACGCGAATCAGGCAACGGTACGATACCCACATTGGGTTCGATGGTTGCGAACGGGTAGTTGGCTGCCAGCACCTGGGCGTTGGTCAGCGCGTTGAACATGGTGGACTTGCCGACGTTGGGCAGTCCGACGATTCCGATAGTAAGAGCCACGGGAGAAAATTCTACCTTTTGCTAGTGATGAGCGCGCAATTGTCTACTGGCGCGTGAATTCTTTAGTTGGCTTGTGGGCGGGAACCGCGACCGCCGAGGGCGCGTTCCTCATCTCCAGCTTCTTTGAGCTTGCCGCGGATTTCCTTGGGCAGCGAGAAGATGATGTCCTCTTCCGCGGTGGTCACCTCGGAAACATCGTTGAATCCATACTCGGCGAGCAGCGAGACCACATCGCGGACTAGAACCTCGGGCACCGAAGCGCCGGAGGTCACGCCCACGGTGGAGACACCTTCAAACCAGGACTCGTCCACCTCGTTGGCGAAGTCCACGCGGTAGGCGGCCTTGGCGCCGTGATCCAGCGCGACCTCGACCAGGCGCACCGAGTTCGAGGAATTGGCCGAACCGACCACAATCACCAAATCGGCCTGTGGCGCGATGTTCTTGATCGCTGCCTGACGGTTGGTGGTGGCGTAGCAGATGTCATCGCTGGGTGGGTCCTGCAGGTTCGGGAAGCGCTTGCGCAGACGGCGCACGATCTCCATGGTCTCGTCCACGCTCAGGGTGGTCTGCGAGAGCCAGATCAGCTTGTCCGGATCTTTGACCTGGACGGTGTCGGCTTCCTCCGGGTTGTTCACAATGGTGGTCACTTCCGGGGCTTCCCCGTAGGTGCCTTCCACTTCTTCGTGGCCTTCGTGGCCGATCAGCAGGATCTCATAATCGTTTTTGGCGAAGCGCACGGCCTCGCGGTGCACCTTGGTGACCAGTGGGCAGGTGGCGTCGATGGTCTGCAGGTTGCGATCCGCTGCGGACTGCACGACCGCCGGGGAGACGCCGTGGGCGGAGAAAACCACCAGGGCGCCTTCTGGAACCTCTTCGTTTTCTTCCACGAAGATCGCTCCGCGGGACTCCAGTTCGGAGACTACATGCAGGTTGTGCACGATCTGCTTGCGCACGTACACCGGTGGGCCGTAGTGCTCCAATGCCTTTTCGACGGCCACCACTGCACGGTCCACGCCGGCGCAGTAGCCACGCGGGGCCGCGAGCAAAACCTTGCGCTCGGAAACCTGCGGGGAGGCAGCTGCGATCTCGGCCGGGGTGCGACGCACCCGCGGAATCCGAGGCATTGACAGCGATACCGGGATGGAAGTGGAAGTAGCCATACCTCTAGTCTACGAACTGCATGCAAGTTAGCCCATGCTCATATGATGAGTGCCACTCTCTGCGCCCTGTGAGTTCTACCTCCACTGCCCCGCTGCTGCCACTCAGCATGGCAGGGAGCTGGGCAGTTTGACGCTGGTGGTGACTATCGATCCGGTGCCGTCGCTGCCCCGGTAGGCTCGGCAGACGCCGATGCCGCGGTTGGCCAAATTGGCTTTGATCTGACGCAGCGAATCGGGCGAGAAGCCATACCACTGCATGTGCATCAGCACGGTGTCGCCGGGCACCGCGGCGGAGGCTCGGGAGATCGTGATCGACTTGGATTTCACTTCCCAATCTTCGGTATCCCGGGACCAAGTCCATGGGGCCATGCCCCGGCTGTCATAACCGCAGAGTACCGATCCATCCACCGCGCCGTAGGGTGGGCGCCCGAAGTTAGTGTGAACTCCAGTGCCGCCCAGCTGCGCTGCGGCCTGCTGGCAACTCAGCGGACGAAGGTCGGGGTGACTGATCGAATGGTTGATCACCCATTGGCCTTTAGCGCGGGCCAGGCTGGCCAGATCCACGCCGTAGCGGGATTTGTACGAGGCTAGGCAGTCTCCGGTGGGTGCGATTACCAGGCCGATGTTGGCACTGGAAGCGTAATCGATGGCTGCCTTGTATTCGCTCAGGGTGCGCGGGCAATCGTCAAAGGTCAGCACCACCCGAGAGGTCCGGTTCGGCCCCGTAGAACGCGGTGCCGACGGCGGCTTGGGGTAGGTGGTCACGTAGCTGCCGCTGACCCAGCCGGTGTATCCGCCATAGCTGACCTTGTACCAGCCGTTGGAGGCTCGCGCATAGGCTGATACCGTGGTTCCTTTCGGGATGGTGATCAGGATTCGGTAACTGGTCGAGGCACCGGTTCGCAGGTTCAGGCTGTCCATGGTTCTCACCGTCGAGGCAACCACGTAGTAATCACTAACATAGCCAGTGCGTCCGCCATAGCTGACCTTGTACCAGCCGTTGGAGGCTCGGCCTAGGACCGAAACCGAGGTGCCCTTGGGAATGCTTGCGAGCACCGCGTAGGAGGTGGACGGGCCGGTGCGCAAGTTCAGGTTGTCGGTGGTTCGCACCTTGGAGGGCAGATCGATGGATAGTTCGGCGGCCACCGCGATGGTTGCTGGCCGTGCCACCGGTGTCACTGCGCCCGCAGGCATGGCGACCACTGACATTGGTATCGAGCCGATGAGCAGACCTGCGGCGAGCGTCACCGCTGTGAGCGTGCGCGTAGCAGAGCGACTAAATTTTTCCCCAAGCATGGCACTGCGTCCTTTTGAAATTGTTCCCCAATGATCAACAGTTTCCGCGCGCGATGGTCACCGGGCAATAGCTACAACAAGGCTTAACCAAATTGTTGAAATACTTCCGATTGCACTTGGGCACCAAGAAAATGACCACAAACTTCACCCGTTCCGTCATCAACGCTCCACCTTGCCTGCACCCGTGCCCAGGCCCGCAATCCGCTGAACCGTCGGTATCATGCGGTAGTCTCACTTGTGCAACAGCGAACGCGCATGCTGGTGCCAAGTTTCGATTTTCAAGGAGCGGCCCGGATGGAGCCCCAAACACCAGCGAGTTTGCCAAGCACCGCCGGGCAAACCACGGCGGAGAATCCTTGGCCGTTGCGCCTGCTCTCAGAAAAGCTGAAAATACATATTGAGAACTCCCCAGTCGTTTGGGTCGAAGGACAGCTACTGGAAGCCAACGTGCGCAATGGCCATGCCTACCTCACCTTGCGTGATGTGGATGCGGACTTCTCCTTCTCAGTGACCATTTGGTCTTCAACCATGCGCAAGCTCGATGCCACCCCGCAGGTAGGTTCGCGGGTAGTGGCTCAGGTGAAGCCAAGCTTTTATGCGAAGACGGGTCGTCTTTCCTTAAACGCCACCGACCTTCGCCCGGTGGGGTTGGGCGAGCTGTTGGTGCGCCTAGAACGGCTACGCCAGGCCTTAGGCGCCGAAGGGCTATTTGATCCGGGTCATAAACGCGCGCTCCCAGTCCTTCCGGGGCGCATTGGACTGATTACCGGGCGCGATTCGGATGCTGAAAAGGACGTGCTGCGCAATGCCACCCTGCGCTGGCCTTCGGCGCAGTTCAAGGTCATCAATACCGCGGTTCAGGGCGTTGACGCAGCCAACCAGGTCATGGCAGCACTGAAGCAACTGGATAATGATCCAGCTGTCGATGTGATCGTTATTGCCCGCGGTGGCGGCGCACTGGAAGATCTCCTGCCGTTCTCCAATGAGGAGCTCGTCCGCGCAGTCTTCGCCGCCCAGACCCCGGTCGTTTCGGCCATCGGCCACGAAGCTGACCGGCCCATCCTTGATGACGTGGCCGACTTGCGCGCCTCAACTCCTACGGATGCTGCTAAGCGCATCGTTCCTGATCTCAATGAAGAATTCACCGGTCTGCAGCTGGCGCGCAATCGACTTGAACGATCCATCAACAATTTGTTGGAACGTGAAGCCCAGTTGCTGGCGGCTGTCCGCGAACGCCCGGTACTGGCCAATCCGCAGGTCATGGTGACTTCCCGTGCCGAGGACCTCGCACGCTACCGGCAGCGCTCCAGCGACCTGTTGCACTACCGGGTGCAGCGTGCCCGCGACGAGATCAACCATTTGAAGTCTCAGGTCCGTGCACTCTCACCCCAGCAGACCCTGGACCGAGGCTATTCGGTGACCCAGTTGGCTGACGGCAGCATCGTGCGAGAAGCCACAGATGCACCCGTCAACACCGAAATCTTCATCCGGCTAGCTTCTGGCCAGCTGGCTGCGCAAACGACCGAATCCATTCCTGCCGCCAATGCCGCGAACTAACTCGAAAAATTCTGGAGCCATCATGACTGCACAAATCCCTGACGATATCGCCAAGCTTTCCTACGAGCAGGCGCGCGAAGAACTGCTGACCGTGGTCAACCAATTGGAAACCGGCGGAGTCGCATTGGAAGCTTCACTGGCTTTGTGGGAGCGCGGCGAAGCTCTGGCAGCGCACTGCGAAAATTGGCTCAACGGTGTGTCACAGCGTCTTGAGCAGGCACGAGCCAAGCAGGTCGGCGCCGACGGCGAATAGCCGCCAACTCCCGGTGGCTACTTGGTAGCTTCCAGCCGAGCCTTTTCGGTGGCCACGTCGAAGTCCGCTGCTGGCCATGGCACCGTGACTCGCTGCAAGGTGTCCAATAGCAGTTCAGCCACGCACAAGCCTGCCCGCCACTTCTGATCTGCTGGAACAATGTGCCACGGAACGGTTTTATTATCGGTCCGGTTCACGGCAATCTCGTAGGCCTGTTGGTAGTCCTCCCACAACACCCTGCCTTCGATATCCCCGGGCGAGTATTTCCAATGCTTGTCCGGGCGCTCTAAGCGTTCAGCGAGCCGCTCATACTGTTCGTCCTTGCTGATGTGCAGCATTACCTTGATCGGGTGAATGTTTTGCTCGACCAGGTGCTTCTCGAAGTCCACAATTTTTGTGTAGCGGGACTCCACGACATCCGCGCTGGCCAGTTCTTTGACACGAGCGATCAGGACGTCTTCATAGTGGGAGCGATCAAAGACACCCACCATTCCCTTGCTCGGTAGTTGCTTGGTAACGCGCCATAGGAAATCATGGGCGGCTTCTTCTGCCGTTGGCGTTTTGAAGGCATGGTGTTCCACGCCTTGAGGATCTAGCATGCCAAGTACGTGCCGAACAATGCCGCCCTTGCCCGAGGTATCCATTCCCTGAAGAATCAGCAGGACTGAAGGTGCAGCTTGACCCTGGACTGAGGCAGCGAAGAGCCGTTCTTGAAGGTCCGAGAGCGGCTGGGCAATCTCTTCCATGCGCTTTTGTGCGGCCTTCTTGTTCTGTGGAGCATCTTTGGGCCACCAGTCAGGATCCTTGGTTGCCCGCTGTGAAAGTTTGAGTCCTGGCTCCGCACGCAGTGCTTCGATCAGGTTGGCCGGGTATGAGCTCAAGTCAGACTCCTTCTTTGGACTTCACTGCTGTGAATCTAAGTAATTGTCAGCGTACTGGGAATTACTCACGGTGTCTCGAAGAATGCCAGAGAACTTCGATGAGAACCCGGATTTGATCGTTCGGTGCGTGGACTCCCCCAAATGAATTTGGGCAAAAGAAAACACCATTGCACAACCACAAAATTGGTTGCGCAATGGTGCTCACTTTAGTTGTTAGGCTCGGGCGCGCCAGTCCTCCAGGAACTGTCCGATGCGTCCCACTGCATCTGTCAGATCCCGCACGTTCGGCAGGGTCACCAGACGGAAGTGATCTGGGCGGACCCAGTTGAAGGCGGTACCTTGTGTGATCAAGATTTTCTGCGCCTTGAGCAGTTCCAACGCGAAAAGCTCATCATCATGCATCGGATACACTTCGGGATCCAGCTTCGGGAACATGTACAGAGAACCCTTAGCCTTCTGCACCGAGACACCCGGGATGGCGCTCAGCAGGTCATAGGCGGCATCGCGCTGTTCCAGAAGACGTCCGCCGGGCAGAATCAAGTCGTTGATGGACTGGTAGCCACCCAGGGCGGTCTGGATTGCATGCTGCGCCGGCACGTTGGCGCACAGGCGCATATTGGTCAGCAGGTTGATGCCTTCGATGTAGTCGGCAGCCTGGTGCTTGGGGCCCGAAATTGCCATCCAGCCAGCACGGAAACCACAAACACGGTAGGCCTTGGACAACCCGGAGAAGGTCAGGATCAACACGTCATCAGCCAGCGAGGCAGTGTTGATGTGGACCGCATCATCGTAGAGAATCTTTTCGTAGATCTCATCCGAGTAAACAATCAGCCCATGCTTGCGGGCCAATTCCAGAATCCCTTCGAGGGTTTCCTTCGGGTACACCGCACCGGTGGGGTTGTTCGGGTTAATGACCACGATGCCCTTGGTGCGATCGGTGATCTTGGCTTCCATATCTTCAAGATCAGGAAGCCAACCTTCCTCTTCGGTATTCAGGTAATGCACCGGGGTTCCGCCGGCCAGAGAAACCGAGGCGGTCCACAGCGGGTAGTCAGGGGCAGGGATCAGAATCTCATCGCCGTTGTTCAGCAACGCGTTCAGCGACAGGGTGATCAGCTCAGAAACACCATTGCCCAGGTAGACATCATCCACGCCGATGGTCTGGATGCCGCGAGTCTGGTAGTACTGCGAGACGGCGGTACGTGCCGAAAGGATGCCTCGGGAATCCGAGTAGCCCTGGGCGTTAGGCAGGTTGCGAATCATATCGACCAGCACCGCGTCAGGCGCCTCGAAGCCGAACGGCGCGGGGTTGCCGATGTTCAGCTTCAGGATGCGGTGCCCCTCGGACTCCATGCGCTGGGCGTGCTCCAACAGCGGCCCACGGATGTCGTAAAGGACATTGTGCAGTTTCGTCGATTGCTTGAATTCTGCCATGATTACACTTTCTCATGTCAGGTGCGCGGAACACACCTTATTACTCGACCGCCGTCAGGTGCGGCCGAAATCCTTGGAGGTCGAATTGCTAGAGCAGTGCCATTAGCCGCTACTCGGTAATCCATTCCCAGCGGGTCGCCGCCTGCGCGGGCTTCATCGCCCCGGGTGCGTTGACCATTCGATTCAGATCCACCAATGTCTGTTGCGAAAGATCCGCGGTGACTTTGTTCAATTCACCGCGAGCCTTGTCATCCACGTTGCTACTGGCGAGCACCATGAATGGTTGTGCGTTAAAGAGCTTGGAGGAATCGGAGATGCTCTTAAAACCTTCATCGGAGATCATCGCGTTGCCGGCGCTCATCGCGACCGCACGGTCCACAGAAGCACGCAGCTGAGTGGCGAGATCCGCGGTCTTCACAACAGAAACCTTGGGCTTCTCGCAGCCATCGGCGCCCAATGTTGCTTCCAGATTCTTGGTTTCTGCGTCATCGGTGATGACGGTCAACTTGTCACAGGCGTCAGCCAAAGTGGACAGGGAGTCAACGCCGTGCGTTTGAGCCTCGGCCATGCTCATGACCAAAACGTTGCCTGCATCAGCGGCACTCAGATCCAGCGCCTCAATCTTGTCATTGGAGTCGTTGATTTCGGTGCGCAGCTTCTTCAGGTCATCAACGGAAAGCACACCGTCGTCGCCGGTAATACCTGCAGCGTCTTGGGACATCGTCAGTGCTGCACCTGCGTGGTCCACGGCGATATCGGCTTGTCCGTCGATTACTTGCTGGTATGGGTTATCTGAGGACTTGTTGATTTGAACGTTGTAGCCCTTGGCCGTCAACGCATTCTTGTAGACCTCAGCCAGGGCCTGCTCCACCGGCTGCTGACCGCGCGCCAATTTCAAAACAACGCTCTGGCTCGACTCGGTGGACGGCGGCTGTTGCTCAGTAGTGCAGGCAGACAGTGGCAGCAGCAGGGCAAGGCTGAGTACGCCGAGACGGGAGGTTTTTCGCAAGTTCATATCCCTATTGATTCTATGGCAGAGAATTTTGTTTCGACGGTTACTCACGAGGTGCGGTCAGTCGCAAAATGCTGTCCACTCGCTCAATACAATTCAGCTTGCGGATTTCTTCGCGGGTAAACCACGCAGCTTGGCTGGTAGATCCGTTCACCTCATGGCGAAGTTCGCCACCGGTGAGTTTCGCGCGATAGGTCACGGCTACGGTTTGCATGGGGTGGCCTTCACCCGAGTACCGTTTGGCTCCAGGAATCACACCGGTGGTGACATCCAGCAGGGTCAGCTCCCCCACTGCATAACCGGTTTCTTCATACACTTCGCGTTTAGCGCCTTCGACAATTGGTTCACCCAAATCGATGCCGCCACCGGGCAGCGACCAGCGGGGTGTGAACTTTGGATCACGATGGCGCATGTCCCAGAGGGTCAACAGGATCTTTCCGTCGTGTTCCACCAAGCAATAGGCCGCAAGCCTGGTATCGAAGAATTCACCGGTGTGCTCTGAACGACGTGTCATAACTCAAATATATCGGTTTGTTCACCGTTTATTTTCACTATCGCTCAGGGCTTGAGCTGGTTTATTGGCCAAATATCGCGCTGAACCCTCCGGGATGTGATGAAATATTCTTATGGCCCAGCACTCAGAGCATTCTTCAAACGTCGATCTTGATGAAATCGATCGAATCATCATCGACGAATTGGTCGCCAACGCGCGCATCTCCAATGCCACGCTCGCCCAGCGTGCAGGCATCGCCCCATCTACGGCGTTGCTACGTACCCGCTCCCTAGTAGAGCGCGGCATCCTCACCGGCTATCACGCGGAGGTTGCCCTCGGCACAGTGGGACGCACCGTTCAGGCTCTGATCTCGGTGAAGCTTCGAGCCCACGACCGCGAAAAGATTGATACCTTCGTCGATCGCATCCCCCGCCTTCCAGAAGTACTGTCAATGTTCCACGTTTCCGGCGGCACTGACTACCTGCTGCACATCGCCGTTGGCTCCACGGATCACTTGCGCGATTGGGTCCTCGACAACCTGGCTACCGATGAATCGGTGGGGCATACCGAGACTACGCTGGTCTTTGCCCATCACCGCGGAAACCGCGGGCCGTTGCCTTCCGACGACATGATGAGCTAATCGCTTCGGCGAGCAAGCAGCTGCTTAACACAACGATGACCTCCACTGAATTTCAGTGGAGGTCATCGTTGTTAATGCGAAAGTCTTATGCGCGGCGTCGCTGCATCACTGCGTCTAAGTTCAAGCGAGGCTTGCTGCTTGATACTGACAGGTCAGCTGCTGGCAGGGTTCCGGTGACGGGTGGAACGGTGTCGGCAACCGGCGCTTCAGGCTCCTTGGCAGGTGCTTCCTTGACGCTCTCTGACCGCTTGGCCTCTACCGAGGTCACGGCTGCACGTTCCTCAACGGAAACTTCCGCGGCCAAACGCTTGGCGCTTTCCGAAGCCTTCAGGCTGATCTGCTTGCTAGGGCGCAGCGGCTCTTCCACTGGAAGCGACGTCTTTTGCACCCGCGCGGCAGGCGTTTCGCTGATATCCTGGGCGGCTTTGTCGATGCGTTCCGACGCCTCGACATAGGTTGGCTTCGGCACGCGGGTAGGAGCCCACGTATCAGGCTGCTTCAGGCCACCATGGCCGTGGGCCACACGCAATGCTTCGGCACGAAGTTCTTCGGCAGTAATAGCTGGGGCACGGCGCGAGGATCCTGGACGAGCGTCAAAGACTTCTTCGCCTTCATGCTTGCGGGCGACAACCTGATTGGCTGAGTCTTGAAAAGCCGGGGTCTGCAGCGCCTTCTGGCGGGTGGCTTCCAAATGATCCAACAGCTTGCGGTTGCGGTCGCGGACAGCGAGCATGCGCAAGGTAGCGAAGGAAAGAACGGCAATCAAAGCGAAGATGCCTACTGCCCCGAAGGACAATGCGGTGAAGGGTGCCAGGACGACGCCGAGAACCGTAACCACAATGGCCAGTGCGCCAACCAGGGCGACGGACAATCGACCATAGCGCACACGGATCTTGAGTTTTGTCGCAGCGACTTCCTGCGAAGCGCTCTGTGACGTGCCAGCCATGTGCGTCCTCCATCACCGATTTAGTCGGTCAAATCTCACAGAACCGAGTACGGCTCTTTCAAATCAACCCTATGCAACCTTTCTTGCGGTGACACGCACATATGTCGGTGTGTCTATAAGTTTTCGGCACTACTTTCTGCGCTTCAACGGTCGATTAGCTCCAGAAACACGCATTTGGACTCAACGTTCGTAGATGCGTTCGAGCATCGTTCCAGAAAGTTCTTCACGGTTCAGGGCGAAGGTCCGATGATCACGCCATGCACCATCGATGTGCAGGAATGCTTTGCGCACCCCTTCGTCACGGAATCCTAACTTTTCAACGACCCGCAAGCTTGGCGCGTTTTCGGGACGAATGTTGATTTCAAGGCGGTGCAGCTGCAAATCATCAAAACAATGATCGACCACCAGCGCACAGGCTTCTGGCATCAATCCGAACCCCGCATGACTGCCATCAATCCAATAACCGATAGACGCGGTGCGCGCAGCACCATATTGCACGCCGGACACTGACACCTGTCCGATCAACGGTGGCCGGGCGTGGTGCAGCTGCGGCAGTGCGATGGCCCACGAATAACCGGTCCCCTCGCGGGCTGCCTCATCTTTGCCCACAATCATCTGCCGAAAAGTGATCGACTCCGGCGCGCCCAAAGGGCTGGTGGGATCCCAAGGCTTCAGCCATTGCGCATTGGCGTAACGAAGATTGATCCACTCGGTCTCATCGCGCATGGTCAGCTGGCGCAAGAGCAAGCGGTCCGAGCTCAATTCGGGGACCAGCCGCGTGGCACGGCGAGAGAAGAACATGAGCACATCGTAATACTCCAACGCGGCATAAACGCATTGCGTTGCAGGCCAGATGCAATTCATTGCGTTGTGCGTAAGCTGGTGTCATGACTGCGAACCCTGCGAAGAACTACGACTCCGAGAAGAAGGCTGTCCGCGCATCCATCCGCGCGGCCAGAGACTCGAAGGATAGCCAGGTACGTGCCGCCTTGGGCAAGAACCTGGCTGAGACCGTTCTCGGTTATCTCACGCAGAGCACCGGAATTGTGCGCAAGGTAGCCGCCTACATGTCATCGCCTGCCGAGCCGGATACCGCGAAGCTTCTTGACGCACTGGTCGCAGAGGGCATCGAGGTCTTCCTCCCCGTTTGCGAACCGAACTTTGCCCTATCTTGGGCGGCCTACACTCCAGGAATCGAGTTCCAGCGCAGCACGCTGGCCCCGGTCTTGGAACCGGTCGGTCCACGCCACGGAACTGAACTTTTTGATGACATCAATACGTTGATCATTCCGGCCCTAGCCATTGACGAACAGGGGCTTCGTCTAGGTCAGGGCGGTGGGTATTATGACCGTTTCCTCCCGCTCATCGAGGATTCCCCGGTGAGGGTTGCGGCCGTTGTCTACGAAGAAGAATACGTTCCCGCCGGTACCTTTCCTGTCGCAGAACATGACCAGCCGGTGGACCTTGTCTTTACCCCTGCGCAGGTTCATCAGATCATCTAGGGCTCGTAACTGGCTCATGGTTACGCACATTTCGCGGCCGGTTGGCCCGAGGTGCCGCAACCCCCGGCTTGCATGGGAGCATGAGTTATTTCTTCAGATCCTCCACGGCGCCCCGTCCACCGACGATTCCGCGGCCAAAGCTTCGTCCTGCTCGAACTCGCAGTGATCTACTGCGCAGATATCGCAAGCCCCTAGCCATGGCATGTGCGCTCTTGGCCTTGGCGGGCGTGCTTAATGTCTTTTCTTCAGGCCAATTAACTCAGCGAGATGTGGTGGTTGTGGCCGGTGATTTACCTGCAGGCAGCGAAATTGCTGCCCGCCACCTTACGGTGCAGACAGTTCGCCTTGATCCGCACGATGAGGAAGTTTTTGATTCCCCGGAGCAGCTGGTTGGCCAGCGCATCGCGGTGGGATTGAGCGCTGGCACGGTAATTCGCAAATATGCGTTGGTCGGTGAGCAGTTGCTGGCCGGCTCCGTGGAAGGGACCGTGGCGGTCCCATTGAGATTGAGTGATCCGGCAACAGTGAGCCTGCTTCATCCCGGACAACTCGTCGACATTGTCTTGACCACCGGCGACGGTTTTGACCGAGAGATCGCTTCAAGCACCATTGCCAAATCAGTACCCGTGCTGTGGGTGCCACAAAGTGCGTCCGATTCGGAGTTTGGCATGCTCAATGGCGCTGCCCCAAGCGGCGAAGGAATCATCGTGGTCGCGGCGGCCAGCAGCCTGTCCGATGATCTATCTGGTGCGGTATCGCGCGGCAAGGTTTCAGCTGTTTTGGTCAACTGACCAGGAACTCATCCCCAGTGCGGCGGCTTTTCTCGCTTCATCAGCTCCGCGAGGTCTTCCTTCGTATCTCCCCACAACCGTGGATCTTGGTCCTTGGCAACAAATTCTGCCAGTGGATCGGCGTTGCGCCGGGCGGGGTTTGCGCCTGCGTCCGCGGTGGAGCCGTCAGCGGATTGCGGGCTCGCCAAAGCGCGATCCACGGAGGCCGAATGCGGGACTGGAGTGTAACTGCCAGTGAGCTGAACACGCTGTTCCAGATGCTGTGGTGGTGCGACAACGCGCGGCCGCTTGCGGCGGCCGCGCGTTGGTTCTTGCTCTGAAGTCATTACTTCTTTGGCTCCGAGTGTTCAGTCATTTGGCTGGCTGGAACCGGCGCTGGGGTGGCAGGCTTCTGAGCGTCTGCGGCGGGTGCTTCCGGTGCCTTGGATTCGTTGGCTTCGGCTGGCTTGTCGCTAGGAACCTGGGCGGCAGCAGCCGGTTTAGGTTCCAGACGGGACTTCGCTGACTTCAGCAATCCGGTCTTTTCCTTGGCCGCCGGTTCGGTGGTCACCTCGCGGGCTGATACCGGGCGGGCCGCTGCCACAGCGCTGCGCGATGAGGAATCTTCGGAGGCCGCTGGCTTTGCCAGGGACTTCAGCTGCAGGGCCTTGGCCAAGCGTTCGGTTACGGCTCCCGGGTCGGTGAAAACGTCGATGGTCCACAGCGGGACATAGCGCCAACCGTGCTTTTCGAAGAATTCTGGGCGCAGGCGGCTGCGCTCGCGAACTGTCAGCTCAGCATAGTGTTCGGTGCCGTCGTACACCACAGCCAACGGGCGGATGCCGCTATCTGCGGAGTCAAAAACGTGGGCTGACAGGTCAAGTACGCCACGATAGTCCTCAGCGACGATGGCACCGCGTTCACGCAAGCGGCGGGCCAGATCCGATACCAGCGGATCAAAGCGCGGGTTGCGCATGGCGCTCACACCGGAGTCTCCAGCCTCAACACGACCGAAGAGTTCAAAGAACTGGCGGGCACCACGATAAACGCGGTTCAGATCTACATCGCCTGGTAACAGACTGGAGACCAGGGTCATGCGGCTGCGTGAACGAGTCATCGCGGCGACAAAGAGCTGTTCTCCGCCTTCGCGGGAGAGCGCACCAAATTCGTGCAGGGTCTTGCCGTGAGGAGTACGTCCGTAGCCCCAAGCAAAGATCACGGCGTCTCGGCGCAGGCCGATCAATCGATCCATGGTTGTCACGACAAATGGTTCCTGCTTGGAGCGCAGGTATTCCATGGCGTATTTGTGATTTGGAAGCTGGACCCGAATGGCTTCGGCAATGGCCGCCGCATGGCTGCGGTTCGAGGCGATGACCGCCAGAGACTCACGGCCCTGATTCTTGAAGTGCGCAAAGACCAGATCGACCACGCGAGCCACCTCGGCTGCGGTGGTCTGTACGCCATCTTCACTGTTGGACAGCGAACCGGTCGCATCGGGCACGTACTCACTGCGCAGCAATGGTGAGTTGCCGCTGATGTTCACGGCCATCGGCAAGCGCGAAATGCTGGAGTCGTAGTAGGTGGTGGACAGCTGCTCCACCAAGCCTTCGTCAATCCCCCGGTACACAGTGGACAGTGAACCGGACACCAGCACCTTATTCAGTGCGCTGAGCGCCGAACGGTCTTGGGTGTGCTCCACCACGCGGGCGGTGGGGTCAACGGATACTTCGAAGCGCTTTGGCCCGCCGAGCATTTCATCACCGATGGCGATGACCTGGCTGGAGCGACGCAGGGCGTCGAGGACCTCACGCAAGGCGAGGTAGTTGGCTTCCAGCAGGATCACCGCATCAAATTCTGCGTCTTCTGGCAGGGCGCTGCCCAGCAACAGTGGAGCGGAGACGATAACCGGGGTCAGCGAGTTGGCCAGCGGGGCGCCGAGCTGCAAAAGACCTGCGATGCTCGGGTTGCCTGACTTGAGCATGTCGCGCAGTGCGCGGGAGCCTGCACGGTGGTCGGCCAGCGCGGCCTTCCAGTTGCGCGACAGGGCCCAGCGGATTCGCTGTGGTCCGGCGGCGATGTGCGCGCCGTCGGCCAGACGGTAATCGGCTTCGATCTTCTCCAGCTTCGAGCCATCGTTCATGGCCAGGAAGTCATCGCCGGAAATCATGGCATCCAAGACGGACTGCCACCACGCGAGTTCCAGTTCGCTATCTACGGCGTCGGCGTCGATCTCGCGCTCGGCAAAGTCATCGAGCAGATCGCCCAGTCCGGCTTCACTGAGCTGTTCGGAGATCAGGGTGCGCTCTGGCAGTTCACCCAAATCTTCTCGGCGGTCAACCAGGGCCGCGATGGTGTCGAGCAGTTCAGCGATCGGCATTTCGCGCAGGCGCGTACCCAGTGCTGCCGGCAGCATGGTGGCCAGCTTATCGATGCGGGCTCCGGCGTCGTGGTAGCCGGCTTCGACATCCAGCAATCCACCGGGGACCTGCGGGTTGCGCTGGCTGGTGGCGATGGCGCGCCAGGCGTCGCGCTGAACCGAGACGGCCTGCAAGGCGGCCTGCAGGTCAGCGACGTGCATGGCCGGACGAACGTATTCCTTGGCGATCTTGCGCAGGCGGGAGCGGACGATGGAGCCCATTTCCACACCGTGTTCGCGGCGCCAGGCGCTGGTGGCGGTGGCGGCGATCAGGTCATCAATGTCGCCTTCGAAGATGTCGGATTCAAACTTATCCAGCGAACCGCGCACGGCGACCAGCAGCTGCAGCTGGTCTCCCCACTTGTCATAGCTGTCTTCCAGACGGATCTGGGACTGCTTGGCAATCTTCTCCATGTGCTCATGGAGGATCGGCAGGTCACGGCCCAAACCACTGGCCAGGTTCAACGCCTGTTCGGTGGCTTCGGCGTTGCGCAGTGGAGCGCCGTGCCATGGGCTGGTGGTGTGCGCCTTGGAGTAGGCGCCAAGCTGGGCGGCACGCTTGAGCTGCGCGGCGACATGGCCACGCTGTCCCATGGAGTCTAGAACCGAACGCTTCAGGCGCACGGTGGTGGATGGTGCCGGTTCCAGCGAGGAGAGCCGTGCCAGCTCCTGCATCGCCTGGTACGGGGAGCAACCCCAACGACTGCGCACCGAGTGCAGCGACTTGACGTGCTCGTGCAGTGCATGGCGGGATTCGCGCAGGCGATTGAACAGCGAGCCAAGCTGCGGCTCGGCAGCCTTTTCGTTGCGCAGGATGGCCTTGGTCAGCAGGGTGCGCAAGCTATCTGGATCCTCATTGGGTTCCAGCAAGAGGCTGGCGGCATCCAGCTGTTCGTTGAAGAGCTTCACAAATTCTTCGGCGGCGGAGCGCTGCTCTGCCACGACCAGCACACGCTTGCCCTGCGCGGCCAACAGTGCGGCGGCGTTCAGGGCGGTCTGGGTGGCGCCGGTGCCGGCGGCCGCGTTGATGGCTACGGATTCACCGGCGGCCACGTAGTCAAGCATCTTGGACTGCGACTCATCGGCGTCCAGCAGGTAGAGCTCGTCTTCTGGGTCGCGCTCATCCGAGGACTTGGCCAGGGTGCTGCTACCGGTGTGGACCTTGCGAGTGGAAACTTCTTCGGAGGCGCCGGCCGTCTTGCGTGGTCGGGTGCTGTCCTTGAGGATGTTGCGTACGCGGCGAAGACGGGATCCGCCTTCTTCGCTGGACGTGGCTTCCTCCCCCTTGACGTCAGGAGTCTGGGCAGCATCTTCCTTGCCAGCGTCATCCTTGCTGGTCTCGGTTGGCTTTCCGCTCTCCTGGCTAACGGTTGCACTGTTGCCCGGCTTGGCGGCCATAAGGTTGGCCAAGGCTTCAGAGGCCTTCGAATCAGCGCTGCTCTTGGCCTGCTTTTCGCTCAGGTCGTGGCGAATCAGGGCTTCAATCACCGGGTGCGAGCCGGTGAGCTTGGCCGGGTCGGCGGGATCCATTAGCTCAGAGAAGGTGGACAGCAGCAGGCGGTGGCCCACGACGACGCCGGGAACCTCAGCCATTTGATGGCGCAGGGCATCCATGCCACGCACCGGATCAAAGCGGGCGATGGAATAGGCGGCGGCGTCAACGGCATCAACGTCGACCTTGGAGTTGTGGTCTGCCTCGAACTGGCGGACGAATGCTGGGGACACGGTGGCCCGGCCAACAAGCTGCAGGTCATAGTCGTCGGCATCAACGTGCTTGGTCAGGGTGATCCTGCCCAGCATGATCGGTGCGGAGACAGGTTCGCTTTTGCCTTCGTGCACTGCGCGCCAGTTGGCGACACCGGCGGCTAGGTAGCCGACGTCGATGCCGCGCTCTTCCCAGAGCTCGCTGATCTTGGAGGCCAGGGCGCGGGCGGTGCGGCGCGCGGTGGCGTACTGCTCGGCGTCGTGAAGCAAGGTGGACAGGCGGGTGCGCCGTCCGGCAAGAAATTGCGCCAGCCCGGAGGGGTTGGCGTGAGTGATGTCGATGCTGTTGGACGTCGACGGAGCAAACCGCAAGGTGGTATCTGCACCTGCACTTTGTCCTAGGGATTTTACCCAGGTTGCTACCCGCTCGGCGGCAGCATTCTGTCCACTAGCCACGACAGTCATTCCCTTCACTGAACCGACCACTTTCGGGCACACTGCGGTGCAGATGCGCCTCTTTCTAACGTAGTGCACAAGCCCTGCAGATCACCGGTGCGAAACGCGTTTTAACTGCGAGAAGCGGAACCGGGGCCGGCAAGCTAGACAATTCCGCTTCGCACCACCTGATTCAACAAGCATCGATGGTCGGAACCTGAATCTGTGGATGAGAACATTGAAGCTAGTTCAGTACTGGCCCAGCGTTCATTCACTCTTGAGGATACTGGCCGCATCCATGTTGCGTCGCAATAATTAGATCCCTTGCAGAACCACGCCAAGTCCTAATATGGCGACAAAACATGCATCCCAAAAAGCTGCAACTACCCGCGTCCGGAACAATGAACTTTCGGATCCGCCGCTCTTGCTCCCATCACGTTTTCCCAGAAGACAAGTAGTAAGAACACCAGCGCCAAGGAACTTACAATGATCAACGAAACGACCATTACGCACACATGTTAATCGCAGCTATTAGCGTCCCATTCATAGCGAATATTTCCGACTACCGTGGCGCTCTTCTCCGAGGCAGGATCCTTTTTGTATGAGACTTGCATTTGGGATACTTCGGCCTTCTGGGCGGCCGGGCTCACCACACCTTCAATGGCAACTATTGCCGTGCGTCCGGCAGGTACTTCAAAGGAACCGGAAATATCCGAAAGTGAATCTACAATCCGCTTGGTCTCTGGATTTTCTAGATCCTCGTTGCCCCAGCCGTAAAGCCCGAGACTATCCGCACCGATGACTGATGCCATTGCCCGACTGCTTTCCCACTCTTTTTTACGGACGGGATTGACCGCAGTGATCCATAACGAGGCGTCCGAAGTATTGATTACCATGTCTGCAACGGCGTTACTTTCCTGCGCTACGGAGCATATAGTGTTTTCGATTTCTCCATCAGACGCACCCATAGACAGCGGGCCATGTTGCTGTCCATGGTCGACTCCACACGAGCTCAATCCACACGCCAAGGTCAGCACGGTGGTTAGAGAGAAAATTTTTCTAATCATCATTTAGGGTAAATCTGTCCTGTCCATAAGCCGAGGTTCCTAAACTTACCAATTTTTTGATAAGGATTTAGAGATTGAGCCAAGATGAAGTAATTAAGCTCATGACCGGATTCCTGAAAGATCTTTAGATTCGTCTAACCGGACGCAAAAATCCCCTGCCCATCACCACACAAGTGATGAAGGACAGGGGAATTTCAAGCTATAGGATTACTCCCACTCGATGGTTCCTGGCGGCTTGGAGGTTACGTCCAGCACCACTCGGTTAACCCCATCGACCTCATTGGTGATGCGGTTCGAGATCTTCGAGAGCAGATCGTATGGCAGGTGCGACCAGTCGGCGGTCATAGCATCCTCGGAGGATACCGGACGTAGCACGATTGGGTGACCGTAGGTGCGGTGATCGCCCTGTACGCCTACCGAGCGTACGTCGGCGAGCAGTACTACCGGCATCTGCCAGACCTCGTCATCCAGGCCTGCAGCGGTCAGCTCAGCGCGAGCGATCGCGTCGGCCTTGCGCAGGATGGACAGACGCTCTTCGTTGACGGCACCGATGATGCGGATACCCAAGCCTGGGCCAGGGAATGGCTGACGGCCAACGATTTCCTCAGGCAAGCCGAGTTCGCGGCCCACGGCGCGGACTTCATCCTTGAACAGGGTGCGCAGTGGTTCAACCAGTTCGAACTGAAGGTCCTCTGGCAAGCCGCCCACGTTGTGGTGGCTCTTGATGTTCGAGGTGCCTTCGCCGCCGCCGGATTCAACGATGTCCGGGTACAGGGTGCCCTGAACCAGGAACTTCACCGGCTCGCCCTCGGAAGCGGCTTCAGCGATGATCGCTGCTTCTGCTGCTTCGAAGGCGCGGATGAATTCGCGGCCGATGATCTTGCGCTTGGTCTCTGGGTCGGTGACACCGTCCAGAGCAGAAAGGAAGCGCTCGCGCTCATCAGCGATGTACAGTTTGGCGCCGGTGGAAGCGACAAAGTCCTTCTCCACCTGCTCTGCTTCGCCTTCGCGCAGCAGACCGTGGTTGACGAATACGCAGGTGAGCTGGTCGCCGATGGCGCGCTGCACCAGGGCAGCTGCAACAGCGGAGTCCACACCGCCGGAGAGGCCACAGATGGCCTTGCCGGTGCCGACCTGGGCGCGGATGCGCTCGATCTGCTCGTCAGCGATGTTGTCAGCGGTCCAGTCGCCCTTCAGGCCTGCACCGTTGTACAGGAAGTTCTCCAGGACATCCTGGCCAAACTCGCAGTGCTTGACCTCTGGGTGCCACTGCACGCCGTAGAGGCGCTTGGCCTCATTGGCGAAAGCTGCGACGGGTGCACCGGCGGTGGTAGCCAGTACTTCGAAGCCTTCTGGAGCCTTGGAGACGGAGTCGCCGTGGCTCATCCAGACGGTAGGAGCCTGTGCGGCGCCTGCCAGGATGGAGCGGGCATCGCCCTCAAAGGTGGTTGCGGTACGGCCGTACTCGCGTAGGCCAGTTTCCGACACGGTTCCGCCCAGGGCGTTTGCCATGGCCTGGAAGCCGTAGCAGATACCCAAGACCGGCACGCCGGCTTCAAACAGGTCGGCCCCAACGGAGGGGGCGCCATCGGCGTAAACACTGGAGGGACCACCGGAGAGGATGATCGCTGCAGGGTTCTTGGCCAAAATGGCTTCGGTGGACAGGGTGTGCGGAACGATCTCCGAGTACACGCGGGCCTCACGTACGCGGCGAGCGATAAGCTGCGCGTATTGGGCCCCGTAGTCGACGACCAGAACCGGCTTATGTTCTGGATTGAGGGGAGCAGTAGTCACCGTTACAGTCTACGCGGTTCGCCGCCCGCGAAACAGCCGAAGCGCTGTCATCAGCGTCACCTAGCGGCAAGTCATTGCCCTGATGCACCCTTGAGAACGCAAACAGCGGACGAACCAGGTGTTCTGGTTCGCCCGCTGGCTGATTGCAGATTGCTCGATTAGTAGCGCTTAGCGGCCTTGGGATGGGCGGCCAATTCGCGGTCGACTTCTGCATGCACCTTGGACTCGGTGTAGAAGGACAGGAACGGAATCACGCCACCCAGTGCAATCGTAATGAAGCGCATAAATGGCCAGCGCATCAGCGACCAGAGGCGGAAGTCAGCAAAGAGGTACACCACGTACAGCCAACCGTGGGCGATCAGGATGCCTAGGGAGATGTTCGCTCCCCCGACTATTTCGGCACGGTTGTACATGCCGATGGAGTTGGAAACTCCGTCGGACAAGGTGCCTCCAACAAAGAGTTCCAACTGCCAGAAGTACTTGAAGATCATCTCCAATACCAGCAGCAACAGCATCACACCGGTGATGTATGCAAAGACCTTATAGAATTTTGCGGCGCTGCGAATCTGCGCTGGGGTGCCGCCAAATTTCCGGGGTTTCGGTACGGGGGTGGTGCTGGACATGGCTGGTGGTTCCTTCCGAGTCATGAATGAGGTCGGTCTGCGTAATGCTAGTCGTTCGTGGCCGGCGGAGTTTGCTCGGTGCTTGCTTCGCGAGCTTCGGCAGCGCGCTCGGCAATCTCGTCAAGGTCCCGTTGATAATCATCGCGGACCATGCGGTACCAAAGGAAGATCGCGAAGCCGGCGAAGAGGACCCATTCGATTCCGTAGAACACGTTGAGCCAGTTAACTTGGGCTTCTTGTGGCTGCGGACCGACATAAATCATGTCGATGCCAGGCTGCTGAACGGCCTCGCCTTTGACGGTTGTAATTTCGTGCGCCGAGATGAATCCGTCATAGAGCACGGAGTCCCAGATATTTGCCAGTTGTGCTGAGGCGATCGATGGGAGGGTGCTGCTGCGAAGGTCGTGTTCGTTTTCCGGGCCCTCGCTGGGAAGCAGGCGGCCGGTGATTTTTAGTTCGCCCTGAGGCGCCGCCGACGGAGTGGTATCTTCGGGCTGCCAGCCGCGCACTACTGCGACGCCAGCGTCCTGCTTGGCTCCATCAACTTTGAATTCGCTAATGACCCAGACGCCTTTTTTGCCGTTTTCGATGCGCTCATCGATCAATCGGTCGCTGCCGGGAACAAATTCTCCGGTGAAGGTGACGATCTGATCCGCTTTGGTGCCCAGAAGCTCCGTGCCGATCTCCTGGTGCTTAATCAGCTCCACAGGCTTCTCAGTCTTGTCGATCTTCACCATGGGTTCGCTCTCCGAGGCGCCGAACTGCCATCCGGAGAGGGCGACAAATCCGGTGGCGAGGGCGAGCGCGGCAATAAGGGCGCCGATCCACTTGAGCTTCAGAGCGGTTTTAAACACCCTCTAACCGTACTTCTATTTGGTGTAGAACTCGAAATAATGGGGGCGTGAGATTGGCCTAACACCAGTATTTTTCGTGCTTGGGAACGAACGGATGGCGTCGTTCGTTGAGCTCCAGCATCCAGAACCGGGCCAACCGGGTTGTGGCCTATAGGCAATAAGTGGTGTCTGAAAACTTGATCCTGCCCCGGCACTCCGGGGCAGGATCAAGTCGTGCATGGGTTTCGTTCCCATAGGTGTGACCCTTAATAGAAAAAACACCCACCTATGTA